>Ga0172380_10000012_pt1 | contig 427703 bp, 381 predicted proteins | sample Leawe162metaG_FD_119747 | JGI IMG/M metagenome (GOLD analysis project Ga0172380, IMG submission 119747) | Leachate microbial communities from a municipal landfill in Southern Ontario, Canada - Leachate well 162 metaG | ecosystem: Engineered > Solid waste > Landfill > Unclassified | place... | reverse complement strand
TCGCAAGGGCCTGCGTGATCGCCGCCGTCAGCGTCGTCTTGCCGTGGTCCACGTGACCAATCGTCCCGACGTTCACGTGGGGCTTGGTCCGCTCGAATTTTGCCTTGGCCATTGGATCACTCCTACCTGATGTCTGAACTCATGCGGCCCACGCCGCCGTCGCCCCTGCGGACGACTCCTCCCGGCCCGGGCATCCACGCACACCACTCCGGGCGGCGCAAACGCCGTGCATGCCCTCCCCAATCCGGGAAGGCAGGTCAGATCCGACGCCACAACGGCGGCCGGACGATGTCCCACACTGTGAGTCGTTCGGTCAGGAACGCGAGCCCGGAGTCACCAGCCTACCGGCTGTTCTTCTCCAGGATCTTCTCCGCCAGACTCGCCGGAACCTGCATGTAATGCGAGAATTCCATGGAGAAGACGGCCCGTCCCTGCGTGATCGAACGGAGGGTAGTGGCGTAGCCGAACATCTCGGCCAGTGGAACGTTAGCGCGCACGACTTGCGCATCGCGGCGGGGTTCGATCCCGCTGATGCGTCCCCGACGGGAATTGATGTTTCCCATCACGTCGCCCATGTAATCATCATGGACGACCACCTCCACGCGCATAATTGGTTCCATGAGGACGGGGGCGGCCTTGTTGGCAGCCTCCTTGAAAGCCATGGAGCCGGCGATCTTGAAGGCCATCTCGCTGGAGTCCACGTCATGGAAGCCACCGTCGTAGAGGGTGACCTTGACGTCCTCCATCGGATAACCGGCCAGAACACCGTTCTTCATGGCCTCCTGGATTCCGTGCGAAGTCGGATTGATGTACTCCCGCGGAATCACACCACCCACAATCTTGTCTTCGAAAGTATACCCGGTTCCCGGCTCCCCCGGCTCCACGCGGATGACCACGTGGGCGAACTGCCCGTGGCCGCCCGTCTGCCGGACGAAGCGCATGTTGCTCTCGGCGGACTTCGTGATGGATTCCTTGTAGGCCACCATCGGGGCGCCCACGTTGGCTTCCACCTTGAATTCCTTCTTCATCCGGTCGATGAGGATTTCCAGATGCAACTCGCCCATGCCGGCGATGGTGGTCTGGCCCGTGTCCTTGTCCGTGCGGACCTGGAAGGTGGGATCCTCTTCGGAGAGCTTCTCCAGAGCCGTGGACAGCTTGTCCTGGTCGGCCTTGGACTTGGGCTCGATGGCGATGGCGATCACCGGTTCGGGGAAGGTGATCTGCTCCAGCACCACCGGGTGATTGATGTCGCAGAGCGTGTCACCCGTGCGGACCTTCTTCAGCCCGATGACGGCGGCGATGTCGCCCGCGTGCACTTCCTCGATGTCTTCGCGCTTGTTGGCGGACATCTGCAGCAGGCGGCCGATGCGCTCCTTCTTGTCCGTGCCCGTGTTCAGCACGCCGTCGCCCGTGGCGACCTTGCCGCTGTAGACGCGGAAGTAGGTCAGCTTGCCCACGAAGGGATCGGTCTGGATCTTGAAGGCCAGCGCGGCGAAGGGTTCGTCCAGCGCGCAGCGACGCTCCACCTGGACGTCGGTGCCGGGCTTGTGGCCGAACACCGTGGGCACGTCCAGCGGGCTGGGCAGATAGTCGCAGACACAGTCCAGCAGACGCTGCACGCCCTTGTTCTTGAAGGCGCTCCCGCACAAGACGGGGACGATGGACAGGTCGATGGTGGCCTTGCGGACGGCCGCCTGGACCTCGGCCACCGGGATCTCGACGCCGTCCAGGAATTTCTCCATTAGATGGTCGTCGTAGTCGGACACGGCTTCCAGCATCTTCTCGCGGTATTCGCGGGCCTGGGCCAGCATGTCCGCCGGAATGTCGGCCTCCACAAACAGCGAGCCCAGGGACTGCTCGTTGTAGAGGACGGCCCGCATGGTGATCAGGTCGATCAGGCCCGTGAACAGGTCGCCGGCGCCGATGGGGATCTGCAGTGGCACGGGATTGGCGCCCAGCCGGTTGCGCATGCCTTCCATCACGGCGTAGAAGTCCGCGCCGGTCCGGTCCATCTTGTTCACGAAGGCCAGGCGCGGCACGCGGTACTTGTCCGCCTGGCGCCACACCGTCTCGGACTGGGGCTCCACGCCGCCCACCGCGCAGAACAAGGCCACGGCCCCGTCCAGGATGCGCAGGCTGCGCTCCACCTCAGCGGTGAAGTCCACGTGGCCCGGAGTGTCGATGATGTTGATGTGGTGCTCGTTCCAGCTGGTGGAAATGGAGGCCGAGGTGATGGTGATCCCCCGGGCACGCTCCTGCTCCATCCAATCCATCACCGCCGCGCCGTCATGGACCTCACCCATCCGATGCACCTTGCCCGTATAGTACAGGATGCGCTCGGTGGTCGTGGTCTTGCCCGCATCGATGTGGGCCATGATCCCGATGTTTCGGGTTTTCAACAGCGTTTCGGTGAAGCTCATCGGTCTGGAACGATTCCTTTCTGGTCCAGTGGACTAGAGACTACCAGCGGAAGTGGGCGAAGGCCTTGTTGGCCTCGGCCATCTTGTGCACATCTTCGCGCTTCTTGAAGGAGTTGCCTTCCTTCTTGTAGGCGGCCATCAGTTCCCCCGCCAGGCGCTCGGCGAAGGTCTTCTCGCTGCGGTTGCGCGAGTAGGTGATGATCCAGCGGATGGCCAGGGCCGTCTTCCGCTTGGGACGCACCTCCACGGGCACCTGGTAGGTGGAGCCGCCCACGCGGCGGGACCGCACTTCCAGCAGCGGCTCGACGGTGCGCACGGCGCGCTCGAAGACCTCGAGGCCGCCCTTGTCCATTTTGCCGTCCACAATCTCCACGGCGCGATAGAACTCGCGCTCGGCCACGGCCTTTTCGCCGCCCTTCATCATGCTGTTGATGAAGCGGGCCGCCAGTTGGGAATGGAACTTCGGATCCGGGAGATTCACGCGCTCCGGCGCACGACGTCTACGCATGGGAGATACCTGCCCTGTTGCTTACTTCTTGCCTTTGCCCTTGGCCGGTGCCTGGCCTTCCTTCGGCTTCTTGGTGCCGTATTTGGAGCGGCCCTGGTTGCGGCCGTCCACACCCGAGGCGTCCAGCGCCCCGCGGATGATGTGGTAGCGGACGCCGGGCAGATCCTTGACACGGCCGCCCCGCACCAGCACGATGCTGTGCTCCTGCAGGTTGTGGCCTTCGCCGGGGATATAGGCCGTGACCTCGAAACCGCTGGTCAGGCGCACGCGGGCGATCTTCCGCATGGCCGAGTTCGGCTTCTTCGGGGTCGTGGTGCGCACCTGGGTGCAGACGCCACGGCGCTGGGGACAACGCTTCAGCGCGGGGCTGTTCTGCTTGTCGACCAGCTTTTCGCGGCCCATTCGGACCAATTGGCTGATGGTCGGCACATTTCCTCCGAAATTTGCAAGACGACCAATTAAGCGTTCGCTCTCCACGAGCGCAAGGGCAAGTGTGGGAAAAATCCTTGTGCCTGCTCAGTTTTCACCGAACGGGGAGGATGATCGCAGATTGTTCGGTATAGATTTGAAGGCATTGGCAACAATTTCGCCCCATCCACACCAACGTGACTCCGATTCCCAGACGCGGGCGGGTCGCGCAACCAGACCTGATTCGCTGCGCCGTGCGAGATGGAAGTGCCCGGCCCATCCGTCAACCCATGCGTTCCTGTCACGCAGTGCGCTTGACGGCGGCAGCAGTCAACCCGGGTTTGGAATATCTCCGAATACTACGCTGGGGATGTCCGCACGTCGTGTCCCCTTGGCCCGAGGTCCCCATGCGCTGTTGGATCTGCCTGTTCATGCTCACCCTGCGCCTCCAGGCTGCCCTGCTGCACGTCCCCGCCGACCACGCCACAATCCAGGCTGCCATTGACGTCGCCGCGGATGGCGACACCGTGCACGTGGCGCCAGGTACGTACAACGGGCTGCTGACGATTCCCGACCGCAACCTGAGTCTCGTCTCCGACGATTTTTTCACAGGGGATAGTCTAGCTATCGATTCTACGATCCTCGACGGGCAGTGGCAGGGATCTTTGATCACCGTGCAGACGCGAGGGGACAGGGTCTTCCGACTGGAAGGGGTAACTCTGAAAAAGGGGAAGGGGTCAGAGACACAACCCTATCGAGGTGGTGCGATCTATCTGCGAGACAGCTCAAATGCTACGATTCGCCACGTCGTCTTTAGAGAAAATAGAGGTCCACATGCCGGCGCTTTGTTACGATCTGATAGCGGTTTACGATTAGGTAGAATTGTTTTGGAAGACATACGCGGGCATTTGTATCGTCGGCAGCAGGACCCGGAAACGTCAAATGATATGATTCACTTATTGGGTGCTGAATCAGTTGTTTGCTCAAAATTGCGCTTCCTCCCTAGTGAATATCCATCGGACGTTATTGCTATTGGCGCAGATTCAGTAATCGTGCATGACGTGGTGGTTTCATCACAACATAGTATTGGAACATGTATTGAGATTGGCGCCTTTATCTGTGACATAGATTCCGTATTTGTCTCAGATTGTCATTCTCAGGAAAATACGGTTCTAATGATCAATACGGCGTTAGGGGAGCAAAGCGTCCTGGCGGTTTCCCATCTGATGGTCGACCGCTGTACGAATGAGAAACGGTACGAAGTCAGTTCTTTGGGATTGATTGTGGATTTATCCTCGGATACGCTTCGAGTGGATCATATGTCCGTTACCAACTGCTACGGTGCGTCAGACAAATTGGTCCGAATCAATGCAGCCGCTTGGGGCACCGTGCGTCACCTCCTGGTCGAGGACAATGAATGTGGTTCCCCCTCGCAGGGCGAGGAATCCATGTGCCAGCTGAATTGTTCGGGCCATATTGTGGACTCGGAGCGATGCAGTTTTGAAGATGTCCTCATCCAACGAAATCTCTCCCATGTATATCCCATGACCTGGAGTGGACAACCACAGGTACGAAGCTACGGATATGGGTTGGCACTGAATACAACAGCAGGGTTACGCCGGAACATAGAAGACAATTTTTACCGGCGCATGATTATCCAAAACAACGTAGTACATGATCATGACGATTACGATAACCCCAACAGTCTCCGCGAAGCCAATCGAGGACGTGCATTTTATTTATGGGTGGATAATACCCAAATTCGCAAGCAAGTCCTTATAGAAGACTGCATTCTTCGTGGAAATCGCCAAATCAACACCATCCCGGAGTCCTTTTCAGGAGATCCAGTCTTAGATGGATTTTGCGTAGGGAGTACTTTGGAAGTGTATGGAGGCCATTATTCGTTCCGACCCCCCAAGATCTGGCTGCGCAATGTCCTCGTGGAAGACAACGACGATGGCGGCATCTTCCTGTACGGGGGGTCGAGTTATGACGCCCAGAACATCAGCGTTCGTAACACGTCACGAATGGGCATGCTGTGCCTGGCGGATACCTTAGTCTTGGCTAATGTGGTGGTGGAAGGCGTGGAGTCCTGGGAGGCCCATTTCACATATCCATATGTGGATGATCATCCGACATGGCAGGGTGTTCTCACACTCTTGGGAGGTCCAGCCAGCAAGCTGAGTAACATCAGTTTGCTCAATAACCACACAGAATTCTTGTTCAGTACCTATGACAACACAAGACCGCAGCTGACCTTGCAGAATTCCATTCTATCGGGAAACGGCTGTCGGTACTTCGTCGACCCCTACACCGATAGCACGGACTTTCAGCCACCTCTCTTCTCCTACTGCCTGCTGCCTTCTTGGTACTCGGGGGATCATAATCTCTACGGCCAAAATCCCTTGTTTGATGCGGAGCTGGGGCCGCCCTATCTCAGCGCGGAATCTCCCTGCGTGGATGCTGGCAACTCAGCAGTGGAATGGAACGATCCTGAGGATTCAACTCAACCTGGCTTCCCGCTCTGGCCAAGTCTGGGCACCCTGCGCAATGACATGGGCTATACGGGTGGACCGCAAGCTGCCGCCATTGACACGGGCTGGGTGGCCGTCCAGCGCCCGAAGCCCCAGCCGGGACGGCCCGCGAGCTTCACGCTGGGCAATCCTTATCCCAATCCGTTCAACCCGGTCTCACTCATTCCCTATTCGCTGGACCGCCCACGCCATGTGCGGTTGGTCGTGCACAATCTGCTGGGTCAGGAAGTGGCCGTGCTGGTGGACGATATCGTACCGGCTGGTACGCACACGGCGCAGTTCGGCACGTGGCGTCTAGCCAGCGGTACCTACCTGGTCACGCTGGAGACGGGCGGGCGGCAAGAAACACGCAGCGTCACCCTGTTGCGCTGACCTTCCGTCGGCAGCTCACCACAGAGTCACAGAGGCACAGAGGCCAGATAGGTCTTGGCTTGGGTTGTGCGTGATACGTCCGAGATTCCACTCGCGCACGAAGACTTGAAGGCTTGAAGGCGGGCTGACTGTGGAGATAGAACGACCCCCATCCCATCGCGCCCCGGCGTTACCGGGTCGCGCCTTCCCCATGCCCACGCTCGCGTGGGCCCGGGGCAGCGAGGGAAGGGAATTGGCTTCGCCTCGCACATGCCATGGGATCCCAGCTTTCGCTGGGATGACAGTCACTTTGCCATGGGATCCCCCGGTCGAGCCGGGGGATGACGAAATGGTTCAGTGAGGTGAAGCCCGCAGGGCTGAACCAGAAAATGGGTGAAGCCATCAGGCGAACCAACTACACGGAGCAAGGAAGGCCAAACTGCGGCTAGCGGAAGGCCACCGCGAGGTGGCCTGACTCTAGCCGTTGAGAAAAAGCGCCTCTTTGGCTCCACCTTTCTGGCGCAAGCAGAAAGGTGGAAAACATGGCGCCGCAGCTACTGCCAGGCTTCCTGTTTGCTTCTTGACGCCCCTCATTCGATCTTGGGCGGCCCTCTCACTAGGGAGCGCGAAACGCCAAACCGCAGGAGCTTCGACATGAAGGATATCCTCGCCAAACTGGGCATCGAGGACGTGAACCAGGGCGCCAGCACGGGATCATGGATCCCCTGCAAGGGCAGCCTGCTGGAGTCGGTTTCCCCCATCGACGGCAAGGTGCTGGCCAAGGTCCAGCAGTGCGAGATGGGCGAGTACGAGCAGGTCATGCAGACCGCCGCCAAGGCCTTCATCGAGTGGCGCATGTGGCCGGCCCCCAAGCGCGGCGAGATCGTCCGCCAGCTGGGCGAAGAGCTGCGCGCCCACAAGGAGGAGCTGGCCGCCCTGGTGACCATGGAAATGGGCAAGGTGATCCAGGAAGGCCGCGGCGAAGTGCAGGAGATGATCGACATCTGCGACTTCGCCACGGGCATGAGCCGCCAGCTCTACGGCGTGACCACCCACAGCGAGCGCGCCCGCCATCGAATGTTCGAGCAGTGGCACCCGCTGGGCATCGTGGGCGTGATCTCGGCCTTCAACTTCCCCGTGGCCGTCTGGTCCTGGAACACCACCCTGGCCCTGATCTGCGGCGACGTGGTGGTCTGGAAGCCCTCCAGCAAGACCCCGCTCACCGCCGTGGCCTGCCAGACCATCGCCGCCCGCGTGCTCAAGCGCAACGGCGTGCCCGAAGGCGTCTGCAGCCTGATCATCGGCAAGGGCTCCAGCGTGGGCGACGCCCTGGTGCGCGACGCGCGCGTGCCGCTGATCTCCGCCACCGGCTCCACGCCCATGGGCAAGCGCCTGGCGGGCATCGTGGGCGAGCGCCTAGGCCACACCATCCTCGAGCTGGGCGGCAACAACGCGATCATCGTGACGCCCCACGCCGACCTGAGCCTGGCCATCCCCAACATCGCCTTCGGCGCCATCGGCACCGCCGGCCAGCGCTGCACGTCCACGCGCCGGATCATCGTCCACGAGTCGCTGGCCGATACGCTGGTCCAAAAGCTGGCCGCCGCCTACAAGACGGTGCGGATCGGCAACCCGCTGGAGGAAGGCGTGCTGATGGGCCCGCTGGTGGACACGGGCGCCGTCAAGGACTTGCAGGATGCCATCGCCAAGGTGAAGGCCCAGGGCGGGGAGATGGTCTGCGGCGGCGAAGTGCTGAGCGGGCCGGGCTACGAGAGCGGCGCCTACGTCACGCCGGCCATCGCCAAGGTGCGCAACGAAATGGAGATCGTCCAGGACGAGACCTTCGCGCCCCTGCTCTACATCATCACTTACCAGGGTGGAATCGAGGACGCCATCGCGCTGCAGAACGGCGTGCCCCAGGGCCTGTCCAGCAGCATCTTCACCAACCACTTCCTCGAGAGCGAGACCTTCCTGTCCGCCATGGGCAGCGACTGCGGCATCGCCAACGTCAACCTGGGCACCTCGGGCGCCGAGATCGGCCTGGCCTTCGGTGGCGAGAAGGACACGGGCGGCGGGCGCGAGTCCGGCAGCGACGTGTGGAAGTACTACATGCGCCGGCAGTCCAACACGCTGAACTGGTCGGGCAAGACGGCCTTCGCCCAGGGCATCCACTTCGAGATGTAAGCCCTGCGACGCTTCGACATGAAAAGAGCCCGGCTGTCCGGGCTCTTTTTTTGCTTGGGATGCGCCCGGGGTCTCCTGCGCTGGGCCGCAGCGGGCGAATGGAAAGGGTCAGAGAACGCCCTGCCAGCCGGTTTCCAGGACCAGAGCCAGCGAGGGCGGGCCCCACTCCGGCAGAAAGAAGGCGCTCTCCAGGAAGAGCGTGTCCTCCAGGGCCGCCGGAGCCGCCCCGTTCAAGCGATCGCCGCCCTGCTCGTGGCGCCAGCGCAACCGGCGCAACTCCCGCGGGGCGCCGGGGTTCTCGTGCACCCACCACGCCCAGCGCTCCTGCCGCCGGGCGGAGGCCAACTCCTGCCGGCGCAGCTGCTGCAGGCGCTGGTGGGAGCGCTGCAGCTGATCCGGCGACAAGGCCCGCTCGCGCAGCAGTCCCTCCGCCACCCCCACGGTCCAGCGCAGGTCCTCCGGCAGCAGCTCCACCACGGGTTCCAGCCGGCTCAGCGCCCGGCCCCGCTCCGTCATGGCGCGATGAGCCGCGTGCAGGTGGCGCAAGAAGCGGCAGAGGTCGTCGGAGAGCTGGTAGGCGCTCAGGCGCAGGACAGGCAGCCGGCGCTCGGGCAGCCAGGCGCAGAAGTCCAGTTCGAATTTTCCCGGGCGATCCTGCAGATCCAGCAGGCGCGAGGTGCGCAGCCGGGTCAGGGTGTCGTCCACCGCGGGTTCCGCCACAGCCAGCCACTCCTGCAGGTCGGCCAGCACCTGTTCGGGCTCCGCGCCAGCGGTGTCCTCCTCGGGCGTGCAGGAGGCCAGCGCGTCCCAGGGGGCCAGCGTCGACTCCTCCCCGGGGCTCTCCTCGCCCGGCCAGGGCTCGCGGCCCAGCAGGGCCAGATAGCCGTTCCAGTCCTGGCAGCCGGCGTTGCGGGCCACCTGCTCGCGCAGGGCCAGGGTCTCGTCCAGCAGGTCTTCCAGTTCGGGGCGCAGAGTCGCCAACCCCGCCGCCCGGGCTTCCCAGACCCGCCGCCGGGTGAGCGGGTCGCCGCTCTTCAACTGGTGGCGCAGCTCGGGCAGCGACGCGGGCCGTCCCACCCACTGCACGTTGAGATTGCCCATCAGCTGGATGTACTCGAGCTGCAACTCCTGCAGACGCTCCAGCAGCGCCAGATTGGACTCCATCCAGCAGCGCTGCCGAACCAGCAGCGGGCCCTCCACCGCCGCGCGCAAGGCGTCCGGCAGGCGGTCGCGGGCCGGCGAGGCCAGGTAGTGTCCGTCCAGCCGGTGGTCCAGCTCCGTGCGCGCGGCCCCCAGGTCTTGATGCAGTCCGTTCAACCACTCGCGGCGCGAGGGATCCGCCACCTGGTCGCCGTGGTCCAGTCGGGCCAACAGCAGGGTCTCGCGCAGGCAGGCCTCATACTCGTGACGGCGCTGGATCCACTCCAGCAGGGCCGGAGCGCCCGCCACCTCCGTGTCCAGCAGGCTGCGCCCGTAGGCCAGAGCCGCGCGGATGTGGTGAAAGGCCAGATCCTCCGGCACCCACTGGCGGGCCGGCCGGGGCAGTCGCCGCAGGTGGTTCATGGGGCGGGCTCCAGCACCGGCTCGCCGCCGCTCCAGAGGGCCTGCACGCGCAGCCCGGCCAGCTGCTCGAGGGAACTCTCCAGCGGGTCCTGCTCCCAGAGCAGCAGATCGGCGTGGGCGCCCAGGGTCAGGCAGCCCAACTCCTCGCCCCAGCCCGCGGCGTGGGCGGCGTCCCACGTCATGCCGCGCAGCAATTCGGGCAGGCTGAGCGCCTCCTCCGTGCCGATCAGGCGCTGGCCCGAGCGGCTGAGGCGCGTCAGGCCGTGCACGAAGTTGAAGCGCGGATCCAGGGGCTCCACGGGCCAGTCGGTGCCGATGGGCAGCGGCAGACCGGCCTCCAGCAGCGAGCGCCAGGGGAAGGCGCGGGCCACGCTGGCCGGTCCCAAGCGCGTGGAAAAACCATCCTGATCGGTGGAGCAATGCAGAGGCTGGATGCTGGGCAGGATCTCCAGGCGGCGGAAGCGCTCCAGATCCGCGGGCCGGATGAACTGGGCGTGCTCGATGCGGTGGCGCCAACCCCGGGTGGGCAGACCCTCACGCCCCAGCTCGGCGAAGAAGTCCAACACGCGGGCCACCGCCAGATCGCCGATGGCGTGGACGGCCAGCCGCCAGCCGCGCTCCAGACCCAGGCGCATCCAGTGCAGCAGATCTTCGGGCGCCGCCACCAGGGTGCCGCGCCGTCCGTCCAGATAGGGTTCGTCCAGCGCCGCCGAGCATGAGCCCAGCGCGCCGTCGGCGAAGAGCTTGAGGGTGTCCACCCGCAGGCGCGGGCTGAAGAAGGGCTCCAACTCGAGAGTGTCAGGATTCAGGTTGCCGTCGTTGCGCCAGCCCTGGATGCGCAGGCGCAATCGATCCTCCGCCTCCAACTGCTGGAACAGGGGCAGGTCCGCCCGTCGCAGGTTGTCGCCCACCCCCGTGATGCCGTACTGGTGGGCGTGGCGCTGGGCGGCCAGGATAAAGGCCCGGCGCTCGGCGTCGCCCGCGGCGGGGATCACGGGCCGCACCCAGAGCGCGGCGTTCTCGCGCAACAGGCCCGTGGGCCGGCCCGCGGCGTCGCGCTCCACTTCGCCCCCGGGGGGATCCGGCCGACCCTCCACGCCGATCAGGGCCAAGGCGCTGGAATTGCAGAGACAGGAGTGCAGGTCGTGGGTATCCAGGCAGAGGGGAACGGCGCCCGTGGCCTCGTCCAGCTCCGCCAGGGTGGGCACCAGGGCGCCGGGCTGCAAGCCCTGGCCCAGCACCCAGCCGGCGCGCCGGTCGGGGGCCTGATCCACCGCGGCCGCCCGCCGGGCGATCTCCTGCAGCAGGTCGGCGCGCGTGCCGTGCCGTGAGGCGTCCAGGCGCACCAGGGCCTCGCCGCCGAAGACCAGATGCACGTGGGCGTCGTAGATGCCCGGCATCAGCAGGCGGCCGGCGCAGTCCACGCGGCGGGCGGGTCCGCCGGGCTCCAGCCCGGCGGACCCCAGCCGGGCGATGCGTCCGCCTTCCATCAGCAGCGAACCCGCGCGCAGCATGCCGCTGCGCGGATCGTAAAGACGGGCGTTGTGCAAAAGCGTGCGCATGGAGGCTCCGCGTTGAGGCGACCCCGCTGGACGCAGGATGGGCCGGGCCGGCCACCGGGGTTGTGGCCGACGCTAGGCTGTTTCCCGCACGAAATCCGGTCGACGAATCCGCTCGATGGCCCGGGCCTTGCGCGTGGCCGTGTCCAAGGTCAGCAACACGCCTTCCAGCTGGGCGGGCCCTTCCACCGACTCGTACTTCTGGGGCGTCTGCAGCAGGAAGCGGCGCAGCGCCACCTCGGTCTTCATGCCGATCACGCCCTCATGGCAGCCTGTCATTCCAGCATCCGTCAGGAAGGCCGTGCCGCCGGGCAGCAGCCGTTCGTCGGCGCTCTGCACGTGGGTGTGCGTGCCCACCACCGCCGCCACCCGGCCGTCCAGGTAGCGGGCCAAGGCGATCTTCTCCGCGCTGGCTTCAGCGTGCACGTCCACCAGGATCAAGGGCGGCTGGGTGCGCTCGGCCATCCGGGCCAGCGCCGCCAGTTCCTCGTCCATCCGCCGGAAGGGACAATCGATGGGCGACATGAACACGCGGCCCTGGACGTTCATCACCACCAGGGGCGGCAGATCGGGCGCCATGTGCGCCGTCCAGCCGCAGCCGGCCAGCGGCGAGGCCCACTTGGTCCCCTCCGGATCGGAGATGCGCGGGTAATTGAGCGGCCGCAGCAGCCCGGGCTCGTTCTTCAGCAGGTTGTGGATCTGGAAGCGATCCCAGGTGTGGTTGCCGCCCGTGAAGACCCGGACGCCCGCCGTCCGCAGCCGCTTGAGGATCTCCGCGCTGACGCTCTTGCCCTCCCAGGCGTTCTCCACGTTGGCCACGCAGAGATCCACCCCGTGCTCGTGCAGCAGGTTGGGCAGCTCGCGTTCCACGGCCTTCAGCCCGGACTCCCCCACCACGTCGCCGACAAACAGGATGCGCGCCAGAGCCTTCATCACTTGGCCGTGCCGATGCTGCGGAACTCGCGCACCACGGTGACCCGAATCTGCCCCGGGTAGAGGATGCGGCGCTGGATCTCCTCGGCGATCTCCGTGGCCAGCAGGTCCAGCTGATCCTCCGGCAATTCGGCGGGATTCACCACCACGCGCAGCTCGCGGCCGGCCTGCAGGACGAAGGCGCTGTCCACGCCCACGAAGCCGTTGGCCACGTCCTCGATCTGCGTGAGCCGCTGGATGTAGCGGCCCATGTGCTCGCCGCGGATGCCCGGCCGGCTGAGGCTGACCTTGTTGGCCACGTGGATCAGCGTCGCCATCAGCGAGCGCGTGCCCGCGTCGGCCTCCTGGAAGCGGATGGCCTCCTCGATGTCGGTCTTCTCGCCGTACTTGCGCACCAGATCCGCGCCCAGCGAGCAGGAGTCCGCCTCGGTGTAGCCGTCCACGGCCCGGCCGATGTCATGCAACAGGCCGGCGCGTCGCACGCGTCGGCTGTCCACCTGCAGCTCGGCCGCCAGGATCCCCGCGATGCTGGCCACTTCCTTGGAATGGGCCAGGATGTTCTGGCCCTGGGTGTTCTTGAACGAAAGCAGGCCCAAGTGCCGGATCAGTTCCTGCTGCAGGCCGTGCACGCCCAGGTCCAGCATGGCTTGTTCGCCGATCTGCAGGATGGTCTGGGCCATATCCTCGCGGACGCGCTCCACCACTTCCTCGATGCGGGCCGGATGGATCCGGCCGTCGTTGATCAGGGAGGCCAGGGTGATGCGGGCGATTTCCCGCCGCAGGGGATCGAAACTGGAGAGCAGGACCGTGCGCGGCGTGTCGTCCACCAGCAGTTCCACCCCCGTCACCGCCTCGAAGGAGCGGATGTTGCGCCCCTCGCGCCCGATGATCCGGCCCTTGATCTCGTCGGAGGGCAGCTCGAAGACCGTCACGGTGGACTGCGCGCTGTGCTCCACGGCCGTGCGCTCCATGGCGTTGACCAGGATGCGGCGGGATTCCTGCGAGGCGTAGAGGCGGGCCTGTTCGCGGATTTCGTTGAAGTGCTGGGCCGCCTCCGACTGGACCTTGTGCTCCAGGTTGCGAAAGAGCTGGGCCCGCGCCTCCTCGGTGGTCAGCCGCGCGATGCTCTCCAGCTTCTCGTTCTGCTGCTCGACGATCTCCTCGGCGCGCTTGCGGGCTTTCTCCAACCGCTCGCCCTGGGCTTCGATCAGCTGCTCGCGATGCTTGAGATCCACCTCTTTCGTGTTGAGGTGCTCGCGCTTCTTCTCCACCGTGAGTTCCTTCTCGCGGAGCTGGTTCTCGCGCTCCTTGAGCTGATCCTCCCGCCGCTGCTTCTTCTCCTCCAGCTTCTCCAGTTCGCGGCTCAGACTCTCTTCGGCCTCCAGCCGCGCCTCGTGGGCCAGGGTCTCCGCCTCGGCGCGCGCGCCCCGCAGCAGGTCCTCCGCTTCACGCAGCCGCAGCTGATAGTGGGAATTCGCGCCGCGCAGGGCCAAGCGGAAGCCAACGAGCACTCCGGCTCCCAGCGCAAGCAGGCCAATCAACAGAGTGAGAAGAATGGTCATCGGACATCCCTGGATTGAGGGATGACGGTCATGGTCTGATGAGGGAAAAGAGCCCCTGCGAGTGGTCCATACAAAAGAAACCTCTATACGTCACGGTGGGTGCCCGCCTGAATGCGTCTGGAATCCGCCGGTCCCGAAGGACTCCTCACCGAAGTGAGGCACGGCCTGTCATCGGCACTCGTGAGAGACAAGCTCCCATGGTCATTCTTATACGGTTCTTTTATAAAGGTTGGCACCCGCAGGGGCATTCTTGTGAAAGAACGCCCGCCGCGTCTCAAACGCCGCCGGCCTCCTTGGTCATCAAGTGATTCTCGATCCGCTTGCTTAGAACATCCAATGCGCCGGCGTCCCGGCCGCCCTCGAGTTCCCGTCCCAGCAGTTCCCCCGCCAGGTTCAGGGCCACCAGGGCCGCCACAATGGCCGGCTCGCGATGCGTCGCGCCGTGGGCGACCTGATCCATGCGCTGGCGCACCAGCAACACGGCGGCATCCAGGTCCATGTCGGACAACTCAGTCCGCAAGGGCACCCGGATCCCATGCAAGGTCACGGTTCGACTGACACTCATGTTGTTTCGCTCGCGGGATTCGGTCCCGTCATCTATGGCCACGACCCGCATCCGGGTCTGTTCAGATCTCCAGGGTCTCGAGCAAGGCCTGCAGCCGACGCCGGGCCTCGTCCAGGCTGGCCGGATCGGGTAGGGCCGCCAGACGCTCGCGCAGGATGCCCCGCTCCTGCTCCAACTCATGCACGTGTTTCAAGGCCTGGGCCAGCCGCTCTTCCAGTTGGCGCAGCTTCTGCCGCGTCTCGCCCTGCTCCCGGTCGCGGCGCTGCAGCTCCCCCAGCGTCTCGGCGTGGGCGGCCAACAGCCGATCCACCTGCTCTTCGAGCCGCGCCAGGGGTTCCACGTCAACTCCGCAGCCTGGCTCCATGCCGCTGTTCCGCCTGCTTGAGCAGGTCCGTCACCACCGGGTCCACGTCGGCGTCCGTCAGGCTGCGCTCCCGGTCGTTGAAGCGCAGCCGGTAGCTGCGGCTCACGCAGCCTTCGGGCACACCCTTGCCCTGATACACGTCCACCACCTGGACCTGCTGCAACAGCGGACGTCCGGCTTCCAGCAACGTGTCCGCCAAGGCACCGGCCGGCAACTCCGCGGAGCTGATCAGGCTCAAGTCCCGCAGGACCGAAGGCTGGCGGGAGAAGGGCTGGTAGCGGGGCAGCCCCGGCGCCAGGCGCGCCACGGACTCCAGGTCCAGATCCAAGGCGAAGACCGGCCACTCCGTGCCCATCCGTTCACACAGGCGGGGTTCTAGTTGGCCGAACACGCCCAGGCGCTCCCCGTCCCGCTCGATGGCCAGCGAATTGGCCGAAAAGACGCCGTCAAGGTAGGGAAGCAAGCGGAGGCCTTCAAGGTGAAGATGGCTCAGCAACAGCTGGACGACTTCCTTGAGATCGTGGAAGCCATAGGCCTCGGCCGGGCCCTGCCAGCTTTCCGGGCGCAGCTGGCCCACCAGCAGCAGGGCCAGGTGCAGGGACTCGCGGCAGCCGGTGGCGGAGGCGGGATCGGGATGGAACTCGCGGTCCAGTTCGAAGAGCCGCTGGCCCTCCGCGCGCCGGTTCAGGTTGTAGACGGCGGTCTCCAGCAGGCTGGGCAACAGGCTGGGCCGCAGCACGGACATCTCCTGGGAGAGCGGGTTGCGGATCTGCAGCACCGGGCGCTCGGGCAGCACGCGTTCCAGCTGGCGCGGATCCGTCATGCTGTAGCTCATCACCTGGCGGAAGCCCAGGCCCACGGCCTCCCGGCGCACGCGCTCCAGCAGCTCGCGCCGCGGGTTGCCGCGCTGGCCCAGCGGGACGCGGGCGGAGTCCGGCTGGGGCACCTGCTCGTAGCCTTCCAGCCGCACCACCTCCTCGATCAGGTCGATCTCGCGCTCCAGGTCGTGGCGCCAGCTGGGGGGCGTGACGAGAATCTCCTCGGCGCCGGCTTCGCACGCGCAGCCCAGCGCTTCCAGGTGCGCGCGCATGCGCTCCGCACTCAGGGCCAGACCCAGCACGGCGTTGCAACGCGCCGTGCGCAGCGTCACGTGGCGGGGCTGCCAGGGTCGGGGATCCGCGTCGGCGCAGCCGCCGGCCAGTTGGCCGCCGGCGGTCAGGGCCACCAGCGAGCTGGCCCGCCGCAGCACGGCCTCCACGTCCCGGGGATCCACGCCGCGCTCGAAGCGCCGGCTGGAGTCCGAGGAGAGGCCCGCCCGCCGGGCGCCCATCCGGATCCCGACGGAATCGAAGACCGCGCACTCCAGCAGGATCTCCGTGGTGTCCGCGGCGATGCCCGAGTTCAGGCCGCCCATGATGCCCGCCAGGGCCACCGGGCGCTCGCCGTCGCAGATCAGCGTGTGCTCCGCGTCCAGCGTGCGCTCCTGCCCGTCCAGGGTGGTGAAGCGCTCGCCCGCTGCGGCGTTGCGCACGTGGATGCGCCCACCCCGGACCTCGCGCAGGTCGAAGGCGTGCAGGGGGTGGCCCAGCTCCCACATCACGTAGTTGGTCACGTCCACCACGTTGGAGATGGAGCGCAGCCCGACGGCCTCCAGGCGGTTCACCAGCCAGCGCGGACTGGGACCCACTTGCACGCCGCTCATCCGCTGGCCCGCGTAGCGCGAACAACCGGTGCAGGTGGGATCGAGCACGATTTCCACGCGCTCGTCCACCGCCGCCAGCGGAGCCGCCGGCGCCTCCGGCCGGCTCAGCGGAACGCCGCGCAAGGCGGCCAGGTCCCGGGCGATGCCCAGGATGGAATAGGCGTCGCCGCGGTTCTGGGTGATCTCCAGATCCAGCACCACGTCCTGCAAGTTGAAGTCCTGGGCCAGCGGATCGCCGGGCTGCCAGTCCGCCGGGTCGAGGAGCTTCAGGCCGCTGTGGTCGTCGGAGAGGCCCAGCTCCACCTCGCTGCAGAGCATGCCCTCGCTGTCCACGCCGCGGATGCGGGCCTTCTTGAGCGGCTGTTCCACGCCCGGCAGCACGGCGCCCAGCCGCGCCAGCGGCACGGTGAGCCCTTCGGCCACATTGGGCGCGCCGCAGACCAGGGTCAGCCGGCCTTCGCCGTGATTCACCGTGACCAGCCGCAGGCGGTCGGCGTTGGGATGGGGCTCCACCTTCTCCACGAAGGCCGCCACCACGCCGCTCAGCTCGCGCCCAATGCGCTGCACGCTCTCCACCTCGAAGCCCAGCATGGTGAGTTCGTGGGTCAGCGCCGCCACGCCCGCCGGGCTGGTGTCCACAGGCAGGAAGTCGTTCAGCCAGGAAAGGGAGATCTTCATCGTCACACCGCCGAAATTTGCTCACAACCCCAGGTTCAACCGGCAGGACAAGTTCACCACGAAGCTCACGAAGCGGGGAGAAGGACGCGAAGAACAGCAGCTGGTGAAGGCCCGCCCAGTGGGCCGGCAGACCCAACCCCGCTCCCTGCCATCACATCCCTTCGTGGTCTTCGGACTCCTTCCCGTCCTTCGTGGTGAAAGTGCCTAGAACTGTTCGAGGAAGCGCCAGTCGTTTTCGTAGAAGAGCCGGATGTCGTCCACGCCGTAGAGCAGCATGGCCATGCGCTCCACGCCCAGGCCGAAGGCGAAGCCCGTCCACTCCTCCGGGTCCAGGTCCACGCCCGCCAGCACGGCGGGATCCACCAGCCCGCTGCCGCCCATCTCCAGCCAGCCCGAGTGCTTGCAGACCCGGCAGCCCGCGCCGCCGCAGAAAATGCAGCTCACGTCCACCTCGGCGCTGGGCTCGGTGAAGGGGAAGAAGTGCGGCCGGAAGCGCAGGCGCGTGTCCGGCCCGAACATGCGGCGGTAGAACTCCAGCAGCGTGCCCTTCAGGTCGGCGAAGGTCACGCCGTGATCCACGTAGAGGCCCTCCACCTGCATGAACATCGGGCTGTGGCTGGCGTCCGGCTTGTCGTTGCGGTAGACGCGGCCCGGCGCGATGATCCGCACCGGCGGCTTGACCTGCTCCAGCACTCGGATCTGCACCGGGCTGGTCTCCGTGCGCAGCATGTGGCCCTGCTTCAGGTACAGGCTGTCGGACTCCATCCGCGCCGGATGCCAGAAGGGCGTGTTGAGCATGTCGAAGTTGTAGCGCTCGGTCTCCACCTCCGGGCCGTCCTCCACGGTGAAGCCCATCCGCGTGAAAATGCCCGTGATGCGGTCCAGGATCTGCTGCAGTGGGTGCAGCGAGCCCGTCCGGACGGGGTGGCCCGGCAGGGTGAGGTCCACGCGGACCACGCCCTCGCGGTTCAGCAACTCCTCCTGGCGGGCCATGAAGACGGCCTCCAGCTCCTCCTTCAGCACGTTGATTTGCGCGCCGAAGGCCGGGCGCTCCTCGGCGGGCAGCTCGCGCATCTGCTTGAAGAGGTCCTGCAGCCGCCCCTTGCGGCCCAGCCAGCCCTGGTGCACGGCCGCCAGGGCCTCGCGGTCCGCGGCGGCGGCCAGGGCGGCGTGGAACTCGGCGCGCAGGCTGTCGAGGGTGTTCATGATGTGCTCCACGTCCATTGGAAACTCAACGGCCGGGCGACCGCGCCGACCGCGCTCGGCGCGCGCGGATCCTGGCGCGCCCCGAACAAGGAAATGTCCCCGCGCGGGGGACATTTCCAGGTGCGATTCCGGGCTGCGCTAGCGCAGGGATCGCACCAGCTCGCCAAAGGCCTCCGGTTCCCGGACGGCCATGTCGGCCAGCTGGCGGCGGTCCAGCGTGACGCCCTTCACATCCAGCAGGTGGATGAAGGTGCTGTAGTTCATCTCGGTGTCGTGGATGCGCACCGCGGCGTTGATGCGGGCGATCCACAGCCGGCGGAACTCGCCCTTGCGAACCTTGCGGTGCATGGTCGAGGTGGCCAGGGCGCGATCCACGGCCTGCAGGGTCTGGCGCAGCAGGTTCTTGCGACCGCCGCGGAAGCCCTTGGCCAGGGCAAAGACGCGCTTGCGACGAGCCTTGGAGGCGGGATTGTTTGTTGCTCTCGGCATCTGTCAGGCCTCCTTAGCAGGTCAACATGCGCTTCACGCGCGGCTCGTCGGCTTCCGAAACCAGGCTGGCGTGGCGCAGATTGCGCTTGCGGCCCGGGGACTTGCTGGTCAGAATGTGGCTGGCGTAGGCCTTGTGGCGCTTCACCCGACCGGTCCCGGTCAGTTTGAAGCGCTTGGCCGCGGCGCGATTGGTCTTCATCTTGGGCATCTCTATTCCTCCGTCTTCTTCTTCATCACTTTCTTCGGTGAAAGCAGGGCGCTCATGCTGCGCGGACCGTCCATCTTGGGCTCCTGCTCGACCAGGGCAATGTCCTTGAGGATCTCGATGAACTTGTCCAGCGTGTCCTGACCGAACTCCTTGTGCGTGATCATGCGCCCCCGGAACACCACGAAGGCCTTCACCTTGTGCCCGTCATCCAGGAACTCCCGACCCTGCGCCGCTTTGGTCTCCAGATCATGCCCGCTGATCTTGGGGGTCAGGCGCACGCCCTTCACCGTGATGGTGTGCTGCTTGACCTTGGCGGCCTTGTCCTTCTTGGACTGCTGGTAGAGGAACTTCCCGTAGTCCATGATCTTGCAGACCGGCGGGTCCGCATTGGGCGCGATCTCCACCAGATCCAGCCCGTCCTGGAGGGCCATCTCCCGGGCCACCTGTGTGTCCACGACCCCCGCCTGGGAACCATCCGCCGCGATCAGCCGGACATTGGGAATGCGGATGTGCTCGTTGATCCGGTGCTTGGGCACCAGGATCGTCGGGCGTTGCAGGAATTTCCTTCTGGCGATGATGGGCTCCTTGTGCTGTGCCTGCGCGGTTCAGGCGTTCGCCGTTCCCATGACCGGCGGCCCGCGACGGGTTCGGGCGCGACTACGCCGTCACCGACTCCTCCAGGCGGCGGCCGTCCACCAGGCCCCGCAGTTCGCTGACCAGTTCCGCCACCGGACGCACGCCCAAGTCGCCCTGGCCGTGCCGGCGCACCGCCACCAGGCCCTGCTCGGCCTCGCGCGCCCCCACCACCAGGATCCAGGGGATCTTGCGCAGTTCGGCGGCGCGGATCTTGTAGCCGATCTTTTCCGAGCGCGTCTCGAGCTGGGCCCGCAGGCCCGCCTTGAGCAGCTCCTGCTGCACGCTCCGCGCGGCCTCCAACTGCCCCTCGGTGATGGGCAGCACGATGGCCTGGACGGGGGCCAGCCAAGTGGGCAGGTTGCCGGCGAAGTGCTCGATCAGGATCCCGATGAAGCGCTCGAAGGAGCCGAAAATCGCGCGGTGGATCATCACGGGGCGCTGGCGCCCTCCGTCCTCCGCCGTGTACTCCAGCTCGAAGCGCTCGGGCATGCTGAAGTCCAGCTGGATGGTGGCGCACTGCCAGCGGCGCCCCAGGCAGTCCTTGATGTGGAAGTCGATCTTCGGACCGTAGAAGGCGCCGTCGCCGGGGTTCAGCTTGTAGGTGGCGCCCACCCGCGCCAGGGCCGCCTTGAGGGCGCCCTCGGCCTGCTCCCAGATCTCCAGGCTGCCGATGTACTTCTCCTCCGGGCGGGTGGAGAGTTCCATCTCGTAGCTGAAGCCGAAGGTCGAGTAGATCCGGTCCACCAGCTGGATGACCTTGACGATCTCGTCCTCGATCTGGGGCGGGGTGCAAAAGATGTGCGCGTCGTCCTGCGTGAACATGCGCACGCGGAACAGGCCCTGGAGCACGCCGGACTTCTCGTGGCGGTGCACCTGGCCCATCTCCGCCAGCTTGAGCGGCAGTTCCTTGTAGGAGTGCGGCTGGCTGCCGAAGACCGTGCAGCAGCCCGGGCAGTTCATGGGCTTGACCGCGTAGTCCTGCTCGTCGATCTGCGTGAAGTACATGTTCTCGCGGTAGTGGTCCCAGTGGCCGCTCTTGTGCCAGAGACTCTCCGAGAGGATCATGGGGGTGCGAATCTCGCTGTAGCCGGCCTCGCGGTGCAGCTCGCGCCAGAAGCGCACCAGCTCGTCGTAGACCACGGTGCCGTTGGGATGCCAGAAGGGGAAGCCCGGCCCCACCTCGTGGAAGGAGAACAGCTCCAGCTCGCGGCCCAGCTTGCGGTGGTCGCGCTTCTTGGCTTCCCCGATCAGGAAGAGGTGCTGGTCCAGCTCCGCCTGGCTGGGGAAGCTGATGGCGCGCACGCGCTGCAGCTGCTCGTTCTTCTCGTCCCCGTGCAGATAGGCGCCGGCCACGCTGAGCACCTTGACGGCCTTGATCTTGGCCGTGTCCAACAGGTGCGGACCACGGCAGAGGTCGGCCCAGGCGCCCTGCTCGTAGACGGTGATGGATTCGCCGCGCGCTGCGATGGCGTCGATGAGTTCCAGCTTGAAGCGCTCGCCCCGGGCCGCGAAGAAGCTGCGGGCCTCGTCGACACTCAGCTCGCGCCGGACCAGGCGCTCCTTGCGCTTGAGCACCTCGCGCATCTTCTCCTCGATGCGCGGCAGGTCCTCTTCGCCGATGGGGGCGGGAAACTTGATGTCGTAGAAGAAGCCGGCCTCGGTGGCGGGGCCGTCGTCCAGCAGGGCCGCGGGCCACAGCTCCTTGACGGCCTGGGCCAGCACGTGGGCCGAGCTGTGCCAATACACGGTCTTGCCCGCCTCGTCTTCCCAAGTCAGGAAGCGAATGCGGGCATCCTTGTGGATCGGATGAACCAAGGAAACGAGCTCGCCGTCCAACTCAGCCGCGAGGGCGGCCTTGGCGAGGGAAGGGCTGATTTCCTTGGCGACTTCCAGCGGCGTGGCGCCAGGTTGAACCTGACGTTGGGCGCCGTCCGGAAAGGTCAGGGTGAACATGGTCCCCAGCCTTTCAATTTGACCGGAGTGACGTGCGCCAGGACGTCATCTCCTTGTCGCGGAATGATTTCGGTCCTTCAGGACCTCCGCGAGTGGGCGACACGGGATTTGAACCTGTGACCTCTTGCGTGTCGAGCAAGCGCTCTAACCAACTGAGCTAGCCGCCCCCAGAAGCCGCGAAATGTAGAGTTGCTCGAGGCTGGAGTCAAGAACTCAGGTAGATTTCTCGTTGACTTTGTCGTTGGGGAGGAGATGTCCACAGATTACACAAATTACACAGATTAAAAGCTGTTTTCAGCCGAAACCAAAATTTACCGCAATTGATGGTCATTCTAAATGCCTGCCACTTTCAAATCTAATGACAGAAAACATGAGTTTAACGATGCAATTTAACATTTATTAATTTCTTTGTTTTAATTTGTGAAATCTGTGTAATCTGTGGATACCTGGTTTTACCTAACCCTACCTCCCGGCGCCACGCAGTACCGTGCGCACGGTGTAGAGCAGGATGCGCAGGTCCAGGCCCAGGCTCATGTTCTCCAGGTAGAACAGGTCCAGGCTGAGCTTGTCCTCCAGCCGGGTCAGGCTCTGGTCGTAGCGCTGACGCACCTGGGCCCAGCCCGTCAGGCCGGGCCGCACGTTGTGGCGGCGGGCGTAGAGCGGCCAGCGGCGGATGTAGTCGTCCACCAGCACCTTCTGCTCCGGGCGCGGCCCCACCAGCGCCATCTGCCCGCGCAGCACGTTCCAGACCTGGGGCCACTCGTCCACCCGGTAGCGGCGCAGCACGCGACCCAGCGGCGTCAGACGCGGATCATGCTCGGTCACCGGGGGCGGCGCGCCGCCCTCCACGGTGGCGGCGGCGTCGGCGTGCAGCATGGCCACGTGTTCGGCCGGGTGCAGGGTGCGGAACTTGAGCAGCGTGAATTCCCGCCCGCCGCGGCCCACCCGGCGCTGGCGGAAGAGGGCCGGCGCCCCCGGGCTCTGCCAGTGGATCAGCGGCGGCAGGACGAGCAGCAGCGGCAGGCCGGCCAGCCCCAACAGCAGGCCCGCGCCCAGGTCCAGCCCGCGCTTGAGCAGGAACTGCCAGGGCGCCATCAGGTGCGGGAAGACTTGGATGACCGGCATGCCCCAGATGTCGAAGGCCTTGAGGTTGCCCAGCACCAGGTCGTAGAGGTCCGGCACGATCAGCACGTCGGCGCCCTGGCGCGTGGCACGCTGGATCACTTCGAAGAGCAGCTCGCGCTCGGGCTCTGTGACCACCACCTCCACCACCTGGCGCTCGCGGATCAGCGGCTCCAGCTCGTCCAGGCCGCCGTCGGCGGCGGGCAGCCCGGCGGCCTCGTCCCGCCCGGGCGGCCGCACCCGGGCCACCACGCGATAGCCCATCCCGGGATGGAGGCGAAACTGCTCCAGCAGCTGGCGGGCCCGCTCGCCGGAACCCACCACCAGGGTGGCGCGCTGACCCAGCCCGCGCTCCAGCAGGCGCTTCTGCGCGGTGCGGAACAGCACGCGGCCCGTGCCCGCCCCCGCCGCCAGCACCAGGCCGTAGCTGAGCAGCAGCAGGCGCGAAGCCGAGAGCGCCGGGCGGCCCGGCTCCAGCGTGATCACGAAAAGCAGGATCAGGCCCACCAGCACGGAGGCCGCCACCTCCTGCACGGCGCGGTAACGGCTGACGTGGTAGAGCTTGCGGTACTGCCCGCGCAGGGCGAAGATGGCCAGCCAGAACAGGCTGAGCACCAGGTAGGCGGACAGGGGCAGCTGGAAGGGTTCGGGCTCCGTGAACAAGCCCGAGCGGAAGCGCAGGAACCAGGTGAGCCAGGTGGAGGCCCAGATGCTGGCGAAGTCCACCACCACCAGGAACAGCCGTTCCCAGGACAGGCGTCTCACGGCCTTCACCCCCTCAGGTCCCGCGCCGCCAAGGGGCGGATCAAATGCTGCGCACCACCAGCACCACGGTCATGATCTGCGCCGTGACGGCCAGACCTTCCTTGAACTTCTCCCAGGCCGTCATCTCGTCGCGGTACATGATCATGATCACGTCGCCGGCCTCGACGTTCGCGCCCTGGCTGGCCGGGGCGAACTGGTCGGCGCCCGCCCGGCGCAGGCGCAGTTCCGAGTTCCGCGCGCCGCGCAGCTTGCCGCCGGCGGCCTGCACGTAGTCGCCCACGGTCCAGCCCGGCTGCAACTTCTGGCTGCCCGGCTCGTGGACGGCGCCCAGCACCTCCACGTCGGGGGTTTTGCGCAACACCTGGATCCGGTCGCCGTCCAGGATGGGCACGCGCGCCGGATCGAAGTACTGGCTGTCGTAGGTCAGAGACACGCGCCCGCCCTCGTGCAGCAGGCGGCTCTTCAGGTAGTCGTGTTCGAAGCGGTTCAGCCAGCCCGAGCGCAGGATCTCGCCCATGTAGCGCGTCTCCGGGTCGTGGCGCAGCTCGCGGATGACCCGCACGTGGGCCAGGTCCGCCCGGGCGCTGTCGGGGCGGGCCAGGGCCAGCAGATCAGCCAGCGTGGTCTCGCCGTCCACGGCAAAGGTTCCGGGCATCAGCACCTCGCCCTCCACGCTGGCCTCGTCACCCGCGGCCCGGGCGTTGTCCACCCGCAGGAAGAGCCGGTCGTGGGGCTGCAGGGCCAGGCTGGCGAACAGGGGATCCGCCGGCGTCAAGTTCCAGCTCCGGGCCGGCCCCGCCGCCGGCGTGCGCACCACTTCGTAGCGGGCGCCCGTCAGGCCCTGGCGCGGGCCGCCCAACAGCTCCACCACGCTGCGGGGCGTGTCGCCGGGCCGGTACTCCAGTTCGCCGTCGGCCTGCCGGAAGGGTCCGGAGACGGTGAGCACGGCGTCCTCCAGGCCCCAGACCACGCGGTCCCCGGCCTCCAGGATGGGATCGCTGTCCGCGTCGCCCGTGCGCAGACGGCGCAGCAGGTCCACGCTCAGGGTGTCGGCCCCGCGCAGGATCCGCACGTTGCGCCAGCTTAAGCGGACCTCGTCCTTCTTGCCGCGCAGAAAGGCAGGCAGCGTGGCCTCGGGGTCGGGCAGCTTCTGCTCCTCGGGTTGGCGCTCCAGGGTGGCGCTCAGCCGGGTCAGGTAGGGCAGCTCCACCCAGCGCGGCTCCTCCACGGCCCCCGAGATCTGCACGCGGATGGTGCGCGGCCAGGTGATCCAGAGGTCCACCGAATCACAGCGGAACAGGCGCGCCAGCTGCCGGGCGTTCTCCCGGCGCAACTCGGCCAGCGTCAAGCCCGCCGCGGGCACGCGGCCCAGCCCGGGCAGCTCCAGCCGGCCGTCGCTCTCCACGATGCGCTCCTCGCGGTTGCGCTCCACGTTGTAGGCGAACAGGCCCACGTGATCGCCCGGCCCCAGCCGGTAGGTGGACGGATCGATGGGCCCTTCCAGCACCCAGGAGGGCGCGGGGACGCTGGGCGCGGAGCCCGTTCCGGCGGAGCCCCCCAGGCCTTCCAGATCCTTCAGATCCAGGGCGTGGGCCGCCAAGCACAGGCACAAACAGAAGCAAAGCGCGGTCAGGCCGGGAAGCAGGGTCAGTCTCATCGTGCGACATCCACTCAGCTGGCGGCCACGCGCCGACGCAGGGCGTCGGTCCAGGCCGTGTTGTTGGAATACCAGTCCAGGGTGCGGGCCAAGCCGTCCTCGAAGTTCACGCGCGGGCGCCAGCCCAGCTCGCGCTCCAGCCGCCCGGCGTCGATGGCGTAGCGCAGGTCGTGGCCCGGGCGGTCGCCCACGAAGCGGATCAAGCGCTCGGGTTTGCCCAGCTTGCGCAGCAGCAGCTTGACGATCTCGATGTTTCGCCACTCGTTGTCGCCGCCCACGTTGTAGACGGCGCCGTCCGTCGCGCGGGTGAAGACGGTCCAGAGCGCCTCCGCGTGGTCCTCCACGTAGAGCCAGTCGCGCACGTTGAGGCCCTGGCCGTAGACGGGCAGCTCTTCGTCGCGCGCGGCCTTCCAGATCATCAGCGGGATCAGCTTCTCGGGAAACTGGTAAGGCCCGTAGTTGTTGCTGCAGCGCGTGAGCACGGCCTCCACGCCGAAGGTGCGGCGCCAGGCCTGCAGCAGCAGGTCGCCCGCCGCCTTGCTGGCGCTGTAGGGACTGGAGGGCGCCAGCGGCGTCTCTTCCGTGAAGCGCCCGCCGCCCTCGCCCAGGTCGCCGTAGACCTCGTCCGTGGACACCTGCAGCAGGCGCAGACGCCGGCCCCGGGCCAGCTGGGCGCGCAGGCCGTCCAGCAGCACGCGCAGCCCCAGGATGTTGGTGCGCAGGAAGACGTCGGGATCGTCGATGCTGCGGTCCACGTGGCTCTCGGCCGCGAAGTTGATCAGGCCATCCACGCGCTCCAGCAGGGAATTCACCAGCCCCGCGTCCTGGATGTCCCCGTGGACGAACTCGTAGCCCTCCCGGCCTTCCAGCTCCGCCAGACTGGCGCGGCAGCCGGCGTAGGTCAGCGCGTCCAGGTTGACGACGGCGTGCTCCGGGTGCCGCTCGCGCAGCCAGCGGATGAAGTTGCAGCCGATGAATCCCGCCCCGCCGGTGACCAGCAGCCTCATGCGGCCTCCGCTCCAGAGGTCACGAAGAGCACGAAGGCCGGAGAAGCACACGAAGAGAAGAATCGAGTTGAGGATCGGATCATTGCGGCATCATCCATGCCATGCGTCAATTGTTCGCTTGCCAACAGACAATCCAGTTCTCTCATGCTCTGGCCCTTCGTGCCCTTCTTCCGACTTCGTGGACTTCGTGACCGCCCTACGCCTTCGCCCGGCGGCTCTCCAGATAGAGGGCCACGATCAGCACCAGCAGGGCCGTGCCGGCCATCACGGGCCAGGCCAGCAGATCCTGGAAACGGCCGATTGCCAGGCTGATGCGGCCCATCACCGTGTAGCCGAAACTGGCGCCGAAACTCATCATCAGGAAGGCGATGCCCACCTTGGAGACCACGCCCAGCGCGCCCGTGTGCTTCTTGGAGAAGAAGAAGTAGAACACGCCCGCGCAGACGCCGATCACCACCAGCAGGTTGGAGAGGATCTCCACCAGCATGTCCACGCGCATCCGGGTGGAGCTCCCCGTCACGCCGTAGGGCTTGAGGAAGCCCGCCGGATCCCGCCGGAAGGCGTCCAGCTGGGGCCGCGTGTAGGGCGTCACCCTGTCTGGACTGGTATGCAGCGCGATGGTGTGCAGCAGCCAGCCCTGGCGCAGCAGACGCAGTTCGCGCAGCACGCCCGCGCGCCAGTAGGTCAGGAAGGCCGTGCTCGCCGCCCGCCGCGTGGAGTCCGGCAGTCCGGCGAAGACCGCCAGCCGGGCCTCGAGCTCGGCCCGGTAGCCGCCGTCCAGCGGGGCCAGCCGCTCCAGCAGGTTCCGCACCTGCTCGGCCTTCCACTCGCCCAGCAGCACGGGCCGCGGATTGACTTCGCTCAAGAGCGAATCCGCCAGCCGGCGCGTGACGGGCAGGCTCCAATCGGGCTGGCGCTCCGCGGGAAAGGCCTCGCTCTTCAGCAACTGGACCAGGGGCGGACGGCCCGCCGGGAAGGCCAGGGCCTCCGCGGCGACGGCGGGCGCCAGATCGAGGTAGGGGCCGCAGGCTTCCGCCAGACCCGCGCGACCGGCGGGCGACTCCAGCCAGACGCGCGTGGCCACCAGCAGCAGCCGGTCCTGCCAGGGCGCCAGCTCCTCCGTGGGCAGCTGGCCCGGGACGGGCAGGCTCTCCTCCACGGGCGTGCCGCCCAGCCCGGCACAGAGCAGGCGCTCGAACTCCGCGTCCGCGCCCACCACCTGGGCCTGACCCACGCGCATGGCCTTGAAGCCCTCGCGCACCCGGGACTCCGGCGCTTCAATGTCGGCCAACCCTGCGAGCCCGTTGAGGCGCTGCTCCAGCTCCCCCTGCCAGGCCCGTCCGGCGGCGGCGGCGCGGCTGGAATCCTCCCCCAGCGCCTGCAGCCAGTCGGCGATCCAGTCCGCCTGGGCCTGGCGGCGCGCGCCCATTTCGCCTTCCGGCAGCACGCCCGCCGACTCCATGGCCGTCACCACCGTCTCCTTGCCGGAGAAGTCCTTCATGGTGGCTTCCAGCTGCGGCACCAGCGCGCCCTGGGCGGCCTGGATGATCTGGATCCCGGCGAAGGCGCCGATCACGTAGGCCAGCGGCCAGCGGCTCAGCCAGTGCAGCTTGCGGCTGATCTTGAACAGCATCAGGATGCCCAGGGCCAGGAACACGTAGTAGATGAACTGCCCGTGGGCCAGCCGCTCCAGCAGGCTGACAGGCTGGTCCGGGTAGGCCTCGGGCGCCAGCTGGCCCGCGCGGAAGAGCTGCTGCCGCACCGCGTCCACGGGGGGCAGCAGGCGGTTGATCAGGTTGGGCTTGAGGATCTGGAACCAGACCAGCACCACGCCGTAGCCCGTGGAGACGCCCACGAAAACATGCTCGGCGAACTTGTAGAAGGGGTTGTCCTTGTAGAGGAAGCTGAAGATCATCAGCGTCGAGAAGCAGACCAGGAAGGCCCCCAGGACCTCCACGGAGAAGAGCGCGCCCATCAGTTTCTCCTCCCGCGGGTCATGAAGTAGGCCACGTTGCCCAGCGCGATGAAGGCGATGATCAACAGGTGCCCGAAACTCTGGGCGTCCATGCCGCGCGTGGCCAGCCCGGGCACGCCCACCAGCTGCTCATAGTCCGCGCTGCCCTTCATGCCGCCCGCCAGTCCGGCCAGCTGGCCGGCCTCGTAGTAGGGGATGTTGTCCGGCGCCATCACGGCCGTGCAGGCGGCCACCATCTTCAGCCCGAAGCGGCCCTGGGCCGTCTCCACCCACTCCTTGGTGCCCGGGCTGCCGCCCGAGACGTTCACGAACAGGTCGCTGTCCCCCAGTTTGCGCAGGCTCTGCATCAAGGGGATTTGTGACACGGGCGTGCCGTCGTAGCTCTGCGGAAAGGTGGCGTGGATGTTCTCGCCCATCCCCAGCATGGCCAGCTGGCGGCCGTCCTTGTAGCCCAGATTGACGTAGTCGATTTTATCCTTAAGACCCAGCGGCTTGATCTCCTCGGCCTGCAGGGCCTGCTCGATGGCCTGGTTGACCAGGGGCGGGGCGCCGGCCCACAGGCAGCTCACCACAACCTTCAGCTTGCGGCGGAAGAGGTGGCGGAACAGGGCCTCGCTGAAGGGCTGCAGCTCGGGCTTGGAGCCCGGATCGTAGTCGCACGAGACCAGCACCACGCTGCCCTCGTCCAGGTCCTCGATGGCCTGGTAGAGGTTCTGCACCGCGGGATCCGTGCTGAAGGGCAGGCCGAAGGGCACGATCAGCGGCGTGAGGATGCAGAGCGCCATCAAAAGGAAGATCCAGCGCCGGTCCAGGGCCAGGAAGCGCTGCAGGCCGCGCAGGAGGGCGTTCATCACTCACCTCCCAGGTAGCTGCGCTCCAGGCCCAGGATCACGCGCAGGCCGGTGGAGATGGCCCCCAGCGAGGCGCCGATCATGATCGCGCGCTTGCCCGCCAGGTTGGGGAAATTCATGATCCAGTCGCTGATGCCGGGCAGGCCGCTCCAGATCTTCTCCCCCACCGGAATGCGCCCGATCATCACCAGCGTGGCGCAGCCCAGCAGCAGCGTGGCCTCCAGGCTGCGGGCCCGGAAGGCGCGGAAGGCCGCGCTGGCGATGTAGAAGGCCAGCAGGCTGAACATGGTGGCCTGGAGCGGCACGTAGAGGTTCAGGTAGAGCCAGTTGAAGGGCGAGCCCTCGGCGATGCCGCGCCAGAAGCCCAGCCCCACCATCAGGGCCAGGGCGGCCAGCAGGGCGATCTTGGGCACCACGTCCTGGCCGCGCTTGATGCGGGCCACGTTCACCGAGACGATGCTGTAAATGCCCAGCACGTAGGTGAAGGCCATGATCACGATGCCGCCGTTGGTGATGGCCTCCTTGGTGGTGCTGACCCAGGGGATTCCCGTCAGGAAATTCTCCAGGATCATCCAGGTGCCCAGCAGGAAGGCGATGATCAGCGGGATTTCTTTTTTCATCTCGGTGTGGACTCCTCGGGGCTGCGGGCGCGCTTGCCGGGCTTATTGAATCAGGAACCAGTCCCGGAAGCGCCCGGCGCCCTCCAGCCAGCCCAGGGAGTCCAGGGTGACCAAGAGGGAGCCCAGCAGCATCACGGCGATGCAGACGATCTTGTACCAGTCCGTGGCCTTGAGATTGGAGAGCAGCTTGGGGTCGCGGCTCAGGTAGGCCGAGGCGGCGAACAGCTCCTCGCCGATCAGCGTGTAGTCGCAGGCCGCGATGAAGAAGGGCAGCTGGGTGACTTCCGCCGTTCCCGCCACCTGGATGGCCTTGGCCTCGAAACCCGTCTCCGAGAGGATCAGCGATTCGGCGAAGAAGCGCCCCAGCAGCAGGTTGGCGGCCGGCCGCTCGCGCAGCATGATCCCGTTGACGCCCGCCGTGTAGGCGAACTGCTCGTCGGAGATGAAACTGATGTTGCCCGGCCGGTGGTCTTCCGGCACGCCCGCGTTATAGAAGCCCTGGCGCACCATCTCCTCGGCCACGCTCATGACGAAGGGAATGCGGCAGGGCACGAAGATCTCGGTCTTGTAGCGGGCCGCGGTCTCGGCCACTTTCCCCAGGATCAGCATGGAGGCGATGGTCTGGATGTCCTGCATGTCCTCGATGCCCGGCACGTAGAGGATGGGCCGGCCCATCTCCGTGCAGCGGCCCACGGCCTCCTCGATGGCGTCGATGCCCGCGATGCGCCGGATGAACAGGGAGCCGGGATCGCGCTTGATCCGCTGGTAGAAGTAGAAGAGCAGGACCACCATCAGCACGATGGTGCAGAAGACCGTGATCTGCCCGGCGCTGAGAGTGAGCGACCCCAGGGCGACCTGGGCAAGGGAGACCGGCATGAGACCCCCGGATTGGGAAGCGGTGGAAGGCCGGGCGAGGGACCCGGACACGTCGGCCCGTGGACGGAAACAGGCTCGGCCAGTGTAGCGAAAGACCGGCGACAGGGAAAGAAAGCCGACCCTGCCCGGCCCCTCTCAGGGTTCCGTGCGCAGGAGCACGGTGCGCTGCCCGAGCCGCTCGCCCAGCCACGTCCGCAGCCGGTCCTGCTCTTGGGCGGTGAGCCCCTTGGTGCTGACCACGTGGGCCAGCAGCACGGTATCCGCAGGTTCGGTCTGGACGCGGAGGGCCGGTGCCAGGATCAGGTCCTGCAACCCGGGCTGGATGGCCCGGGCCTCGCGCAGCAGGCGGGCGGATTCCTGCCGGTCGGGCCGCCAGAAGCCCAGCTCCGTCTCCACCTGCCGCAGGCGGGACTCCAGCAGGCCGCCGGCCTCCGGCAGGCGCTGGACGGGGCCGGCGTCGCGGCCGGCCAGCAAGCCGTCGTCCAGCCGCGCCCCCTCCTGGTGAAAGACCAGCTCGATCTCCTGCAACTGGTAGACGCCCCGCCGGGCCCGCAGCAGCTCCTTCACTTCGGGCGAGAGGGGCTGACCCACCAGCATCACGTCCAGGCGCGGCGGCCGTGCGCGCACATCCATTTCCCAGGCCAGCACGCGCGTGCCCGGGAACTGGAATTCGCGGGTCAGGAACTGCTCCAGGCTCTGTTCGCGCAGACTGGCCCGCACCATGTTCCAGGCCAGAAACAGGCTGGGCAGCACGGTGACCAGTACCACGGCCCAGATCACCCGCCGGACCCGGCCCAGCAGGCGGGGATCGGTGAGTGTCACGTGCCGGAAGCGCAGTACGCGCGTTACCGCCAGCGTGCCCAGGCTGATGAAGACGGTGTTGATGAAGAAGAGGTAGAGCGCGCCCGCCAGATAGGTCCACTGGGCCGTGGCCAGCCCGTAGCCCGCGGTGCAGAGGGGCGGCATCAGGGCCGTGGCGATGGCCACGCCGGGCAGCACGTTGCCCCGTTCGCGGCTGTTCATGGCCACGATGCCGGCCATGCCGCCGAACAGCGCGATGCCCACGTCCCAGATGGCGGGTGTGGTGCGCGCCAACAGTTCGCTGCGTGCGGCGGAGAGGGGCGTGATCAGGAAGTAGAGCGTGGAAGCGGCCAGGCTGATGGTCACCATCACCAGGAAGTTCTTGAGCGACTTCTTGTAGAGGGGCCAGTCGAGGATGCCCACCGCCAGACCGATGCCCATGATCGGCCCCATCAACGGGGAGATGAGCATGGCGCCGATGATGACGGCCGTGGAGTTCACGTTCAGTCCGATGGAAGCCACAATGATGGCGCAGACCAACACCCACACATTGAAGCCGCGAAACTCCACGCCTTTGCGGATGAGGGCGCCGACCTCCTCCTCCGGCAGGCGGTCTTCGCCCAGGTTGAAGCGCTCACTCAGGAACGATTGGATGACGCGCAGCAAGTCGCGGCTTTGCATCGGCCCCTCCATTGGCGGTCAAGATTGACACGTGCTGGCGTAGTCGGGATAGAAAAGGCCCCGCCGAAGCGGGGCCTGAGCGGAGGAGGTGGGATTCGAACCCACGGTGCACAGTTAAGCACACAACGGATTTCGAGTCCGTCCGATTCAACCACTCTCGCACTCCTCCGGGAGGCTGGTCAACGGGTTCGTCGGAGCCGGCGGGCGCTGGATGAACCACGAACAACCAAATACCGGCGTCCGGCCGGGTCGAACGGGCAGCAACGTAACACACGAGGCAGCCGGAGCCAAGCTGTGCCGGTCTGTCCGCCACGCCAGACACAAGGTGCGGGGCGCGGGAAGGACAGGAAGCCCGGGTCCAGGCGACGTGACGACAGCGGGAAAAATTGGCCCCGGGTCTCCACTTTGCGGGGAACCTGAATAGGCCAAATTTCTGTTCAGCCGGCGCTCCCCAACGCCTTTGGGCGGGTGGGGGGGGTGGGAGGGCGCAGCTCTTCACTTTCCCGAACACCGTCCACGCCCGGCCACGCTCAACGGAAGGCCACGGCGGTCCCGCTCACGCTCACCATCAGCATGCTGCCCGAATTGCCCACCACTTCATAGTCCAGATCGACGCCCACCACGGCATCCGCGCCCTTGGCCCGGGCCTGCTCCTCCAGCTCGCGCAGGGCCACTTCGCGCGCCTTCTGCAGCTCCTTCTCATAGGCCTGGGAGCGCCCGCCCACGATGTCGCGGATGTTGGCGAAAAAGTCCTGGATGATGTTGGCGCCCAGGATGGCCTCGCCCGTCACGATGCCCAGGTAGCGGGCGATGGGCTGGCCTTCAATACTCGGGGTCGTCGTCACGATCATGCTGCACCTCCGGTTGTTCGCGTGTCCTGGCCAGGCGGGCCTCCGCCCGGCGCTCCCGAAAAAACTGCCGCAGCAGCTCGCCGCACTCGAGCTCGCGCACTCCCCCCAGCAGTTCCACCCGGTGATTCAGCTCCGGGCGCTGGACCACGTTGTGGACGCTGCCGCAGGCCCCGGCCTTGGGATCCCAGGCGCCGAACACCACGAGTGGAATCCGCGCCAGCACGCAGGCGCCGCCGCACATGGTGCAGGGTTCCAGCGTGACATAGAGCGTGCAGGCCTCCAGGCGCCAGGAACCCAGCTGGTTGGCCGCGGCGGTGATGGCCAGCACTTCGGCGTGGGCCGTGGGATCCTGCAGGCTCTCGGTGCGATTGTGGCCGCGGCCGATCACCTGGCCCTGGTGGACGATCACGGCGCCCACAGGCACCTCGCCCAGCTCGGCCGCCCGGCGCGCCTCGCGCAGGGCCATGTCCAGGAAGATCTCGTGTGGGTTCACCGGGCTTTCCGGCGCTCTTCCGGCAGTTCCGCCCGGTGCAGCCAGCCGCGGGTCCCGGCGGCGCTCCTCACCTGCAGAAAGCCCTGGCGGCTCTCCGGGGCCAGCACCGTCAGAACCTGGCGCCCGGGCAGCACCTGATGCTCGCCCAGCAGGTCCTGTTGCGCATAGAGCAACGGACCGGCCAGGCTCAGGGTGTCGCCCGCCGCCGGTGGCCGGCTGGCCAAGCCCCGGGCCAGCTCCGCGGGCAGCGCCGCGGCCCGGCCGCTCGTCCCGCTCGAGCGGACCTCCAGCTCGCTGCGGTAGACCCAGACGCGCCGCCGGGGCTGGGCGTCCTGCGCCTCCAGCTCCAGGTGGTAGAACCCGCCCTGGACCCCCAGCACCTTGGCCTTGCGGTCCTGCTTGAGGGAGTGGGAGGAGTCCGCGAAGGACGGCGCCAGGAAGACCCGGGTGGGGGCCAGGGTGATGGTCTCGCCCGTCTGCAGCGGCGCGCGGCCGCCCACAGGGACGTGATCCGGCAGCAGGACCTGGGCGCCGGCCGTCCCCAGGGCCAGCAGCAGGAGCAAGGGCAGGATGCGTGCGTACATGGTCGACCTTTCGTTGGGGATCCCGGGCGGGCTCAAGGTACGCAGCCCGGCAGGCCTCCGCCAGCGCCCGGCCCGCCGGTCGGCTACAGGCCCAATGCCCAGTCCAGATAGGCCCGGATCCACTCCGGCCCCTGCAGCAGGGCCAACCAGCTGCCCAGGGCCAGCCAGGGGCCGAAGGCCAGCTCCACGCCGCGCCGCCGGAGCAGCAGGCCCCCGATGCTGCCGCCCAGCGAGGCCAGGAAGATGGCCAGCAGCGTGGACTGCCAGCCCAGCAGCAGGCCCAGCGCGGCCATCAGTTTCACGTCGCCGGCGCCCATGCCTTCGCGCTTGAAGAGCAGCCAGCCCAGCCAGGCGAAGCCCCAGAGCAGGCCGCCTCCCGCCAGCACCCCCAGCAGCGCGTCCGTCACAGCGGGCAGGCGGCTCTCCGCGCCGGCCAGGCCGCTGGCGCTGAGAAGCAGGCCCAATCCGCCCAGCGCTCCCAGGGCCGCGGTCAGCGGGTTGGGCAGGCGGCGGCAGTCCAGATCGATCACCGCCAGGGCCACGAGCAGCGCCAGGGCCGGCAGCCAGACCAGCCACGACCAGCCCAGCGGCACGCGCCAGGCCACGCTGAGGGCCGTCAGCGCCGTCGCCAGCTCCACCAGCGGATAGCGGAGGGGAATGCGCCAGCCGCAGCCCGCGCAGCGCCCGCGCAGGCCGAGCCAGCTTACGATCGGCACGTTCTCCCAGGGCCGGATGAGCCGGCCGCAGGACGGACAGGAGGACCCCGGCCGCACCAGGCTGCGCCCTTGGGGCACCCGGTGGATCAACACGTTGTTGAAACTGCCCAGCGCCAGCCCCAGCAACAGAGCCAGCCACCACGGGGTCAACAGAACAAGAGTCTCCATCCGGTCTCCTCACGCGAGGTGCTCTGGCACGGTGCCTGACACCACTGGCCCAAAGAAAAGGGGCCGGAGCAAGCTCCGACCCCTGGTCGTCGTCGTCCGCGGGGCTTAGTAGCCCAGCTGCTGCACGGCTTGACCGAACTCGAAGACCGGCAGGTAAATCACCACCACGATGGTGGCGATGACCACACCGATGCCGATGATCATCATGGGCTCGATCAGACTGGTCAAGCGCGTGATCACCGATTCCACCTGCTTCTGGTAGAACTCCGCCGCCTTTTTGAGCAGCGTGTCCAGCTCGCCCGTTTCTTCACCCGTTTGGGTGAGCTGAATCAGGGTGGGCGGGAAAATGCTGGTCTTGATCATGGCGTTGGAGAGCGAGTAGCCCTCCTTGAGCATCTCCTGCAGGTCGCCCACGCCGCGGGAGACCACGGCGTTGCCCACCACACCCTGCACCAGTTTCAGCGCTTCGGTCACCGTGACGCCCGAGCCGAACAGGATGCCCAGGGTCTTGGCAAACTTGTTCATCACGCTGTCGTGGATCAGGCCGCCGAAGACGGGCAGCTTGAGCAGCATCTGGTCCAGCACCAGTTCGCCGCGATCCGTCAGGGTCAGCACCCAGAGCCAGAACGAGACGAACAGGATGCCGAAGACCGAGATGAAGAAGTTCTGCGCGATGATGTCGGAGAGCGTCACCATCAGGCGCGTGGGAGCGGGCAGGGTCGCCCCCAGCTGGGTGTAGATGTCCGTGAACTGGGGAATGATCTTCCACAGCAGGATGAACACCACCACCAGCAGGAAGCCGAACATGAAGATCGGGTAGTACATGGCGCCCTTGACTTCCTGGCGCGTGTCTTCCACGGTCTCCAGGTAGTCCGCCATGTCCTGCAGCACGGTGTGCAGCGAGCCCGACACCTCGCCGGCCTTGGTCAGCGCGACGTAGAGGCTATTGAAGTGGTACGGGTAGTGGGCCATGGCGTCGGAGAGCTGCAGACCCTGCTTGATCTCCATGTGGACGCCCATCAGGGTGCGCTTGAACTTCTTGTTGCGCTCCTCCCGGGCCAGGTTGCCGATGGCCTTCTCCAGGGTCAGGCCGGCGGAGAACATGGTGGAGAGCTGACGCGTGAAGAAGACCATGACCTTGAGCGGCACGTGGTTCTTCAGGTTCTCCATGGCCGCGTTGATCTTGTCCAGCACGGTCACGCGCTGCACCTGATCGGCCTTGACCTCTTTGAGCTGGATCAAGGTGCCCTGGTTCTTCACCACTTCCAGGGCGGCGTCGAAGGTGGCGGCCGTCAGCGAGGATTCCACCCGCTGCCCGGCGGCGTTGCGGATCACATAGTTGTATTTCGGCATTCAGACCTTCCTAGAAGTCTTCCACCGTGGCACGCTTCACTTCCGCCAGCGTCGTGATTCCGTTCATGGCGCGACTCAGGCCCGCGTAGCGCAGGGAGATCATGCCATGCTCCTTGATGGCCACCTCGCGGATGCGCTCCTGGCTGGCCGCCTCATAGATCAGCTTGCGGATGTCCTGCCGGACTTCCAGCACCTCGAAGATGCCGGTCCGGCCGCGATAGCCGGAATTGCGGCAATGCGGACAGCCCTTGCCGACGTAGATCGGCTTGCCCGTGAACTTGTCCGGATCCTCGTGGATGGCCAGCCAATCCTCGGGCGTGGAGATCTTCTCCTCCTTGCAGTGGGAGCAGATCCGGCGCACCAGGCGCTGGGCCATCACCAGGTTCAGGCAGCTGCCCACCAGGAAGGGCGGGACGCCTAGGTCGATGTAGCGCGTGATGGTGGAGGGCGCGTCGTTGGCGTGCAGGGTGGTGAAGACCAGGTGGCCGGTCAGGGCGAACTTGATCGCGATGTCCGCCGTCTCCTGGTCACGGATTTCACCGATCAGCAGGGTGTCCGGGTCCTGGCGCAGGATGGAGCGCAGCGAGGCGGCGAAGGTCAGGCCGATCTTCTCCCGCACCTGCACCTGGTTGATGCCCTCCACCTGATACTCCACCGGGTCTTCCACCGTGGTGATGTTCGAGGTGATGGAACGCACCTCGCTCAGCGCGGCGTACAGGGTGGTGGACTTGCCCGAGCCCGTGGGGCCGGAGATGATCACCATGCCGTAGGGCTGGGTGATCCAGTGGCTGAATTTGACGTGGTCGTCGTCGTTGAAGCCCAGGTTGCGCAGGCTGAACATGAAGCCCGACTTGTCCAACAGACGCAGCACGACCTTTTCGCCGAAGACCGTGGGCAGGATGCTCACGCGGACGTCCACCAACCGGTCCTGGGTCTTGATGGAAAGACGGCCGTCCTGGGTCAGGCGCCGCTCGGCGATGTTGAGTTTGGAGATGATCTTGATGCGGCTGACGATGCCCGCGTGGCTGGTGATGGGAATGCTCATGGCTTCCATCAGCACGCCGTCGATGCGGTAGCGGATGCGCAGCACGTTCTCCTGCGGCTCCACGTGGATGTCCGTGGCGCGCTCCTGGATGGCCTGGGTGAACATCTGGTTCACCAGGCGCACCACCGGGCTGTCCGCCAGGTCGCGCTCGACTTCCAGCCCGCCTTCCTTGTCGTCCGCGTCGGGATCTGCCACGAACTCCATCTTCGAGATGGTGTCGTGGATTTCCGTCGAGCGCCGGATCTTGGTGTAGAGCCGGTCCACGGCTTCGTCGATGGTGCGTTCGCCGCCCAGCCGGGCCTGGATGGGCATGGTCACGGAGCGCTTGAGCCCGTCCAGCACCACCAGGTCGTCGGTGTCGGCCATGGCCACCACCAGCACGCCGTTCTCGATGCTGATGGGCACCGCGCGGTTGGCCTTGGCAAACTCCTCGCTGACCTTGATCAGCGCGTCGTCGTCCGCCAGCAGGATGCGCTCCGAGGAGACCCAGTCCACGCCCAACTGCTCGGCCAATCCCTCCACCAACTGGTCCTCGCTGAGCAGGTTCAGGTCCAGCATGACCTGACCGATGCGCTTGCCCATGTAGTTCTGGCTGATGGCTTGCCGGACCTGATCCGGGGTGACGTACCCCTTGCGGACCAGGATTTCGCCGATCTTTTCAAACATGCGGATTCATTCCAGTGCTAGAAATCGTGAACCGTGATGAAAACGGCGGGGGCCCACCCGGTGGACCCCCGCCGGAACTGCATCAGTCGCAGGGACGCGTGACCTGAATGATGCCCACGTCCGAGGACGGGCCACCCGGCTGGCGGACGGCGCCCAGGCTCAGGTTGTAGGGATTGTACCGGTAGCAGGGCGGGGTGTCGTCGTCGCACAGCACGCCCGTGTTTTCCAGCACGTCCGGACAGATGGTCAGGGTGACGGTCACCTGGCCCATGATGTCCGTGATCCCTTCGGTGGGATCGAAGGTGCCGCCGTTGGAGCACCAGAACTGGATCAACTGGTTGCTCACCAGGCAGCCGTAGCCGTCGCGCAGCGTGGCGCGCACGGTCACGTCCTGACAGGGCGGCATGCCCGGGCAGGGAAGCATGGGGAACACCACCTGGTCCGTGCTGACCTCGATGGTCAGGTTGTCGTCGCGGTCGCCGGGCTGGAAGGGCAGCTGGAATTCCGCCGTGCCGTCCGGGGTCTGCTTGAAGACGCAGACGTTGCCCGTGCGCCACCCCGTGATCTCTTCCGGATCGAAGGGATTCTCGAAGAGCGGGATCTCGCCGGCCGTGCAGGCCCAGGCCGTGTCGATGACGGCGCCGATGGCCTGACAGTGGTACAGCATGTAATCCTTGGCCACGCCGTGCAGGTCTTCCTCGTCCTCGGCGTCGAAGCCCGTCATGCCGAAACCGTCCATGGAGGCCAGGTTGGCCGGATCCAGGAAGAAGTAGACGGCCGTGCTGTCCTTGACGTCGTTGGAATAGCGATCCCAGAAGTGCGCGGCCCAGGTGACGCGCCACATGGAGGCGCCCACCTGATCGCCCGTGGGATCGAAGTCCAGCGTGCCGTAGGCCGGCGGGCCGGCCACGATGGTCACCAGCGGATAGCTGGAATACACGTCGATGCCCATGTCGTTGATCACGGCGCCCACCTGGACCACGCCCGGCCGGCGGCCGGCGTTGATCACCATCTGGGCGATGCCGTTCTGGGACACCGCGACCAGGGTGTCACCCATGAAGTGGACGTCCTCCATGCCCGGGGTGGAGAGGTAGCTCTCCGGCGGGCTGGCCTGCAGGAAGAACTTGACCGGGATGTCCATGGTCACCAGCGAACCCGAGGCGTCCACCACGCGGGCCTGGACCAGCGCCTCCGAGGCCGAGCCGAAGCCCAGGATCTGGATGCGCGGCGTGGCCGTGGCCATGGTGACGTTGACGGGCAGGCCCGAGTTGACGGTCACGGTGGAGACGTTGCTCCACAGGGTGTCGGCCTGGGTGCCCGAACCCGTCACGAAGTAGGCGCGCACGCTGCTCACGCCCGTCTGGTTGTTCATGCTGAAGACGGCCGCGGCCTGGCCCTGCTCGTTGGTGAAGGCGCCCGCGGTGACCTGGCCGATGCCATTGGTCTTGAAGCCCAGCGGGACGCCGGAGCCCAGGCGCTGGTTCTGGCTGTTGAAGACCGTGGCCAGCACGTTGCTCTGCAGGGAGCCGTTGTCGGGATCCGGCAGGGTCTGGTTGTCGATGCTCAGCGTGATGTGGTGCGGCGTGCCCAGCGGCAGGTCCACCGGGTAGTCCTGCACGTCCTGCAGGTTCGTGGCCGAGCCGTAACCCACCAGCGCCACGCTGAGGGAGAGGGTCTGGCCGGCGTGGCTCTCGTCGCAATCATGCCAGGTCACGCTGGCTACGCCGTTGGCGTCCGTGATGGCCGTGGCCCCCATCTGGCCGAAGGTGGCGCTGAAGGTCACGGTCTTGCCCACGATGGCCGTGTTGGTGTCGTTGTATTTCAGCGACGCCCGCACGTTGGTGACGTTCTCTTCCAGGCACTCGCTGTCGATCTCCAGCTCGCCGCCCGGCACCGGATTGAAGATGACCAGGTCGATGGGCCGCGCGTCCGCCACCTCGAAGAGGTAGTTGAAGGCCCGCCCGCTGGACTGCACCATGGAGAGCACCAGGTCGCCACCCTCCAGCTCGCAGGAGCGCCAGGCGAAGGTCAGGATGCCGGCGTCGTCGGTGACGAGGCTGTACATGCTCTGGTCGGTCAGTTCGCCGAAGCTGGGTTCGATGTTGAAGCGCGCGCCGGAGACCGGGTTGTTGTTGCGGTCGCGGAACTGGTAGACGAAGCGGGTGGAATCCGAGCAGAGCTGGTCGCCGCGCAGCTGCGGATTCTGGGGCAGCACGCGCTGCAGGCTGTAGCCGAAGTCGTTCAGCAGATTGACGGTGGAGGTGGTGAAGAAGTCCGAGCTGCCCGAGATGGCGGCCGTGAAGCGGACGCGCACCGTGTCCGTCGGTTGGTTCGAGGAATTGGCGTAATACACGTTGCCGGTGACGCCGTCGGCGCCCGTCACGCCCTGGGCGGAGACGACGCCCGCGATGCCCGGGCCCACGGAGGCGACGCTGAAGTTCAGCGCCACGCCCTGCACGCCCACGCGCTGGGTCTCGTCGCCCACGGTCACGTCGCGATAGGCGTAGACCTGCACGGGCAGGGTCTCGGCCGCGTCTTCCATTCGATAGATGGTGCTGCCGTCCGCCGGATTGAGGAAGGCCAGCTGGATGTCGCTCTGCTCGATCAGGGTCAGGCTGGCCGAGCCGGTCCGGTTGCCCGCCGCCGCCACGAAGGTGACGGTCTGGTCACCCTCGAAGGCTTGGTCGCTGGGCAGCACGCGGAAGGCGTAGCGCGCCTCGCCGTTGTCGTCCGTCAGGTGGTTGGTCAGCGGAATCAGGGCGCCGCCGAAGGCGGACTGTACCTGGCAGCTCACCGTCACGCCGGAGATGGCCGTGCGTTCGGCGTCCAACACCAGCACGGTGACGGTGTCGCGGATGGCCGTGCGCGAGGACTGGCTGTAGTAGACCTCGCCGTTCTGCACGCTGACTTCCACCTGCGCCACCTGCCGGCCGCCCGTGCCCGTGTTGTCCTGGTTGGTCACCGTGCGACTGTCGCAGGCCGTCCACATGAGGGCGGCGAACGCCAGGAGCGCGGGGAGTAGGAATCTCAGACTCTTCATCGTGGCACTCCTTACTTGTCGTTATCCATGATCAGGTCGTCCAGGCGCAGCTCGTCCTCGACTTCCTGGATGTTGGCCGGCAGCGGCTCGGTCCAGGTGCCTTCGGGCATGAGGATGTGCGGGGTGATCTGGATGACCAAGTCGGTCTTCGAAATGCGCTCCTCGTTGGAGCGGAACAGGCCGCCGATGAAGGGCAGCTTGGAGAGGATGGGCATGCGGTTGACCACGCGGGTCTTCTGGGTCTCCAGCAGGCCGGCGATGATGATGGATTCGCTGTCCTTCACGCGCACCGTGGTGGTCGCCGTCCGGCGCTTCACCTGGGGCACGTCGGAGTTGATGCCCTTCCAGTCGACGATGGAGCTGACTTCCGGGGAGACCTCGGTGGTGATCCAGCCCTCGGGGTTGATGTGGGGCAGGATGCCGAGCTTGATGCCGACTTCCTGCTCCTTGACCGTGATCTGCTGGGACTGGCCGCCGGCGTTGAACACGTAGCTGACCACGTCCACCACGCTGATGTTGGCGGGGCGGTTGTTCAGGGTGGCCACGCGGCTGGCCGCCAGGACGCTGGCCTTGTTGTTGCGCAGCATGAAGTTCAGCGTGACGTCGAAGGCGGTCATCTGCCGGCTGAAGTGGCCGATGTTGTCCAGGTCCAGCGGCTGGAAGGGCGCCGTCTGGGGCAGGGAGCCGCGCGGGGTTTGGATCTCATTCATCCACAGCCAGGGGCCGCCGGCGTTGTTCTTCCAGCCCTGGTTGGAGGTCGGATTCCCCCAATCGTCCGGGATCATCCAGTCCTGCCGGACGGTCCCGTTCTCGGCCAAGATGTTGGTGATCTTGTTCAGCTTGCCCCAATCCACGCCCATCAGTTCCTGGTCGCCCACGACCACTTCGATGAGCTTGGCCTCGAGCATCACCTGGGGCGCCGGGCGGTCCACCCGGGCGACCACGTCGCGCACTTCCTCGAGCACCTTGGTGGAGGTGCGCAGGATCAGCGCGTTGCCGCTGGTGTCCACCTGGGCCAGCTTGGTCATGTCCTGGACCATCTTCAGCACTTCACTGGCCGAGACGTAGTTCAGCGGAATCACGTAGCTGTTGAGGCCCACCTGGGTCTGGATCTTGGCGGGGTCGGCCACCAGGAAGCTGTTGCCCACTTTTTCGTAGGAAAGGCCCGCCGCGCGCACCACGAGATCCAGGGCTTCCTGGACCGGCGTGTCCTTGATGTGCAGCGAGATGCGGCCGAAGTCGTTCTCCTTTTCCTGGCTGAGCTCGGAGCCGGTGACAATGTTGTAGCCTGACTGGCGCGCCAGAATGGCCAGAATGTCCGCCAGATTGGCATCCTGGGCGTCAATGCTGACCCGGTTGTCCAGACTGGGAGTGACGGCCAGGGCCGTCGGCGCGAGCCAGCACGAGGATGCCAGCAGGATGCCTCCGCAGCAGATGGAAAGGAGGGATCGTTTGGTCATCGGGGTCTATCTCCGTGTTTCAGTGAATTCGACCTAGAATTCGAAGTTGCCCTGGGACAGGCGCTTGGCCAGATCCTTGGTGGCGGCTTCCACCTTGAGGGTCAGGGATTGGCCATTGCCGCTCAAACGGACCTGATCGCGACCGATGTCCGCCACCTGGTAGCCCTCGAAGCGGTCGCCCGCGGACACCACGTGGTTCTTGTTGCGCAGCCGGATGATCGCCCGGGGCAGGTCGCCGCTGATGATGCAGGACAGCCGGGGCTTCTTCTCCAGGGCAGCGAGGAAGTTCTTGTCGTCCATCATGATGTTTTTGGAAATCACCACGCGGGACAGTTCCAGCGGATCGATCCGGCTCTCGAAGACGAAGGTCTGGCGCTCCTTCAGGCGCGCCTCCAGCTCGTCCACCGTGCCTTGCAGACGCTGGTCGCTGCCCACGGTGATGTCCGGCTTGGCCTTCAGCTCGGCCACCTGCTGGTGCAGACCCCAGGCCTGCCACCCGAACCAGCCAATGGAGACGAAGAAGAGGGCGATCAGCAGATTCCAGAACAGCTGGTTGTAGGTTTTCATTTGCCCGCCTCCTTGGGGCTCTTGCCGGTTGCCTGCCCGACAGCCTGCACGTCGGAATCGCCCTTGGCGCTGCCGCCCGCGCTGGCGGCCGGCTTGGCGCCCGGCTCGTCCCCGGAGGCCACGGCGTCCGTGTCCTGGTCGCTGCGCACCAGCGTCAGGGTGGACATCTTGATGGTGAAGTCATGCTTCTTCAGGTCGTCGAAGGTCCGGGCGAAGTTCAGCTGGACCAGGTCGTTGCTGACCTTGAAGTACTCCATGGTCACCAGGCGGCTGTCCTTCTCCAGTTCGTTGATCAGCTTGCCGAACTGGGTGAAGTTGCCCTTGAAGGAGACCTGGTAGGGCGTGCGGATGTACTCGGAGATGTTCTTGTCCCGGGGATAGGTCTTCATGTCAGTGATTTCGCAGCCCAGGCTGTTGAGCCGGCCGATGAGGCTGTTGAGGAAATCCAGACTGGCTTCCTCGGTCAGGCCGTCGCGCGTGGATCCCGCCAGGTTCTCGGCGATCAGGTTGGACACACTGCGCAGCTCGCTGGCCAGGATCTGGGCGCTGATCAGTTTCTCCTGGTGGAACTTGAGCTCGGCGTCCAGCTCGGCGATGCGCTGGGGCTTGGCGATCACCACGCTGCCGAAGAGCCAGCTCATGAACAGCGCGAAGCCGATCAGCAGCACGTATCCGGTGATGTTGCGTTTCATTCGGGGCTTCCTTTGCTGTCCTAGGATTCCGGAGTGATCGAGGCGTCCTTCGCCAGGAAGCGCGGCAAGACCTTGCACTGGATTTCGAAGAGCAAGGCCTTCTGGTCATGGCTGATGATGTCCTGGCTGGAGGCGAACTGCACGCTCTCGAAGTCCTGGTTGAAGAGCTGGTTCGCCTTGAGCTGGTCGACAAAGGCCATGATGTTGTCGATGGGATCCTGCCCCTCGCGCACCTTGTGGATGCCCACGATGTACAGGTAGCCCTTTTCGAAGCGCACGCTGGTCAGGGCCATGTCATGGGAGACTTCCATGCCCATGCCCATGACCTTCTGGGTCCAGAGCAGGCGGCTCTTCTCCAGTTTGGCCAGTTTCAGGATGTCCCGCTTGGACAGCTTGTTGCCCGTGTCCGTCAGCTGCTGCAGGTCGGCCTTGACCTTCTCGATCTTCGCCTGCTTGTCAGAGATCATCTGATCCAGCTGCCGGTTCTCCGCCCAGGCCATCCAGCCCACGCCGACGGAGACCAGGGCAAACACGATGAGGAGGGCCCAGCGCTGGTTGTCCAGCTGCTGCGCGATGCGCGCGGCCTTGTCCTCGCCCTTGTTCAGGTTGATGCGATAGATGTGTTGCAACTCAGTCCCTCCTCAGCGCCAGGCCCACGCAATGGGCGAATTGCGGTCCCCGCGCCCCGGCCGGAGCGCCTTCCATTCCGGCCATGGGATCCCAGATCTCCACGGGCATGGAGAACTTGTCGGCCAGCAGCTCGGGCAGGCCGGGCATGGCCGCGCCGCCGCCCGTGAGCAGCACCTTGCCGAAGTCGCTCTTGCCGGTCTCCTTGGCATAGAAGCGCAGCGTGCGCCGCACCTCGTCCAGGAAGTCCTCGATCACCGTGCGCTGCTGCAGGGCCAGCGCGGGCTTGCCGTCGCTGCCGGCGCCGTGGAAGGCCTCCACGCCCTGGCGGCACTTGCGGGTCTCGGCCTCGTCCAGCGTGATGGACTGCTGGCGGGCCAGGTCCTCCGTCAGGTGGAAGCCGCCGATGGGGATCTCGCGGTAGAAGACCCGGCTCTGGTGCCCGGTGACGATGAACTGCGTGCCGCGGGCGCCCAGGCTCAGGAAGAGCACCAGGCCCTGTTCGGGCAGTTCCTGCGTCATGTTGTAGCTGTTGAGCAGGGCCAGCGGCTCGAGGTCCACCACGCCCGGCTTGAAGCCCGAGTCCTTGAGGATGGCCTCGTGCCAGCCGTACATCTTGCGCGTGGTGGCCACCAGCAGGATCCGGGACTTCTGCGGATCTTCGGGATCCTCGCCCAGGCTCTGGTGGTCGATGATGGTGTCGGAATCGTCCAGGGGCAGGTGCTTGCGGGCTTCGAAGATCAGGCTGGAAGCCAGTTCCTCGTCCGACATGCGCACCGAGACGATTTCCTTCATGCTGGTGGCCGGGCCACCCAGCGCCGACACCAGGGTCTTCACCTTGCCGGGATTGATGCGCATCTCGCTCATCAGCTCACGCAGTGTGAGCAAGGTCTCGGCACGGCGCAGCTTCTTGGGCTCGTAGCCCGTCTCGCCGCGGATCTCCCGCACCCCGGCCTTGAGGATCCGGGGAGTTTTGTGATGGGACTCGCACAGCACCGCCTTGATGGAGTGCGTGCCGATGTCAAGCCCCAGCGTCTGATTGGAACTTCCACCGAAGAACATGCGCAGTGTCCTTGCTATTGCTGATCGCCCGAAAAACTTACTCGTTCAATTCCGTCTGCCGCAGGCTGCGCCAGCGGTCATAATCCGGCACCACCATCTCCGTCGCCACGTCCTGGGCGCCGCTGTCGTAGGTCACGCGGAACCAGACCGGCGGCCCGCCGGAGAGGTAATTCTCATCGTAGCGGTAGTTCTTCTGCTGATAGCCGATCCAGGCGTTGCCCCAAGGCCCAACCGGGTTGCGGATGATGAAGCCGCGGTGGGTCTGGACGATGGAGCCGCAGATGTGGATCGTCCCACGCCGGTCATCCAGGTCGGGGGCCCCGATGCAGTCCGGCCGGGCGCCGCCGGGCGCGCTGTCCCAGACGGTGACGTTCGTATTGGACAGACCTTCGCAGCCCTCCACTTGGGGTGCCGGCGTGGGCACCGAGGCATTCCACGCCGTGGTCTTCCAGAACTCGGCCCCGAAGCTGCAGCCCACGGCGAAAATGGCCGCGGTGATGATCACGTCCCGCCGGCCCTGACCACATGGATTGCCGATGTTGCTGTCGCGGAGTCTGCCAGGTTCGAAGTCTTGCCCGCATTCCAAAACCGGGGTCATCATGCCGTTGGCGAAGCCGTTCTGCAGCGTGGCGGCCACGAGGATGTCCTTCTCGCAGGCCAACCCGATGCGGTTGGGGCTGCCCAGCGGGACCATGCCGAAGGGCGTGTTCTCCGCGGGCGGGTCGCCCGGGCAGGGCCCCAGGACCGTGTCCTCGGTGATGATGTTGTCCATGATGAACATGCTATCACTGGAGAGCACGGTGACCTTGCCGCGCACGATGCCTTCCAGCCGGCAGACGCCCTTGACGTAGATCAGCTCGCGGCCCGCCCCGGTGGGCAGGTACTTGGTCTGCCAGTCCAGCCCGCCGCCCAGGACGAAGAGCGTGTCGCCCCCCGGCCCCAGGCTGTCGGCGATGTACTGGGCCACGTGGTAGCGGCTGCGGTCGAACACGAGGTAGGTGGTCACCGGATGCTCGCTGCCACCGTCCAGGAGGATCTTGTCCTCGTAGGTGTGGCTGGGCTGGCGCTGTTCCTTGATCTGCTCGATGGCGCGGTCCGGCGGCCAGGCGATGCGCTGGTAGGGGATGATCCAGCCGCCCTGGAAGACCGCCGGGTACTGTCCCTCCAGCAGGTTGATCACCGCCGGCTCTGTCTGGCTGAACAGGCCGTAGAAGATCGGGTTGCCCGCCGGGGACATCTCGGCGGCGCCGTTGATGTGCACGCGGCCGTAGATGCGTTCGCCCACGCCGAAGCGGACGGGGTTGCCCTCCGGGCCGATCTCGCCGTTGGAGAAATACATGAAGCGCGAGAAGTCGCCGAAGGTGACGCCCACCGCGCTGCGGTGCATGACGGAGTGGTCGCGGCCCCGGTCGTCGCGCCAGGTCACCTCGCCCTGGGCGGACACGAAGTAGTAGGGCTTGGAGCTGGAGACGTCGAAGACCTTGTCCATCTTCAAATCGTGGTAGTTGAAGCGGAAGGTGTGCGCCGAGTTCCCCTCCATGTAGGCGGCGTCCATGATGTCGGTCAGGTTGTCGGGCTCGATCAGGTTGTTTTCGTCGGCGCCCGCGTCGGCCAGCTCCGGGTTGCGCATGAAGCGCGGCAGTCCGTGGACGGCCACGGCGTATTCCGCCGTGTAGCGGGCGTAGACCTGGGCGCGCTCGCGCATCAGCTGGAAGCGGTGCGAGCGGTTCTGCATGAAGTGCGAGGTGGCGATGCTCAGGGCGACCATGCTGAGGATGGCGGTGAGCAGCAGGATGGCCACGCCACTGTCCCCCGAGGCGGCCCAGTGCAGACTGGGACGGCGCTGCGTGATGTCCTTCATGGCGGACTCCTCCCTCGAAGTCGTGTTGGAGGCGGCTCCCCAGCGGATGGCGGTGTTCATTCGCCACCGCCCAGGTTCTGCTGACGCATTTCCTGGATGTGCTTGTTGGGAACCGTCACGATGCGGCGGAAGGAGCGGCTGATGCGCTGCTCCTGCTCCCGATCCTCCACCTCCAGGGTCAGCAGCACTTCCGTCAGGATGTTGGTGATCCGCGCGTTGACGAATTGGCGGTCCTGATAGGGCCGCAGACGGAAGTCCGTCACGTAGACGCGGAAGCGCTTGCCGTTGTTGATGCGCGGATCCAGCTGGGGGGGCGGAAAGTCGTCGATCCACTCCGGCCGGATGCCGTTGCGCTGGACGATCACTTTGCGATCCCCTTCCCGCGAGAGGGCGGTTTCCACCTGGCGGCCGGTGTTGAAGGAGCCCAGGAAGTTGAACTCGATGTCCTCCTTGGCCCGTCCGCCGGCATTGGCGTTGCGCGTGATCTCGTGGGCCGTGCCGAAGGAGTCGCAGGCTTCGGTCAGCACCTGGTCCGCGTAGAAGTGGAGGTCGTTGAGGATCTTGTCGCGGGCCATCTGGCGGGCCTGGACGATCAACACGGTGGTCAGGCCCAGCACCATGACGCCCATCATGGAGATGGAGACCATCAGCTCCATCAGGTAGACGCCCCTCTCGGAGCGCAGTCGACAGGGCTTCATGCGGACTCCCCTCTGACCCGGGACGGGTCGGATGAGTGGTTGAAGCGGTTCGTGGGGGGCCCCAAGGCCGCATTGGGCCGGAGACGGTCCCGCTGCTCGCGCTCGCGTTCCCAGAGCGGGGTGCGCAGGCGCAACAGGGCGGCATTGGGCAGGGAGACCACGCGGCGGTACTCCCGGCTCAGGCGCTGACCGTTGTCGCGGTCCTCCAGCTCCAGCACCAGCCGGAGCTCCACCAGATCCTGCCAGAGCACGTAGGGCATGTGCCACTGACGATCCGGGTAGTCGCCCACCGTCAGGTCCCGCACCGTGACGCGCTGGCGCCGGCCGTTGCCGCGCCGGGGATCCAGTTCCGCCGGCGGGAAGTCGTTGCACCAGTCCAGCCGCTGATTGTTGCGCAGGATCAGCACGTTGCGCCGTCGGTTGAGCAGCAGGCGGGTTTCCGCGGTGCGACCCAGGTTGCGGTAGGCGAGCCGGCGGAACTCCAGGTTCTCCACAAAGCGCGCGCCGGTCAACGGCTCGTTCAAACCGTTGGGCAGCACCTGGCTGGCCTGGGCGGCCGCGGCGGCGGCCTCGTCCAGCACGGCGTCGGCGTAGAAGTGCAGGTCGGTGAGCACCTTGTCCTGCGCCACCTGCCGCGCCTGCACCACCAGGAGGGTGACCATGCCCAGCACCACCACGCCCAGAATCGCAACGCCGGCCAGCATCTCCACCAGGGAGACGCCGGCGTCGGAACGCTGCGGAGCGTGGAGCCTCATGGTCATCCTTTCTAGCGCAGCTGGTTCACGGCCGTGCGCAGGGTTTCGCGGCGCATGGCGGTGCCCTCGGGCCAGGTGATGGACACGGTGATCTGGAAGGCGTCGATGCCCGCCAGGCGGATCAGGTCGATCTGGGGCGCCGGTTCGAACTCCGCCAGCACGTAGTCGCGCTCCCGGCGGTTGCCCGTGTCCAGGGCCACGAAGTGTCGCGCGCTGGGCCGCGGGTGGTTGATGCCGAAGACGTAGACCGAGGCTTTCCAGAACTCGATCTCGCCCTGCAACTCCTCCAGGGCCCGCATGCGGCGGTATTCCTGCTTGGTCAGTTCGTGGGCCTGGTAGATATTCTTTACCAGGGCCGTGGAGGTGACCATCAGCAGCAGCACGGCGATGAGCAGCTGCGGGTAGAAGGCGATGCCCGTCTCCCCCAGGATCCAGGCCCGCCGGGCCGGCGTCTCGTGTGGCCGCATGGTCCCTCCTTCCCGTCGCCGGGATCAGACGTAATGGTCGCCCAGCTCCAGATCGAAGACCTTGGGATTCTCCGCGATCTGGATGGCTTCCTGCCGGTCCACCTTGCCCTCGCGCACCAGCCGCAGCAGGTCGCCGTCCAGCGTGTGCATGCCGGACTTGGACCCGCTCTGGATCACGTTGGGGATCTGGAAGATCTTGTCTTCGCGGATCAGGTTGCGCACCGCCGTGGTGGCCACCATCACCTCCGTCACCACCACGCGGCCCTTGCCGTCCTTGGTGGGCAGCAGGCGCTGGGCCACCACCGCCTCCAGCGACTCCGACAGCATGGAGCGGACCTGCTGTTTCTGGGCGCTGGGGAAGATGTCGATGATGCGGTCGATGGTCTTGGTCGCGCTGGAGGTGTGCAGGGTCGCCAGCACCAGGTGGCCGGTCTCGGCCGCCGTCAGCGCCAGCTGCACGGTCTCCAGGTCGCGCATTTCACCCACCAGGATCACGTCCGGGTCCTCGCGCAGGGCCACGCGCAGGGCGCTGGCGAAGGAATGCGTGTTCGCCCCCACTTCGCGCTGGTTGATCATGCAGTTGCGCGAGGTGTGGAAGAACTCGATGGGATCTTCGATGGTGATGACGTGCTTCTCGTAGGCATCGTTGATGATGTCCACCATGGCGGCCAGGGTGGTGGACTTGCCCGAGCCCGTGGGCCCGGTGAGCAGCACGAGGCCGCGGTCCTTGAGCGCCAGTTCCGTCAGCACCTTGGAGGGCAGCCCCAACTCGTCCAGGGACTTCAGCGAGTCCGGAATGGTGCGGAAGACGGCCGAGGTGCCCAGGATCTGCTGGAAGAAGTTGACGCGGAAGCGCGCCACGCCTTCCAACTTGTAGGAGAAGTCCACCTCGTACTTCTCTTCGAAAACCTGCTTCATGCGGGAGTTCATCACCCGGGAGCCGTAGGTGTCCATCGCCTCCTGGGTCATCACTCCCATGTTCAACTTCTTCAGCGAACCGTGCAGGCGGATCATGGGCGTGTTGCCCACCGACAGGTGCAGGTCCGAGGCGCCCTGCTCCACCGCAAAAGTCAACAGCTGGTCGATTTCCACGCGGACCCCAGTGCTTGGTCAGGATTGAGAAGTGGCGTGTCCGGCGGTCCGGGCAGTCCAGTCACTCGCCCCGACGTGTGGTCGGGGACGGTCAAGTTGAGCGTGCCGGTCCGGCAAAGGGCCGGCCATCCGGAGGGACGGCCGACCCGCGCGATTCGCTAATTGCCGGCGGTCTTGGGGAAGCCGTAGCCTTCCCAGCGCCCTTCCTGGATGTTGAAGGTGACCACGTTGCCCGCGCCGCCCTTCATTTCGGCGGTGGAGGTGGCCTGGATCTGCTGGTCGCCGACCAGCTGGAAGGTCCACTGACGCATGGTGGCGTTGTCCAGCTCCAGGTAGCCGCCCTCGGTCATGATCGTCAGGTCCGACGGCCACGAGCCCGTCTCCTGCTGATAGATCTTGGCCGCGTTCAGGATGGCGTTGATCTGCACCTTGGCATCGGACGCCCGGGCGCCGCGAACGGCCTGGATGTACTTGGGCACGGCGATGGCAGCCAGAATGGCCACCAGGATCACCACGATCAGCACTTCGACCAGGGTAAAGCCGCGTTCGTCTTTGCGGAACTTCATTCCATGTCTCCCCGAGTTGAAAGGTTTCTGAGTGGCCCGCCGGCCCTCGCAGGCCTGGCCCCATTGAACGGTTTCCAAAGTAGGTACCTGCCCAGAGGCAGACAAGGACAAGGATCCGGAAGGGCGAGATTCCCTTCCCCGGCCGCGTCCATCAAACCTTACACCTTGCCTTGGCCCTTAACATGTCGCCGCCCCTGCCTGACGATGGGGCGACCTGAATCAGGCTTTCAGCCCGGTTTTCGGCCGTCTCCGAAACTGGTGCAAGAATTCGGCCAATAATTGCCCCCGCCGCTTCAGCAGCGGGAACCTGGCCGGCCCCCAGAGCGCGGCGACCCCGGCTGAGGTCCGGGGGCGCGCGGGAGCGGACAGGATCCACATTCGGCCCCGCGGGGGGCCTAAAACTCCAGGGTCAGCCCGTAGACCGGCATGATCCGCCAGCCATACCAGGTCTTGACCTCCCCGTCGCGGTGGTGCCAGTAGCGGTAGGCCACGTTTTTCTGGTTGTAGGCGTTCTCGATGTCCCAGAACTGGACCAGGTTGCAGCGCTTGCCCTGCGTGCGGTGATCCAGCCGCAGATCCAGCCGGTGGTAGACGGGCAGGCGCTCGCTCTGGTAGTCCTCCAGCCGGTGGCGCGTGTCCCCGGCCAGGGCGCTGGCCGCCGCGTCCACGGGCGTGGTGGGCAGGCCGCCGCTGATCCGCCACTTCAGGCTCATCTCCCAGCGGTGGTTGGGCACCCAGCCGAGAATCAGCGTGCCCATGTGGCGCCGGTCGAAGGGCCCGGGCCGCCAGGGACCGCTGGGGGTCTTGTAGCCGGAGACGGACCAGGAGTAGCTGGCGCTGCCGTAGGTCCGGTCGCCCAGCTTCTTCTGCGCCAGCAGTTCGAGGCCGTGGCTGCGGCCCGTCCCGCTGGAGCTCAGCCGCCCCAGGTAGGTGTAACCGTAGTAGCTGCCCGCGTCCGCCAGGGGCACGTCCGGGGAGAGCCCGCTGACGGGCAGGTCCCGGTAGCGGCGCGCGAACAGGTCCAGCGACACCAGCCATTCCGGCCGGGGCCGCCACTCCAGCCCGAGCTGGGCGTGCCGGCTCTTCATGCTGGTGACTGCCGTCCGGTCGTCGCTCTGCACGCGCCAGGAGACGGGCAGGCCCTGGGCGTAGCCGCCCGCCGCCAGGTTGAGCGCCCAGGCCGGCCCCAGCGCCTGGCGCAGGGAGGCGCGCGGCTGCAGATCCAGGCTGCCCGTGTCGTCGTCGTGGTCCAGCCGCAGGCCCAGCCGCAGGGAGCGGCCGGGGACGGGACGCCACTCCGCCTGGCTTAGTGCCCAGAGCCGCCGCTGCCCGTGGCGCAGGTCCAGGCGCTGATCAGGCAGGCTGTCGCCCCAGCTGGAGCGCATCTCCGCCAGCCGCACGTCGTGGACGGAGGCGCTGTGGTCCAGGCCCAGCCCCAGCGTCAGGTCCAGCCGCCGGCCCAGCCGGACCCGCTCGTGGGCCAGGCTGAGGGTCTGTTCGCGGGCCAGGTTGCGGATCCGGTTGCCGCCGTTCCAGGCGGAGAAATCGTGGTCGAAATCCAGCTGGTTGAGGGTGAGACGCCAGGACTGCAGCCGTCCGTCCGCCGCGGTCCGGCGCAGGGCCAGTCCGCCGGCCAGCGTGTGCTGCAGCTGGTCCACGTTGTAGTTCTGGTCCGGGTCCTCGGCCGTGGTGAAGCGGATGCGGTTGACGCCGCTGAGCAGCAGGCCCGACAGCCGCCAGGCGCGCGCCAGGTCCAGCTGGAACGAGCCGCCCAGGTCGGCCATCACCGGCGCGTTGGCGTAGCCGATCTGGCTCTTGAGCAGTTCCAGGTAGCTGCGCCGCGCCCCGGCCAGCCAGGAGCCGCGCCCGCCGGCCAGCGGGCCCTCCAGTTCCAGCCCCAGTCCGGCCAGGCTGAGAAAGGCCTCGCCCTGGCTGCGCTCGCGGTCGCCCTCGCGGAAGCGGATCTCCATCACCGAGCTGAGCCGGTCGCCGTAGCGCGCGTCGAAACCGCCCGGGGAGAAGTGCACCTGGTCGATGAAGTCCACGTGGATCATGCCCATTGGGCCGCCCGTGCCGCCCTGGCTGCCGAAGTGGTTGAGGTTGTGGATGGGGTGGCCGTCCACCAGGAAGAGGTTTTCCAGCGGGTTGCCGCCGCGGGCGATGATGTCGTTGCGCTGGTCGTCGGCGCCCATCCCCACGGAGGGAAGCGACTGCACCAGGCGGTTGACGTCCTCCGCGCTGCCCGGCGCCCGGCGGATCTCCTCGCGCCCGAACTCCTGGGTGACGGCGCCCGTCTGCTGACGCCCGGCGAAGTACTCGGGCCGCACGGTGAGCTCCGCCAGCCGCAGATCCACGGGCGCCAGCCGCGCCAGCAGCGGATCCTCCCGCCCCGGCCGCGCCACCACGTCCGTCAGCACCACGCTGCCGTAGCCCAGCATGCTGACCTGCAGCGACCAGGTTCCGGCGGGCACCTGGAGGATGCGGAAGCGGCCTTCCAGGTCCGTGGCGGCGCCCAGGCGCGGGCTTGCGCCCAGCAGTTCCACGTTGGCTCCGGCCAGGGGCTGCTGGGTGCGGGCGTCCAGCACGCTTCCCGCCAGGCTGCCGCGCGGATCGGCCTGCTGGGCGGCGGACAGCGGCTGCCCGCCGGTCAACCACAACAGGCCCAGGATGAAGAGCAGGGCGCGCCGCATCCGGACCGCCTCCCGTTCCTGCCGGCCTGGGCCTGCGCGGCACTTCGCACCCGAATACCGGCCCAGGCCCGCTCGACTGCTACAGCAGCTGCCGGAAGAAGTCGTTGCCCTTGTCGTCCACCAGGATGATCGCCGGGAAGTCACGCACCTCGATCTCCCAGACCGCCTCCATCCCGAACTCGACGAAGTCCAGGACCTTCTGGCTGAAGATGTGCTCCTGGGCCAGCAGGGCCGCCGGTCCGCCCGGGCTGCCCAGGTAAAAGCCGCCGTTGGCCTGGCAGGCCTCCGTGACCACCTGGCCGCGGTTGCCCTTGGCGATCATCACGTGGCTGCCGCCGGCTTTTTGGAAGGCGTCCACGTAGGGATCCATCCGCTGGGCCGTGGTGGGGCCGAAGGAACCGGTGGCCTTGCCGTTGGGGGTCTTGGCCGGGCCGGCGTAGTAGATCGGGTGGTCGCGGAAGTAGGCGGGCAGCGGCTGGCCGGCCTGCAGCATCTCGAAGAGCCGGGCGTGGGCCATGTCCCGGGCGACGACCAGCTTGCCGCTCAGGCGCAGCAGGGTCTTCACCGGGTACTGGGAGAGCTCCTCGCGGATCTCGGTCATGGGCCGGTTGAGGTCCACGGGCACGCTCGTCGAGGCGTCCAGCTGCCGGCCCGTCAGGAAGCGGCCCGGATCCAGCTCCAACTCCTCCAGCCAGACGCCCTCGGCGTCGATGCGCCCCTTGATGTTGCGATCGGCGCTGCAGGAGACGCCCATCCCGATGGGGCAGCTGGCGCCGTGGCGCGGCAGGCGGATCACCCGCACGTCGTGGCAGAAGTACTTGCCCCCGAACTGGGCGCCGATGCCCAGCCGGCGGGATTCCTCCAGCAGTTCGGCCTCCAGCTCCAGGTCGCGGAAGGCCGCGCCGCCGGGGCCGCCCTGGGTGGGCAGGCTGTCGTACCAGCCGCAGGAGGCCAGCTTGACGGTCTTCATCACGGTCTCGGCGCTGGTGCCGCCGATGACGAAGGTGAGGTGGTAGGGCGGGCAGGCCGCCGTGCCCAGGGTGCGCATCTTGTCCACCAGGAAGGGCTTGAGCGCCGCCGGGGTCAGCACGGCCTTGGTCATCTGGAAGAGCTGGCTCTTGTTGGCGCTGCCGCCGCCCTTGGCCACGAACAGGAAGCGGTAATCCGTGCCGTGGGAGGCCACGATGTCGATCTGGGCGGGGAGGTTGCTGCCGCTGTTCCTCTCCTCGTACATGCTCAGGGGCAGCATCTGCGAATAGCGGAAACTCTCCTGCGTGTAGGCCCGGAAGACGCCGCGCGAGAGGGCCTCCTCGTCGCGGCCGGAGGTGGCCACGTGGTGGCCCTTCTTGGCGTAGATGATGGCCGTGCCCGTGTCCTGGCAGAAGGGCAGCTGGCGCTCGGCGGAGATGACCGCGTTGCGCAGCATGGCCTGGGCCACGTAACGGTCGTTGTCGCTGGCCTCGGGGTCGTCCAGGATGCGGGCCACCAGTTCCTGATGGCTGGGCCGCAGCAGGTAGTTGACGTCGGAGAAGGCGCGGCGGGCCAGCAGGGAGAGGGCCTCGTGCCCCACGTAGAGCAGCTCGTCGCCCTGGAAGGCCTGCAGCTTCACGTCATCCTGGCCCAGCAGGGCGTAGGGCGTGGTGTCCGGGCCCAGGGGGAAGGGGTCGTGATACGTGAATTCCATGGCTCCTCCGATGCTCGACTTCTCTGTGACTTGCGCTCGCCGGGATGGGTGATCCCACTTTCAGATGGTCTTCATCCCGATGATCGACATGAACTCCGCCCGGGTCTCCTGGTCGTCGTGGAACTCGCCCAGCATGGCGCTGGTGGTGGCGTAGCTGTTCTGCTTCTCCACGCCGCGCATCTGCATGCACATGTGGCGGGCCTCCAGCACCACGGCCACGCCGCCGGGCTCCAGCACGCGCATCAGGGTCTGGGCCACCTCGTGGGTCAGGCGCTCCTGCACCTGCAGGCGCCGGGCGTGCATGTCGATGATCCGCGGAATCTTGGAGAGCCCGATGACCTTGCCACGCGGCAGGTAGCCCACGTGGGCGCGGCCGAAGAAGGGCAGCAGGTGATGCTCGCAGAGGCTGAAGAACTCCACGTCCTTGACGACCACCATCTCGCTGCAGTCCTCGTGGAAGACCGCGTCGTTGAGCAGCTTGCCCAGGTCCATTCGGTAGCCGTTCGAGAGGAATTCCCAGGCCTTGGCCACCCGCTGCGGCGTGCGCAGCAGACCCTCGCGCTCCGGGTTCTCGCCCAGGCGGGCCAGCAGTTCGCGGGTGAGTTCCTCCACCCGGGTCAGGTCGGCGGGCGTCATGTCAGGGTCCTTTCGTTTGCCCGGCGTCGGGCCTGGTTCACGTACTCGCCGCGGGGCAGAGGTCCGCCAGGCCGCAGTCCGCGCAGCGCGGCCGCCGGGCCACGCAGACCGCCCGGCCGTGGTCGATGATCCGGTGGGTGAAGGCCACCCACTCCTCCGGCGGCAGCAGGTCCATCACTTCGCGCTCGATCTGCACCGGATCCCGGGACTCCGTCAGGTCAAGCAGGCCCAGGATGCGGATCATGTGCGTGTCCACCACCACGGCGGGCTGGCCGTACCAGGTGCCCAGCACGCAGTTGGCCGTCTTGCGGCCCACCCCGGGCAGCCGCACCAGCTCCTCCAGCCGGTCGGGCACGCGCCCCGCGTGCTCCTCGACGATCAGCCGGCAGCAGCCCTGGATGGCGCGAGCCTTCTGGTTGTGGTAGCCGCAGCTGTGCACGGCCCCGGCCAGCTCCTCCAGCCCGGCCCCGGCCAGGGCCGCGGCGTCGGGCCAGCGCCCGAACAGGCCCGGCGTCACCTGGTTGACCCGGGCGTCCGTGCACTGGGCGGACAGGATGGTGGAGACCAGCAGCTCCAGCGCCGAGGCGTGCCGAAGCGCGCAGCCGCTGTCCGGGTAGGCCTCCCGCAGCCGCTGCGCCAGCGCCCGGGCCCGGGTCCGCCGGGCGGTCGCGGACTCTCCCGCCCGCCGACTCACGAGGTCTCGCCTTGGGGCGGGGCGTCCGCCCAGAGTTCGTCGGGCCGGCTCTCCCCGTCCGGGCGGGCCAGGCGCACCAGCAGGTGGCAGGGCAACGGCAGACCCAGCCCCGCGGCCCACTCGGGCTCGTGGAAGTCCGACGCCGCCAGCCGGCCCAGCTTGACCGTGGCCTTCTCCCGCAGACTCAGGGCGCCCGAGTTGTTGCCGCTTTCCCGGTGCAGCTGGGAGACGGCCAGCTGGATCAGCGCCTGCAGCCAGAGCCGGTCGTCCCCGCTCAGCTCCAGCCAGAGCTCCTCCCAGATCTCGTGGGCGGAAAAGCTGTGCCCGCGGCGGGCCTGGCGCAACCCGCGGGCGGCCAGCGAGCGCCGCTGCTCGGTGGGCGTGCTCATGCGCCGGACCCCCGCGCGCCGGCCGGCGTCTCCAGGGCCTGGCGCACGCGCCGGCTCAGCGATTCCAGCGTGAAGGGCTTGCCGAGCAGGGGCGCGCCCTGGGCGGGGCTCAGGTCGTGGCGGCTGAGTTCGCCGTCCGTGTACCCGCTGCAGAACAGCACGCGCGCGTCGGGCCAGATCTCCAGCAGGCGCCGCACGGCGGCGGGCCCGCTCATCCCGGGCATGATCACGTCGCTGAAGATCAGGTCGGCGGGCCGGGGCTGGGCGCGGGCCAACTCCAGGGCCTCCATCCCGTCGGCGGCGGCCAGCACCTGGTAGCCGCAGTGCTCCAGCAGCCGCACGGTCAGCTCGCGCACGGCGGGTTCGTCCTCCAGCACCAGGATGGTCTCGCTGCCCCGGGGCAGTTCGCCGCTCTCCTGGGGCACTTCGATCTGGCGGACCTGCAGAGCCCCGATGGAGGGGAAATAGAGCCGGAAACGCGTGCCCGAGCCCGGCCGGCTCTCCACGGTGATGGCGCCGCCGCACTTCTTGACAATGGCGTAGACGATGGAGAGCCCCAGCCCCGTGCCCTTGCCCAGGGCCTTGGTGGTGAAGAAGGGTTCGAAGATCCGGCTGTGCAGGTTCTCCTCGATCCCGTGGCCCGTGTCGCTCACCTCCAGCTGGACGTAGGGGCCGGGCGGCAGGCTCATCACGCGCCGGGCCTGGCCGGGGCTGAGTTCCAGGTTTCGCACGCGCAGGCTCAGCTTGCCGCCGTCGGGCATGGCGTCGCGGGCGTTCACCACCAGGTTGATCACCACCTGCTCGATCTGCCCGGGATCCGCCCGGATGGCCCAGCCCTCGTCGTCCTTGAGCCACTCCAGCTCCACCGACTCGCCGATCAGCCGGCGCAGCATGTTCTCCAGATCGTCCAGCAGGCGCTGCAGCAGGAGCGGCCGGGGGGCCATCTCCTCCTGGCGGCTGAAGGTCAGCAGCCGGCGGGTCAGCTCCGCCGCGCGCTGGCAGATCTGGATCTGGTCCTGCAGGTAGCGGCGCACGGAGTCCGGCTCGTCCATGTGCTGGAGCGCCAGCTCGGCGTTGCCGCTGATTCCCGTCAGCAGATTGTTGAAATCGTGGGCCAGGCCGCCCGCCAGGCTGCCGATGGCGTCCAGCTTCTGGGCCTGGCGCAGCTGCTGCTCCAGGTTGCGCAGCTCGGTGACGTCCTGGACCATGAAGATCGCCCCGCTCACCCGTCCGAAGGCATCCGCGTGGGGCGAGATCTGCACCAGCAGCTGGCTGCGCACCCCGTAGATCGAGGTGTAGTCCAGCTCCAGGTTGCGCACCACCTCGCCGCGCCCCACCCGCTCCAGCAGGTCGTCGATGGGCACGCCGTGCAGGCCGGGCAGTTCGGCCAGGGGCCGGCCCAGCGCCCGGGAGGCCGCCTGGCGCGGCACGCCCATCATCTGCTCCATGGCGGGATTCTCGTAGACCAGGACGCCGGAGAGGTCCACGTACATCACGCCCATGGGCGCGTGCTGGATCAGACCCCGGTTGAATTCCTCCGAGGCCTTGAGGACCGCCTCGGCGTACTTGCGGTCGGTGATGTCGCGCACGATGGCCAGCAGGAAGTGGCGCTCCCCCAGGTCCAGGGGCGAGAGCGAGACCTCGGCGTCGAAGGTGCTGCCGTCCACCCGGGCGTGCAGCCACTCGAAGAACTGGCGCTTGCCCGCCGCGGCGGCGGCGATGTGCCGGGCGGCGCGCTGTTCGCTGGGAATCCCGTCGCGCTGCAGGGGTGGCGAGAGTTCCAGCGGCCGCATGCCCGCCAACTCCGCCGCGGAGCGCCCGAACATGCGCGAGGCGGCGGGATTGCACTCGACAAAGCGCTCGCCCTCCATCAGGAAGATGGCGTCCAGGGCTTCCTCGAACAGGCCGCGGTAGCGGATCTCGCTCTGGCGCAGGGCGCTCAAGGTCTCCAGCTGCGGGCTCAGGTCCTGCACGCTGCCCAGCAGGCCCAGCGCGCCCTGCTGCTCGTCACGCAGAACGCAGAGCCGGACCTGGACCGGCAGCTCGCGGCCGTCCGGCCGCTTCAGGCCGCTCTCCAACTCCAGGGGCATGCGCTCCGCGCCGCCCGCCAGGATCTCCTCCAGCCCGAGCCGGGGCAGGAACTCCGTCGTCGGGTGGCCCTCCACCTGGCTGCGGGTCAGGCCCAGCAGGTCGCCCAGGGCCTGGTTGCAGAAGGTGATCCGCCCCTGCGGGTGGACGAAGAACAGCGGCGCGGGCACCAGGTCGCCCATTTCCTGCAGCATCAAGGCGGTTTCGTGGCCCAGGCGCGGGCTCAAGTCGCTGCCGGCGCCCAGATCCTGGAAGCGCTTCCGTAGCATGTGTTCCAGCGCCAGCAGGCGCTCGCGCAGCTGGCCCAGGGTTTCCGAGCGGTCCGGGTGGATCGTCATGCCGCCCTCCCGCCCGGGTCGGGGGCCCGGGTGGAGCCGTGTGGATGGAAGCAGAAGTTGTCCATGAATTCCGCACTCCTTTGCAGGCTCCGGCAGGCTCCAGTTATTCCACAAGGGCACGGGGTCCGGGAAGATCCCGGACGCCGGCAGGCGGAAAGCTGGTCTGGAAACACGCTGCGCTCGAAACAGAACGTGATTCAAGGTACTCGACAGGGTCCGATCCCCCAAGACCGGGCTTGTACTTGGGCGCATTCTACCGGACCCTTTCTCGTGGATGTCGGCTGCCGGGACGCAATCTCCCCCTCGCACCTGCCGATAAGCCGGGGACCAACTCTTGAAGGGACCTGAAAACGGGCGCACGGATCCACATCAGCCAGCATCCGGGCCGGGTGCGCAACTCCACTGAGGACTGGGCCGCCGGCGAGGAGCGGGCGGGCCGGCTGGCCTGCGCCATCTGCGACGGGATGGGTGGCATGCGGCACGGCGACCGGGCCGCCCGGGCCGTGGCCGACCGCTTCCTGACCCTCTGTCTGCACGACGAGCGCAGCCTGAGCGCCGCCTGGCCGCCCAGCTCCCAGCGCGTGCAGCTGGAACTGGCGGTGGTGATGGCCCGCCTGCAGGCCGAACTGCGCGAGCGCCGGGTGGCCACCACCTTCACGGGTCTGGCGCTGACCGGGCTGCGCGGACGGCTCTACCACGTGGGGGACAGCCGGGCCTACCTGCTGCGCGGCGGCGGCGCGCGCCAGCTCAGTCGCGACCACCGGGTGAGCGCGGACCAGCCCCAACTGCTCAGCCAGGCCCTGGGCTCGCCCCAGCACGACCGGCTGGAGTGCCTGGACCTGGAGTTGGAGCCCGGCGACCGCCTCCTGCTCTGCAGCGACGGCTTCACCCAGACGGGGCTGGAATCGGCGGATTTGCCGCGCCTGCTGGCCGCGGACGAGGCGGACGCCCGGGTGCCGGAGTTGTTGCTGGAGGAGGCCCTGCGGCGCGGCGCGGAGGACAACCTGAGTCTGGTCTGGATCATTCCCGAGGCGGCGGCATGACCCCCCATCCGGCAGCCGATTCCCTGCGCTTCACGGAGCTGCGCCCCCAGGGCGAGGGCGCCAGCGCGCGGGTCAGCTGCGCGCTGGACCGCTGGACGGGCCGCGAGGTCGTGCTCAAGGAGGCCCGCGCGCTGGGCCAGGGCGGCCACGGCTTCCTGAAGGAGGCGCGGCTGCTGCAGATGCTGCGCGCCCCGGTCTTCCCCGAGCTGGTGGAGTTCGATCCCGGCGGCGATCAGCACCCCGCCCGCCTGGTGTTGGAGAAACGCCCGGGACCGGCCCTCTCGGAGCTGACGGACTCCCCGGCCTGGGCCCTGGCCGCCGGCGAGGCGGATTGGATCGCCGTCCAGGTGCTGCAGGGGCTGTCCGAACTGGCCGAACACGGCTGGATCCACGGCGACCTCGGTCCGGCCAACCTGCTGCTGGACGGCAGCCGGGCCAGCCTGCTGGATCTGGGACTGGCGCGCTCCACGCACGACCGCCACCGGGCCCGCTCGGGCACGCTCAGCGTGATGCCGCCGGAGATCCTCAGCGACGGGCTGCCCCATCCGCGCTCGGACATCTTCTCGCTGGGCGCCCTGCTCTTCCAGCTGCTCAGCGGCGCCTCGCCCTTCCCGGAGAATCCCGACGAGGCCGTGGGCGCCATCCTGGCCGGCCGCTTGCGACCGGCCGGCCGCGCGGCCACGCACCCGCTCTTCCCCTTCATCCTGCGCTGCCTGCACACGGAACCCGGCCGGCGCCCCGCCCCGCGGGAGGCCCTGGCCGAGCTGGCGGCCGCCCTGCCCGCCGCCCGGACGGCCCTGCTGCTGCCCCGCCGCGGCCCGGGCAACTGGGAGGCCGGCCTGCTGGAAGACGTGGTCACCCGGCTCGCCGCCGGCGCCTGCGTGCGCCTGCACAGCGGCAGCGCGGGTCCTTGGCGCGCCCGGCTGAACCAGCTGCAGGTGGAGGTCTCCGCCCGGCGCGGTCCGCTGCTCGGCATCCAGCGCGCCGAAGGGGAGTCGCTGCTGGACTGGCTGGCCCGCCGCGTGGACCATCCCGGCCGTCTGCAGCACTACCCGGAACTGGCCGGCGCCCTGGAGCGCCGCCGGGGCGGGCGGGACCTGCTGCGCCTGGTGCTGGGCTTCCTGGACGACCAGCTGGGCCGGCCCCGCCAGGGCCTGTGCTGGCTGACCCGACCCGGCGATCCCGACGCGGCCCGGCTGGACGATCTCGTCGCCCTCTGCGGGCGGCAGGGCCGTCCGCTGCTGATTCTGGAACTGGACACTGCTCCGGCGGACGCCCTGCGGCTGGAAGCCCCCGGCCGGGACACCTGGCAGGGCTGGCTGCGCCGGCCGGCCCCGGGCATCGAACTGAGCGAAGCGGCCGCCGCGGCCCTGGACGCCCTCACCGGCGGGCAGAGCGAGCACATCCCGCCGCTGGTGGCCCGCTGCATCAGCGAAGAGCGCCTGCTGTGCCGGAACGGGCTCTGGGAATTGAGTCCGCTGGGCCTGCCCGCCCAGGGAGCCCGCGGGGCCGCGGATCTGGACGCCCTCGCCGGACCGGTCCGCCGGGCGCTGCTGCGGGCCTGCGCCTGGCTGGAGCCCGCGCCGGCTGGGGCCTGGCGCTCCCACGTCCTCCAGGGCCGCGAGCGCGAGTTGGAGAGCCTGGAGGGCGCCGGCTGGCTGCGCGACCGGGGCGACGGCCAACGGGAGCCGCAGGCCGGCGTGCGCGAGCTGCTGGGGCTGGCCCGTCTGCAACCCGAGCACCTGGAGATCCTGCACGAGCTCTGGAAGCTCCCCGAGCCGCCGGCCGAGCTCTGCCTCCTGCACCTGGGCCGCTGCGAACTGGGGCTGGTCGATCCGCTGGTGGCGCGCGACGTGCTGTTGGCGGCCCCCGGTCTGGTGGATCCCGCGCGCCGGGTCCGGTTGATCGAGGAGCTGCTGCCCTCCCTGGCGCGGGGCGAAGTGGGCGAACTGGAAACCCTCTTGGCCACGGGCCTGCTGGCCCAGGGGCGCCCGGCGGAGGCCCGGCGCCTGCTGCGCGGCCTGTTGCGCCGCGCCCGGGGCGGGTCCGTGCTGCCGCTGATAAACCGCTTGGCCTTCGTCTACAGCCTGCTGGGCCGCAATCGGCTGGCCCTGCGCCTGCTGCAGCGGGCCCGGGAACTCGCCACCGAACCCCTGGACCGCCTGCTGCTGCGGGTGACGGCGCTGGATCCGCTGCTGCGCAGCGGCCAGCACGCCCGGGCCGCCGCGGAACTGGAGGCCTGCCTGCCCGATCTGCGGGACTGCGATCCGGCCGCCGGACCCCAGCAGGCCCACGCGCTCAATTCCGCCGGGGCCGCGGCCTTCCAACTGGGACGAACGGAGGACGCCGCGCACCTCTGGACGCAACTGGACCGGGCGGGCCGGCAGCTGCTCCAGGTCCAGCAGCGGGTCTGGCTGGCCAACAACCTGGGCATCCTGCACCTGCAGGCCGGGCGGATCGAACAGGCCCGCGGGGAACTGGAGCAGGCCGGACGCGAGGCCGCGCTCTACCACTTGGAACGCTACGAACTGATGGCCCGGGTCAACCTGGCGCTGGCCCAGCTGCGGCGCGGCGCGGCGGACCAGGCCGTGCGCGAGCTGGAGCCGGCCCTGCAGCAGGCCCGCGACCTGCAGGAGCCGGTGACGGAACTGGCGGTGCTGGACCACCTGGGGGAATCCTGGGCGGCCCTGGGCGACCTGGAGGGCGCCGAGCGCGTCTGGCGCGAGGAACTGGCCCGGGCCGTGGAGCTGGACAGTCCCCAGGACGAGCTGGACCCGCTGGTCCAGCTGCTGCGGCTGGATCTGGACCTGGGGCTGGCGCCGCGCGGCGACCTGCTGGCGCGCTTCCAGGAGGTGGCTGCCCGCCACGACACGCCCCCGGCCCGGCAGTGGCGCCTGTTCCGCGACCTGCTGGACACCTTGGCCCCGGAGCGCGGCAAGGGCCCGGGTCCCGGAGTCGACTGGCCGGCGGATCTCGCCCCCGCGCTGCGCCTGCAGGCCGCCGGCCGCGAGGTGCCCCGGGGCGAGCTGCTGCACGCGCTGCTGGAGCTGGATCCGCGCCTGGATGGCGTCCGCGTGGCCCTGGCCATGCTGGAGCACCGCTTGGCCTGGCTGGCCGACTGGTCCACGCCCCTGCGCGAGGAGCGCGAGATGCACCGCCTGCAACAGATCCGCCTGCTGGGCCTGGAGGGCGAGCTGGCCGCGCGACGCGAGAACTGGCCCGAGGCGGGCCAGCGGCTGGGCCGCGCCGTCCGCCTGCTGCACGGCATGGCCCAGGACCTGTCCCCCGCCTGGCAGGCCCGGTTGCGGGAGTCGCCCTGGCTGGAGCGCCTGCTGGAGCGGTCCGAGGAATGTCTGCTTCGAGTGACCGAACTGGAGAGGAGAGACCATGGCCACACTGCTGGAACAGTTGGCCGCGCTGCAGGAGCTTGAGCTCAGAAGCGAGGGATTGGCCCAACGCCAGGAACGTTTCTCCCGCCGGGAGTTGGACCTGGTGCTGGGACTGGCCCGGGAGCTCAACACCTGCACCACCCCGGGCGAAGCCCTGCATTTTCTGCTCCACCAAGCCATCCGGCTGGCGGGCGCCCAGCGCGGCGCCATCGTGGAGCTGGACGAACAGGCCGAGGGCGGCCTGCGCTTCACGCTGGGAGCGGACCGCGACGGCTTCCCCCTGGCGCGGCCGGAGACCCAGGTCTCCCACTCCATCATCCACCTGGTGCTGGAGAGCGGCCAGCCCCTGCGCAGCTCCAATCTCTCCCAGCTCGAGGAGCTGGCCCAGGCCCGCTCGGTGATCGACCTGGACCTGAAGAGCAGCCTCTGCGCGCCCCTCCGCCGCCACGGCCGGGTCTTCGGCGCGCTCTACGTGGACAGCTCCAGCACCACGCTCTACAGCGAGCACATGCTGGTCCTGCTGGACGGCTTCTGCGAACTGTGCTCGCTGACGCTGACCCAGCTGCAACTGCGCCGCTCGGAGCAGGCCCAGCAGCAGCGCTTCGACCATTTCGAGCGCCTGCACCTGCACATCGTGGACTCGCTGCCCAACGCGCTGGCGCTCTACGACGACCAGCTGCGCCTGCACTTCGCCAACCTGACCTTCCGGCGCGAGTTGGGCTCGCTCTCCCTCGTCCAGCCGGACGCAGGGTCCCCGCTGGGCTGGCGCTTCGAGAACACCTTCGCCCGCTTCCTGGCGACGCTGGGCGAGCGGCAGGAGCACACGGCGGACTGGTCCGTGGACGGCCGCCGGCTGCGCTGCCGTCCCTTTCCCCTGGCGCCGGAAGAAGGCGGCGACGCGGTCTGGGGCCTGATCCTCACCGACGTCACCACCGAGGTGCGCATGCAGCAGGAGCTGCTGGAGAGCGAGAAGTTCGCCATGATGAGCCGCACGGCGGGCTCCATCGCCCACGAAATCCGCAACGCGCTGGCGCCCCTGCACGGCCACGTGCAGCTGGCCCGCCTGACCCTGCAGGAGCGGCCCTCCGTCCTGGACGACCTGGATCCCGATCTGCAGGTGGTGGAGGAGATGGCCGGCCGCATCGAGCGCATCGTGCGCACGCTCTCCGATCTCTCCCGTCCGCCCCAACGCCAGTTGGGCGAGGTGGACCTGAACGCGCTGGCCGCGGGCACCGTCACCCTGCTCAAGGACATGGGGGGAAAGATCAAGCACTTCGATCTCTCCGTGGGCGGACCGGAACCCGACCAGGACGACCGTGCCGGCCTGCGCATCCGCCTGGACGCCATGCCGCGCCTGCCCAAGTTGCTGGCCGACCAGGAGCAGTTGCAGCAGATGCTGCTCAACCTGTTGATCAACGCGGCGCACGCCGTGGAGGCGGTGGGCGGCGGCTGGGTGCAGTGCCGCACGCGTGTGGTAGGCGACCAGCTGCTGCTGACGGTGGAGGACACGGGCTGCGGGATGGACGAACAAGTGCTGGCGCGCCTCTGGGAGCCCTACTACACGACCAAGGGCGAGGGCGGATCGGGGCTGGGCATGCCCCTGGTCCGGCAGGTGGTGGAGGCGCACCAGGGCCTGATCCAGGTCCAGAGCAAACCCGGCGTGGGCACCACCTTCCGCATCCTCTTCCCCGTGGCCAACCCGCGCCAGCCGGCCTGAAAAAGAACCGCCCCGGCAGGGCCGGGGCGGCAGGTTCCATTCGCGGAACTCCTACTGGTTGCCACCAGCAGGTCCGTCGTCGGGCGGCGGGCCCGTGGCGATGAGATACTTGGAGAAGTGCTCGAGGCGGGCGTCCACGCGGGCTTCCTCGTCCGCGCTCATCCAGTGCACCTCGTTGGACACCACTTCATACCAGCCATCTTGCCGGTCGTAGACCACCAGCAGTTCGTCGCCGGCAGGCAGGTCGGCCTCGCTCAGCGGCAGCACCAGCTCGAATTCCAGCGGCGTCAGGAACTCCTGACCCTCCGGCCCGAACTCGAAACCGATGGCCGGCGAGGCTTCGTCGCCCTGCCAGTTGGCCACGATGGTCACCGGGGTGCTCACCGCACCGGCCGGCGCTTTCAGACTGAACCCGGCACCCGTGTACTCGGAGGCCGCGCCCGGAGTCACCACCAGGGTGAAATCCGTCATGGCATCCAAGTCGTGGGCTTTGGCGGGAAGGTCCGCCGGCGTGAGCAGGCGGATCTGGTCGCGGGACAGCAGCCGGCCGCTGGACTCTGGCGCACGGCTCCCGTCAGTGGAGCAGCCGAACGCGAGAAGCAGGGCGAGACCGGCTGCACCAAGGGGCAGGAAGCGTCTCATGAACACCTCGTTCTGTTGTGGGGGGTGGTACAACTGCTTGCTCCGGAGGACACGTCCCCAGTGGAGCGCTCAGAGTTTAGTCAACGAGGTGGCTGGGAAAAAGCAAAAAGTGTGTAAAAAATAACGGTCCCGTTTCCGGGACCGCTGGCGGGGACTGAGAGAGGCAAGCCGGGCCTGGGCGCCGGCCCCGGGTGAGGCCAACCTGCCGGGGCTGCCGGAATGCGGCGCCCGCCTTCGGCCACGGGCCGGAACCGAAAAGGGCCCGTTCCAGGTGAGGAACGGGCCCGTCCAAGCGGCATGGATGGCAGCTAGCGCGTGGTGTTGTTGTCCGGCGGCGGGCCGATGGCGATCAGGTAGCGGCTGAAGTGCTCCACCTGCGCCAGCACACGCACCGCCCCGGGGTTGCCGGGTCCATGGGCCGGCAGCACCTGGACCTCGCTGGGGATCACTTCGTAGGTGCCGTCCTCGTGATCCAGGACCCAGGTCAGGCGGGCCGGATCCAGTCCCTCCAGACTCTGGGGAAGGAAGACGAACATGACCCGCAGCGGCACGAGGAATTCGCTGCCGTCCGGGGCGAAGTCGTAGCCGACCACCGGATCCTGCGCATCGTCCCCGCACCAGTCGCCCGTGATGGTCAGGGTCTGCTCCACGGCGCCGCGCGGCGCGTGCAGGAGGAAGCCCGGGACGACCACCGTGGCGGGCCGGTTGGGGTGCAGGGTCAGGCTGAAGTCCATCCAGGTGTCGGTCTGGGCCGCCTTGGCCGCCGGCGGGGCCACGAACTGGAGCTGGTCGGCCTGCAGCAACTGGGTTGCGGGTTCGTCGCCGGTGTTGGCGCAGCCGCTGAAGAAGGCCAGGGGCAACACCAGGGCCAGTAGATATTTGGGGTGACGCATCGGTCTGTTCCTTTCGACTTGGAATCCTGCCCACTCGGTGCGGACAGAAGCCAACATCGTGCCAGAATTCACAAGCCCAATGCGTAGCGGATCGTAATCATTTTTTACGCCCTGAGCCGGGCCAAGCCCCAATCCGGTGGATTTGCCCCACCCGCGCGCGCCGCGTCCCCACCAGGCCCGGGCATGAAAAAGGGCGGCCCGGGCCGCCCGCTTCCACTTGCCATGCGCTGACGCGCTCAGTTGCCTTCCAGCACGCGCTCGTCGTACTCGGCCTCGAAGCGCCGCTTGTGCAGGCCCTCCTCCTCGGCCAGCCGCAGGAAGAGCGCGCGCAGGGATTCGCCGGGCGCCACGCGGGCCAGCTCCAGGTAGAGCTCGCGGGCCGCCGCCTCGCGCTTCATGGCCACGATCAGGGCCTGGGCGTAGTCCAGGTCGGTGGTGATCTCCGGCATCTCCACGTAATCGGAGATCTTCAGGTCCGCGAAGGAATCCGCCGGAGCCTCCTCGAAGCCGCCCTGGTCGCGCACGGCGATCAGCCGGTCGCGGTGGCTCTTCTCCTCCTCGGCCATCTCCAGCAGGGCGTCGCGCATCTCGCGCTTCTGCATTTTCACCGAGAGCTGGGTGTAGAAGCGCGCCGCCTCGATCTCGCGCTTGATGGCGAAGTTCAGCGCCTCTTCGGCGTGGGCGAATTGCATCGTTCGGTCTCCTGCTGCTCGCTTCTACTACTACACCTCAACCCGGGGAGTCAACACAGAGGCACAGAGACACAGCGTCAGAAAATGCTTGGAAGAGCACCGGACCCCGCAGCGTTTGCGCCGCGCCTGCTTCTCAAATCAAACCTTGTCTCTGTGCCTCTGTGCCTCTGTGGTGAGAAGCCTCACCCCGGTCGGAGTCGCCTCAGGCGGCGGACTCCTCTTTGCCCATCAGATCCTCGTGGATGGCCAGCGCCGCGCTCTTGCCCGCGCCCATGGCCAGGATCACCGTGGCCGCGCCGATCACGATGTCGCCGCCGGCGTAGACGCCGGGCATGCTCGTGCGGCCCGTGCCGTCCTCGGCCACGATGTTGCCCCACTTGTTGAGCTTCAGCTCCGGCGTGACCTCGGTGAGCAGCGGGTTGGCCCCGTTGCCGATGCTGACCACCACCGTGTCCGCCTCCACCACGAACTCGCTGCCCTCCACGGGCACCGGCCGGCGCCGTCCGCTGGCGTCGGGCTCGCCCAACTCCATCCGCAGGCAGGTCACGCCGCTCACGTTGCCCTGGCCGTCCCCCAGGATGTTGACCGGGTTGCAGAGCAGGCGCATGTGGATGCCCTCCTCCTCGGCATGGTGGATCTCCTCGCGCCGGGCGGGCATCTCCTCCATCGAGCGCCGGTAGATGACGCTCACCTCCGCGGCGCCCATCCGCAGCGCGGTGCGGGCCGCGTCCATGGCCACGTTGCCGCCGCCGAAGACGGCCACCCGCTGGCCGGGCCGGACGGGCGTGTCGTTGCGGGGGAAATCATAGGCCTTCATCAGGTTGACGCGGGTGAGGTACTCGTTGGCGCTGTAGACGCCGTTGAGGTTCTCCCCGGGGATGTTCATGAAGTAGGGCAGGCCGGCGCCCAGGCCCAGGAAGACGGCATGGAAGCCCTCCTCCTCCAGCAGCTCCTGGACGGTGATCATCTTGCCGATCACGGCGTTGTAGATGATCTCCACGCCCAGTTTGCGCACATAGTCCACCTCGGCCTCCACGATGCCCTTGGGCAGGCGGAATTCGGGGATGCCGTACATCAGCACGCCGCCGGGCTTGTGCAGCGCCTCGAAGATGGTCACCGAATGGCCGCGCAGGGCCAGCTCGCCGGCCACGGTCAGCCCGGCCGGCCCGCTGCCCACCACGGCGATGCGCTTGCCCGTGGAGGCCGCCAGCGCCGGGGCCTTGACCTCGCCCTGCTCGCGCTCCCAGTCCGCCGCGAAGCGCTCCAGCCGGCCGATGGCCACGGGCGTGTGCTTGCGTCCCACCACGCAGACCTGCTCGCACTGGGTCTCCTGCGGGCAGACCCGGCCGCAGACGGCGGGCAGGGCGTTGTCGTGCTTGATCAGGTCGATGGCGCCCTGGAAGTCGCCCTGGCGGATCTTCACCACGAAACCGCGGATGTCGATGCCCACCGGGCAGCCCTGGACGCAGGAGGGATCCTTGCACTCCAGGCAGCGGCTGGCTTCCACCATGGCCATCTCCGGCGTGTAGCCCACGGGCACTTCCAGGAAGTTGCGGGCGCGCACGGCGGGATCCTGCTCGGGCATGGGAACCCGCGTCACGGTGCCCGGCCGGGCCTTGGGCAGGGGGGCGTAGGAACTCATTCACTCCTCCCGGAGAAAGGCTGGTCGCGGCCGATGTGGCAGACGTGGTCCGCCTCGAGGGCCTGGCGTTCCTGGGTCAGGTAGGCGCGCTGGCGCTGCTGCAGCTCGGCGAAATCCACCGCGTGGCCGTCGAATTCCGGGCCGTCCACGCAGACGAAGCGGCTGCGGCCGTTCACCGTCACGCGGCAGCCGCCGCACATGCCCGTGCCGTCCACCATGGTGGCGTTGAGGCTGACCACCGTGGAGATGCCGTGGGCGCGGGTGACCTCGCTCACCGCGCGCATCATCACCACCGGACCGATGGCCACCACCTCGTGGATCGTCTCGCCGCGCTCGATGAGATCCTGCAGCACGTTGGTGACAAAGCCCTGGCGGCCCTTGCTGCCGTCGTCCGTGCAGATCAGCAACTCGTCGCTGGTGGCGCCCATCTCCTCTTCCATGATCAGCAGCTCGGCCGTGCGAGCGCCGAGGATCGAGATCACGCGGTTGCCCGCGGCCTTCATGGCGCAGGCGATGGGATGGACCGGCGCCGTGCCGATGCCGCCACCCACGCAGACCACCGTGCCCTTGTTCTCGACGTGGGTGGGGCGACCCAGCGGCCCGGCCAGGTCGAGGATGGAGTCCCCCACCTCCAGGCGGCCGAGCTCCAGAGTGGAGTGGCCGACTTCCTGGAAGATCAGGCGGATCCAGCCCGCCTCCGGATCGGCGTCGGCGATGGTGAGCGGAATGCGCTCCCCCGTCTCGCTGACCCGCAGCATGACGAACTGGCCGGCCTGGCGCTTGCGGGCGATGCGCGGGGTCTCCACCAGCAGGTCCTTCACGCCGGGAGAGAGGATCCGTTTGCGTAGAATTTTGTTCATGGTCTCCATCCGTATAGGGGACGTCCTGCGGAAAGATTAACAGCTACCGGGCGGAACTCAAAGCTCCCAGGAGACTGTTTTCACACTGAACCATTGAACCATGATTCACGTCAAAAAAGTCGGACTGAACCTGCCCCAACTCTTTTCCGATAAAGCGGCCAAGAACAGGACGAACCATGCAACCACGGTTTTCCAGCCTCCGGGTCGCGACCCCCTCCGGCACCCGGCCGGGCTACTCGCTGCAAATCAAGATCGCCGTGCTGGTGGGCGGCGTGTACGTGCTGCTCATCGGCCTGAGCCTGCTGGGGCTGGAGCGCTTCGTGATGCCCAGCTTCCGCCACATGGAGCAGGACTCCGCCCGGCAGGACCTGGCGCGCGTGCAACAGGCCCTGGAGCGCGAGGAGGTCTTCCTCAAGGCCACGGCCGCCGACTGGGGCGTCTGGACGGAGACCTGGGACTACCTGGGCGGACAGGCCCCGGACTATGAAAGCAACAACCTCACCCCCAGCGCCATGCAGGCCCTCAAAGTGGACCTGCTCTGCCTCTACGACCAGGAAGGCCGTCTGGTCTGGGGCTCCGCTCCGGACAAGGAGAATGGGACCCTGCTGCCGCCGCCCGCCCTGGGTCCCGACCCGCTGCCCGCCGGCCATCCGCTGCGCGCCGCGGGGGACCTGCACCAGAACCCCGCCGGCATCCTGATGACCCGCGCGGGCCCCATGCTCGTGGGAGCCCGGGCGGTGGTGACCAATGAAAACCTGGGCCCCGTCCGCGGGACCGTGGTCTTCGGCCGCTTCCTCGACGCCGCGGCCATCCGCCAGTTGGGGGAACAGGCCGGCGTGAACCTGCAGATCAAGCCCCTGGCGGAACTGGACGCCCGGGAGCGCTCGGAGCTGGCCGGTCTGGACGCTGCGCATCCCACGCAGCTCGAGACCCTCGAGCAGATGACCAGCATCTGGCACCTGCTGTCGGACATCGAGGGACGACCCGTGCTGGCCGCCCACCTGGACGTGCCCCGGGCCATCAGCGCCCAGGGGCGGCGGGCCATTCGGCTGGCGCTGGGAGCCCAGGCTGCCTCCGGGCTGCTGGTTTCCCTGTTGTTGCTGATCGTGCTGGCCCGGGGCGTGGTGAAGCCCCTCCAGCGGCTGACCGCCCACGCCATCCAGCTGGCCAAGTCCGGCTCCCCCGCACCCGCCTTCGGCCGGGACCGCGACGACGAGCTGGGGATTCTCGCCCGGGAGCTGAACCACCTGATGGAGCAGCTGGCGGAAACCCGCCGCCGGCTGCTGGAGCAGTCCTACGACTCGGGCAAGGCCGAACTGGCCGGCGGCATCCTGCACAACATCGGCAACAGCGTCACGCCGCTGGCCGTGCAGGCCGAGCAGCTGCGCCAGGAAATCCGCGCCCTGCCCCTGGAGGACGTGGGCCTGGCGCTGGGCGAACTGGAGCGCCCGGAGCTGGACGCCGGGCGGCGGCGGGATCTGCAGGCTTTCGCCCGGCTGGCGCTGGAGGAATTGCGGCAGGGGCTGGAGCGGGCCGACGGCTCCCGCCAGCAGATCGCCCACCAGATCACGCACATCAGCCGCATCCTGGCCGACCAGGAACGGCACAGCCGGGCCGAGCAGATCCTCGAGCCCACCCGGCTGGACCTGCTGCTGCAGGAGGCCCTCACCCTGCTGGGGTCGGAGCCGCTGGAGCGTTTGGAAATCCGGCTGGATCCGGAGCTGGCCCGCTTCGGGGAGGGCTGCGTGGCCCGGGTGGCCCTGCAGCAGGTGATCATCAACCTGATGATCAACGCCGCCGAGGCGGTGGCCCAGGCGGGCCGCGCCCACGGCCGGCTGGAGATCCGCGCCACGCGCGACCAGCAGCTGCTCCGGCTGGACTTCATCGACGACGGCTGCGGCTTCGACGCGGCTCAGGCCGAGCAGCTCTTCCAGCGCGGCTTCTCCACCAAGCAGAAGGGCCGCAGCTCGGGACTGGGCCTGCACTGGAGTTCCAACACCTTGTACGCGCTGGGAGGCTGGTTGCGCGCCACAAGCCCGGGGGCGGGCCTGGGCGCAACCTTCAGCCTGGCCCTGCCCTGGAACGCGGTCCCCGGCCCGACCCGCCCGGCCGCGCCGCTTCCATCCCCCCAGGCAACCGGAGACCTGCTGTCATGAGCGAGTTCATCCACCCCGAGAACCTGCCGCTGCGCGTGCTGGTGATCGACGACGAGACCCAGATCCTCGACGCCTACCGCCAGGTGCTCGACCCCGCGCGGGAGGCCTCCACCCAGGATCTGCGGGACATGAAGGCGCGCCTCTTCGGCGGAACCGCCCCCCGGAGCACCGGCCCGGGCTTCGAACTCGCCTGCGCGCGCCAGGCCCCGGAGGGCGTGGAGTTGGCGCGCCAGGCCCTGGCGGAGGGCCGGCCCTTCGCCGTCGCCTTCGTGGACATGCTGATGCCCCCGGGTCCGGACGGCCTCTGGGCGGCGCGCGAACTGCGCAAGCTGGCCTCTGACCTGGACATCGTGATCGTCACCGCCTACTCCAACGTGGATCCGGAGGAGATCAGCCGCCAGGTCCCGCCCGCCGACCGCCTGCTCTACCTGCAGAAGCCCTTCCACCCCTTCGAGCTGCGCCAGCTGGCCACGGCCCTGGGGCGCAAGTGGCAGGCCGAGCTGCGCTCGATGGACCTGCTGGAGGCCCAGAGCCAGGCCCTGCTGGCCGCCGAACTGGCCAGCCGGGCCAAGTCCCAGTTCCTGGCCAACATGAGCCACGAGATCCGCACCCCCATCAACGGCATCCTGGGCATGTCGGAGCTGCTGCTGACCACGCCGCTCAACGAGCAGCAGCAGGGCTTCGCCGAGACCATCCACCGCTCGGGCGAAGGCCTGCTGCGCGTGATCAACGACATCCTCGACTTCTCCAAGATCGAGGCGGGACGGCTGGAGATCGACGAGTCGCCCTTCGACCTGCGCCGGCTGGTGGAGGACGTGGGCAGCCTGTTCACCGTGGCCGCCCAGCGCAAGGACCTGGAGCTGGCCTGCCAGATCCTGGAGGACACGCCCACCCTGCTGCTGGGCGACGCCGGCCGCATCCGCCAGATCCTCACCAACCTGGTGGGCAACGCCGTGAAGTTCACGGCCCGGGGCGAGGTCCTGCTGCGCTGCGGGGCCGTCCAGCCGGCGGCGGTGGGCGAGGAACTGACCCTCTGGATCGAGGTGCGCGACACGGGCATGGGCATCGGCCCCGAGGCCCGGGAGCGGATTTTCGAGGCCTTCACCCAGGCGGACGCCAGCACCACGCGGCGCTTCGGCGGGACGGGTCTGGGCCTGAGCATCTCGCGCCAGCTGGCCCGGCTGATGGGCGGCGACCTGAGCGTGGAGAGTCGGCCGGGCAGCGGATCCGTCTTCCGCCTGACCCTGACCGTCACGCGGCTGAAGGAACAGGACGCCCTCTCCGGCGACGTCCGGCGCCTGCTGGCCGGCCTGCGCGTCCTGGTGGTGGACGACAACGCCACCAATCGGGACATCCTGGCCAACCAGCTGCGCAGCTGGCAGGTGGACGGCGGACACGCGGAGAGTGGTCGGGTCGCCTTGGAGCGGCTGCGGGAAGCCGCCGCCGCGGGCCGACCCTTCGACGTGGTGCTGCTGGACTATCACATGCCCGGCCTGGACGGGTTGGAGACCGCCCGGGCCATCCAGGCCGATCCGGCCCTGGCGGGGGCGCGGCTGGCCATCTTGAGCTCCGCCGGGCTGGACGGCGCGGACTGGCGCGCCTGCGGCATCACCTCCTGCCTGAGCAAGCCCGTCCGCCAGGTGGAGCTGCTGGAGTGCCTGCGCGGCCTGGCCGGCGGCGTCTCCCCCGCCGCGCCGCCGGCCGACGCCTCGGACCTGCCGAGTTTCAACGCCCACGTCCTGGTGGCCGAGGACAACCTGGTCAACCAGGAGGTGGTGGCCCGCATGCTGGAGAGCCTGGGCTGCCGGGTCCGGCTGGCCAGCGACGGCGCCGAGGCGCTGGACTGCCTGGCGGGCGGTCGCTTCGATCTGATCCTGATGGACTGCCAGATGCCCGGGATGGACGGCTACGAGGCCACGGCGCGCATCCGGCAGTGGGAGCAGGAGGGCCGGCTGAGCGCGCCGCCCGTGGTGGCCCTGACGGCCAACGCGCTGGGCGGCGACCGCGAGCGCTGCCTGGCCGCCGGGATGGACGACTACCTGTCCAAGCCTTTCTCCCGGAGCGACCTGGCCGGCGTCCTGGCCACCTGGGGCCAGGCCGCGCCCGCCCGGCGCCGCGAACCGGCGGCGGCCCGCCCGGCGCCGGATCCGGACACGCCGGACGCCACCACCCTGGACCCGCGCGTGCTGCAGGCCTTCGAACAGCTCCAGCCGCCGGGCGCCGCCGGCCTGATCGGGCGGATCACGGACCTCTACCTGAAGGAGTCGGCGCGCGGGCTGGCCAGTCTGCTGGCCAGCGCGGAGAACCGGGACGCGGCGGAGGCGGGCCGGCAGGCCCACGCGCTGAAGTCCTCCAGCTCCAACGTGGGCGCCCTGCGGCTGGCGGCCCTCTGCCGCCGTCTGGAAGAAGACCTGCGCGGCGGAGCGGAGGTGGCGCTGGAGTCGCGGATCGGCGAGATCGGGCGCGAGCACGGCCGGGTGGTGGAGGCGCTGCAGGGTCTGTTGGCCGATGCGCCGCCGCGGCCCGAGACGGTCGGATGAAGCCCGGCGAGGCCCGCATCCTGGTGGTGGACGACGACGCCACCACGCGCTTCCTGGCCCGCACGGTCCTCGAGGCCCAGGGCTGCCGGGTGAGCGAGGCCGCCAACGGCCGGGAGGCCGTGGAGCAGTTCCTGGCGGCGCCCTTCGACCTGGTGTTGATGGACGTCCAGATGCCCGAGTTGGACGGCTTCTCCGCCTGCCGGGAGATCCGCCGCCTGCCCGGCGGCCGGGACTGCCTGCTGTTGATGCTTAGCGGACTGGAGGACGCGGACTCGCTGGAGCGCGCCAGCCAGGCCGGCGCTTTCGACTTCCTGGGCAAGCCGCTGGACTATCCAGCGCTGGGCCGCCGCGTGCGGCTCATGCTAAGCAACCGACCCGCCGCCACGGATCACGGGTTCATCGCTCCCTGGTCGCGCGACCAGGCTCTGCTGCGGCTGGAAGGCTTGCTCTCCCAGGCCCGGCGCCACGGGCGGCGCGTCGCCGTGCTGGCCATCCGACCAGTGGCCGAACTCCAGCTCGGACGGCTGGCCACCCGCCCGGAGCGCGACCTGCGACGCGCGGCGGCCGAGCGGGTCCAGGCCCACCTGCGGTTGGAGGACGCCGGGGATCCCGTGGAGTGGGAGCGCCGCTGGGCGGACGGGGCGGACGACGAGCGGCCCGCGGACGAGACGCCCTGGCTGATCCTGCTGGGGGACTTGCACGGCCCGGACGACGCGGCCCGGGCGGCCGGCCGGCTGGCGGGCTCGCTGACGGCCCCGCATCCGCAGGACGGACAGCCTGGCCTGCCCTGTCCGCGGCTGGGCATCGCGCTTTTCCCGGAGGACGGCGGCACGGCGGAGGCCCTGGTGGAGCGGGCCCTGGCCGCCTGCAGCCTGGCCGCGGAGGGGCGGACGCCCATCCGCTTCCACGATGCCGCCCAGGACGCCCTGACCCGCGAGCGTCTGTTGCTGGCCTCGGAGCTGGCGACGGTCCTGGCGGACCAGGGATTGGACCTGCACGCTCAACCCGTCCGGCTGGCGACCGGCGGACTGGCCGGCGCCCGGCTGCGTCCAGGCTGGCGGCATCCGCGCCTGGGTTTCCTGGCCAGCGCCGAACTGGAGGAACTGGCCCGGGAGGGCGGCCTGGAGCGCGACCTGGCCCTGACCCAGTTGCGCCAGGCCGGCGCGCTACAGCAGGGTCTGCCCCGGCCCGCCTGCCGGCTGACCCTCGGCCTGCCCGCCCCGCTGCTGGGGGAGCCCACCCTGCACGACCGGCTGGACGAACTGGCCGGAGCGGGACCGCTGGACTGGCTGGAACTGAAATGCCGCGGGCTGCCGGCCTTCCTGAAGGTCCAGGGGGCCGAACTGCCCGCGCGCCTGCTCCGGTTGGGACTCCGGCTGGCCGTGGGAGCGGAGGGCTTCGGCCTGGAGCCGGGCGGCCTGGACAGCCTGCCCGGAACCCGCCTCTGCCTGAGCGTGGCCGGCTGGCGCGCCGGCCCCACGGGGCTGGCGCGGGCGCTGGCCGCCGTGGGCGAACTGGCCCGCGCGCAGGGACTTGCCCTGCGCCTGGAAGACGTGGATCACGACGCGGAGCGGGAAGCCGCGCTGGCGGCGGGCTGCGACGAGTGGACGGGCGGCCTGGCGGGGCCGCTGGTGCCCGTGGCGGAGTTCCTGGCCACCCACGCCGACCGCCGTCGGCCGACTCCGGAGGAATCCGCATGAACGTGCTGCTGCCGCTCCTGCTGCTCGGCGCCGTCGCGCCCCTGGTGCGGGCGGACTGGAACGGCTCGCTGGGCCTGGTTTCAGACTACGTCTCCCGGGGCTGGACCCAGAGCGACGGAACCGCCGCACCTCAGGCCGGCCTGGGCTGGAGCCACTCCCGGGGCCCGCACGTGGACGCCTGGGCTTCGCGGGTCAAGTTCCCCGGCGACGACAGCCGGGCGGAGCTCGATCTGGGCGCCGGCTGGGCGGGCAGCTGGGTCGGCCCGGCCCTGGACTGGGACCTGCAGCTCCAGGCGATCCTCTATCCTGGCACCAGCGGAGCCGACTACCCTGAATTCCTGCTGGGAGTCGGGCGTGAGAGCTGGTCCGCGGAGCTCAGCTGGTCGCCCGACATCTGGGCCAGCGGCGCCGACGGCTGGTACCTGGCGGCCGAGCGCAGCCAGGGGCTGGGAGACCGGCTGAGTCTCCGAGGCGGGCTGGGTTGCACGCGCTTCTCCCGCCCGGCCGCCGGCTGGCTCTTCGGTTCCTCCGGCAGCCAGACCCTGCTGGATGGCCACCTGGCGCTGGACGGCCGGCTGGCGGGCCTGGACCTCTCGCTGGTCTACTACGACGCCGACGCCCGCACCCGGGAGTTGGCGGGAGATCAGTCCGGCCGCAGAATTGTGTTGGAAATTCTCCGTCAGTTCCCTAATGACTGACCCCGACCTGGTTGACCTGCCGCCACTGAATCCACTCCCCGAACTGGTCGATAGGACGGAGGAAAGGAGCACGCCATGAGCCAGATCCTGCGCATCCGCCTGGACTGCCAAGGTCCCCGCGTCCTGCACGGCCGGCGGGCCGAGCGCCGGCACGCGCATCCTCCCATTCAACCCGAGGGCCGCGAGGGCCCGCTCTGGGTGGGACGGGATCCGGCCGGCGCTCCCGGACAACCCAACGAAGCCGACCTGCGGAAAGGATGATCACATGAATGCGGACGGGCCGAACCCGACCCCGACTCCCTTCACGGATCGCCAGGAGCTGCTGGAGTCCCTGCTGATGGGCCACGGCGACGCCATCTGCGCGCTGGACCTGGACGACCGCATCCTGTTCGTCAACCACGCGGCGGCCGAGCTGCTGGGCGGCAGCGTGGACGACCTGGTGGGCCGCTTTCAGCAGGAGGTCTTCGGCGACCGCGTCTATGCGGAGACCCAGAAGCAGCTGGACGAGCGCCTGCAGGGCCGCAGCTCCACCTACGAGCTGGGCATGTACGACGTCCAGGGCCGCGAGCGCACCCTGCTGGTGACCGGCAACCCGCTGCGCAACCGCCAGGGCGGCATCGTCGGCTCCTTCGGCGTGCTCAAGGACATCACCGAGCGCAAGGCCCGGGAGCAGGCCCTGGAGACCCGCCTGCTGCTGGACCAGGCCGTCTCGGACTCCGTCCGGGCCCTGGTGCGGCCGGGGCGCTTCGCCGAGGCCTTGGGCGTGGCCCTGGGAGGTCTGGGCATCCTGCTCAACGCCGACTGCGTGCGCGTCTACCTGATGGATCCGGCCCGGGCCGAGCTGTGCTGCACCCAGGAGTGGCCACCCCTGCGCGGCGAACGCAGCGTGCTGGGCCGCCCCTTCCCCGCGGAGCGCTATCCCTGGTGGTTGTTGGCCCTGCGCAGCGGCGAGATCCTCTACGTGAAGGAGATGGACAAGCTCCCCGTCGCGGCCGTGAAGGAGCGGGAGACGATGGAGAAGCTGGGCATCCGCAGCCTGCTGGCCATTCCCCTGCTGCAGAACGACGTGCTGCTGGGCTTCGTTTCGCTGGAGAACCCCGATCCCTTCGGTGAAGTGCTGAGCGGCGACCTGGGCAGCCTGCTGGTGTTCGGCGACGTGCTGGCCGCCAGCCTGGCCCAGCGGGAGACGCCGGCGAGCTGATCCCCATCCGCTTGCGGACCTGAACACGGGGGCGCATCCTGCGATGCCGCCCCCGTTTTATGTGGGTCCCGCACCTCGATCCGGCGCGGAAACTTGGCGGGCGACTCGCCACTTCTTATATTAGACCAAAATGGTTCAATTTGAGAGTCGAATGCCGGCCCCGCGCACCTGGATGATCGCCAACGCCCTCGCCAACCAGCTTGTCTGGGCCGTCGCCGTGTGGGGCGCGGCGCGCGGGACCTCGCTGCCGGGCGTGCTGGCGGCCCTGGGGTTCCTCGGCCTGCACCTGGCGCTGCTGCAGCGGCGCGGAGCCGAGCTGCGCCTCATCCTGCTGCTGACGGCGGCGGGCAGCGCGCTGGACTCCGGCCTGGCCGCCAGCGGCCTGGTGCGCTACGCGCCCTTGCCGGCCGATGCCTGGCTGGCGCCGCCCTGGATCACGGCCCTCTGGCTCTCGTTCGCCACCACCGTCCGGCATTCCCTGCGCCCCCTGCTGACCCGCGCCTGGGTCGCGGCCCTGCTGGGCGCCGTCGGCGGCCCGCTGGCCTATCTGGCTGCCGCCCGGCTGGGGGCCGCGCAGTTGCTGGATCCCGCCGCCCTGCCGGTGATCGCCGCGGCCTGGGCCCTGGTGATGCTGCTGTTGCGGCGCGGACAGACCGCCCCCAGCGCCGCGCCCCGGCCGGCCCTTTCCCTCGCGGGCCGCGCGTGAGCGGACTCCTCCGGCATCCCTGGGGCGACCTCCTGCCCGTTCTGGGCCTGGCGCTGCTGCTCTGGCTGCTCAGCCTGCGGCTGCGCGACGCCAGCATCATGGACATCGCCTGGGGCCCCGGCTTCCTGGTCCTGGCCGCCTGGCACGCCGCGGGCGCGGGCGCGCACCTGTCGCTCCGGGGCGGACTGGTCCTGGCCCTCTGCGCCGTTTGGAGCCTGCGCCTGGCCTGGCACATCGGCGCGCGGCACGGAGGCCGGGAGGATGCGCGCTATCGCCGCTGGCGCGAGCAGTCCGGCGCCGCCTGGTGGTGGAAGAGCCTGCTCAAGGTCTTCCTGCTCCAGGGCGCCGTGCTCTGGCTGGTGGCCCGGCCGCTGGCGGAGGCGATCCGCCGCCCCGGGGAGGCCACGGGCTGGCTCACGGCGGCGGGCGTCCTGCTGGCCCTCGGCGGGCTGGTCTACGAGAGCGTCGCCGACCGGCAGCTCCAGCGCTTCCGCTCCCGCCCGGACAGCCGGGGCGGCATCTGTCGGGAAGGACTCTGGCGTTTCAGCCGCCATCCCAACTATTTCGGCGAAGCGCTGGTCTGGTGGGGTATCTTTCTGACGGCGGCCGCGACGGGCGCCTGGTGGACGCTGGTCTCGCCCCTCCTGATGACCTGGCTGCTCCGCTTCGGCTCGGGCGTCCCCCTGCTGGAGTCGACCATGGGCCGGCGCGCCGGCTGGGCCGACTACGCCCGCACCACCAACGCCTTCTTTCCCGGGAGACCCCGTAGATGAGACAACGGCTGGCGGTGATCGGCTCCGGCATTGCCGGCCTGGGCGCGGCCCTAGTGCTCGGGCGCGCCTACGACGTGGACCTCTTCGAGGCCGGCAGCCACTTCGGCGGCCACGTGCACACCCACGACCTGCGCGTGGAAGAGCGCGACCTGGCCGTGGACTCGGGCTTCATCGTCTTCAACGAACTCAACTACCCGAACTTCGTCCGCCTGCTGCAGCAGCTGGGCGTGGCGGCGCGCCCCACCAGCATGAGCTTCTCGGTGAAGGACGAGCGCAGCGGGCTGGAGTACAACGGCAGCAGCCTGAACCAGCTCTTCGCCCGCCGGCGCAATCTGTTCTCCCTGCGCTTCCACCGCATGCTGCGCGAGATCCTGCGCTTCAACGCGGAGGGCCGCGCCGTGGCGCGCGCCGGGGCGATGGCCGAGCTCAGCCTGGGCGAGTTCCTGCGCGCCGGGGCCTACAGCAAGGCCTTCGTCGACTGGTACATCGTGCCGATGGGTTCGGCGCTCTGGAGTGCCGATCCGGTGCGCCTGCTGGACTTCCCGGTCCTGACCTTCCTGCGCTTCTTCGACCACCACCGCATGCTGGACGTGAAGGGCCGGCCGCAGTGGCTTACCGTGACGGGCGGCTCGCGCGAGTACGTGCGCGCCCTGCTGGCGGCCTTCTCGGGCCGGGCCTTCCTGGCCAGTCCGGTGGCGGGGGTCCGGCGCCTGGAGAGCGGTGTGGAGCTGCAGTTCGCCGACCAGCCGGCCCGCCGCTACGACCAGGTGGTGCTGGCCGTCCACAGCGACCAGGCCCTGCGCCTGCTGCAGGATCCCTCGCCCGCGGAGCGCGAGCTGCTGGGGGCCGTGGGCTACCAGGCCAACCCGGTCCTGCTCCACACGGACGCCAGCCTGCTGCCGAAGCGCCGGCTGGCCTGGGGCGCCTGGAACAGCCGCCTGCCCCGGGAGCCCCGGCGCGCGGCCACGGTCACCTACTGGATGAACGGCCTGCAGGGCCTGGAGGTGCAAACCCCGCTGCTGGTCAGCCTCAACAGCGCCGAGGCCGTGGATCCGGCGCGCGTGCTGAAACAGCTGGACTACCAGCACCCGGTCTTCACGCGGGAGGCCGTGGCCGCGCGCGACCTGCTGCCCGCGCTGAACGGGACGCGCCGCACCTGGTTCTGCGGAGCCTGGTGCGGCAATGGCTTCCACGAGGACGGTCTGGCCAGCGCCCTGGCCGTCTGCCGCCGCTTCGGGCTGGAACTGTGAGCGGGCCGCGGCGCAGCGCGCTCTTCGAGGGCGAGGTGTGGCACGAGCGGCTGGCGCCCCGCCGCCACCGCTTCCGCTATCGCCTGTCCATGTGCGCCTTCGACCTGGACGAGCTGCCCGGCCTCTTTCCCGAGTCCTGGCTCTGGAGCACGCGCGGCCGGGCCCTGCTGGCCGTGCGGCGCGCGGACTACCACGGCGACCCCGCCCTGCCCCTGGCCGAGGCGGTGCGCCGCAGCGTGGCGGCCATCCTGGGCCGGCGGCCGGAGGGCCCCATCCTGCTGCTGACCCAGCCGCGCATCCTGGGCCTCTGCTTCAATCCGGTGAGCTTCTACTACTGCTACGGGCCGGACGGCCGGACCCTGGAGGCCATCCTGGCGGAGGTGACCAACACGCCCTGGGGCGAGCGGCACGCCCGGGTGCTGCCGCTGGAAAGCGCCGAAGTGAGCGGGGAGTTCCACCGCTGGCGCTTCGTCAAGGACTTCCACGTCTCGCCCTTCATGCCCATGGAGCAGGACTACGACTGGCGCTTCACGACCCCGGCCGAAGACCTGGCCGTGCGCATGCTCACGCGGCAGCAGGGGGAGGTCGTGTTCCACGCCCGGCTGGAGCTGAAGCGCCGGCCGCTCAGCGCGGGCGCCCTGGCCCTGGCCCAGGCCCGCTTCCCCTGGATGACCCTGAAAATCGTCGGCGCGATCTACTGGGAGGCCCTGCGCCTCTTCCTGAAGCGCGTGCCCTTTCACCCCCACCCCAACCGTCAGCAAGGAGGATCGACCGCGTGAGCCAAGGACGAACCGTGACGTGTGCCGACCAGGTCGCGGCCCTGCCCCGGCCCAGCTGGGCCTGCCTGCTGCGTTCCCAGGTGCTGAAACGGCTGGAGGCCCTGAAGGGCGGCCGGCTGATCCTCCACGAGGGGGCGCAGACCCACGTCCTCGGTCTGGCTGGGGAGCCCGTCGACCTGCTGGTGCGGCGTCCGGCCTTCTGGAGCGCCGTGGCGCTGGGCGGCGGAACCGGCGCGGCGGACGCCTATGCCGCCGGCCACTGGGAGTGCCCGGACCTGGTGGGCTTGACGCGCCTGATGGTGCGCAACCGCGACCTGCTGCTGGGCCTCGACGGCGGCCTGGCGCGCGTGGCCGGCCTGGCGGCCCGGCTGGCCCACCGGCTGCGCGGCAACTCCCTGGCCGGCAGCCGCCGCAACATCGCCGCCCATTACGACCTGGGCAACGAGTTCTACCGGCTCTTCCTGGACGAGACCCTGAGCTACTCGGCGGCCTATTGGAGCGAACCCGGCCTCAGCCTGGCCGAGGCCCAGCGGGCCAAGATCGAGCGCCTCTGCCGCCAGCTGGAGTTGTCGCCGCAGGACCATCTGCTGGAGATCGGCACGGGCTGGGGCGCGCTGGCCATCCACGCCGCGCAAGTCCACGGCTGCCGCGTGACCACCACCACCATCTCGGCCGAGCAGCGCCGGCACGCCCTGGCGGCCGTCCGGGCGGCGGGGTTGGAGGAGCGAGTGACCGTGCTGGACCAGGACTACCGGACCCTCACCGGCCAGTACGACAAGCTCGTCTCGGTGGAGATGATCGAGGCCGTGGGGCACGAGCACCTGGGGGGCTTCGTGGAGACCTGCTCGCGGCTGCTCAAGCCCACCGGACGGCTGGCCCTCCAGGCCATCACCTTTCCCGACCGCCACTACGCGGGCTACCGGCGCCGGGCCGACTTCATCCAGAGCCGGATCTTCCCCGGTTCCTGTCTGGTCTCGCTGGCCCACCTGCTGGAGCAGCTGCAGCGCCGCAGCGACCTGCGCCCCACCGGGCTGACCGACATCACGCCTCACTACGCGCGCACGCTGGCGGCCTGGCGCGGTCAGCTGCACGCCCGCTGGTCCGAGGCCCGCGCGCTGGACCTGCCCGAGGAGTTCCTGCGACTCTGGGATTACTATCTCGCCTACTGCGAGGGCGGGTTCCGCGAGCAGTTCATCGGCGACGTCCAGCTGGTGCTCTCCAAGCCGCTGGACCGCCCCGGCGAAGCCTGCCTGGAGGTGTGAGATGTGGCCCTTCCTGATCGTCCACTGGTTCACGTCGCTGTTCTTCCAAACCTTCTACCACCACCGCTACGCGTCGCACCAGATGTTCCAGCTGACGCCGCGCGCGGAGCGCGTGATTCACGTGCTGGCCTTCCTGGCCCAGAGCCCGTCCTTCTTGAACCCCCGGGCCTACGCCATCCTGCACCGCCAGCACCACGCCTACAGCGACACGGCGCGCGACCCGCACAGCCCCATCCGGCACCGCACGGTGATCGGCATGCTGCGCGAGACCCTGACCCACTTCGACGCGGCCCGCCGGCGGGACAACCCCGAGCTGGAGCGCCTGGCCGCCCACACGCCGGACTGGCCGGCCTTCGATCGCTGGGCGGACACCTGGACCACGCGGATCACGCTGGGCGGCGTCTGGACGGTGGTCTACCTGCTCTGGGCGCCCTCGCCCTGGTGGCTGGCGGCGCTGCCCGTCCACTGGCTGATGGGGCCGATCCACGGCGCCATCGTCAACTGGGCCGGCCACAAATACGGCTACGTCAACCACCGGGACACGGCCGACCACTCGCGCAACACGCTGCCCGTGGACCTGCTGCTCCTGGGGGAGCTCTACCAGAACAACCACCACCACGCGCCCACCCGGCTGAACTTCGCCCACCGCTGGTTCGAGCTGGATCCGGCTTATTGGATCATCCGCCTGTTGGGCGGACTGGGCGTGCTGCGGGCCCGTCCCGTCGCCCGGTGAACAGCGGGGCATCCCCGCAAAAAAAAGCGGGGCGCGCCACTCGCGCACCCCGCCTGGGTCCGACCGGCTGGGCAGCCGCTCAGATCTTGAACTCGAAGTTGACGCGATAGTAGGTCAGCGCGTCGCGGTCGGAATCCTCGTAGCTGGTCAGCCGCAGGTTGGGCGCGATGACCAGGCCCTTCACCGGCGAGAGCTTCACGCCCGCCAGGATCGTCGTCTCGTTGTTCTTGCTCTCGTCCAGGGGCGTGCCGGCGTTGTCCGCCACGTCATCCGTGTTGGGGTCGTAGAGGTCCAGCCGGAAGAAGGCCTCCAGCCCGGCCACGGGCAGCTTGTAGTTGGCCGTGACGCCCAGGATGGTCTGGACCAGGTCCGTGGCGCCCGTGGTGGTCTTGGTGTCGTACTCGAGGCCCAGCCGGGCGCCCATGCCGGCCCAGCCGCCGAACACACCCAGCACGGTCCGGTCCTCCACCTCCACCGCCTGGAAGGGCTCCAGCGAATAGGCCACGCCCGCGTTCCAGCCGTCCTTCTTGGCCAGGGCCTGCTCGCCGGCCGAGAGATTGACCGAGTACTTCTTGAAGCGGTCGGTCTCGCTCTTCTTGTAGCCGCCGCCGTTGGCCACCATGGCGCTGGCCTTGAGCAGGCCGAAGTCCTTGCCCCAGCGCACGCCCAGGTCGGCGCTGGAGACGAAGCCGTGGGTGTCCATCAGCGGCAGGTCCACGAAGCGGTTGCCAAAGGTGGCGTCCTGGGTGTAGTTCAGGTTGGTGGGCTGGACGCCGAGAGTCCAGGTGCCCCAGTCCGTGCTCCAGTCCACGCAGGCGTTCTTCACGTAGAGGTAGAAGCCCGCGTCCGCGCTGCTCAGGCTGTAGGTGTTGACGTCCACCACGTCGCCGTCGGAATCCGTGCGCGTCGTGCTGCCGCTGGCCAGCGTGTAGCTCTTCAGCTGGCCGGCGTCGAACTGCACGCGGTAGGCCAGGTTGTCCGCCGGCTTGTCCGTCACGGTCAGGTAACTGCGGACAAAGTTGAACGCCCCGTCGCTGGTGCCGCCTTCGGTGGCGTCATGGGTGTAGTCGAAGTAGATCAGGCTGCTGACGTCCGCCGCCAGCAGTCCGCCTGCGGCCATGGACGAGAACACGACACTCAAGAGAATGCGCTTGGTCATGGTCGGCTCCTTTGTGGATTGGTGAGTCTGATTCATCCAGGGATTCAGTCCCACCTGTTATCGGCACATGGACGGCCGACCTTCCAGCCCCGCGCCACCCGGCCCGGCCGGCGGGCGGATCCGCCGGAATCCGGCGCCCCATCACCGTGGACCGCCGGCCGCAGGGCGCGGTGCGCGCCCTGCCAGGGCCGGATCAGCCCCCTCCGGCGGCTGGACGCTTGGGGGGGCGCTTTCTGCCCAGCGCCGGCCCGCGGCCCGGCCGGATACACGAACGGGGCGCGCGTCGCCGCGCACCCCGCCCGGAAATCGGTCGGATCCGGCTTGGCGTCAGATCTTCAATTCGAAGTTGATCCGGTAGTAGGTCAGGGCGTCGCGGTCGGAGTCCTCGTAGGCGATGGTCTTCAGGTTCGGGGCGATGACCAGGCCCTTCACCGGCGCGTACTTCAGGCCCAGGATGATCCCCGTCTCGTTGTTCTTGCTCTCGTCCAGGGGCGTGCCGGCGTTGTCGGTCACGTCGTCCGTGTTGGGATCGTACATGTCCAGGCTGCCGAAAACGGACAGGCCGGGGGCGAAGGAGAGCTTGTAGTCGCCGTAGAGGCCGATGATCTGCTCGGTCAGGTCGGTGGCGCCCGTGGTGGTCTTGGTGTCGAACTCCAGGCCCGCGCGCAGGCCCATCCCGGCCCAGCCGCCGAACAGGCCCAGCACCGATTTGCTGTCGTCCGCGCTCACCGGCTCCATGCTGTAGACCAGGCCGGCGTTCCAGCCGTCCTTCTTGTTCAGGGCCGTCTCCCCCGTCGCCAGCTGCACGGAGAGCTTCTTGTACTTGTCGTTCTCGGCCTTCTTGTAGCCCGTGCCGTTGGTGTAGAGCAGGCTGGCCTTCAGCAGCCCGAACTCGCGCGCGTAGCCCAGGCCCATGTCCGCGCTGGAGGAGAAGCCGTGGATGTCCATCAGCGGCTTCTCCACGAAGCGGTTGCCGAAGGTGGCCTCCTGCACGTTGAACATGTTCATGCCCTGCATGCCGATGGTCCACTTGCCCAGGGAGTTGGTCCAGTCCACGTAGGCGTTCTTGACGTAGAGGTAGTAGCCCGCGTCGGCCCCGGACAGGCTGTAGGTGTTGATGGCCACGGTGTCGCCGTCGGAGTCGGTAACCGAGGTGGTCCCGCTCTTCAGGCTGTAAGTCTTCAACATGCCGGCGTCGAACTGGATCTTGTAGGCGATCTGCTCCGACGGCGCGCCGGTAGCCGTCAGATAGGCGCGGCCCAGGTTGAAGGCCCCGTCCGCCGTGCCGCCCTCGGTGGCGTCGTGGGTGAAATCGTAGAAGATCAGGCTGGACACGTCCGCCGCCCGGGCACTGCCCGCCGTGAGCGCCGCGAACAGAACAGGCAATAGCATCCACTTGGTCATGGTCGACTCCTTTGAAAAGTTGGATTGATGCGGTGGTCAGGTTCGGTTGTTGACTGTCAGCTGGTCCCCGTCTCCCCGCTGGCGTTGCGGCCCTGCCAGAGGCGCAGGTCGCGCAGGGCACCGTGGCGGGGGATTTCCCCCGTCGCCATGTAGATCACATCCTCGGCGATGTTGGTGGCGTGGTCGGCGATGCGCTCCAGGCTGCGGCTGACGCTGATGGCGCGCATCAGGCACTCGATGCGCTGCAGGCTGCGGGCGCCCTGGTCCGCCGCCAGGGTCTCCTGGATCGCCGAGCGGAACAGCGAGTAGAGGTGGTCCACATCGTCGTCGGCGGCGCAGACCCGCAGGGCCAGCTGGCTGTCCTGGCGCATCAGGCTGTCCAGGCCCTGCTGCAGCATGTCCTGGCTGCGGCCGGCCAGCCGCAGCAGGATCTCCGTCAGGCGCGGGTCGCCCTCCAGGTTGATCTTGCCCGCGTTGCCGGCGATGTTCACGGCCAGGTCGCCGATGCGCTCCAGGTCGTTGTTGAGCTTCAGCACGCCCACCAGCAGGCGCAGGTCCGTGGCGACAGGCTGGTGCAGGGCCAGCACCTTCAGGCACTCCTCCTCCACCTCCACCTCGGCCTGGTCGATGGCCCGGTCGCCCTCGATCACGCGCAGGGCCAGGGTCTCGTCGCGGGTCATCACGCTCTGCAGGGCGTCGGCCACGGAGCGCTGGACCGTGCGGCCCAGCTCCTCCACGCGCTCCTTGAGCTGGTCCAGGGCGTGCAGCATGTGCTTGGTCATGGTCTCCTCCCGCGCGCAATCAGCCGAAGCGGCCGGTGATGTAGTCGTTGGTCTGGGCGTGCTCGGGCTTGGTGAACAGGCGCCGGGTCTCGTTGAATTCGATCAGGTTGCCCTCGTAGAGGAAGGCCGTGTAGTCCGAGACGCGCGCCGCCTGCTGCATGTTGTGGGTCACGATCACGATGGTGTAGAGGTCGCGCAGCTCGGTGATCAGGTCCTCGATACGCGCGGTGGAGCGCGGGTCCAGCGCCGAGGCGGGCTCGTCCATCAAGAGGACGCTGGGTCCCACGGCCAGGGCGCGGGCGATGCAGAGGCGCTGCTGCTGCCCGCCGGAGAGGTCCAGCGCGCTCGACTTGAGCCGGTCCTTCACCTCGTCCCAGAGCGCCACGCGCTTCAGGCAGGTCTCGACGATCCCGTCCAGCTCGTGGCGATCACTCTGGCCGTGCACGCGCGGCCCGTAGGCCACGTTGTCGTAGATCGACTTGCTGAAGGGGTTGGACTTCTGGAAGACCATGCCCACTTCGCGGCGCAAATCCTCCAGCGCCGTCTCCGGCGCATGAATGTCCTTGCCGTGGACCTCGATCCGGCCCTTCACACGGCAGTCGGGGATCAGGTCGTTCATGCGGTTGAAGCAGCGCAGCAGCGTGCTCTTGCCGCAGCCCGAGGGGCCAATGAAGGCCGTCACCCGGCGGGCCGGGATGCGCAGGTCGATGCCGTGGACGCTGCGCGCGGGTCCGTACCAGACCTCCACGCCCGTGGCCAGCACGGCAGTTTCCGTTTCCTCCAGCGCCGCACGCTCGGTCACTTGCGGTTTCATCAGTTCCATTAGAACGCCGCCTGTTTGTAGCGCTTGCGCAGATGATTGCGCAGCAGGATGGCCGTCAGGTTGAGCAGCAGCACGATGCCGATCAGCAGCAGGGCCGTGCCGAAGAGCATGGGCTTGGCCGCCTCCACGTTGGGGCTCTGGAAGCCCAGGTCGTAGATGTGGAAGCCCAGGTGCATGAACTTGCGGTCCAGGTGCAGGAAGGGCGCGTCCCCGTCCAGGGCCAGGCTGGGCGCCAGCTTGACCACGCCCGTGATCATCAGCGGAGCCACCTCGCCCGCGGCGCGGCTGACGGCCAGGATCAGGCCCGTCAGGATGCCCGGCATGGCATTGGGCAGCACCACCTGGCGGATCATCTGCCAGCGCGTGGCGCCCAGCGCCAGGGCGGCCATGCGCGTGGTGCGCGAGACGGCGCCCAGGCCCTCCAGCGTGGCCACCACCACCACGGGCAGCGTGAGCAGCGCCAGGGTCAGGCTGGCCCAGAGGATGCCGCCCGTGCCGAAGGTGGGCTCGGGCAGGCGCCCCGGAAAGAAGGCCTCGTCCAGCGTGCCGCCCGTGAAGTAGATGAAGAAGCCCAGCCCGAAGATGCCGAACACGATGGAGGGCACGCCGGCCAGGTTGTTGACGGAGAGCCGGATCAGCCGCACCACCAGGCCCTGGCGCGCGTAGTCGTGCAGGTAGACGGCGGTCATCACGCCCAGCGGCGCGGCGGCCAGGGACATCAGCAGGACCATCAGCACTGTGCCGAACATGGCCGGCCAGATCCCGCCCGCGGTGTTGGACTCCCGCGGATCCTCTGTCAGAAAGCCCCAGAGCCGGCGGCCATAGAGGCTCAGGCGGCCCGCCGTGCCAATCTCATTGGCCGGCACCCAGCGCACCACCTGCAAGAGCGGCAGCTCGGCCTGGGATCCGTCCGCCGTTCGCAGGCGCAGGGTCCAGAGGTCCGCGGCGGCGCGCAGGCTGTCCAGGCTGGCCTCCAGCCCGCTCAGGCGCAGGGCGCTGGCGTCCAGTTTCTCCTGCAGGGCGGCGACCCCGGCCGGACTCTCCTGTCCGCGCTCCAGCTCCTCTTCCCAACGGCCGCGCTTGAGGGACAGGCGGCGGGCCTGCTCCTGCTGGCGCAGCAAGTATTCGTCCAGTTCCCCCACGCGCTCCACGGCCAGATCGAGCTGGCTGCGCAAGCGGGGCGAGTCGCCCTGGATCTCCACGCCCGGCCCGGACAGGCCGTCCAGCCAGCCCAGGAAGACGCCGTTCTCGTTGCGTTCCACCAGCACGGCGTCCCGGGGCCGGGTGACGGTGGCGATCTCCGACTGCTCCAGCAGCACGATGTCCTGACCCGTCAGTTCGCGGTTGCCCACCCGCAGCCGCAGGCGGCCGCCCTCCGGGGTCTCCATCCGCTCCCAGACCTCGCCCAGCAGCACGTTGCCGTCTTTCAATTCGAAACGCTCCAGCCGCTGGGGCCAGAAGGCCGCCAGACCGCGGGAGAGGATCAGCCAGAGCACGAGGAGCAGCATCAGCAGGATCAGCACCAGGCCCAGCCCGGTGACCATCACGGGCACGCTGTCCCGCGTGCCGGAGCGGCCCTTGGCCGGAGTCAACAGACGCGCGCTCACGAGATCCTCCCGTGGCTCTTGCGCAGGCGCTCCCCGATCCAGCTGGCCGCGCTGTTGATGGCGAAGGTGAACAGGAAGAGCAGCAGGGCCGTCAGGAAGAGCAGGCGGTAGAGCGTGCTGCCCAGCGGCGCCTCGGGGATTTCCACGGCGATGCACGCGCTCATGGCGCGGAAGCCGTTGAGCGGACTGATGTCCATCACGGGCGTGTTGCCCGTGGCCATCAGCACGATCATCGTCTCACCGATGGCCCGGCCCAGCCCGATCATGATGGCCGCGAACACGCCCGCCGCGGCACCGGGCAGCACCACGCGGGCCACGGTGGTCCAGCGCGAGGCCCCCAGGGCCAGCGAGGCGCTCACCAGCGCGTCCGGCACGTTGGAGAGGGCGTCCTCGGCCATGGTGAAGATGATCGGGATGACCGCGAAGCCCAGCGCGAAGCCCACCACCAGGCTGTTGCGCTGGTCGTAGACCACGCCGGCCTTCTCCTGCAGCCAGACGATCAGGCTGCCGCCGAAGACCGTGGCGTCCAGCCAGGGCGCCAGGCCGTAGGCCAGTCCCAGGGCGAGCAGACTCAGCACCAGGCCCTGGGCCAGCTGCGGCAGGCCCTTGGGCCCCAGCTTGTGGCCCGGGATCCGCGCCCAGACCGGGACCATGGCCAGGATCAACAGGGGCAGCAGCACCACGAAGGCCAGCAGGGCCGTGAAGTGCTGCTCCAGATAGGGGGCGAAGACCAGTCCCGCCAGGAAGCCGATGATCACGCTGGGCAGGGCGGCCATGATCTCGATGGCGGGTTTGATGGTGCGCGCCAGCCAGGTGGGCGCGAACTGGGAGATGTAGATCGCCCCGAGCAGGGCCAGCGGCACGCTGATCAGCAGCGCGAAGAAGGTGCCCTTGAGGGTGCCGAAGATCAGCGGCAGCAGGCTGAACTTGGGCTCGAAGTCGTCGCCGCCGCCCGTGGACTGCCAGACGGACTGGCGGCCCTCGTAGGATTCATATTGCAGGCGCCCGAACAGCGCGCGCCAACTGACTTCGGGGTGCGGGTTGGCCAGTTCCACGGCCTTCAGCAGTCCCGGCCCCGCCAGCACCAGCGCGTCGCCGCGCGGACCGAACGAAGCGGTCGTCGCGCCCAGCTCCTCTTCCAGCAGCGTGCGGCCGGTGGTCACGTAGTGCAGGATCCCGTGACCCGCGGCGTCCACCGACAGCAGGCTGCGGTCGCGCGGACCAGGCAGCAGGCGCGTGATCGGCGCGCCGTGGCTCTCCAGCGGCTCGCCGGAGATCCAGTGGACCCCATCCTCCCCCTGGACTTCCACCAGGCTGGCCAGCCCGCCGCGCTCGTCCCCTGCCACCAAGCGGTTGCCGCCGATCAGGAAGGCCAGGCTCGTGACCCTGCCCGCCAATCCCGTGGCGCGGCGCTCCACCACGCTCGCCCCCTCCGGCGCGGCGGCGAGCACGATCAGTTCGCCCGCGGCGTCGGCCAGGGCCAACCCTTCCCCGGTGGGGGCCACGGCCAGGGTCGCGACCTGCAGGCCGGCCAGCTCGGTGGGCGGCGCCAGGCGCGTCCAGCTCTCGGACTCGCGGTCCTCCAGGGCCAACTGCAGCCGGCCGCCGGCGGTCCAGGCTAGCAGGCTGTAGTTGTCCCCGCGCCCGAAGGCCAGCAGTTCCACCGGCAGGCCGGCGCTGGCGGCGTCCGCCAGACTGTCCACGGGCAGGGTGGGCACCACGCTCTCGAGTTCCGCCGTGCTGTGGGGCGCGCCCTCGTCCAGCACGCGGCTCACCCGGACGCGGGCCAGCAGCAGGCGGCCAGCGCTGGTTCCCAGGGCGAAGCGGTCCGCCCGCACGCCGCCCTCCAGGGCCGTCGCGCTCAGGTGTTCCAGGCTGTCCAGGGGAAAACTCAGGCGCGTGGCCGTGGCGCGGACCCGGTCCGCCAGGTGCAGGCCGCCCAGGGAGTCCAGGCTCCAGGCCAGATCCTGGAAGGGGTCCGTGCCCGCCAGCAGGGCCAGGTTCTCCGCGGCCGGCAGCGTCACGGCGCTTCCCAGGTGGGAACCCCGGGCCAGCGGCAGGGCCTCCCGACCCACGAAGATGAAGATCAGCAGGATGGCCAGCACCACGCTGATCCCGCCGCCGGCGATCAGGAAGGCGGCTGTCCGGTCGGCCAGCACGCGCCGCCGGCGGGAAGGACCTCCGGTCGCAGGGCGACCGGAGGCCGGGGTTCCGCTTGTCGGCATCTACTTGCCCAGTTTGGCCAGCTCCTGCTTCACCATGGCGGCGGGCAGGGGCAGGTAACCGTCCTTCACCACGATCTGCTGGCCTTCCTGGCTCAGGATGAACTTGAGGAATTCCCGCGTCAGGGGATCCAGCGGCTTGTTGGGATTCTTCGCCACGTAGAGCAGCAGCGGGCGGGCCAGCGGGTAGTTGCCCGTCAGCACGTTCTTGTAGCTGGCTTCGTAGAAGGGACCCTGGGCCGTCTCGCCGATGGGCACGGCGCGCACGCCGCTGGTGACGTAGCCGATGCCCGAGTAGCCCACGCCGGCGGGATCCTTCTCCACGCCCTGCACCACGGCCGCGCTGCCGGGCTGCTCCTTGACCGTGCCCAGGAAGTCGCCCTTCTTCAGGGCGTGCTCCTTGAAGTAGCCGTAGGTGCCGCTGGCGCTGTTGCGGCCGTAGAGGCTGATGGGCTTGCCGGCCAGCGCGCCCTTGACTCCCGCTTGGCTCCAGGTGGTGATGGGCTTCAGGCCCCGGGCGCGCGTGGTGCTGAACATGGCGTCCACCTGGTCCAGACCCAGCCCGGCCACCGGGTTGCTCTTGGGCACGAACACAGCCAGGGCGTCCAGGGAGGTTTTGATGGCCGTGGGCGCGAAGCCGAACTTGGCTTCGAACTGGTCGATCTCGCTGCTCTTCATCGGGCGGGACATGGGGCCGAACTGGGCCGTGCCCTCGATCAGGGCCGGCGGCGCCGTGGAGCTGCCCTTGCCTTCGATTTGGATGGTCACCTGCGGATAGTGCTTGCGGAAGGCTTCCAGCCAGAGGGCCATCAGGTTGTTCATGGTGTCGGAACCGATGGAATTGGCGTTGCCCTTGATGCCTTCCACCTTCTTGTAGACAGGGATGGCCTTGTCCACCTGGACCGGGGCCGCCTGCAGGGAACCCGCCAGTCCGGCCACACAGGCCAACAGCACCAGCCGGGTCCAAGTGCGAGAGATCATGTTCGGTCTCCTGAGTTTGTCTGGATCGACTCCGAACCCGGCGAAGGATCCCGCGGGGTTGCCCAAAAGATCGGCCCGCCATGTTAGGCCCCGGTTAGCTGCGTCTTAGAAATGCCGCCCGTCATCGGGCTGGCCGCAAGCCGACTGACCCGCCGCCCAACCCCACGTCAAACGGCGGGCCGCCATCGTGAATGAAAATTCAGATTTCCTCTGCAGACGACGAGACGCCGATCCGATAGCAGGACTCGTCCCCAAGCTCCCGGTAATTGGAGGAGTTCCACATGTCGTTTCAGAACATGACCATTGCCAAACGCCTGCCCCTGGCCATCTTCGTGCCGGCCCTGGTCACCGCCCTGCTGGTGGGCGCCATTTCCTACTTCCTGGCCAGCGCGGCCCTGAACGATTCCGCCGACGACCTGCTGCTGGCCGCCCACAGTGCCCGCACCACGGGCCTCCAGACCCTGTTCACCACGCTGACCAAGGACCTGCAGGTGTCGGCGGGCCGGGCCAAGATGATCGAGAACCTCGACAATCTCAGCCAGGCCTGGGCCGGCTGGGGCGGCGATGCGGCCGCCCGGGCCACCGCCCTCTATCTGACCAACAATCCGCATCCCGTCGGGGAGCGCGACAAGCTGTCGGACGCCGGGGACGGCTCCGCCTACTCGGCCGCGCACGCCAAGGCCAACCCGATGATGCGCGACATCGTCCAGCGCAACGGCTACTACGACCTGTTCCTGATCAGCCCGGCGGGCGACGTGGTGTTCACAGTGGCCAAGGAGACGGACTACGCCAGCAACGTGGTCTCGGGCAGCGGCGCGCTCACCGGCCTGGGCCGGGCCGTGCAGGCCGTTCTGGCCAATCCCGTCAAGGACTTCGTCACCTTCTCGACCTTCGAAGCCTACGCCCCCTCGGCCGGCGCGCCGGCCGCCTTCATGGCCGCGCCCGTTCTGGCGCCCGACGGCCGGCTGCTGGGCGTCCTGGCGATCCAGATCCCCTCCAACCAGATCGCCAAGGTGCTCAACGACAGCGCCGGCCTGGGCAGGACCGGCGAGAGCTACCTGGTGGGCGAGGATCACTTCATGCACAGCGACAGCCGCTTCCTGAAGGCCGGCGAATCCTCCATCCTCAAGCAGAAGGTGGAGTCGGCCAGCGCGCTGGACGGGCTGGCGGCGAAAACCGGCGTGAAGGAAGTGGCCGACTACCGCGGCGCCCACGTGGAGAGCGCCTACGGGCCGGTGGAATTCCTGGGCGCCAAGTGGGCCCTGCTGGTGGAGATCGACCGGGACGAGGTGTCCGAGCCCGTCCGCCGCCTGGCCCTGATCATCGCCCTGGTCGTGCTGGTGACCGGTGGCCTGCTGCTGGTGGGCGGCCGGCGCATCGCCCAGAGCATCACCCAGCCCATCGTGGGCCTGACGAACACCATGACCACGTTGGCCGACGGGCAGCTGGAGATCGAGATTCCCGGCACCACCCGCGCCGACGAACTGGGCGTGATGGCCCAGGCCGTGGAGGTCTTCAAGCAGAACGGGCTGGAGGTGCGCCGGCTGGAGGCCGCCCAGAAGGAGCGCGAGGCCCGGGAGGCCGGGGAGCGCAAGCGGATCCGCCTGCAACTGGCCGACGATTTCGAATCCAGCGTGGGCCAGGTGGTCCAAGCCGTCAGCGCCGCCGCCGAGGAGCTGCAGGTGACCGCCCAGGGCATGTCCGCCCTCAGCGAGGAGACCAGCGCCCAGGCCGCCAGCGTGGCCGCCGCCGCCGAGCAGAGCAGCGTCAACCTGGGCGCCGTGGCCGCCGCCACCGAGGAACTCTCCAGCAGCATCGGCGAGATCAACCGCCAGGTCAAGCTCTCCAGCGAGATCGCCGAGCAGGCCGTCTCCGCCAGCGGGGTGGCCGACCAGAACGTCGAGAAGCTGACGGTGAGCGTGACACGCATCGGCGAGGTGGTGGATCTGATCAAGAGCGTGGCCGACCAGACCAACCTGCTGGCCCTGAACGCCACCATCGAAGCGGCCCGGGCCGGCGAGGCGGGCAAGGGCTTCGCCGTGGTGGCCGACGAGGTCAAGACTCTGGCCGGCCAGACCACGCGGGCCACGGAGGACATCCGCACCCAGATCCTGGCCATCCAGCACGACACCCAGCTGGCGGCCCAGAGCATCCACGGCATCTCCAACGTGATCCAGCAGAACGGCGAGATCGTCACCAGCATCGCCGGCGCCATGGAGGAACAGGGCGCCACCACCCACGAGATCGCGCGCAACGTGGAACAGGCCGCCACGGGCACCAAGGAGGTCAGCAGCAACGTGCAGAACCTCAACGCCGCCGCCGAAGAAACGGGTTCGGCCTCGGGTCAGGTGCTGAGCGCGGCCCAGGAGCTGAGCCGCAACGCCGGCCTGCTGGCCCACAAGATGCAGGCCTTCCTGGTCAAGGTGCGCGAAGGCTGACGCCCGGCACCACGCCATTCTTTGAAGCGCCCGCCCTCCAGCGGGCGCTTCCTGTTTCACCCAGTGGGTTCAATCCGACCTTTGCAAACCGGAGCGGCGCACAGCGTCCCTGTCTGCGGCTGGGTTCCAACAGCTCTCGCGCGCGGCTCCGGGAGCACCCTGCGCCGACCCCGGCCCCTGCTGGTTTTCCCGCCACCGGCGCTTCAGTTCAATTTCAACCCTGTCGATAGTTTGACAAATGTCAAGCCCCCCCCCCAGCTCGACAACGCTCCTGATGCCCCGTGGATCGCAGGCCGACGACCTGGTGTCAGGCAAGGGTTCGAGCACGCCCCCTGGTTCCGACTGGATTTGATTGGACCCCGGCGCGGGTCTTCGACCCCCACGTGTGACACCTGGCAATCGGGCAATGGAAAGGGACTTCAGGATGACGATCAAGAAGCGCATGGGAAACCTGATCACTCTGGCGACGGCCACCACCGTCCTGGTGGCGATCATCGGACTGGTCTGTTTCAACCTGTTGAAATCCGCCAGCCAGCGCACGGCTCAGTTGGATATGATGGTGGTCCAGCTGCTGCAGGGTCGCGGCGCGTACCGGGACTTCCAGGCCCGGCTGGAGACGAAGTACCTGGATCAGACCAACCAGCGGGTGGACGAAGCCATCGCCTCGCACCTGGACCTGGCGCAGGACATCAGCACGGCGGGCTTCGACAGCCTGGGCACCGTGCTCAAGGCCTACAAGGCCGACTTCAACCAGGTGGCGGAACTCCACACCCAGCGCGGCCTGACCATCGAAACCGGCCTGCGCGGGAAGATGCGCCTTCCCATCATCAAGATCGAGGAGATCCTGACCGCGGCGGGGGCCTCCGACGCGGCCCTGCGCTACGTGATGGAGCTGCGGCGCCACGAGAAAGACTACCTGCTGCGCAAGGAAGAGAAGTACGTGCAGCTGTGGGACAAGGCCTTTGCCGCCCTTCTCCGGACGGCGGGCGGCTCGCCCCAGATCCAGTCACTGGCCGGCGAATATGAGACCCACTTCAAGGCCATCGTCACCCTGGACAAGGAAATCGCCGCCAAGACCGAGACCATGCGCAACTCCGTCTCCATCCTGGAGCCGCTGGCCGAGCGCGTGGAGAACGAGTTGGGGCGTAGCGCGACCCGCACCACGGGCATCCTGCTCACCCTGTTCCTGGTGATCGCCGTGGGCGGCATCGCCGTGGTGCTGGTGGTGGGCCGGCGGATGGGCAACGGGGTCAGCGACCCGGTGGTGGGCCTGACCTCGGTGATGACCACCCTGGCGGGCGGCAACTACAACCTGGACGTGCCCTTCCAGGAGCGCGACGACGAACTGGGCGAGATGGCCCAGGCCGTGGAGGTGTTCAAGAAGAACGGCCTCGAGGTCAAGCGGATGGAGGAGGCCCAGAAGGCCCGCGAGATCCAGGAGGCCGAGGAGCGCAAGCGGATCCGCCTGAAATTGGCCGACGACTTCGAGTCCAGCGTGGGCCAGGTGGTCCAGGCCGTCAGCGCCGCCGCCGAGGAGCTGCAGGTGACCGCCCAGGGCATGTCCGCCCTCTCGGAGGAGACCAGCGCCCAGGCCTCCAGCGTGGCCGCCGCCGCCGAGCAGAGCAGCGTCAACCTGGGCGCCGTGGCCGCCGCCACCGAGGAATTGTCCGGCAGCATCGGCGAGATCAACCGCCAGGTCAAGCTCTCCCACGAGATCGCCGAGAAGGCCGTGCAGCAGAGCACCCAGGCCGACCAGAACGTCGAGAAGCTGACAGTGAGCGTGACGCGCATCGGCGAAGTGGTGGACCTGATCAAGAGCGTGGCCGACCAGACCAACCTGCTGGCCCTGAACGCCACCATCGAGGCGGCCCGGGCCGGCGAGGCGGGCAAGGGCTTCGCCGTGGTGGCCGACGAGGTCAAGACCCTGGCCGGCCAAACCACGCGGGCCACGGAGGACATCCGCACCCAGATCCAGGCCATCCAGCACGACACCCAACTGGCGGCCCAGGGCATCCACGAGATCTCCGCCGTGATCCGCGAGAACGGCGAGATCGTCACCAGCATCGCCGGCGCCATGGAAGAGCAGGGCGCCACCACCCACGAGATCGCGCGCAACGTGGAACAGGCCGCCACGGGCACGCGGGAAGTGAGCAGCAACGTGCAGAACCTCAACGCCGCCTCCGAAGAGACGGGCACGGCCTCCGGGCAGGTGCTGAGCGCGGCCCAGGAACTCAGCCGCAACGCCGGCCGCCTGGCCACGGAGATGCAGGCCTTCCTGAGCAAGGTGCGCGCCGGCTGAGCGCGGCTCCGATCCAGCACACCGCGAAGCGCCCGCCCACCAGCGGGCGTTTCCATGTACTTGCGATCGGGACTCGCCCCCATCCCGTCCTTCCCCCACCTGCGCGAAAATGACGGGATGGGGGTGAGACTTCACGCATACCCACGTCGTGGTTGAGTCAGCCACGTAGTCATGAGAAAAGGGGCCGACGACGGCCCCCGGGTGGACTGGCTGAAGAGGGCGCGCTATTCGATGGTCAGGTAGACCAGGGTCTGGTTGAGCAGCTGGTAGGCCACCTCGCCGAAGGTAAAGGGTCCCGTGAAGCGGCTGGTGCGCTTGCCCTCCAGGTCGGCGTAGAGATAGTTGAGGATGCAGTTGCAGGAGAAGTGCAGGCTCGCGGCCGGGATGTCGGGCATGTGCGAGAGAAAGATCTGCACGTAGTCGCCCACCGGCTTGGCGATCCGGTACTCCACGCCCTTGAACACCGGGGCGAAGAAATCCACCCGGCCGGCTTCCGCGTCGATCCCCTTGATGCTGGTGTTGAGCATGGCGCCGCACATGTTCGCCACCAGTGGCAGCTGCAGGTTGCAGTGGCTCTCCTCCAGGTGGCGGGCCAGATTGGTGGGCCGGCCGTCGACGAGCACGTCCGTGGCGCTGAAGCCGTCCGCGGGAAAGGTGAGGAGGGCGCCGTCGCCGGGTTCGAAGAGATTGACGATGCCGATCTCCACCAGCTGTTCCGGCGGCAGGGTCAGGTGCAGGACCACGGCCTCCTGCTCCAGGAAGCGCGGGGCGCGGCCGTCCACGACCTTGGGCGAGACGCGGCCGGCCTCGTCCAGGGCCATGCCCGACACCCAACCCACCAGCGGCCGCGTGGCGAAGCCGGGGTAGGTGGAGGCCTTGAGGGCGAAGTCCAGCAGCACCGGGCTGGAGGCCGGCAGGATGATCACGGTGAAGCCGTTCGCCGGTGCCTCGAGGAACACCCCGGGCAGGCTGGCGGCCGTGTGGGTGAGGATCCGGCACTCCAGCGCCTGCTGCGGCAGTTCGATGACATTCACCAGCTCGCGGCTGCTGATCCCGCCGGTCTCCGCCATGAAGTAGGGAATGGTGCCGGCGATCCAGTTCCCGGCCGGCAGGCGGCGCAGGGCGCCCTCGTCCCCAGCCAGCAGCAGATTGCGGCCGGCCTGGATCAGGGCCGCCACCTCGGGTACCGTCAGCATGGTGCTGTTCATGCCTGGACTCCTTCCGTGAACATGGCCCGCAGGTCGGCCTGGGCCTTGGGCAACGCCTGGTTCTTCTCGAAGAACTCGCGCAGGTCCTGGACGCACTGCTCCAGCGTGCCCGGGGTGGGATCCTGCTGGTAGGTCATGCTCAACCGGCTCACCAGGATCTTGGTGGCCAGCAACTGCAGGTCCGGCTTGCGCCGTCCCGAAAAAACCTGCACCCACAAGGGATGCGTCGGGGGGGGAACCAGGTCCATGAGCGCCTCGCAGGGCTACTGGTCGTGGTGAGGAGACCTTTCTGTTATCGGGTTGCCGGAACCGGCACTTGACCGGCCGCCCGGCCCGCGCGGAGCTTGATTCCCGGCCGAACCTGGACGATAAGCAACAGCATCCCCGCCATGGCCGGTCCCCGGGTTGACTGGGGCAGTCCGGGTCGATCCCGCGGCACGGGTCGGGGCCGAGGTCGCTCGCAATCCAGGCAGTCCACTTGAGGTGCGTGTGCATTCTCCCATCTCGCATTCCGACCTGCTGAGCGACCTGGCGGAACCCGTCTGCGCCTTCGACCTGGAAGACCGCCTGCTCTACTGCAACGCCTCCGCCGAACGTCTGCTGGGGCGTAGCCTGGACCAACTGGTCGGCCGGCACCAGGACGAGGTTTTCTCCCCGGAACTCAGCTCCCAACTGGATCAGCAGCGCCAGTACCGGCGCATGGGCCTTTCAACGGTGTACGAAGTCACCCAGCGCGAATCGCTGGGCCGCGTTCGGACCTTTCTGATCGCCGGCAGTCCCCTGCACGACGGGCAGCGGCGGCTGATCGGCTCCTGCGGTGTGATCCGGGACATCAGCGAGCGCAAGCAGCGCGAGCTGCTGCACGAGGCCCGCACCCGGCTGACCCTGGCCATCTCGGAATCCCTGCGCTCCCTGGTGACCATCGTGGATTTCAGCCAGTGCGTGGGAGACGTGCTGGCCAGGGTGGGCGAGGTGCTGGGCTCGCCCAGCGCGGCGTTCTACCAGCGCGACGAGGCCGGGGCCTTCGCGCCGGCCGTGAGCTGGGCCGGCGAGGACCTGCTGTTGGAGGGCCGGGCGCCGCTCCGGACCACCCTTCCGGAGTCGACGCATCAAGGGTGGGTGACCCAGCTGGCGGCCCGCAAAGTGCTGTTCATCCGCTCCCTGGAGGACCTTCCGCCCACGGCCCAGGCCGAGCGCACGCGGATGCAGGAGCAGCGCCAGAGCAGCCTGGTCATTCTCTCCATCGTCTACAACAACCGGCAACAGGGCTTCCTGGTCTTCGACAACCCCGGCCACCTGGTGGAATTCTCGGGCGAGACCCTCTCCCTGCTCACCATTCTCACGGACGGCATCGCCAGCGTGCTCAACCGCCGCAGCTCCGAGCAGGAGCGCGGGCTGCTGATCACGGCGGTGGAGCACTCCGATGATTCCGTGCTGATCAGCGCCGCGGACGGGACCATCCTCTACGTGAATCCCGCCTTTGAACGCAACACCGGCTACCGGCGCCAGGAGGCCCTGGGCCGCAATCCGCGCCTGCTGAAGAGCGGGCGCCACGACCAGGACTTCTACCGCCAGCTGTGGTCCACCTTGAAGGCAGGCGCGGTCTGGCGCGGCGAACTGATCAACCGCCGCAAGGACGGCAGCCTGCTCTACGAGAGCTGCATCATCAGCCCGATCCTCAACGCCGCCGGCGAGGCCCAGCGCTTCGTGGCCGTAAAGCGCGACCTGAGCCGGGAGCGCCAGCTGGAGAGCCAGCTGCGCCAGGCTCAGACGCTGGAGGCCGTGGGCCGGCTGGCCGCCGGGGTGGCGCACGAGATCAACACGCCCACCCAGTACATTGGCGACAACATCACCTTCTTCCGCGAGGCCTTCGACAACCTCTGTCCCTGGGTGACGGCCGCGCGCGCCCTGCTGGGCGCCGCCAGCGAGGCAGGGGGCGCGCTGGGCGAGCAGGCCGCGGCCCTGCTGGCCCAGTCCGAGGAGATCGAGCTGGACTTTCTGCTGGCGGACATCCCCAACGCCCTGGCCCAGAGCCAGGACGGGGTGGAACGCGTGGCGGGCATCGTCCGCGCCATGAAGGAGTTCTCCCATCCCGGCCACCAGGGCACCTCCACCAACGATCTCAACCACATGCTGCAGAGCGCGCTGGCCGTCTCACGCAGCGAGTGGAAGCACGTGGCCACCGTTCGCCTGGAGCTGGCGGAGGACCTGCCGCCCATCGTGTGTCACGTGGCCGAGTTGAATCAGGCCCTGCTGAACCTGCTGCTCAACGCCGCCCAGGCCATCACCGAGACCGGCGCCGGCCGCGACGGCAAGCCCATGGGCGAGATCCGGGTCGGCAGCCGGCTGGCGGACGAGGCCTTCGTGGTGGAGATCGCGGACACGGGCGGCGGCATCCCGCCGGACGTGCTGCCGCACATCTTCGCCCCCTTCTTCACCACCAAGGAAGTGGGCAAGGGAACGGGCCAGGGCCTGGCCGTGGTCCACAACGTGATCGTCGACATGCACGGCGGCCAGGTGGGCGTGAGCAGCGAGCCCGGCGCGGGCAGCACCTTCCGGCTGACCCTGCCCGTCAAGTCTCCCCCTGTACCAGCCGCAAAGGAGGACGCCGCATGAGCGCCGCCGCCGGACCCCGCGTCCTCTTCGTCGACGACGACCCCAACATCCTGGACAGCTTCCGCCGCACCTACCGGAACCACCTGGACTTCGACACGGCGGAAAGTGCGCCCGCGGCTCTGCTGAAGCTGGACGAGGCCGGCCCCTTCGCCGTGGTGGTCTCCGATCAACGCATGCCGCAGATGTCGGGGATCCAGCTGCTGAAAGAGATCCGCACCCGCTGCCCGGACACCATCCGCATCATGCTGACCGGGAACGCCGACCAGCAGACGGCCATCGAGGCCGTCAACATGGGCCACATCTTCCGCTTCCTCACCAAGCCCTGTCCGCCGGCCACGCTGCTCAACGCCGTGCAGGACGGCATCCGCCTGTGGATGAACCGCAACACGGAGCGCGAGATCCTGGCCGGCACCCTGGCGGGCAGTCTGCGCATCCTGACGGACGTGCTGGGCATCCTGCACCCCGCCAGCTATGGACAGAACCAGCGCGTGCAGCGCATGGTCAAGCACGTGGCCACGGTGCTCAAACTGCCCGACGCTTGGCAATACGAGACGGCGGCCATGCTCTCCCAGATCGGCTGCGTGGCCCTGGACGCCGGGCTGCTGACCCGTGTGAATGCCGGCTACACACTGGCGGGCGAGGAGGACGTCCTGTTCCGCTCCCATCCGGACCTGGGTGCCCGGCTGATCCGCAACCTGCCCCGGATGGAGGCTGTGGCGGACATGATCAACCTGCAGATGTCCACCCTGGGCAACCGCCAGGGCCTGGATCTGGCGGATCTCACGCCGGCGGAGATCGGCGGGCATCTGCTGGGGATCGCCCTGCGCGTGGACCAGGCCATGCGCCGCGGCAAGCCCTACCAGGAAGCCGTCAGCGACCTGATCCGCGACACGCGCGACCTGCGCCAGGACATGCTGAGCGCCCTGCAGAGCCTGCGTTTGGAGGACGCCACGCTGAAGAGCCGGCCCATCCGGCTGAAGCACCTGCACGTGGGGCACACCCTGGCGGACGACGTGTTGACGGAGACGGGCGTCATGCTGGCCAGCCGGGATCAGGAGATCACGGACACCATGCTGGAGCGGATCCGCGGATTCGCCCAGAGCATCGGCATCCGCGAACCCATGCTGATCTGGGAACCCATGCTGGAGACCGAGCCGGGCCAATAGGTGGAGCGGGTCGGCGACGTGCGGCGGCCCGAGTCCGTTTCAAGTAGGAGAAAACGATGAGCGCGTGTTTGAGCCTTCGTTCGTCCCTGGCGCTGATCCCGATCATGGGCCTGCTCTGTCTGCTACCCGCGAGCGGGGACGCCGCCTCCCGTCACGAGGTGAAGACCCCCGCCGTCGCCGGGGAAGCCGCCCCGCCGGCCGCGCACGCGGCGCCAGGCGGACACGGCGCGGCGGGCGTGGATCCCGCGGAGGCCCTGGCCCGGCTGAAGAAGGGCAATTGGCGCTTCAGCTCTGCGCCCTTCAGCAACGGCAAGCCCGTGGCGGACCGCCGGGCGGAAACCGGCCAGGCCCAGCATCCCTACGCCGTGGTGGTGGGCTGCGCGGACTCCCGCACCCCGCCGGAACTGATCTTCGACACCAATCTGGGCGAACTGTTCGTGGTGCGCGCGGCGGGCAACCTGCTGGACGCCTACGGCCTGGGCAGCGTCGAATACGCTGTGGAGCATCTGGGCTGCCGGCTGATCGTGGTGCTGGGCCACGAGCGCTGCGGCGCGCTCAAGGCGGCCCTGGGCGCCAAGGACGCCCCCGGCCACGTGGGCGCGCTGGTGCGCGACCTGCAGGGGGCCGTGACCATGGGTCGCGTGATGCCCGGGGATCCGCTGGTGAACGCCATCAAGGCCAACGCCGTGCAGATCGCCACGCAGATCCAGAAGGAAGGGCAGTTCGGCGGGGCCGCGGGGGAGATCCAGGTCATCTCGGGCTACTACGACCTGGACACGGGCGTGGTGGAATGGCCGGGGGGCGAACCCGAGGATGAGCCCGCCGCAGCAGCGGGGCAGGGACACTGAACGCGCAAGGGCCCGGGATTCCGGGCCCTTTTCGTAGGGACACGATGCATCGTGTCCCTACTCCTCCACTTCCACCACCTGCTCCTCGCTCAGCCAGAGGCCGTGCTGCGTGCAGTAGGTCAGCGCGCACAGGCGGGCCTTGCGAGCCAGGGCGATTTGGAAGCTCACCTGGGAATAGCCCTTGGCCTCCTCCCGCCCCGCCGTGAAGGCGCCCGGCTCGTAGACGGCCGTGGCCAGCAGGCGGTCGCCGTCGAACAGCTGCAGGCGCTGGATGTGGTGGTTGTCCAGGTCGGGATGGACATAGTCCTGCCCCATTTTCAACACGACCGGAAAGGCCTCGCCCTTCTTCACCCGGGCGGGAGCCAGGACGTGGGGGGTGTGACGGTCCAGGTAGTCGCGCTTGGCCTCCTTCATCTCGGGGGTGACCAGGGCGGGCGAATTGAACGTGGGCATGGAGACTCTCCTGTCGCTTGGGTGTCGGATGCAGGGTGAAGCCGCGTGTCGCGCCGCGGCGCCAGAAGGTGGCGAACGGCGGGGATTGCGGCGCCGGCGCGCCCGGCGGCCGGAACCCCGGAGCGCCCGGGACCGACAGAAAGCGGCCCCGGCGCAAGTCAGGCGACTCCGTCCGGGGCCGGATTGTGGATCGTGGACTGGTCGGGCTACTTGAGCAGATCAAGCTTGCGCAGGATGCCGTCCACCAGCTGGTCCGTCGAGGCCGTGCCGCCCAGGTCCGGCGTGAGGTTGCTCTTGTCCGCCAGGAACAGGGTCAGCGCCGCCTGCACGCGGTCCGCGGACTTCTCCTCGCCCAGGTGGCGCAGCATCATGTTGCCCGAGAGGATGGTGGCGATGGGATTGGCGATGCCCCGGCCCGCGATGTCCGGCGCGCTGCCGTGGACGGATTCGAAGACCGCGCAGTCGTCGCCCAGGTTGGCCCCGGGCACCACGCCCAGCCCGCCCACCAGGCCGGCGCACAGGTCGCTGATGATATCGCCGTAGAGATTGCCCAGCACCAGCACGTCGAAGATCTCGGGCCGCATCACCATTTGCATGGCGCAGTTGTCCACGATGATCTCCTTGTATTGGAGATCGGGATACTCCGCCGCCACCTTGCGCACGCTCTGCAGGAAGAGGCCGTCGGAGAGCTTCATGATGTTGGCCTTGTGGACGGCGTGCACCGTGTGCCGCTTCTTCTGCGAGGCCCACAGGAAGGCGGCGCGCGCGATGCGCGTGGAGGCCTTCTCCGTGATGATCTTCAGGCTCTGGGCCACGCCCGGGGCGATGTCCTGCTCCAGGCCGGCGTAGAGGTCCTCCGTGTTCTCGCGGAACAGGACCAGGTTGATGGGCTTGTGGTGCTCCGTCACGCCCAGCGAGGAGCGCACGGGGCGCACGTTGGCGTAGAGGTCCAGCTCCTTGCGCAGGGCCACGTTGACGCTGCGGAAGCCGCCGCCGATGGGCGTCGTGAGCGGGCCCTTGAGGGCCACCTTGTTGGCCCGGATGGATTCCAGGGTCTCGTCGGGCAGCGTGCTGCCGTGCGTGTCCACGGCCCCGGCGCCGGCGGGCATCAGGACCCACTCGACTTCCACGCCCGTGGCCGCGATCACGCGCCGGGCCGCGGCGGTCACTTCCGGACCGATGCCGTCGCCCTGGATCAGCGTCACTTTGTGCTTCTTCTTCGCGCTCATGCCATCCCGCCTCTCTTCTGGATTTTTCCGGAACAGGATAGCAAACAGGAAGGGGCGACCGTCCTCAGACCGTGGATTCCGAGCGGGGGCCGTCCAGCCGGGACCGCACTTCGCGCAGCAGGACGCCGGGTCCGAAGGGCTTGGAGAGCAGGCTCACGTTCTGGCCGTCCATCAGTTCCAGGTCCAGGCCGCGGTCCGTGTAGCCGGTCATCAGGATGACGGGCTGCAGCAGGCCCTGGTCGCGCACCTGGCGCACCAGCTCGAAGCCGCCCAGTTCGGGCATCACCACGTCGCTCAGGATGAGCTGCGGATCCAGGCCCTGTTCCAGCAGGGCGAGGGCCTCGCGGCCGTTGGCCGCCGTGCTCACCTCGTAGCCGCTATTCCGCAGCGTCCGCAGCAGCACCTCGCGCACGGCGGCCTCGTCCTCCACCAACAACAGACGCTCGGTTCCGCCCGGGCCGGAGAGTTCGCGCGGTTCGCCGTCCCGGCCGGCCAGGCTCTCCCCCAGGACCGCGGGCAGGTAGATGTGGAAACTGGTGCCCTGGCCCAACTCGCTCTGCACCCGGATCAGGCCTCCGCTCTGCGTGACGATCCCGTAGACCGTGGCCAGCCCCAGGCCGGTGCCCTGGCCGGCTTCCTTGGTGGTGAAGAAGGGTTCGAAGATGTGCGCCTGCACCTCGCTGCTCATGCCGTGGCCCGTGTCGGAGATGCTCAGCAGCACGTGGGGCGCACCCTCGGGCAGGCCCGTCTCCCGGGCCAGCAGGGCCCCCGGCACCACGTTGCGCGTGCGGATGACCAGCTCGCCGCCGCCCGGCATGGCGTCGCGGGCGTTGACCACCAGGTTGAGGATCACCTGGTCCATCTGGCCCGTGTCCAAGTTCACGCGCTGCAGGTCCGGCGCCAGATCCAGCCGGATCCGGATGTCCTCGCCGATCACGCGGCGCAGCATCTTCTCCAGGTCGGCCAGGATGCCGTTGAGCGAGACGCGCTGGGGATGCAGCGTCGAGCGCCGGCTGAAGATCAGCAGCTGGCGCGTCAGCTGAGCCGCCCGCTGGGCCGCGTCGCGCACCTGCTGCAGCTCGTCGCGCACCGGGTCGTGGGAGTCCAGGCTCATGAGCAGCAGGTCGCACTGGCCCAGGATCACCACGAGGATGTTGTTGAAGTCGTGGGCCACGCCGCCGGCCAGCCGGCCCACGGCCTCCATCTTTTGCGATTGGCGCAACTGGCTCTCCAGCTGGTGACGCTCGCTGACGTCGCGCAGGATGGCCAGCAGCAGGGGCTCACTGCCTCCGTGCAGGAGGCTTAAGGTCACTTCCACCAGGAAGGGCTGTCCGCTGGACCGCAGGTGGATCCACTCGAAGGAGAGCGCCTCGCCGGCCAGCGCGCGCTGGATCAGTTCCTGGGCCTTCTCCCGGGAGTCGCGCCCGTCGGGCTGCTGGGGCGGGGAGAGCATCTCCGGCCCCAGTCCGGCCATCTCTTCCGGCGCGAGACCGAACAAGCGGGCCGCCGCCGGATTCCCCTCCAGGAAGCGCTGGGAGTCCATCACGAAGATGGCGTCCAGGGCGTTCTCGAACAGGCCGCGGTAGCGGGACTCCGAGACGCGCAGCGCACCCTCCGCCCGCCGGCGCTCCTGGACCTCCGCCTGCAGGGCGGCATTCATCCCCTTGAGCCGCTGGGCCCGGCGGCGCGCCAGCAGCCAGCTCAGCCCCAGCAGTGCGCCCAGGGCCAGCGTCTGCAGCCAGAGCCACTTGTACCACGGGGCGGGCACGTGGATGCCGCCCAACTCCGTCTCCTGGACCGGATGGCTGCCCGCCTGGACGCGCACGCGCAGCGTGTAGCGGCCCGGCGGCAGATAGTCCAGCCGGCGGGTGCCGGACAGGGTCCAGGGCGTCCACTCCTCGTCCAGCCCCTCGACAAGGAACGAGTACTGGGCGGGGCCGTCCAGGCCGAGGTGGGCGCAGGCCACGCCGAGCACCAAAGGCGCGACGCCACGGACCCCGCCGCCCGGCCGCAGACCGCCCGCCGTACCCGCCCACTGGACGCCGCCCAGCTCCAGACTCCGCAGCTGCAGGGGCGGCAACTCATGTCCGGCAGCCTTCAGCTGATCCGGGTGATAGTGCAGCAGGCGCTGTTCGGTCTGCACCCAGATCCCGTCCCGCGTGACCAGCACGTTGCGCGGCCGGCGTCCGGCCGAGCCGTAGGTGGAGGTGTCCCAGACGGGAAGGCCCTTCCCGGCCGGCGCCACGGCCAGTCCCTGCTGGAACAGGACCCAGCTGCTTCCGTCGAGCCCGCGGCTGATCCGGCAATTGGCCCCCAGGTTCCAGCCGGCGGGCGGCGCGAACCCGCCGGGCTCGCCCAACCGACCGGCGGAATCCGGCTCCAGGACCCGCGTGCCGCTGACGACGAGCAGCTGGTCGCGAAAGCTCCGCACCTGCACGGCGCCGGGTTCGAGGCCCTGGGCCACGCCCAAGTTCAGCACGTCCCAGCGACCCTGGCGCAGGCGGATCCGCCACAATCCCGTGTCCGAGCTGCCCAGCCAATACTCGCCCGGCACGCGCCGCTCCATGCTGGTGATGTCGCCCATCACCCCCGGGATCGGTTCCCCCACCCGCCAGGCGCCCGCCTCCCAGAGCAGCGGCCGCAGCCGGCCCTCCACGCCCACCCAGACCCGGTCGGCCTGCTCCGGATCCTGGAACAGCAGGGAGGGCTGCCCGCCCAGCAGGACGCGGTCTCCTGCTTCCCGCACCCAGGCCAGCTGCCCGCCCAGGGTGGCCAGCAGGCCGTGCCGGGTGGAGAGCAGGTGCCAGCAGATGCCGCTCACCCGACCCACCCGCACGAAGCGCTCGCTCGCCGCGTCCCGGCCTTCCCGCATCCTGAAGAGGCCCTGGGTGGTGCCCACGTGGACCCAGCCCTCGTGCAGCGTCAGGCATTGGGGCTGCCCCGGCAGTCCGTTGGCGCCCATGTACTGGCTGAAGGGCAGTTCCAGGGCCACTTCCGCCACGCCGTCGGTGCTCGCCACCCAGAGATTTCCGCCGGCGTCCTGGCTCAGGTGGACGGCCATGGGGCTCGACAGCCCGGTGCGCTCGTCCAGCACCTGCTGCACGCGCAGCTGCGGATCCAGCAGGAACACGCCGCCCTGCAGGGTGGCCAGGGCCAGCCGACCGTCGCGCAGCCGCAGGCCGTGAAACAGATCGAGGGCCTGGATCCGCGCGCTCAGTTCGGGCAGCGCCGTCACCCGCCCCCGCTCCAGCAGGTAGAGTCCCCGGAAGCGGGTGCCCAGCAGCAGGCGGCCGCCGTCCAGCGGCAGCAGGCAGACCATCCGGTTGCCCTGGGCGAAGAGTTCGGGACCGAGCACGGGCTCCAGGGCCGTCTCGGGAATCTGCAGCGCCCCCTCCGGCACCCGGGCGGGGTTCAGCCGACACAGACCGCGGTCGGCCAACTGCACGAACAGCGTGTCCCCCAGCGCGGCGGCCCCGCCCAGTTCCTGGGGAGGCGTGAAGGTCTGCAGCTGGCCTCCCTGCCAGCGGGCCAGCAGCTCCTTGCTCTGGAAGTAGAGGCCGTGGCTCAGGTGATGGATGGAGCGCACGTCGCGGAAGTGCGGCGCCCGGTCACGCAGGGAATCCGACAAGTGGCGGGGCTGCCAGTCTCCGGCGGAGCGCTCCAGCCAGCCGAACTCGTTGGTCCCGCCGTAGGCCAAGCGGCCGTCAGGCAGAGCCAGCACGCTGCGGATTTGGGTCCGGCCGGGGGTCTGCAGGCGGCGCCAGGTCTGGCCGTCGAACTCCAGCACCCCGTCGTCGTTGCCCACGAACAGGTTCTGGTTGACGTCGTGGGTGGTGGAGAGGCAGATGTCGGAGAAATCCTGCCCGGCGGGATGGTGCTGCACCACGGGCGGCAAACCCACGGCCAACGCCGTCAGAGTCCAGGCCAGCCCGAGCAGGCCGCCCGCCAGTCGACGGCCGACCGCCGGAACAGGAATTCGCCGCCATCTTGGCCGTGGACCCACCCGGATTCTCCCTGGTTCGTGCAGTTGTGCCAAATCCATATCGGCCGATGGGACGGCTGAATGAACGGGAGGCGCGGGCTGTTCAGGTGGAGCCGGTTCGGCGGGATGGCGGCAAAGCAAAAAAACCGCGCGGGAGCTCCCGCGCGGCAGGTTTTTCCTTGAATGAGGGGCGGGATCAGGGGCGCGCCGGCTCCTTCTTCACCTGGATGCGCAGATCCTGGCTGCGGACCGCGCCGTCCGGCGACGAATCCTCCCGGCGCTGGATCACCACGCCCACGGAGTCCGGGTTCACTCCGGCGGCCCGCAACTGCGCCAGCACGCGTTCGCGGATCTCGGCCTCCGTCAATCCCTCCAGGCCTTCCAGCTGCAGACCGGGCAGGCCGCCGCCCTGCAGCTGCCACTCGCCCTCCGTCAACTGGCTGTCGCACTGCGCGCTCAACGCGATGGTCAAGGGACCGGGGGCGGCGGAATCGCTCTCCAGCTCCACGTGCACCAGCGGCAGGCCGCCTTCCTCGCTGCGGGTCACGCTCACCCGGCCGGGATAACCCTGGGCGTCCAGCTGCTCCTGCAGGGCCGTGTTGATCTGCTCGTCACTCAGGCCGCTGATGTTCAGCTGCACGTTGAACACTTGGTCCATCATCATGGTGAACAGGCTGCCGCGGGATTCCTCCTCCCAGGGCGTGCTGCTCAGCTCCACGCCGGCCAGCCCTTCGAAGACGGCCAGCTCGGCCTGCGAGGCGTCGCGCAGCAGCGCCTGCACGCGGCTCCGCCCGCCATCCTCCTCCTGGACGTTGAAATTCTCCACCGACCAGGGTCCCTGGCGCAGGACGCGCAGGACAGGTTCCAGATCGCCGCTCACCTGCAGGTCCAGGGTCAGGCCGGCTTCCCGGTCGTAGTTCAGGGGCACCGTGCAGGCCAGGACCACCAGCAGCAGGCTCGCCGCGCCGGCCAGGCGCAGGGCACTCCATCGGGCAGGGTTCCACATCTCGTTCCATCCTTTCCAGCCGGCGGCTCCCGCAGGACGCCGCCCTGTTGCGTGCTCCGCCGCCGCGCGGGCCTCCACCTGCCGGCGCAGGTCGTCCAGCCGGGGCAGCTCCTCGTCCCGTGGACTCAGCCGGCCGAAGAGGGCGCGCAGGTCGCCGTCGGAATCAGGACTCTTGTCCCTGCAGTCGCCGGGCTTCCAGTTCGCGTTCGAATCCATGGTCCAGTTCCTCCTCGCAGCTTCGTCCGATGAGGGCCAGATTGAGACGACCGTCCAGCAAGTCCCGCAGCTCGCGCCGGGCCCGGTGGATGCGCGTTTTCACCGCAGCCAGGGATTCCCCGCGCGCCTCGGCCACCTCGGCCAGCGAGAGCCCACCCAAGTAGTGCAGCAGCAGCGTCTCCCGCCGCTCCGGCCGCAGGCTGGCCAGCGCCGCCTTGAGGTGCCAGCGCTGCAGATGTTCCTCGGCACTGGCGCCGTGGGTGGGCTCGGTCCCCGCCTCGCCGCCCTCCCGGCCGGGCAGCCAGCGCCGCCAAAGCCCGCGCCGCCACCGGCGGCGGGCCTCGTGCACCAGGATGCGGGCCATCCAGGGCCGGAAGCGCGCTTCCTCCCGCAGTCCGGGCAGCCCCGTCAACCCCTTGAACAGGCAGTCCTGCAGCAGGTCGTGGTCCTCCCCCGGCGGAGCCAGTTGGCGCGCCAGGGCGCAGAGGGCCGGCCACTGGGGTTCCAGCAGCTGCCAGAAACGATCCGGGGCGGGAGCGTGGGGTCCATGCATGGGGTCGCCTTTCTGTCCCTTGCCTCTACGAGTCGGGCGGGCGATGAAAGGTGGCAGGGAGACTGAAAAAAGAATCAGGCGCGCGGCGGGTGTTCGTCCTGGGGGCCTGGTTGGCCTGGATTCGCCGCGTCGGCCGGGGGGCGCCGCTGGACGGGGGAGTCCTCGAAGAGCATGCGGATGGCCGGGGTCTCCAGGTCGTCGAACTGCCCCTTGCGCACCGAGCGCACGAAGGCCCAGACCATTCCCGCGGCGATCACCAGCGCCAGCGGCAACACGACGTAGATGACGGACATGGCGGACCCTCCTGAGTTTCCGGCGCAAGAAGTCGCATGATCCTCATGCAATTGTCACGTCATCCGCCATCCGGCGGATGGACAACCCGCAAATAAGTCCACTAGTTGAACCGTCTTCGCGACGGCCCTCCCACCTTCGGGCCGTCTCCACACACAGCAAAAGGAGACGAGACATGAGTTACGGAAGACGAACACAAGGGCTGGGCCTGGCCCTGCTGCTGGCGGGGGGCCTGGTCCTGCCCGGCCGCTCCCAGGCACCGGGTCATGTGTTGATCGCCTGGAACGACCTGGGCATGCACTGCGCCAACCAGGATTTCAGCCAGTTGGTGGTCCTGCCGCCCTACAACAACGTGAAAGCCCAGTTGCTGCGCCGCCAGCCCGCCGGGCCGCCCCTGTTGATCACGGAAGGCGTGCGGCTGGAGTACAGCATCCCGGGCAACACCACCTCGGTGACCAAGACCAACTTCTGGGACTACGCCCAGCAGATCTTCGACCTGCCCGCCCCCCTGCCGCCGAACATCGGGTTGACGGGCAACGGATTGAGCGGCGTGCTGTCCCCTTTCCCGGGCTATTTCGAGGTGACCGGCGTGCCCGTCACGCCCTTCCAGGACAACGACCTGGTGAACGAGCAGCCCTATCAACTGATTCACGTCGAGGCCTTTGACATGCAGACCGACGATCTGCTGGCCTTCACCGACGCGGTGATCCCGGTCTCCAACGAGATCGGCTGCGTCTCCAGCGGCTGCCATTCCAGCGTCCAGGACATCCTGGACGAGCATCCTGACGAAGCCGGTTTCAATCCCAATGATACGCCCATTCTGTGCGCGCGCTGCCACGCCTCCCCGGCGCTGGGCACCCAGGGCATCCCCGAGGCGGGCTTTCTTTCCCTGCGCCTGCATGAAAAACACCACGACATCCAGCCCGTGAACGGCATCTCCACCTGCTACAAGTGCCACCCCGGCGCCAACGCCCAGTGCCTGCGCGACGTGATGGCCACCAACCCGGCCGACCCGATGATCTGCCAGGACTGCCACGGCACCATGGAACACGTGGCCGCCACCATTGAGGACGGACGCATTCCCTGGCTGGACGAACCCAGCTGCGGCTCCTGCCACGGCGCGGCCTTCGCCGAGGAGCCGGGCACGCTGTTCCGCAATTCGCGCGGCCACGGCGGCCTCTACTGCTCGGCCTGCCACGGCAGCCCGCACGCCATCCTGCCCTCCCGGGAAGCCAACGACAACCTGCAGAACATCCGGCTCCAGGGCCACGCCGGCACCCTGAGCGACTGCCGGGTCTGCCACACCGTGCGGCCCACCAGCCCCGGCCCTCACGGCATCTCCGCGCCCCCGCCCAGCGAGGTGGTGCTGGAGATCCATCGCCAGGCGGCGGGCCAGGGCTTGCGCCTGGTCTGGAACAGCCTGCCGGATGCGCTGGAGTACCGGATCTACCGGCTGAACGAGGCCTGGGGCGAAGCCGGTCTGGTGCAGGTGGGAGCCACCACCCTCACCGATTGGCAGCTCGCGGAGCCGGCCGCCGGCGACGTGCGCGAATTCTATCGTGTGACGGCCCTGCTCCCCTGAGCTGCGCGACCTGACCCTCCAACCCGCGCCCTGCTGGGGCGGGCCTTGCCTGAAGCATCGCCGGGCGGTGGCCGGACTCCTTGTTCGGCGCCGCCTGGCGTTGCCAGGTCCAGGCCGGCCGGTCCCCGCGACCCATTCCGGCCTCTGTCCGCTGCTGAAGTCGCGGTCGCAGCCGCCAAGCAGGTGACCGAAAAGCTCGACAGAACCCGGCAGCGGTGTCAGGCACCGTGCCAGACGAAGCCGTCTACACCCCCTCTCAGCGAAAGGTCTTCGCGCGAAAGCTGGAGGTCACCACCGTCAGGCTGGAGAGGGGCATCAGCAGCGCGGCCACCAGCGGGTTGATGTAGCCGGCAATGGCCAGTCCGGCCCCCAGCAGGTTGTAGCAGAGCGAGAACAGCAGGTTGCGACGGATCACGACCACCGTGCGGCGGGCGCCGTCCACCAGATCGGCCACGGCCCCCAGTCCCGGCGTGGTCAGGAAGACGTCCGCCGCGGCCAGGCTGGCTTCCGCGCCGCCGTGCACGCTGACGCCCACCGTGGCGGCGGAGAGTGCGGCCGCATCGTTGACCCCGTCCCCCACCATCACCACCACGCCCTGGCGCGCGGCCGCCTCCACGGCGGCCAGCTTCTCCTCGGGCAGCACGCCGCCCCGGCAATCCGCCGGCGGCAGACCCAGTTCGGCGGCCACCCGGGCCACGATGCGCGGATGGTCGCCGCTCAAGATGCCCAGCCGCCAGCCGCGCTCCTGCAGCCGCGCCACCGTCCGGGCGGCGTCCGGTCGCAGGGCATCGCCCAGACCCGCCACGGCGGCGGGCCGGCCGTCCCGGGCCAGCACCACCGGGCTGTGGCCCTCGGCGACCAATTCCTCCACCCAGGCCTGCACGTCGCCGGGCAGCCCGTCCGGCAACTGGGCGCCCACCCAGGCGGGCGACCCGACCCAGTAGTCGTGGCCGTCCACCCGGCCGCGGATCCCGCCGCCCAGATCCTGGCGCAGCTCCTCCACCTCGAAGGGCTCCTCTTCCAACCGGCGCGGATCCGGCGTCTGGCGCGACTGGGCGTCCACCAGGGCCCGGGCCACGGGATGCTGCACACGGCGCTCCAGCGCGGCGGCAGGCCCCAAGAGCCCGGCGTCCCCCAGCAGGCGCACCACGGAGACCCGGCCCTCGGTGAGGGTGCCGGTTTTGTCCAGCAGCAGCAGGCCCGGCTTGCTCAGCGCCTCGATCACGTCGCCGCCCTTGACCAGGATCCCCGCGCGGGCGGCCCGCCCCACAGCCACGCTCACGGCCAGCGGCGTGGCCAGACCCAGGGCGCAGGGACAGCTGACGATGAGCAGGGCCACGGTATGGTTGACGGCCTGGCTGGGATCCAGCCACAGCCAGAGGGCGAAGGTGCCCCCCGCCGCCAGCACCACGGCGCCCACGAACCAGCCGGCGATGCGGTCCGCCAGCCGTACGATGGGCGCGCGCCGCCCGGCGGCCTCCTCCACCACCTGCAGCAGGCGGCCCACCCGGGTCTCCTCGCCGGTGGCCTCCACGCGCACGCGCAGCGGCGAGAGCAGGTTGGTGGTGCCCGCGTGGACGGGCTGGCCGGGCTCCACGGGCTCCGGGCGGGACTCGCCGGTGAGCAGCGAAAGGTTGAGTTCGCTCCGCCCCGCCACCACGATGCCGTCCACGGGCAACAGGTCGCCCGCCCGCACCTCCACCAGGTCGCCCACCTTGAGCGCCTCCACCGGCACCTCGCGGATGCACTCGCCCTCCGGGGTGGGATCCACCCGCCGGGCGCCCGCCGGGGAGAGGCTGTAGAGCAGCTCGGCGGCGTCGGCGCTCTCGCGCTGGCGGCGGCGCTCCAGCCAGCGCCCGCCCAGCAGCAGCAGGATCAGCGTGGCCAGGCTGTCGAAGTAGATGTCGCCCGAGTTGCGCACGGTGTTCACCACGCCGCTGGCGAAGCCGGCCAGTAGGCCGATGCTCACCGGCAGGTCCATGTGCAGGCGCCGGCTCTTCAATGCGGCCCAGGCCCCTTTGAAGAACACCGAGGCCGAGAAGAACATGGCCGGCAGCATGGCCAGCAGGCTCACCCAGCGGAAGAAGCTCTCGTACTGGCGCTCCATACCCTCGAAGAAGCCGCCGTAGAGCGCCACGGCGATGAGCATGACGTTGGCCGCCACGGCGCCGGCCACGCCGATGCGCAGCAGCAGGCGGCGGTCCTCCTCCCGGCGCAACTCGCGCACCTTGACGCCACGGTAGGGATGAGGCGTGTAGCCCAACTGGTCCATGAAGCGCGCGGCGACGGAGAGCCGCGCCTGGGCCGGGTTCCAGATCACGGTGGCCTGGCTGCGCCGCACGTCCAACCGTGCCTCCACCACGCCGGGCAGCGCCAGGGAGACCCGCTCCACCAGCCAGACGCAGGCCGCGCAGTGGACGTTCTCCAGGTAGAGTTCGATCTGCCGCAGCCCGTCGCCGGCGGGGCGCGCGTAGAGATCCAGGAAGGCGGGGTCGTCGAAGTCCTCGTAGCTGCGGCCGGTGGGATTGGCCTTCCAGGGCGTCTCGCCCGTGGAGCGGGCCACGCGGTAGAATTGCTCCAGCCCGTGGTCGTGGATCACTTCGTAGACCGTCCGGCAGCCGCCGCAGCAGAACTGGCGTTCGGCGCCGGGGACGATCAGGCCGGCGGGAACGGGCAGGTTGCAGTGCGTGCAGCGGGTCTCGCTCATCGGGGGACTCCCAGGCTGGATTCGGGGACGGCGCGCAGAAGCGCGGCGCTCACTGGCTGGCGCTGGAGTCCGGCTTGTCCTGGCAGCAGGGCAGCTCCCAGGGCTTGAGACCAGCGGCCTTGGGCGCTTCCGCGGATTCCAGCACCACGGCGGCCCGGATCCCACCGAAGCGCTCCACGGGAATTCGCGCCCGGTCCAGCACGGTCCAGGCGCCGATGCAGAGCAGGATCAGCGCGCTCACCAGCGGCAGGTGGCGGCGCAGCGGGCCGGCCAGCGCCTGCACGCTCATGCCCAGGGTCAGCAGCACGGGCAGCGTGCCCAGCCAGAAGGCGGCCATCACCAGCGCGCCCTGGACGGGGTCGCCCGTGCCGGCGGCCGTGATGGCGAAGGCGTAGAGCCAGCCGCAGGGCAACAGCGTTGACAACAGGCCCAGGGTGAGGGCCTTGACCACCGGCGGCTTGTCGCCCAGCTGGCCCAGGGCTTCCTGCACCAGGCGCTGGAAGACGGGGGGCAAGTGGGTGGAGATCCGCACGCCGCGCACCTGGAGCAGCATCACCAGGCCCCAGACCATCATCAACACGCCGGCCGCGATAGCCGCGCCGCGCTGCAGGCCCGCCGCGGCGCCCGCCAGATCCAGGGCCCGGCCCAGGATGCCGGCCATGATGCCCAGCAGCACGTAGGTCAGCAGCCGGCCCAGGCTGTAGGCCGCGTGGGACAGCGCGCGGCTCAACCCGCTGGAGCGGTCGCCGCCCGCGTAAAAGGCCACGAAGCCGCCGCACATGCCCGCGCAGTGCAGACTCCCCAGCAGGCTGGCTCCAAGAACGGCCCAGAACAATGCGCTCACGAGATCCTCCCACTTTCACCACGAAGGACACGAAGAATCAAGCAGGGCACGAAGACGCCATGATGTAACAGCGGGCAGCCGAAGCGCTTCTGCCCGTGTCCACTCAACCCAATCCCTGATCCATTCCTCGGCCTTGCTTCGTGCTCTTCGTCCCTCTTCCCGTGCTCCGTGCTTCTTCCCGTGCTTCGTGGTGAGATTGGCTTCCAAGTCAGCGGACGGCGCCCAGCTCGCGCGTTTCCAGCCACGTGTAGCGCATGGTGTCGCGGCGGGCCTCCAGCTGGAACTCCCACATGCCGGGCGGGCCCAGCCGGAAGGCCGCGCCGTAGCCGCCCGCCATGGGCTGCAGATCCGCCTCGAACACGCGCCCTGCCCGGGCGCTGAAGAAGGCCCTGAGATGCACGCTCAGGCTGTCCAGCGGCCGGTTCAGCGAGTCCACCAGCTGCGCGACCACCAGCGTGTTGGGCACCCCGGCGCCCGCGTCCACGGCCAGCTCCGGCGGCACCGCGCGGAACTCCAGCTCCACGTGCCAGCCCAATCGGCGGTCCTGCTCCAGCTGGGCCTGCTCGCGGTCCCAGTGCACGGCCTTGTCGTAGTAGTTCTCCACCACCACATGGGAGGGATCCCCGATGGCCGAATAGAGCAGGACGCCCATCAGCAGGATCATCAGCAGCAGCAGGCCCACCACCATCCAGGGCCACATCCGGCCGCGGCGCTCCATCTCCGTCAAGTCGCTCACTTCTTCCCCCGGTCGTGTTCCTGGTTGTCGTCGTCGTCACCCGCGTCGTCTTCCAGGTCCGGCCCCAGCAGGGCCGTACGCAGCGTGGCCCGGTAGCCCAGGCTGTCCGTGACCTCGAACAGGGCGTGGACGTGCTCGTCGTCGAAGGCCGCGCGCGGCACCATCACCACGACCACGCTGGTGCCCATGCTCTTGGCCGGCACGCGCAGGGGATTGCTGGGAATGATCACCTGGCCGTCGGCGGGCTCCAGCAGGCGGATCCAGTACTCGCGGTCCGCGTTGCGCTGGTTGTCCACTTTGATGCGCAGCTGGTTGGCCACCAGGCCGCCGGGCATCTCCGTGTAGGGCACGCCCAGGCCGCGCAAGATGGTCACCACCGAGTCCTGGCGGCGGGCCAGGTTGAAGATCAGCAGGCCGAAGACCAGGCAGAGGATCAGCGGATAAAGCACAACCCGCGGCCGCAGGAAGCGCCGCCGGCCCGTGGCCAGTTCCTCCTGGCTGCTGTAGCGGATCAGCCCCCGGGGCCGGCCCACCTTGTCCATGATGGAGTCGCAGGCGTCGATGCACTGGGTGCAGTGGATGCACTCCATCTGTAGGCCATCGCGGATGTCGATGCCCGTGGGACAGACCACCACGCAGTGGTTGCAGTCCACGCAGTCACCGCCCGCTTTGCCCTCGCCCTTGCGCAGCTTGGTCCGGGGCTCGCCGCGGCGGCCGTCATAGGCCACGATCAGCGAGTGGCGGTCCAGCAGCGCGGACTGGAAGCGCCCGTAGGGACAGGCCACGATGCAGGTCTGCTCGCGGAACCAGGCGAAGTCCCCGAACATCAGCGCCGTGGTGACGGCCATGACCACGAAGCCCGGCCAGTGCTCCAGCGGCGAGTCCGTGACCCAGCCGATCAGCGTGTCCCAGCCGACCCAGTAGGCCAGGAAGGTGTTGGCCAGGAAGGCCGAGAACACCAGGAAGACCGCGTACTTGGCCAGGCGGCGCAGGGGCAGGCCGCCCTGGAGGTCCAGTTGGTGCTGGCTCAGGTGGTCGCCCTCGAAGAGGCGCTCGACGGGCCGGAAGAGGTACTCCATGTAGACGGTCTGCGGACAGCCCCAGCCGCACCAGACCCGCCCCAGCAGGGCCGTCAGCAGGAAGACCGAGAGCAGGATCCCCACCATCAGCAGCATCAGCAGCAGCGTGTCCGTGGCGTGGAACGTGGAGCCGAACAGCGTGAATTCCCGCGCCGCCAGATCGAAGAGCATCAGCGGCTTGCCGTTCATCTTCAGGATCGGGATGGCGGTGAAGAGCAGGATCAGGCCCCAGGCCACCACCAGTCGGCGCCAATAGAAGCGGCCCCGGGCGAGCCGGGGGCGCAGCCAGCGGCGGCTGCCGTCGCGATTGAGGGTGGAAAGCACCCGCTCCGGGGCTTCGAGGATGGTCGACTCGCTCATGCGCGCCCTTTCAGTTCTCGCCGGATCAAGGTACTGCCGATCCGGCGCTGGTGCGGGACGCCGTGTCACACCGGATGAAGTGACGGGAAGGGCCCCTGGCGGAGACCCTTCCCGTCCGGGTCGTCAGACTACTTGCTGGCGGTTTCCAGCGCCGAGCTGTCGGAGACCTGGGCCGTGGAATCCGCCGCGGCGGCGCCCACCAATTGACCTTCGGGCTCCTTGGGGTTGGCCGGCGTGGTGCCCTGGAGGCTCTTCACAAAGGCCACCACGTTCACCAGCTCGTCGGGCTTCAGCTGCTGCTCCCAGGCCTGCATGGCCGTGCCCGTCACTCCGCTGATCACCACTTTTTGGATGGCCGACAGGCTGCCGTCGCCGTTCTTCCAGTAGTTGTCGGTCATGTTCGGGCCCAGGCCCACCATGCCGCCGCCGTCCGCCGCATGGCAGGGCAGGCACTTGGCCGCGAAGACCGCGCCGCCCGCCTGGACCTTGGCGGGATCCGCCAGGATGGCCTGCAAGTCCCCCTCGGAGGCGGTGGGCGGAATCAGCTCCGCCATGCGGGCATCCCAGCTCTCCACCTCGGCGGCGTACTCGTCGTGCATGGTGGGGCCCATCAGGATGTGGTAATAGATGAAGTACACCAGCGAGAACACGATGGTGGCCCAGAAGATCCACACCCACCAGGTGGGCAGCGGATTGTCGTACTCCTGGATCCCGTCGTAGTTGTGGTCCAGCATCTCGTTCGGTTTCTGCTCGCTCATCGTCGCTCCTCAAGCTTTCCCGCAGCGGGTTGCGCGGGCTGGGCGGGGATCGTGCCGGAGGCCGCCTCGGGCCGGGCCTCCTCCAGGGGCAGGCGCCCCACCTCTTCCAGGCCGCCCGCCCGCGACTGCAACCAGAGGCGGATCATCAGGGACGCGAACACCAGCAGGAAGAAGATCATCCCGATGATGGCGTAGCCCGAGTAGCCCGCGTGGCTCATGATCGTGGACAGGCTCACGGCGCGCTCCTAGTTCGTGGCCCCGGCGGCCTTGATGTCCGTGCCCAGCCGCTGCAGATAGGCGATGATCGCCACCACCTGCTTGTCGCCCAGGTTCATGGGTCCGCCGTTCTGGGCGATGGCCGTCGCCACGCGCGCGGCCTGCTCCCGGGCCACCGCCTCGGCGCTGTTCACCACCTCGCCGTAGGGCACGCCGAGCATGATCATCGCGTCCACGCGCTTCTGGATGCTGGCGAAATCGATGGCCTTGCTCTCGAACCAGGGATACTTGGGCATGATCGAGCCCGGGGTCATCTTCTGCGGATCGCGGAAGTGCTCCAGATGCCAGAAATCGCTCCGCTTGCCACCCTCGCGGTGCAGGTCCGGCCCAATGCGCCGGCTGCTCCACTGGAAGGGATGGTCGTAGATGAACTCGCCCGGCTTGGAGTACTCGCCGTAGCGCAGGGTCTCGGCCCGGAAGGGCCGGATCATCTGGCTGTGGCAGTTGTAGCAGCCCTCGGCGACGTAGAGGTCGCGCCCGTAGAGCTCCAGCGGCGTGTAGGGCTTGACCGAGGCGATGGTCGGCACGTTGGACTTGATCAGGAAGGTGGGGATGATCTCGAAGAGCGAGGCCGAGGCCACGGCGATCACCACCCAGATCGTGAAGACCAGGCCGCGGCCTTCCCAGACGCGGTGCCAGGCGAGGCTGACCATCCGGCCCAGGGCGCCGGGATAGGGGGCCTTGCTGTAGTCGGCCTGCTCCGGCTCGTAGGTCAGCGCGGGGGCCTCGTAGACGGGTTCCTCGTAGCGGGCCGGACGCATCTTCCAGGTCATCAGAATGTTGTAGACACCCAGGATGGTGCCCGTCAGGTACAGCGTGCCGCCCAGGGCGCGGACCATGTACATGGGCATCAGGCGCTGGACGGTTTCCACGAAGTCGGGATAGAGCAGGCGCCCGGTCTGGTCGAAGGCGCGCCACATCAGGCCCTGGGTCACGCCGGCTGAATAGAGCGCCACGATGTAGAGCAGGATGCCCACGGTGCCGATCCAGAAGTGCAGCTCCGCCAGCTTCTTGCTGTAGAGCCGGCCCGACTGGAAGAGCCGCGGGGCCAGCCAGTAGAGCATGCCGAAGACCAGGAAGCCGTTCCAGCCCAGCGCGCCGGAATGGACGTGGCTCACGGTCCAGTCCGTGTAGTGCGAGAGCGCGTTGACGGTCTTGATGCTGAGCAGCGGGCCTTCGAACGTGCTCATGCCGTAGAAGGTCACGGCCACGACGAAGAACTTGAGGATCGGCTCCTCGGCCACCTTGTGCCAGGCGCCGCGCAGTGTGAGCAGGCCGTTGATCATGCCGCCCCAGGAGGGCATCCACAGCATCACGCTGAAGATCATGCCCAGGGTGGAGGCCCAACCCGGCAGGGCCGAGTAGTGCAGGTGGTGCGGCCCGGCCCAGATGTACATGAAGACCAGGGTCCAGAAGTGCAGGATGGACAGCTTGTAGCTGAACACCGGGCGCTCCGCGGCCTTGGGCAGGAAGTAATACATCATGCCCAGCATGGGCGTGGTCAGGAAGAAGGCCACGGCGTTGTGCCCGTACCACCACTGCATGAAGGCGTCCTGGACGCCGGCGTAGATCGAGTAGCTCTTGAGCGGTCCGGCGATCACCCACAGGTTGTTGAAGATGTGCAGGACGGCGATGGCGATGATCGTGGCGATGTAGAACCAGATGGCCACGTAGAGGTGCCGTTCGCGCCGCTTGGCGATGGTGCCGAAGAAGTTGATGGCGAAGACCACCCAGATCACCGCGATGGCGATGTCGATGGGCCACTCCAACTCGGCGTACTCGCGGCTTTGGGTGATGCCCAGGGGCAGGGTCAGCGCCGCGGAGACGATGATCGCCTGCCAGCCCCAGAAGTTGAGCTTGCCCAGCAGGTCGCTGAACATGCGGGCCTTCAGCAGACGCTGGGTCGAGTAGTAGACCCCCGCGAACATGCCGTTGCCCACGAAGGCGAAGATCACGGCGTTGGTGTGCAGCGGACGCAACCGGCCGAACGTGAGAAAGGGCAGGTCGAAGCTGAGGCTGGGCCAGATCAACTGCAGGGCGATGATCAGTCCCACCAGCATGCCCACCACGCCCCAGAGCAGCGTGGCCATCACAAACTTGCGGACGACGTCATCGTTGTACGAAAACTGTTCGATGCGTGCGCTCATGGCACCTCCCATGTCTCGGGCTGTTGGCTTGGTGACAAGCGGATTGCGAACGGCGATAGTTTAAGGAACAACAAGCCGTCGATGCATGGCCATTATCACCCGTTGGCTTGACTTAAGTCAAGCGAAGGGCGAAGTTGGCGCGGCACAAGAACTGGATTGGGAGCGAGTGTGGGAGTGGGTCTGCGCCTGGAGCCGTTGCACGCCTGCCGGCAGTGTCGGCTTTTTCCGGACAGCTGCTGGAGCGTGCTCGACGAGCGCGACCGCTCCCTGCTGGACGGCTATCGGGTGGAGTCCCTGCTCTGTGCCGGCCAGCCGCTCTTCCACGAGCGTCACCCGTGTCACGGCCTGCACTGCATCGAGTCCGGCCTGCTGGCCCTGCGCAAATCCGACGAGCACGGCAATTCGGTGATCCTGCGGCTGGCCCACCCGGGCGAGACCCTGGGCTTCCCGGCCTACTTCGGGCGGATGGACTACACGGCGGGGGCCGAGGCCCTGCGCGAAAGCCGGGTCTGCTTCTTCCCCACCCGGCTGGTGCAGGAAATCCTCAGCCGCAATCCGGCCCTGCGCGACGAATTCTCGCGCATGCTGGCCCAGGAACTCTACGACTACGGCGAGGCCCGCCTGCGCCTGGCCACCCGTACCCTGGAGTGGCGCCTGCAGGATCTCCTCCTGCAGCTGCTGCCCGGCTGCGGCAGCGTGGACGAGAGCGGCAACCAGGCCCGGCTGGAACTGCCCCTCGCGCGCCGGGACCTGGCCGCCATGCTGGGCGTCCGCCCGGAGACGGTGGCCCGGGCCGTGCGCCAGCTGGGCGAACAGGGCCTGGCCCAGTTCAACGGCCGCGAGATCCAGATCCCCGACCTGCGCCGGCTGCGGCGGGAAGTCCGCTGACACGTCTCCGGCGCCGGGCCTCTGGCGAGTCAGGCGCCCACGTCCATCCTTTCCCCAACCCTATTCGTCCTGCGCCATGAAGCCCTGTCGCCGCAGCGTGGCCAGGATGCGGCGGGAGGCTTCGTCGAAGTCCGGCTTGCGGTACTTGAGCCGGGTGTACACCTGGGCCAGGTTCTCGATGCCGTCCCGGCCCATCCGGGCCGCCAACTCGGGGAAGGCCAGGTAGCGCGCCCAGCCTTCAACGTCGCGGATCCGATAGGTCGCCTCGATCTCCTCGGCCGTGTACTCGCGGAAGCGCTCGTCGTGGCGCAGACCCGCCAACGGCAGACGCAGGCGCGGCGCCGGATCCTCCGCCGGCCAGCCCAGCACCACACTGGTCACGGGGACCACGCCCGGCGGCAGCCCGTAGAATCCGCAGAGTCCGTCCATGGCGTTCAGGGTCGTGCCCATGTAGCACGTGCCCAAGCCCAGGCTCTCGGCGGCCAGCACGGCGGTCTGGGCGGCCAGGAACACGTCGCCCGTGGCCACCAGGAAGCTGAGCAGGTTGTCGTAGCCGGGCTCGGCCCCGCGCTGCCGGCACCACTGGCTCATGCGGCGGAAATCGGCGCAGAAGGCCAGGACGACCGGCGCCTGCAGGATCATGTCCTGCCTGAGATGTAATTCCCAGAGCCCGCGCCGGCGCTCGGCATCTCGGGTCACGATCACCGACCAGGTCTGCATGTTGCCGCTGGAGGCCGCGCGCAGGCCAGCCTCCAGCACCTCGTCCAACAGCCCGTCGTCCAGCGGCTCAGGCCGATAGGCGCGGATCGACCGATGCGCCCAGATCTGCTCCAGCACCGGGTTCATGTCTCCGGCAGCGGCGTTCATCTCTCCTCCCGTCTGGCGAATGCAGGGTCTTCCCGGCGCTCCGGCAGCCGACACCCACCCCGGCCGCCGCGCCCGCCGGCCCGGGAAGCCAGGTGGGCCTCCCGGTGCCGGTTGGGCGCCGAACGGCTCAGCGCGCGGCGCGCGCCCGGCGGGCGCTCCGCCAGCGGTGCGCCGTCAGGTACAGCGTGGGCAGGACGATCAAGGTCAGCAGTGTGGACGTCACCAGTCCGCCCATCACCACCACGGCCAGCGGCCTTTGGATGTCCGCACCGGAGCCCGTGGCGTAGAGCATGGGCAGGTGGCCGATGAAACTGGTGAGCGCGGTCATCAGCAGTGGCCGGAAGCGCAGGTCGCAGCCGATGCGGACGGTCTCCTCAATGCTCTCGCCATCCGCCCGTAACTGGCGGAAGAAGGCCACCAGCACCACGCCGTTCTGCACGGCCACGCCGAGCAGCACGATGAAGGCCACGGCGGCGGAGACGGAGAGCGGCATGCGAAACAGCACCACCGCCAGAATCCCGCCCACCAGCGAGAAGGGCAGATTGAGCAACACCAGGAGCGAAGCCCCGATGGAGCCCAGCGCCAAGTAGAGCAGGACCAGGATCAACAGGAGCGCCACGGGGACTACCAGCGCCAGCTGGCGCATGGCGCGCTGCTGGTTCTCGAACTGGCCGCCGTACTCCAAATGATAGCCGGTGGGCAATGACTTCAGCAGCGGTTGCATGCGCTGCTGGACTTCGGCCACGAAGCTGCCCAGGTCACGGTCGCGCACGTTGGCCTCGGCCACCACACGACGCATGCCGTTCTCCCGGCTGACCTGGGTGGGAGTCTCCACCAACTCAAAAGTGGCCAGCTGTGCCAGGGGCACACGTTCGCCGCCCGGCGCCGCCACCAGCAGGCGCTCCAGTTCCGCCTGGGTGGTCCGGTTGGCCGCCGGATAGCGCAGCACCACAGCGATGCGCCGCTGCTCCTCGATCAGCGTGGTGGCCTGCCGTCCGGCCACGGCCAGCTCGATGGTGTCGTTGATGTCGGCCATGCTGATCCCGTGGCGCGCCGCCGCCGCGCGGTCGATCCGTACGTCCAACTGCAGCATGCCCGAGATCTGCTCCACCTTGACGTCGCTGGCCCCTTCCACCTGCTGCAGCACGGCCGCCGCCTTGTCCGCCAATTCCTTCAGTACATCCAGATCCGGTCCGAAGATCTTCACGGCCAGATCGCTTTTCACTCCGGAGATCAGTTCGTTCACGCGCAGGGCGATGGGTTGGGAGAACGAATAGCGCACACCTGGGATGCTCGCCAGGTCCGTCTGGATAGCCGCCACCAGCTCGGTCTTGTCCCGGCCAGTCTTCCACTTGCCGCGCGGCTTGAGCATGATGATCACGTCGGTCTGCTCCGGCCCCATCGGATCCTCGGAGATCTCCGCGCGGCCGGTCTTGCTCACCACGCACTCCACTTCCGGGTAGGCGGCCAGCCGCTTCTCGATGGCCGTCGCCACAGCCACGGAACCTTCCAGTGAGGCATTGGGCAGGCGCACCACGTTGATGGCGATGGCCCCCTCGTCCAGCGGCGGCATGAACTCGGTGCCGATGAACGGCACCAGCGCCAGGGAGGCCAGCAAGGCGCCGCCGGAGAGGCCCAGGGTCAGGCCCGGCCGCGCGATGGCCCGCGCCAGCAAACGCAGGTAGCCGGCGTGCAGGCGCTTGGTGAAGCCGAACTCACGCTCAGGGATTTTCTTCAGCAGCAAGTCCGCGAGGGCCGGAATAATGGTGAAGGCAACCACCAGCGAGACCAGCAGGGCGATGAGCATGGTGCTGGCCAGGGGCGCGAACATCTTGCCCTCGATGCCCTGCAGCGTGTAGAGCGGCACCAGGATGATGGCCACGATCAGCACGGAGAAGGCCACGGGCCGCGCCACTTCCGTCACGGCGCGCGCCACCACTTCCCGGATAGACGTCTCCGGCAGCGCTTCGGCCAAATGGCGTCTTACGTTCTCCACCACCACGATGGAGGCGTCCACCACCATGCCCACCGAGAAGGCCAGCCCGCCCAGGCTCATCAGGTTGGAACTCAGGCCCGCCCAGCCCATCACGATGAAACTGATCAGGAAGGTCAACGGCAGTGAGAGCAGCACGATCAGGGCCGTGCGGAACTCGGCCAGGAACAGGAAGAGTACCAGGATCACGAAGACGCCGCCCTCCAGCAGGGCGTTCTGCACCGTCCGGATGCAGGCCTGGATCAGCGTCGTGCGGTCGTAGAACACGTTCAGGCGCACGCCCGCGGGCAGCGTCTCCTGGATCCGGCCGATGCTCTCCTTGACCCGGCTGACCACGTCCTTGGCGTTGGCGCCCTTGAGCATGATGATCATGCCCGCCACCGCCTCGCCGTGGCCGTCCCGGGTCACCGCCCCCTGGCGCGACTCGGCACCGATCACCACCTCGGCGATGTCCTGCACGCGCACGGGCGAACCGTCCCGGGCGCGCAGCACCACGTTCTCCACGTCGCCGATTCCACCCAGCAGACCCACGCCGCGCAAGTAGACCTGCTCCCAACCCCGGGCCACCACGCCGCCGCCGGCGTTGGCGTTGTTCGCCTCAAGGGCGGTGGCCACTTCGTCCAGGGTCAGGCCGTAGGTGAGCAGCTTGTCCGGATCCACCAGCACCTGCACCTGGCGCACCAGGCCGCCGAAACTGTTGACCTCGTTGACGCCGGGAACAGGCTTGAGCAGCGGCGCCACCAGCCAGTCCTGGATCGTCCGCAGCTCCATGGCGCCCAGCGAGTCGCTTTCCAGCGTGTACTGGTAGATCTCGCCCAGTCCGGTGCTGATGGGACCCAGCTCGGGCTCCACGCCGGGGGGCAGCTGTTCGCGCGCCACGGCCAGCCGTTCGAAGACCTGCTGACGCGTCCAATAGGTGTCCACGCCGTCTTCAAAAATCACCACGACCTGCGAGAGGCCGGCCTTGGAGAGCGAGCGCACCTGGGTCACCCGGGGCAGGCCGCGCATCACCTGCTCGATGGGATAGCTGATCCGGTCCTCCACGTCCGTGGCGGCCAGACCGGGCGCTTGGCTCAGGATCATCACCTGGATGTTGGTGACGTCGGGAAAAGCGTCGATGGGCAGGTTGCGCCAAGCCACCAGCCCTGCCGCCGTCAACACGAGCGCCGCCAGCACCATCAGCAGACGGTGCTGCAGCAGCCAAAGATTGAGCTTCATCTTGTTCTCCTAGTCGGCGCAGCCGGCGCCCATTTTCGAGCGCAGCACGTCGGATTTCAGCAGGAAGACGCCGTCGGCCACCACGGTGGAGAGGTCGGTGGGCTGGACCAGTTCGACCCAGTCCGCCCAGGCGCGGCCCGTGACCACCGGGCGCCGCACGAAGTAGTCCGCGCCGTGGGGCACGAACACGAAGGACCGGCCCTCGTCCTCGCAAACCGCCGCGGCCGGCACGGCCTGGACGTTCTCGCTGCCCGGCAGGTAGACCTGCACCTGGGCGAACATGCCCGCCAGCAGGCGCTGGTCCTTGTTCTGCACCGCCACGCGCACTTTGGCCGTGCGGCTCGCCACGTCCATGGAGGGACTGATGAATTCGACGCTGCCCGTGAAGCTCTCTTGCGGCCAGGCCTTGACCGTGACGCGGGCCGGCCGGCGCGCGGGTTGCGGGCCGCTCAGCAATCCGGCGATGTCCCGCTCGTAGAGGTCGCACCAAACCCAGAGAACACGGTTGTCGCCCACCGTGACCAGGGATTCCTCCGGGTGCACGCTCTCGCCGGGCACGGCGTGCAAGGTCAGCACGGTGCCGTCCTCCGGCGCACGGACCAACACCCGCCCGGGGGGATCCTGGGCGCTGAGCCCCATCGAGGCCAACCGGCTTTGGGCCGTGTTCAGGCGGATCCGGGCGGATTCCTGCTCTTGTCGCGCCTGGAGGAACTCCTTCTCCGAGTTGATGCCCTGGTCGCGCAGCTCGCTGGCCCGCTCGAAGTCCCGCGTGGCCCGCGCCACCTGGGCCTCGGCCTCCAACTGGCGCTCCTGGGCCTCACCGGCCTCGGCGCTCTCCAGCTCCAGCAGCAGCTGGCCCCGTCGGACCCGCTGACCCAGCGTCACGTGCACCTGGCGGATGATCCCCGCGGTCACGGGACTCAAATGGGTCACCCGGCCCTCGTCAAAGACCACTTCGCCCATCAGGGTCAGGGGCAGGTCCACCACCCGCCGCTCCACCTTGCCCAGTTTCAGCAGCCCCTCCTGGAACAGCTGCGGCGGCGTGTGGACCACCCCCACTTCGTAGCGGCACTCCGCGCACTTGTAGGTGTTCATCTCGTGTTCGCAGGTGGCGGCGAACAACTCGTCAACGGGCCGGTCCAGGTCCGAGAGTTCGGCCTCGCCCTCCGCGGCGTGGCCGTGGCCTTCGTGATCCTCTTCCACCACCGCCACTTCTTCGTGGGCCGGTTCGGCCGCGGGCTTGCCGCAGGACTGGGCCAGGGCCAACAAGGCCAACAGGGCCAGATTCAGGCTGATGATACGCGTCTTCATTTGTTCGTCTCCTTCTCAAGCAGGATCTCGAGGCGCAAGCCGTCCAGCTGGGCCTGGCAGTACACCAGGATGGCCTGCCGGCGGGTGGCCGCCAGGGTGCGGCGGGCGTCAATCAATTCGAAGAGGTTGGACTCCCCCACCCGCCAACTGTGGGTCAGCACGCGGGCGGCCTCCTCGGCCTGGGGTAGAATCTGTTCCCGGTAGGCGCGGGCCTCTTCCCGGCTCGACTCGCAGGCCGCCAGGGCCGCCGCCCGCTCGTCCGCCCAGCGGCGGCGCTCCGTCTCCAGGCCCGCCTCCGCCGCGTCCAGACGCGCATGGGCCTGCTGGATCGGACCGCGGTTCCAGTTGAACAGGGGCAGCTCCACGGCCAGGCCCGCCCCCGTACTGCGACGGTCATCGGCCCGCTCCAGGCTGGCCAGCAGTTCGAGCTTGGGCAGGATCCGCCCGCGTTCCACGGCCAGGGCGCCGCGCTGGGCCCCGACTCGGGCCCGGGCCGCCTGCAGCAGCGGATGGTCCGGCAGGGCTCCACCGGCCCCGGGCTCCGGGGTGGCGACCAATGTCTCAAGCGCGGCCATCGCCAGCGGCACGCGCCGCTCCCCCGCCGGCAGCCAGCGGGCGAACTGCTCGCGGCTCAGGGCCAGTGAGCGCAGGGCGGCCGCAGCCTCCAGCTCAGCCTGCAGGGCCTCCACCCGGGCGCGGGTCGCCTCCACCGGCCGCGCTTCACCTACGCGCACCCGGGTCTCCACCGCCTGCCGCAGGTCCTGCAGCTGGTGGCTCAGCTCATCCAGGGATTCCACCAAGGCTTGGTCGCGCACCAGGCCCCAGAAGACCGCGCCGGCTTCCATCTGCACGGCCTGCTCCACCAATCGGGCCTCGGCCTCCGCCTGGGCCTTTGTCGCTCGGGCGGCCTTCACGGCGCCGGGCCGGGTCCAGAGCCAGTCCACGGGGACGCTCACAGACCACTCGTCCTCGCGAGCGGGATCGCCTCCGCCCAGCGGATCCACGCTCAGGACGCGTGCCTCCCAGCTGGGATTGGGCAGGGCGCGCGCCGCGCGGGTCGCACCCTCCGCCTCCCGGATCGCGGCCCGGGCCTCCGCCAGGCGCGGGTGCCGCGCACGATTCGATTGAAAGTCGGTCCAGCTCAGGCGCAGCGTATCCGCCGGGCCGGCCGTTCCGCCCGGATCCTGTCCCGCTTCCGCGGCCCGGGGGGCGTTCCCCGGCAGTCCGCAGGCCAGCAGGGCCAGCAGCCAGAACAGCGGCCGCCACGGCCCAACCGCCGGCGTTTGCATCACATGTCGTTGCATTGAAGATCCATCCTTGCTGTCGATGAAGGGAATCAGTCCACGCTCCAAGACGCCCAGGGGCGTGCGAGCGCTTCACAAGTGATGTGGAAGGGGTTTAGGCGCAGGGCGGACGGAAGACGGAGTCATCCAAGCGATGAATGCACAACGAAGCATCGATATGCCAAGCCAAGGGTACGCTGGCCGGTGGGCCCGGGTGGTTCGCCCGGTCGAGGAGCACCAAGCTGCCAGCGTGGACTGGACAGCCCAGGCATCCGCAGGAGTGACTTGTCAAATCGTCACAGGCCTCGGAGGAACACTCCGCGACAGCTTCATGTGAGTTGGCCGAGATCCCGTTCATCACTAGAGGCACCAGCGACAGCCACTGAGCGCACAGCAAAAACAACAGCGCCAGCACCAAGGATTTCCGCAATCCCCGTTGCATTCCTGCTGCGCTGCCGGCTACCAAGCGGCTGTGCATGACCCGTGTGATGTCTGTCTCCCTACTCTCGGTTGAATGGAATGGGCCGCACACAATAGTACTCGTATGGACCATTCGCAATGAAGTCACTCCAACGGGCGGGCAGGCAGGATGGTTCCCCGGGCCTCGCCGAAGCCGATGTGCCAGCCCTGGCCCTGGGCACGCCCGCGGATCACGACTGTGTCCCCGTCCTCCAGGAAGGCGCGGTTCTCGCCATCCGGCAGCTGCAAAGGCTCGCTGCCGCGCCAGGACAGCTCCAGCAGGCTGCCGTAGGACTCCTTCTCCGGGCCGGAGATGGTGCCCGTGGCCAGCAGATCCCCCGGACGCAGGTTGCAGCCGGTCACCGTGTGATGCGTCAGCATCTGTTCCGGACCCCAGTAGAGGTGTCGCAGATTGCTGGCCGCGATCCGGACGGGCTCCGCCGCCCGGGCTGTGCGCAGCCAGACCTCCAGTTCCACATCCCAGAGGCGCGGGCCGGCCTGGCGCAGGTAGGGCAGCGGCGCCGGATCGTCCTGCTCCGGACCGGCGCAGCGGAAGGGCTCCAGCGCTTCCAGCGGCACCACCCAGGGCGAGATGGTGGTGGCGAAATTCTTGGCCAGGAAAGGGCCCAGCGGCTGGTACTCCCACTTTTGGATGTCGCGCGCAGACCAGTCGTTCACCAGCACCATGCCGAAGAGCTGGCCACGGGCGTCCGCCAGGGGTACGGCCTCGCCCAGGGCGTTGCCTGGCCCCACGAAGAAGCCTGCCTCGAGCTCGATGTCCAGTTGGCGACTGGCCCCGAACTGCGGCGCGCCGCCCTCGGGCCGCTCGGTTTGTCCCAGGGGCCGGCGGACGGGCGTGCCGCTCAGCACGACGGAGCTGGCCCGGCCGTGGTAGCCCACCGGTAGGTGCAGCCAGTTGGGCAGCAGCGCGTTTTCCTTGCCTCGGAACATCACGCCCACGTTGGTGGCGTGCTGGCGCGAGGCGTAGAAGTCGGTGTAGTCGCCGATGCGCGCGGGCAGCTCCAGAGTGACGGCGGACAGGGGGCGCAAGGCGGCATCCCGCACACCCTGACGTTCGCGCAGCGCGGGGTTGCGCTCGTCCAGCAGCTCCGTCAGTCGGGCCCGCAGCGCCCTCCAGACCGCCGGGCCCTCGGCCATCAGCGCGTTGAGTCCGTCCCGGGCGAAGATCCGCATCCCGTGCATGCGCACGCCGTCCAGCAGGCCGGCCTCCTCAAGGATGGCCAGGTCCAGCACCTGGTCGCCGATGGCCACGCCCACCCGGGGCAGGGCGCCCAGCAGGCTGCCGTCCGGCGCCGGCCGGAACACGCCGTAGGGCAGGTTCTGGATCGGAAAGTCCGTCTCCTGAGCGCCGTCCACGAAGGAGCGCTGCTCATCCAGCGGTAGCGGGGTCATGTTCCCTCCGATTCTGTGGAACTGCGCGGCAGCCAGCCCAGGGCCTGCAGATCGGCCACGGGCTCGTCCACGCTGCAACTGCCAAGGCCGGCCAACCAGGCCCGGCTCTCGCGAATTTCAACGATATCCACGGTCAGCTCGCGCCAGGACAGCCGGTCCGGCCGCTGGCGAAAGGCGTCGGCGCGCGTCTCGCCCAGGATCGCCTCCAGGTCGCGGGACTCCAGACCGTGGCTGCGGGCGGCCAAGGCGGCCAGGTAGACATTGAGAAAGCCGTGCATCCAGACGCCCGGCTCCGGGCGGTAGTGGCGCAGCGGATGGTGCAGCCCGGCCGTGAGCTTGAGCGGCAGCTCGTGGCGCCGCACCAGCCCCAGCACCCAGGCCACGCGCGGGACGGAGGGGAAGTCCTCCGCCCGGGTGCCGCCGCAGCGCAGCTTGTAGCCGTGCCGGCGTGAGACAAGGCGCTGAGCGGCCAGGGCCTGGCCCAGGCCCTCCAGCCGCTCCTCGTCCCAGGCGGGATCTGGCTCCCAGAACAGCGGACACTCGCCGGGTAGTTGCTCAGCACCCACGGCCAGCAGCGACTCCAGCCCCTCCGCCGCCACGTCCGGCAGGCGAATTTCCCAGCCCCGCAGCTGGGCGCGATCGGGAAAGCGGCCTTCGAAGGCCCGCCAGCGCGCCTGGTCCTCCGCCAAGCGTGCGCCCCCGTCCGGGCCGTCCGGACGGGCCGCCAGCAGCACCAGCGGCAGCGGCCCGTCGTCCGCCTCCACGCAGACCGCCAACTCCTCCAGGCGCGCGGCCGGGCAGACGAAGCCGCCCAGCAACCAGCGCTCCCCCATGGTCAGCTGGCGGCGGAACTCGCGCCAGGCCTCGGCCATGGGCAGGGCCGCCGGCGGGAAGAGTCCGGCGTAGTCCAGGCTCTCGGAAAGCAGGGCCGTCAACGCGTTCAATCGGTGGCCTGCAGGGTGTCCGGGAAGATGGCGTCCAGCTCAGCGCGCAGCCCGCCGTCCAGCTGAAGTTCCAGCGCGGCGAGATTCTCCAGCAGTTGGGCTTCGCTGGTGGCGCCCAGGATCACGCTGGAGACGCCGAAGCGGTCCGCCGCCCAGGCCAGCGCCACCTGGCTGCGCGAGAGGCCGCGCCCGGCGCAGACCGCGCCGAAGCGCCGCACGCGCTCCAGGGTGTCGGGCTTGAGAAGGGTGTTCTTCAGCCACTCGAAGCCAGGGTTGTCCAGCCGGCTGCCGGCCGGAATCCCGTCGTCATACTTTCCGCTCAGCAGGCCGCTGGCCAGCGGACTCCAGAGCACGCTGCCCATCCCCAACTCCAGGCAGGCGGGCAGGACGTCGTGCTCGAAACGGCCGCGCGCCAGCAGCGAGTGCTGGGGCTGCTCCACCTGCGGCCCGTGACAGCGCCACTCCGCGGCCAGGCGGTGCGCCTCGCGGATCCGCCCGCCGCTCCACTCGCTGGTGCCCCAGTAGAGGATCTTGCCCTGCCGCACCAGGTCGTCCATGGCGCGCACGGTCTCCAGCACGGGAGTTTCGCTGTCGAAGCGGTGGCAGAAGTAGATGTCCAGGTAGTCCGTGCCCAGGCGCTTGAGGCTCTTCTCCACGGACTCCAGGATGTGCTTGCGCGAGAGGCCGCGATCGTTGGGATCCGCGCTCATGGGCCAGAAGAGTTTGGAGGCCAGCACCAGCCGGTGGCGCGGCAGGCTGGCCAAGGCCTGGCCCATGGACAGCTCACAGGCGCCCTTGGCGTAGATGTCCGCCGTGTCGAAAAAATTCACGCCGCGCTCGAAGGCCAGGGCCAGCAGACGATCCACCAGCGCCTGCTCCTTGAGCGAGCCGCCGAACGTGGTCCAGCCGCCCAGCCCGAAGGTGCTGACCTTGGTGCCGCAGCGGCCCAGGGGCCGGTAACTCATCTCCATGGGAAGTTTCTCCTCGTTGGTGTTCTTCAGATTCGCGGGGCGGGCCAGGGGCAGAGCAGGCCTTCCTCGCGCGCGCCGGCCAGCTGCAGGGGCAATTCCTCCAGCGCCTGCTGCGCGGCCGCCCGGCCTGCCGCCGTCAAGCTCAAGCGCTCGCCGTCCCGGCTCACCCAGCCGCTCTCCAGGCAGAGACCGACACGCTCCCGCGCGATCTCCGCGCTCCAGTTCAGATGCTCGCTCAAGTGGGCGAGGCGGCATTCCTCCGCCTCCTGCGGCGTGCCCTCGTGGTTGTGCAGGTGGATGACCAGCAGGCGGCGCGCGAACTGCCGCCGCTGGGCGCGCTCGCGACGCAGGCCCGCCACCCAGCCGCGCCGCGGCGAGAAGAGCAGGGCCGCCGTGAACAGCAGACCCCCGGCCACGGCCATGGAGCCCGCGATGCTGGCGTCCAGCCAGACCGCCAGCCGCCAGCCCAGTTGCGACGACAACACGGCCACCAGCGCGGCCCAGACAAAGTACGAGGGCAGACGGTCACTGAGGAGTCGCGCCGTCACGGCGGGCGTGACGATCAGCGCCACCACCAGCACCGAGCCCACGGCGTCGAAGGCCGCCACGCAGGTCAGCGAGAGCAGGCCCAGCTCCAGCGTGTGCAGCAGAGCGGGACGAAAGCCCAGGCTGCCGGCGAGCAGGGAGTCGAAGGCCGAGAGCGACAGCTCTTTCCAGAAGAGCAGCAGAAAGCCCAGGTTGAGCAGCAGCAGGCCGCCCATCTGCCAGAGGGCGACGGGCAGGTCGAGGCCGAGCCACTCCAGGCGCCGGAAAGGCGCGAAGGCCAGTTCGCCCAGCAGCACGGCGTCCGTGTCCAGGTGGATGTGGCCGGCCCAGCGGCTGATCAGGATGACGGCGACGCTGAACAGCAGCGGAAAGACCAGCCCCAGGGCGGCGTCCTCCTTGACGCGCCCGCCCCGCTGCAGCAGGTCCACCAGCAGCACCATCAGCAGGCCGCTCAGGCTGGCGCCTGCCGCCAGCCAGGGGGAATCCAGGCTGCCCAGCAGGAAGAAGGCCACCACGATGCCCAGCAGCACGCTGTGGCTCAGCGCGTCGCTGAGCAGGGCCTGGCGGCGCAGCAGGAGGAAGCCCCCGGGCAGGGCACAGGCCAGGGCCGCCACGGCGGCGATCCACTGCAGTTCCGCGGCGGGGCTCATGGCCGGCCTCCGGAAGCGAGGCCCAGCGTGGCCCGGTCCGGGCGGGCGAATACCTGCCGGCGACAAGGGTGATGCAGATCGAAGGGGGAGTCCTGATTTCCGAAAATCCAGGGTTTCCCTCCCACCGACCCCCCACCCACCCGGGGCACTCGGGGTCCCGGGAAAAGTTCGCTGAATCCTCCAGGGTCTTCCGTATTTCTCGCGAAAACCCGATTCACCCCTGACAGACCGCCCGCGGCGGGCCACTCTCGCGGACCCTCTGTCTGGCCGGCGCGACCGTTCTGCACCCGCTTAGCCATGGAGCAGCGCCTCCCCACCTTCCCGCCGCAGCCGCCGCCGGCGCAACCCGCTCCACAGCCAGCCGCCCCGCGTTCCCAGCCCCAGTGACAACAGCACCAAACCCGAGGCCGCCAGCACGATGGCCGGTCCCGTGGGCAGGCGGGCGAAAGCCAGGCTGCCCGCGCCGCCCAGCACGCCGGCCAGGGCACCCAGTCCGCCGGCCAGCAGGGTCATCCGCCCCAGACGGTCCGTCCACTGCCGGGCCGCCACCGCCGGCGCGATGAGCAGCGTGCTCATCAGCACCACGCCCACGGTCTGCAGGCCCAGCACGATCACCACCACCGTCAGCAGCGTGAGGATCAGGTCCAGCTGGCGCACGGGCCAGCCCAATTGGGCGGCGAAGTCCGCGTCGAAGGCCAACAGCGAGAATTCCTTCCACAGCAGCGCCAGCGTGCCCGCCACCAGCAGGGCGGCGCCGGCCATCCAGGCCAGATCCTGGCTCAGCAGGGTCGCCGCGTTGCCGAAGAGGTAGCGGTCCAGTCCGGCCTGCGCGGCGTCGGGCTGGCGCTGGATCCAGGTCAGTCCCATCAGGCCCAGCCCGAAGAAGGAGGACAGCACGAGGCCCAGCACGCCGTCCTCGCGCAGCAGCGTGCGGCGCAGGATCCAGCTGGCGGCCAGCATGCCGATCAGCCCCGCCAGGGCCGCCCCGGCGGCCAGAGCCGGCGTGGAGCGGCTGCCCGTCAGCCAGAAGGCCAGCACGATGCCCGGCAAGGCCGCGTGGGAGACCACGTCCCCCACCAGGCTCTGCCGGCGCAGCACCACGAAAGTCCCCAGCGCGCCGCCAGTCAGGCCGATGAGCGCGCAGCCCGTCAGCACCACACGAGCCATGTGGTCTAGCTGGATCACGACGCCACCGGCGCGGACAGGGGCAGGCGCTCCGGATCCCGGGCGCGGCCGCCGTAGGTCAGACGCAGGTTGGCCTCGTGGAAGACCAAGGCCACCGGCCCCGCCGCCACCAGCTGCACGTTGAGCAGGGCCACCTGGTCGAAGTAGTCGGGCACGGTCTGCAGGTCGTGATGCACGACCAGGATGGTGCGACCCTGGCCGCGCAACTCCTGCAGCAGGTCGACGATGGCGCGCTCCGTCCGGGCGTCCACGCCCTGGAAGGGTTCGTCCAGGATGAGCAGCTCGCCGCCCTGGGCCAGGGCCCGGGCCAGGAAGGTGCGCTGCTGCTGCCCGCCGGAGAGCTGGCTGATCTGGCGGCGGGCGAAGTCGCTCATCCCCACGCGCTCCAGCGCTTCGCGGGCCGTGCGCCGTTCGGCCGCCCCGGGACGGCGCAGCCAGCCCAGCCGGCCGTAAGTGCCCATCCGCACAACGTCCTCCACGGAGACGGGGAAGTCCCAGTCCACGCGGCCCCGCTGAGGCACGTAGGCGATGCGCTGGCGCGCCTCCGCCAGCGTCCCGCCCAGCACGCGGATGCTGCCCGAGGCGGGCGTCACCTGCCCCAGGATTGAGCGCAGCAGCGTGGTCTTGCCGGCGCCGTTGGGTCCCACCAGGGCCATCAGCACGCCGACGGGCACGTCCAGATCCACGTCCCAGAGCACGGGCCGCTCGCGGTAGGCCACGGTCAGGTCGCGGATTTCCACCGCCAGAGAACCGGGTTCGTTCATGGTTGCTCCTCCAGGGCGCCGAGGATGGTGTCCACATTGTGCCGCACCATGCCGGCATAGGTGCCTTCCGGCGTGCCGCCGTCCCCCAGGGCGTCGGAGAACAGCTCGCCGCCCAGCCGAACATGGGCGCCGCGGGCGCGGGCGGCCTCCAGCACGGCCTCCAGCGTGCGCCGCGGCACGGAGGACTCGACGAAGATGGCCGGCACGCGCCGCTCCACCAGCAGGGTGGCCAAGGCCTGGACGTCCCGCGCCCCCGCCTCCGCCGCGGTGGAGATCCCCTGCAGGCCGCGCACTTCGAAGCCGTAGGCGCGTCCGAAATACTGGAAGGCGTCGTGGGCCGTCACCAGCAGGCGTCGCTCCGGCGGCAACTGGGACACGCGGGTCAGGATCTCCGCGTGCAGCGCGAGCAGCGAATCCCCCAGGGCCGCGGCCCGGGCTCGATAGCCGGCGGCGTTGGCGGAATCCGCGGCGGCCAGTTCCTCGCCGATGCGCCGGGCCACCAGGCTCCACAGCGAGACGTCGAACCAGATGTGCGGATCCGGCGCGTGCCCGTCCGGCCCCAGCAGCGGGGCGGCGCCCGGTAGCCGCTCGCCCAGCGCGGCGGAGCGGGCGCCCGGAAGATGCGCGAAGACCTCCGCCAGCCGGGCTTCCAGATGCAGGCCATTGTAGAGGACCAGGTCGGCGCGGCTCAGGCGCTCCACGTCGCCGGCCGTGGCCTTGTAGAGGTGAGGATCCACGCCAGGGCCCATCAGGCCCTGGCAGACGATCTGCCCGCCGCCGACGCGCGTGGCCAGGTCCGTGATCATGCCCGTGGTGCAGACCACGCGCAGCCGGCCGTCGTCGCCGTCCCGTCCCGGGGCGCAGCCCGTCCAGGCCAGCCACAACAGGCCCAGCCACCAGGCGGCGCGTCTCATGCGTCCTCCCCGTCGGGCAGGGCCAGAAAGACCACGGCGCCCGCCGCGGGTCCCAGCTCCGTCACCGTCTCTTCCACGCGCAATTTGAGCGAGCCGCCGAAGGGCTCGCGGGCCAGCAGCACCAGCCGCGCGCCGGGCTGCAGGCCGCGGGCGGCCAGATAGCGCAGCAACTCGCCGTCCCGGCAGGTCACCCGGCGCACGCGGGCCGGCACGCCAGCGGCCAGCTGGGAGAGCGGAAGCTCAAGGGGCGATTCCAGACTGCCGTCGGAGGCGGGGATGGGCTCCCCGTGGGGATCCGTCGCCGGTCCGCCCAGCCGCCGGGCCAGGGCCTCGCAGAAGCGCTCGCTGACCGCGTGCTCCAGCCGGTCGGCCTCCTCGTGCACCTCGTCCCAGGCGTAGCCCAGCTCGCGCTGCAGAAAGGTCTCCAGCAGGCGGTGCCGGCGCAGCACACCCAGCGCCAGCCGCCGGCCGGCCTCCGTCAGGCGCGCGCCGCCGTGACGCTCGCTTTCCGCCAGCGGCGGTTCCAGCGCAGCCAGCCGCTTGAGCATGGAGCAAACCGTGGGCGCGCTGACGCCCAGCGCCTCGGCCAGTTCCCCCGTCGCCACGCGGCGCGGGTGGGCGGGATCGGGCTCCTCGCCGAGCTGGTAGAGGGCCTTGAGGGTGTCGTCCATCGCTTCGGTCATGCCAAACGATACTTTTCGCTTCGTCTAAATTCAACCGATCGATGATAGAATCAGTGTTTTCCCTCGCGTAAATGGCGCTCCTTCCGCGCTCTCTTTGCGTACGAAGACTCGAAGACACTAAGAATCAATGAGTTTGAAAGGAGTAAGGCCCGGTGCCAGGCCGGTGCCAGGTCGGTGCCAGGCCGGTGCCAGGCCGGTGCCAGGTCGGTGCCAGGCCGGTGCCAGGCCGGTGCCAGGCCGGTGCCAGGTCGGTGCCAGGCCGGTGCCAGGCCGCCTAGACCCTCAAATCCTCGGCGCCGCCCACCAATGCTTCGGCCTCGGCGGCCAACAGGGGGTCCACCTCGCTCTTCAGGTAGTCTTCCACCTGGCTGGCGGCTCGGCCGGTGAAGGTGCGTGGGTTGCAAAGCACCTGCAGGTCGGCCAGGGTGAAGGGAATGCGCGAGTCCTCGGCCAATAGGTCCAGCAGGTTGTTCTCCAGCCCCTCCTCCTTCACCCGGCGCGCGGCGCGCAGGCTGAGCTGGCGGATGGCCTCGTGGAGCTGCTGGCGGTCGCCGCCGCGCTTCACGCCTTCCATCAGAATGGTCTCCGTGACCATGAAGGGCAGTTCGGCGTCCAGGTGGCGGCGAATCACCTCCGGGTAGACCACCAGCCCGCTGAAGACATTCTCCAAAATCAGCAGGATGGCGTCCGCGCAGAGGAAAGCCTCGGGCACGGCCAGACGCTTCTGGGCGCTATCGTCCAGCGTGCGCTCGAACCACTGGGTGGCGGCGGTCATGCCCACGCCCTGGGGCAGGGCCATCAGGTACTTGGCCAGGCTGCCCACCCGTTCGCTGCGCATGGGGTTGCGCTTATAGGCCATGGCGCTGGAGCCGATCTGGTCCTGCTCGAAGGGCTCCTCCACCTCCTTCAGGTGCTGGAGCAGGCGCAGGTCCGTAGTGATCCGGTGCGCGCTGCGGGCCAGTCCGGCCAGCCAGTCCAGCACGCGGGCGTCCTCCTTGCGCGGATAGGTCTGGCCGCAGACGGCGTAGTCGCGCTCGAAGCCCATCCGGCGGGTGATCTCCGCGTCCAGCCGGCGCACCTTATCCTCGTCGCCGTCGAAGAGCTGCAGGAAACTGGCCTGGGTGCCCGTGGTGCCCTTGGAACCCAGGAAGCGCAGGTTGGCCAACCGGTGTTCCAGGTCCTCGAAGTCCAGCATCAGATCCTGCAGCCAGAGGGCCGCGCGCTTGCCCACCGTCACCGGCTGGGCGGGCTGGAAATGCGTGAAGCCCAGGGTGGGCAGCTCCTTCCAGCGCCGGGAGAAGGCCGCCAGCCGGGCGATCACTCGCAACAGGCGGGTGCGCAGCAGGCGCAGGCCTTCGCGCAGCTGGATCAGGTCGGTGTTGTCGCCCACGTAGGCGCTGGTGGCCCCCAGGTGGATGATCCCCGCCGCCTGCGGGCACTGCAGGCCCCAGGCGTGCACGTGGCTCATCACGTCGTGTCGGGTGATCCGCTCGCGCTCCTCGGCCTCGGCGTGGTTGATGTCGTCCGCCGTGGCGCGCAGCTCGTCCAACTGCTCCTCGCGGATGGGCAGACCCAGCTCACGTTCCACCTCGGCCAGCACGATCCACAGGCGGCGCCAGGTGCGGAACTTGTGGTCCGGGCTGAAGATGTGGCTCATCTCGGCGCTGGCGTAGCGGCCCAACAAGGGATTCTCATAGCGGTCGCGGGCGTGGTCCATGGATTCTCCTCCTGACTGCGGCGGAGGGAAACCTACCATCCCCCACCCGTCCCAGCCAGCGCCGCTCGGGCGCGCCGCCGGCGAATCGGCCGCTGTGCCGGGTCCGGAGCTTCAGCCGACGCGCTGCAGATCGGCTGTAGAGGCGCAATGGGTGGTTTCGTTGGTTGCCCCGGCGGGGGGACTTTCACACCTTGCAACGGGGCGTCTGCAGCAACCGGAAAGAACGGACCCTTCCGGTGGATCAGCGGGAAAAATCCGCGGACCGGGCTCGAGCGAGCCGCCGGATCGAGTTCAGATAAGGAACAAGACATGTCCCACAAGGTGCTGGAAGCCGCCTTTTCCGATCGTCGCGGGCTGGAGTCCCTGTTGAAGGAAGTGGAGGGGGAAGGCCTCACCGTGGTCGCCATGGGCGAAGTCACGGGGCCGCGCCTCATCGTCCGCAAGGAAGTCCGGCGCTTCGACCACCAGGTGGTGGCGGTGACGGGCCGCGACGACGCCACCTTGCGCAAGATCCTGCGGCAGCGGGAGCGCGACGGCTGGGTGGCCTGCGGCCTGGGTCCCTGCGGGGGGGCCACGGTGATGATCCTCAAACGCGAGGCGGCCGTCGCGGAGACGCCGACGGTCTGAACGGATACGTTGTAGGGACACGATGCATCGTGTCCCTACGCCAGTCATGCGGAGGTACCATGTTCGATATCGTCGATGTCCATGCCCGTGAGGTCCTGGATTCCCGCGGCAACCCCACCGTCGAGGTGGACGTCACCCTCTCCGGCGGCGCCTTCGGTTCCGCCATCGTCCCCAGCGGCGCCTCCACCGGCCAGTTCGAGGCCTGCGAGCTGCGCGACGGCGACAAGAAGCGCTACCTGGGCAAGGGCGTGCTCAAGGCCGTCGAAAACGTCAACGACATCCTGATGCCCGAGCTGCTGGGCATGGACGCCGCCAGCCAGGTCGAGATCGACCGGATGATGTGCGCGCTGGACGGCACGCCCACCAAGAAGAAGCTGGGCGCCAACGCCATTCTCGGCTGCTCCATGGCCGTGGCCAGCGCCGCCTCCGAGGCCTCCGGCCTGCCGCTCTTCCAGTACCTGGGCGGAGTGCATGCCCACATCCTGCCCGTCCCGATGATGAACGTGCTCAACGGCGGCGCCCACAGCGACAACAATGTGGACCTGCAGGAGTACATGATCCAGCCGCGTGGCGCGGCCACGTTCGCCGAGGCCCTGCGCATGGGCGCCGAGACCTTCCACGCGCTGAAGAAGGTCCTGCAGACCAAGAAGTACGCCACGGCCGTGGGCGACGAGGGCGGCTACAGCCCCAATCTGAAGAACAACCGCGAGCCCTTGGACTTGATCGTCGAGGCCATCAAGGCCGCCGGCTACAAGCCCGGCAAGGACATCTTCATCACCCTGGATCCGGCCGCCAGCGAGTTCTACGACGCCAAGAAGAAGCGCTATGTGCTCAAGGGCGAGGACCGCGTCCTGACTTCCAAGGAAATGGTGGACTACTGGGCCGAGCTGGTGGACGCCTATCCCATTGTCTCCATCGAAGACGGCATGGCCGAAAACGACTGGGACGGCTGGAGGCTGATGACGGACAAGCTGGGCAAACAGATCCAACTGGTGGGCGACGACCTCTTCGTCACCAACGTCAAGTGTCTGCAGATGGGCCTGGACAAGGGCGTGGCCAACGCCATCCTGATCAAGGTGAACCAGATCGGCACCATCACCGAGACCCTGGACACCATGCGTCTGGCGGCCCGGCACGGCTACCGCAGCGTGATCAGCCATCGCTCGGGCGAGACCGAAGACACATCCATCGCCGACCTGGCGGTGGCCACGGGCGCCGGCCAGATCAAGACCGGGTCCCTCAGCCGCACCGATCGCATCGCCAAGTACAACCAGCTCCTGCGCATCGAGGAGTCCCTGGGAGACGCGGCGGTCTATGCGGGAACGGAGGCCCGTTAGCGGGCATGAACGCTTTGCGGCGATTCAGTGAGGCGCTCGTCTCGCGGCTGGCCTTGGCCGGCGCGGGACGGGCGCCGCTTTCAAGCACCACGGGCAAGGTGCTGGCCTTCCTGTTGATCCTGGCGGGCGCGACCTGGTTCGTGCTGCGGGACCACGGTCTGCTGGACCATGCCCGGCTGCGCGGAACCCTGGATTCGCTGGCTGAGCGCTCGCAGCATCTGCAGACCCAGATCGGCTGGTATCGTGGCCGGAATCGCCGGCTGGAGACCAACGATTCCTTCACCTTGGAGGAGGAGGCTCGCCGCCTGGGGATGGCGCGGCCTGGCGAGGAGTTGTACCGCGTGGTGCTGCCCGAGGACACGCTGACCCGGCGGGAAGGCGGGGAAGAATGAAGCGCTTGCGCCGCCTGTTCATGACGGGCGTCATCACCATCACACCGGTGGGCCTCTCCGTCATGGTGCTGGTGGGCGTGTTCAACTGGCTGGACCGCGTGCTGGGGCGGATGATCCAGTCCATCCTGCTGGAGCTGGGCCTGCCCTACATCCCCGGCCTGGGCTTCATTCTGCTGGTGCTGGTGATCCTCGGGGTGGGCTTCTTGACGCAGATCTACGTGGGACGCCAGCTGATCCTCGTGGGCCAGCGCTTCGTGGAGCGCATCCCCTTCCTCAGCAAACTGGTGCGCGCCGTCCGCCAGATCATGGACTCCTTTGTCACCTCCAAGAGCGAGCTCTTCCGCCAGGCCGTGCTGGTGCAGTATCCGCGCCAGGGCATCTGGTCCATCGGCTTCCTCACGCGGCGCGCCGGCGGCGAGATCCGCGAGCGCCTGCGGCCGCAACAGGACAACCGCCTGCTCTCCGTCTTCATCCCCACCACGCCCAATCCCACCAGCGGCATGCTGGTCTACGTGCCCGAAGACGACGTGATCCTGCTGGAAATGAGCGTGGAGGAGGCCGTCAAGCTGGTGGTGTCCGGTGGCGCGCTGGTCAACCAGATCACGCCCGGGGAACGTGTCGGGCGTCCGGACGCCCCCGTGCCGGGCCAGGTGTGACGTGCGACTCGCCCCGCTGCTGGTGGGCGCGTGGCTGGCGCTGCTCCCCGCAGCCTGGTCCCTGGAAGTGCAGCAGCAGGCCGAGCGCGGCCTGGAGGACCACAGCGCCCGCCTCCTGGCCCGCCAGGTGTTCGAGAATCCCCGCGACAGCTTGAACCTCGAACTGCGCGTCGAATGGCGCGCCGGATTCCGCGACTACAACCGGGACAGCCGCCGCCTGCTGGAGCAACTCCAGCTGGACGGCACGCGCCGGCTGGAAGGACCCTGGCGCCTGCGCTGGACGGCCCGCCAAGCCTTGTTCAACGAGCGCCGCTCCCTGCGCGAGACCCTGGGCTCCTCGCTGGACGCCGGCCTGCGCTGGGCCGGTCCGCTGGACCTGGAGCTGCTGGGCGGCTGGATGCAGGATCGCCGCCAGACCGGCTACGACAGCGGTCCGCGCCTCCGGGCGGGTGCCCTGGCCCGCACCCGCGAGGCGGGCTGGCTGCTGGAGGGGCGCGGGAGCTGGCAGGCCGAGCGGCCCGGCCAGCGCCGCAATTCCCGGGCGGAGGCGGACCTGCGGGCCCGCTGGCAGGGTCCCGAGGACCAGAGCGACGAGGCGCGCCTGCAGCTCGGCCAGCAACGCGAGGACGCCTTTCCCGATCCGCGCCTGGAGTCTCTCGAACGCCGCAAGACGCTGCAGGTGCGGGTGGAGAATCGTTTCCGCGGCCGTCTGTGGAAGGGCGGGCGCTACACGGCGGACCTGGCGGGCTGGAATGAGAGCCAGGATCGCCGGCCCCGGGACAGCGCCGACAGCCTGGGCGGCAGCATGGGCTCCAGCCTGGACCGCGGCCTGGATCTGCGGGCCGAGCCTGTCCAGCGGCTGGGCGCGCTGGAGGCGGCCCTCTCTTTCACCCTGCGCCGCCAGTCGCAGGAGGCCGAGTACGGCAACGTGGGCCGGCTGAGTCGCACGCTGAGCCGCATCGCGCTCAACCGGCTTGAGACCCGTCTGCTCTGGCGGCCCGCCCGGGACAGCCTGCTGGCCCTGGTCGTGGTGGAATTGCGCCGCCGCGACTCGGACTTCGTCGGCCCAGCCCGCCGGGATCCCGACTACACGGACCAGGCCCGCCGGGACCTGCGGCTGCGCTGGAGCCACTCTTGGCGGCCCGGCGCGCGCCTGGGCCTCGAGGGGGGCCTGACCCTCAACGCCGAGCGGCACCTGCAGTCCAGCCGCAGCGGGTCCAATTACCTCAACCGCACCTGGCGCGCGGGCGCCGACCACCGCGTGGGGCTGGGCGCCTTCCAGACCACGGGCGGCGGCGCGCTGGTGGCCGACTACCGGCTCTACGACTTCGACGATCCCGACGAGCCGCGCAGCTGGATCCAGCGCCGGCTGCAGTGGGAGGAGCGCGTGCGCCGGGACATTTGGCGGGCGGCGGGGGCGCGCGGCGCCTGGCGCCTGGCCTGGGAGGGCCGCGGGCGCTGGATGGAGGAGGACGGCGGTTCCTTTGCGCGCCGGGACGGGCGCGAGCTCATCTCGGACTCGGCGCGGGAGTGGGGGTTGACCAGCAGTTTGGACCTGCGACACGGCGCCTGGACCCTGCGGCCGGGCTGGTCCTGGCAGCGGCGCGGCGACTGGCGCTGGAACGACGGTTCGGGAACGCGCAACCGGCGCCAGGTGCGCGACCTGGCCCGGCAGGGTCCGCAGCTCTTGCTGGGGCGGGAGAGCCGGCGCGGTCACTTCAGCCTGGACCTGCAGTGGGAGCGGGTGCGCGACCGCGGGCTGGGGGAGGCCATCCGGCGCCAGAGCCTGCGGGCCCGGCTGGAGTGGAGCTGGCGGACCGGTTGATACCGGCGGGCCGGCTGAGCCCGGGTGGGACGCCGGGCAGCAGGTTGCTTGACGGGTTTTCTATGTTCAGGGCCCCGCGCGAAGCCGCGCCGGGCAAGCGGAAGGATTGTCACACGTGCGCCGAGTCTACCTGGATCACGCCGCCACCACGCCGCCGGACCCGCGGGTCTGGGAGGCCATGCTGCGGCTGTCAGGGGAGGCTTGGGGCAATCCCAGCAGCGGCCACCACCTGGGGCGACGGGCCCGCTCCCTGTTGGACGACGCCGCCGAGCAGGTGGCCGCGGCCATCGGAGCGCGGCGGCCGGACGAGATCCTCTTCACCAGCGGCGGCACCGAGGCGGACAACCTGGCCCTGCGCGGCGTGCTGGCGGCCCTGCCGCCGGAGCTGGCCCTGCTGACCACCGCCGCGGAGCACGCGGCCGTCCTGGAGACGGCGGCGGATCTGGAGGCCGCGGGCCGGCCCGTCCTGCGGCTGCCGGTGGATTCCCGCGGCCTGCTGGATCCTGCCCGGCTGGACGAGGCGCTGGGCCGGGTACCCACCGGGCTGGTGAGCGTCATCTGGGCCAACAACGAGCTGGGCGGCATCCACGAAATGGCGCGCCTTTCCGAGATCTGCCGCCGGCACGGCGTGCTCCTCCACACGGACGCCGTCCAGGCCCTGGGGCGCCTGCCCGTGGATCTGCGCGAAGTACCCGTGGACCTGCTGAGCGGCAGCGCGCACAAGTTCCACGGACCCAAGGGGGCGGGCTTCCTCTACGTACGCCGGGGTGTGGCGCTGCGCCCGCAGCAGACCGGTGGCCTCCAGTTTGCCGGTCTGCGGGGCGGCACGGAGAACGTGCCCGGAATCGTCGGTCTGGGGCTGGCCCTGGAGCTGGCCGTCCGCGAGCGACCCCAAGTGGTGGAGCGCCTGCGAAGCCTGTCCGCGCGCTTCAAGGCCCGGATCGCCGCGCTCCCCGGCCTGACCCTGCTGGCGGACGGCGGGGCGTCGGACTGCCTGCCGGGCCACTTCTCCTTGAGTTTCACGGGCGTGGAGGGCGAGGCCCTGCTGCTCTCCCTGGACCTGGACGGCATCGCGGTCTCCAGCGGCTCCGCGTGTCACACGGGCTCCATCGAGCCCAGCCACGTCCTGCTGGCCGCGGGTCTCAGCCCGGCGCAGGCGAAGAGCAGCATCCGCTTGGTGCTGGGTCGTTCCACCACGGAGGCGGACCTGGACTACGCCGCCGAGCGGTTGGACGAGCACGTCCGCCGGCTGGGGTCCGAGGCGTGAGCCGCGGACGCGTGGTGGTGGCCATGTCCGGAGGCGTGGACTCCTCCGTGGCCGCGGCCCTGCTGGTCCGGGAGGGCTGGGAGGTCGTGGGCCTGACCATGAAGCTCCACGGCCATGCGGAGAGCGGCCTGCCCACGGTGGAGCGCAGCTGCTGCGACCTGAGCGCCTACCGGGACGCCCGCCGGGTCTGCGACCGGCTGGGCGTGGCCCACGCGGTGGTGGACCTGGTGGACGAGTTCCGGCGCGAGGTCATGGACGTGTTCGCCGCCGAGTACTTCGCCGGCCGGACGCCCAACCCCTGCGTGCTCTGCAACACGCGCCTCAAGTGGGAACACCTCTGGGAGCGGGCGCGCCGGCTGGGCGCCGATGCCGTGGCCACGGGGCACTACGCCCGGATCGAGCCGGTTGGCGGCGGCCACGCGCTGCTGCGCGCCGCCCACCTGGAAAAGGACCAGAGCTACGCGCTCTGGGGGTTGCGGCGGGAGCGGCTGGCGGGCACGCTCTTTCCGCTGGGCGGGCTGGAGAAATCCGCCGTGCGCGCGCTGGCCGCGGAACTGGGCCTGGGCACGGCGGACAAGCCCGAGAGCCAGGACATCTGTTTCGTGCCCGACGGCGACTACGCACGCTTCCTGCGCCACCACGATCCGGAGCGCGCGGCCGCCCAGGTCGAGGGCGAGCTGGTGGGGCCGGACGGCCGCGTGCTGGGCCGGCACGCCGGCGTGGCGCGCTTCACCGTGGGCCAGCGGCGCGGGCTGGGCGTGGCCCAGGGACGGCCGCTCTACGTGCGCAGCATCGACGCGGCCAGCGGGCGCGTGCAGCTGGACGAGGACGCGGCACTCTTCCTGGACCGGCTCTGGGCGGACGGGCTCAACTGGCTGACGGAGGTGCCGGAGGGCTGGTGGAGCTGCCGCGCGGCCATTCGCTATCGGGACGCCGGCGTGCCCTGCCGGGTGCAGGTCCAGGGCGACACGGCGGAGGTCTGGTTCGCGGAGGCCCGCCGGGCCATCGCCCCGGGCCAGGCCGTGGTCTTCTACGAGGGCGAACGCGTGCTGGGCGGCGGCTGGATCCGGCGCGCCGGCTCACAGGAGGAGGCATTCCATGTCGAGTGAGGGCAAGACCCGGGCCCTGACCATTCCCGGCCTGCGGCGCATGAAGGAGAAGGGCGAGCGCATCGTCGCGCTCACCGCCTACGACGCGCTCTTCGCCCGGCTGGAGGACCAGGCCGGCGTGGACCTGATCCTGGTGGGGGACAGCGTGGGCATGGTCTACGGCGGCCGCGCGGACACGCTGGCTGTCACCGTGGAGCAGATGGTGTATCACACGGCCTGCGTGCGCCGCGGCGTGGAGCGCGCCCTGCTGATCACCGACATGCCCTTTCTGAGCGTCCAGGGCGGTTTCGACGAGGCGCTGCGCAACTGCGGGCGCATGCTTTCCGAGGGCGGGGCCCAGGGCGTGAAGATCGAGGGCTGCGCCGCTGTGCTGGAGACCATCCGCCGGCTGGTGGACTGCGGCATTCCCGTGATGGGCCACCTGGGTTTGATCCCCCAGAGCATCCACCGCCTGGGCGGCTACGGCCAGCGCGGGCGTTCCGCCGGGGAGGCCGCGCAGCTGCTGGAGGACGCCCGGCGGCTGGAGGAGGCGGGCTGCTTCAGCCTGGTGCTGGAGAAGCTCGAGCCCGGCCTGGCGGCGCGGATCACGGCGGGCCTGGGCATTCCCACCATCGGGATCGGCAGCGGCCCTGACTGCGACGGCCAGGTGCTGGTGAACGTCGATTTGCTGGGACTTTACGAGGAGCTTCAGCCGGCCTTCGTGCGCCGCTTCGCCGAGCTGGCCGGCCCCGTGCGCGAGGCCGTGCGCGGCTACGCCGCCGCCGTGCGCGCGGGTGGCTTTCCCGGCCCCGGCGAGATCTGAGCTGGAGTTTGCTCGAACCAACACAGAGGCACAGAGGCACAGCGTTGAGATTGGAATTGTCGGGGTCGTAGGCAGGGACGTTCGAGGATCTGCTTGAGCACGAAGGCACGAAGTCTCAAAGCGAGTTGTGTTACGCGAGGTGAAGGCCTTTAGGCCTGAACCAGAACCAGGTGGTGACGCCGTCAGGCCTGACCGGCCGTGCGGAACCAACTACGTGGTTGCAGGAAGCCCGACCGCCGGCTAGCGGAAGGCCACCGCGAGGTGGCCTGACTCTGGCCGCTGAGAAAAAGCGCCTCTTTGGCGCCACCTTTCTGGCGCCAGCAGAAAGGTGGAAAACAAGGGCTCCCGGCATCTGCCGGGATAACGGGCAAGGGTTCGGATCCCCCGGTCAAGCCGGGGGATGACGGGCGGGGGACCACTTCTGGCGCCAGCAGAAAAGTGGAAAACACGGCCCCCCGGCACAGCCGGATTGACAGACTGAGGACCCAGTGGAGCTGCTGACCACCATTAGCCAGATGCAGGCACGCGCCGGCGAACTGGAGCGCCAGGGCCGGCGCATCGGCCTCGTCCCCACCATGGGCTACCTCCACGAGGGGCACGCCTCTTTGCTGCGCCGGCTGCGCCCCGTCTGCGACAGCCTCTGGCTGAGCCTCTTCGTCAACCCGGCCCAGTTCGGGCCGCGAGAGGACCTGGCGCGCTATCCGCGCGACCTGGAGCGCGACCTGGCCCTCTGCCGCGCCGAGGGCGTGGACGGCGTGCTGGCGCCCCAGCCCGGGGAGGTCTATCCCCCCGACTACGCCACCTGGGTGACCCCGGGCGCGGTGGCCGAGCGCTACTGCGGCGCCTCGCGGCCCGGCCACTTCCAGGGCGTGCTGAGCATCGTCCTGCGGCTCTTCCTCTGGACCCGCTGCCGCGTGGCGGCCTTCGGCGCCAAGGACGCCCAGCAACTCTGGCTGATCCGCCGGATGGCGCGCGACCTGGACCTGGAGCTCGAGATCCTCGAGGGCGCCACCGTGCGCGAGCCCGACGGCCTGGCCCTTAGCAGCCGCAACGTCTACCTGTCGGAGGCGGAGCGCGTGAGCGCCCTGGCCCTGCAGCGCGCCCTGCACGCGGGCTGCCGGCTCCTCGAGGCGGGCGCCGCGCCGGCCGCGGCCCTGGACTCCATGCGACGGGTGCTGGAGGCGGAGCCCGGCGTGGAACTGGACTACCTGCACGTGGCGGACTGGGCCACGCTGGACTCCCTGGCTGGCACGCCCGCCAGGCCTGAGTGGGCCACCGGCCCGGCCGTGTCCCTGGCACCCGGCCAGGAACTGGTCGTGTTGACGGCGGCCCGGGTGGGCGCCACGCGCCTGATCGACAACATGCGGCCGCGCTGGGGGGAACCTCGCCCGGCCTGAGGGAATTGAACGGGGCCGTGGTCGTCCATGTGAGGCGTGTTCCAGCGGCCGGAATCCAAGGAGGACATCGTGACCCGGGAGCTCTCCGTCATCGTGCTGGCCGCCGGCAAGGGCACGCGAATGAAATCGGACCTGGCCAAGGTTCTGCACCCCTGCCTGGGGCGCCCGCTCATCGACTGGGTGCTGGATCAGGCGGACGCCGTGGGCGCCCGGCACCAGGTGGTGGTGGTGGGGCATCAGCGGGAGGCCGTGATGATGGCCGTGGGCGGCCGCGGCGTGAGTTTCGCCGTCCAGGCCGAGCAGAAGGGCACGGGGCACGCGGTGCAGATGTGCCGCGCGGCCATGGAGGGGCGGACGGGCGACGTGCTGGTGCTCTCGGGCGACGTGCCGCTGCTGGGGGGCCGGACCCTCGCGGCCCTGCGCGACGTCCACAGCCAGGGCGGGCACGCCGCCACCGTGCTCACCGCGCTCTTCGACGACCCCACCGGCTACGGCCGGGTGATCCGCGACGCCGCGGGGCGGGTGGCCCGCATCGTCGAGCACAAGGATGCCAGCGAAGCCGAGCGCGCCGTGCGCGAGATCAATTCCGGCATTTACCTGTTCGACGTGGAGCGGCTGTTCGGCTGCATCGACCGGCTTCGTCCGGACAACGCCCAGGGCGAATTGTATCTGACCGATGTGATTCGTTTTCTGGTGGAAGACGGACTGCCCGTCGCCGCCCTGCCCACCGACGATCCGGCCGAGATCCAGGGCATCAACACCGTGGAGCAGCTGGAGCAGGTGGAGCGGGAACTGGCCCGGCGGCGGGGCGCGAACGCGGAAAAAGCGCTATCATGAATCCAGTCAATGGGAAGGGAGACAAGATGACCGTCCGCAGCCTCGCAGGAATCCTGTCGATTCTGCTGTTGGTGATCTCCGCCCAGGCCCAGTTCAAGGACCGGGCCGACGTTCAGCCCCTGGCGGGCCTCGTCATGCAGCCCATGGCCGGCCTGAACCTGCAGGGCCCCCTGCTGGATCCGGCCCGCATGCACCTGAGCCAGTCGGTCTCCATGGGTTTTGCCAGTGGCGGCGGCGGGTCCGTGGGCACAGGCCTGTACCTGAACCAGCTCGACTACCGGCTGAGTTCCACCCTGGACATGCGCCTGCAATTGGGCGTGAACAGCGTCTTCCACAACTCCGTCGTGCCCGGCATGACCGGACAGGGCCTGGTGGGCGGCGCCGAGTTCGTCTGGCGTCCCAACGCGGACTTCGAAATGCGCCTGGCCGCCTCCCGCGGACCGGCGACCAGCCGCTCCTGGCCGGGTGCCTGGGCCTCGCCCCTGGACGGCTGGAGCCATCCATGAACCACTCCAAGCACACCTGAGGCCATGTCCATTCGTCGCACCGCACCCCCATCATCCGGCGGGCCCTCCGGCTCCGGCGGCGGCTTCTGGACCGCGCTGGCGGCTTGGTCGGCCCTGGCGGTCTCCCTGGCCAACCTGGCCTTGCTGTTCCACTTCTGGAACCGCCTGCCTGCGGAGGACTTGAGCGAGGGACTGAACGGCTGGCTGGGCCGCGGCGAGAAACCGCCGGCCGAGCAGGTGGACGAGGGCTGGCAGGAACCCGTCGAACCCGAACCCGTGGCTGCGTCGCGCCCGGCGCCCGTGGACACGCTGCAGGCGCAGAGTCCGCCGCCTCGCGAGGAGACTGCGGCCCGCGAGCCCGCCAAACCGGCCAACCAGCCCGCGCCGGAGAGCGCCCGCTCCACCATCCGCCTGCAGGTGCAGAACGGCTCGGGCGTGCGTCTGATGGCCGCCAAGGCGGCCGACGGCCTGCGCCGCCTGCGCTACGACGTGCGGGAGACGGGCAACGCCAACAGTGACCTGGACAAGACCCGCATCATCAGCCGCGTGCAGGACCCGGCGCCCTCCCTGCGACTGGCGCAGGACCTGGGCTTGTCCTCGGCCCGCATCAGCTACGCCGAGGATCCCATGCTGGTGGATGTGGACGTGACGCTCATCCTGGGAGCGGATTATCACAAGTTGCCCATCATGGGCACTCGCTGAAGGAGGGGGAGTCATGCAGGGCATTCATCTGGCCCGGCGGATCGCGCGACTGGCCTGGGCCAAGAAGGCCGAGGACGTGGTGATCCTGGACCTGCGCGGATTGACGGACACGACGGATTTCTTCGTCATCTGCACGGGCAGCGTGGGCATGCACGTCCGCGCCATCACCGACTTCGTCATGGACGAGGCGCGCAAGCTGGGCGAGAAGGCCTACGTCTCCGAGCGTGACTCCGACGAGTGGATGGTCGTGGACTTCGTCAACGTGATCTTCCACAGTTTCCAGCCCGCCAAGCGCAAGCTGTACAACCTGGAGCGGCTCTGGTGCGACGCCCTGCGCCTGGAGCTGGACGAGCAGACGGGCAAGGCCGGCACCCTGAAGGACGCCCGCGAGGAGTTGGAGGTGCGCCGCGCCGCCGCCGCCGCCCGCACGGCCGCCCGTAAGCTGTCCAAAGCCGCCGCCAAGGGCTGAGCCGGACATCCAACCAGCCAGTCCGTGACACATTCCGGCCGCCCGTGCGGCCGGCCTGCATGAGGAGCGCAGATGGCACAAGAGATCCTGGTGGTGGGCTCCACGGCCCTGGACACGGTGGAGACGGCCCACGGCAAGGTGGAGGACGCCCTGGGCGGCAGCGCGTTCTACTTCTCCGCCGCGGCCTCCCGTTATGCGCCCGTGCAGGTGGTGGGCGTGGTGGGCGAGGACTTCCCCCTGGAGCAACTCGATCCCCTGCGCCGGCTGGGAGTTTCCCTGGACGGTCTGGAGATCGTGCCCGGCGGGCGCACCTTCCGCTGGGGCGGGCGCTACCACGCCGACATGATGGGCCGTGATACGCTGTTCACGGAACTGGGCGTCTTCCAGGCCTTCCAGCCCCACATCCCGGAGCAGGCCCGGCGCCGGCCCGTGCTCTTTTTGGCCAACATCCAGCCCAGCCTGCAGCTCGACGTGCTGGACCAGATGGAGAGCCCGCTGCTGGTGGTCACCGACACCATGAACCTCTGGATCGACACGGCCCTGGCGGACCTGAAGCGCGTCATCGCCCGCACCCACATCCTCATCGTCAACGACGAGGAGGCCCGCCAGATCACGGGCCAGCGCCACCTGTTGGCCGCCGCCCGGGCCCTGCTGGGCATGGGGCCGCGCACGGTGGTGGTGAAGAAGGGCGAGCACGGCGCGCTGATGGTCGGCCCGGGCAGCCTGTTCGCCGCGCCGGCCCTGCCCCTGGAGCGGGTGGTGGATCCCACCGGGGCGGGCGACACCTTCGCCGGCGGATTCGTGGGCTCGCTGGCCGCCGAGGGCCGGGTGGACGAGGGCACGCTGCGGCGCGCCGTGATCCGCGGCTCGGCCCTGGCCAGTTTCAGCGTGGAGGATTTCTCCCTGGGGCGCCTGCTCAGCGTCACGCCCGGGGAACTGGAAACCCGGTTGCGCGAGTTCGCCGCCCTGACCGAATTCACGCTGGAGTAATGGAACCTCTGACCTGGGTGGACGGCGCGCTGGAGATCATCGATCAGACGCAGCTGCCCGACCACAGCCTGACCCTGCGCCTGGCGCGCGTGGCCGACCTGCGGGAGGCCATCGCGACGCTCAGGCTGCGCGGCGCTCCCGCCCTGGGGCTGGCCGGTGCCTGGGGCACCGCCCTGGCCTGCCGGGAGGCCGGCTCCCCGCTGGATCCCCGCTATCCCGAACGTGTGCGCGGCCTGGCTCTGGAACTGGCCCGGGCTCGGCCCACCGCAGTCAACCTGGCCTGGGGCGTGGAGCAGGTGCTGGCTGCCCTGGCCGACCTGGAACCCGGCCGCTGGGCCGCGGAGGCTTGTGTCACGGCGGCCCGCCTGCACGAGGCGGATCGCGCCGCCGGGCGGGCCATGAGCGCCGCGGGCGCCGACCTGCTGCGCGCGGGCGGCCGCTATCTGACGCACTGCAACGCCGGCCCGCTGGCCACCAGCGGCGTGGGCACGGCCCTGGGGGTCTTCCTGGAGGGCCACCGGCGCGGGCTGGACTTCGAGGTGCTGGTGGACGAGACCCGGCCGCTGCTGCAGGGGGCCCGGCTGACCACGCTGGAATTGCAGCAGGCGGGCATCCGCGTGCGCCTGATCACCGATTCCATGGCGGCCTTCGCCATGCAGCGGCTGGGCGTGGACGGCGTGTTCGTCGGGGCCGACCGCATCGCCCTGAACGGCGACACGGCCAACAAGATCGGCAGCTACGGCCTGGCCCTGGTGGCCAGGGCCCACGGGGTGCCGTTCCATGTGGTGGCGCCCCTCTCCACCATCGACGGGCAGTGCCCGGACGGCGGGGCGATTCCCATCGAGGAGCGTGATGCGACGGAACTGCTGGGCTACGGCCCGCTGCGCTGGGCGCCCGCCGGGACGGCGGCCTGGAACCCGGCCTTCGATGTGGTGCCCGCGGAACTGATTCAAGATATTGTCACCGAACGGGGCCTGCTGGGTGCGCCCTTTCCGGGTGCGATCCGGAAGGCGCTTGCGGAGCCCGCGATCTGAACTCGCACCGTGCAAGGAGTACAAGATGAAGCGTAATCTGGCGCGTGGAGCCTGGACCCTGTTGGCCGTCCTGCTGCTCAATACCTCGGCATTGGCCGGCAAGTCCATGGAGCTGCGCAGCGCCAACACTTACTACGGCCAGGGCGACAAGGTCCAGGCCCTGGAGTGGTACGAGAAGGCGGCCCAGAAGGACACGCGCGAGGCCCAGGTCTACGCGCGGCTGGTGGAACTCTACGCCGCCAAGCAGGACTGGGTCGGGATGAACAAGGCCCACCTGGGCTTCGCCACCTGCCAGGACAAGCCCAAGGATCTGGAGAAATACCAGCAGGACGCCGAGCGGATCATCGAGCAGCTCTGGAAGGGTCTCTGGAACGGCCACGTGGCCCAGGTCAAGTCGGCGGACTCCACGCTGGCCCTGGGCGACAGCGCCGCCACCCGCGAGCACTTCAAGCAGGCCCGCGACCGCATGGACAGCGCCCTGCTGATCCTGCCCAACCGGCTGGACTTCCTCAAGCGCAAGGGCGACCTCTACATTCAGGAGTACAACTCGCTCTACTCGGGCAGCGCCGGGACTCCCGTGCTGCAGGAAGCCGCCAAGACCTATACGGCCCTGGTGGCGGCCGCGCCGGACTCGGCCGACTACGCCCTGACCCAGGTCCAGTTGTATTACAACCTGCGCGACTTCGCGCAGAGCCGCAGCGCCGTGGACCGCGCGCTGGAGAGGCACCCCACCCACCCCGAACTGCTCAACTACGCGGGCAAGGTGCGCATCCAGCAGGGTCTGGCGCTCAAGAACGACGAGGGCAAGAAGTTGATGGCCGAGGCCACGGGCTTCCTCAACAAGGCCATCGAACTCAATCCCACCGACCCCATGCTGGTCTACAACCTGGGCCTGCTCTACCGCGACATGGGCGAGCCCGAGAAGGCGCTGGCCACCTTCGGACGCATCGAGGCCCTGAGCGGCGTGGAGCCGGCCCTGCTGTTCGACTCCTACTACTCCATGGCCGTGCTCTACTTCCAAGACCTGCCCGATGAGAAGCAGGATGCGGCCAAGGCCGCCAGCTGCTTCCAGAAATGCCTGGACCTCCAGCCGGACAACAAGCAGCTGATGTTCAACCTGGGCGTGGCCCTGGTGCGCACGGGCACCAAGGAGAACATCGCCAAGGGCAAGGACCTGATGAACAAGGGCCAGTAGGCCCGGTCACGAATCGTGCGGCCCCGGCCACCCGGCCGGGGCTGCTCTCTTGCGCCGGACCGCGCGCGGCGCAGGTGGGAGTGGGGATCGCGATGATGCTTCGCGCCGGCCGCCGGCAGCCCGCCTCCAGTGAAGAACGACGGATTCCCCGCCACGTGGCCGTCATCATGGACGGCAACGGGCGCTGGGCCCGGCAGCGCGGCATGCCCCGCGTGGCCGGCCACCACGAAGGCATCCACTCCGTGCGCGAGATCGTGGAGGCCTGCGGCGAGCTGGGCGTGGAGGTGCTCACCCTCTACACCTTCAGCGCCGAGAACTGGCAGCGCCCGCCGGCGGAGGTGCGCGCGCTGATGTCCCTGCTCATGCGCACCATCGCCGCCGAGGTGGAGCGCCTGCACGCCAGCAACGTGCGCGTGCGGACCATGGGCTTCCTCGAGGATCTGCCCGTGCGGGCCCGCCAGGGCATGCTCAAGGCCATGGAGCGCACGCGGGAGAACACGGGTCTGGTGCTCAACCTGGCGCTTTCCTACGGCTCGCGGCAGGAGATCCTCCACGCCGTCAATCAGCTGCTGAAGGAGGGCGCGCCCTCCGTGGACGAGGCCGGCCTCTCCCGCCGGCTCTTCACTGGCGACCTGCCCGACCCCGACTTGCTGATCCGCACGGGCGGCGAGCACCGCCTCTCGAACTTCATGCTCTGGCAGCTGGCCTACACCGAGTTCTACATCTCCGACAAGCTCTGGCCCGAGTTCCGGCGCCCGGAGCTGCTCAAGGCCTTCGACGCCTTTGCGTGTCGCGAGCGCCGCTACGGCAAAACCTCCGAACAGCTGCATCCATGAGGCCCCGGCGCTGGATCCTGGCGCTGCTGCTGATCCCCGCCCTGTTCCTGATGGGTTTCCTGGCGGCCTGGCGCCTGCTGGGCCTGGAGGAGAATCTCCGCCTGCAGGTGCTGCATCTGCTGGCCCGCCAGGGACTGGAGCGCGTCCAGCTGGCGGCCGTGCGGCCTGCCTGGCTGGGCCTGGACCTGCGCGGCCTGGGCTTCACGCGCCCGGGCGGAGGTCTGCGCCTGGAGAGTCGCCAGGTCCGCCTGCGGCTGACGCCGCTGGATTGGCTGTTCCATCCGGGCAGCGCGCTCTCCGCCGTGGACTGGGTGGAACTGCAGGACTTCCGGCTGGTGGCGGACCGCAGCCTGTTCACCAAGCGCCAGAGCGCGGCGCCCACGCCCACGCTGGAGGAGTGGCTGCGCCGGCTGGCCCCGGCCCTGCGGGAGACACCGGAGATCCGCCTGCGCGGCGGCACCCTGGTCTGGGTGGACGGCGCGGGCACACGCACTCTGCTGCTGGACCGGCTGGAGGGCGTGGCCCTGCCGCTGGACGCCGGGTTGGAAGTACTGCTGCGCAGCCAGCTGCTGGGGGACCGGCGCCAGGCCTTCCGGGCCGATCTGCGTTTCGACCCGGCGACCCTGGACGGGCGCTTCCACGTCCGGGTGGACAGCCTGGGCAAGCGGCTGGAGAAGCCCGACTGGTGGCCCGGGCTGCGCACGGTCCAGGCCTGGAGCTCGCTGACCCTGGGCGGGCGCCTGCAGGCCGGAAAGCTGGACTCGCTGGCCGGGCAGGGACGCCTGGCCCTGAGCGACGCCCGGCTGGGCGAGCTGCAGGATCCCTGGCACGGGTCGCTGGAGCTGGAGCTGGGCCTCGACAGCGTGCGCGTGGAGCGCGGCCGCCTGGAGCGGCGCGGCGAGCAGCTGGAGTTCGGCGGCGCGCTGCCCTGGCGGCTGGAAGGCGCCACGGCCTGGCTGCGGGCTGCGGACCTGGACCTGGGCGCCCAGTGCCGCGGGCTGCCGCCGCTCAAAGGATGGGAGTGGGAACGGCTGGCGGGCCGGCTTGACCTGCAGGTGGACGGGGTCTGGCGGCAGGGCCCGCGGCTGGACGTGCTCGCGGCGCTGCGCGGGTTGCAGCTGGACGGCCGGGATTGGGGCGAGGCCCGCGCGACCGGCAGCTGGCGCGACGGCGTGCTGGGCATCCGCAGGCTGGACTGGCAGCCCCGGGCGGGCGTGTCCGCCAGCGCCACGGGCGAAGTCCGCGGGCTGCCGGGCCGGCCCGACCTGCGGCTGGACACGCGCCTGCTGGCCGAGCTGGCCCGCCTGCCCGGACTCCAGGGTCTGCTGGTGGACAGCACGCGCCTGGAGCTGGACCTGCGGGTGGAGACGGAGCGCCGCGGCGCCGGTTGGCGGCTGGGCCGGCTGGACGTGAACGGCCGGCTGCTGGATCCACGGCGCGAGCTGCTGGGCCTGGCGGGCGGCGCGCTGCCCGGTCAGCTGCTGGACGGTCATCCGCCCGAGGGCACGCTCAGCCTGCGCCTGCCCTCCAGCCGGCAGCTGGGCCTGCTGGAGCTGGTGAACGGCGAGACCCTCGACTGGACCCTGACGCTGGAGGGTCTGGCCCGCGACCTGGCCCCGCTGCTGGGCCTGCGCGAATCCTCCACGCTGGACGCGCTGTCCGGCGTGTTGCGCCTGCAGGGCCGGGGCCTGGAGACCGAGGCCGAGGCCGAGCTGTCCTGGGGCGGCCGGCGGGCCCTGGTGGATGGGCACCTGGCCTGGTCCGACAGCCTGCGGGCCTTGAGCGCCGGGCTGGTGCTGGAGGGCTGGCGCAACTGCCGCCTGGAGGGTCAGGTGGAGGCCTCGCTGCGCGGCCGGCGGCTGGAGCTGGGTCATCTGCAGCTCGAGGGCCTGGAGGCCAGCGGCTGGCTGGACCTGGACTCGCGCCGCTCCCTGGTGGAGCTGACGGCGGACGACCTGCCCCTGCAGCCCTACTGGGACCTGCTGGTGGAGGACCCGGCGCCTCTGACCCTGGGCAACCTGAGCCTGATGGCCGCCGGTGAGGGCACGCTGGACAGCCTGGGACTGCGCGGCGGACTGGAGTGGCGCCAGCGCCTGCTGGGCCGTCAGACCCGTCTGCGCGCGGACCTCAGCCTGGACCGCAGCCAGGCCCGGGTGGAGCGCGGCCGCCTGAATGTGGACGGCCTGGATTGGGCCGCGCTGGAGGGGATCTGGTCGCTGAAGGAGGGGCCGCGCGCCCTGCAGCTGGATCTGCTGGAGCGCGACCTCGCGGAACTGGCGGATACGGCCCCCGGCCAGCGGCCCCTGCTGGAGGGGCGGCTGGGCGGATCCCTGCGCGCGGACCTGCGCAGCGGGGGTCCGGGCCTGGTGGCCTGGCTGAACGTGCAGCGCCCGCGCTGGGGCGGTCTGGTCTTCGAGCGATTGGACCTGCGGCTGGGGCCCTCCAGCCAGGCCGGCGCCCTCAGCCTGGACAGCTTGGTGCTGGTGCGCGGCGGGCCGTTCCCCCTGCGCTTGGAGGCCCGCGGCACCGTGCCCTTCCGCGCCGGGGATTTGGAGCTGGACGTTCAGGCGGCCGGGGACTTCCTCCATCCGCTGACCATCACGCGGGCGGGCCGGCCCTCCACGTTCTTCCGCAGCGCCAGCGGGCAGGGCGAACTGCGGGTCCAGGTGGGTGGCACGTTGCTGGATCCGCAGCTGCGCGAAGGCAGGCTGACCCTGCTGGGCGGCAGCCTGGACCTGGCCTCCGTGGCCAAGAAGGTGCGCGACCTCAACCTGCAGCTGGGCATCCAGGCCGGCCGGCTGGGCATCGAACAGTGCGAGGCCCGGCTGGGTGACACGCGCCTCTTGGTGGGCAACACCTGGGAGGCCGAGGGTCCCGAGGGCGAACTGGAACCCTGGGTCTTCGAGCGCCCGGGACTGGACTGCGGCATCCTCACCCTGCAGACCCTGGATCGGCGCGGCGGGCGGGCTCCGGTGGAACTGACCATCCCGGGGCTGATGGAGCCGGACTGGAGCGGCGCCGTGGCGCTGGCGGGCTCGCGGCCGGGCCAGCTCTTCTGCCTGGCGGGCCCGCTGGAGCGGCCGGTGCTGACGGGCCGCGCCTTCGTGGACAACGCCGAGTTCACCTTCCCATTCATCAAGGGCGAGGGCCCGCGCACGCCGCTGCTGGACGCGATCATCGGCTTCCTCAACCGGATGGAATGGGACGTGGCCCTGGAGGCCGGCCGCCACGTGAACTACTTCTGCAAGGTGCAGGGCTTCGATGACCGGCGCGTGGTCGAGCGCTTCGCCGGCTACCTGGACCGGATCACCGTGGACGTCTACCTGGACCCCACGCCCACCCCCGTACTGTTCAGCGGGCAGATCGAGGACGAGAGCTTCCGCGTGCTGGGGGACGTGACCTGCACGCGCGGCAGCGTGATCTTCCTGGACAAGGAGTTCGACGTGGAGGAGGCCGGCCTGAGTTTCGACGCTTCCACCCTGCTGCCCGTGGTCTGGGGCCGGGCCCGGCACACCGTGCTGGCCCGGGAGACGGATCCCGGCCTGCAGGGCCTGTTCGGCGAGGACGCCCGCCAGATCTGGCTGCAGTTCCGCACCGACGACGAGCTGGGCAACCGGCAGCTGCGCGGGCGTTGGGACGAGATCCGCGTGGAGCTGGTGGACGACCTGAACTCCAACCAGGACCTGCTGGAGCGCGGCCAGGAGGAGCTGCTGGTGGAGATGGGCCTGAACCCCTACGATCCGGGCGGGGCCATCGAGACCATGCTGCCCGACGTGGTGGCGGGCTTCTGGGAGATTCCCCTGCGGCCCATCGAGAGCCGCCTGCGCCGCCAGCTGCGCCTGGACGAGGTGCGGATCTTCCTGCCCGTCCTGCGCAACACGGTGGAAGAACTGCTGGCCTCCCAGACCCGTCAGGAGCAGGCCAGCCAGTCCTACCTGGACTACCTGCAGGGCACGCGCGTCACCCTGGGCAAGGCGCTGGGAAACCGCACCTTTGCCTCCTGGACCGGCCAGCTGGTGGCCTCCACGCCGGTGGAGGGCCGCACGCTGGTGCGGATCTTCCAGCGCATGAACCTGGACTACGAGGTCAGCCGCCACTTGAACCTGTCGGGCGAGCTGGTCTTCGATCCCCTGCGCACCGAGGGCGCGCTGAAGGGGGATCCGCGCATCCTGCTGCGCTATCGCCAGAGCTATTGATCACAACCTGAAAGGACGAAGCGATGAACCACCACGGACCCATCCGGATGGAATTGGAAGAGAAAAACTACGCCTTCTGCACCTGCGGGCGCAGCCAGGCCCTGCCCTTCTGCGACGGCGCCCACAAGGGCAGCGAACAGCGGCCGCTCATCCACACCTGCGAGCGCGCCGGCGCCGCCGTGGTCTGCGGCTGCCGCAAGAGCGGGAACTTCCCCTTCTGCGACGGGACCCACGCCAAGGACGTCTGAAACGACCCGGCCCGGTCCCTCACAAAAAGGGGGCTGCCAGCGGCAGCCCCCTTTTCTTCACGGATGCGGGTTCGCTACTCGAGCGTCAGGTCGAACTGGCCGGTGACGGTCACGGTCTCCGCCGGGGCGCTGATGTTGGCCGCCTGGTAGGAGAAGGTGCCGGCGATGTGCGTCGCCGTGGACGTGGTCAGCTGCAGGGTCAGCTCGGAGGACACGAAGGCGTTCATGTAGTCGGCCACGTTGGGCACGTAGGTGGCCGCGGCGTTCTCCTCGGTGTAGGTGCCCACCGCCTGGCCGTCCAGCACGAAGGCCATGTTGGCGGTCCCGAACAGGCCGCCGAAGCCCAGCATGCCGTCCTCGAACTCCACGTAGACGTTGTTGCCGAAGTCCATCGACGCGCCGTTCACCAGGGCGCCGAAGCTCCCCGTCCACTGGCCGGAGGAGCCGAACTCATAGTCGCTGCAGTCCACCATGGTGGTCAGTCGCGAGTAGACCATGGTCTCGCCGTCCTCGTCGTGGATCGTCAGCGTGTTGCCGCTCAGCTCGAAGGCCACGCTGGTGGAGTAGGGGCCGAGGGGGGTTTCGACGGTGGTCCGGATGCTGTCCTCGTCCGCCGTCCAGGTGCCCTCGAAACTCAGGCACTGCTCCAGCGTGTAGTCGGCCAGCACGTTGATCATGTTGCCGTCGCTCACCAGCTCCACCGTCTCCTGTTCGATGGTCTGGTTGTTCTCCACGACGTTGTGGCGCCAGACGCCGGTCAGGGCCGGGTTGCCGCCGCCGTCGTCGTCGTCGTCGCTCTCGAAGCAGCCGGTGAACAAGGAACCTGCCAGCAAGACGCCGAGCAGGGACAGGGGAAAGAAGCTGCGCATGTGTTTCATGGGTCTCCCGTTGCTGGTTAGGTGTGGTGACGCTCAAATGTCCCGTTTATCAAAGCTCCGTGCAAGTCGGGAACGGAAAAGGGCCGCCGGAGATCCGGCGGCCCTGGCAGAGTCGGCAGCGCGGTCGCGGACCGGCTACTTCAGCAGCATCAACTTCTGCTCGTCACGCACGCCGTCCGCCTGCAACACGGCCAGGTAGAGGCCGGAGGCCAGACCCGAGGCGTCCCAGCTGACTTGGTGCGTGCCGGCGCCCAGGGCGCCGTCCACCAGCGTGGCCACTTCCTGTCCCAGCACGTTGTAGAGGCTGAGGCGGGCGCGGCCCGCGTGGGCCAGGGTGAAGGCCAGGCGCGTGGCGGGATTGAAGGGATTCGGCCAGGCGCCGGTGAGCTCCGTCCGTCCCGGCAGGGTGGGCTCCGCGACGGCGTTGCCCGAGACCTGCATGGACACGGGCAGCGTGAGCTGCAGGTGGCTCAGGTCGTTGGTCGTGAACAGCAGGCCCGTCTCATAGGTGCCGTTGGGTAGCGGGAAGCCCGGCACGGAGGTGAACTGCAGGCTCACCCAGCTGGAGTCGCCGCCGGCCACCAGGCCGCTCATGGATCCCATCGGGATCACCCAGGCCGGGGGCTCCATCCGCACGCTCCAGGGCAGCAGCGCGCTGGCGTCCTGGTTGTGGAAGAAGCTGAAGCCCTCGGCGCCGGCCTCGCCCTGCACGCCGCAGGTGCCGCCCGTGTTCACCGGGTACAGGCCGCCACCCAGGGAGGCGATCTGGATGGTCACTTCGCCGTTGGCCTTGAGGATGGCCTGGGCGCGCACGGGGCCGCCGTTGACGAAGGGGTTGAAGTGCGAGACCCCGTCCCAGGCCACGATCAGCGAGTCCGTGTGGTTCGTCCACCACCAGACTTGCTCGGGGTGCGCAGGTTCGGGCTTCAGGTCGTCCCACCAGGCCGCCACCATGTAGGCGGGGGCCGCGGGGGAGGGCAGTTCCACGTTGGCCGACGAGCCGTTGTCGGCGCCGAAGCCCAGGTAGCCGTTGGGGCTGACGCGCACCTGCTGGAAGGCCTCGCCGTAGAGGAACTGCGTGTAGCCCAGCTCCAGCGGCTGGGTGGCCGTGTCGTGGTCAACGAAGGTCAGCGTCTGCGCGCCCGCGGGGGCCTGCCAGGCGTAGTTCGGGCCGTCGTCCTCCTGGTTGTCCTTCCACACGTAGCCGAAGCCGTCCGGCCCGCCGCTGTCGCGGGAAGCCAGGGCATCCTCCAGCAGGGTGGCGCTCCAGATCAGCGGCAGCTCGCCCTCGTTGCGGATCAGCAGGCTGTCCGCCGCCACGTCGCCGGAGACCACGGCCACGCTGACCTGCGTGTCGCTCAGGCTCAAGGCGGGCGGGGTCAGGGAACTGGCGGCCGAGGTGGTGAAGAAGATGGCCGTGCCGTCGGTGATGGTGTGCATGGTGGCGGCGTTGGCCGTGGCGTTGCGCAGCGTCATGCCGCGCAGGCTGGTCTCGTCCTTGATGCCCACCGTGCAGTTGGGGAAGTCCGTCCAGGCGGTCTGGGTGTCGTTGAAATCCTGGTACTGGAACAGGAAGGGACCGTCCCCGGTCATGGTCGGGTAGTAGAGCGGATCGTAGAGCACCAGCTGGAAGGTGTTGGGGCCGCCGCTCTGGTTGGCGGGCAGCGCCAGCCAGCTGATCACGAAGCGATGCTCCACCGCGTCGTGCCAGGTCCAGACGCCCGGCGTGCCCGTGGTCATGTGGTCGTCCCACATGGGGGCGATCATGGCATCAGGACCCATGCCGCTGGGCATGTAGTGGTTGCGGAAGTCCACTTCGCCGAAGCCGAAGTCGTCAAAGGAGATGAAGCCGTTGGAGCAGACCATCACCTCGTTGTAGGTGACGCCGTAGTAGGTGAAGGGGAAGGGCAGGGCCACGGGCAGGGAATCGTCTTGCTCGTCGCCGTTGTCCGTCAGCGGGACTTCCGTGCCCAGGCCGCCTTCGGAGGGGGCGACGGGAATCCAGGCGTAGACGGGGGCCATGTCGTAGGTGGAATCGTCATCCTCGAAGGCCCAGTAGCCGTAGCCGTCGGGCCCGGTGGGATCGCCCACGCCCGGGGTGCCCACCACGGCCAGCAGCTCGCTGCCGCCCGTGGCGCCGTCCGCCGTGCTCCATGTCAGGGAGAGCGGTAGCTGGTAGCCGATCATGGTCAGCGTGTTCACCAGGATGCTGAAGTCGACGCTGGCGGTGGCGTCGGGGGCCAGGTCGCCGACGGACTGGGGCGGGCTGGCCACCTGGCCGTAGTAGGCGTTCTCGCTGGCCAGTTCCACCATCAGGTCGTTGGCCGTCACGCTGCCCAGGTTGCGAATCTGCAGCCGCAGCGTGCGGGTCTGGCCCGGGCTCAGCGGACCGCCGGGCGTGGTGGTGCCGGTCAGGGAGGGCTGGGGCGCGCTCACTTCCAGCCACAGGCTGCGCTCGAAGTCACCCTGGTCCGAACCCACCTGCAGCAGCACGGGGACCCACTCGCCGTCGGAGAGCGTGGAGACCGGGCTGAGGCTGATGTTGTCCAGGACCAGCGTGCCGTCTGCCGCCAGGTCCGCGGGAGTCTGGACGGGGGCGTTCAGCTGGCCCAGGGCCTCGTCCAGCGAGAAGGCGACGCTCAGTCCGGTCAGGGCGACGCTGCCCGTGTTGTGCAGGCTCAGACCCACACTCTGGTTGGCCGCGCCGGGCAGGAGGCCGCCGGGCAGGGTCACGTCGCTCACCGCCACGTCCTGGGCATTGAGGCTGACGGGCAGGTCCTGCAGGATGGGCAGGTGGCGCTTCTTGGTGACGGTGAGTTGCAGCGTGCCCACGGCCAGACCGTCCAGGGGCAGGGTCGCCCGGCCTTCGGCGTCGCTGAGCACGGCGTGCTGCAGGAGGATCGTGTTGGCGTCATCGGTCTGGTAGACGCAGACCGCCGCGTTCTCCACCGGCTGGCCGCCCGTGGTCACGGTCAGGCTGAGGTGGTCCACTCCGGGGCTTAAGGAGCCGGGCACGCCTTCGAGAGCCAGCAGGGCGGGCTCGCCCAGCCACTGGCAGGTGCCCGGGTCGCCCATCAGGTTGCCCCAGTTGGAGAAATTCGCGATCTGGCCGTCGCCGGCGGGCAGGGTCTGGTAGAGTTCGAACTTGCCCTGCAGCAGGCAGGCGCCGATCTCCGGCAGGTCGTGCTCCAGCAGGCCGGCGTAGTAGCCGCCCACGATGACGTTGTTGTAGCGAGTGTGCGTGCTGGCGGTGGCGAAGCCCATGCCCGCCACGGCGCCGCCCGGGGTGGCCACGCTGCCCGCGCGCAGGAAGTTCTCGCTGTAGTCGTCCTCGCTGGAGAAGTCGCCCGTGGAGCAGGTGAAGATGGTGGCCACCGGCGTGCGCGGACCCTGGGCCAGGTTGAGCACGGTGGTCTGGTCCAGGCCGTCCATGCCGATCCAGCCGCGGTAATTGTAGTGGCTGATGCCCGAGGCGAACCAGGTGGGCAGGCTGCCCGCGCCCACGCAGAAGTTGGTGTCGATGTCCGTGTAGCCGTAGCGCTCCACCATCTCCGCGGCGATGTTGCGGCTGAGGATCTTCATGGAGAGCGCGCAGTGGCTGGAGCCCACCGTCAGGCCGACGCTCTTCAGCCATTCGGCGTCGTCCTCCATGTAGGGCGCGCTCTCGTAGCCGATGATCTTGTAGCAGATGCTGTTGAGCTGGGTGGCGTTCTCGCAGCTCAGGCGCCCCACCGCCACGTCGCCCAGCACGTCGTTGCCGGCGACGCAGGCGTAGTAGTGGTCATACCCCGTGCCGTCCGCGGGCAGGGCGTAGCTGCCGTCCGTGTCCCCCACCAGCAGCACGAAATCCACCGGGTCGGCGGAATTGTATTCCTGGGTGATCCGGGTGCGGATGGCCGTGGTGGTGAAGGTGATGTCCGAGCTGCTGACCACGGTGACCCGGTGGCCGCGGCGGCGCTTCCACTCGATCAGGTCCTGCAAGCCCGCCTGCTGCAGGGCCGTGGCGTTGGCGAAGACCAGATAGTGACCCGGCAGCCAACCCGGATTGAAGGCCGTGACGTCCATGGCCTCGGCGTCCGGGTGGTCCAGGCTGATGATCTCCGTGGCGCCCATCCGACCCAGCACGGGAGTGGGATCGGCCAGCGGGCCGCTGCCCGCGTTGACCAGATTTTCACCCTCGAAGCTGACGCGCACGGTCATGTGGCGGATCAGCCGGCCTTCGCCGGTGAGCGGATTGACCTGCACGGGGAAGAAGGTCGCGTTGACCAGGCGCCGGTCGCGCAGCAGCACGGGCTGGTCCAATTCGAAGAGCCGGCCGGGGAATTCCTCGTTGCTCTGATAGACGTCGGCGTCCTGCAGCCAGGGCAGCGGCAGTTCGACTTCGGTGTGCAGGCGCTCCTGGTTGGGCATGGGCTGCAGCCCGTGCAGGGGCTCCTCCACCAGGTCCAGGATGGTGAGCTGGATTCCGCTGCGGTCCGGAATCTGGATCAGCTGGTGAAAGGCGGGCAAGTCGGGTGCGCCAGGCTGCCCGACCCAGCCGCTGCCGGCCATCTCGATCAGATCCCAGCTCACGCCGTCCACCCGCTCGCGGCTCAGATCCGGCTGGGGGAAGTCCAGCTCGAGGATCAGGGAACCGTCGCGTTGCGTGCTGTGGGCTTGCAAACCCGCCAAGGCCCCCTGGGGAGCGGCGGTTGCAAGCAGGGCGGCTGACAGGATCAGGACACGGGAGTGCCAGCCAAGGCGGGTCGTTCTACTCATTCTCCACTCCGGCTGAATTGGCTCTCCGCCCCGGTTCCGGGCGTGAGCAGATGTGTGTGGTTCAAAGCGCGACAAAGTTGGTAAGCGAAAGCAAGAATCGTACCATGGCCTGCCACCCTGGCGAAACAAATTTTCGGAGACCTCGCATTTTGACTTGGCTGTATGCAATTGGCAGCGTCCTGGGAGTTTCGGCCGTCTCCTTGGTCGGGGTGATGACTCTGGGTCTGGGCATCGGGCGCCTGCAGCGCCTGCTGCTCGTGCTGGTGAGCCTGTCCGTGGGCACCTTGTTCGGCAGCACGTTTTTTCACCTGCTGCCCGAAGCCTACGAGCGCCAGGGCGGCGGTCACCAGGTGGCCATCTGGACCCTGGCGGGCCTGCTACTCTTCTTCGTGCTGGAGAAATTCATCCACTGGCGGCACTGTCATGTGCCTGCCTCGCAAGATCATCCCCATCCCGTGGTCTTCATGAACTTCGTGGGCGACGGGCTGCACAACTTCATCGACGGCGTGCTCATCGGCGCGGCCTATCTGGTCAGCGTGCCCACGGGGATCACCACCACGGTGGCCGTGCTGGTGCACGAGATTCCCCAGGAGATCGGTGACTTCGGCACCCTGGTCTGGGGCGGGCTAACGGTGAAAAAAGCATTGCTGCTCAACTTCATCAGTGGGCTGACGGCCCTGTTGGGCGTACTGCTGGTGCTGACTCTGGGGCCCCGGGTGACCGGGATCCAGGCGCAGATCCTGCCGCTGACCGCCGGGGGTTTCTTGTACATCGCCGGTTCCGACCTGATCCCGGAACTGCGCAAGAGCACCAGTGCCCGGGCCTCGGCCGTTCAATTACTTGCGATCCTGGCCGGACTGGTGTTGACCTGGGCCTTGACCCAGTGGTTGTCCCACGATCATACACATTCGCATGCGTGGCTGCGCCTGATGGCGGATGGATTTCTCGCCTAGGGCCGGGGGTCGGAGCTGGCCGATTTGTTAGGAATCCCTGACATCCTGTCGGCGGATCCGGAATTTCCCTCCCATCTTGGCTGAAGTCCGGCAGGACGGCCCATCGACCCGCTGGCCGATGGACAGGACCCGTGGCCGACCCGGCGTCCAGTCTGAACCAGCCTTCACGGCTGGCTTGGCGGATGCCCGGCCGCTGGCCGCACGGGGCGAGTCGGCAGGGGGAGTCCGGTTGGCACGAAAATGGCCCGGCTTGGCAGGCCATCCCAGTCATGCACAGCAGTGCGGAAAGGTCAGCATGAAGCGATTTCCCGGCAAACCCGGCGCGGCGTCTTGTCTGCGTTCCCTCCTGTTGACCATCCTCTGCCTGGGCCTATCTCGGACCTTGGCCGCGGCCGCCCCGCGCTGGCAATTGCTGGATCCCGTTCCGACGGCCGCCCCGGCGCTGGAACTGCGCCTGCTCGGCCAGGATGAACAGGGGCTGGAACTGGAGCTGACCCTGCACTGGCTGGAACTGGCGGAGCGGGACGGCGGCGTGGAACTCATCCTGCCCGGCGAGGCCCTGGCCGGACTGCCTGGCGAGCCGGCGCTGCCCGCCGTCAGCCGGCTGCTGGCCACCCCCGGCGACGCCGCAGCACGGCTGGAGATCCTGGAGCTGGAGACAGTGCGGCGCCGGGACCTGCGGCCCGCCCCCCGCTTGAGCTCGGGCTCCGACCGGCCCGATTCGCCCTCCCCGCCGATGTTGCCCCTGACGCCGACGGACGGGACCGGCGGCACGGCCCCGTGGGCGGGCCTGGGTGAGAGCGCCCTCTGGCAGGGCGTGCGCGTGCTGGGGCTGGACATCTTCCCCGTGCGCTGGGACAGGGAGCGGGGCGAGCTGGAGGCCCTGCGCCGGCTGCGGCTGCGCATCACCTGGGAGCGCGGCGCGCGGCCCCTGCCCGCCCTCCGGTCGGCGGGTGGCGAAGGCCGGCGGCTGGTGCGCTCCGGCGTGCTGAACGCGGACAGCCCCTGGCTGGACCGGCCCGAGCGCATCGCCGAACCCGCGCTGCCCGGCTCCTACCTGGTGCTGAGCTCCGACGCCGCGCTGCCCGGGCTGGCGGACTGGATCCGCTGGAAGCGCGAGATGGGCCACGAGCTGCGCGTGATCAGCGAGGGCGAGCTGGACGGGCCCGGCACCAGCTACACGCGGCTGCGGCAGGCCGTCCAGGAGGAATTCGACGCCAACCCCTTCGACTATCTGCTGCTGGTGGGCGACGTGGACCGCTACCCCAGCGGCAGCGAGGTGGACTACAACCTGGACGCGGGCTTCATCGGCGGCGGGAGCTACAGCGAGAGCCAGTGGGGCTCGCGCTGCGGGACCAGCTACTGTATCGTCAGCGATCACCTGTTCTCCCTGCTGGAGGGCGACGACTACTTCGCCGACGTGCTGGTGGGACGCTTTTCCGTGGACACGGCCAATGACCTGGCCAAAATGGTGCGGCGCAGCGTGGACTACGAGGCCGCGCCCTTCACGGGCCTGGGCACGCAATGGTTCGGCACGGGCCTGATGATCTACGACGTGGCCCAGGCGCCCAGCCGGCGCGAGGTGAAACTGGCCATCCGCGACCTGCTGATGCAGGAGGCGGGCTACGCCCGGGTGGACACCATCCACAACCACTACTGGCAGAATCCCGTCAACCCGGCGGTGGTGACCCAGCGCATCAATTCCGGCCTGAGCCTGATCAACTACCGCGGCTTCGGCTTCCGCCACCAGTGGTATGGCCCGCTCTTCGGCGTGGACCAGATGGACGACTTGACCAACGTGGGGCGCTGGCCCTACGTCACCTCCATCGTCTGCGGCGGCGGGGACTTCGCCTCCGTGGACGACGACCCCTGCCTGGGCGAGGGCTTCCTGCGCGCCGGCACCCAGCAGGAGCCCACCGGGGCCATCGGCTTCGTGGGACCCTCCGAGGAGGACACCCACACCGAGTGGAACAACTGCATCGACGAGGGGATCTACTTCGGCCTGGCGCGGGAGGGTCTGCGCACCCTGGGCGCGCTGATGGACCGGGGCAAACTGGAGTTGTGGGGCGCCTACCCCAACGCGCGCAACTGGGGCGCCACGGGCTACAACGTGCCCTTCTACTTCCACTGCTACAACCTGCTGGGCGACCCGGGGCTGGAACTGCGGACCCGCGCGCCGCGCGAATTGAGTTGCGTGACCCCCGCGAGCCTGCCCGTCGGGTTGGAACTGCTGGAGCTGCAGGTGGCGGCGCTGGATGGCCAGCCCCTGGCGGGCCTGCGCGGCTGCCTGTATCACGCGGAGACGGACCGGGCGCTCACCGCCCTGGCGGACGAGTCCGGCCGCCTGCGCTTCAGCGGCGCGGGTCTGGAGGCCGGCGCCTGGACCCTGACCCTGAGCGGTCCGGACCTGCTGCCCCTGCGGCGGGAGATTCCCGCGGGGGCGGCCGACAGCGACCTGCGCCTGAGCGCTTGGAGCCTGACGGGCGCCGAACCCGAAGACGGCCTGGCCCGGCCCGGCGAGACTTTGAGCCTGCAGCTGGAACTGCAGGAGCAGGGCCTGACAGGCGCGCCCGCCGGCCGCCTGCTGACGCTGGAGGCGCCGCCGGAGACTGTGGAGCTGCTGAGCGACAGCCTGTGGCTGGAGGCCAGCGCGCCAGGCCAGAGCCTGGCGGTCCCGGGCCTCTCCCTGCGCCTGGGCCACCTATTGCCCTACGGCGAGCCCCTTTCCCTCAACCTGCGCCTGGACGGCGCTCTGCTGGCGATCCTGAGCGTGGAGGTGGCCCAGCCTGGTTTCCTGGTGGTGGAGAGCGCGGGCGACGGCCACGATCTGGTGCCCGGCTACCAGGGCGCGCTGCGCCTGCGCCTGCTGGCCTTGGGCCTGCCCGCCGGCGATTCTCTGCGGATCCGGCTGGGCAGCCTGCACGACCAGGTGCGCGTGACCCAGGCCGAGAATTCCCTGGTCCACATCGAACCGGACAGCAGCCGCTGGCTGGAGGACCTGCGGATCCGCGTGGAACCCGAGCTGCTGCCCGGCAGCGTGGTGCCCTTCGAGCTGGGGATCTGGGCCGCGGCGGACGATCCGCATCTGAACGCGCCCCTGGCCCTGCTGCACGTCCAGCTGCCCATCGGCGCGGCCGGCCCGCTGGATCCGCTGGGGCCCGACGCCGGCGGCTACCTGGCCTGGCACTCCGGCGACGAGGGTGCCCAGGCTCCGCTGCACGAGTGGGTCAGCATCGCCGCCACGGGCCAGGAGGTGGAGCTCGTCGACTGGTACGATCCCTGGGGCGAGATCATCGACGGCGCCTCCCAGGTGCTGGACCTGCCCTTCCCCTTCCGCTACTACGGCCAGGACTACCTCCAGGTCACCGTCTGCAGCAACGGCTGGTTGGCCTTCGGCGACCACCACAACCACTGGACGGCCATCAACACGCCCATTCCCGCCGCCCAGGGCCCCGCGGCCATGGTGGCGGCCTACTGGACGGATTTGGTGAACTCCTCCAACGGCAATCCACCCTACGGCCACCTCTACACGGAGGGCCGGCCCGCGGAAGGACTTTTCCTGGTGGAATGGAATCACTTCCGCCCGGCGGGCGGCAGCTCGAATGTGGACGTGCAGCTGATCCTGCGCGACCCGGCGCTCTGGCCCACGCCCACGGGGGACGGCGAGCTCCTGCTCCACTTCCACGACATGGCCGCCAACAACGGCGACAACGGCGTGACGGTGGGGCTGGAGAATCCCCAGGAGAGCGGCGGCCTGCAGTACGTGTGCAACAACAGCTACGCGCCGGCGGCCCAGCCGCTCACCGACGGCTGTTCCCTGCTGTTCACTCCGCTGGCCTCCCAGACGGCCGTGGCCGAGCCCTCCGTCCGGCCCGCCGCGCGCCTGGACGTGCATCCCAATCCCTTCAACCCGGCGACCCGGCTGCGCCTGGAGCTGCCGGAGGCGGCGCGCGTGCGCTGGAGCCTGGTCAACCTGCTGGGGCAGACCGTGCTCCAGGAACCCTGGCGGGCCGTGAGCGCGGGTGCTTTCAGCGCCTCCGTGGACGGCGGAGCTCTGGCCAGCGGCGTCTATCTGCTGCGGGTGGAGTGGCGCGCCCAGTCCGGTCCGGCCGGCGGCGCGCTGAGCGAGAAGATCCTGTTGCTGCGCTAATCAACGGGCGGACGAGCATGGTCAAGCTGAATCGGATCACCACCAAGGGCGGCGACAGCGGCCAGACCAGCCTGGGGGACGGCCGCCGCGTGCCCAAGCACGAGGCGCGCGTGGCGGCCTACGGCGACGTGGACGAACTCAACGCCGTACTCGGACTGGCCCTGATGGAGCTGGAACGCGACTCGGCGCTGGACACGGCGCGCAACCTGGCCCTGCGCGGCCAGCTGGGCCGCCTGCAGAACGACCTGTTCGATCTGGGCGCCGATCTCTGCGTGCCCGGCGCCGCCGGGGAGCGGCTGCGGATCCCCGCCGCCCACGTGGAGCGCCTGGAGGACTGGATCGCGGCCTGGAACGCGGATCTGCCGGCGCTGGAGAGTTTCGTGCTGCCCGCCGGCTCGCCGGCCACCTGCCAGCTGCATCACGCCCGCACGGTCTGCCGCCGGGCGGAGCGCGCCTTCTACCAGTTGGCCGGGGGCACCCTCGCCGACGGGGACCTGAACCCGCTGGTGGGCGTCTACCTCAACCGGCTCTCCGACCTGCTCTTCGTGATGGCCCGCGCCGCGGCTCCCGCTGGCGAGCGGCTCTGGCACCCGGGCGGCTGACGATTGAGGGTCGGGCAGGGGACCTGCAGGTCGAAGTCAACGATACATGACTACGTGCCAGACTCGGCGCTGGTTGGTGAGCTCAACATGGCCTCACCCCCATCCCGGCGCGAACGTGCCTCAGCGATCCAGCTGCTGATCGTGGAAGGACACCGGGTCCTCCAGCGGCTCCAGGTGCGTGAAAACCGTCGAGCCGCGCAGCACGGCGCGGATGGCGGCCTCGATCTCCTCCACCAGCACGTGGCCCCGGGCCACGGACCACTCCCCCGGCACCAGCACGTGCACGCTGATGAAGCGCCGCCCGGCGGCCTGGCGTGTCAGCAGCGCGTGGAACTGGATGTCCTGGGCCTCGTAGACAGCCAGCACGTCCAGGATCCGCTGGCGCTCCTCGGCGGGAATCACCGTGTCCATCAGTCCCAAGGCCGAGGTGTGGAGCAGCTTGTAGCCCGTCCAGACGATGTTGGCCGCCACGGCCAGCGCCAGCAGCGGGTCCAGCACGCGCCAGCCCGTCAGGGCCACGGCCCCCACGCCGACGATCACGCCGGCGGAGGTCCAGACGTCGGTCATCAGGTGCTTGCCGTCCGCCTCCAGCGTGATGGAGGCGTGCTCGCGGCCCGCTTTGAGCAGCACGCGCGCCACCAGCAGGTTGATGATGCTGGCGCCCGCCGAAACCAGCAGACCGGCGCCCACGCTCTCCAGGTCCGCCGGGTGCAGCAGGCGCCTGACGGCGGCCCAGGCGATGGCCAGCGCGGCTCCGACGATCAGCGCCCCCTCGGCGCCGCTGGCGAAGTACTCGGCCTTGCTGTGCCCGAAGTCGTGGTGCTCGTCCGGCGGGAGCGCGGCCAGTTTGAGCATCAGCAGGGCGAAGATGCCCCCGGCCAGGTTGACCAGCGATTCCAGCGCATCCGAGAGCAGACCCACGGAACCGGTCAACTGCCAGGCCAGGGTCTTGATGGCGATGGTGGCCAGCGCCGCCGCGATGGAGAGCCAGGCGAAGCGGGTCAGGGATGTTCGATCGGCGCTCATGCCCGTGCTCCTTGCCTTGGTGGGCCTCTGCAGGCCGTGTCAGCCAAAGTGTTTGTTTCGGACAGGCGGCCCAAACCGGCCGGGGCGAGGTTCGCGGCGGCGGGCGAATTCCGCCGGGAAAGCGGACATTGTGCCGCCGCGCGCCGCGGCGGAAAGGCGGAAGGATGGTGCCGGAGGACCTGCAGCAAAAACAGCGCGAGTTCCGCGCCGCCCTGGCGCGGCTGGAGAGCCGGCCGGTCTACCGGCTGCTGGGCTGGGCCGTCTCCGGGGCCGTGCTGGCCGGGCAGGCGGCGCTCATGGGGCTTAGCCTCCAGCGGCCCGTGGGCTGGCCGGCAGGCCTCTTGCTGCTGGCGGCGGCCTGGCTGCTGGCGGACCTGCTGGGCGGCCTCGTACACCTGATCATGGATCACCACCAGCGCTACACGGGCTTCTTCGGCCCGTTGACGGCGGCCTTCCACCTGCACCACCGCACGCCGCGCTACCAGGACCAGCCCCTCTGGCGCGTCTACGTCCACGAGAGCGGGTTCAAGCTCTGGCTGCCGCCCTTCCTGGCGCTGGGCCTGGCCCTCGCCGACCCGCTGGGCCCGGCGGGCCTGCGCCTCTGGGCCTGGGTGGGCCTGTTGTCCTCAGTGGCCGAGGTCAGCCACTATTTGTGTCACAACTCCGGCGCCCGCTGGGCGCGCTCTCTGGCCGCCGCCGGACTGCTGCTCCCGCGGCGCGAACACGCCCGTCATCACCGGGAGGACAATGTCTCCTACGCCTTCTTGAACGGCTGGAGCAATCCCCTGCTGGACATCCTGGCGCGGCGCGGCTTCCCAGGCTACAAGCAGGGCACGGACCGGCACTTCCAGCCGGATGAGGCGGAAGGCGGGTCGCGGGACGCGTTTCATCCCTGATTCTGGAGGAGACATGCGCAGATCGAGCGGACTGCTGGGAATGGGGCTGGGACTGGGGTTGACGGTGTTGACGGCGCTCGCCGGCCCGGCGGGCGGAGGCGTGGAGCGCGTCTTCGTGGAACCCACCCGCGTGCAGGGTCTCCACCTGCTGGGCCGGGCCGAATTCTATCCGGACGGCGCGCTGGAGGCCGGCACCCTGGCGGAGCCGGTGGAACTGGGGCGGGCCCGCCTGCCGGAGCGCACCCTGCTGCACCTGCGGCCGGACGGCACGCCCGACTGGTGCATCCTGCCGGCGGACGGGCTGCTCGAGGGCCATCTCTGCCAGGGCGGCGGCCACGACTGGATGACCGAGTTCCATCCCGACGGGCGTCTGATGAGCGCCGGGCTGGCCCGGGTGGAGTGGATCCAGGGCATCCCCTGCGACCGGGGCACCTTCTGGACCGAGGTCTTCGGCGGCGGCGGACGCACCTGCTTCCACCCCGACGGCGGGCTGGCCCGGGCCCGCGTGGCGCGCACGGTCCAATTCCAGGGGCGCACCCTGCGGCGCGGAGAACACGTCAGCCTGGACCCGGCGGGCACCTTGCGGAGCGTGGAGTGAGGAGTTTTCGCCCCACTCCAGAAAACGAACAGGTGGGGGACTTTTTCTGATTTCGTGAAGAGATTTCCTTGAACTATCTGGAAATCGTGAAGTCGATGGTTGAACTGGATGAAAGTCCGAACGGCACGGCGGGGATTCCAAGCCGGATGGGCGCTTCGGACACCCGGGCGGGACCGCGGCCAGGGACGAGCGCCGGCCTTTTCTCCCCGCCTTCCTTGAATCTCCAGCTCTCCAATGCTAGACTCTCGGGTTTCCGTTTTCGGAGAACTGGGCATGCTGGACGCTCTGCAGGAGCGCTTCGACGGGATTCTGCGCAGCCTGAAAGGGCAGGCGAAGATTTCCGAGAGCAACATCGAAGACGCCACGCGGGAGATCCGTCGCGCCCTGCTGGAGGCGGACGTCGGTGTCCAGGTGACGCGGGACTTCGTGGCCCGCGTGGCCGAGCAGGCCCGGGGCGCGGAAGTCCTGAAGGGCGTCCTGCCCGGCCAGCAGTTCGTCAAAATCGTCCACGACGAATTGACGGCCTTGCTGGGCGGGGAGAACCAGCCCATCCAGTTCGCGCGGGGCGAGCCGACCCTGCTGATGATGGTGGGCCTGCAGGGCAGTGGCAAGACCACGTCCGCGGCCAAGCTGGCGCACCTGCTCAAGCGCAGGATGGGGCGACGGCCCTTCCTGATCGCCGCGGACATCTACCGCCCGGCGGCCGTGGACCAGCTGGTGGTGCTGGGCCGGCAGCTGGGCGTGCCGGTCTTCCAGCCGGTGGACAACGACGCCTTGAAGACCGCCCGGGAAGGCGTGGCCGAAGCGCGCCGGGGCAACTTTGACACCATCATCCTGGACACGGCCGGGCGCCTGCACATCGACGAAGGCATGATGCAGGAGCTGGAGCGGATCCGCGCGGAACTGAACCCGCACGAGATCCTCTTCGTGGCCGATGCCATGATCGGACAGGACGCCGTCAAGGCCGCGCGCGAGTTCAACGAGCGCCTCGCCTTCCACGGCGTGATCCTGACCAAGCTGGACGGCGACACGCGCGGCGGCGCGGCCATGAGCATCCGCGCGGTCACGGGCAAGCCCCTCAAGTTCATCGGAACGGGGGAGAAGCTCGAGGCGCTGGAGCCCTTCCACCCCGACCGGCTGGCCCAGCGCATCCTGGGCATGGGCGACGTGGTGGGCCTGGTGGAGAAGGTCCAGGAGCAGGTCGAGCGCCAGGACGCGGAGAAAATGGCGGCCCGCATGGCGCGGGCGGAGTTCGACCTGGAGGACTTCCTCTCCCAGTTGCAGATGATCAAGCGACTGGGACCGCTGGAAGGCCTGCTGAAGATGATCCCCGGTGTGGGGTCGAAACTGAAGGACATGGATCTGGACTCCGGGCAGCTGACGCGCACTGAGGCCATCATCCAGTCCATGACGCCGGCGGAACGCCGTCAGCCGGCTCTCATCAACGGCAGCCGCAAGGCGCGCATCGCGCGCGGCTCCGGGGTCAAGGAGAACGACGTCGGCCTCTTGCTGCATCAGTATGACCAGATGAAGGGCATGATGAAGCAACTGGGCGGCATGGGCATGTTTGGCGCTCCCGGTGGGCGCAGAGGATCCGGACCGGACAACGACCGTCCCCAGCCGGTGCTGAATCCGGTGTCCGCGGGCTTTTCCGTCAAGCGTGCCCAGAAGAAGGCAGGCAAGAAGAAACGATAGGTTCCTAAGGAGGCTGCAGTGGCAGTCAAGCTGCGTTTGACCCGCATGGGCCGCAAGAAGCGCCCCTTCTACCGCATCGTCGCGGTGGATTCCCGCTCCCGGCGCGATGGCCAGTACATCGAGGCGGTGGGCACCTACAATCCGCTCACCAATCCCGCCTCCCTCGAGGTGGACCAGGCCACGGCGTTGAAGTGGCTGGGCAACGGAGCCGTTCCGACGGAGACCGTGCGCAGCCTGCTCTCCCGCGCCGGCGTGCTGCTGGCCCACGACCTGGGCAAGCGGGGGGCCACCGAGGAGCAGGTGACCGCCAAGGTGGCCGAGCACCTGGAGCGCAAGGGCGCCAAGGACAAGGCGGCCATCGACGCCCGGCGCCGCGCCGAGGAAGCCACGCGCAAGGCCCAGGCCGAGGCGGCCCGCAAGGCGGCCGAGGAGAAGGCCGCCGAGGAGAAGGCTGCGGCCGCCGCGGAAGCCGCGGAAGCCGCGCCGGCCGACGAGAGCGCCGAGTAGGCCTGGGGCCGCATGCAGGAGTACGTGGACATCGGCTGGGTTTCCCGGCCCCGCGGCCTGCGTGGCCAGGTCTGGGTGACGCCCTACAGCGATGATCCGGAGCGCCTGCTGCAGTTGCGGGAGTTTCGCATCCGCGCCGCGGAGGGCTGGCGGACCTTGCGCTTGGAGGAGGGCCGCCTGCTGGGCAATCGGCTTTCCCTGCTCTTTGAGGGCGTCCACTCGCGGACCCTGGCTGAGGCGCTCTGCGCCCGCGCCCTGCAGATGCCCCGGCGGGATCTGCCGCCCCTGGCCGAGGACGAGGTCTTCCTGGTCGACTTGATCGGCCTGGAGGCCCGGCTGACCGACGGCCGCGTGGTGGGGCGCGTGGAGGAAGTGCTGGAGCTGCCGGCGGGACCCATGCTGGAGATCCACGCCCGGGGCCTCGAAGCCCTGGTGCCCTTCCAGCGCCGCTTCGTGCCGCGCCTGGACGTGCAGGCCGGCTGGCTGGAACTGGAAGTCCCCGACGGCCTGCTGCCCGAAGAGATGCTGGCCCCGCCAACAGGTGAAGCCGAAGGCTGACCGCCGTGGCTGAACCGGTCCGAGGTGAAGCGCGCAGCGCTGAACCAGAGAATAGGTGAAGCGCGTAGCGCGAACCACCTACATGGCACCAGGAATGGCACCGCTCGGCCGTCTGTCCGACGGCGGCCGCGAGGCCGCCTAGTTACGGCCGATGAGAAGAGCGCCTCTTTGGCGCCTAACCGGCCGTGCCACCTTTCTGGCGCCAGCAGAAAGGTGGCAAACAAGGCGCCCAAGCCCCTGTCAGGATGACAGGACTGACGGGATGAGCGAGATGATCATCGACATCGTCACCCTCTTCCCGGAGATGTTCGAGGGCCCCCTGGACGAGTCCATCGTCAAGCGGGCTCGCCAGGCCGGAGTGGTGGACATCCGCCTGCACGACCTGCGGGAGTGGACACGCGACAAGCACCGCAAGGCCGATGACGAGATGTTCGGCGGCGGGGCCGGCTTGGTGATGAAGGCCGAGCCGCTCTTTCTCTGCCACGACGAGCTGCTGGCCCGCGCGCGGGCCCATCGGCCCGGGGCGCCCAAGCCGCTGGTGGTGCTCACCAGCCCGCAGGGGCAGTTGCTGGATCAGGCCCTGGCCCGACGGCTCTCCGTCGAGTTGGAGCATCTGGTGGTGATCTGCGGCCACTACAAGGGCGTGGATGAGCGCTTTGTGGAAGGCTGCGTGGATCTGGAGCTGAGCATTGGCGACTACGTGCTCAGCGGCGGGGAACTGCCGGCCATGGTGCTGGTGGACGCGCTGGTGCGGCTGCTGCCCGGGGCCATCGGCAGCGCCGAATCGGCGGAGACGGATTCGCTCGAGGATGGACTGCTGGACGCGCCGGTCTACACGCGCCCGGCGTCGGTCCGGGGACGGGAGGTGCCGGACGTGCTGCTCTCGGGGCACCACGCCCGCATCGAGGCCTGGCGGCTGGAGCAGCGGCAAGAACGCACGCGCCGCAAGCGGCCGGACCTGTGGAAACGAAAAATGCCAGACGAAGGATAGAGGAGGCGATCATGAGCCTGCTGAAGAGCCAATACGTGCCCGAACTGCGCACCGACCTGCCCGAGTTCGCCGTGGGCGACAACGTGGACGTGCATGTCCGCATCATCGAGGGAAGCAAGGAGCGCATCCAGGTCTACACGGGTGTCGTGATCGCGCGCCATGGCGGCAACAGCGCCACGGCGACCTACACCGTGCGCAAGGCCCTCAAGGGTTTCGGCGTGGAGCGCATCTTTCCCCTGCACAGCCCCAAGGTCGAGAAGCTGGTGGTGAAGCGGTCCGCCCGCGTGCGCCGCGGCCGCCTCTACTTCCTGCGGGCCCGCAGCGGCAAGGCCGCCCGCCTGCGCGAGCGCGTGAGCTGAACCCAGTTTCCCCTGGATCCCGAGCCGGCGCTCTGGGTCGGCCCGGGATCCGGCGCGACGAAGGTCCCCACGGAACCCGCGAGTCCGGCGGATGCGCGGCCGCCGCGGCGCCTTGCGAAGCAGGGTAGCGCTCCGGCTGGCCGGGGAGCGGGCCGGGAGCAGCCAGTGAGGAACCTGCCCATGAGCAGCGCGGACAGGAGAGCAACCGGTTCCGGATGGGGACTGGGGGTTCTCCTGTCCGCGCTCCTGTTGGGGTCCGCCGGCGCCCAGCCCCCGGCGCCCTTCGGCTTGACCGAGCTGGCTCGTCCCGACAGTCTGGCTGCGGACAGCCTGAACGCCCCGTTCTCACTGCTTCCGGACAGCCTCCAGCTGACGGACAGTCTGCGCAGCCGGCCCGACAGCCTGGCCCGCCCGGCCGACAGTCTGGCCGCCGCCGCCGACACCCTGGGTCTGTGGCGCCGCTTCTGGCGGCGGACGGCCGTCTGGCCCACCCCCGCGACCTATTCCTCCCCTGATCCACGACCCCTGCCCCGTCTGCCCGAACGGCCCGACCGTCCGGTGGAGGATCTGGCGGAGGAGTTGCTCCCGCTGGTGGCGGGTCCGCTGTTCGACCAGGCCGAAGTGGGCCAGCGGCAGGAGCTGGCCCTGGACGGCCTGCAGGCCCGCCATTCGGGCATCCAACTGGACGGGCTGGAGCTGGGCAGCCGGCTGACCGGCGTCACCGACCTGAACCTGCTGCTGCCGGGGCTGACCGACCCGGCCCGGCGCGAGGCCTGGCAGCGTCTGGGCGGCGGGGCCGGCGGACGGCTGGAGTTCGAGACCCGGCGGGCCCGGGACGACAGCGTGCTGACCCGGGTGAGCTGGGCGGACGGCTTCCTGGGTTACGTGCACGCCGAGGGCGAGTTCGCGCGCCCGCTGCTCGGCGGCCGCGTGCTGGCCGCCTCGCGCCAGACCTTCACGCACCAGCGCGTGCCCGGCGCGCACTTCCGCGGCAATCTCTTTCTTTGGAACTGGGACCGCCCGCTGGGGACGGACTGGCTGCTGCGGATGGACCAGCGCATCCTGCGCGACGCCAGCGAGATCCTCGACCACGACGGCCACAACCGCCACCTGCGGCAGAGCCTGCTGCGGACCCGGCTCACGCGCCAGTGGGGCGACCTGGCCTCGCTGGGCCTGGACCTCTGGCAGCGTCAGGACAAGCGCGACTGGAACCTGGATCAGTACCGGGCCGACCGCGAACGCCTGCGGGGCGGAGCCCTGCTGGGGCAGCGGCTCTGGGCCGGCGGCGGGCTGAAGGGGCGGCTGGGACTGGAGAGTCAGCGCCTGAGTGTGGATTCCTGGCTCCAGGATTCCCGGCTGGTCGAGGGTGAACTCCGGGCCGCCTGGACCCGTCCCACGGTCTGGGGCCGGCTGGTGCTGGAGCCTTCCGCGGAGGCGGCCCGAGCCTCGGCCGATGACCGGCGGCGCTGGAGTCTGGGCGCGCGGCTGGGCTTGACCCGTCCCGAGCTCTGGGCCGACCTGCTGCTGCGCACGGGCGCCACGCCACCCACGCCCGAGCAGTTGCACGTGATACGGCCGGCGGGCGCGCTGGACGCGTTCACCAGTCCCTGGCTGCGGGATTCCGGCCTGTCCCTGTTGCCCGACTCCAGCCTGGCGGGCACACGCTGGCGCCGCCAGGAGCTGCGGCTGGGCCGCACGTTCTGGCAGGGCAGGCTGCCCGTCTCCCTGCGGGCCTGGCGGGTGGAACTGAAGAATGATCTGCTGGAGACGCCTGTGAGCGACAGCAGCTGGAGCTGGCGCGGGCACGACCACCTGCATTGGGGCGTGCAGCTCTTCGCCGAAGCCACCCTGCGGCCGGGCTGGTTCCTGCGCTTCAACCAGGGCTGGTTCTTCGACAACCGCGACCTGGTGTCCCGCGAATTCCCATCCTATCTGCTGGACGCGGCGCTGCGCCACGAACGCGCCTTCTACGGCGGAGAGTTGCGCGTGAACGCCAGCGCCGGCCTGCACCACGAGTACGGCGCGGTGGATGCGAGCGGGAATTCTCTCTGGCAGCGACCCGAACTCTGGTTCCAGTGCGAGGCCACTCGGCGTCGCTTCACGCTTTGGTGGGCGCTACGCAGTCCCTTCTCGCGGGTGGACAACGCCCGGGTGGAAGAGCGGGCCCTGCACGGGCACGAGGAGTTGCTGGGCGTGCGCTGGTCCTTCGAAGACTGACCGAATCGTTACGCGGACTCGCCTTCCCGGATGAATGCCACCTCGGCGCTGGCCTGGGTGTAGAGTTCACTGGCCCGCGACAAATCCACCGAATCCAACTCCAGCGACAGCTCCAGCCCTTCGAGCTTGACGTCGGCGCTTTCCGCCCGGGCCAGCCGGCCGGAGACGTCGTGCGACTTGATCAGCAACAGGGCCGTGGAGGCGGCGAAGGAACTCAGGGCCGCCGCGCCGCAGAGCAGCTGCCAGACCGGCGCGTCCAGGCTCAGGGCCTTGGTGATGGCCGCGGTGGCGGAGGGACCGCCGGCGGCCGGGCCGATGGTCAGCAGCCCGGAGAGTCCGCTGCCGACGATGCTCAGGTTGGTGAGGCGGCTGGCCCGCGGGCCGGCCCGGTGGATCCAGGCACGGATGGCGGCGCGCCGGGCGCGGACCCGGCTTCCCAGGGCCTGGCGGGGATCGGGTTGGGCAGGCATGGAGTCCTCTCGCTGTGTGACAGACGCTCCGTCGGGCGGCGCCCATGCGGTCGGTGCGGGTTGGCGACGGGGCGGCCGGCAAGCCGGGTCGTGGACGTGACGGTGCAACCTAGCGAGCCCCCGCCCGCCCCGCCAGCCGGGGACGCCCGTGTCACAACTTCAACAGGCCCCGGCCGGAAGGACCCGCGAAAGGGCCGCCCGGCGGGCGGCCCTTCCATGAATCTCACGCGGAGCACGCGGCGACTCAGCAACCGCCCCCGGCCTTCTTTTTCTTGGCCCCGCCACCGCCGGCGGGCGGGGGCGGCGGCGCGGCGGCGCTGACGGCCACCTCCGCCCCGCTGAAGTACGCCGCAATCTGGTTCTGGCGCGCCACGAGCTCGCGGTCTTCCAGCGTCGCCCCGCCGGCCGGAGCCGGGGTCAGCACCTGGGCCTGCCAGGCCTCGGCTCCGCCGCTCAGCCAGAGGTAGTCGCGCCCGGCGGGCCAGCCCGCCGGAACGCCGGGCTCCAGCCCGGCGGACCCGATCAACAGCACGCGCGTCCCCTCCGGCGCGTCCTGCAGCGCCGTCGGCGTCTCGCCGACCTTCTCCACCGGCTGCGCGCCGGGCAGCTTGATCAACTCCCGCTCCGCCGCAGTGCGCAGGTCCAGCAGCAGCCAGCCCGCCTCGCGGCGGATCAAGGCCTCCGCCAGGGCGCCGGCTTCCAAGGACGGTGGCACGGCGGCCAGTGCCGGCGCCGGCGCCGGCGCTCCGCCTGTCAACCCCGCCGCGATGCAGAGCACGGCCAGGCTGCCCGCCAGGATGTACTTGCCGCGTCGGTCGTCCACCCGGCTGCGCTCGCGCCCGCTCGCCGGGTCGGCGTCCAGTTTGCGCTCGAAGATCCGTTCCAGTTTTTCCGCGCCCACGAAACAGCCCAGGGCCATCAGCACCACGCCCAGCGCCAGCCAGGGAGCGGGCACGTGCAGCAGATCGTGGAGCAGCACCGTGCCCGAACCGGGGGCCGTGTAAAAGGCGTTGAAGGCCGGCACGGTCTCCAGCGCCAGCGCGAAGAGCAGGGTGCCCAGGAACACTCCCAGGATGGCGAAGAGGGCGTCGGTCTTGCCGGAGGCCAGCGAGACGAAGCCCGTGCCTGGGCAGAGTCCGCTGACCAGGAAGCCCGCGCCCAGCAGAAAGCCGCCCACCAGCTGGGGTCCCAGGAAGGTGGGGTTGATCCAGACCAGCGAGAGGTCCACCACGCCCCAGGCTGCCAGGGCGAACAGTCCGCTCATGGCCGTGATAATGGCCGTGAACATGACCTTGAAGACCGTCATGTCGTAGAGGTAGAACTGGGCGGCCAGTTTGCGCGCGTTGCCGAAGCCCGCCCGCTCCAGGGCGAACCCGAACACGAAGCCGATAACCAGGGCGGTGAGCAGGCCGCCCTCCAGCCCGAAGGCGTTCTGGGGAACCAGCGGGAGCATCATGTCCACTGCCTCCGCATCAGGCGGGCTAGCGCGTAGCCGCCCGCGAAGACCATCAGCATGTAGACCCAACTGCCCGCCGCCAGACTGGCTCCGCCGGAGAGGGCCTGCCCGCTGGTGCAGCCGCGTCCCAGTCCGGCGGCGAAGCCCATCAGGATGCCGCCCGCCACGGCGAAGAACCAGCGCGTGCGCACGCTGATGCGCGGACTGCGCACCGTCTCGGACTTGAAGCGGCCGGCGCTCACGGCGCCGATGAAGCCGCCCAGGATCACGCCGACCACTTCCACCATCAGCCAGTCGCGATAGGGACTGCCGGCCTTGACGTACTTGCCGAAGGCCTCGCTGCCCGAGGTCCAGTCGGGGGCCACCACGTCGCAAGCCCCCGCCAGCACGCGCTTGGGAAAGGCGCTGGCGCCCAGGCCCTGACCGGCCACCACGAAGGCCGCCAGCAGAGCCAGCCCGAGCAGCGCTCCGGCCAGGTAGGGGTTCCAGTAGGGTTTTGGATTCATCTTCCTCGCCTCGTTGTCATTCCGTCCGGGAGTTTTCGGGAGCGCCGCCTGGGCCTAATGCAGCAGGGCCGTCAGCTGGGAGACCCAGTGGGATTCCTGCCCCGCGTGCACCATCACATAGCGCAGCGTGAAGCCGCCGATGAGCACCAGGACGGCCGCGGCGCGGCCCGGCGCCAGCCCGTGGCGGTGCTCGATGTACTCGGCGGCCAGCGGCACCAGCAGGCCCAGCGCCACCACCAGGGTCCAGAAGACCGCCGTCCAGGGTCCGCCCAGAATCAGCTGCAGGGCCTGCAGGCCGGCCTCGCCGCCCACCGCCAGGCCGATCATCCAGAGCGCCAGGATGCCCAGTTCGCTGACGATCAGCAGCATGTCGATGAGACCGAACCACTCCCGCTCCTCGCGTTTCAGCTTGAAGAGCAGGATGAAGGCCGCCCCGGTGCTGACGCCGGAGACCAGGAAGAGCGGACCCAGCAACGCGCTGTTCCAGAAGGGGCGGGCGGAGAAGGCGCCCAGCAGGATGCCCGTGTAGACGCCCAGCAGGCTGCCGGCCACGATGCTGAGCTTGCCGAAGAAGCGCCGGGAGCGCACGCTCCAGTCGCCCCAGTCGCGCAGGAGCTTGAGCGGCACGCGGCGCAGCACTTCCTCGCGCCAGGCCTCCGGGGTCTCGGCCCAGGCGTAGTGCGCGGCCACCGGATAGACCAGCAGCAGGATCCAGGCGCCCCAGCTCATGGGGGTCTGCGGGCGCAGGATCAGGTAGAAGCGCCAGGCGTTCCAGTGGTTGGCCAGGTCGATGAACAGGCAGAGCATGCCCACGCTGATCAGCGCCAGGCTGGCCCAGGGCAGCAGGCGCAGCGCCAGGCTGGGCTGGTCGTCGGGCTTCCAGAGGCGCAGCGCGCCGGTCAGGATCATGATCCCGGCCGTGATGCCGCCCAGGAAGAGGTAGAGCGCGACCTCGCCGTGCCAGGCGGTCAGCACGGGGTCGATCATTTCGTTGACGCGGGTGGTGGTGTGCTCCAGCATCCGGGCCTCCTATTTCAAGAAGAAGTGCTGGGGACGCGTGCCGGCGTCCGGGCTCAGGACGTACCACTCGCGCGTGGCCAGCAGGCGGGAAATCGCGCTGCCCGGATCCGCCAGGTCGCCGAAGATGATGGAGGAAGTGGGGCAGATCTCCTGGCAGCTGGTGGTCTCCAGCCCCGCGGCGCGCCGGTGGGCGCAGAACGTGCACTTGTCCACGGTGCCCGAACGCGGATCCACGAAGCGCGCGTCGTAGGGGCAGGCCGTGATACAGGCCTTGCAGCCCGAGCACTTGTCGGAGTTGATCTGCACGCTGCCGTCGTCCGCGAAGTGGGACGAGCCCGTGGGGCAGGCCCGCACGCAGGGCGCGTTGTCGCAGTGGTTGCAGCGCTCGCTGCGCACGCTCATCGCCAGCTCGGGAAAGGTTCCCGTGCAATCCGTGACGATCCAGTCGCGCACGTAGCCTTCCGCCACGTCGTTCTCGGTCTTGCAGCCGATCACGCAGGCCGCGCAGCCCACGCAGGTGCGCGTGTCCACGGCCATGGCCATCCGGGTCAGCCTCATGCGTCACCTCCCGTCGCGCCCACGGTCGCGTCCACCGGCACCAGCGTGACGAAGTTCACGTTCATGCCCGTGCCGCCCATGATGGGATCGGTCTTGTACTGGCTCACCAGTTCGGCGCTGTCGATTCCCTTGCCATGGACGAAGCGCAGGCCCTTGGCCTTGCGCCCATAGCCGTGCACGATGTAGACCGTGTCGGGCCGGATGCGCTGGGTGAGCTTGACGGGCGCGCTGAAGGTGGACAGGACGCCGTCCTGGTTCTGCAGTTTGACGCGGTCGCCGGGCTTCAGGCCCCAGCGCGCCGCGGCTTCGGCGTTCACCCAGACCTCGTTCTCCTTGAAGGTCGCGGAGAGCAGGCGGTTGTTGGTGGTGCGCCCGAAGGTGTGCGTGGGCGCCCGGCCGAAGAGCAGGCGGAAGTAGCCGGCGGGCGGGTCGCCGTGATCCGTGTAGAGGGGCATGGGATCGAAGCCCATCCCGGCCAGGGTGGCGGAGTAGAGCTCGATCTTGCCGGACTCCGTCGGGAAGTCCGCCGGCGCGCCCTCCTCGAAGTAGAGGGCCGGCCGGGGCGCCAGGGCCACGCCGTCCCGCTCCAGCGTGTCACACGAGAGCCCGGCGGCCTGGACGCGCTGCTTGGCGTACTCCAGCGAGTCCTTCCAGGGGAAGAAGCGCTCCACGCCCAGCCGCGGGGCCAGCTCTTTGGCGATCCACCAGCCCGGCTTGCTCTCGTACATGGGCGGCACCACTTCCTGGCGCACGGCCACGTAGGGTTCGCGGTAGGGCGGGTTATGCAGGTCGTCGCAGCGCTCGAGGTAGGTGGACTCCGGCAGCACGATGTCTGACCAGCCGCAGATCTCGGCGGGCAGCACGTCCACGGTGACCAGGAAGTCGAGCTTCTGGATCGCCTCGTAGACGCGCTTGGGGTCGGGCAGGGTGGTGGGCAGGTTGCTGCCATAAACCATCCAGGCCTTGAGATTGCGGCCCTGCAGGCCGGGGACCGTGGCGTCGCACAATCCCTGGGCCAGCACCTCGTCGGCCAGCGGATAAAGGCTGGGCGCCGGGCGGTCCAGCGGCCCGGGCTCGCCGTCCGCGTGCTGATAGGGTTCGTAGGGATAGGCGGGCAGGTCGATCTTGGATGGGATGAAGAAACCGCCCTTGCGGCCCCAGCTGCCCAGCAGCGCGTTCAACAGGGCGATGGCCCGGCTGCGCTGGGTGTCGTCGCCGTACCAGGTCACGTGGCGGCCCGGGTGCACCAGCGTGGCGGGGGCCGCACCGGCCATCAGGCGGGCGGTGGCGCGGATCACCTGGGGCTCGATGCCCGTGCGCGGAAAGGCCCACTCGGGACTGAAGGGCGCCACGTGGGCGGTCAGCTGCTCCAGTCCCAGCGCGTAGCGGGCCAGGTAGTCCGCGTCGTAGAGCTTCTCGCCAATGATCACGTTCATCCAGGCCAGCAGCAGGGCCAGGTCGCTGCCCGGGCGGATGGGCAGCCAGTGGCGGGCCTTGGAGGCGGCCACGGAGAAGCGCGGATCCACCACGATGATGTCCGCGCGGTTGCGGATGGCGGTGGCGAAATCCTGCACCTGGGTGTTGTGCATGTTCTCGCCCAGGTGGCTGCCGATCAGCACCAGGCAGCGTGTGTTCTCGATGTCGGTGACCTCTGGTGACTCCACGCCGCTGCCGTAGGTCAGGCTGAAGCCCACGTCGCGCGGCCCGCGACACTGGGCGTAGCTGGGCGCGGCGATGTTGGGGCAGCCGTAGGCCTTGAACAGGTGCTTGAGCCAGTTGGCGCCATAGCCGTGGTAGAACAGCCCCAGCGCGCCAGGCCCGTGCTCGGCCTTGATCTTGTTGAAGTGGTGGGCCGTCTCGTCCAGGGCCTCGTCCCAGCTGATGGGCTCGAAGGTGTCGCCGCCCCGGGCCTTCACGCGGCGCAGGGGAGTTTTCAGACGGTCCGGATCATAGAGCAGGCCCGTGCCTCCAGCGCCGCGCGGGCAGAGTCGGCCGCGGCTGAGCGGGTGTTTGGGATTGCCCTTGAGCTTGGTGACCCGGCCGTCCTTGACGTGGGCCAGCACGCCGCACTTCCAGAAGCAGAGCTCGCAGAAAGTGGGGACGACCCGGTCCCCGTCCGTGTGCGGGTCCTCCACCGGGTCCCGGTAGAGGCCGTACCAGTTGGTGGTCAGCGCGCCCAGGGCGGCCGCTCCGGCCACGCCTGCCCCGCTGATCCGGATGAAATCCCGCCGGTTCATGCCTGCCCTCCCAGCGACTGGCCGTCTTCCGCCGCCTCTCGGGCGGCCTTCTCCTCAAACCACGCGCACATGGAATCCAGCATGCGGCTGAGCACCTCGCCCTGCACGCTCAGGCTCAGCTCCGGCCCCTGGCGCAGACCCACCACCAGCCCGGTCTGGCGCAGAGGCTCCAGCAGCCGTGCCACGCTGGACTGGGGCAGTCCCAGCTCTTCCACCAGTTGCTTCTGGCTCATGGGTCCGCCGTCGATGAGCAGGCAGGCGATGCGCAGCCGGTGCGGATGGGAGAGCGCCTTGAACACCTGGCTGGCGCGCTTGATTTCCTGGGGGCCTCGCTTCATGGATACCTCATGAACGTTTCCGGATAATCGGATAAGCGGTGGCATGTTAGGATCTTGACAAAGAAGAGTCAAGCGGTTAACAAGAGTTCGGGGGCCGGCTTTGTCGTAAACCTGGTGGTGGCGAGAGTGGGGCGAAAGAGCGGACCGTCAGGGTGCGGGGGGTCAAGGGCGGGGAGGTGTATGCCCGGTTCCCAGACCCTCCATCCCGCCGCGCAGGCTCCAGCAGCGGGCGTGGCCCAGGGCGCGCAAGCGCTGGACCGTCCACAGGCTGCGCACTCCGTGGGCGCAGACCACCAGCAGCTCGCGCTCCGTGGGCAGGCCGTGGGCGGGAAAGCGCAGCCCACTGAGCGGCGCGCGTAGGATCTCGTGGCCCGCTGGCAGGGGTCGGCCGGGCTCGCCCTCCTCCCGCAGATCCACCAGCAGCCGGCCGCGCCATTCCGTCAGCTCGGCATCCCGTGCATCGACCTCAAGCAGCTCCGGGTTGGCGTTGGGGAGCAAGGGCTCAGGGTGCGCCACGTGGCCGCAGATGGGGCAGTCCGGATGTTGGTGGCGACGCAGGCGGCGGGTGCTGAAAGACAGCAAGTCCACCAGCAGCAGCTCCCGGCGCAGGTCGCCGGGCAGCCCGAGCAGGAGTTTCAAGGCCTCTTGAGCCTGCAGCGTGCCCAGCAGTCCCGGCACCGTGCCCAGGATGCCGCGCCGGGCGCAGCCCTCTGTCTCCGCTGGCTGGGTGGGCCACAAACAGCGCAGACAGCCGGCCTCGGCGGCGGGGTCAACGGTCAGCAACTGGCCGTCCCAGCCGTGGACGGCAGCCGCCACCAGCGGCAGGCGGGCGGCCTGGCAGGCGGCGTTCAAGGCAAAACTGGTGGCGTGGTTGTCGGCGCAGTCCAGCACCAGATCCACCTCCGCCAGCAGCTCGGCGGCGTGCCCGGGGGTGAAGGGGCGCGGCGTCCACTCGGCCCGGAGGTGGGGATTCAGTTCCGTCAGGCGCTGGCGGGCCAACCGGCCCTTGGGCTGGCCAATCTGGGCGTGACCGTAGAGCGGCTGGCGGTGCAGGTTGTGGATCTCCAGCCCGTCGGGCTCGCAGATCCGCAGGCGGCCCACGCCGGCCGCCGCCAGGTGCAGCAGGGCCGGGCAACCCAGGCCGCCGGCCCCGACCACCAGGACGTGGGCCTGCTTCAGTTGGAACTGGCCGGTCTCGCCCACTTCGGGCAACACCAGCTGACGCTGATAGAAATCGCGCTCGGCGCCACTCAGTCCGGGCTCAGGCATGGCGCTCTCCATCTGTTGGATGGGCGTGCCCGTGGGCGCCCGGGGCCGCGCAGGCTTCGCAGCGCACCCAGCCGGTCGTGCCGTCCCGGTAGTGTTCGCGCTTCCAGATGGGCAGTCGCTGTTTGAGTTCGTCGATGATCCAGCGGCAGGCGTCGAAGGCCGCGCCGCGGTGGGCGGCCAACGCTCCCACCCAAATCGCGCACTCACCCAGCTCCAGGCTGCCGGTGCGGTGCACGCCGCAGGCCCCCAGCAGGCCGAAGCGGGTCCGGGCCTCGTCCAGGATGCGCCCGCCCTCCTTCAGGCAGAGGACCTCGTAGGCTTCGTAGTCCAGGCGCAGCACGGCGCGGCCCTCGTTCTCGTCGCGCACGCGGCCTTCGAACACCACCAGGGCGCCGGCGCCGTCGTGACACAAATCCCGGGCGAGGGCCTCCGGCGCGAGAGGCGTGTCGGAGAGGGAAAACGCGCTCATCCGCCGGCCACCGGCGGCAGGAAGACGAGCTGGTCCCCGTCCCGCAGGGGCTGGTCCCACGCGGCGAACTCGTCGTTGACGGCCACCTGCAGCCGGGTGTCGGGCAGGCTGAAGCCATGGCGGGCGCTTAGTTCGTGATACAAGGCTCGTGGCGTGGCAGCGCCTGTCTCCAGGGATTCCTCGGCCTGGCCGCGCTCGTCGCGCAGCACGGCCACATAGCGAATCAGCAACTGCATGTGATCCTGGTCTTCCGACTTGTGCCCCGCGTGGCGGGGGAATCTGGCGGACTTGGTCGGCTGCAGGGCGGCAAAGGAAATCCGTGCTTTGTACTGTTCCACGAAAATGGACGCTTCACCCTCCCACCGCCCCCCACCCGCCCGGGGTACTCGACCTCGCGCCCAAAGTTCACTGTATCCCCGGGCAAACGGGCCATACGCGGAACCGCTGTTCCATGGAGCAAACATTGGTCCCAGTCATTGAATCTGGCCAGGGCCGAGCGTCCCATGTGCCAGACCCCGCGCAAAAATTGCCGTGGACTCCTTCCCAGGCCCCTTGACTGCGACTAGACGTGGCGCCCGTCCACCCAGCGCGCCCGCGCCGCCGCCAGCTCCTCCGGGCGGTTCACATTCTCCAGGGCGCGGGGATCCGGCAGCTCCAGCAGCCGCGCCCCGCATGTTCCCAGCACGCGCCGCGGACAGGAGGTCCCGGCCGCCAGGGCACCCAGCAGATCCACGCGCGAGCGGGGCTCCCAGACGGCGCAGAGCGGTTCGGGCAGCCCGCTGGCCGGATCCCGGAAGGCCGTGGCCGGTCGCCAGAGGTCGCGCCCGGCGAGCAGGGCGGCCAGCAGTTCCGGTGTGACAAAGGGCAGGTCGCAGCCCAGCACCAGCCAGGCCGCCTCGAGGCGCTCCTCCAGCGCGGAGAGGATCCCCCCCGCCGGACCGAAGTCCAGGAAGCGGTCCTCCAGCACGGGACGACCCAGCGCCTGCCGGTCCTGGCCGGGGCGGGCCGAGAGCAGGACCTCGCTGCAGCAGGTCTCCAGCAGCCGGGCCGCCCGCTCGGCTTGGGGCAGGCCGTCGAACTCCAGCAGCGCCTTGTCCCGGCCCATGCGCCGGCTCTGCCCGCCGGTGAGCACCAATCCCAGCAGGGGCCGCGCCGCCAGACGCCGCCGGAAGCGCTCCAGCAGCCAAGCGCGCAGGCCCGGCCAGTCATCGCGCTGAAAGACCGGGGTTGTGCGGTCGCTGTCCGGCGCCAGGGTCTCGCGCAGGGCCTCCGGCAGCGGACGTCCCGCCAGGCCGGCGTCCGCGGTCACGAAGGCCGCCACGCGGCTGTGGGCCTCGGCGAGTCCGTCGATGAAGAGCACCTTGTCCAGGTCCAGCTCGCGCCGGTAGCCTTCCACCAGCACCAGGTCGCAGCCGGCGAAGAGCTGGCGCCCCAGGGCCGGCGAGTCCGGCAGACTGCCCAGGCCGGCCCAGCCCGCCGGCGATTGGATCCGCACCACGCTGGCGCCCGACTGGGCGGCCCGCCAGGTGTCCTTGCCGGCGCGGTCCATCTCGAAGCCGTGGGCGTCGTGTTTGGCGTAGCCCACGCGCAGCCCGGGGGTCAGCGAGGCCAGCAGGCGCTCCAGCAGGGTGGTCTTGCCGCTGCCCGAGCGGCCGCAGAAGGCCAGCTCCAGCTCGTGGAAGAGGACTCGCGGCCGTTTGTCCCGCGCGTGGCTCACGGCTGCAGCAGGACGCCGTCGCGCACCGTGCGCCGGCCGCCTTCCTTCTCCAGCAAGCGCAGGCCGTGGATCACCAGTTCGTGGCTGAGGGCCTTGCACATGTCCACCACCGTCAGCGCGGCCACCGCGGCCCCGGTGAGGGCCTCCATCTCCACGCCCGTCCGGCCGTGCAGGGCGGCCTCGCAGCGGATTCGCGCCGTGGCGCCGCCGGCCGAAACCGGCTCCACGTCGATGGTGACGCGCACGCGCTCCAGCGGCAGGGGATGGCAGAGGGGAATCAGCTCGCCGGTTTTCTTGGCGGCCTGGATGCCCGCCAGGATGGCCGTGTGCAGCACGGGACCCTTGGCGCTGTCCAGTTCGCCGTCCTGCAGGCAGGCCGCCACCACCGCGGGCAGGCTCACCAGGGCCTCGGCCAGCGCGCGCCGGGCCGTCAGCGGCTTGTCGCCCACGTCCACCATGGCCGGACGGCCCTGGGGATCCAGATGGGTCAGGCGGGTCATCTCAGCCTCCGATCTGCGCCATGATCTGCTCGGTGTGGGAGAGCCGGTTCAGCGGCTTGTCGGCCAGCACGCGGGCCAGCAGCTCGGGATAGGCCTCCCGGGGCAGTCCGCGCAGACTCGGGCCCTCCGCGCGCATCAGGCAGGAGCGCAGCTGGCCCGTGGCCGTCAGGCGCAGGCGCGAGCAGCCGGCGCAGAAAGGCTGCGACTCGCTGGCGATGAAGCCCACCCGCCCGCCGCCGGCGGTGCGGTACTCGAAGGAGGTGGAGTCCGGCGGCCCGGGCAGCGGTTCCAACGTTTCGCCCGCCAGTCGCAGCCCGGCGATCACCTCGGCGGCGGCGATGAACAACCCGCGCTGCTCGGCGTGGGCCGGGCCGATGCGCATCAGCTCCAGGAAGCGCACGGGGATCTGCTCGGCCTCGGCGAAGCGCAGGAAGTCCCGGCACTCGTGGTCGTTGAGACCACGGAAGAGCACGCTGTTGAGTTTGACCTCGAAGCCCTGATCGCGGGCGGCGCGCACCGCCCGCAGCACGCCCTCGTGGGTCCGGCCGCCGGTGACCCGGGCGAAGATCTCCGGCCGCAGGCTGTCCAGGCTGATGTTGAGGCTGCCCAGGCCCGCCGCCTTCAGGTCCGGCAGCAGCGGTTCCAGCCGCGCGCCGTTGCTGGTCATGCCCAGCCGCTCCAGGGGCAGGCGCGCCAGGCCGCGCACCACCTCCAGCAGTTCCGGGCGCACGGTGGGTTCGCCGCCCGTCAGCCGCACCTGATCGATGCCCAGCTCCACCAGGTGGCCGACGATCTCCAGCAGTTCCGCGGGGGTCAACAGGTCGCGGTGGGGCAGAAAACGCGGCGCGCTTGGCATGCAATAGAAGCAGCGGAACTGGCAGGCGTCCGTCAGGGACACCCGCAGTTTGCGGATGCGTCGTCCCGCCGGATCGATCAGCAGCTTCATCTCACCTCCACGAATAGAAGGGCACGGGCCACCCGGCGGGCAGCGCGCCGTCCCGAGCCAGCGCCGGATCCAGCTCCACGAACCCGCTGCTCCTCGCCAGACGGATGAAATCCCCGGAGCCCGCCGTGGGCCGGGGCCGGGCCACGGGCAGACCCTCGGCATCCGCCGCCAGGGACACGGGCAAAAAGAGGCTGAGGGCCCCGGGCAGCGGGCAGGAGTCCGCCAGCCGCACCCGCCGCACTTCGTCCAGCCGGCCCTCCGCCGCGGCCAGCAGGGGCAGCACGTAGCGGTGCAGGCAGATCAGCGCGGAGACCGGATTGCCCGGCAGGCCCAGCGCCAGCCGGCCCGGTCGCCCGGGAAACTCCAGCGCCAGCAGGGGCTTGCCCGGCCGCTGCGCCACCCCGTGGAGCAGGATCCGTCCCCCGGCGGCCAGCAGCTGTTCGGGCACGTGATCGAAGCGACCCATGGAGACACCGCCGGACAGAATCAGCAGCTCGTGCTCCGCCAAGGCCTGTTCCAGCGCCCGGGCCAGCCGGGCGGGATCGTCATCCACCAACTGCGCCAGCCGGGCTTCGTGGCCGGCGGCCCGCAGGGCGGCCCCCAGCGCCTCCAGGTTGGAGGCGCGGATCTGCCAGGCAGCCGGTTCCTGGTCCGCGGGCACCAATTCGCTGCCCGTGGCCAGCAGAACCACCCGAGGCCGGCGGCGCACCGTCAGGCTCACGGCGCCCACACTGGCGGCCACGGCCAGGGCGGGGCTGTCCAGCCGCAAGCCGACGGGCAGCAGCTCGTCCCCCGCACGGGCGTCGGAGCCCCGGGCGTGCACGTGCTGTCCACGGCGCGGCCCACGCGCCGGCCGCGTGTCATCCGCTGTCCGGACTTCGACCCCGTTGCCCAGCCGCTGCAGCTCCTCCACCGGAATCACCAAATCGCAGCCCGCCGGCAGCACGGCGCCGGTCATCACTTCCCAGGCCGCCAGCGGATCCGCCAGCCGGGTGGGCGGATCCCCCGCAGCCTGCACGCCTTCCACCTGGAAGCGCCGTCGGCCCGCCTCCCAGGCGGCCCAGGCCACGGCCACGCCGTCCATGGCCACCCGCGGAAAGGGCGGCGCGTCGCGCTCGGCGTGGACGGCCTCGGCCAACACGCGCCCGGCGGCGGCCTGGAGCGGCAGGGTTTCCACGCCCCAATCCGGACAGGCCCGCCACAGGGTCTGGCTGGCCTTGGCAACGGAAAGCAGGGGGTGGATCATCTTGTGGTTTGCGCCTGTTGTGGAGGGACCGCGCGGAGTCCGGCCGGAGTGCGGCCGGGCGGCAGGCGCGGATCTCCTTTCCAATGCCGGGCGGCGGCGCCGTTTCCCGCGCCACCGGCTTCGCGAATGCGAAGGGAGACCACCGGGACACAGGGCCCGGGGTCGCCACGGTCCGCCGCCCCTTTTCCCTCGGAAGGCAGGCCGGCGGACTCGGAGATCGACGGGCCAACATAGCAAGCAGGGATTCTCACACAACAATTATTAGCAGCAATATTTTCATGATGGAAACAAAATGACATCTTGGGTCGGTTGAGTAACGAACATTCCAGCCAGCGAAGGAGAGTGACATGGCACAGATGAGCGTGAGCTTCCCCGGCGGCAAGCGCGTGGACGCGGAGTACAACGGCTTCACCATCCGGACGGACCAGTCCCCGCGCGGCGGGGGCGAGGGCAGCGCGCCGCAGCCCTTCGACCTCTTCCTGGCCTCCATCGCCACCTGCGCGGGCATCTACGTCAAGGGCTTCTGCGATTCGCGCAACATCGACACCCAGGGGCTGAGCGTGGAGATGGAGATCGTGCCGGATCCGGTGGGCCACCGCATCGGCAAGCTGGAGCTGAACATCGTGCTGCCGGCCAGCTTCCCGGCCCGCTTCAAGGACGCCGTGATCCGCTCCGCCGAGCTCTGTGCGGTCAAGCAGCACCTGCACAATCCGCCGGAGATCGTGACGCGCGCCACCTTGTCGGCTTGACCGCGGGGAGAATCCACCAAAGCAACAGGGGGCCGCGGCCCCCTGTGTCGATGGCTGTGGAGCGACGGCTACAGCTCGCAGTCCGGGCAACCTTCGCCGTTCAACCGGCCGCCCAGGAAGGTCTGGTAGTGCTGGATCCAGCTGCTGGCGTCCTTGCCGCAGTGGTCGATGAACTCCAGGAAGGTGCCGATGCGGTCCAGGGTCTGGGGCGAGACGATGTGCTCCATTTCGCAAGCGTCGGCGTCGGCCGTCTTGCGGTCCACGCCCAGGATCTCGTGCAGGAAGCGGGTCAGCACCTGGTACTTGTCCAGCACGGCCAGGGCCGCCTCGCGCCCTTCCTCGGTCAAATCCACGTAGCCGTAGCGGCTGTGCCGGCAATAGCCGCGGTCCGTCAACCCCTTGATGGCGCCGTTGACGCTGGACATGGTGACGTTGAGGTTGGCGGCGATGTCCTTGACGCGCGCCACTTTTTGTTCCTCGCAAAGCAGGAAGATGGTCTTCAGGTACATCTCCTGGCTGGAACTGAGATTCAGGGCGGGTTCGGGACTCATGCGGATCTCCATGGCTACGGTCGGGTCTGAACAAACTTAGTAAAGTCGAAGTGGGAGCGATCCCCCCCGCGCGCCGCTTCCCACCCGTACCGGTTCCGACCCCGGCCCCAGCAAAAAGCCCCCGGTGGACGGACCGGGGGCGGGTGGCTTGACCTAAGGCCGCGGTTACTTCAGCAGGGTCATCTTGCGGCACTCCTGCTGGTTGCCGGCCTGCAGCCGGGCCAGGTAGATGCCCGAGGGCAGGCGGGAGGCGTCGAAGGTGGCCTGGTGCTCGCCGGCCGCCCGCAGGCCGTCCACCAGTGTGGCCACGCGCCGTCCCGTCAAATCGAAGACCTCCAACCGGGCCGGCCCGGTCTCGGACAGGCTGAAGTGCACGCGGGTCACGGGGTTGAAGGGATTGGGCCAGTTGCCCCGCAGCTGCACGGCGGCGGGTGTCTCGTGCGCTTCCACCTCTCCCGGATCCGGGCAGGCCGTGCCGCTCACGCAGACTGCATCCACGTCGAAGCCGTCCCCCGTGTTGCAGCGCTGGGCGATCTCAGTCAGGTCCGAGGTCTCCGACAGCCGGACGTACTGGACGCAGAACCCCAGCGCGGCCGCGTCGAAGCTGAACTCGTTCAGGTGGAAATCCGCCCCGGCGCCGCGATCGTTGTCCGCCACGCCCACCAATACCCAAGGCCCTCCCTCGTGGGCCGCCACTTCGACGGCCGCGGTCTCCAGGCAATAGCTCCCGTTGCGCCAGGTGGTCTCCCAGATGGTGATCAATCCCGTCGCCGCCGGTTGCTCCAGCGCCAGCGTCAGATGGCCTTGCGGATAGAATCCCAGGCTGAAGAACTGGTTGTCGGGCACCTCGTCCAGGGCGGACGCCGGATTGCTGCGGCTGGCCGGAATGGCGGCGTGGTTGAACTGCCGGCCCTGCAGCCACTCGTGGGGGCTGGATTCCAGGCACGTCGACCAGGCCAGGGGCGCGATCAGCAGGGCCGAGCTCAGGAGCAACAGGGAACGCTTCAGCATGTGCAGACCTTTCAGATTGGATTGGACCACGTCCGGCCCGCTGCCGGACCCACGAGAGTCGGTGCTCGCCGCGCCCCCCCAAGCGCCGCTGCGCTCCTACTTGACCAGCGTCATGCGCCGGCTCTCCAGTCCCGCAGCGGTCTGGAGTCGGGCGATGTAGACGCCGCTGGGCAGCCCGGCCCCGTCGAACACCACCTGGTGCGCGCCGGCCGCGTGCACGCCGGAGGCCAAGCTGGCCACCCGGTCGCCCGCGAGGTTGAAGACTTCCAGCTGCACCGGGCCGGTCTCGCTCAGGCTGAACGGGATGGTGGTGACCGGGTTGAAGGGATTGGGCCAATTGCCCTGCAACTGGGTGGTCCGGGGCGTCTCCTGCGCCTCCACCGTCTCCAGTTCGCGCTCGGCCGTGACGTTCACGTGGTAGCCCGTGGAGCCGCCGTGGTCCTCGCGCAGCACCTGCAGGTGGTGCAGGCCCGGGCTCAACTCCGCGGCCGTGAACACGTGCTCGCCGGGGTAGGCGCCCCCGGAACGCAGGAAGCCGCCCAGGAACTGGCCGTCCAGCCAGACGAACAAGCCGTTGTCGATGCCGAAGGCCAGGCGGATCTCGGCGTAGCCCGGCGCCGGCACCTGCAGGGGATAGACGATGGCCGTCTCCGTCCCCACCACCCAGGTGGCGGGAATGGCCTGGGGCGCCGCCGACCAGTAGGGCGCGGCCAGGCTGGGGGGCGTCTGCAGCCAGCCGCCCAACACCGGTTCGGCCAGACTCAAGTCCGGGGCGACCACGAAGTCCCGCGCCGTGTCGTTGGACACGGGGAAGGCCAGGCTGGACCCGTTGAGCAGCGTGCCCAAGCCTGCGTTGTAATAGCCGGGCGTAGCGTTGCCCACCAGTTGGACGCTGGCCAGGGCCAGCGGGGAGACGGTGAACAGCGAGAGCAGGACCAAGCGGGTGCGGAGCTTCATGGAGAGTCCTTTCGATTGCCTGTTGCCGGCCGCGCCCGGGGCGACCGGGAGTCGGCGCCACCGGACGCCCGGCGGCAACGGGGACAAAGCAAGCCCCGTGCCGAGAGTTCAGGCACAAGTAAAGATGTTGATAATCATAAAGATGATGATTGGGCGGGCGTACACGGGCCATGGCTGGGCGGGGCATCTGAACCAGCCGTCACGGGGAATCGGCTCAACTGAACAGAGCGTGCCTCAGGCGTCGTCGCGGAAGCGGTAGCCCACGCCGCGCACCGTCTCCAGCAGGGCGCCCTGTTCGCCCAGCTTGCGACGCAGCCCCACCATGTGGACATCCACGGCGCGCTCGGTGACGGCGTAGTCCTCGCCCCGCACGGCGTCCACGATCTGGTAGCGCGTGAACACCCAGCCCGGCCGCGAGGCCAACAGGGCCAGGATCTGGAACTCGGTCCAGGTGAGATTGAGAGCCGCGCCTTCCAGCACGGCCTCCCGGCGTCCGCGGTGCAGGGTCAGCGGACCGCGGCGCAGGACGGGATCGTCGCCCTTGGCGGGCTCCAGCTCCTGGCGGCGGCGGATCGCGGCCTGCAGGCGGGCCAGCAGCACGCGCGGGCTGAAGGGCTTGGTGACGTAGTCGTCGGCGCCCAGGTTGAGCCCGGCCACCACGTCGCTTTCCTCGCCCCGGGCGGTCAGCATAATGATTGGCAGCTCGGCCGTGTCCGGCTGGGCGCGCAGGCGGCGGCAGACCTCCAGCCCGTCCAGTCCGGGCAGCATCAGGTCCAGCAGCACCAATCCGGGCGGCGCGCTGCGCACTTCGCGCAGGGCCGTCTCGCCGTCCGCGGCCACGCGCACGGGGAACCCGTCCTTTTCCAGCACGTGGCGCACCAGTTCGCGGATGTCCGCCTCGTCCTCTACCACCAGGATCTCGGGTCGGCTCATTTTTCCTCCTGCCTTGCCGGAGGCAGTTTCGCATTCCCGTGTTTGGATTATGTTGGAATCATGTTTGAACTGGACGGCCTGGAACTGAGTCAAGGCGGGCGCAGCCTGCTGGGTCCGCTGGATCTGAGCTTGCCGACGGCGGCGCGCGTCGTGCTGGCCGGACCTTCGGGTTGCGGCAAGAGCACGCTGCTGCGCGTGCTGGCCGGTCTGGAGCGTCCCGCCGCCGGACACGTCCGGTTCCACGGGGAGCCGCTGCTCCCGGGCCGCCTGCCCGCCCACCGCCTGCGCGTCCACCTGGTCTCCCAGCAGCCGCTGCTGCCGGGCGAGAGCCTGGGCGAGGCGCTGGTCCTCGGACACCGGCTGCGCGGCCTGCCGCCGCCGGACGCCGACCGCCTGCGCGGGGAGTTGGCGGCGCTGGGGCTCTCCAACCTGAGCCTGGACCAGCCCCCCGGCGGGCTCTCCGGCGGCGAGGCCATGCGCGCGGCCGCGTTGCGCGGGCTGCTGCTGCCCGTGGAACACCTGCTGCTGGACGAGCCCACCACGGGCCTGGACGACGAGGCCGCGGCCCGGCTGATCTGCCGGTTGAGCGACCCGGAGCTGCCCCCCGTCCTCAGTGCCAGCCACGATCCGCGCTGGTGGGCGGCCTGTCCCACGCGCCTGGAGTTCCGCGCCGGGAGGCTGCATGAGTCCTGAGAGCGGCGCGCCGACCCTCAGCTGGCTGGGAATGGGCCTGGCTTTTCTGCTGGCCCTGGTCCCGTTGATTCTCTTCCGCGTGCTGCGCCTGGGGCTCAGCCGCCAGCTGCTGGTGGCGCTGGCCCGGATGGTCCTGCAGCTGGGCAGCCTGGGCCTCGTGCTCGAGGTTCTCTTCCGACAGGACCACTGGAGCCTGACCCTGCTCTGGCTGCTGGTGATGCAGGCCGCCGCCGCCCACACGGTGCTCAGCCGTCTGCCCGTGCGGGTGCCCGGTCTGGCGCCGCTGGTGGGCGGAGCGCTGGCTCTGGCCAGTTCCGCCGTGCTGGCCTGGTGCCTCTTGATGGTGGTCCGGCCCGAGCCCCTGCTGGGCGCGCGCCTGCTGATCCCGCTGGCGGGGATGATCCTGGGCAATTCCATGAACGGGATCACCCTGGCCCTCGAGCGCCATCTGGCGCAGTTGACCGAACCCGCCGGGCGGCGGGAGTGGGAGACCCTGCTGGGCCTGGGCGCCGAACCCTGCGTCGCCCGCAGCCGCCTGCTGGGCCGCGACCTGCGCGTGGCCCTGCTGCCCACCCTCAACACCACGGCCACCATCGGCCTGGTCTCCATCCCGGGAATGATGACCGGCCAACTCCTGGGCGGCAGCCCGCCCGCCACGGCCATCCTCTATCAGATCCTGATCATGCTGGCCATCCTGGCCTCCGTCAGCCTCTCGGCCTGGGGGGCCGCGCGCCTGCTGCACTGGCGGCTGGTGGACGCCGACGGCCTCCACCGCCGGCCGCCGGTCTGAGCCGGCCGGCTGTTTGGGAGTTAACCGCCCGCCTTGACTTTTCGCATTGCCGGGCGTTGGGGCTCACTCTATCTTGGTCGGTGGGCACCCCGAGCCCGCGAGCCGCACCCGGCCGCCGCAGCCGCGCAGTGGCGGCGGCCCAGGCCTTCCAGGTGGTGGCCAACGGCCTTCCAGAACGGAGTATCAGGTGAACACAGGCCACGGAACCCCGGTCCCGTCCCCCTCGGCCCCGGGAATCCCCAGCAGGAGGCAGGCTCCCATCATGGAGATCCCGGCACATCTCAAGGCCTGGACCGTGGAGCAGCGGCCGGAATACTACACGGCCATCGACCACGCCGCCTGGCGCTACATCCTGCGCATCTCGGGACGCTTCTTCGCTAAGGCGGCCCACCCGGCCTACCTCGACGGCCTGCAGGCCACGGGCATCTCCAGCGAGCGCATCCCGCTGATCCAGGAGATGGACGAGAAGATGAAGCGCATCGGCTGGCGCGCCGTGGCCGTCAGCGGCTTCATCCCGCCCCAGGCCTTCATGGAGTTCCAGTCGCTGGGGATCCTGCCCATCGCTTGCGACATGCGCAAACTCGAGCACGTGCTCTACACGCCGGCCCCCGACGTGGTGCACGAGGCGGCGGGCCACGCCCCGATCATCGCGGATCCGGACTACAGCGACTACCTGCGGGCCTACGGCGCCATCTCGCGCCGGGCCATCTACTCGCACCACGACATGGATCTCTACCGGGCCATCCGCCGGCTCTCCGTGGTCAAGGAGGATCCCGCCGCCACGGCCGCCGAGGTGGAGGCGGCCCAGCGCGCCCTGGACGAGACCCTGGCCGCCCTGGACTGGGTGAGCGAAGCCACCGAACTCTCGCGCATGTACTGGTGGACCGTGGAGTACGGCCTGGTGGGCGCACTGGAGAACCCGCGGATCTACGGCGCCGGGCTGCTCTCGTCCGCCGGGGAGAGCTGGCACTGCCTGGGTCCGCAGGTGGAGAAGCGCCCGCTGGGCGTGGACTGCGTCCATCAGACCTATGACATCACCAAGCCGCAGCCGCAGCTCTACGTCACGCCGGACTTCCTGACCCTGCGGGCCGTGCTGGAGGAGTACGCGGCCGGGATGGCCTGCCGCACGGGCGGCGTGCCAGCCCTGGACAAGGCCCTGCGCGCCCGCACGCCCGTCACCGTGACGCTGGACAGCGGCCTGCAGGTCAGCGGCGTGCTGGCCGAGCGCCTGCTGGACGCGGCCGGGCGGCCGGCCTACCTGCGTTTCAGCGGACCCGTGCTGCTGGCCGAGGATGAGCAGGTGCTGCGTGGCCACGGCCGGGACACCCACGCCCACGGCTTCGGTACGGCCCTGGGGCCGTTGGCGGGCCGGGAGGGCGGCACGGCCCGGCTGGACGGCGGCGCGCTGCGCGAGCTGGGCTTCGGCGGCGGCGGCCGGGGCCGGCTGGCCTTCGAGTCCGGCGTGGTGCTGGAGGGACGGCTGGCGGAGGTGCGGGAGGGCAAGGCGGGCAACCAGCTGCTGCGCTTCACGGACTGCCAAGTGAGCTGGGGCGACCGCCTGCTCTTCGATCCGGCCTGGGGCGATTACGACCTGGCCTGCGGGCAGGAGGTGCCGGCAGTCAGCGGCGGCTGGGTGGACGGGATGATCGATCCCGAGGACCTGCCCCGCGAGCGGCCCTGCATGAAGTGCAACCTGGACGAGGGCAACCGCGCCCTGAACGAGCTCTACGCCGAGCTGCGCCGCCTGCGCGAGCGCGGGGAACCGGGCCCGGCCGAGCAGCTGCGGCTGGAAGAGATCGCCGCCGAGCTGGACGCCGCGCACCCGGAGGACTGGCTGCTGCGGCTGGAGCTGCTGGAACTGGGCGCCGGCCTGCGGCCGGAGCGGATCACCGCGCTGCGTGGGCAGCTGGAGAGCCTGGCCGCCCGGGGTGGCGAGTGGCGGGAGTTGGTGGAGAGGGGGCTGGCCCTGTGCAACTGAACTGGCTCTGGGTGCTGGCGGGCCTGGACGGCCTGCTGATGGTGGCGCTGGGGGCCTTCGGCGCCCACGCCCTGAAGGAGACGCTGGGCCCGCAGGGCACGGAGTGGTGGCGCACGGCCGTGCTCTACCAGGGCCTGCACCTGGCGCCCCTGCTGGCTCTAAGCCTGCTGCCCGGGGGCGGCCGTCTGGCGCTGGCCGCGGGGATCTGCTTCCTGGCGGGCACGCTGCTGTTCAGCGGCAGCCTCTACGCCCTGGCCCTGTCGGGCATCCGTGGGCTGGGCGCCGTGACGCCCGTGGGCGGCCTGCTGCTGCTGGCCGGCTGGGCCTGCCTGGCCGCGCTGGGCCTGCGCCGCGGCTGAGTTTTGTGACACAAACCACAGAGAGGATCCCATGGCCGACTATCCCAAGCTGCGGCGTCTGCATCACGCCGAGTTCTACGTGGGCAACGCCCTACAGGCCGAGTACTACTACCGCAAGGCCTTCGGCTTCTCCCGCAGCGCCTTCCTGGGCCTGGAGACCGGCGCACGCGACCGCGTGTCCTACGTCATGACCCAGGGCCGCGTGCAGCTGGTGCTGACCGGCAGCCTGGACCCGCGGGAGAACGAGATCACGCGCTTCCTGGCCCGCCACGGCGACGGCGTGGTGGACCTGGCCTTCGAGGTGGACGACGCACGCGAGTGCCACCGGCTGGCCGTGGCCAACGGCGCTGTCTCCGTGCTGGAGCCCGTGGAACTGCGCGACGGGCACGGCTCCATCCTCAAGTCCGCCGTGGCCGCCTACGGGGACACGGTGCACTCCTTCATCCAGAAGCAGGACTACGCCGGGCCCTTCCTGCCCGGGTTCGCGGCCCGCTCCGTGCCGGGCGAGGGCGTGGGGCTGCGGATCATCGACCACGTGGTGGGCAACCAGGAGGACGGCCGGATGGAGGCCGTGGTGGCCTGGTACGAGCGCGTGCTGGGGTTCTCGCGCTTCCTGTCCTTCGACGACAAGGACATCTCCACCGAGTACACGGCCCTGCGCTCCGTGGTGATGGCCGCGCCCAACAACATCATCAAGTTCCCGATCAACGAGCCGGCGCCGGGCAAGAAGAAGAGCCAGATCGAGGAGTACGTGGAGTTCCACGGCGGCGCGGGCGTGCAGCACGTGGCCCTGCTCACCGACGACATCCTGAGCACCGTGCGGGCCTTGCGCGCCAACGGCGTGCAGTTCCTGGAAGTGCCGGACACCTATTACGACAGCGTGACCGAGCGCGTGGGCCCCATCGAGGAGGACCTGGCCGAGATCCGCGAGCAGCGCATCCTGGTGGACCGCGACGAGCGCGGCTACTTGCTGCAGCTCTTCACCAAGCCTGTAGAGGACCGCCCCACGCTGTTCTTCGAGATCATCCAGCGCAAGGGCAGCCAGAGCTTCGGCAAGGGCAACTTCAAGGCGCTGTTCGAATCCATCGAGCGCGAGCAGGAACTGCGCGGCACGCTGTAAAGCGGCACGCTGTAAAGGAGACCCCATGCCGATCTATCATCACCTGGGCGAGATCCCGCGCAAGCGCCACGTGGTCTTCCCCGGACCCCAGGGCCAGTTCCGCCACGAGGAGCTGGTGGGCAACAAGGGCTTTGTCGGACCCTCCAGCCTGCTCTACCACGTGAACCGGCCCGCGGCCGTGCTCTCCCAGCGCCTGCTGGCCCCGCTGCGCTGGGAGGCCGAGGAGCCGGGCGGCCTGCGCATGCGCCACCTGCGCTCCAAGCGCCTGCCCGTGGGCGGCGGCGTGCTGGGCGGCCGCACGCCCCTCTTCTTCAACCACGACGTGGCCGTCTCTGTCTGCCGGCCGGACCACGCCGAGGATGTGTTCTACCGCAACGGCCAGGGCGACGAGCTGATCTACGTGGCCGCCGGCGGCGGCGTGCTGGAGAGCCAGTTCGGCCACCTCGTCGTCGGCGAGGGCGACTACGTGGTGATCCCGCGCGGCCTGCTGCACCGCTGGAAGCTCGATCCCGCCGCCGGCCAGGCGCACCTGCTGGTGGTGGAGAGCGCGGGCTACCTGCGCACGCCGGAGCGTTACCGCGGCGAGCACGGCCAGCTGCTGGAACACAGCCCCTTCTGCGAACGCGACCTGCGCCTGCCCCAGGGGCTGGAGACCCGCGACGAGAAGGGCGAATTCCCGCTCTGGGTCAAGCAGGGCAACGCGCTGACCGAGGTGATCCTCCAATACCATCCCTTCGACGTGGTGGGCTGGGACGGCTACTACTACCCCTGGGCCTTCAACATCCGCGATTTCGAGCCCATCGTGGGCCGCGTCCACCAGCCGCCGCCCGTGCACCAGACCTTCGCCAGCGACGGTTTCGTGGTCTGCAGTTTCGTGCCGCGCCTCTACGACTTCCACCCCCAGGCCGTGCCCGCGCCGTATCACCACGCCAACGTGATGACCGACGAGGTCTTGTATTACGCGTCGAACGAGTTCATGAGTCGCAAGGGCATCGAGAGCGGCTCCCTGACCCTGCACCCGGACGGCCTGGTGCACGGTCCGCACCCGGGCCGCGCCGAGGCCAGCGTGGGCCAGCCCGCCACGGAGGAGCTGGCCGTGATGATCGACACCTTCCGGCCGCTCAAGGTGGCCCGGGCGGCGCTGGCCATCGAGGATCCCGACTACACGACGAGTTGGCTGGAGTAGGCCCGGTGGCCGGCAAGCTCACGCCCAAGCTCATCCTGGAAGGCACGCGCCTGACCTTCAAGACCGAGCTGGCCTTCGCGCTGAACGAGCACGCCCGCGTGGTCGGGCCGCGCCGCTACCGCTACCACAGCCCCGTGATCTCCGCCGAGTGGTGCGCGTTCACCAACTATCCCTGGGGTCGCGGGCTGATCAACTTCCTGCCCGAGGAGGAGCCCCAGGCCCTGGAGACCTACCGCACCTGGCTGCGCCTCTTCCAGCTGCAGCGCTACTACAGCTGGATCGTCGACCGCTTCCACATCAGCACCCAGGTCTACCAGGAGCAGGCCCACGGCCGGAAGCTGGACTTCGGCTGGCTGGAGGAGGGGCTGACGGAGCTGAACTTCCGCCTGATCTTCTGCACGCGCCGGGCGGAGACTTTCGCGGCGGCCCGGGAGCGCCGGCTGCTGGTCAGCGGCAAACCCTCCCAGTACGACGAGCTGGAGCGCTTCGTGGAGGAGCAGGAGCGGATGCGCGCCCGCGTGCAGGCCAGCCGCCTGCCCTGGCTGGAACTGGACGTCAGCGACAACGACATCGCGGCCGCCGTGGAGCGCGCGGCGGACTGGCTGGCGGCCAGCGGCGGCCTGGAGATGCCCGACTGAGCCTGCCAGTGCGAATGGATGGAAAGGACATCTGATGGAGATGGAACCCCGGGTGGAAGCCACCCAGTTGCCCGAGCTGACCCTGCTGGGCTACGCGCGCCGCGTGCCCGCGCCGGGTCCGGGCCCGGTCCAGGCGATCGGCGAGTTCTGGGACGAGTTCCTGGCGGGCGGCCTGGCCGCGCGGCTGCCGGATTCGGTGATCCCTGGCCTGCTGCTGGGCGCTTGCTGGAACGAACAGCCGGACGGCAGATTCGACTACCTGATCGGCGTGCCGGTCCGCACGGAGGCGCAGGCGGGCGCGGATCAGGTCCGGCTGGAGCTGCCCGCGGCGCGCTATCTGCGCTGCACGGTGCGCGGCCCCAAGGCCGAGGCCATTCCTGCCGGCTTCCACTGGCTCTTCCGGGAGTGGCTGCCCGGCAGCGGCCTGCGCGTGGCGCCCGGCGCCTGCCTGGAGTGGTACGACCACCGGGCGGAGGCCGACGCGGAGGCCGAGGTGGACCTGTTCGTGCCGATCCAATAATCACGGGGCGGAGCATGGACCTGCAGGTGAAGGACCGCGCCTTCCTGGTGGCCGGCGGCAGCGCCGGACTGGGACTGGGAACCGCCACCCTGCTGGCCCGCGAGGGGGCCCGCGTCTCCATCTGCGGCCGGGATCCCGTCCGGCTGCAGACGGCCCTGGACGACCTGCACGTCCTCGATCCCCGCGCCCACGGCCGGGCCCTCGACCTACGCGACGGGGCCGCCCTGGCGGCCTGGGTGGACGAGGCCGCCCGGCTCTTCGGCCGGCTGGACGGCGTGCTGGTGAACGCCGGCGGACCGCCCCGGGGCGGGCTGGAGAGCTTGGACGACGCGGCCTGGCAGGCGGCCTGGGAGCTGAACCTGCTCTCCGCCGTGCGCTTGGTCCGGGCCGTCCGGCCCCACCTGCGGGCGGCGGGGGGCGGCTCCATCGTGGCCGTGACCTCGGGCTCCGCCCGCGAACCCATCGACGGGCTCTTGCTCTCCAACGTGCTGCGGCCCGGCGTCGGCGCGCTGATGAAGAGCCTGTCCCGCGAGCTGGCGCCGGAGGGCATCCGCTGCAACAGCCTGGCGCCGGGCTTCATCGACACCGAGCGCCTGCGCAGCCTGGAGGCGGCCATGGCGGCGGAGGCGGGCCGCACGCGCGTCGAGCAGGAGGCGCGGCTCTGCGCGGAGGTGCCGCTGGGGCGCTACGGGCGCGTGGAGGAGTTCGCCCATGCGGCTGTCTTCCTGCTGGCGCCGGTCTCATCCTACCTTAGCGGCGTCCAGCTCCCGGTGGACGGTGGCCGTCAGCGCAGTGGCTGACGAATCGGCAGCCTCCAGCCGGGGTTCAGACAGCCACCACCAACCAGGATCCGGCACATGACCCTGCTCTACCTCAGTTCCGACCGCATGGGCCAGGGCGACGACGCCCTCGGCCGCAAACTGCTCAAGAGCTTCCTCAAGGAACTCGCGGCCAGCGCCCACACCCCGGACATGGTGGGCTGCGTGAACGACGGCGTCCTGCTGACCACCACGGGCAGCCCCGTTCTGGAGGAGCTGGGGATCCTGGCCGCCCGCGGTGCGCGCATCGCCAGCTGCGGCACCTGCCTGGACGACCTGCAGCGGCGCGACCAGCTGCTCATCGGCGAAGTGGGCACCATGAGCCAGATCGTTCAGGTGCTGTTCAGCGCGGAGCGCGTGATCCGGATCTGAGGGCGCTGGCCGCGACTCCGCTTCATTCTGAATGCAGGACGGATCCAGCGCAGCGGCTGCGCGGATCCCGGCCCCGGAATGGCCCCGGGCGGGATGCGCGGGCACCCGGCTGTCAAGTCCGGTTTACAGCTGGGCCCGAGGGCGGGGCAAAACCGGGCCGCCGGGGGCGAAATTCACTGGAACGATTTTTGCTTGGAAGGTTGAGCTGGATGGGCCCGCTCATCCGGTCGCAGCGGAACGATATACGCAAACACAATGGGCCAACATGAAATTGTCTAAAATTCTGTTCGCCTGCCTGGCGGGCGCGGGGCTGTTGCAGTCGTGCGCCGAGCGCGAGGACGCCATCCAGAGCGAAATCAGCCTGGTGGGCAGCTGGGGCGACGCCTGGGGCGAAGTGGCCGACGTGGCGGTGGGCCAGGACGTGCTCTACCTGGCCGCCAACCAGCGCGCCGGCGTGTTGACTTTTCCCCTGGCCGCGGAGGCCGCGCCCTTCCCGGCGGGCGGCGCGCCCGGCATCGACAGCCTCTACGCCCCGGGCGACGTGGACTATCTGTCCGCCCACCTGCTGGCCGAGCGCTACCTCTTCCTGAAGCTCTCCACCAACCTGCTGGTCTTCGACGTGCAGGACCCCTACCAGCCGCACTACATGCGCACCTTTTTCGCCAGCGGCGTCAACGAGGTGGAGACGGTGGTGGAGGACGGGACGGCCTACCTCTACTACAGCGACCGCTCCGACGGCTTGAGCCTGCACGCTTTCCCGCTGGATCCCGCGGGCCTGCCGGCGGACAGCCCGGCGCGCTGGTTCCACAACGGCGCCAACCCCACCACGGACTACGTGGACACCTTCCTCGACTACGAGAACGACGGCAACGACCTGGACGTGGTGGACGACCTGATCTTCCTGGCCGACGGCCGCTACGGGTTGAAGATCTTCCAGCACCAGGGCGCGCGCATGCCCATGCGCCTGAGCGAGCTGGCCACCCTGCGCCTGCCCGGCGACGCCCTGCGCCTCTCCGTCCGGGACGGGCTGGCGGCCGTGGCGCTTGGTTCCGGCGGCCTGGCCGTGGTGGATGTCAGCGATCCCAGCCGGCCCTACCTGCGCAGCGTGCTGCGGCCGGGCGGCACCACGCTGGACGTGGAGCTCAAGGACGACCACGCCTATCTGGCCAGCAGCTCCAAGGGCGTGATCGTCGCCGACCTGCGCGATCCCTCCCGGCCCGTGCCGCGCTGGCAGCACGAGGGCGGTTACGCGCGCCGCCTGCAACTCGCCCACGGCCGCATCTACGTGGCCGACGAGGACGAGGGTCTGCTGATCCTGGCGGATCCGCTGGGCGCCAACTGAGACAACAACGAACTGAACCGAAAGGACGCCTCATGAGCAAGACCCTGTGCCGGACCTGGTTGCGAAGCCTGCCGGCGGTGGCCGGGCTGCTGTTGCTGGCCTCGACCGCCCGCGCGGTGGATCCCCCCCGCTACTGGTCCAGTGAAAGTGGCATGGCCGTGCGCCAGGGCTACCACATCGAGTGGCAGCGCACGGCGGAGGAGGGCGGCCCCGGCGAGTTGATCATCAGCTGGTCGGACACGCGCTTCGGCATGCGCGACCTCTTCGCCCAGAAGATCGATGTCTCCAACCCCGGCCAGCCGGCCGTCTGGAGCACCACGGACGAGCACGGGCTGGTGGACGCGCTGATCGTCAACGACGACGTGATCCGCCAGGAGGACCCGGTGCTGATCGGCGACGGCGCCGGCGGCGCCATCGTCAGCTGGATCGATTTCCGCGACGATCCGCGCGGCGACATCTACGTGAACCGGCTGGTGGACGGCACGGGCTCGGGCGCCCTGGCCTGGGGCGCCTCCGGCGTTCCGCTCTGCACGGACTGCGCCAACGGCTCCGAGAACATGCCCAAGAGCCAGTGCATCGACGGCGCGGGCGGCTCGTGGGTGGCCTGGGCCGACCACCGCAACTCCACCTGGGACCTCTACGTCAGCCGGGTGACGGCCGACGGCGACGTGCCCGCCGCCTTCGGCAGCGACGGCTTGCTGGTGGTGGGCGAGGTGGGCGACCAGGAAGCCATGTCCATGGAGCACGACGGCGCCGGCGGCGCCTTCCTGGCCTGGGTGGACAAGCGCGACGCGGCGGACGACGACATCTACATCGAGCACGTCCTGGCCAACGGCACGCTGGTGGCCGGCAACGGCGGGCGGCCCGTGGTCAGCCTGCCGGGCAGCCAGCAGTCGGTGAAGGTCACCTGGGACGGCGGCACGGGCTGCTTCGTCAGCTGGGTGGACCTGCGGAACGACAACGCGGGCGACATCTACCTGCAGCACTTCAACACCTCCCTGACGGAGACCTTCGCCGAGGGCGGCCTGGCCGTGGCGGCGCAGGTGGGCAACCGCGAGAACAATCCCCGCCTGAGCTACGCCGGCGACGGCACCACGCTGCTCATGTGGGAGGACAACCGCAACGACCCGAACAACATCCAGGCGGACATCTACTGCCAGAAGGTCAGCACGGCAAACACGGCGATCTGGGGCGCGGGCGGCGTGCCCGTCTGCCTGGCCGCCGGACACCAGCAGCAGGCCCGCGCGCTGGGTGACGGCGCCGGCGGCGCCTTCTTCACCTGGCAGGACAGCCGGGACGAGGACTACTCCGCCATCTACGCCCAGCGGCTGAACTCCAGCGGCGTGCGCCAGTGGGCGGCGGACGGCGCCGTGGTGGTGGACCGCGCGGATCTCGAGTCCGACGCCATCGCCCCGGCCCTGCGCCTGGACCAGCAGGGCGGGCTGTTCGTGGTCTGGGGCGACCTGAGCCGCGGCAGCCTGGGCATTTTCTCCCAGCACCTGAACGCCGCCGGCCAGCGCAGCCTGGCTGTGACCGGCCATGACTCCGTCTGGGGCATCTCCGGCTCCTGCAGCCTGGTGCGCAACGTGGCCACGCCGGACGGCGCCCTGGTCTTCTGGATCGACCCGCGCAACGCGGGCGGCCCCCACGTCTACATGCAGAACCTGGCGCGCTTGACCGGCGCCCTCCAGCTGCCGGAGAACGGCGTGCCCGTGGCCCTGGAGCTCGACGGGGGGCAGAAGAACTTCCAGGTCGCGGCCGACGGCGCGGGCGGCGCCTACGTCTTGATCGAGGTGGGCTCCGAGTCCGCCCAGCGCGCCTGGCTGACCCGCGTGAACGCCAGCGGCCAGCCCATCTGGGACGCCCCGCGTCCCGTCACGCCGGGCTTCGACTCCGGATCCGGGCTCGAATACCAGGAGCGCTCGCGCCTGCTCGTGCACGGCGACCAGATCCTGGTGGCCTGGTCGGGCGTGGACACGGACTACAGCAACTTCATCGCCGAGGTGGGCATCCAGGCCTTCGACACCGCCGGCAACGTGCTCTGGGGCGACGACGGCCTGCGCATCACCTCCACCAGCGCCATCCACGAGAAGCTCACCGACCTGGTGGCCGGCCCCGACGGCGGCGCCTGGCTGCTCTGGGATTCGGGCAACTGGCAGGACACCAACGTGCTCACCCAGCTGGTGAACGCCCAGGGCCAGCCGGTCCTGGCGGCGGGCGGCGTGAGCTACGCCGGCGGCACGGGCAAGCAGGAGCGCGCCGTGGGCGCCCCCGGGGACCACGGCAACCTGCTGGGCGTCTGGCTGGATTACGCGGCGGAAGTCTTCGACAGCGACCTGATCGCCCGCAGCCTGTCCCCCGCCGGCGGGGTGGAGTGGACGGCCCAGATCGACATGCGCGCGCTCTCCCAGAAGACGCCGGTCATCATCTCCGACGGGCAGGGCGGCGCCTACGTGGCCTACACGGACTTCTCCAACGCGGCCAACGACGACGTCTACGCCACGCACATCCTGTCCGACGGCAGCCTGGCCTGGACCGGGACGGAGACCAACGTGGCCGTGGGCGCGGGCACCCAGGAGGACGTGGCGCTGGCCCTGGTGCCGCGCGGCGGCTGGAACGGCCTGGTGCTGGCGCTGGCCGCCGAGGAGATCGGCGACACCACCGGCTACAAGGACCTCTGGGCCCGGGACTCCCACGTGAACCCCATCGGCGGCGACGTGACGGATACTTTCTACGAGGGCACGATCTTCAACTTCTTCCACACCCAGCGCGAGCCCGTGCTGAGCCACGACCTGGCCGACGGCACCTACCTGTCCTGGGTGGACATGCGCGCCTCGGGCAAGGAAGACCTGAAGGACATCTACACCCAGCGGCTGGCCTTCGGCGACGTGGACGTGGAGTCCCCGCCCGCCGTGGCCCGCGGGTTCCAGCTGGCGCAGAACACGCCCAACCCCTTCAATCCCGACACGCGGATCGACTTCCAGATCCTGCGCGCCGGCGAGGTCAGCCTGCGGATCTTCGACTTGCAGGGCCGGCTAGTGCGCACGCTTGAGGACGGCCGGCTGGCCACGGGCACCTACCAGCGGATCTTCGACGGCCGCGACGCGGCCGGTCGTCCGCTGGCCTCCGGCGTCTACATCTACCAGTTGCAGGCCGGCGGGCACGAGGAGAGCCGCCGCATGCTGCTGGTCAAGTAGACCGCGCCTTCTCCTGTCACACAAAAGCCCCCCGGTCCACGGATCGGGGGGCTTTCTCATGTGTCACAACCATCTGCTCCGCGCTAGTTCTCCAGCCGCCGGGCCGCCTGCTCCAGGCTGTCGCCCAGGCTGCGCAGTTGTCCGGTGTGCTCGCCGGCCTGGCGGACCTGGCGGCCCACGTCCTCCATCCCGCCCCGCACCGACTGGATGCGCTGGCTGATCTCGTGGGCAGCGGCGGAGGCGTCGGACACGCTGCGCGTGGCGTCGTTCATCCCTTGCACGGCCTGGCCGATGTTGCGCGAGATCTCGCGCGTGGTGGCGTTCTGCTCTTCCAGGGAGCCCGCCACGGTGGTCATGGTGTGGCTGATCTCCGTGATGTAGCCCGTGATGCTCTGGATGTCGTCCGCCGTGGAGCGGGCCGTGGTCTCGATGCCCGAAACCTTGGTCTGGATGTCCACGATGGCGTCGCTGGTCTGGCGCGCCAGGTCCTTGACCTCGTTGGCCACCACGGCAAAGCCCTTGCCCGCGCTGCCCGCCCGGGCCGCCTCGATGGTGGCGTTGAGGGCCAGCAGTTTGGTCTGCTCGGAGATGCTGATGATGGTGTTGACGATGGAGCCGATCTCGCTGGAGGCCTGGTTGAGCGCCTGCACGCGGCCCTGCATGCCCTGGGACTGCTGGACGGCGTGCTGCGTGCGCGCGTTGGCCTCGGCCGTGGTGCGCGAGATCTCGTCGATGGTGGCGCTCATCTCCTCGGTGGCCGCGGCCAGGTTGCGGAAGATGCCGTGGGTCTCTTCCACCGCGGCGGAGGCGGTCTGGAAGTTGCCGCTCATCTGCTGGGCCCCGGCGGCCACTCCCTGCACCTGGAGGGACATGTCGGCGAAACCCTGGTCCACCGAGTGCGACATCTGGGCCAGCTGGCTCACGGCGCTGGAAAGCTGACCCGCGCCGCTCTGCACCGCGCCTTGCGCCTCCACGATGTGCGAGATGTCCAGCACGTGCTCGATGGCCCCGATGATCCGGCCTTGGGCGTCTCGGAAAGGCGAGCCGGCATAGAGGATGGGCACGCTGAGGCCGGGCCGCGGGTTGGCCACCGTGCGTTCGGTGACCGGCGCGCCCTGGGCCATGGCCTGGGCCAGGGCGCACTTGTCCGTTCGGCAGTGGCCCGTGCGGAAGAGGTCGTAGCACTTGGTGCCGATGTAGTCCTGGGCTCGCTTGCCTCCCAGCGCGGCGCCGGCCGCGTTGAGGGAGACGATGGTGAAGTCCTTGTCAATCATCATGACAGGCAAACTCATCGAGTTCAGCATGCGCTCGCCGCGCTCGTCTTCGGCCCCGGGCTTCGAGTCGGTCCGGGGGCGGCGCAGCAGGCTCCAGGCCAGCGCGCCCAGACTGACGAGCAAGGCGCCGATCAGTGTGTACAACATGGATCCTCCCGTTCTGTGCAGAACTATGCCGGTGCTTCGTTCGATTATCGGGCAGGCAGCCGCGGCGTCTTGAGGTGGATTCATTCTTTTTTGGGAAGAAATTCCCAACAATTCCACCCCCCTTTGCCAGCCCGGCCGCCGGACCCCGCTCCGCCCCGCCGGCCGGCGCGTCGGCCGGACCCTGGACGCCCTGCCGGAGGCGGCCCCGGCTTGGCTTTCCCCGCCTCCGGTGGTACTTTTCCCGGGCATTCCGCCGGCAGGTGAAAGGAGCGCTTCCGCGTGCTGCTGCAGGCCCCACAGCCCGGTTCGAGAACCTTTTCCATCGAGCTGGCTTACGAGGGCTCGGGTTTCCTGGGCTGGCAGATCCAGGCCACGGGCCGCACCGTGCAGGGCGAGCTGCGCGCGGCCTGCGAGCGCATTCTGGCCCAACCGCTGAACGTGAGCGGCGCGGGCCGCACGGACACGGGCGTGCACGCGCGCGCCAGCCTGTGCAGCTTTCCAGCGCTCACCGCGCGGCGGGCGGACGAATTGTGGCGCGGGTTGCGGCGCATCCTGCCGCCGGACATCCACGTGCGGCGGGTGGACGAGCGTGCCGCGGGCTTCAACGCGCGCTTCAGCGCCCGGGCCCGCGAGTACGGCTACCGGCTCGTGCGCGGGCTGGACCCTTTCCGGCGGCGGCTGGCCTGGTGCAGCAGCTACCGGCTGGACGTGGACGCCATGCGCGCGGAACTGGCCGCGCTGAGCGGGCGCCGGGATTGCCGGGGCTTTTGTGTCACGGGTTCGCTGCCTCCCCAGGCCTGGTGCGATTTCCAGCTGGCGGAGCTGGAGGAGCGGGATGACGAGCTGCTGTTCCGCGTGCGCTGCGACCGCTTCCTGCACAGCATGGTGCGCAGCCTGGCGGGCACCCTGCACGACGTGGGCCGCGGACGGCTGGAGCCCGGCGCGCTGGAGCACGTCCTGCGCACGGGCGAACGCGCCCGCTGTGGCGTGGTGGCTCCACCCCAGGGCCTGTACCTGGAGCGCGTGGTGTACGAAGAGTTCAGCACCGGCGGCCCCGAGGGCTGGAGCCGGCTTGAGGATGGGGTGAATCCGCAGCGGCTGGCGGACTAAGCGGGGCGGTCCTGGTCCGTCCGCGCGCGGCCCGCTGCGACAATGGCGCAATCTGTGGCCTCCCGGCCCCCCGGGACGCCCAACGAGGAAGGACGAAGGGCATGAAGTTTTTCATCGACACCGCCAACCTGGCGGAGATCCGCGAGGCGGCGGCCATCGGCATCCTGGACGGCGTGACCACCAATCCCACGCTGATCGCCCGGGAGAAGCGGCCCTTCCAGGAGCTGATCCTCGAGATCTGCCAGATCGTGGACGGCCCGGTGAACGCCGAGGTGATCAGCCTGGACGCCGAGGGCATGATCCGCGAGGGCCGCGAGCTGGCCAAGCTGCACGCCAACGTCTGCGTGAAGATCCCCATGACCGTGGAGGGCCTGAAGGCCGTCAAGGTCTTCAGCGGCGAAGGGATCATGACCAACGTGACGCTGATCTTCCAGCCCCTGCAGGCCCTGATGGCCGCCCGGGCGGGGGCCAGTTTCGTCAGCCCCTTCGTGGGCCGGCTGGACGACATCGGCGAGGTGGGGATGGACCTGGTGGCGGACATCCGCCGCATCTACGACGCCTACGCGCTGGAGACGGAGATCATCGTGGCCAGCGTGCGGCATCCCATCCACGTGCTGGAGGCGGCGCGCATCGGCGCGGACATCTCGACGATCCCCTTCAAGGTGATCCAGCAGCTGTCGCACCACCCCCTGACGGAGAAGGGCATCGCGCAGTTCCTGGATGACTGGAAGAAGGTCCCCCAGGCCTGATCTCTCTCTCGCGCTTGGTCTCTCAACACAGAGACACAGAGGCACAGAGACGAGAATTGGATTGAATGTTGGGCGTGGGCAGAGAGTCGCGCGACCGGGAATCTTGGTGAGCGCGAAGACACGGAGACTCAAAGACGAGTTGTGTCACGTGAGGTGAAGGCCGTAGGCCTGAACCAGAACCAGGTGGTGACGCTTTCAAGCGGAACCAGCTACATGGCGGCAGGAAGCCCAAACGCCGGCCAGCGGAAGGCCACCGCGAGGTGGCCTGACTCTGGCCGATGAGAAAAAGCGCCTCTTTGGCACCACCTTTCTGGCGCAGGCAGAAAGGTGGTAATCAAGGGCACTCGGCAAATGACAGGAATGCGGTGAACCCCCATCCCAGCCTTCCCCCTTGCAGGGGGAAGGGGAGGAGCGCCCAGTGAGACGTGCCGTGCAGCGAATGGTGGAAGGCGTCTGGCTGGCCCTTGGCATGGTGCTGGGCCTGCTGTTGCTGCGCACCCTGACGCCCATGCGCGCCCAGACTCCCGGCGCTGGCGCCGGCGCGGACTTAAGCCCCGCCGCCCTGCAGGGCCAGGTGGCCGAGAGCCGGCACAACGCCATCACGCGCGCCGTGGCCCTGGCCGAGCCCGCCGTGGTGGGCATCAACGTGGTGCAGGTGGAGCGCTACATCGAGCGCAGCCCCTTCGCCCGCGACCCCTACTGGGGCCAGTTCTTCCCCGACCGGGTGATCGAGCACCCGGTGCAGAACCTGGGCTCGGGCTTCATCATCAGCGCCGACGGCCTGACGGTGACCAACGAGCACGTGGTGCACCGCGCAGAGAAGATCGTCGTGACGCTGCCCGACGGGCGCGAGGTCAACGCCAAGCTGGTGGGCGCGGACTACAACTCCGACATCGCCCTGCTGGACCTGGACGGCGACGGCTTTCCCGTGCTGGAGATGGGAGACTCGGACAAGATCCTCATCGGCGAGTGGGCCATCGCGGTGGGCAATCCCTACGGGTTGTTCTCCAGCTCCAGCCCCAGCGTCACGGTGGGCGTGATCAGCGCCGTGGACCGCGATTTCGGCGCCCAGGACGACGCGCGCGTCTACATCGGCATGCTGCAGACCGACGCGGCCATCAACCCCGGCAACTCGGGCGGGCCGCTGGTGAACGCCGAGGGCCAGGCCATCGGCATGAACACGATGATCTACAGCCAGAACGGCGGCAGCGTGGGCCTGGGCTTCGCCATCCCCGCCAACCGCGTGCAGGAGATCGTCCGGGACCTCAAGGGCCAGGGCTACGTGGATCGCAACATCTGGACCGGGGTCTGGATCCGCGACCTGAACCGCAAGACGGCCCAGGTGCTGGGCTATCGCGGCAAGGGCGGCGTGCTGGTGGTGGAGTTGAGTTCGGGCAGCCCGGCGGAACAGGCCGGGCTCAAGGTCCACGACATCGTGCTCAAGCTCAACGGGCGGGCCGTGAACACCTCGCGGGACATCAAGACCATCATCGCGGACACGGACGTCAAGGTCGGGGACCGCCTCGTGATGGAGGTCTTCCGCGAAGGCCGCGTGCTGACCATCGGCATGCGCGCCGGCACCATGCCCGAGACCCGTCGCGAACGCTGAGCAAGGGAAGACTGGAGGAACGGTGGCCAAGAATGGCGTGACCCATCGGACCAAGCGGGTGTACGAGGACGGCCCCAGCACCCTGGAGCTGGAGTTCCTGGATCTGGCCGAGCTGCCCGACGGACGGCTCAAGGCGCCGTTCAAGGGCAAGGGCGAGGTGTGCGCGCGGTTCTCGGAGGCGGTCTTCCGCTATCTGGAGAGCTACAACATCGGCCACCACTTCCTGGCCATGAGCGGCGAAGCCCGCATGAAGGTGCGCCGGCTGGACATGCTGCCGCTCTCCGTGCGCGTCCGCAACTTGGCCGCCGGGGAGCTGGCCGAGATCTTCCCGGTCCAGGAGGGCCAGCTGCTGGACGTGCCGGTGGTGGAGCTGTTCTACAAGCGGCCCGGCGCCGGGCTGGTGCCGGTCAACAGCTCCCATTGCCTGGCCTTCCACCTGGCCACGGAGGACGAGCTGCGAGCCGTGGACCGGATGGCCTCCAAGATCAACGCCGTCCTGCGCAGCTTCTTCGACCGGCGGGACATCCAGCTGGTGGACGTGGAGCTGGAGTTCGGCCGCCACCAGGGCCAGCTGCTGCTGGGCGACGAGATCAGCCCGGACACCTGCCGGCTCTGGGACCGCCGCACGCGCCGCAAGTACGATTCCGACTGCCTGCGTTCCGGGCTGGCCGCCGCCGAGTCGGCCTACCGCGACGTGCTTGAAAAGGTGCTGGGCTGATGAGACTGCATCCCGCCGGCCGGTCCGTCGTGAGCCGCTTCCTGGGGGCGGGCATCCTGCTGCTGCTGGGCCCCGGCCTGTTGGACGCGGCCCTCTGGCTGCGCCCCGTGGGCGCGCTGACCGTGGCGGCGGGGGCCTTCCTGGCCTGGTTCTACCGCGACCCCGAGCGCGCCTCCGCCGCCGGGCCGGGGGCCATCCTCGCGGGCGCCGACGGCAAGGTGATCCAGATCCGCGAGCTGGCGCACTGTCCGGAGATCGGCGGCCCGGCCCGCCAGGTGAGCGTTTTCATGAGCCCGCTCAACGTCCACGTCAACCGGGCCTCCGTGGCCGGCCGCGTGGCCTCGGTGGTCTACCGGCCGGGCGAGTACCTGATGGCCTTCCACGAGAAGTCCTCGGAGTTGAACGAGGCCAACCTGCTGGTGCTGGAGGACGAGCGCGGCCGGCGCGTGGCCCAGCGGCAGATCGCCGGCTTCCTGGCGCGGCGCGTGGTCTGCGAGGTGGCGGAGGGCCGCGACCTGCAGCGCGGCGAGCGCTACGGCATCATCAAGCTGGGCTCGCGCATGGACCACTTCCTGCCACTTGAGAGCACGCTGTGCGTCCAGCTGGGCGAACGCGTGCGCGCGGGGGAGAGCATCCTGGGAGAATGGACATGAACCGACTGGGACGACTGCCCAATCTGATCACCTTCCTCAACGTGATCTTCGGCTTCGCCGCCGTGGCCAGCCTGATCCGCTACGGGGCCGAGCCCGCCGGCGTGGGCCGCGCGGCCTGGTTCATCTTGATCGCCGCGCTGCTGGACGCCATGGACGGCAAGCTGGCGCGCGCCATCGGCCGCCAGAGCGAATTCGGCAAGGAGCTGGACAGCCTCTCCGACGCCGTTTCGTTCGGCCTGGCCCCCAGCGTGCTGCTCTACACGATGGAGTTCTCCAATTGGTCCGAGCGCGGCGACCTCTTCGGCCTGGCGGGCTTCTTGCTGGCCGCCCTGCCGCTGACCTTCGGCTGCTACCGGCTGGCCCGCTTCAACGTGGAGACCTCGGTGGAGGGCAAGAAGAACTCGCACTTCGCCGGCCTGCCCATCCCCGCCGCGGCGGGTCTGATCGTCTCCTACGTGCTGTTCTGCCTGGACCTCTTCGGCGAGGTCTGGCGGCCGGGCATCCTGCCGCTGGCGCTGGTGGCCTCCTTCCTGATGATCAGCCGTGTGCGCTTCGAGGGCATGCCCTACTTCAGCCTGCGCCAGGGCAACCGCAACCTGACGCGCCTGACCCTGTTCGTGCTGACGGTGGGCAGCATCCTGTTCCTGCAGGCCATGGCGCTCTTCCCCGCCGCGCTGGGCTACATCGGCTACTCCATCGTGCAGCACCTGCGCCGCGAGCCGGCCGTGGTGCTGGAGGACGAGGAGGAAGGCGAGGAGTGGACGGATCACACGCGCTTCTAGCCGCGCCAGGTTCTTTCACCACAGAGGCACAGAGACACAGAGACGAGAATTGGATTGTGTGTTGCGCTAGGGTAGTGCGTAGCGCGACCGGGAGTCTGGGTGAACACGAAGACACAGAGACTCAAAGACGATTTGTGTTACGTGAGGTGAAGGCCTGAAGGCCTGAACCAGAACCAGGTGGTGACGCTTTCAAGCGGAACCAACAACACGGTGGCAGGAAGGCGTAACTGCCGCCAGCGGAAGCCCGCCGGGAGGCGGGCTGACTCTGGCGGGTGAGAAAAAGCGCCTCTTTGGCGCCACCTTTCTGGCGCCAGCAGAAAGGTGGAAAACACGGCACCCGGCCCCTGCCGGTGGATGGGTAAGCGGCCCGACCGTCAGACCCTCCCCCCATCCCGGCCTTCCCCCACTTCGCGGGGGAAGGGGTCGCACAGGCGGACGTGTCTGGGTGCGTGAGGTGAAGCCCGCTGGGGCTGAACCAGAACCAGGTGGTGACGGCGTCAGCCGGAACCAACTACACGGCGGCAGGAAGCGCAATCGCCGGCCAGCGGAAGGCCACCGGGAGGTGGCCTGACTCTGGCCGTTGAGAAAAAGCGCCTCTTTGGCTCCACCTTTCTGGCGCAAGCAGAAAGGTGGAAAACAAAGGCTCCCGGCAGTCTCCGGGAGGGCGATCAATTGGCGTGGGCGCGCCCCCATCCCATCGCGCCCCGGCGTTGCCGGGTCGCGCCTTCCCCCGCGGGGCGCGAGGGAAGGGAATTGGCTTCGCCTCGCACATGGACACAGGATGACAGATAACCAGGGCCGCGCGCCCAGCGCAGAGCACCCGCAGGAGGATTGATGATCCAGGCCCAGATCCGCATCATGCCCAAGGCGGGCATCCTGGACCCCCAGGGGCAGACCGTTCTGCGCGCCCTGGCCAGCCTCGGCTTCGAGGCCGCCCACGCCTGCCGGGTGGGCCGCTTCGTCACCCTGGATTTCCAGGGCGTGGGCCAGGCGGAGGTGGAACTCGAAGTGGCGCAGATCTGCAAGCGCCTGCTGGTGAATCCCAACACCGAGTCCTGGAGCGCCAGCTACCTGACGCTGCCGGATCCCGCCCCCGCCGGGGCCGAGGCATGAGAACGGGCATCGTCGTCTTTCCCGGTTCCAACTGCGACGCCGACACGCGCTGGGTGCTCGAGGAGAAACTGGGCCTCAAGCCCGTCATGCTCTGGCACAAGGAGCCCATCCAGGGCGAGTTGGACCTGATCATCCTGCCCGGCGGCTTCTCCTACGGCGACTACCTGCGCACCGGGGCCATCGCCGCCGTCAGCCCCGTGATGCGCGACGTGCGCGCCCACGCGCAGCGCGGCGGCCTGGTGCTGGGCATCTGCAACGGCTTCCAGATCCTCTGCGAGGCCGGCCTGCTGCCCGGCGCGCTGATGATCAACGCCGGGCTGCGCTTTCTCTGCAAGGACGTGCACCTGAAAGTGGAGCGGTTGGATACGCCCTTCACGGCGGCGCTGGACCGGCCCGCCGTGCTGCGCCTGCCCATCGCCCACCACGGCGGACGCTACGTCTGCGACCCCGCGGAGCTGGAGGCGCTGGAGGACGAGCGCCGCATCCTGTTCCGCTATTGCGACGAGGAGGGCCGGGCGTCGGCGGAGGCCAATCCCAACGGCAGCCTGCACGGCATCGCCGGCGTGCTCTCGGAGAACGGCCGCGTGCTGGGCATGATGCCCCATCCCGAGCGGGCCGCCGAACTGGCCCAGGGCAGCGACGACGGACTGGCCGTCTTCCACTCCCTGGTGGGGGCCGTGGAGACCCTGCACTCCCTATGAGCCGCCCGGCTGCGCGGCCCAATCCGGGCTCCCGTGACCTGACCTTCTGGGAGCACCTGGACGAACTGCGCGGCGTGCTGGTCCGCAGCGCCGTGGTGGTGCTGACGCTGATGGCCCTTTGCTTTGTGTTCGCCTCCACGCTGCAGGAGCTGCTGATCCGGCCCTTCGCCCAGGCGGCCGCCCGGGTGGGTCCGGGCGCCGGCCAGCTGGCCCTGCTCAGCCCCACCGAGGGCTTCCTGGTGCGCATGAAGCTGGCCCTGTTCACGGGCCTGCTGCTGGGCAGCCCCTACCTCTTCCTGCAGGTCTGGGGCTTCGTCTCACCTGGCCTGCACGCCCGGGAGAAGCGGCTGGTGCTGCCGGTGGTCAGTGTGGCCTCCGTGCTCTTCCTGGCGGGCGCGGCCTTCGGCTACTTCGTCATGGGCGTCGCCACGGAATTCCTGCTGCGCTTCTCCACGCCCGACATCGGCAACCAGTGGTCGCTCTCCAGCTACCTGACCTTCCTGACCCAGATCATGCTGGGCCTGGGCCTGGTCTTCCAGCTCCCGCTGGTGCTGCTCTTCCTGATGCGCCTGGGTCTGGTGACGCCCGCGCAGTTGGCGGGCTGGCGGCGCCACGCGGTCGTGGCGATCCTGGTGGCCGTGGCCCTTCTGCCCATGCAGGACCCGCTCTCGCTGGTGCTGATGTCCGCGCCGCTCTACCTGCTCTACGAGGCCTCCATCGTGGCCGGCCGGCTGCTGGCCAGACCCCGGCGGACACCGGCGGCGGCGCCGGACGCGACCCCGGCGGGTCCGGCTGCGGCCGGGCCGCGCGTGGTGGGACGGCCTGCCCGCGAGGACCGTGAAGGACCCCGAAGCCGCGGGGACTATCCCGATTGACCGCCGGCCGCGAGCCGGCCTTGAGGATGCCAGATGTATTTGTCCCGACTGGAGCTGTACGGCTTCAAATCCTTCGCCCAGCGCACCGTGGTGGAGTTCTCCTCCGGCGTGACCAGCGTGGTGGGCCCCAACGGCTGCGGCAAGACCAACATCCTCGACGCCGTGCGCTGGGTGCTGGGCGAGCAGCGCAGCGCCACGCTGCGCTCCGAGCGGATGGAGAGCGTGATTTTCAACGGGTCCGCCCAGCGCCGTCCCCTGGGCATGGCCGAGGTCAGCCTGACCATCGAGAACAGCCGCGGCATCCTGCCGATGGAGTACGGCGAGATCGTGCTCACCCGGCGCCTCTATCGCTCCGGCGAATCCGAGTACCTGATGAACCGCCAGCCCTGCCGGCTGAAGGACATCAACGACCTCTTCATGGACACGGGCATGGGGGCGGGCTCCTACTCGGTGATCGAACTCAAGATGGTGGAGGACCTGCTCTCGGATAAACCCGAGGAGCGGCGCCAGCTCTTCGAGGAGGCCGCCGGGATCACCAAGTACAAGCACCGGCGCCGCGCCGCCCTGCGCAAGCTGGATGAGACGCGCCAGCACATCCTGCGGCTGGAGGACGTGGTGGCCGAGGCCGAGCGCCAGGTGGCGGCCCTCAAGCGCCAGGTGGGGCGGACGGAGCGCCACCGCGAACTGACCCTGGAGCTGCGCGAGACCGAGCTCGGCCTGGCCCGCGAGGATCTGGCGCGCTGGAACAACCGGCTGGCGCCCCTGCGCCGCCTGGTGGAACAGGGCGGGCTGCAGGCCGCGCGCCTGGAGGCCGAGCTGGCCCGCCAGGGCAGCCTGCTCAGCAGCCTGGGCAACGACCTCCTGCGCGCCGAGGAGGCCGCCGCCGAGGGCGATCTGAGCCTGCGGGCGCGCTGGGAGGATTGCCGCAAGCTCGAAGACGAGGCCCTGGTGACCCGCGAACGGCTCAAGGCGCTGGAGCGCGAGCAGGCGCGGCTGGAGCGCGAGCAGGCCGAGCTGGCTCCGCGGTTGGCGGAGAACCGCGCGCGCTGCGGCGGGCTGGAGGCCACGGAGCACGAGGCCGCCGCCGCCCAACTGGAGTTGGACACCGGACTGGAGCAGGCCGCCTCGCGCGCCCTACAGGCCGAGCAGCGCCTGGACGCCCTGCGCGCCCAGCTGGAGCAGGCCCGGGCCCGGGTGCTGGATCTGCTGGGCCGGCAGGCGCGGCTGGGCGGCGAGCAGGCGGGCGTGACCGCCGCCCTGGACGGCCACCGCCGGCGGCGCGCCGATCTGGAGGAGGAGCTGCAGCTGCTGCAGGCCGACCGCGGCGAGCGTGGGCTGGAGCGCGAGGCGCTGGATCTGCTGCTGGGCCAGGGGCGCGAGCGCGTGCGCCTGGCCGGCGAGACGCGCGGCGCGGCGCGGGAGTCCGTCGAGGCGGCGCGGGAGGCGCTGCAGGAGGCCCGCCGCGCCCAGCAGGAGCTGCAATCCGAGCTGCGCGCCCTGGAGGGTCGGCGCCAATTGCTGGAGCAATTGCTCAGCCGCTTCGAGGGCGTGCCCGGCGGGGCGCGCGTCGTGCTGGAGAAGCGCCTGCCCGGCGTGCTGGACGTGCTGGGCAACTTGGTGCACGCGGACGCCGGCCTGCTGCCCGCGCTGGAGAGCGCCCTGGGCGAGGCCGCGGGCTGGGTGCTGGCGGAGGACTCTGCCGCCGTGGACGCGGCGGCCGGGCTGCTGCGCGAGGCGGGCAAGGGTGGCTGCACCTTCGCCGTGCTGGACCGCGTGCCCCGACAGGACGGCGCGGCCGCGGCTCCCGCCGGCTGCCGGCCGCTGGCGGCGATCCTGCGCTGCGACGAGCGGGTGCGCCCGCTGCTGGAACACCTGCTGCGCGACTGCTGGCTGGTGGAGGACGCCGCTCGCCAGCCCTGGGAGGATCCGGCCCGCGCGGGCCAGCTCTTCATCACGCCCGACGGCGAGAGCCGCCGGCCGCCGCTCTTGCGCCGGCACGGCCGGGGCGCCGGGGGCGGGCACCTGGGTCTGCGCTTTCAGGCGGAGGGCCTGAAGGGCGAGGGCGAGAACCTGGCCCGGCAGGCCGGGGAGCGCGACCGGCTGACGGCCGAGCGCCAGACCGGGCTGCGCGCCGCCGAGGAGGAACTGGCCGCGGCCGAGCTGGCCCACCAGGCCGCGGGCGAGGCCCTGCGCGAGCAGGAGCGCCGCCGCGAGCGCCTGACCCTGGAGGAGGAGCGCGCCGGACGCGACGAGGAGGGCTTCCGCCGCAGCCTGGCCGAGCTGGCCCAGCGCGTGGGCGAGGTGGAGCACCGGGAGCGCGCCCTGCGGCAGCAGCACGACGAGTTGCAGGCGGAACGGGACGAGGCCGAGGACGCCAACTCCCGGCTGGCCGCCCAGTCCGAGGAGCAGGCCCGGGCCACCCGCGGCCTGCTGGAGGCGCGCGGCACGGCGCAGATGGCGGCCTCCGAGGGCCGGCTCAAGCTGGACGCCCTGCGCCGGGAGTTGGAGCAGGTGCGGCGCTTCCTGCTGGAGGGCGGCGAGCGCCTGGAGCACGCCAGCGCCGAACTCGCCGAGGGCGAGGCCCGCCGCGTGGGTCTGGCCGCGCGCCGCGAGGAGTTGGAGCGCCTGCAGATCGCCGCGGCCCTGGCCCGGGAGGAGGAGGAGCGGCGGCAGGACGAGCGCAAGGCCCTGTTGGCCGAGCTGCGCGGCCGCCAGCGCGAGTTGCGCGGCGCGGAGGACGAGTTGCGCGGCGAGCGCGACGGGCTGCGCGAGCGCGCCCACCAGGCCGAGCTGGAGAGCCGGGGCTTGGAGGCGCGACTGGCCGCGCTGCTGGAGCGCATCCAGTCCGAGTACGAGGTGCAACTGGAACTGCCGGAGCCGGTGGAGGAGGAGGACGAGGATTCCGACCAGGCCGCCCTGCGCGAGGAGTCGCGCGAGGAGCGCAGGCGGCGGACCGCCGAACTCAAGGACGCCCTGCGCCGGCTGGGTCCGGTCAACCTGCTGGCCATCGAGGAATACGAGACGGAGAGCAGCCGGGCGGGCTTCCTGCGCGCCCAGCTCAACGACCTGCTCGAGGCCGAGGCCATGCTCCAGGAAACCATCGGACGCATCAACCGGGTGGCCCGCGAACTCTTCGAGGAAACCTTCCGCCAGATCCGCTCCAACTTCGAGTACCTCTTCCGCAAGCTGTTCAGCGACGGCCGCGCCGACCTGCAGCTGGGGGGCGAGGACCCGCTCGAGGCGGACATCCAGATCAGCGCCACGCCCAGCGGCAAGCGGATCCAGAACCTGATGCTCATGAGCGGCGGCGAGAAGACCCTGACGGCCATCGCCCTGCTCTTCGGCATCTACATGGTCAAGCCCAGTCCCTTCTGCATCCTGGACGAGGTGGACGCGCCGCTGGACGATTCCAACATCGCGCGCTTCAACACGCTGATCCAGGAGTTCAGCGGCATGACCCAGTTCATCATCATCACGCACAACAAAAAGACCATGGGCTACGCCGACCAGCTCTACGGCGTCACCATGGCCGAGGAAGGCGTGAGCAGCATCGTGAGCGTGCAATTCCATGAACAGGCCTGAGTCCGTTCCCATCCCGCGGCGGCTGTCGCCGATCTGGCTGCTGCTGCTGCTTGCGCTCGGCGCCCTGCGGGCCGCGGCCCAGCCCGTTTTCTCGCTGGATCCCGTCTGGTGCCTGGGGCCTGCCGGCACGGAGCGCGTGCTGGAGATCAACCTGATGGTCCAGCGCAGCAGCCTGGCCTGGGTGGAGGCGGACGGCGGGCTGGGGGCCGGCTGGGAGGCGCAGCTGGTGCTGGAGCGCGCCGGCGCCCCCGTGGCGGACACGGTCTGGACCCGGCGCGACTGGCGGCTGGCGGACCGCGAGCCGGGCAGCGCGGAGAAGGTGCCCGACCAGATCCGTCTCGCCTTGCCCACGGGCAGTGGCCGCCTGCGCGTCCAGTTGCGCGACCTGCACAGCGGCCTGGCCGTGGAGAAGAGCCTGCGCCTCGCCGCGCCCGCCGCCGACGGCCGCCTCTCGGAGATCCTGCTGGGGGTCAGCCTGCCCGACACGGCCGCCAGCGGACCCTTCCGCCGGGGCGGCTGGCGCTTTCTGCCCTACGCCGACGGCCTCTACGGCGCGGGCCTGGACACCCTGCGCGGACTGCTTGAGATCCGCAGTGCGCGCCCCGCCGACTCCCTGCAGCTCAGTCTGGCCCTGCTGGGCGAGCGCCGCAACCGGCTGGAGAGCCGCCTGCCCCGCGCCCTGAGTTCCTTCCCCCACTTGCCGGGCGATCCGCAGCGCGTGGTGTTCTCGCTGCCCGTGACCCATCTGCCCAGCGGCAGCTACCAGGTGGAGGCCACGCTGACGAGGGATGGCGCCCTGCCTGCGGTGACCCGCCGGGCCTTCTGGGTGCACAACCCGGACGTGGCCGCGCCGGCTCCCACCCTGGACGACGCCGAGTTCGCCACCGCCGCGCCGGAGGAGCTGGCCCGGCAGTGGGAGGCCGCCCAGGTGCTGGCCAGCCACTACGAGCTGGAGGCCTGGGACCGGCTGGACCTGGAGGCGCGCCGGACTTTCCTGCGCGAGTTCTGGCTGCGCCGGGATCCCGACCCCGCCACGCTGGTGAACGAGGAACAGGTCTCGCTGCTCTCGCGGCTGGAGGAGGCCCGCCTGCGCTACGTCGAGCCCGGCCCCGACGGCGGTCTCAGCGACCGGGCGCGGATCTTCATGCGCTACGGTCCGCCGGACGCCGTGGAGACGGACTTCGCCCAACTCAACTCGCGTTTCAATTTCGACCTCTCCGACGCCCAGAACGCCACGGGCGCCGACCACCGGGACTTCGAGCTCTGGCTCTACAACCGCCTGGACGGCGGGGTGGAGTTCATCTTCATCGATCAGCGCGGGTTCGGTACGTTTGAACTGGTCCATTCCACGAAGAGCGGCGAGTACTACGATCCCAGCTGGTCGCGCAAGCTCTTCCCCTGACCGCTGCTTGTCTCAACGGGTCTTCACCACGGAGGCACAGAGACACGGCCAGTCAGGTATGGAAGAGTGACGGTGTCTCTGTGACTCTGTGGTTGTTCGCGAGGAGATCGGGCATGATCGAGATCGAAGGCTTCCGCAAGAGCTTCGGCAAGGGCGCCAAGCGCGTGATGGCCGTGGACGGCATCGACCTGCGGGCCCTGCCCGGGCGCGTGTTCGGCCTGCTGGGTCCCAACGGCGCCGGCAAGACCACCACCCTGCGGGCCATCGCCACGCTGCTCAAGCCGGACGCCGGGCGCATCCTCGTGGACGGCCACGACGTGGTGACCGAGCCCGACGTGGTGCGCGCGCGGCTGGGTTTCCTGACGGGGGCCACGGGGCTCTACGACCGCCTGACCCCGGCGGAGACGCTGCAGTACTTCGGCCGGCTCCAGGGCATGAGCGCCGAGCGCATCGCCCGCCGCACGGAGCAGCTGGCCGACCTGCTGGAGATGCGGGACTTCCTGCACCAGCGGGTGGGCAAGTGCTCCACGGGCCAGAAGCAGAAGTGCAGCATCGCCCGCGCGGCCCTGCACGAGCCCCAGGTGATCGTGCTGGACGAGCCCACCAGCGGCTTGGACGTGATCGCCTCCGCCAGCGTGGTGGAATTCATCCGCCGCTGCGCGCAGGAAGGGCGCACCGTGCTCTTCTCCACCCACATCCTGCCCGAGGCCGAACGCCTCTGCCACGACCTGGCCTTCATCCACAAGGGCCGAATCGTCGAGGCGGGCACCCTGGACGAGATCGGCCGGCGCCACGGCACCCACGACCTGAACTCGATCTTCCTGAAGGTGACGGGCCATGCCGAAACGGCCTAAGACCCCGCGCGAACCCCACACCGGTTTCGTGGCCGCCGCCCGCACCCAGTTGGGCCGCATCAACTGGCCGGAGCAGAACCCCGCCTTCTTCTTCCGCGACCTGGTCCTGCTGTTCGCGGAGACCATGCGCGAGTTCTTCCAGCGCGGCGCCGCCGCCCGGGCTGCGGCCCTCACCTACACCACGCTGCTCTCGATGATCCCGCTGCTGGGGCTGGTGGTGGTGGTCTTCAAGCAGGTGGGCGGCTTCGAGTGGCTGATGACCCAGCTGCAGCCGCTGCTGTCCGAATACCTCAGCCCTGACGGCTCGCAGCTGGTCACCCAGTTTCTGCTCACCCGGGTGGCCGAGCTGGACCTGGGCACACTGGGGCTTTTCGGAGTGGTTTCGCTGGGGCTGGGCGTCTTCTCGCTCATCTCCACCATCGAGACCGACCTCAACAACATCTGGCGCGTGCGGCGCTCGCGCAGCATCCGCCAGCGCCTGAGCAGCTACTGGCTCTTCATGACCCTGCTGCCCGTGGTGGCCGGCGTCTCCATGTTCCTCTCGGGCGAGGCCGCGGTGGTGCGCGTCTTCGACGTGCTGCCCGGCTGGGTCAACCAGGCCCGCGGGCACCTCTTGCCCATCGCGGTCCAGTTCGGCGGCTTCCTGTTCCTCTACTGGGCCGTGCCCAACACGCGCGTGCGGGCCTCCGCCGCCGCTGTCGGCGCGGCTTTCGCGGCGACCGGCTGGGAACTGGCCAAGATCGGCTTCGCCTTCTACACCGTGCGCGCCAGCAGCTACAGCATGGTCTACGGCTCGCTGGCCGCGCTGCCGCTCTTCATGATCTGGGTCTACCTGACCTGGGTGATCGTGCTCACCGGTGCGGAGATCTCCTTCATCACCCAGAACCGCCGGGCGCTCCTGCTCAAGCGCAAGAGCCGGCGCGACGGGCCGCTGCCCGAGTACATCATCGCCCTGGCCGTGCGCGACGCCGTGCTCGACCGCTTCGAGGTGGGCAGCGAACTGACGGTGGAGACGCTGGGCCGGCTGTTCTGGCTGCCGGAAGCGGAAATCAACGCCGTGGTGGAGACCATGATGGAGGGCGGCCTGCTGCGCCGGGCCCGGGAGGGCGAGAAGGTGCTGGTGCTGCCCGCGCGGCCCCGGGAGCACCTGGACGCCGGCGCCGTGGCCGGGCTCTTTCTGCGCGATCCGGCGGAGTTCACCCGCCAGGACCGGCCCGAATACCTGAAGGACCTGCTGGGCCGCCTGTCCAGCCGGCACAAGGACATGCTGCGGGCGCTGACCCGCGAGGACCGGGCCATGGCCCAGGCGGAAGGGGAGGACGAGGCATGAACGCGCGCATCATCTGGGTGGTGGCGGCCAAGGAATTGCGCGACCTGTTCCGCGACCGGCGGACCATCGTTTCCATGATCCTGATCCCCATCCTTTCCTTTCCCCTGCTCATGTCCGGCGTGGTCTGGATGACCAGCAAGTCGATGGAGAAACTCAAGAGTGCCGAGACCGGCGTGATGGTGCGCGGAGAGAGCCCGGCCCTTGGGCTGCTGGACTCGCTCAAGGCCCAGGACGGGCGCTTCGTCTATCTCGAGGACGCCGATCCCGCCCTGCCCGTGGACAGCCTGCTGGCCCGCGAGGGCGTGGACATGGTGCTCGAGTTCGGCCCCGGGCTGGCCCAGGCCCTGGAGCGCCTGTCCCGGCCCGCGGACAGCAGCGCGACGCCCGCGTTGCGTCTCTACTTCGATTCCACCGACGACGAGGCGAAACTGGCCGGCGAGGAGCTGCTGGCGGGCCTGACCACCCTGCGCGAGGCGCATCTGCAGGGCTGGTTGCGCCGGCAGCAGCTGCGTCCCGACCTGGGCACACCCTGGAGCATCCAGCACGTCGAGACCGCCCCGCCCAAGCGCCAGGCCGCGGAACTGATCGCCCGCTTCCTGCCCTACCTGATCCTGATCCTCTGCATCCAGGGCGCCATGTATCCGGCCATGGACCTGACGGCCGGCGAGAAGGAGCGCAGCACCATCGAGACCCTGCTGGTCAACCCTGTGTCGAGGCTGGACGTGGTGCTGGGCAAGTACATCGCCACCTCAGTGATGGCCCTGGGCAGCGCGATTTTCACCCTGGGCGGCCAGTACGCCTACTTCCGTTTCGCCGCCGACCGGCTGCTACGCGGCGGCCTGCCCCTGCACATCGAGCCCTCGGCGCTGGGGCTGGGCCTGCTGCTGCTGCTGCCCGTGGCCCTGACCTTCGCCGCCGTGATGCTGGCGGTCTGCCTGCACGCACGCTCCATGAAGGAGGCCCAGAGCTACATGGGTCCGCTGCTGATGCTGGTGATCTTCCCCTCCATGGCCAGCATGATCCCGGGCCTCAAGCTCAACCTGGCGCTGGCCTTCGTGCCGGTCTTCAATGTCACGCTGCTGATCCGCGACGCGCTGCTGCAGGATTACAGCCAGCTGGGCCTGATGGCCGCGGTCTTCGCCATCAACCTGGGCTACGCCGGACTGGCCCTCTGGGCGGCGGTGCGCATGTTCCAGCGCGAAGAGGTGATCTTCCGCAGCTGATTCTCGCCACCGGGTGGCAGACGGGCCGGCGGGAGAGGTGCCGGGACGGGCGCGAGTTTCTACCTTGGGCCATGCATCGTGACGTGTTTCTCCGCATCCGCCGCAATTCCGACCGGGTGGGAATCGAGGGTATCCAGTTCTACGCCTACCATGGCCACCGCACCGAGGAATCCACGCTCGGCCAGCGCTTCGAGCTGAGCGTGCAGGCCTTCCTGGATTGCGCTCCGGCCGGGCGCAGCGATGCGCTGGACGACGCCCTCAATTATCAGACCCTCCATGCCGGCGTGACCCAGTGGGTCACCAGCCGGCGCTTTCATTTGCTGGAACGGCTGGTGGAGGGCCTGGCGGAGGAGATCTTCCGGCAGTTCCCGCGCGTGGACGCCCTGCAGCTCTGCGTGCGCAAGCTGAGTCCGCCCATTCCCAACTTCTTCGGGCACGTGGAAGTGGAGATCACCCGGGTGAATCCGCGCTGGCTGCAGCGGGACGATGGAGCGCCCGAACCTGACGCCGGGGCGGAGAGCGCGGGGCGATGATCGCCTGGCTCGGCCTGGGCGGCAACCTGGGCCCCGTGCGCGCCACGCTGGCCCGGGCGCTGCGCGAATTGGACCAGGGCCCCTGCCGCGTGCAGGCCGTCTCCAGTCTCTGGTTGACCCGGCCTGTCGGGCCGGCCGACCAGCCGGATTTTCTCAACGCCGCGGCCCGGCTGGCCGTGGCCCTGGGGCCGGGCGCGCTGCTGGAGCGGCTGAAGGAACTGGAGCGCCGCCTGGGACGGCAGTCCCGGCCCCACTGGCGGGAACGGGAGCTGGACCTGGACCTGCTGCTGGCCCTCGAGGACGGCCCCCTGTTGGTGGCGGGAGCGCGGCTGGCGCTGCCCCACCCGGGCCTTTGCCAGCGGGCCTTCGTGCTGGAACCCTTGCTGGAACTGGATCCGGACCTGCGGGACCCGCGGGACGGCCACGAGTTGAGTCTGGATGTGCGGCGCCTGCGGGCGCAGGAGCCGGACGCGGTCCGGCGCATGGAGGACCCTGGATGGTGCCGGAGCTGAAATCGGTCGCCGTGGAAGGCGTGATCGGGGTGGGGAAGACCAGCCTGTGCAACATCCTGGCGCAGGAGTGGGGCGCGCAGCTGATCCTGGAGGAGCCGCACAAGAATCCCTTTCTGGAGGATTTCTACCGCGAGCCCCGGCACTACGCCTTCCAGGTGCAGCTCAACTTCCTGTTCGCGCGCTACAACCAGCTGCTGCGCCACCGGCAGATGAGCCTGTTCGCCGAGGTCTCGGTCTGCGACTACCTGTTCGACAAGGACAAGATCTTCGCCTACCTCAACCTGGACGAGCGCGAGCTGGTGCTCTACGAGAAGATCATCGAGTTCATGGAGCGCGACGCGCACCGGCCGGACCTGGTGGTCTACCTCCAGTCCAACGTGGACCGCCTGATGCGCAACATCCAGGTGCGCAACCGCAGCTACGAGCGGGAGATGAGCACCGAGTACATCCGCCAGCTCAACGACGCCTACAACGCCTTTTTCCTGAGCTACACGCGCACGCCCCTGCTCATCGTCAACGCCAACGAGATCGACTTCGTCAACAACGCCGCGCATCGGCAGGCACTGCTGGAGCGCCTCTGCCGTCCCGTCAGCGGGACCATGTATTACAACCCGGGCATCTGAGGCATCCATGCTCCCCTGTTCGACCCCGGCCGCTCCACCGCCCCGCCCCGGAACCCGGCCATGAAGCGCCAGATCGTCATCAACAGCTCGCCGGCGGAGAGCCGGGTGGCCATTCTCGAGGACGGCCGCCTGACGGATTTCTACGTGGAGCGGGCGGAGCGTGACCGTCTGCTGGGCCACGTGGTCAACGGCCGGGTGGTGAAACTGGCGCCCAGCATGCAGGCGGCCTTCGTGGACGCGGGCCTGGAGGCGGACGGCTTCCTGCCCTTCCCGGACTGCTGCACGCCCCGGCGCTGGAACTTGCCCGGCCGCTCCAAGTGCGGGCTGCCCGCCGGCCAGGCCCTGCAGGTGGGGCAGCTGGTGCCCGTGCAGGTGGTGAAGGAACCCATCGGCACCAAGGGTGCGCGCCTCTCGATGGAGATCAGCCTGGCGGGACGCTACCTGGTGCTGATCCCGGGCGACGAGATCACGGGCGTCAGCCGGCGCATCAAGTCCACGGCGGAACGGCGCCGGCTCAAGGACCTGCTCAAGGAGCTGCGCCCGGAGGGCCACGGCCTGATCGTGCGCACCGTGGCCGAGGGCCACTCCCGCGAGCAGATCGGCTCCGACCTGCGCGACCTCCTGGCCCACTGGGAGGAGGTCCGTGTCAAGCTGGAGCAGGCCCCCGTGGGCGAGGTCGTGCACCGGGAGCCCGGCATGGTCTCCCACGTCATGCGCGACCTGTTCACGGCGGACCTGGACGAGGTCATCTGCGACAACCGCGGCCTGCACAAGGAGCTGGGCGCCTACATGCAGGAGGTGCTGCCCGAGCTGCGGGACCGCGTGCACCTCTACACCGGCCGGGAGCCGCTCTTCGACAGCCTGGGCATCGAGGAGGAGATCGAGCGCAGCATCGAGCGCCGGGTCTGGGTCAAGGGCGGCTGCTATCTGATCATCGAGTCCACCGAGGCCATGAACACCATCGACGTGAACTCGGGCCGTTTCGCGCGCCGGCGCAACCTGGAGGACAACGCCCTCCGCGTGAACCTGGAGGCCGCGCGGGAGATCGGCCGCCAACTGCGGCTGCGCGACCTGGGCGGGCTGATCGTGATCGACTTCATCGACATGCAGCAGGAGGAGCACCGCCTGCGCCTGATGCAGGAGATGCGCCAGATCCTCAAGCAGGACCGCGCCCAGACGGACGTGGCCCCGCTCTCGCGCTTCGGCCTGATGGAGATGACCCGCGAACGCGTGCGGCCGGCGCTGATCCACACCCTGCACCAGCCCTGCCGGCACTGCGGCGGCTCGGGCCTGGTGCCCAGCCGGGAAACCCTGCTGACGGAGCTGGACCGCTGGATCCGTCGCTTCAAGGCGGCCACGCGGGAGCGCCGGCTGCTGATCCAGGTGGCGCCGCCCCTGCACGCCCACTTGACGGCGGGCAAGCGCAACCTGCTTTGGCGCCTGATGTGGCGGCACTTCATGTTGATTCGCGTCAAGGCCGACGAGCGCCTGGAGGAGACCGAGTTCCGCTGCCTGTCGCCGCGCCAGGGCCGGGACGTCACGGCCGAGCACGCGCGCGGCGTGGGCGCCCAGCGCATGACGGGGGCCACGGCGGACCACGGACCGGCCTTCGACGCCGCGGAGTGGGACGAGGCGGCCGGCGAGGAGCTGGACGATCTGCCCGGTCTGCCGGGGTTGCGTTCGCGCCTGGACGTGGATGTGGACGAGGAACCTTGACTCTTCACGCCCAAGGCGCTATACTTTCCGCCTTTGCAACGGACGGAGGAAGCTGACATGTACGCCATCGCGGAAATCGCCGGCCGGCAGTTCCACCTGAGCCAGGGTCTCAAGGTGCGGGTGCCTTTGCTGCAGGCCGAGGCGGGCGACAAAGTCGCCGTGGACCGGGTCTTGGCCCTGGTGGATGGCGCGCAGAGCCGTTTTGGCTCCCCGGCTCTTGAGGGTGTCAGCATCGACGCCACGGTGTTGGAGCACGGCAAGGCGCGCAAGGTCATCAACTTCAAGATGAAGCGCCGCAAGGGCTTTCGTCGCAAGCATGGACATCGTCAGCAGTACACGCTGATTGCCGTCAACGGCATCCAGGCCTGAACCAGCGGGAGAGGAACACGTCATGGCACACAAAAAGGGACAGAGTTCAACCCGCAACGGGCGTGACTCCAATCCGCAGTATCTGGGCGTGAAGAAGTACGGTGGCGAAGTCGTGCGCAACGGCAACATCATCGTGCGGCAGCGCGGCACCAAGTTCCATCCAGGCAAGAACGTGGGCATCGGCTCCGACGACACCCTGTACGCCACCTCGGACGGCGTGGTGAACTTCTACAGCCGGGACGGCCGCAAGCTGGTGCGCATTCTCGTCGACTGAGCCGCCCCCGACCGCCAGACCATTCAAAAGGCCCGCTTGCGCGGGCCTTTTTCGTGTTCGGTACGGTGAAACCTAGTCGGCCAGGGGACCGCGTTCCCGCACTTCCGAGGCGCCGGAACACTCCACCTTGCGCCGGGGCGGATCTCCCCACAACTCCAGTTCGCTGGCCCCGGAGCAGTCGGCGTCCAGTTGCTCCAGCACCTCGAGTTCCCCTTCGGACGCCCCCGACAAGTCCAGCTCCGCCTGCTTCACCTGGCAGGCCCGGCCCTTCAGTTCCGAGGCCCCCGACAACTGGGCCGTCAAGCGGCCGATCCGCCCGCTGAGCAGGGCTTCGGACGCGCCGCTCAAGTCCAGCACCAGGCTGGCCAGCTCGGCGTTCTCCAACAGCAGCTCGGCCGCGCCGCTCATTTCCACTGCCTTCAGCTCCGGAATCCAGATCTCCGCCTTGAGGGGCAACTTGGGCGACATGGACGGGCCGTCCATGCTGAGCTCCAGCTGGCCGCCCTGGACCCGGGCCTGGACGTACTTGAGCAGGTTCGAATCGCCGGAGAGCACCACGCGCTGGGCCTGGCCGGGATGAATCACCACCTCCAGGGCCGAACCGGCTTCGACGGAGTGGAAGCTGGCCAACTCCAGGACCTGTTCGGCGGCCTGGCCGTTCCCCGTCACCCCGTCCCCCCGGAAGGGACTGCGCCGGCCGGAGTCGGCCGAGGACGTGCACGTGCAGGAGGCGCAGCCCAGGGCCACGCCCAGCAGCAGGGAAACCGAGTCACGATGAAGCATGGGGCGATCCTTTCGGTTGGTTCCGTGGCGGGCCGGCCGCGCCGCCGCATCCCACGGGTGTCAAGTTGTCTGTCAGGTCTCCGCGCCGGACCATTCCGGCTCCGGTTCGCGGGCCGAGGCCGCTTCCGCCCGAGGCTTCCGCCAGCGCACCAGCGCCACGCCGGAACAGTCGATCTGGTGCCGGGCGGGGGTGCCGCACAGTTCCAGCTGGGACGCGCCGGAACAGGTGGCCAGCAGCTCCCGGCGCACCGTCAGCTGGGCGCGCGCCGCCTCCGTGCAGGTGGCCCGCACCCGCTCGGCCGGGCAATCGAAGCCATCCAGCCGCGACGCCCCGCCGCAATGGATCTCCAGTTCCCGAGCTTGGCCGGCCAGCCGGATCTGGCCAGCGCCGTCCAGCGCCAGACGAAGTGTCTCCAGGCTGCCGTGCACCACCAGCCGGGCGGCGTCCCCCACCTCGATCCGTTCCAGCTTTGGCGACCACAAGGTCACGTGCAGGGGAACGCAAGGCTCGATCTCGTGCAGGAGGTTCAGGCCCAGGTGGCCCTGCTCCTCCCGCAGCTCCACCAGATCCAGCAGGTTGCGATCCCCGGAAATCTCGCCGCGCCAGACGGACCCCAACTGGACGATGACGGACAGGCCGGCGGCGACGCTCACGCTGTGAAAGGGAAGCAGCTCCAGCGGGCGCGTCGCGGCCAGTCCGTTGCCACGCAGACCGGCCTGGGCGGACACGCCCAGAGCCATTTGAAACGGAAGACAATCGGCCAACTGCTTCCACATCGCCTTCCCCCGGAAAAAATGAGTTCCTTCGACCACGGGGGCGGCGATCGTTTCACGGCTCCGGCCCGGCTATGGGGCCGGTACGGGTCCGCCCCTTCACCTCAAGATCAGCAACAGGTGAACCGATGATGGGTGAAGGCAACCGGGAGGAACCATGAGCCAGTTCGAGGGAATGGAAGACATCCTGAAGGAATTCCTCGTTGAGAGCTACGAGAACCTGGACCGACTGGATCAGGAGTTCGTGATCCTGGAGGAGGATCCGGGCAATCGGGAGACCCTCGCCAGCATCTTCCGGACCATCCACACCATCAAGGGAACCAGCGGGTTCTTCGGCATGGGGCGGCTGGAGAAGCTGGCCCACGCGGGCGAGAACCTGCTGAGCCTGCTGCGGGACGGCAAGCGCCCCCTGACTCCCGAGGTCACGACGGCCCTGCTCAGCCTGGTGGACGCGGTTCGCCGCTTGTTGCGCAACATCGAGGACACCCAGGCCGAGGGCGATGCCGACCACGGCGATCTGATCGCCGAGCTGGCGCGCCTGACCGAAGCCGCCGACGCCCCCGTGCCGGCCGCGCCCGCCGTCGTCGCCGCTCCGCCGGCGCCGGAGCCGGAGCCGCAGGAGGCGCCGGCCCCCGAAGAGCTCAAGCCGATTCCCAGCATGGGCCAGTTGCTGGTCAGCGAGGGGCTGGTGCACGAGGAGCAGGTGGAGCAGGCCCTGCAGCAGCAGGTGGACGGCGACCCGCGGCACTTAGGGGAGATCCTGGTGGAAAAGGGCTCGCTGCAGCCCGGGGCCGTGAAGAAGGCGCTGAACAAGCAGGCCGAGGAAGGCCAGGCCCGCGAGGGCGGGATCGCCGACAGCACGCTGCGAGTGGAGGTGGCCAACCTGGACCGCCTGATGAACCTGGCCGGCGAGCTGGTGCTGGTGCGCAACCAGCTGCTGCAGTTCGCCACCCGCATCGACGACGCGACCTTCAATCCCATCCTGCAGCGCCTGAACATCATCACCACCGAGCTGCAGGAAGGGGTGATGAAGACCCGCATGCAGCCCATCGGCAACCTTTGGAACAAGTTCCCGCGCATCGTGCGCGACCTGGCCATGGCCTGCAACAAGCAGGTGCGGCTGGAGATGGAAGGCAGGGACACGGAGCTGGACAAGACCCTGCTCGAAGCCATCAAGGATCCGCTGACCCACATCGTGCGCAACTCGGTGGACCACGGCGTCGAGGATCCGGCCACCCGCCTGGCCGCCGGCAAGCCGGAGGAAGGCGTGATCCATCTGCGGGCCTTCCACGAGGGCGGCCAGGTGAACATCGAGATCCGCGACGACGGCGCGGGCATCGACGCCGAGGCCATCCGCCGCAAGGCCGTGGAGCGACGGCTGGTGACCGCCGAGGCCGCCGAGGAGATGAGCGACCGCGAACTGATCAACCTGATCTTCCTGCCCGGCTTCAGCACGGCCCGTCAGGTGACCAACGTCTCCGGGCGCGGCGTGGGCATGGACGTGGTCAAGACCAACATCCGCCGCATCGGCGGCATCGTGGACATGCAGAGCGAGCCGGGCCGGGGCTCGGTGCTCAAGATCAAGATCCCGCTGACCCTGGCGATCATTCCGGCTCTGGTGGTGAAGGTCCAGGGCGAGCGCTTCGCCGTGCCGCAGGTCAGCCTGCTGGAGCTGGTGCGGCTGGAGGGCGAGCAGGCCCGCCAGGGCATCGAGATGATCCACGGCGCGCCGGTCTACCGCCTGCGCGGCCGATTGCTTCCGCTGGTGAACCTGCGCGACCAGCTGGGGTACCCGGCCGCCGACGACACGGGCAAGGTCAACATCGTGGTGCTGCAGGCGGACGGCCGGCCCTTCGGCCTGATCGTCGACGAGATCACGGACACCGAGGAGATCGTGGTCAAGCCGCTCTGGAGCCAGCTCAAGCAGATCCGCATCTTCGCCGGCGCCACCATCATGGGCGACGGTTCCGTGGCCTTGATCCTCGACGTCCTGGGACTGGCCCAGCAGAGTCGTGTGATCGAGGAGAACCGCCAGGACCGCCTGACGGAGTATGCCAACACTCAGGACGAGAGCCAGGGCGACCGCGAAACCCTGCTGCTGTTCCGGGTGGGCGACAACCACATGGCCGTGCCGCTGGATCAGGTGGACCGCCTGGAGGAGCTGCCCTGGGACCGCGTGGAGCGGACGGGCGACCAGGAGGTGGTGCAGTACCGCGGGCGGATCCTGCCCCTGGTGCGGCCGGAGTCGCACCTGCCGGAGCGGCGCAGCGAGCGGCGCGGAGCCGCCGGCCAGCCGGCCCAGCTCCAAGTGGTGGTCTACAGCCACGAGGGGGCCAGCTACGGCCTGGTGGTGGACGGAATCGAGGACATCGCCCACGAGGCGGTCGCCGTGCGCCGGGAGGCGACGCGCGAGGGCGTGTTGGGCGTGATCGTGGTCAACGACCGGATCACGGAAATGCTGGATTTGCAGCGTTTGGCCCGCCTGGTCGGATGAAGGGCTGACCGGACGGTGGAAGCAAGGGAGGTTGCAAGGATATGAGAATTCTCGTTGTGGATGACTCGACCACCATGCGGCGCATCATCAGCAACAGTCTGCGCGCGGTGGGCTACGAGGACATCGTGGAGGCGGGGGACGGCCAGCAGGCCCTGGAGACGCTGGAAGGCGTGTCCATGATGCTCACGGACTGGAACATGCCCAACATGGACGGGCTGACCCTGGTCAAGACCGTACGCGCCAACCCCGCCCTGGCCGGCATGCCCATCATCATGGTGACGTCGGAAGGGGCCCGGGACGAAGTCATGGAGGCCCTGGCCGCCGGGGTCAATGATTACATCGTGAAGCCGTTCACCAAGGATGTCCTGGCCGAGAAGGTCAGGGGAATGCTGAAGTAAAGGGACCGAGCATGGACGCCAAATACATCAATCCCTTCGTGGTCGCCATGGTGAACTCGCTGGAGACGATGCTCAACATCACTCCCGAACGGGGCACGCCCTACCTCAAGCGCGAGGGCCAGACCCAGGGCGACATCTCCGCGATCATCGGGTTCGCCGGGGCCAGCGTGACGGGTTCCGTGGCCCTCAGCCTGCCCACCCCGGTGGCGCTCAAGTTCTACAGCCTGATGATGGGCGAGAAAGTCTACCGCATCACCAACGATGTCCAGGACACGGTGGGCGAGCTGGCCAACATCATCGCCGGCGGGGCCAAGGCCGAGTTGTCCAAGGAAGGCATCACGTTCAACATCTCCATTCCCACCGTGGTGGTGGGTCCCGGGCACACGATCTCGCACCGGAACGACGTCCCCGTGATGGTCATCCCCTTCGAGATCGGCAAGCACCGCTTCGTGTTGGAAGTCACCATGAAGCTGGAGTAACACCATGGCCGAGCAGCAACAGTATTGCACGTTCTTCCTGAACAACCTCTTCCTGGGAGTCGACGTTCGCCTGGTCCAGGAGGTGATCCGCTCCCAGCACCTCACCCACGTTCCCCTGGCCACGCGGGAGATCAGCGGGCTGATCAACCTGCGCGGCCAGATCGTCACCGCCATCGACCTGCGGCGGCGCCTGAACCTGCCGGACCGGCCGGCGGGGCAGGCCCCGATGAACGTCGTCGTGCGCAACGAGGACAGCATCCACAGCTTGCTGGTGGACCTGGTGGGCGACGTGGTGACGGTGGAGGACAGCACCTTCGAGAAGCCGCCGGACACCCTGGATCCCGCCCTGCGCGGACTGATCACGGGCGCCCACAAGCTGCAGGACCGGCTGCTGCTGGTCCTGGACGTGAAGCAGGCCGTCCAGCTGGACCACGCCGGCGCCACGCTGCGGGAACCCGTCGCATGAAAGCCCTCATCATCGATGATTCCTCCTCGATGCGCATGCTGTTGGGACGCATCCTCGACGATCTGGGCGTGCAACACGCCCAGGCCGCCGACGGACGCGAGGCCCTCCAGGTCCTGGAACACGACGGACCCTTCGATTTCGCCCTGGTGGACTGGCAGATGCCCGTGATGGACGGCATCGAGTTCGTGCGCGCCGTGCGGGAACTCCTGCCCCGCGAGGCCATCCAGCTGGTGATGGTCACCTCGGTCAACCAGATCGAATCCATCGTGGAGGCCCTGGGGGCCGGGGCGGATGAGTACATCATGAAGCCCTTCACCAAGGATGCCCTGCAGGAGAAACTGGCCCTCCTGGGCATCGAGCTGGGGCCATGAGAGGAATCCGCATCCTGGTCGTGGACGATTCCGCGGTGGTGCGCCGTCTGTTGACGCGGATCATCGAGGAGGAGCCGGGTCTGGAAGTGGCCGGCCAGGCGTCCAACGGCAGACTGGCCCTGGACATGCTGGATCAGGTCGAGCCGGATCTGGTGACCCTGGACGTGGAGATGCCCGTGATGGACGGCCTGGCCACGCTGGCCGAGCTGCGCCGGCGCCGGCCCCGCCTGCCCGTGATCATGTTCTCCACGCTCACCAGCCGGGGCGCGGCCACCACCATCGAGGCCCTCAGCGCCGGCGCCAGCGACTATCTGACCAAGCCCGAGGGCGCGGCCAACCTGCAGGAGAGCCTGGAACGCCTGCGCGCCGATCTGGTGCCGCGCGTCCGGGCCCTGGCCCGGATCCGGCCCGCCCAGCCCGTCCACACCGTCAAGGAACCCGCGATGTCCACCTCCCCCCAGCCGCGCCCGACGACGGACCCCTTCCCGCGCACGGCCCCGGCCTTCCCGCGGGAGGCGCGACCCGGCCTCGAGCGGAGCGCCCTCCGGACCCCGGCACCGGGCCGGCCGATCCCGCGCCCGCCCATGCCCAATGTGATTCCGGCGGCGGGACCGGCCCGCCACTTGGCGCGTCCGGCGGAACTGCTGGTGGTGGGCGTCTCCACCGGCGGCCCCAACGCCCTGGCCCGCGTGATGCCCCTGTTTCCCGCCACCCTTTCCGTTCCCGTGCTCATCGTGCAGCACATGCCCCCGCTGTTCACCCGCATGCTGGCGGATCGCCTGGACCAGCTCAGCCCCCTGACGGTGCGTGAAGCCCGCAACGGCTCCGTGCTCCTGCCGGGCGAGGCCTGGCTGGCCCAGGGGGACTGGCACATGGAAGTGGCGCGGGAGGGCGGCCGCCTGGTGCTGCGCGAGCATCAGGGTCCGCAGGTGAACTCCTGCCGGCCGGCCGTGGACGTGCTGTTCGATTCCGCCGTGCGCTGCTGCGGCGGGGCCGTGCTGGCCATGGTGCTGACGGGGATGGGTCAGGACGGGATGAAGGGCGCGCGCGCCATCCGCGAGGCCGGCGGGCTGGTGCTGGCCCAGGACGAGGAGAGTTCCGTGGTCTGGGGAATGCCCGGGGCCGTGGCCATGGCCGGCCTGGCCGACGCCGTGCTGCCCCTGGACGGGCTGGTGCCGCACGCTCTGCAGCTGCTGACCAGCATACGCCCCCTCGGCGGAAGGAGCAGCGCATGCCGCTGAACCGGATCGAGTTCGACTACCTGCGCAACCTGGTGCGCGAGCGCTCGGCCATCGTGCTGGACGACTCCAAGGAGTACCTCGTGGAGATGCGCCTGATGAGCCTGGCGCGCCTGGAGGGCTACGACTCCGTGGACGAGCTCTCGCGCAACCTGCGCGGCAAGCCCTACGGCGCGCTGCACGCCCAGGTGGTGGACGCCATGACCACCAACGAGACTTCCTTCTTCCGCGACCTGCACCCCTTCGACACCTTCAAGCGCGAGCTGGTGCCCGAGATCCTCAAACGCAACGAGGCCACCCGCACGATCAACATCTGGTGCGCGGCCTGTTCCAGCGGGCAGGAACCCTACACGCTGGCCATGCTGCTCCACGACGGGTTTCCGCAGCTGCGCGGCGGCTGGCGCGTCAACCTGCTGGGCGGCGATCTCTCCCAGGAGATGCTCAGGCGGGCCCGGCAGGGCTTGTTCAGCCAGCTGGAAGTCAACCGCGGACTGCCCGCGCCGCTTCTGGTGAAGTACTTCCAGAAGGACGGGGCCTCCTGGCAGGTGAAGGAGGAGATCCGCGCCATGATCCAGTTCCATGAGCTGAATCTGGCCGGTGCCTGGCCCAGCCTGCCGTCCATGGACTTCGTCTTCCTGCGCAACGTGCTCATCTACTTTGACATCGAGATGAAGCGGCAGATCCTGCGCAAGGTGCGCGGCGTGCTGAAGCCGGACGGGGTGCTGTTCCTGGGCGGCGCGGAGACCACGCTCAACATCGACGAGAGCTGGGAGCGCGTCCAGTCGGGCAAGACCGTGTACTACCGAATTCGACGGGATGCATGATGAGCACTGAACGCAGAGAGTTCGTGCGCGTGCCCCTGCACGTGGACGTGCAACTCAAGGGCAGCGGAGAGCTGGTGCTGACCACCAGCACCCAGGATCTCAGTCTGCGGGGCGTGCGGATCGCCCACGTGGAACAGCTCACCCCCGGCGAGGAGTGCGAGCTGAGTCTCGTGCTGGGCACCGGCGGCGAGGCCGTCCGCGTGGAGATCATCGGCCGCGTGGTGCGCATCTCGGCGGAGTCCATGGGGCTGGAGTTCCTGGGGATCCGCGGCGTGGAGTCCCTGGACCACCTGCGCCGGCTCGTGCTCTACAACGCGCCCGACGCCGGGCTGGTGGAGGCGGAATTCCGCGAGCATCGCGGACTGAAGAAACGCGAGGAATAGGCTCCGATCGAGGTTTCTCCCGCGGCCGGAACGCCCAGGGCGCGGCCGCGGAACCCAGACCCTGCCGGCCCTTCACTACTTTCAGGCGTCACGACCACCAGCCTGGAAGAACCATGTCCCTCTCCCTTGACCAGATGCGGCTGGCCGCCGCCGTCGCGCGCGGCCTGGCGCTGGATTCCATCGCCACCTGCAAGTCCGGCCACCTGGGCCTGCCGCTGGGCGCCGCCGAGATCGGCGCGGCGCTGTTCGGCTCTGTGCTGCGCGTGGATCCGGGACAGCCGCGCTGGCTGAACCGCGACCGCTTCGTGCTCTCCGCCGGCCACGGCAGCATGTTCCTCTACGCCTGGCTGCACCTGGCCGGTTTCGAGCTCACCCTGGACGACCTGCGGGACTTCCGCAAGCTGGGCAGCCGCACGCCCGGCCACCCGGAGTTCGGCCACACGCCGGGGGTGGAGATCACCAGCGGCCCGCTGGGGCAGGGCGTGGCCAATGCCGTCGGGCTGGCCCTCTCGCGCCACAAGGCCGCGGGGCGCTGGAACACGGCCCAGCATCCCCTGCTCGACTGGCACGTCTTCTGCCTGGCCGGGGACGGTTGTCTGCAGGAGGGCGTGGCCCTGGAGGCCACCGAACTGGCCGGCCACCTGGGTCTCAACCACCTCACGCTGATCTGGGACGCCAACTCGGTGACCCTGGACGCGCCCGCCGCCGTCACCCAGAGCCAGGATGTGCGGGCCCGCTACGAGGCCTGCGGCTGGAGCGTGGTGGACGTGGACGGCCACGACCCGGCGGAGCTGGTGCGCGTGCTGGAGGCCAGCCGCCAGTCGGAGCGGCCCGTGCTGGTGATCGCCCGCACCGAGATCGCCCGCGGCGTGCCCGAAGTGGCCGGCACGCCCAAGGGCCACGGCGAATCCGGCGCCGCCTTCCGCGACCAGGCCCGTCAGGGGCTGGGCCTCCCGGCCGAGGGCTTCCAGGTGCCGGCGGAATTGCGCGCCGCTTTCCAGGCCCGTCGCCGCGACCAGCAGTTGGCGGCCGCTGCCTGGGAACAGCGCCGACAGGCCTGGGCCGCCGCCGAGCCGGCGCGCGCCGCAGAACTGGCCCGCGTGGTGGACGGGACCGCCCCCGCTCTGCCGGCCTGCCCGGACTTCGATCCCGCGGCCAGCCTGGCCACGCGCAAGGCCGGCGAGCTCTGCCTGCAACACCTGGCGGCGGCCGAGCCGCGGCTGGTTTCGCTCAGCGCGGACCTGTTCGGCTCCAATCTCAACTACATCGCCGGCGGCGGCGAGATCCGGCCCGGCGAGTTCGCGGGGCGCAACCTGCGGGCCGGGATCCGCGAGCACGCCATGGGCGCGCTGCTCAACGGCCTGGCCTACGACGGCCTGTTCCGGCCGCTGGGCGCCACCTTCCTGGTGTTCTCGGACTATCTGCGGCCCAGCCTGCGGCTCTCCGCCCTGGCCGGCCTGCCGGTGATCTGGTGGTTCACCCACGACTCGGTCGGCGTGGGGGAGGACGGCCCCACCCATCAGCCCGTGGAGCAGATCGCCTCCTTGCGCCTGATCCCGGGGCTGGAGCTCTACCGCCCGGCGGACCCGGAGGAGACGGCCGCCGCGCTGGAAGAGGCCCTGGCCCGCCGGGACGGTCCGACGGCCCTGGCCCTGAGCCGCCAGGCCCTGCCCATGCTGCCCGGCTCCGCGGCGGAGCGCCGAGCGGGCACGCGCCGCGGCGGCTACGTGGCGCTGCGCGAGGAGTCCGCCCTGGAGCTGGTCCTGCTGGCCACGGGCAGCGAGGTGCAGTGGGCGCTGGCCGCGGCGCGGACCCTGGCCGCCGAGGGCCGGGGCGTGCGCGTGCTCTCCCTGCCCTGCCTCGAGCGCTTCGCCGCCCAGGACGCCGGGTGGCGCGATCAGGTGCTGCCAACCGCCTGCCGCCGGCGCCTGGCCGTGGAGGCGGGGTCCGGCGCCGGCTGGCATCGCTGGACGGGACTGGACGGCCGCGTGCTCTCCATCGAGCGCTTCGGGCTGAGCGCGCCGGCCGATCAGGTGATGACCACCCTGGGGATGAGCACGGCGGCCGTGCTGGCCGCCGCCCGGGAACTGCTGGAGGCCTGATGCGCCGCCTGTTCGCCTGCTGGAGCCTGTTGCTCCTGGTGTCCCTGGCCGCGGCCCAGGACACCCTGCGCGTCCTCTTCGTGGGCAACAGCCACACCTACACCAATTCGCTGCCCAGCCTGCTGCGCCAGTTGGCCACGGGCGGCGGGCACGTGCTCGAGACCGGCATGAGCGCGCCGGGCGGCTACACGCTGCGCCAGCACGTCAGCCACGCCGCCACCGTGAGCGCCATCCAGCAGGGGGATTGGGACTGGGTGGCCCTGCAGGAGCAGTCCCAGGTGCCGGTGATCCCCTACTGGCGCGCGACCTGGATGCTGCCCGCCGCCGTCAGCCTAGACAGCCTGATCCGCCTGAACGACGAGCGCACGCTGCTCTTCATGACCTGGGGCTGGCGCGACGGCGGCCCCCAGTGCATCCTGGACTCCTGCGCCGAGTACCGCGACTTCCAGCACATGCAGGACAGCATGTCCAGCAGCTACCGGCGCCTGGCCATCCAGTTGGATTGTCCCGTGGTGCCCGCCGGCGAGGTCTTCAGCCGCGTGCTGGCGGGCGACCCCTTCGCTGATCTCTGGAACGCCGATGGCTACCACCCTTCGCTGGAGGGCAGCTATCTGGCGGCCTGCGCGTTCTACGTCCAGCTCTACGATGAAAGCCCCGTGGGCCTGCCGCATCCCGTGGAGATTCCCGTCGAGCGCGCCCGCTGGCTGCAGGAGCAGGTGGCCGAAGAACTGCGCGGACCCGGCCCCCCCGGCCGCGCTCCGCAGCTGGATCTGCTGGAGGGCTGGCCCAACCCCTTCAACCCGTCGCTGACCATCCGCTGCGCACTGGGCGCCCCGGCCGGGGCCCGGCTGGAACTGCACAACCTGCTGGGCCAGCGGGTGGCCCTGCTCCAGGACGGTCCGCTCCCCGCGGGCCGGCACTTCTTCCGCTGGCAGGCGGCCGGCGCGGCCAGCGGCACCTACCTGCTGCGCCTCAGTCTGGACGATCGCCCTGCCCTGATCCGCAAACTGACCCTGCAGCGCTGACCCGCCCTGGCCGGGGTCGTTCGAGTACCGGTTCGCTTTCAGACCATATGTATGAACGATGAGGATCCTGCGCTTTCGTGATTTTTCATGTTAAAAAGTTGGCAGAATTCGCCCTCCTCCCTACCTTTCGCCGTTCATCAATGGGACTGTTCGTCAAACGAACCATGGACGCGGGCAGCCTCCGCGTCCACATCGGGAGGATTGGATGAAGCGCACACTGACTCTGCTGACGCTCGGCCTGGCCACCAGCGCCATGGCCACCAACGGCATGAACCTCATCGGCTACGGCGCCTGCTCGGCCCTGCTGGCGGGCGGCCGGATGGGCAACGTGAATCCCACCGCCATGGTGGGCAATCCGGCCCTGCTGGCGGACATCGACAAACCCATGTTGTGCGGCTCGCTGACCCTCCTGATGCCCAGCCTGACCTACACGGACCACGTGCCCATGGGCATGGGCATGCCGGGCGAAGGCGCCGTGATGAACGACGCGGTGGAGGGCGAGGCGTCCACCTTCCCGCTGCCCTATCTGGGCTACGCGCGGCCGCTGAACGAGCGGATGGTGGTGGGGGTCTGCGGCTATGCCCAGGGCGGCATGGGCGTGGATTTCCAGGACTTGAACACCGCCTTTGGCACCCAGGACGACATCTACTCCAACGTGGCCTACATGCGCGTGACGGGCGGTTTCGCCTACAGGGCCAGCGAGCGCAGCGCCGTGGGGCTCTCGGTCAGCCTGGGCTACGCCATGCTGGACTTCGACTACTTCCCGCACACGGTGATCGACATGAACGGCGACCTGCAGCCGGACTTCAACGGCATGAGCGTCACGGATCTCACCAGCTTCGGGTACAACGCCCGGCTGGGCTTCAGCAGCCGCGCGCTGGACAACCGCCTCAACTGGGGCGCGTGGTTCGGCACCCAGGCCGCCGTGGATTTCGACGGCGGCACGCTGACCTTCGCCCAGGGCATGCCCGACGGCTCCAACGGCTTCGACGCCCGTTTCACGGACTTCTCCTGGCCGGCGGAGATCGGCGCGGGCTTCGCGTACAAGGTCAGCGAGCGCCTGACCGTGCTCAGCGATCTGGTGCACTACAGCTGGCGCAACGCCGTGGACGAGCCCGCCCTGAAGACCGACGTGGCGATGATCAACTCCATGCTGCCGCCCTTCACCATGCACTGGCAGAACCGGACGGCGGTCAGCGTGAGCGGCAAGTACGAGCTGACCCCGGACTTGACCCTGCTGGCCGGCTACAACCACGGCGCCAGCCCGGTGCCGAGCAAGGCCCTGAACGCCCTCTTCCCGGCCATCGTGGAGGACCACATCACGTTGGGCGCCAAGTACCGGCTGGGCGACTGGGCCCTGATGGGCGGCGTGGAGCTGGTCCCCGAGGCCAGCCAGACCAATGTCCAGGCGGACGACGCGACGGACTACTTCGGCATGACGAACACGACCATCGACCACAGCCAGCTCAGTCTGCATCTGGGCTTCAGCAAGGATTTCTGATCGCTGCAGAAAACCCAGCACTCTTGCCAGCGGCCCTCCTCGCGAGGGTCGTTGCGCGATAGTCCTTGGCTGGCGCTTCTGTTTTCGCGCTGACGCGCCATGTTTCCCGCTTTCTTTTCGCGGAAAAGAAAGCGGGACCAAAGAAAAGGCTCGGGCAGAGCAGGCGCGAGGGCGCGCCTATCACCTCTCCGATCAGGTCCAAGTCTTCGGCCTCAGCGCGCTGTGATTCCCGCTTTCTTTTCGCGGAAAAGAAAGCGGGACCAAAGAAAAGGCTCGGGCAGAGCAGGCGCGAGGGCGCGCCTATCACCTCTCCGATCAGGTCCAACTCTTCGGCCTCAGCGCGCGCGTACTGACCATCGGCGCATGGGAATGCGCCGACGGTCAGTGGCGACGCGCTGTTGAGGCCGAAAACAGGGACTCGATCCATCAGTGGATCGCTTCGCCACTGACGATTCGAGAGCCATTCCAGGAAATCCAACTTGATCTCTGTGTCTCTGTGTCTCTGTGGTGAATTCCAGTTCCGACAAAAGAAACGGGGGCGGCCTTATGGAAGCCGCCCCCGCGTTTATCTTTTGGTTGGTCGGCTCAGTCCAGGGGCAGGGGCTCCTGGGTCAGGGGATCGTAGAGCGGCAGGCGGGTCAGCGGGCCGAACTGCTCCAGGCTGAGCCCGTGGCCGGCATCCGGCGCCTGGACGGCCTGGGCGTCGCCCACCAGCACCCAGATCAGCTGGTCGGTTTGCAGCATGCGCCGGGCGGCGGCCTGCACGTCGGCCTTGCTCACCCGGGCCACCCGCTCGCGCAGTTCCTGATAGAAGCGCGGGTTGCCCTGGCTGCGGCCGCTGAGTTCCTCCTCGGCCAGCACGCTGGCGATGGTGGACGCGCTGGCGAACCAGGTGGGGAAGGCCTGGATCAGCTGGTTCTTGGAATTCTCCAGCGCCTCCTCGTCGATCTCGCCGGCCGCCATCTTGCGGTACTCGTCCACCAGCAGGCTCATGGCGTACTGGGTGCTTTCCACCTTGGTCTGGAAGCCCGCCCAGAAGATGCCAGGGCCGAAGACGCGCTCCTCCAGCTGGCTGCCCACGCTGTAGGCCAGGCCTTCCTGGGTGCGGATGCGGTTGAGCAGCTTGGAAGACATGCCGGCACCGCCCAGCAGCTCGTTCATCAGCCAGGCGGCATGCCACTGGGGATCGTCCCGATCCAGGCCGGGCAGGATGCAGCGCACGCGGGTCTGGTTGATCGGCTTGTGGATCAGGTACACGCCGGGCTTGACGGCCGCGTAGCCCGCCTCGGGGTTGGGGAAGCTGGAGGAGCCCTTCTTCCAGCCCTTCATGTGCTTTTCCAACAGGGGCAGGATCTGCTTGGGCGTGATGTCGCCGCTCACCCGCACCAGCAGGTTGCCCGGATGCGTCCAGCGCTCGTGCCATTCCTTCAGGGTCTGGGGCGTGAGCGCCCCCACGCTGGCGGCGGTGGCCGGCCGGAAGGTCTGGTCGTCGTACATCAGGCGGCGCCACTCCATCCGCTCCAGCCGCTCGGGATCGTCGTTGCGCTCCTTGAAGGAGGCCAGCCGCTTGTCCTGCCACTCGCGCAGGCGGTCCGCCTGGAAGCGCGGCGTGCGCAGCACTTCGAAGGCCAGGTCGAGGCCGTGCTCGAGGTCCTTGGTGAGAGTCTGCAGACGCAGGTTGCCGCCGTAGGGATCCTCGGTGCCGCTCTCCAGATAGGCCCCCAGGAAGGCCGTCTCCTCCTCGATCCAGGCGGCGTCGTGGGCCTGGCTGCCGCCGTCGGACAGCAGGTCGTAGGTCGCGCTGTGCAGGCCCTCCAGCCCGGTGGGCTCCTGGCGGTCGTCGGCCTTGATGGTGATGGAGACGTCCACCAGGGGCACGCGGTGATCCTCCACCACGAAGACCGTGACGCCGTTCTTCAGGACGTGGCGATGCGCGGCGGCCTGGGGCGGCTCATAGGTCAAGGGCGGGAACTGGATCTGGTCCGGATGGGCGGGCAGGTCGGCGGCGGGGGCCGCGACGCCCAGACGGGCTCCGAGCAGCGCGCCCAGCAACAAGGTTTGGGTGATCATTTCGGGGCTCCTTCCGCCTTCAGGGCTTCCAGCCGCGCGTCCACGGACTGCAGGAGGAAGCCCACGAAGGCCTTTTCCTGCTCGTCCTCGGGCGTCTGGGAGGCCAGTTGGGCGCGCATGGCCGCCAACTGGGCCGGATCGCCCACCTGCTTGATCTGGGCCAGGGCCATCCGAGCCGGGCCCTGCAACTCCGCGGGCAGGGTGGCCAGCGCGGCCGCCTCCGGGCTGGGAGCCGCACCGTCCTTGCGCACCCACCAGGTCACCAGCCGATTCTCGGGTTTCAGCAGGCCGCCGGCCACGCGCTTGATGTCCGCGGCCGTCACGGCCTGAATCCGCTTGGCGTAGGCCTCCTGCTCGCGCCAGTCGCCCATCCCGGCGTTTTCGATCAGCGTGAAGGCGGCGCGGATGGGGTTCTGCTGCTCGCGGTAGGCGTTGGTCAGCCAGCCGTTCTTGACCTTCTGCAGCTCGCGCTCCGGCACGTCCTCCGTGGCCAGGCGCAGCACCTCGGCGTCCAGCGCGGCTTCCAGCTCCTGGTTGGAGATGTCGCCGGCGGCTTCGGCCTCCACCTGGAAGGCGCCCTCGAGCTTCTTGCGCTCGTAGTAGGCGTAGGCCTGGACGGCGGTCTTGCCATCCTGGACCAGCTTGCGCTGCAGGCGGCCGGTGTCCCCGTTGAGCAGGGAGGCGATCACCTCCAGCACGCCGGAATCCACGTGCTTGAAGCCGCCGCAGTGGTAGCGGAAGTTCACGGTGGGGTTGACGTCCGCGGCGCCCACGTAGCGGCTCTCGCCGATCTGGCGGGGCTCCAGGGTGACCACGGGGGGCGGATCCTGGCGGGCTTCCATCCGGCCGAAGTAGCGGCGGGCCAGTTGGACGGCCTCGTCGGTCTTGAAGTCACCCACCACGATGCCCGTGACGTTGCCCGGCCCGTACCAGCGGTGGTAATAGTCCTGGGCCTGGGCCATGCTGAGCTCGCTGACGTCGCTGGCCCAGCCGATGATCGGCCAGTGGTAGGGCGAGGCCTGCCAGAAGATGGAGTTGACGGCTTCCTCGTGCATGCCCGTGGGCGTGGACTCGGTGCGCATGCGGCGCTCCTCGTAGACCACGTCGCGTTCGGCGTAGAGTTCGCGGAAGACCGGATTGGTCAGGCGGTCGGACTCCAGCCAGAACCAGAGCTCCAGCTTGTTGGCCGGCAGCACGTTGAAATAGGCGGTCATGTCGTCGCTGGTGAAGGCGTTGCCAAACAGCTCGCCGTTTTTCTGCATAATCTGGTCGAACTCATTGGGGATCATGTTGTCCCGCTGCTCGACCACCAGCTGCTGGAACTCGGCTTCCAGGCGCCGACAGAGGGTGTCCGCCTCCTGGGCCTCCTTCAGGCTGGCCACCCGGCCCTGCCGGACCTCTTCGCGCAGCGTGCGGGAGCGCTGGCGGATCCGCTCCTTCAGCTCCTCCTGGCGGGCGATCAGATCCAGGTCCTTCTGCAGGTCCTTGGTGCCGATGACCTTGGAACCCTTGAACATCATGTGTTCCAGCAAGTGGGTCAGGCCGGTCTGGCCCGGAATCTCGTTGGAGGATCCCACGTGGGCGACCCAGGCTCCCATGAAGCTGGGCGAGGTGTGGTCCTCGATGAACAGGAAGCGCATGCCGTTGTCCAGCATGACCTCCTTGACGGGTAACGCGGCCTGCGCAGCTCCCAGGGCGAGCAGTGTCAGCAGCAGGCGCAGTCCCGTGCGGGGAATTTGTGGCACAGGGGATCCCTCCGGTTATACACGAACCGCCGCCCACCTGTCGCCAGGGGGGCGGCGCACGACCATCAGTTGTTTGTCAAGGCCTGAACGACTCCCGTCAGGGTGACGAGGGCCGTTTCGGCCCGCACCACGTGCGGGCCCAGACTCACCAGGGCCAGACTGCGTTTCATCACGAGTTCAATCTCTTCGGCGGAGAAGCCGCCCTCGGGGCCGGCCAGCAGCGCCAGCGTCCCGTGCGGGCGGTCCAGGGCCGCACCCAGGCGGGAATCCGCCACGGGCAGGGCCGCCAGCAGCGGCAGTTCGCCGTCCAACAGGGCGGCCAGGCTTGCCGGCGGGGCCAGCCCGGGACGCCAGGGATTGCCGCTCTGTTCCAGCGCGGCGTCGATGATCCGGCCCAGCCGGGCCAGGTCCGGCGGCCGCTTCTGGTTGCCGCTCCGCGCGCTGCTGTAGGGCACGATGCGCCAGATCCCCAGCTCCGTCAGCTTCTCCACCGCCCATTCCAGCCGCTCCGGGCGGATCAGCGGCAGCCAGGCCTCGAGCTTCAGGTCCGGCTCGGCTGCCTGGCGCGGCGCCTGGCAGCTCAGGCGCACCTGGCGATCCGCCGACTCCAGCCGGGCCGCGGCCCGGCCTCCGCGGCCGTCCAGCAGCTCCAGCTCCTGGCCGACGGCGGCGCGCAGCACGCGCAGCAGATGGTGGCTGGCGGAGGCCTCCAGCCGCACCTCGCCTCCGGCCGCGGGCAGGGAATCCAACAGCAGGCGCGGAACCCGGTTCATGGGCGCGCCGCCTTGCGCACTTTGAGCCAGCGCGACGCTTCGTCCAAATAGGCCCGCTCCCGGGGTTCCAGCGAGCCCAGTCCCTGCCGGGAGACCTTGCCTAGCAGATCGTCCAGCCGGCGCTCGATCTGGGCCTCGTCGCTGGCCTCCGTCAGGCGGAAGGGATCGGAGTCCGCCAAGGCCGGCCGGGTGCCCGCCCGCCGCAGGTGGCGCAGCATGCGACGCCGGTGCCGCCAGAGCCGCCAGGCCCGGCGGGCTGGACCGAAGTAGAGCAGGGCCAGGCCCGAGAGCATGCCGCCCAGGTGGGCGAAGTGGGCCACGCCGTCCTGGCTTTGCACCACGCCGGAGAAGAGCGCCAGGCCGCCGAAGACCAGGGCCAGCACGCCGGCACGGACGGGGATCAAGCCCAGGAAGAGCAGGCGGCGTTGGCGAAAGAGCAGGCCGTAGGCGGCCATAAGGCCGTAGACCACGCCCGAGGCGCCCATCACGCCCGCGGCCTCGCCCGTGCGCCAAGTGTCCAGCACGGCGTGGCTGAGACCGGCGCCCACGGCGCAGACCAGCGAGTACAGCCAGTAGGAGCGCGCCCCCCACAGCCGTTCCAGCTCCGCGCCGAATACCCAAAGTCCCAGCAGGTTGAAGAGCAGGTGCAGGAAGTCCTGGTGCAGGAGGGCATAGCTGAGCAGCTGCCAGAGCCGGCCCTGCAGCAGGGCTTCCTCCGGCCGCAGGACGCCCCAGGCCTCCAGGCCCAGCGGCGTCTGGAGCAGGAAGACCGCCACCAGCAGGATGGCCTGGGCGCGCAGGGCCGGCCCGGGCCGCCCTAGCGGGTCCAGCTCGCGCCAACCCTCATATGTGGGACTCAGACTCATGCTTCAAGGTGCCAAACAGGGCGGGGGCCCGCAACGCGCCCCGCCGATGCGGCCGCCGGGGCGGCCGAGGGGTTCTTGCGCATGGGTGAAGGAGATGCTACTCTTACGGGTTCCCAAGTCTATTGCGCTGGAAGGAGGTGACGGCATGGCGCACATTCGAGTTCGCGAAGGCGAGCCGTTCGATCGGGCTTTCCGCCGGTTCACAAAATCGTGCGAGAAAGCGGGCATCCTGAGCGAACTGAGGCGCAAACAGCGCTACGACAAGCCCTCCGAGATCCGCAAGCGGATGATGAATGCCGCGAAGCGCAAGCAGCGCAAGCTGATGTCTGAGCAGCGTCGTCAGGGCCTGATCTGACGAACTGCCGCGGGGCCTGCTGGCTCCGCCGGACCTGTTCCTTCAGCCCCGCTTCTCCGCACGGCGAAGCGGGGCTTTGTTGCTATTCATCGCACCCAAGCATGGGGGATCGCAGCCATGATGCGCAGCCACACCTGCGGGCAGTTGAGGGCCGAGGATGAGGGCAGCCGGGTCCGGCTGGCCGGTTGGGTCAACCGGGTGCGCAACCTGGGGGGCTTCTGCTTCCTGGACCTGCGCGACCGCTACGGCATGATCCAGGTGGTCTTCGAGCCCGAGCGCCCGGAGCTGATGGACGCCGCCGGCCGCCTGCACATGGAGAGCGTGATCCTGGTGGAGGGCGTCGTGCGCCGCCGGCCGGGCGCCATGGCCAACCAGGAGCTGGCCACGGGCGAGATCGAGCTGCTGGCCGAATCCTGCGAACTGCTCTCGCGCGCCGACGTGCTGCCCTTCACCCTGGAGGCGGAGGACACGGCGGGCGAGGACCTGCGCCTCAAGCACCGCTACCTGGACCTGCGCCGCCCCACCAAGGCGCGCTACCTGCTGCTGCGCCACCGCATGGCCCAGGCTGTGCGCCGCACGCTGGACGGGCTGCAGTTCCTCGAGGTGGAGACGCCGATCCTGATGAAGTCCACGCCCGAGGGCGCGCGCGACTATCTGGTGCCCAGCCGCATCCACGCGGGCTGCTTCTACGCGCTGCCCCAGAGCCCCCAGACCTACAAGCAGCTGCTGATGGTCTCCGGCTTCGACCGCTACTTCCAGATCGTCAAGTGCTTCCGCGACGAGGACCTGCGCAGCGACCGCCAGCCCGAGTTCACCCAAATCGACATCGAGCTCTCCTTCGGCGACGAGCAGGACGTCCAGGACACGGCCGAGGCCGTGATGGCCGGGCTGTTCCGCGAGATCAAGGGCGAGGAGCTGCCCCTGCCCCTGCCCCGCCTGACCTGGCGCGAGGCCATGGACCGCTACGGCAGCGACAAGCCCGACCTGCGCATCCCGCTGGAGATCCGCGATCTGGCCGGCCTGGCGGCGTCCTCCAAGTTCAGCGTGTTCCAGCAGGCGCTGGAGCAGGGCGGCGTGCTGCGCGGGCTGGTCTTCCCCGGGCTGGCCGAGGAGTTCAGCCGCAAGAGGATCGACGCGCTGCAGGACTACGCGCGCCACCTGGGCGGCCAGGGCGTGGTGGTGGTGCGCTGGACGGCCGAGGGCCTCTCCAGCCAGATCGGCAAGTTCACGGGCGAGGAGTGGCTGAAGAGCGCGGCCGAGGCCGCCGGGGCCGCCCAGGGCGACCTGCTGGTGCTGGCGGCGGGCGAGTACCGCCTGGTCTGCAAACTGCTGGGCAACATGCGCCTGCGCCTGGCCAAGGAGCACGGCCTGCTGGACGCCTCGGGGCACAAGCTGCTCTGGGTGACGGACTTCCCCATGTTCGAGTACGACGACGAGGAGCAGCGCTGGATGGCCGCGCACCATCCCTTCACGCAGCCCAACGCCGCGCAGCTGGCCGCCGGCGTGCCCGAGTCCGACCTGCTCAGCCGCGGCTACGACCTGGTGATGGACGGCCAGGAGATCGCCGGCGGCAGCGTGCGCATCCACGAGCGCGAGATGCAGGCCCGGGTCTTCCGCATGTTGGGCATCTCCGACGAGGAGGCCCAGGAAAAGTTCGGCTTCCTGCTGGAGGCCTTCCGCTACGGCACGCCGCCCCACGCCGGCTGCGCTTTCGGCTTCGACCGGCTGGTGATGATCTTCGGCGGCACGGAGAACATCCGCGACGTCATCGCCTTCCCCAAGACCAACCGCGCCGCCTCGCCCATGGACGGCTGCCCGGGCCGCGTGGACGCGCGCCAGCTGGAGGACCTGCACCTGCGGATCGTGGGCGACAAGCCCAGCGTGGAGCTCTGATGAAAGGCGCTCCGGGAAACGGATCCGCAGCGGCGGACGACGGCTTGACCCTCAGCTTGGCGGGCGTGGAGCCCCAGGCCCTGTTCGGGCCGGGGGACGTGCACATCCGCAAGATCGAAGAGGTCTTCAGCGCCCGGCTGGCCTTGCGTGGTGGCGACCTGCAGATCGTCTCCAGCCGCAGCGACGCCGGCCGCCTGAAGCACGCCCTGCTGGAGCTGGTGGCCATCCTCAAGCGCAAGGGGCACCTGGAGCTGCAGGACGTGGACACGGTCCTGCGCCTGTCGCTGGCGGAAGGTGGGCCGGTCCAGGACCCCGCGGGGAATTCCGTCGTGGTGAACACGCCCACCGGCGCGCTGCGCACCCGCAGCCCGGGGCAGGAGCGCCTGGTCCAGGCCGCCCGGGCGAACCTGGTGACCTTCGCCATCGGCCCGGCGGGCACGGGCAAGACCTACCTGGCCGTGGCCATGGCCGTGGCGGCCCTGTTGGAGCGCAGCGTGCAGCGCATCGTGCTTACGCGCCCGGCGGTGGAGGCCGGGGAGAACCTGGGCTTCCTGCCCGGCGATCTGAAGATGAAGGTCGACCCCTACCTGCGCCCGCTCTACGACAGCCTGTTCGACATGATGGACCCCGAGCGCATGGCCCGGCTGATGGAGCAACAGATCGTGGAGGTGGCCCCGCTGGCCTTCATGCGCGGCCGTACGCTCAACAACTCCTTCATCATCCTGGACGAGGCCCAGAACACCACGCCGGGCCAGATGAAGATGTTCCTCACGCGGCTGGGGCAGAACAGCAAGGTGCTCGTGACCGGCGACGTCACCCAGATCGACCTGGCCGAGCCCTCCCAGAGCGGCCTGCTGCAGATCCGCGAGGTGCTGCGCGGGGTGAAGGACGTGGCCTTCGTGGAGCTTGAAAAGGCCGACGTAGTTCGCCATCGTTTGGTACGCGACATCATTCACGCCTATGAGGAGTATGACGGCCGTGCAACACGACCAGCAGGTGACTGAAAGCGACGCTTCCTGTTCCTTCCCCCAGCCCGAACTCGAGGACCCCGACGGTCGAAGTCCCAGGCTGCTCGAGATTGAGATCACCCACCCCTCCATCCGGGCCAACCGGCGCGTGCTGCGCCGGATCGTCCTGCACGCCCTGCGCGAGGAGTCCCTCCGGCACCGCGAGCTGACCCTGGCCCTGGTGGACCCGGCGGAGATGCAGCGGCTCAACCGCGAATTCCACGGTGCCGACGAGCCCACGGACCACCTGGGCTTCCAGTACGAGGCTCCGCCGGGCGAGGTCTCCGGCGACATCTTCGTCTGCCCGGCGGTCTGCGCCGAGCAGTCCGCCCAGTGGGAGGAGACGCCGCGCCGGGAGCTGGCGCGCGTGGTCCTGCATGGCGTCCTGCACCTGGCCGGCTGGCGCGACGACACGCCCGCCCAGCGTCGCCGCATGCACGTCCGCGAAGACGAGCTGCTGGCCGGCCTGCTGGCCCTGCGCGAGCCCGCCGCCTGGCTGGAGGGCGCCGCCCATGTTCGCTGAGCTGCTGCTCTTCGTGCTGCTGCTGGTCCTCTCGGCCTTCTTCTCCAGCAGCGAGACCGCCTTCTTCAGCCTCACCAAGCTCCAGACCAAGGCACTGCGCGAGGACGACGAACCCTCCGGCCGGCGCGCGGCGCGGCTGCTGGCCCGGCCCCAGCGCCTGCTGGTGACCATCCTGGTGGGCAACACGGTGGTGAACACGGCGGCGGCCACCCTGGCCACGCTCATCGCCACCCGCTGGGCCCTGGCCAGCGGACTGGCCATGGAAGTGGTCATTCCCGTCCAGGTGGTGGCGGTGACCCTGGTGCTGCTGCTGGTCTCGGAGGTGACGCCCAAGGCCCTGGCCTTCCGCCACAACGAGGCCCTGGCGCGCAGCGCGGCCCTGCCCATGCTGGGCGCCCAGCTGCTCTTCTGGCCGCTGGTCAAGCCCGTGCTGGCCCTGACCCACCGCGTGCGCCACCACCTGCAGGGCTCCGACCGCCTGCTGTTCACGCCGGACGAACTCAAGGCCCTGATGGAGGTGGGCCAGGAGCAGGGCAGCCTGGAGGAGGACGAGAAGAAGCTGATCCACAGCATCTTCGAATTCGGCGAGACCACGGTGCGGGAGGTGATGGTGCCGCGCATCGACATGGTCTGCCTGTCCCACGACGCGGGCTTCGACGAGGCCGTCGACCTGATCCGCCGCGAGGGCCACAGCCGCATCCCCATGTTCCGCGAACACGTGGACAACGTGGTGGGCATCCTCTACGCCAAAGACCTGATCCCCTTCCTGCAGCAGGACCAGACGCCCCAGTCGCTTGATCAGCTTGCGCGCCTGCCCTACTTTGTTCCGGAGGGCAAGAAGATCGACGAACTCCTGCGGGAGTTCCAGGCCAACCACATCCACATGGCCATCGTGGTGGACGAGTACGGCGGCACAGCCGGGCTGGTCACGCTGGAGGACATCCTCGAGGAGATCGTCGGGGAGATCCAGGACGAGTTCGACGCCGAGGCACCGCCTTGGCGCCGCACGGCGGATGAGGGCTGGGTCTTCGACTCCGGCATGCTGCTGGAGGACGTCAATGCCCTGTTGGAAGAGGATGTGCTGCCCACGGTGGAGGACTACGAGACCCTGGGCGGGTTCATCTACGAGTTGGCCGGAGAAGTGCCCAAGGCGGGATCCCGGTTCGAGCACGTGGGCTGGAGCTTCACGGTGATGACCATGAAGCGCCACCGCATCGGACTGGTGAAGGCCATGCGCCTGGAGGCGACGGAGCTGCATGAGCGCGACGGGTCTGAGAAATAAGCTGGCCTCGTTCTACGCCAGCGCCCATCACAAGTACACCCAGGAGCCGGAGCCGGTCAGCTTCTTCCAGGAGCTGGGACGCAAGGGTCCGATTCTCGTCGTGATGCCCCGGGAGGCCACCTGCTTCGAGGCGGCCCGCCACGTGCTGCCCCACCTGCGCCAGTTCACCACCGGCGACGACGGCCCTGCCCGCATCCACACCTTCCTGCACGAGACCTACAAGAACTGGATCGACTCGCGCCTGATCTCCCAGGCCGTGGCCTGGGGCGACGGGGACCTCAACGCCCTGCATCTGCCCTCCAACCGCCTGCTGAACCAGGTGGCGGGCCTGCACTGCGACGTGGCCCTGGACCTCAACGTGGACGAGGACCTGGGCTCCGCCTACGTGGTGGGCATGACCGGCGCGCAGATCCGCATCTCCCTGGGGGCGCGCCAGAACCGGCAGTTCTACAACGTCGAGCTGCGCGTGCCCGTCAACCGGGACGATCTGCGCCAGACCTACCTGGGGCTGACGCGCCAGCTGCACAACACCTTCTTCCGCACCGGCGGCGAAGCACCCACGGAGCTCTCCACCCTGTAGGAGAACGCATGAAACGCACGGTGATCCTCGACACCAACGTGCTGCTTCACAATCCCCTCTCGTTCCACGCCTTCCCGGGCGCCCACTTGGTGATTCCCATCACCGTCATCTCCGAGATCGACAAGTTCAAGAAGGGCGTCACGGAGGTCAGCCGCAACGCGCGCGAGGCCAGCCGCCAGATCGACGAGCTGCGCCGCGAGGGCAACCTGACCCAGGGCGTGAAGATGCCCGAGGGCGGGACGCTGGTGGTGGCGGGCGCGGGGCAGAAACTGGTCTTTCCCGAGGGGCTCAGCCCGTCCGTGGCCGACGACTGCATCCTGGCCATCGCGTTGCAGCACCCGGCCAGCCGGGGCTGGCCCAAGCTCTTCGTCACCATGGACGTCAACATGCGCATCAAGGCCGGCGCCTACGGCCTGGAGGCGACGGGCTACGAGGACCGGCGGGTCCAGACGGACGACCTCTTCCAGGGCTACCACCTGATCCAGGTGCCGGCGGGCTGGGTGGATGAGTTCTTCGCCACGGGCCACCTGGACATGGAGGAGAACTCGGGCCTGCAGCCCAACGAGGGCGTGGTGCTCCAGGACGCCGAGCGTCCGGAGCGCACGGCGCTGGGAGTCTTCCAGTCCCAGCCCAGCCGCCTGCAGCTGCTGCGCATCGACGACACCGGCCTGGGCCTGCGGCCGCGCAACCTGGGCCAGCATTTCGCCCTGCACTTCCTGCTGGACGAGAAGATCCAGCTGGTGACCTTGGCGGGCCGGGCGGGCACGGGCAAGACCCTGCTGGCCCTGGCCGCCGGACTGCGCCAGGTGCTGGACGAGGAGTCCGGCTACCGGCGGATGGTGGTCAGCCGGCCGGTCTTTCCCATGGGCAAGGAGTTGGGCTTCCTGCCGGGCTCGCTGGAGGAGAAACTCAGCCCCTGGATGACGCCCATCCACGACAACCTGGAGCAGCTGCTGGATTCCTTGGCCGCGGGCAAGAAGGGCCAGCGCACCAGCGAGGCCAAACTCCGGCAGTCCGGCGTGCTGGAGGTGGAGCCGCTCTCCTACATCCGCGGCCGCAGCCTGCCCAAGCAGTACTTCATCGTGGACGAGGCCCAGAACCTCACGCCCCACGAGGTGAAAACCATCATCACCCGGGCTGGGCACGGCACCAAGGTCGTGCTCACCGGGGATCCCGAGCAGATCGACAATCCCTACGTGGACGCCATGTCCAACGGCCTGTCTTATGTCATCGACCGCTTCCGTGGCCAGTCCATCAGCGCGCACGCCACCCTGAGCAAGGGCGAGCGCAGCCGGCTGGCTGGCCTGGCGGCCGAATTGCTCTGATGCGCGAAAGGTCCCTCCCCGTGAACCGAATCCTCCTTCCCTTGCTGCTCTGGCTGGGATGTGCCGGCGGCCTGCAGGCCGCCCCGATCTACGTCACGCGCGCCCAGGCCCGGGACTACCTGGCCGCCCAGGGCGTGTCCCCGGACCAGCAGGTCCAGGACGGCGTGCTGCAGGGCTGCCTGCAGGAGATCCAGGAGCACACGCTGCTGGCCCTGGCCTGGGAGCGCAACGGCCGCAAGCTCAACGCCGAGCAGCTGGCCCAGCTGGCCCAGGCGCGGGATGAGATCGCCGTGCAACTCTGCCGGGAGCGCCGCCTGCGCGTGGCGCCGCTGACGCCCAATCAGCTGCAGGACTACGAATTCCTCTCCCGCGCGCTCTACCTCACCAGCCACATCCTGGTGGACGAGAAGGCCCGGGCCGACGAGTTGGCGGCCCGGCTGCAACAGGGCGGGTCCTTCCCGGAGCTGGCCCGGCAATTCTCCAAGGACCAGGGCTCGGCCAGCCAGGGCGGCTCCCTGGGCCTGGTGAAACTGGGCCAGACCGTGATGGAGTTCGAGGAGGCCCTGCTGCGCCTGAAGCCCGGCCAGGTCAGCCCCCCGGTGGAGACGCCCTTCGGCTGGCACCTGATCCGGCTGGACAGCCTGCTGGAGCGGGAGATCGTCTTCACGCCGCAGGAGCTGAGCGAGCAGCGCGAGATCCTGGAGCGGCACGCCCGGCGCCGGGCGGAGCTGGAGGCCCAGCGTCAGCTCTGGCGGCAGCACCGCATCGAGCTGTTCCGCGACAAGGCCCTGGACCACGGCGTGCCCGCCGGCGACCTCGTGGCCCGCACGGCGGACACCACCCTCACCCGCGGCCAACTCGACCAGATGCTGCGCAAGGCCTTCGGCGCCAAGGAGAGCCTGGCCACGGACGGCCTGGGCTGGGACTTCCTGCGCTATTGGGTGGAGCAGGACGCCTGGCTGCGCGAGGCGCGGCACGACGGGACCTGGTCCAGCCAGGAGGTGAACGATCTGGTGGACCTGCGCGAGCGCCTGCTCAAGAGCACGCTCTGCGTGGTCGAGGACATCGTGCCGCTGATGAATCCCGCCGACGAGGACCTCTGGAACTACCTGAGCACGCACGAGCTGGAGTTCCTGGCCGAGCGCGCCTTCGGGGTCTGGATCTTCGAGTTCGCCAGCCGGGAGGCGGCGGAGGCCGCCCGGGCGCTCTCGCGCAAGGAGAAGCTCGATCCGGCCCGCCTGGCCAAGCGGCTGGGGCTGGACCTCCATCCCCAGGAGCTGTCCGCCGAGACCGTGCGCGGCCTGCCCGCCGCGCTGCGCAGCGAACTCATCGACCTGAACACCGACGAGTGGAGCGACATCTTGGACAACGGGCGCAAGGGCGCGGACCGGCGCTGGCTGTTCTACAACCTGGTGGGGCGGCGCATGCCGGACCTGGACGAGAGCGCCTCCCTCAAGCGCGCGGTGCTGGAGAAGGTGCGGACGGCGATGATCGACGCCGAGCTGGGCCGGCTGGTGGACGAGATGAAGCACCGCACGGGCCTGACGGAGGTCCGCTGGAAGTAGCCGCCTGGCGGTTTTCCGACCGCCCCGAGCGCTTTTTCTCGCCCCCGGGCGGCCCTTTTCCCGCGGCCCGCCTTGATCCGGCTTGGCGCGTGTGCAAGATTTCAAGCTGTCATGTTAACCAAATAACGACCTGGGCGGCCGCCCGGGACGAAAGGGCGCAGATGAAGATTCTCGTGCTGAACTGCGGGTCCTCTTCCCTGAAGTTCCAGCTCTTCGACATGCAGGAGGAGAAGGTCCTGCTCAAGGGCCTGGTGGAAAAAATCGGCTCCTCCCGGGCCATGCTGACCTTCAGCGGCCGGCAACCGGCACCCATCCGGGACGTGCTGGAGATCGCCGACCACGAGAAGGCCGTGCGCATCGTGATGGACATCCTGACGCACCCCGACCACGGCGTGATCCGCAGCATCTCCGAAGTGGATGCCGTGGGACACCGCACGGTCCACGGCGGCGAGGAGTTCAGCGACGCCGCCCTGATCACGCCCGAGGTGATCCAGGCCGTGGAGCGCTGCGTGCCTTTCGCGCCCCTGCACAACCCCGCCAACATCACGGGCATCCTGATGGCCCGCAAGTTGATGCCCGACCTGCCCCAGGTGGCCGTCTTCGACACGGCCTTCCACAGCCACATGCCGCGGATCAGCTACCTCTACGGCCTGCCCTTCGAGATGTACGAGAAGCACGGCATCCGCCGCTACGGCTTCCACGGCACCAGCCACGGTTTCGTGGCCCAGAAGGCCGCCGAGGTCCTGGGCAAGCCGCTGGCCAAACTCAAGTTGATCACCTGCCACCTGGGCAACGGCTCGTCCATCGCGGCCATCGACGGCGGCGTCTCCGTGGACACGAGCATGGGCTTCACACCGCTGGAGGGCCTGGTGATGGGCACGCGCTGCGGCGACCTGGATCCCGCGGTGGTGGGCTTCATCCAGGAGCGCGAGCGCCTCTCGCCCCAGGACGTGGACTCGCTGATGAACAAGCGCAGCGGCCTGCTGGGCATCTCCGGCGTCTCCAACGACATGCGCGAGCTGGAGGAGGAGGCCGGGCGCGGCAACGAGCGCGCCCAGCTGGCCCTGGAGATCTTCTGCCTGCGGGTGCGCAAGTACATCGGCGCCTACGCCGCGGAGCTGGGCGGGCTGGACGGCGTGGTCTTCACGGGCGGCATCGGCGAGAACGCCGTGGCCATCCGGGGCCGCATCCTGGAGCACCTGGAACACCTGGGCATCAAGCTCGACCCCGCGGCCAACCAGGCGCGCAAAGGGCTGATCAGCAGCGGACGCGTCAAGGTGCTGGTGGTCCCCACCAATGAGGAGCTGGCCATCGCCCGGGAGACCCGCACGGTCGTCCAGGGTCTGAGCGCCCGATCCGAGGCGTTGAACTCGGCGGACCTGGAGCGCGAGATCGCCGCGCTGGGCGTGGAGGAGCGGCGGGAACTGGTCCTGCTCTGGGCCGAGACGCGTTCCGGCGACCTGGCCACGCTGACGGCCCGCTTCAACAACCGCCTCAAGGTCGCCGTCAACCAGCAGGCCGTGCGCCGGCTGCTGGCCGGCATGGGATTGCTGGAAGCAGAGGAGTGTGCCCGATGAACCGCCCGCAGAACCCCGGCACCCCCGGCCTGCCCGAGACCGGCTGGATCCTGGCCCGCGTCTGGCTGGGCGCCCTGGAGGAGACGGCCCGCGACTTCCATGGCAACTGGCCCAAGATGTTCCTGGACCGGGCCTACGAACACGCCACGGCCAACTGGATCGCACTGATGGAGCAGGAGTACGACTTCGTCTTTCCGCGGCACGGCTCGATGATGGAGGCCCTGCGCGGCTACGTGGACGTCGGCCTGAAGGCGGGCGTGTTCCGCGACTCGTCGGACTTCCGCCTGAAGGAGATCAGCCCCAACAAGGTGGAAGTGACCATCTACCGGGACATCTACTCCCAGACCTACCGCGAGCTGCGCATTCCCGGCCAGTCCGTGCGCGAGATGACCAACGCCCGGCTGGGCGCCTTCCGCGCCGCGGTGAAACTGCTGGCCGGCATCGAGTGCGATTACGAGATCACCGCCATCCACTCCGACGGCGTGGTGGAAGGCTTCATCGAGAGGCTGTGATGAGTCCCAATTCCACAGGCCGTGTGCCGGCCGCGCTGAAGCGTTCCCTGCAGTCCCAGGACTGGCGGGAGCGGCGGCGCGCCGTGCTGGGACTTTCCGACGCGGATTCCGGGTCGGCCGCCCCCCTGCTTGAAGCCACCCTGGGCGATCCCTCCGACGACGTGCGGCACGCCGCCGTGGTGGTGATCGGCCGCCTGCAACTGCGGGGCTTCCACGACGAAGTACTGAAGCCGCGCATCCTGGGCTCCCCGGACGCCAACCTGCGCTGGGCGGCGGTGTCCACCCTGGGCCGGCTGGCCGACACGCGCGACATCATCCCCCTGACCCGCATGCTGCTGGACGAGGACTGGCTGGTGCGCAACGAGGCGCGCAAGGTGCTGGCCGAGGCCGTGGATCGGCTGGGCGAGGACGAGGACGACGGGGATGCGGTGGACACGCTGATCCACCTGCTCTTCCTGGAGAACGAGACCCTCCGGCCGCTGGTGATCCGCAACCTCTGCCGCCACGGCAGCCGGGCCTTGCCCGCCCTGCGCGAGGCTCTGAACGAGCCCTCGCCGGCCATGCTGGCGGGCGTGGTGCGCGTGCTGGGCCTGCTGGGCGACCGCCACAGCCTGGTCCGCCTGATCGAGCTGTCGCGCAGCGACGACCGCCGCGTGCGCCGCGCCGTGGCGGAAGCCCTCGGCCTGCTGGGCGGACGCGACGCCGCGCGGACCCTGGTGCGCATGCTGGCCGTGCAGCAGAACGAGGTCTGCGAGGCTGCCGAACAATCCCTGCTGCAGCTGGGCGCCGAGTCCCTGCCGCCCATTCTCGAGCTGCTGCAGCACGAGGACTGCACGCGCCTGCGCGTGCGCTGCATCCGCGTGCTGGGACACCTGCGCCTGCCCGAGGCCCTGCCGGCCCTGCGGGCGGGTCTGCGCTCCAGCTACTACCGGGTGCGCCAGGCCACCATCCAGGCCCTGGTGGCCTATGGTCCGGCCATCACCGACCAGTTGCTGCCGGGGCTCAAGGTCGCCGCGCCGGATGTCCAGCCCCTGCTGGTCCAGCTGCAGCGCGAGCCCAGCCAGGAAGGCCAGCTGCGCCTGCTGCGCGTGATCGGCGAGACGGGCAACCACGCCGCCGTGCCGTTCATCAAGGATTTGCGCGGCGGGTCCATGGGCGAAGACGGCCTGCTGCTGCGGCGCACGGCCAACCAGGCCCTGTTCCAGCTGGGCTGCGCCTCCTGGGAGCGCTACTGCCTGCTGGCCGTCCTGGGTCAGGTGGCGGGGGTCGAACATGCGGAAGACTTGATTCCGAGTCTGGATCATCCGTCGTATTATGTGCGCAACCGCGCCGTGCGCTCGCTGGCGCGCTTTTCCACGCCCGAGGTGGGCCGGGCCCTGGCCCGCACCGCGGGCAACGATCCGCGCTATTTCGTGCGCCGGACGGCCCTGCAGGTGCTGGGCGGCCTGAATGTGGACAAGGGCCTGCTGTACCGGACGGCCCACGCCGCCCTGCAGGACAACGCGCCGGGCGTCCGGGTGGAGGCGGTGCGCGTCCTGGCCCGGCTGGTGAACGACAAAGCCGTGCCCGCCCTGATCGAGGGCCTGCTGGACGAGGTCTGGAGCGTGCGCGAAGCCTGCGAGACGGCCCTGCGCAACTTCCCGGCCAAGGCCGTCAAGCCGCTGGTGCGCCTGCTGGACGAGGAGCGCGAGTTCATCCGCCTGCGGGCGGCCCGCCTGCTGGGCGAGTTGGGAGACCCGGGGGCCGTGCCGGCCCTCCAGCGTCAATTGAAGAAGGAAGCGCCGGGCACCCGTGTCCACGACGCGCTACTGAGGAGTGTGCATCGATTGCTGGCCTAGGACCTGAAGTCGAACCATTTGGATTCCGAAAAGGGAGAGGACTGCGGCTGTCCGGCCATCCGGCGGGCTTGGACCTGAGGGCCAGCTCCGACGGGCGGCTTGGAGGTCCCGCTGTCAATTCCTACTTCAAACCGGCTTCGGGACGCCGCTCCCGGCGCCGGCGGGGAATGTCCGCAAGTGGAAAGGCTGGGTCTCCATGCACGCAATGCGCACCGCCGGCAGGCTGAGCGGGATGTCCGCGGCTTCACCGGCCACCGCCGATCAACGGATTTCGCACCCTGCCCCGGCGCGACCGCGCGTCGCGTGGCGGGGTTTTTGGTTGCTGGCGGGTCTGCTCTGGCTGGTTTCCATGGCCGGGGCCCAGACCGTCCTGCCCGACACCCTGCGTCCGGCCACGGGCCACGCCTACCGGTTGTCGGAGTTCAGCGGCCCCTTCTGGGTGAACCAGCGCTCCGTCGTGCTGCCCGGCGACACCCTGTTCGCCGGCCCGGGCGACACGCTGCTCTTCAAGGCCGACACCCTGGGCCTGGGTTCCCTGATGATCCAGGGCACGCTGATCGTCGAAGGCAACCAGGACAGCCTGGTGGTCTTCACGGGCCAGCCCGACAGCCAGTTCAGTTGGCCGGGCATCCTGTTCCGTCCGCTGGCCGGGGACTCCAGCACCTCCGTCATCCAGTACGCCCACTTGAACGGCTCCAACACCACGCTCAACAGCAACAAGGTGGCAGCCTGGGGCCAGCCCTATTCGCTTGTCGTCCGGCGAACCTTGATCACCGACGGCAGCTTCGGCGCCGTGCTGTTCGCGCCCTCGTCCACGCGCTTCGAGAACTGCGTGTTCGACGACCAGCGCAACGTGTCGGTCTACGCCTCCAGCTGTCTGGCGGAGGTGGTCAACTGCGTGCTGATGCCCCACGAGGCCTACCCCAGCGCCAAGGCCATCAACTTCTACAACCCGCTGGTGGACCCGGTCTCGGTCGTCCACTACAACCTGTTCTATCCGGGCGTGGGCGCTTGGTGGAGCGAGTTCCTGCTCTCCAACAATACGGGGGACTCGCAGTACACGTATCACCTGCCGGACTCCACCAACCTGGTGGCGGACCCGCTCTTCCTGGCCGATCGGCCCTACCATCCGGATCCGGAGATTTCGCCCTTGGTGGACGGCGGCGACCCCGCCATCCTCGACCCGGACGAAACCGTCTCCGACATCGGCATCTGGTGGGTGCGCGGCATCGAGACGCCCCTGCGCATCCTGAGCGCGCCCTCCCCGTCCACCTGGGTGCAGGGCTACAACTTTCTCGCCCTGTTCGAGATCCAGTCCTATCCGGCGCCCGACTGGAGCCTGGTGGGCGCCCCGGAGGGCATGGCGATCTACACGCTGGGTCGCAGCCGGGCGGCGCTGAGCTGGCCGGTCAGCCAGCAGCAGCTGGGCGTCCACCGTTTCTGGATCCACGGCCAAAACCTGGCCAACGAGATCGTCTACCGCGACAGCCTGGAAGTCAACCTGCTGTTCCTGGAAAACCACCCGCCGCAGCTCAGCCTGGTCTCCCCCTGCGACGGCGGGGACTGCCTGGATCAGCGCGACGTGATCGTGGAGAGCCTGTCCACCGGCACCTCCACCCTGGTGCAGCTGCGCGTGGAGGACCAGGACGCCGCCCTGCTGGGCGGCCTGCAGATCTACCAGCTGGATGTCTGGGTGAACGGCGTGGCGGAGCCCACGCAGTTCGTCAGCCAGTTCCAGCGCGAATTCGTCCTGGACACCACGGCCCTGGTGCTGGATCTGCGCTTCTCCGACGGCGTGGCCCACGACAGCCTGCACTATGTGATCCACCCGCGCTACACGCTGCTCTCCGGCGACGTCTCGGGCGTGATCGGCGCGGCCACGGGCGCTGTCTTCCTGACCGGCCCCCTGCGCGTGCCCGCCGGGCAGACTCTGCGCCTGGAGGCCGGCAGCCAGTTGGTGGCCGGCGATCTGGAGAGTGGGGACTGGCTGCTGGACGTGGAAGGCGAGCTGCTGCTGGAAGGCAGCGCGGAAGCGCCGATCGTCTTCCGCTGCCTGGCCACCCAGCGTTCGGGCCAGGATCTGCGGCCGCCCTTCCTGCGCGTCCAGCAGGGGGGCCGGCTCAGCGGCTTGTCCCACGTGGAGTTCGAGGGTTTCTCCACCGCCGTGCAGTTGGAGCACCTGGACCAGACGGAACCCGTGCCGATCGACAGCTGCTCCTTCACGCGCGTGCGGCTGGGCGTTCTGGCCGTCAACACGCCCGTGGAGATCCGTCACTGCGTGTTCCATCCGCCCGCCGACAGCCTGCAACTGGGCAGCTCGAGCATCTACCTGGCGGGTTCCGCGGGCCACGTGATCCAGAACAATCTGTTCGTCAATCCCATCGTCGGCGTGACCGCGGTGGACGCCGACGCCCGGATTGCCAACAACAGCTTCGTCTGGGTGAAGACCCTCTCCTCGTTCGGCAGCTACCTCTGGCCCACCTACAGCCAACTGGGCTTCGGGCGCGTCCACGCCTTCAATTCCGCCCTGGAGATCCGCAACAACCTGTTCCAGTGGCGCGGCACGCACTACGGCGACTACCTCACGGACTCCCAGCTGGAAGCCTACGCCGCCTCCCCCACCCACGCCATCTGGCTGGATGAGGCCAGCCGGGTGCGCGCCGAGTGGAACTGGTACGACTGCCGCAACGCCTGGCTGCCCGGGGAGGGCGGCTACCAGAACCTCTCCTTCCAGACGGCCATCAACGACAGCACGCTGCTGCTGAGTCACATCCGGGCGGGCGCGGACAGCGCGGGCGTGGACGAGCAAAACGGCTACCGGCTCTTCGCCGACAGCCCGCTCATCGACGCCGGCGATCCCTCCGGCCTCTGGAACGACGCCTTCGACGCCAGCCGCTGCGACATCGGCTGGACGGGCGGTCCGCTGGCGCTGGAAAGCGAGTACACGGCGGTGAACGATCTGCCCGGCGAGGAACCCGGCCTCACGCTGCTGCCCGGGACCTTCCGCCTGAAGCCGGCCTATCCCAATCCTTTCAATCCCTTCTCGCGGCTGGAAGTGGAACTGGACCGGCCGGGCGTGCTGGATTTGCGGATCTACGACCTGCTGGGCCGCCAGGTGGCCGTGCTGGTCCACGATCGGCTGGAACCGGGCGTCTACGGCCTGCAGGTGGACGGCTCCGCCTGGGCCAGCGGATTCTATGTGGCCCGGGCCCGCTTCCAGGGCGAACAGCAGAGCACGCGCCTGCTGCTGGTGAAATAGCCGCGCGACAGTCGTCGAGCATGGGGCCGGCTCCCGCGGGGGCCGGCCTTTTTCGTGTCCCCGGCAAGCGGGCTGGACAGAGGGCGCCGCCGGTGCGCGTGGCGGGCGGCAGGCTGGAACGCGCGGCGGCTGGAGAGGGTTGGGGGGCCTTCTGGAATCGGAGGGCACGTGAGGGCGGAGGAATTGGCGCGGCTGTGCAGCGAAGAATTCACCCGGGGCCGGCGGCCGCGTCCGGGCCAGGGCGCCCTGCCGCTGGCGGGCCCGGGGGCCGCGGATTGGCTGGAGCGGGAACTGGATCCCCGGGGTCCCCGGCGGGCCAACTGGGAGGCGCTGGCCGAGGAACTGGGCCGCGGCTCGCTGGCGCTGGTCCGGCCCGGGGACGCGGCCTACCCGCCCCTGCTGGGCGCCATGGCCGCGCCGCCGGATCCTCTGTTCTGCAAAGGCCGGCTGGAACTGGCGCAGCGCGAGGCCGTGGCCATCGTGGGCACGCGCCGGCCGGACGAGCGCGGGCTGCGCTGGACGGCCCGGGCCGCCGAGGCCCTGGCGCGGCTGGGCCTGGTGGTGGTCTCCGGCGGCGCCGCGGGCATCGACGGCCAGGCCCATCGCCGGGCGGGGTCTGCGCAGACCGTGGCCGTGCTGGGCGCCGGCTTCGACCGGCCCTACCCCGCCGAGCACCGGGAGCTGTTCCGCGAACTGGGGGAGCAGGGGCTGCTGCTGAGCGAGTGGCCGCCCTGGACCGGCCCGGAGACCTGGCGCTTTCCCCGCCGCAACCGCGTGATCGCCGGGCTCTGCCGGGCCGTGCTGGTGGCCCAGGCCCCCGCCCGCTCCGGCGCGCTCTCCACGGCCCACCACGCCGTGGAGGAGGGCCGCGAGGTGCTGGTCTGCCCCGGCCCCTGGGACGAGCCCCTCTACGCCGGCTGCCACAAGCTGATCCGCCAGGGGGCGCGCCTCACCGCCACGCTGGACGACCTGTTGGAAGAACTGTCCGCTCTGCCTCTGATCCTGGCGCCCCTGCCTCCCCGTCTGCCGGAACCCTCCATCGCCCCGTCCGCCGGAGAGGGCGACCGCGAGCTCTGGGAGCTGCTGGAGCGACCCCTCTGTCGGGACGAACTGGGCGCGCGCCTGGGGCTGGCCAGCGGGCCCCTGGCCACCCGGCTGCTGGAGGCCGAGCTGGCCGGCTGGCTGCGCGCCCTGCCCGGCGACCGCTGGGCTCGTTGCAACTGGACGGGGGCCTGAGTAGATTGCCCGCATGAAAAAAATCGGTTCCCTCCTCTGGCTGGTGCCCGGCCTTCTGTTGCTGGGCATGTTGCTGATCCTGAGTCGCCGTGATCCGCACGCCTCCGTGCGCAGCCCCATCGAAGGCCTGGGCAAGCTCAACGCCGTGATGGAGATCATCCGCGATTTCTACGTGGAAGAAGCGGAGATGGACCGCATCGTGGACGGCGCCATCCGCGGCATGCTGGACGAGCTGGATCCGCACTCCAACTACATCCCGGCCTCCGAGCTGCGCGAGATCAACGAGGAATTCCAGGGCGAGTTCGAGGGGATCGGGATCTACTTCCAGATCCGCGACAAGCTGCTTACCGTCGTCTCGGCCATTCCCGGCACGCCCTCCGACCGGCTGGGCCTGAGCCCGGGCGACGTGATCATCGAGATCGACGGCAAGGCCACCTACGGCATCACCAACGAGGACGTGCAACGCAAGCTCAAGGGCAAGGGCGGGACCCAGGTGGCCATCAAGGTGCGCCGGGCCGGGCTGGAGGAGCCCCTGACCTTCCGCATCACGCGGGAGAAGATCCCCATCTACAGTGTGGAGTCCGTCTTCATGCTGAACGGGGAGGTGGGCTACCTGCGGCTGAATCGCTTCATGGCCACCTCGGCGGACGAGATCCGCGAGGCGATGGAGACCCTGAGCAAACAGGGCATGAAGAAGGTCATCCTCGATCTGCGCAACAATTCGGGCGGCTACCTGGAACAGGCCCAGAAGATCGCCGACCTCTTCCTGCCCGGCGGGCTGGTGATCGTCTCCACCGAGGGCCGCCTGCCGGAGTTCGGCAGCGTGCTCAAGTCCACGTCCGAGGACGACCTGCCGCCCCTGCCGCTGATCGTGCTGATCAACCAGGGCTCGGCCTCCGCCAGCGAGATCGTGGCGGGCGCCATCCAGGACCACGACCGCGGGCTGGTCGCCGGCCAGACCAGCTTCGGCAAGGGTCTGGTCCAGCGCCAGCTGGAGATGCGGGACTCCTCGGCCGTGCGGCTGACCATCGCCCGCTACTACACGCCCAGCCACCGGCTGATCCAGCGGCCCTACGACAAGGGCCTGGCCGTCTATTATGAGGAGGCTATGGACGAGGAGGATCCCAACCTCTTCGCGGACACCACGGCCGCCAAGCCGGTTTTCCGCACCCGGGCCGGGCGCAAGGTCTACGGTGGCGGCGGCATCACGCCGGACGTGCGGATCCGCAGCGGGCGCCTGACCCAGTACACCAGCCGGCTGCGCACCCAGCAGTCCTTCTTCGACTTCGCCAACCACGCCGCCACCACCGGGCCTCTGCGGCAGCGCCTGGAAGCCCTGGGGCAGGAGGCCTTCCTGCGCGACTGGCAGCCCGACGAGGCGCTGCTGGCCGAGTTCGTGCGCTTCGTGGGCGACAAAGTCAGCTTCAACGAGGAGCAGTGGCGCCAGGACCTGGTCTGGATCCGCGGCTACCTGAAGCGTGAGGTGGCCCGGGTGGTGTTCGGGCGGGATCCCTCGCTGCGCGTGGACCTGGCCATGGATCCCGCGGTGGCCGAGGCCCTGCTGCTCTTCCCGGAGGCCGAGCGCATCCAGCAGTTGGCCACGCGGAAAGCCGGACGTTGAACCGCGTGCGAGCCCGCTTGGGCAGTGCCCGCGTTGACTTTGGAAAAGGCGTTCAGTAGGTTCGTGCAGCTTTAACAACCTCGTCGGACCGCAGGCCCACGCCCGATCCCGAGGACAACCCTAGGCGGAGGACGCATTCCCATGCTCAAGTACTATGTCGATGGCGGCGTGTTCATGCACCCCATTCTGGTCATCACGATCTTCGCCATCATGATGATCGTGGTCAAGTCGGTGCAGCTCTTCATGGCTTCCCAGAACACCAAGAAGTTCATGGTGCGCATTCAGGAGGCCCTGAAGGAGGGTGGCGCGGAGAAGGCGGCTGAGATTTGCGCCAGCACCCGCGGCCCCGTGGCCTCCATCATGCATGCCGGCCTGATCCGCGTGGACCGGGGCGTGGAAGCCGTGGAGAAGGCCATCGTCAACGCCGCCTCGACGGAGCTGGCCCTGCTGGAGCGCGGCCTGGTCTGGCTGAGCACGGCCATCGGTCTGGCCCCCATGTTCGGCTTCACGGGCACGGTGTCGGGCATGATGAGCGCCTTCGAGGAAATCGCCAAGGCCAACGACATCAGCCCGTCCATCGTGGCCACGGGTATCGCCGAAGCCCTGCTGACGACGATCTTCGGCCTGATCTCGGCCATGATCGCCCAGTTCTTCTTCGCCATTTTCACGGCCAAGATCCAGGCCCTGGTGGTGGACATGGAGGAAGCCTCCGTGCAGCTCGTGGAGAGCCTGATCGAGCAGGAACGCAAGTAGTCCGCTCCGCTCGCCAATTCGAGGTTCACCATGGCGTTAAAACGCGGCACCAAGTACGAGGCCGAGATTCCGACGGCGTCTCTGCCCGACATCATTTTCACCCTCATCATCTTCTTTCTGGTGACCACCACGATCACCTCGGACAAGGGCGTGTCCCTGACGCTGCCTGAGTTCTCCGAGGGCACCGAGACGGTCAAGCTGAAGAAGGACATGGTCCTCAACATCCTCATCGCCGAAACCGGCGACATCATGGTGGACGCGGAGATCCTCGCCAACCGCGGCGAGCTGCTCAACCGCATCCGCACCAGCCTGGAGGAGAAGGGCAAGGACGCCGAGGGCAAGTACATCAAGATCGTCTCCATCAAGACCCAGGGCGGGACTCTCTACGACGACTACATGTTCGTCCTGGACCAGGTGAAGGCCGCCGGCGCCAGCAAGATTTCCATCGCCGAGCCGGAGGAATAGGCCATGCCTCAACTCAAGCGCCCTGCGCCCTACATCACCACCATTCCGTCGGCCTCGCTGCCGGACATCATCTTCACCCTGTTGATCTTCTTCATGGTGGTGACCAGCTTCAAGCAGTTCGACGGCTTGCCCGTCATCGTGCCCGAGGCCAAGACCACGGCCAAGATCGAAGTGGGCAAGCGGGACATCGCCTACGTCTGGATCGACAAGCGCGGGCAGATCGTCCTGGATGACCAGCTCTACAACGAGGAGACTGTGGCCGACCTGGTGCCCATCCTCTACGAGCGCCGGACCGCCAATCCCAAGACCGTGATCAGCCTCAAGGCCGACCGCGACTGCCGCATGAAGATCGTCACCGATGTGCAGCAGCAGTGCCGCAAGGCCTATGCCTTGCGCATCAATTACACGACGCGCTTCAAGGATCAGGGGTGAGTGCCATGTATGCAGAACGCAACCCCGAGATGGACATCCGGCGCAAGCTGCCCATGCTCACGGAGCTGGGGCTGGCCATCGCCATCACCATCTTCCTGCTGATGTTCATCATCTCCAAGCAGCTCTCCACGGATGTCAAGGTGCGGGAGTACGTGCCCGAGGAGATCCAGGTGGAGGAGATCGAGCGTACGGTGCAACAGAAGACCGTGCCCAAGCCCAGCCGTCCCACCTTCACCATCGCCGCGGAGGACGAGGAGGTTTCGGACGACGAGGCCATCGATTTCGCCGACGACGACAACTGGGACATCGCCCCGCCCCCGCCCCCGCCCTCGCCCGCCGGCGCCGGTGAAGGCGAGATCGTGGAGTTCTTCGCCGTGGAGGAGCAGCCCGAGCTGATCGGCGGCACCGCGGCCCTCTACAAGGCCGTCAAGTACCCCGAGATGGCCCAGCGCGCCTCCGTGGAAGGCCTGGCCCAGATCGTCTTCGTGGTGGGTCCGGACGGCAGCCCGCGGGATTTCGTCATCCAGGGCGAGCGTCCGGAAGGCCTGGGTTTCGGCGACGCGGCCATCGAGGCCCTGCGCAAGATGAAGTTCAAGCCGGGCCGCCAGCGTGACAAGGCCGTGGCCGTGCGCATGCAGCAGGTCATCAAGTTCGAGCTGACCGGCAACTGATCCGCTTCTTCGATCATGTGAACGGGTCGCCTTGGCGGCCCGTTTGCGTTTTGCTCGCTTTGGAAAGTGAATAGCGAAGGGCTGCCGGGCTCCGCGCGGTCTTTCCTAGTTTGGGGCCGGTCGAATTGGACATGCCGCGGGCGGACTCTCCGCCGGCAGCCCACACACAGCGTTGCTCGAAAGCCACCACATGCGCATCGGCTTGCTGATCCTCACCATGCTGGCGACTGGCAGCCCTTGGGCGGCCCTGACGCCCACCCTGCGCCAGGGTCCGGAAGCGGAGCGCCTGCGGGCGGAGCGCAGCGGGCCGGCGGGTCTGCTCAATCTGCAGCCCGGCTTGTACATGGCCGGGCTGAACGAACGCGACCGGCCCGTCTACTACGAAGCCCACACCCTGGTGGCGGCGCAGAGCATGCGTCTGGACGAGCTCTGGCCCGGCGGTTCGGCGGGCACGCAGTTGACCGGGGCCGGCATCCAAACCCTGGGCATGTGGGACGCCGGGGCCCCGCGGCCCACCCACCTGGAATACGTCGGCCGCGTGCTGCAGCAGGACGACGCCAGCAGCGTGGCCACCCACTCCACGGCCGTGGCGGGCATCCTGGTGGCGACGGGTCTGGGCGCAGGGGTGCGCGGGATGGCTCCCGCGGCGCAGCTCAAGTGCTGGGACTGGAACGACGACCAGACGGAGATGCAGAACGCGGCCTGGTCCGGGCTGCAGATCTCCAACCACAGCTACGGCGCCGCCGTGGGCTGGGGTCTGGTGGGCTCCACCTGGTACTGGTACGGCGACCCGGCCCTGGACTCGCACGAGGACACGGATTTCGGCTACTACAACTCCACCGCGGCCCTGATGGACGAGCTGACCTGGCTGGAGCCCCATTACTTGATGGTCCGTTCGGCGGGCAACCACCGCCTGGACACCGGTCCCGGTCCGGCCACCCCGCACTTCGTCTTCCAGAACGGCAGCTGGACGCAGAGCTTTGATCCCCGCGATCCCGACGGCGGCGGCACGGGCTTCGACACGCTGCCCCCGGAGGCCGTCTTCAAGAACGGCCTGGTGGTGGGGGCCGTGGAGGATCTGCCCCTGGGCTGGACCAATCCGGAAGGCGTGGTCCTCACCAGCTTCACGTCCTACGGGCCCAGCGACGACGGGCGGATCAAACCCGACCTGGTCTCCAACGGCACCTCGCTGATCACCACCTCCCGGGCGGCGGACTCGGACTACACGGCCTTCTCCGGCACCTCGGCGGCGGCCCCCACCGTGGCGGGCGCGGCGGCCTTGTTGTCCCAGTTGTACGCGCTGGGCCATTCAGGTCCGGCGGGCGCGCCCCAGGCACCCCTCTCGTCCACCCTGCGCGGGCTGCTGCTGCACACGGCCGACGAGGTCGGGCCCGGCGCCGGGCCGGACTACCAGGCCGGCTGGGGCATGGTGAACGCCCGCAGCGCGGCGGATCTCCTGCTGGACGACAACGCGCGCCGGCGGCGGATCCTCCAGGGCCGGCTCTCCGCCAACAGCCAGAAGTGGATCAACATGCGGACCCTGGGCGGCCCTGTGCGGGTCACCCTGGCCTGGACCGACTACCCGGCCGTGCCGCAGCCGCCCGCCCTGGACAACCCCAGCCCGCGGCTGGTCCACGATCTGAACCTCAGCCTGCACTCCCTGACCGGGCCGGAGGAGCGCCTGGCCTGGGCCCTGGACCCGACCCATCCGGATCGCCCCGCCCAGGCCCTCGGCAACCACCTGGACAACGTGGAACGCGTCGACTGGCAGCCCGCCGCCCCGGGCGAGTACTTCCAGCTGCGCATCCAGGCGGACGCGCTGCAGGCGGCCCAGGACTGGTCGCTGCTGTTGACGGGCCTGGAGCCCGTGGCCAAGCTGCGCTTCCAGTCCACGCGCTCGGTGGTGGCGCTGGGGGACACGCTGCTGCTGGAGGTGGAGCTGGACGGCGGTCTGGCGGTGCGCGGCATCGACCTGGACATGAGCTGGCCGGCGGGCGCCCTGCGGCTGATCGCCGCGGAGCCCGGGCCCGTCCTGCAGGACGGCGGTTTCACACCCCAGGTGACCGTGCTGGACGCGCGCCTGGACGGCGCCCACTTGGTGCTGGATCGGGTGGGGGACAGCCAGGGTCTGGATCTGCCCAGCGGAACCGTGGCCCGCCTGAGCGTGGTGGTGCAAACCTTGAGCCTGCTGCCGGTGGATTTCTCCAGCAGCCAGGTGATCAGCGTGACCGGCGACACCAGCCAGGTCGTGGAGTGGGAATCCATCCTGCTCAACGTGGGCAGCGACCCGCCGGACCTGGAACTGCGCCCGGGGGATCTGGCCCCCTGAACGCCGCCGGGCCCCGCCGCGGGGTTCGGCCTTCCGGCCTCAATCCCTATATTTTCCGCCAAAGCTGAGAATCCCTGCATTTCCAGGATCCTTGTGTCACCGGCGCCGGGCCGGCACTGAGCCGACGAGGACAGGATGACCGACTTCAATCCCAACGTGCTGGCCCTGGCCGTGCTCTTCGCCCTGGCCCTGGGCCTGGTGACGGTCATGTACCTGGCCGCCACCTACCTGGGTCCCAAACGCTTCAACCGCCTGAAGCTCCAGCCCTTCGAATGCGGCATGACGCCCGTGGGCAGCCCGCGCGAGGGCGGCCTCAACTCCCGCTTTTACTTGATCGCGATCCTCTTCGTCATCTTCGACATCGAGACCATCTTCCTCTATCCCTGGGCCGTGAGCTACAGCCGGCTGGGGCTCTTCGGGCTGCTGGAGATCCTGGTCTTCGTGGGCGCCCTGGGCGTGGGCCTCATCTACGTGCTGCGGAAAGGAATCGTCGCATGGAACTGAGCCCCGTCCAGCGCAGCCTGGAACTGGCCGAACCCTTCGTCACCACCAAGCTCGACAAGGTGCTGGGCTGGGGACGCAAGTACTCGATCTTCAACTATCCCTTCGTGACGGCCTGCTGCGGGATGGAGTACATGTCCGCCGCCTGCAGCCGCTACGACATGGACCGCTTCGGCGCCGGCCTGCCGCGCTTCAGCCCGCGCCAGAGCGACGTGCTGCTGGTGGTGGGCACCATCACGCACAAGATGGCCCCCGTGCTCAAGCAGGTCTACGACCAGATGTGCGAGCCCAAGTGGGTGGTGGCCTTCGGCGCCTGCACCATCTCCGGGGGACCCTACAACAACTACGCCGTGCTGCAGGGCATCGACCAAATCATTCCCGTGGACATCTACATCCCGGGCTGTCCGCCCCACCCGGAGATCGTGATGGACGGACTGATCAAGCTGCAGGCCAAGATCCAGCACCAGAAGCACGAGGTCTGAGATGAGCGGGACGCGGACGGAGCGGACCTTCCAGGCCACGGGCAGCTGGGCCGGCCCCGAGCTTACGGAGCGGATCAGCGAGCGCTTCGAGAGCGCCGTGCTGGGCTTCAGCGAGGCCTTCGGCGAGCGCGAGGTCACGGTGCGCCGGGAGATCTGGCCCACCCTGGCGCGCTGGCTCAAGGAGGACGAGGGCTTCGAGTACCTGCTGGACCTGACCGCCGTGGACTACCTGGGGCAGCGCCCGGTCCGCTTCGAGGTGGTGGCCCACTTCTACAGCCTGTCCGGCAACCGGCGCCTGCGGGTCTGCGTGCCGCTCCAGGAGGAGCGCGCCGAGCTGCCCACGCTCACCGGCCTCTGGAAGGCCGCCGACTGGTACGAGCGGGAGATCTGGGATCTCTACGGCATCCGCTTCGCGGGCCACCCGGACCTGCGCCGGCTGCTGTTGTACGACGAGTTCAAGGGGCATCCCCTGCGCAAGGACTACAAGATGAAGGCCCGCCAGCCCCTGATCGGGCCGGAGGCCGTGGGTGGCGGTGCGTCCCAGCCGCGGGAGGATGAAGCGGATGTCTGAGCAGAGCGGCGGAACCCCGCCCATCACGGCCCACTCCACGGAAATGACCCTCAACATGGGGCCCAGCCATCCCACCACGCACGGCATCGTGCGGCTCAAGGTGCGCACCCAGGGCGAGGAGATCACCGACTGCGACATCGAGATCGGCTACCTGCACCGCGGCTTCGAGAAGATGTGCGAGAACCACCCCTGGAACCAGTGCGTGGTCTACGTGGACCGGCTCAACTACGTCTCGCCGATCATCAACGACGTGGGCTACCACATGGCCGTGGAGAAGCTGCTGGACATCGAGGTCCCCGTGCGCGGCCAGTGGCTGCGCATGCTGACCAGCGAGCTGATGCGCATCTGCGACCACCAGACCTGCATCGCGGCCTCGTGCATGGAGCTGGGCGCCTTCACGGCCTTCCTCTACCTGATCAAGGGCCGCGACCTGATCTGGGAAGTGCTGGAGAAGATCTGCGGCGCCCGGGTGACCACCAGCTACACGCGCATTGGCGGGTTGGCCTATGAGCCCTACCCGGGCATGAAGGAGGAGATCCTCGAGCTCTTCACCGACCTGCGTGACATCAACCGCGAGATCGACCAGCTGATGAGCGACAACCGGATCTTCATCGACCGCACGCGCGGCGTGGGGGCCCTGGACCGCGCGACCTGCCTGAGCTACGGCTTCACGGGCCCCGTGGCCCGCGCGGCGGGGATCGAGTACGACGTGCGCGTCCAGCATCCCTACCTGTTGTACAACCAGGTGGACTTCGACATTCCGGTGTGCAGCGGCGGCGACTGCTACGACCGCTACCTGGTGCGGCTCCACGAGATGGAGCAGAGCCTGCGCATCGTCGAGCAGAGCCTGGCCAAGCTGCCGGCGGACGGCCCGGTCAGCGTTCCCGACGCGCGCTACACGGCGCCGCCCAAGGAGCAGGTCTACACGCGGATCGAAGGCCTGATGAACCACTTCAAGCACCACATGTGGGGCCACATGCTGACCCCGCCACCCGGCGCCGTGTATCACGCCGTGGAGGGCGGCAACGGCGAGCTGGGCTTTTACCTGGTGTCCACGGGGGGCGAGCAGCCCTGGAAGGTGCGCTGCCGGCCGCCCTGTTTCGGGATCACCCAGGCCCTGAAGGAGATGATCATCGGCCGCTCCATCGCGGACGTGGTCCCCATTTTCGGCTCGATCAACATGATCGGCGGCGAGCTGGATCGCTGAGACCGGCCATGAAGAGAACCACAGACTGCCCAGATGGGCCCTGGAACGGACGCTGCCGGCGGGTCCTGCCGAGTTCCCCCACCCACGCGCCCGCTTTCTGGCCCGGGTGTCTGTGGGTCTGTGGTTCTCTTGATGGCCGGCGCGAGTTGGCATAAGTAGTATGGACACGAGTGTCCCCTGGAATGCCCCGACGCCTGTGGAAGGAGTGAGGGAATGCCCAAGTTGACCGTCGACGGCCGCCCGGTGGAGGTTCCGTCCGGCACGCGCCTGATCGAGGCCTGCAAGCAGGCGGGCGTGGTGGTGCCGCATTTCTGCTACCACCCCGGCCTCAGCGTCGCGGGCAACTGCCGCATGTGCATGGTCGAGATCGAGATGGGCGGCCGCTCGCGCGTGGCCGCCTCCTGCGTGGAACCCGCGCTGGACGGCATGACCATCCGCACCGCCAGCGCCGATGTGCTGGACACGCGCCAGGGCGTGATGGAATTCCTGCTGCTCAACCATCCCATCGATTGTCCCTACTGCGACTGCGCGGGCGAGTGCAAGCTGCAGGACTACTACATGGAGTGGGGGGCCATCGACACCGGCAGCCGCCGGGAGACGGAACCCGTCCACAAGCCCAAGCGCCAGCCCATCGGACCGCACGTGATGCTGGACTCGGAGCGCTGCGTGCTCTGCTCGCGCTGCGTGCGCTTCTGCCAGGAGGTCACCGGCACCCACGAGCTGGGCATCGAGGAGCGCGGCAGCCACAGCACGCTGCATCTGGCCGAGGGCAAATCGCTGGACAACCCCTACTCGGGCAACGTCGTCGACCTCTGTCCCGTGGGGGCCCTGACGGACCGCGACTTCCGTTTCCAGCGCCGGGTCTGGTTCCTGCGCAAGGCGGACAGCATCTGCCCGGGCTGCAGCAAGGGCTGCAACGTGGAACTGCAGTTCGACGAGCAGCGGGACTACAAGAACCCGGAGAGCGGCCGGCGCGTGCAGCGCGTCAAGCCGCGCTTCAACGAGCAGGTCAACCAGTGGTGGCTCTGCGACCGCGGCCGCTACGGCTATCCCGCCATCGATGAAGGCCGGCTGGAGCAGCCGCGGGTGACCCGCGACGGCCAGCTGGCGGTCACGGACTGGGAGGACGCCTTGGGCGAGGCGGCGCGGCACCTGGACGACGAGTTGCGCCGGCACGCCGACCAGACCGCCGTGCTGTTCAACCCGGACATGAGCTGCGAAGACCTGCTGGCCGCACGCTCGCTCTTCCTGGACCAGCTCAAGGTGACGCGGGCGGACTATCAGCTCGAACTGGATCCCCGCGGCGCGGAGGACGGACTGCTGATGAAGGCCGACCTGCACCCCAACCGCGCGGGCTGCGCGGCGCTGGGGCTCAAGCGCGGCGCCTTCGCGGACGGCCAGTTGCTGGACGAGATCCGCTCCGGCCGCGTGCGCAGCCTGGTCTGTTTCCATTGGGACCTGCCCGGGCTGTTGGGCGCCGAGGCCCGGGACCTGCTGACGCGCCTGCGCTTCCTGCTGGTGATCACGCCCCGGGAGCAGGCCTGGGACAACCTGGCCCACGTGCAGTTGCCCGCCGCCGTGACGGCGGAGCAGAGCGGCAGCTTCATCAATTGCGACGGACTGGGGCAGCGCTTCCAGGCGGCCTTCGCGCCGCTGGGCGCGGCCCACCGGGGCGTGGATCTGCTGCTGGAGCTGGGGGCCCGGCTGGGCCGCCGGCCCGCCCAGGCCACGCTGGACGCGCTGGTCAAGCGTCTGGAGGCCGAAGTGCCGGCCCTGCGCGGACTGCCGTCGCCGCCGGCTCCGTCCCGGCACGTGTCGAAGGAGGCGGCCCCGCGCTAGGCAGTTTGGCGGGAGGTCCGCCACGCTGAGCGTGGCGGACCGGATGTCTCAACCAAGGGAGAATCCATGCTGTTCGAGATCCTGCTGGCGCTGGTCAAGGTGGTGGTGATCCTGCTGGGGGTCATCCTGCCGCTGGCCGCCCTGCTGACCTGGGCCGAGCGCAAGCAGAGCGCGGTCATGCAGGACCGCATCGGCGCCAACCGCGCGGACATCCTGGGACTGCGGGTCTGGGGCCTGTTCAACATCCTCGCCGACGGGATCAAGTCCTTCTCGAAGGAGGACTGGGTGCCGCCTTTCGCCAACCGCTTCCTGTTCAACATCGCGCCCTTCGTGGGCCTGTTCGCCGCCATGGTCACCTTCGCCGTGATTCCCTTCGGCCCGCCGCTGACCATCGGCGGCCGGGAGATCGCCCTCCAGGTGGCCGACCTGAACGTGGGCTTCCTCTACATCCTGGCCTTCGGCTCCATGGGCGTTTACAGCGTGGTGCTGGCCGGCTGGGCCAGCAACAACAAGTTCGCCCAGCTGGGCGCCATGCGCGGCATCAGTCAGATGATCAGCTACGAGGTGGTGCTGGGCCTGTCCCTGGTGGGCGTCGTGCTGGTGACGGGCAGCGTGCGCCTGCCCGAGATCGTGGCCGCCCAGGGCCAGCACTGGTTCGGCTGGATCCCCAAGTGGGGCGTGTTCACGCAGCCCCTGGCCTTCCTGCTCTTCCTGCCGGCGGCCATCGCCGAGACCAAGCGCGTGCCCTTCGACATCCCCGAGGGCGAGAGCGAGATCATTGGCTACAACCTGGAATACTCGGGGGCCAAGTTCGCCCTCTTCCTGCTGGGCGAGTTCATGGAAATCGTGGTGCTGGGCGCCCTGGTCACCACGCTGTTCTTCGGCGGCTGGCAGGTGCCCTGGCTGGCGGACTCGGGCTTCGTGTTCGGCAATGGCGCGACACTGGAACTGGCCCCGCTGGTGGTGTTCATCCTGCGCATCGGGTCCTTCCTGCTCAAGCTGCTGTTCTTCTGCTGGCTGCAGCTGCTGATCCGTTGGACCCTGCCGCGCTTCCGCTTCGACCACCTGCTGCGGCTGGGTTGGAAGGAAATGCTGCCCCTGGCCCTGCTCAACGTGGTGGTGACGGCGTTCGTGATGCTGAGCTAGCGGCCGCTTGGCCGCGGAAAGGGAGACGAGATGGCCCGCTTCGTGCGTGTGGACCGCCAGGCGACCCTGAAGACCGCGCTGTACTACCCGGCCGTCTGGACCGGGCTTTGGATCACGGCCCGCCATTTCTTCGTCAACATGGGCCGCCACACCCTCCACGCCATCGGACTGAAGGGGGGCAAGCCCGGCTCCACCACCCTGCAGTACCCGGAGGTGATGCGCCCCCTGCCGCGCGTCCTGCGCAGCAAGCACCGCATCAAGGTGCACGAGGACGGGCGCCCCAAGTGCACGGCCTGCATGCTCTGCGAGACCGCCTGCCCCGACTTCTGCATCTCCATCACGCCCATGGAGCACGACGGCAGCCCGGAGGAGAAGGCCCCGGCGGAGTTCCGCATCGACCTGGACCGCTGCTGTTTCTGCGGCTTCTGCGTGGAGGCCTGCCCCAAGGACGCCATCTACATGGACACGCAGATCATGGAGATCTCCAGCGACCGCCGGGAGAACTTCATCCTGCGGCTGCCGGAACTGTTGGATCCCAAGCCCCTGATCTGCACGGGACCCGAGTTCCGCGGCAAGCCCGTGGAGAAGGTGCTGCCGCACCTGGGCTGGCGCAACCTGGACCACGTCACCCCCGTCAAGGTGGACCTGCGCTACCGCGAGGAGCAGCTGGCCCGCCTGCACGCCGGCAATCCCGCCACGCGGCCCGCCGGGCTCGAATGACCGCCCGGCGCGGCATTCCGCGCCGCAGGGCCTGAGCAATGGACCACCTCCGCCCCGCCACCCGCCCGCCTGTCACACGGGGATCCGCGCCGGTCCTGCTGCTGGTCCTCTGGCTGCTGGCCGCAGCCCAGCCCGGGGCGCGGGCTCTGGCCGTCCTCTCCCCACCCGAACCCGACCGCGAGCTGCTGGTGACCCTTCCCGGCGGCGGCGAGGCCATTCTGCCCACCTGGCGGACCGGCCGCGCGCCGGGCGGCCTGCGCCAGTTCAGCCTGGACGACCTGCTGCGCCTGGAAGGCCTGCTGGCCGACGTGGACGGCCCCGCCTGGACCCTGCAGGCCCGGGGCCATCGCGTCCGGGTGGTGGAGGGCCTGCGCTTCGTGGAAGTGGACGGGACGCTGCTCAGCCTGGACCAGGCTCCCGTGAACGGACCGGACGGTCTGCTGGTGGAGTTGGAGCTGCTGCGCCGCCTGCTGGCGTCGGGGCTGTTGCAGGGGCGGCTGGACGAGGGGCGCGACGAACTGGCCCTCCAGCCGCTGCCCGTCGCGCTGGAGCGCGAGACCGTCCCTGGCGGCGAGCTGCTGCGCCTGCGGCTGCCGGAGATCCCGGTTTTCGAATCCGTTCCCGGGGCGGGCCGGCTGGACCTGCGCCTGCCCGACCTGGACGAGCTGGCCGGATTGGAGGATCCCGCGCGCCTGAAGCCGGGCGGCGATCCGCTGATCCGCGGCCTGACGGCCCGGCGGGACGGCGGCGAGTGGGTGCTGGGTCTGGCCCTCTCGTCCCAGGCGGAGCTGGTGGACGTGGAAGAGGTGGAGGCGCTGGGGGAGATCCAGGTCCTGCTGCGCCGGCGGGGGGCCGTGGTGGCGGCCGGGCCGCTGCACGAGCCCGCCCCGGAGGAGGAGGCTCCCGCGCCCGCTCTGACCGGCCTGCGCGAGGAACTCACGCGCATCGTCATCGACGCGGGCCACGGCGGCCACGACCCGGGCGCTGTCTCACGCTGGGGCAAGAGCGAGAAGGACTTGACCCTGGCCATCGCCCTGGAACTGCGCGAGCGGCTCAGGCGCGAACTGCCCGGCGTGGACGTGCTGCTCACCCGCGAACGCGACGAGTACCTGCCCCTGGGCGAGCGCACGCGCCGGGCTAACCAGGCCCAGGGCCAGCTCTTCGTTTCCATCCACATCAACGCCGCCAAGGACCGGCGCGCCCGGGGCCACGAGGTGTTCTTCCTGCGGCCGGGCATGAACGAACACGCCCGCCAGGTGGCCCTGCGCGAGAATTCCCAACTCGACTTCGAGGGTCCGGATGCCCAGGGCGAGCGCCCGCCCGAGGACTGGATCCTCGCCTCCATGGCCCAGTCCGGCTGGGCCGAGGAGAGCCGGGGCGTGGCCCAACTCCTCTCCCGCCACCTGGGCCGGATCACCGAGCGCCGCCGCCGGCCCGTCCAGCAGGCCGGTTTCCAGGTGCTCGTGGGGGCCAGCATGCCTGCCGTGCTGGTGGAGTGCGGCTTCCTGACCAACGGCGAGGACCACCGGCAGCTGGCATCGGGCGAGGGCCAGCGCGCCCTGGCCCAGGCGCTGGCCGCGGGGCTGAAGGAACTGCACGCGCTCAGCGCGGGGCAGCCGTGAGCTCCGCGACCTGGGCGGAGATCTGGCGCGCCGTGGACGCCCGGGCGCGCTTCGGCATGCTGCAGGGCCTGGAGCGGATGGCGGACCTGCTGGAGCGGCTGGGCCACCCGGAGCGCGCCCTGCGCTGCGTCCAGCTGGCCGGCACCAATGGCAAGGGCGCCGCGGCCTACGCCCTCTGGCGGCTGCTGGAGGACGCCGGCGAGCCCGCCGGGCTCTTCGTCTCGCCGCACCTGCTGCACGTGTCCGAACGCATCCGCCTGCGGGGCGGCCCCCTGGACGAGGCCGCCGCCGGCGGGGCCTGGCGCGAACTGGCGCCGCACGTGGAGGCGGTGGGGGCCTCCTACTTCGAGACGTTGACGGCCCTGGCCCTGTTGGCCTTCGCCCGGGCGGGGTCGCGCTGGGCCGTGCTCGAGTGCGGGCTGGGCGGGCGGCTGGACGCCACCAGCGCCGTACGGCCGGAGCTGTCTCTGCTGACCAGCGTGGGCGCGGACCACCTGGCCGTGCTGGGTCCGACCCTGGCGGACGTGGCCCGGGACAAGGCCCACGTAGCGCCCCCCGGCGGCGTGCTGATCAGCGCCGTGGACGAGCCCGCGCTGTGCGAGATCGTGGCTCGGGTGGCCCGCGAGCGCGGCGCCGAGGTTCTGCAGGTTTCCCCGTGCCCGGCGCCTGCCGCCGAGGAACGGCTGGGGGAGCGCGTGCTGCTGCGCGGCCGGAGCGGGGCCGGATTGCTGCTGCCCGAGGACACCTGGAGCTGGCGCGCCGCCGCCGGACTGGCCCTGCGGGCGGTCGAGCAGCTGGCCGTGATGCGGCCCGGGGATCCCGCTGTTGTGACACGCCTGGAATCCGGCGAGTGGCCCGGGCGCTTCCACGTGCTGCGCCGGGATCCGCCCCTGGTGCTGGATGTGGCCCACAACCCGCCGGCCCTGGCGCGGCTGACCCTCGAACTGGCCGCCCACTGGCCGGGAGCACGCTTCCACGTGCTGCTGGCCGGGATGGCGGACAAGGCGCTGGCGGACAACCTGCGCGTCTTGGCGCCCGTGGCGGGTCCGCTGCACGTGCTGCTGCCCGCGGGCCACGGCCGGGCCGCCTCCCGGGAGGACTGGCGGGCCGCCGCCCGGGCGGCCGGAGTGGAGATCGAGGGCTGGCTGGACGAGTCCGCCCTGCGCGCGCTGCGATGCCGGGTGGAGGAGAAGGACGAGCGGGAGCCCTGGCTGGTCACCGGATCCTTTCTGGGCGTCGCCGCCTGGCTGGGGGCCGTGGAGTTGCCCCGCGGATTGTAGACGAAGGAGCGCGGCGGATGGAGTGGCTGGAGATGATCCTGCTGGGCGTGGCCCTGGCCATGGATGCCCTGGCCGTTTCCCTGGGGGCCTCCACCCTCTTGCCGCCCGGGCGCCGACCCGCCTTTCGCATCGCCTTCCACTTCGGCCTGTTCCAGGCCTTGATGCCCGTGCTGGGCTGGCTGGCCGGTCTCACCCTGGCGGACCTGATCCGCTCCGTGGACCACTGGGCGGCCTTCTTTCTGCTGCTCTGGATCGGCGGGCGCATGTTGCGCCAGGCGGGAGCCGAGGAGCAGGAGTCCGCCGCCGGCCGGCCGGATCCCTCCCGCGGCTGGACCCTGCTGGCCCTCTCGGTGGCCGTGAGCCTGGACGCCCTGGCCGTGGGCCTGAGCCTGGCCTTCTTGCGCGTGAGCATCTGGCAGCCCGTGCTGGTGATCGGCCTGATCACCGGGGCGCTCTCCTGGCTGGGCGTGCGGCTGGGCCGCCGGCTGGGCCACCGCTGGGGGCCGCGCATGGAGCGGATTGGCGGGGCGATCTTGATCCTCATCGGCCTGCGCATCCTCATCAGCCACCTGCTGGCCTGAGCCCATCCTCCGGAATCGCGTGTCACACGACGTGTCCGCGTCCGCCTTGCCGGTCCTGCCCTCGATTGATAAAATTCCGAAAGAACTTTCCTGAAATCGTGGAGCCGGGATGAGGCAGGACCTGGTGCGCGACTTGGGCGAGCTGGCGCTGGCGACGCGCCTGCGCCGTCTGAGCGAGCGGCTGCTGGCGGGCGTGGACGAGCTCTACCGGGAATTGGGTCAGCCCTTCGAGGGGCGCTGGTTCGGACTGGTCCAGGCCCTGGCCCGGGAGGACGGCCGCGGCGTGGTGGAACTGGCCGCCGAGGTGGGGCTGAGTCACACGGCCGTGGCCCAGCTGCTGCGCGAGCTGGACGCGGCGGGCTGGACCGGGCGGCAGCCGGATCCCCGGGATGCCCGGCGCCAGCGCGTGCGGGTGACCCGCGCCGGCCGGCAGCGCCTGACGGAGCTGGCACCCGTCTGGGAAGCCGTTCGCCGGGCCACGGCCGGACTGCTGGCGGAGGAGGCCCCGGACCTGCTGGTCCGTCTGGAAGCCCTGGAGGAGCGGCTGGAGCGGGCTCCCCTGGCCGATCGCATGTTGCAGGAACTGGGCCGGCCGTCTCGGCGCCGCCTGCGCGTGGTCGCCTACCGACCGGCCTACCGCCGGCTCTTCGCGGAACTCAACCTGGCCTGGCTGAACGAACACTTCACGCCGGATGAGCAGGACCTGCGGCTGCTGGCCGATCCCGCCGGCCGCGTGCTGCGCCGGGGCGGGCGGATCCTGGTGGCCCTCTGGGAGGAGCAGCCGGTGGGAGTCTGCGCGTTGCTCCGACACGGCGCGGGCGACTACGAACTGGCCAAGCTGGCCGTGGATCCGGCCCGACGGCGGCGCGGCGCGGGCGAGGCCTTGGTGCGTGCGGCCTGCGCCGAAGCCCGCGCGCTGGGCGCCACACGGCTCTGGCTGCTCACGCATCCCCGGTTGGTGGACGCGCAGCGCCTCTACCTGAAGCTCGGGTTCCAGCTGGCCGGGACGGACGATCAGGCCCACGCCCGGCCCTCCCTGCGCCTGGAGCGGGTCCTGGACCCGGCTGAGGATTTCTCGTAACGCGGCGCGTGGCACCGGCCGGCGGGACGGAGCCGTCGAGCCTTGCTACCTTGCGCCATGCAATTCCTCACAACCCATCTGGCCCGCTGCGGCACCCGCCTTTGCCTGGGCCTGGACCTCGACCCGGAGCGCATCCCCGACCGCTACCAGAGCCTGCCGGATCCCCTGGGGGCCCTGGGCGCGGACATCGTGGAGGCCACGGCGGACCTGGTGGCCGCCTTCAAGCCCAACGCGGCCTTCTACGAACAGCAGGGGCCTGCCGGCTGGCAGAGTCTGACGGAGCTGGTGGCCCGCATCGGGTCGCGCGCCTTCGTCATCGTGGACGCCAAGCGCGGTGACATCGGCAACACCAGCGCGCGCTACGCCCGGGCCTTCTTCGACCGGATGGGCGCCCACGCGCTGACCCTGGCGCCCTACATGGGCCGCGACAGCGTGGAACCCTTCCTGGCGGGGCGCGCGGCGCCCGTGGACCAGCTGGGACCGGGCATGGGCGCGTACGTGCTGGCCCTGACTTCCAACCCGGGCGCGGCGGACTTCCAACTGCTCCCGGTGGACGGCCGGCCCCTCTACTGGCGCGTGCTGGAGATGCTGGAGCGCTGGAACTCCGGCTGGGCGGCGGGTCGCCTGGGCGCCGTGGTGGGCGCCACCCGGGCGGAGGAACTGGCCGCGGTGCGGCAGGCCTTTCCCGCCCTGCCGCTGCTCATCCCCGGTGTGGGCGCCCAGGGTGGCGACCTGGACGCCGTCCAGGCCGCGCTGCGGCTGGGCCATGGACCGGCGCTGATCAATGTCTCACGCGACGTGTTGTACGGCCGGGACCCGGTGGCCGAACCCGAGGCCGTGCGCGAACGCGCGCGGGACTACGCCCGCCGGCTGGACCTGCTCTGATGGACAACCCGCCGCGCCCGGGGACGGCCATCTTGCTGGCCGTGGGTGGCCAGACCTGGCGCACGGAGCTGGCGGGCCTGGAGCAGGGCGCGTTGCAGCTCAGCCTGGGCGAGATGCCGCCGCTGGAACTCCTGCGGTTGGATCCAGGCACGAAGGTCAGCTGCCGCTACCACGATTCCCAGGCGCTCTGCATTTTCGACACCACCGTGCGCGGGCAGCTCCACGAAGCGGAGCGCCACCTGCTGGAGCTGGAGGCTCCGCCGCAGGTGGCCCGCAACCAGCGGCGCCGTCACCTGCGGGTGAGCCGGCGCGTGCCCATGACCCTGCGTCTGCCCCTGCGCAACGAGGCCCTGGGCAAGGTCCGGGGCCGGGAGTTCGTCATGACCTGCTGGGTGGAGGCCGTGGCCGTGAACATCAGCGCGGGCGGCATGCGCATGCTCCTGCACGTCCCGCGCCAGCACAGCGTGGCCCAGCACCGCGACGCCCACGTGCGCTTCGAACTGGGCGGCGAGGTCTTCCGCGACCGGCGGCTGACCTTCGTCCGCCGGGACTGGAGCACGGACGACGTGGTGCTGGTCTACGAGTTCGCCGACTTGAGCCGCGACGAAGCCGAGCGCATCGAGGGTTTCAACCTGAACTGGCTGCACCAGCAGTCCCAGAGCGGTCGACCGGAGAGCGAGTGACCCCGAGAGACTCCCAACGAAAGGCAAACGAATGACTCCCCTGGACATGCTGCTGGAGAGCCGGGCCCTGCTGGAGGGACACTTTCTGCTGACCAGCGGGCGCCACAGCCCCAACTACTTCCAGTGCGCCCTGGTGCTGCAACACCCCGTCTACGCCCGGACTCTTTGCGGGCTGCTGGCCGAGTCCTTCCGCGCCCTGGAGCCCCAGAGCGTGATCGCGCCGGCGGTGGGCGGCATCGTGGTGGCCGTGGAGACGGGCCGACAGCTGGGCGTGCCCGCCCGCTTCGCCGAACGCCAGGAGGGCCGGATGACCCTGCGCCGCGGCTTCCAATTGGAGCCGGGCGAGCGCGTGCTGGTGGTCGAGGACGTGGTCACCACCGGGGGCTCCGTCCAGGAGGTGATCGACCTGGTGGCCGCCGCCGGCGCCGTTCCGGTGGGCGTCGGGGTCATTGTGGACAGATCCGCTGGCAGGACTTGTTTTATTCATCAAGGACGTGCATTACATTTGGCCGCCTGTCACACTCAGGATGTTGTTTCCTACGCCGCCGATGACTGTCCCCTCTGCCGGATGGGCTCTGTTCCCATCAAGCCCGGCAGCAGGGGGTTGGCGTGAGCCTTCGGGCTTGCGTCCTGGCCTCGGGTTCCGCGGGAAACGCCGTGCTGGTGCGGGGTGGGCAAGGCGCGTTGCTGGTGGACGCGGGTCTGGGGCTGCGCGATCTGGGACGCCGTCTGGCCGCCGTGGAGTGCGATCCGGACGAGTTGGCCGGCATCCTGTTGACACACGAGCACAGCGACCACGTGGGCTGTGCGCCTTCCCTGGCGCGGCGACTGGGCATTCCGGTCTGGTGCAGCCGGGGCACGGCGGCGGCAACGGAGCGGTACTGGACGGATGTGACACGTCCGCTGCCCGTGCGGGCGGGCGAGGTGTTCGAGGTGGCGGGTCTGCGGGTGGAAGCCTGGGCCTGCTCGCACGATGCGCGGGAGCCGCTTCAGTTCGGAGTGGAGGAAGGTCCGGCGCGACTGGCGGTCTGCACCGATCTGGGCTGTGTCACGGACGTGGTCCGCGAGTCCCTGCGGCGCCGGCACTTATTGATCCTTGAATCCAACCACGACCAAGGGCTGTTGTTGAAGGGGTCCTATCCGGCCTTTCTCAAGCGTCGGATCCTGGGCGATCGCGGTCACCTTTCCAATCAGCAATGCGCGGATGTCTTGTGCCACGTGGCCGGACCCGAATTGCGGCATGTGATCCTGGGCCACTTGAGCCGGGAGAACAATCGACCGGAATTGGCTCTGGAAGCGGCGGGCCGGGCTCTGGAAAGCTCGACCCACGGGTCGATTCGCCTGGATTGTGCCAGGCAGGATCAGGTTGGAGATTGGCTTGATGTTTTTTCCGGGCAGACATGCTAGGTTGTGTCGGCCCTTCTTGACCTGGACTCGTCAAGCGAGAAGGCTGTTCTAATCAAAAGGAGAACTTCCATGCGGAAGACGCTGTGCGGTGCATTGGTTGTTGCGCTGGTGCTGGCGGTTGGCTGCGGTTCCAAGCCCGCCGAGGAGCCGGTCCCGACCCCCGAACCCGTGGTTGAGACCCCGGCCCCTGTGACCGTGGACACGATGGCCACGGCTCCGGCCACCACGGATACCACTGCGGCGGCCACCCACTGAGCCTGCCGAGGTCGAGGCCTCACCGCTTCGACCTGGATCCGACCTCTAGACGGCGGTTGGCCTTGTGCTGACCGCCGTTGCTTTGTCAGTCAAGAATCGCAGTAGGAGAATCATCATGAACCGGTTGTGGCAGGGGCTGACGCTGGTGCTGGTGCTGGGATGCTGGCTGGGGTGCGGAACGGCCCCCCGGGCCGGCGAACCGCAGGAACAGGTGACACAACCCGCCGGTGCCGCTTCCGCGGACGTGGCGACCACTCCGGCAACCCCGACGGGAGAGTCCATGAACAAGCAGTTTCTGCTCAAGACCAACCTGGGCGAGATCGTCCTGGAGCTGGACTACGAGAAGGCGCCCAAGACCTGCGCCAACTTTGAGAGCTACGTCCAGAAGGGACATTACAACGGGACCGTGTTCCACCGCGTGATCAGCAACTTCATGATCCAGGGCGGCGGAATGGATTCCACCATGGCCGAGCGGGCCACGGATCCGGCCATCGAGAATGAGGCCGCCAACGGCCTGAAGAATCTGCGGGGCACCATCGCCATGGCCCGGACCAACGCCGTGCACAGCGCCACCAGCCAGTTCTTCATCAACGTCGTGGACAACGATTTCCTCAACCACCGCAGCCCCGATCCCCAGGGCTTCGGCTACTGCGTGTTCGGTCACGTGGTGAAGGGTTTGGAGACGGTGGACGCCATCAAGTCCGTGCCCACCGGCAGCAAGGGCATGTACCGCGACGTGCCGCAGCAGCCCGTGGTGATCGAGTCGATCACGCGGCTGCCCTGAGAGCGTTGGCCGAGCCGGGTTCAGCCGGCCGGTCGCGGCTCTTAACACTCGACAGGATTCCCGTTCGCCCATCCGACCTTTTCCACCCGGAAAGGGGCGGATGGGCGGGCACATTTTTTGCAGGCGCGGCTGGTTTGCAAGACGGCGCAGGGTCCGCAGGCGGGCCGGCGAAGACTCCCGGAGGATTCATGCGGCAGCAAGACGTTCCCCGTTCCCGTGCCCGGCTGGGCCTGGGCCTGGCGCTGCTGGCGGCCCTGGCCGGGCCGGCCCGCGCGGCGCTGGACGATTTCTATTACAACAACGTGGAAATCCACGCGGAACTGGCCGCCCTGGCGGCCCAATACCCGGAGTTCGTCCGGATGGACTCGCTGGGTCACACCTACGAGACCCAGCAGGCCATCTGGGGCGTGAAGATCAGCGACAACGTCGCGCAGGAGGAGGACGAACCCGCCTTCTGGGTGGGCGGCCAGGTCCACGCGGAGGAAATCCTGGGCGTCCACGTCTCGATGGAGTTCGTCCGCCGGTTGGTGGAACTGGGCAGCCAGGGCCATCCAAGCTGGGCGCCGCTGCTCGAGGCGCTGGAGATCCACGTGGTGCCCACCTACAACCCGGACGGCATGGATGTCGTGATCAGCGAGCAGGACATCACCTACCGCAAGAACCTGCACTCCTTCGCCCCGGACGGGCACTGCCACATCGCCCAGGGATCCGGCGGCGACAGCTGCGGCGTGGACCTCAATCGCAACTACGCTTGCTGGTGGAACCACAGTGACGGACTGTGGAGCCAGGATTCGGACGTGGAGCAGTTCGACTACTTCCGCGGCCCCGCCCCGAACTCCGAGCCGGAGGTCCAGGCCATCGTCGGCCAGATGGAGCGCGAGCGCTTTGTGGCCGGCGTGGGCTACCACAGCGCCCGCACCTCCGCCAACCACGAGATCGTGATTTTCCCCTGGCATTGGGAGGATGGCACCGCCTACACCAATCCCGCGCCCGATTTCAACATGTGCACGGCCGCCGCCTCCGGCATGGCGGCCGTCATCGACGGCTACAACTACCACCCCTACCGCAACGTGGCGGGCGGCGGCCGGGTGGGCAACTACCACAATTTCGTCTACAGCCAATACGGCGCCCTGGGCTTCACCATCGAGATCGGCACCCAGGGCTCGGTGGGCATGCAGCCCCAGAACCAGGCGAGCATCGACTTCATCGTGGACGAGAACATCGACGGCCTCAACTGGCTCTGCCGGCGGATCATCGGCTACGAGGTGGCGGCGCCCGGGCTGGTGGCCCACGTGCGTGACGCGGCGGGCCAGCAGCCCCTGGCCGCACGCCTGCGCATCGCCGAGGTCATGCATCCGGACTGTGTGCCCTGGTACCGCACAGATCCCCGGCACGGCGCCTACTACCGCCTGCTCGCACCCCAGGTCTACAACGTGAGCGTGCGCAAGCACGGCTATCTGGGCCAGGACAGCCAGGTCGCGGTGGGCAACTCGCTGCCCACGACGCGCGACTGGGCCCTGCAGGCCCTGCCCCGCCACACGCTGGGCCTGGCCTTTCGCGCTCTCGAGAACGGTGCGGACCTGCTGCCCGAGCGGCTGGAACTGCGCGACCTGAACAGCGACACGCTGTTGGTCTGGCCGCAGCCCGGCGCCTTCAGCGCCCAGCTGCCCCAGGGGGCCTACGAGCTGACGGCCTGGCTGCCCGGGCGCATCCCCGTCCACCAGAGCCTGCTGCTGGACCACGACCTGGAGCTGAGCTTCCCCGCCGCCCAGCGCGTCAACGAGAACGACACGGCCTTCACCCAGGAATTCCCCGAGCTCGCCTCCTTCGTGCAGGAAGGCGCGAATTGCGGCTGGACCCGGGCCTGGGGCGACAGTCTGGGCTGGCAGTTCCAGGACGCCCCGGGCCGCTGGAGCGCGTCCAACACGAACTGCCGCCTGGCCAGCGCCCAGTCCTGGCTGCTGGACGTGCCCGTCCGCGACGCGGTGCCCGGCGCGTTGGAATTCGTCGAGTATCACGAGCTGGAGGGCGGCTACGACAGCGCCTACGTCGAGCTGTCCCGCGACGACGGCCTGAGCTGGAGCGTGGTGCGCAGCTGGACGGGTCCCGGCCAGCGGATCACGCGCCACAGCGTGCCGCTGGGGGTCGAGTGGGCGGGCGGGCCCTTCCGCTTCGCCTTCCGCGTGAAGACCAACGGCGTGATCGAGGACGCCGGCCTGCACCTGAGCGACATCCGCCTCAGCTGGAACGGCAACGCCGCCGTGCTGAACCCGGGCACGCGCCCGGCGGAGTTCGCGCTGGGCGCCTTCCCCAATCCCTTCAACCCCGTCGCCACCCTGCGCTTAAGCGTGCCCACCCAGGCCACGGGCGCCAGCGCCCGGGTGGTCCTGTTCGACCTGGCGGGTCGCGAGGTGGCCCGGCTGGCCCCGCGCGGCGGCCTGGGCGCCGGCGTGACGGACTTTAGCGTGGACGGATCCGCGCTGGCCAGCGGCCTCTACTTCGCGCAGGTCACGGTGGAGCGGGGCGGCGACACGCTCTGGCAGGGCGTGCAGCGCCTCACCCTGCTGAAGTGAGCGCGCCCGGCCACCCGACGACTACGACGACGACGACGAAACCCGAGTGCAGGGAGAGCCCATGAGCAAGAGCCGATTCCTCCAGGCCCTGATGTTGGCCGGCGCCCTGGCGCTGGGCGGACGCTGCCTGGCAGGCACGCCGCCCCTGGCCGAGAACCAGGATCCCGCGCGGATCACCTCCACCGAGAGCCTGCTGAGCGGGCCGGCCCGGCTGGAGGTCCGCCCCGCTGGAGCGGCCACCACGCTGGACTGGCAGCCGGGCGAGGTCTGGCGCGTGGAGCAGCGCGACGGCACCTCGCGCTTCCTGACCAGCGGGCCCGCCCGCGAGGGCGAGAGCACGGGCCTGCCGCTGCTGCCGCGGGAGTCGCGCTGGCTGGAAGTCCCCGCCGGCGGCGAGGTGCGCGTGGTGGTGGAGGAGTTGACCCTGCGCCCCCTGCCCGGCGTGACGCTGGGGCTGGGCCGCGCCGAGGAGCAGGCCAACACGCTGCCCGACGGCGACCGTGCGGCGCTGGAGCCGGAATCCGCCGCGGGCCGCGCGGCCCTGGCGGCGGCGGGCTTCGACAAGCCCGTTCTGTTGGGCGAGCCCGTGATCTTCCGCGACCTGCGCCTGGTCTCCCTGACCCTGCATCCCGTGCTCGTGCACGCCGGCAGCGTGCAGCTGGTGGAGTCCCTGCGCCTGCGCCTGGAGTACGGCACCGCGCCCGCCGGCGAGCCGGTGGGACCCCTGGCCTGGACGGCGGCGCCGGCCGTGGGCGGCAACGAGCTGCGCGCCCTGCACAGCTGGTCGGGCAACATGGAGCGGATCTACGACGACCTGGTGCCCAACCACGGCCAGTTCTACAGCCAGGTGGACGAGAGCGTCTTTCCGATCTACCTGATCACCGGCTCGCCCAACTACCTGAACGATCCGGCCAACATGGCCGAGTTTGTCAAGTGGAAGCGCGAGAAGGGCTTCGACGTGCGCATCGTGCCCTTCGACCAGATCCCCGGCGGCGGGACGAGCATCAGTTTCGGCGCGCTGCGCGACTGGATGCACACCCAATGGGAACTTTTGCGACCCGAGTACCTGCTGCTGGTGGGTGACGTGGACGGTGAGGCCGCCTGCCCGGACAGCGTGGTCCAGGCCCACACCGGCGACTACGACGTGAGCGACCACTTCTACGCGCTGCAGGAGGGCGAGGACTACTTCCCCGAGCTCTTCGTGGGGCGCTTCAGCGTGGACAGCATTTCGCAGCTCTTTGTGATGGCCCAGAAACCCGTGATCCACGAGAAGAGCCCGCTGGTGGCCTCCAGCGACTGGCTGACCCGTGGGCTGGTGGTGAGCTGCAACTACAGCGACACGGGCACGCCGCCCGTCAGCCCCAACGAGACCAGCCGCTGGGTCATCGACAAGTTGCGCGCCAACGGCTTCACGCTGACGGCCCAGGACAGCATCTTCTACCCGCCCGTCACCGACGGCGGCGGGCTGATCAGCTCCGCGCTCAACCAGGGGCGCGGCATCGTCAGCTATCGGGGTTGGGCCAATTCCAACGGCTGGATCTACCCCGCTTTCGACCGCGACGACATCGAGGCCCTGGGCAACGTGATGCGGATGCCCGTGGTGGGCAGTTTCGTCTGCCAGACCGGCGCCTTCGGACAGGGGGCCGGCGACGTGGTGGTGGAGGATCCCTGCTTCGGCGAGAAGTTCGTGCGGCTGGGCAGCCCCGGCGACTGGCGCGGCGCCGTGGCCTTCGTGGGTCCCAGCGACCTGCACACGCGCACCCAGTACAACAACCCGGTTTGCAGCGGCTTCTTCAACGCCATCTTCGACCTGGACATCACGAGCATTGGGCCGGCCCTGCTGAACGGCAAGATGGAGCTCTACAACGGCTACCCGCGCGAGCGCACCGACCGCTTCAGCAGCTACTTCTACTTCCACATCTACAACGTGCTGGGCGACCCGGACCTGAAGATCTGGCGCGCCATCCCCACCAGCCTGGCGCTGGAGTCGGACGCGCTCCTGCGGCCCGGCCAGTCCGTGCTGGAAGTGAGCGTCAATGACCACCAGGGGCAACCCGTGGACGGCGCCACGGTGACCCTGACCGCCGGCGCGGACGGCGGCCTGCTGCTGGCCCGCGGCGTTAGCCGGGCCGGCCACCTACTATTGAACGTGGATCCCGGCCTGTTGGCGACCGGACTGGCCGCCGTGCTGACCGCCGACCACATCGACTACATGCCCGCCCAGCGCGAGCTGAGCGTGACGCCTTCCGCGGCGGCCCTGGAACTGACGGGCTTGAGCGTGGGCGAGGAGACGCCGGACGGCAGCCTGCTGGCCGGCGAGACCCTGAGCGTGCGGCTCAGCCTGCGCAACAGCGGCAGCGCGGCCCTGCCCGCGGGCAGCGCCAGCCTGCGCGATCCCGCCCTCTGGGAAAGCCTGCCCGACTACTTCAGCCTGTTGGACGGCGAACTGGCCATCCCAGCCCTGGGCGCCGGCGAGCAGGTCACCACCAGCGAGGCCTTTCAGCTCCGCCTGGCCGCCGACGTGCCCAACCTGGCCCCGCTGCACCTGGTCACCGACCTGGCGGCCGGCGCCTACACGGGCGTCGCCGACGGTCGCTTGAGCGCCGCCAACCTGGCGCTGGAACTGGTCTCGGCGCAGTGGCGCTCGGGCGCGGCCCAATTGCTCACGGGCCAACTGGACACCCTGGACCTCGTGCTGCGCAACACGGGCGCCTACGCGCTGCCCGGCGCCAGCTTGAGCCTGCTCAGCGACGACCCCCGCGTGCTCGTGGTGGACGGGCCGCTCAGCCTGCCCGCCCTGGCCCTGGGCGCCGATGCGGCCGTCGCCTTCGCGCTGGAGGGCGGGGCCGGCCTGTTCACGGGCCAGGCCCTGACGGTGCGGGTCCAGGCTGAAGAGGGCGGCCGGTTGGCCGAACTCAGCCTGCCGCTGCCCGTGGGCTCCATCCTGCCCGAGGATCCCTATGGTCCCGACGCCCACGGCTACTACGCCATCGAGAGCGGCGACTTCGACGTGCGCATCCGGCCGGAGTACGACTGGGTGGAGCTGGATCCGGCCTACGGCGGCTCCGGCGCGCAGCGCCTGCTGCTGGGCGACGACGACGTGACCACCATCGTGCTGCCCTTCCCGGTGACCCACTACGGCCGGACGACCGACCGCCTGAGTGTCTGCTCCAACGGCTGGGTCGCGCTGGGCGACACCTGGATCAACGATTTCCGCAACTGGAACCTGCCCAGCAGCCTGGGTCCGCCCAACCTGATCGCCGCCTTCTGGGACGACCTGAAACCCCAGCGCGTGGACGGCACCAACGACAGCACCTACGTGCCTGTCTACTGGCGCCACGACGCGGCCGAGGGCCGGGTGGTGATCTCCTGGAGCCGCACCTGGAACCGCTACAACTATCTGGCGGAAGGCCAGCCCAAGCAGGAGTTCCAGCTCATCCTCTACGACCAGACGGCCCGGCCCACGCCCACGGGGGACAGCGAGCTGCTGGTGCAGTGGAAGGACGTCACCGATCTGGACCAGGACAACAACTTCGCCACCTGCGGCATGGAGAACTTCGGCCACGACATCGGCCTGCAGGTGAGCTACTCGGGCTATCCCTCGCCGGGCTGCGTGGAGATCGCCTCGGGCCGCGGCGTGCTCTTCACCACGCGCCAGCCGCTGCACGACTCGTCCTACCGGGTGCGCATCCTGGAGCCGCAGCCTCAGCAGTGGCTGCGCACGCGCCAGCCCGTCCTGCGCTGGGACCACGCGGACTTCGCCCAGATCCTGCAGCGCACGGACATCGAATATGAAGTGGTGGTCTCGTCGGCCACGGCCGAACTGCTGCGCCGGACTGTCAGCGCGGCGGGCGAGCTGGACCTGGCCGCGCTGGGCCTCAGCCTGCCGGAGAACCAGCCCCTCTTCCTGGACCTGACGGCCCAGGTGGACACCACGCACTACGTCTCGCTCCAGGGCCGTCTGAGCTTCGCCGTGGACGCCACGGCGCCTGCGCTGAGCGCCGCCCTGCTGGCCTCCAACCTGTTCCCCGGCCACCTGGAACTGGGCCTGCTGAGCAGCGAGGCGCTGGCCTCCCTGCGGGCCGTGGTGTTGGGCGGGGCCGGCCAGGAACTGCTGGAGCTGGAGCCGGATCCGGGCTCGACGGGCATCTCCGGCGGCCGCGAACTGCGCTATCTGCGCGCCCAGCTGGCCGAGGGCGCCAGCGTGCTGCGCCTGGAGGCCGTCGACCTGCACGGCCTGGACGTCCTGGAGGAGCTGCCCCTGGCCGCCGTACCCTTCCTGGCGGGACGGCTGGATCTGCCGGCGGCGGAGCTGGGCCTGGAGTGGAGCGGCGGCAGCGGCTGGGCCGTGGCGCTGGGCGTTCGGACGGCGGACGACGCGCGGCTGCTGGAGCTGCCGGGCGGGTTGCATGCGTTGGAGCTGCGGCTGCCCGCGGGCGTGGACTTCGCCGAGCTCACGCTGCCGGCCCCGGAGGGGACCGTGCTGGCCGCCCGGCTGGACGGCCAGTGGCGCGCGCTGGAACAAGAGCGCACGGGCGCCGGCCTGCGGGCCCGGCTGGAGCAGGACGCGCGGGTGGGCCTGATGCGGGCCGGAAGCGTGGAGGGGCCGCTGCCCGGCACCTTCCGCCTGACGGGCAACTATCCCAATCCCTTCAACCCCGAGACCTGGATCCGCTTCGAGCTGCCGCAGGAGGGCGAGCCGCAGCTGGTCATCTACAATCTGGCGGGCGCCCAGGTCTGCCGGCTGGCGGTGGGCCGCCTGCAGGCGGGCTCGCACCAGGTGCGCTGGGACGGCCACGACGCGGCCGGCGCGCCCGTGGCCAGCGGGCTCTACCTGGCCCGACTGGAGTTCGACGGACAGGCCCAAACCCAGCGCATGCTGCTGGTTCGCTAAGGAGGTGGGCGCATGAACAGCGTGAAGCACACGGTTCGACTGGGCGTGGCCCTGCTGGCCCTGGGATTGGCAGCCGGCTGCGCGGACGACGACGAGTCCGGCGCCCCGAATCTGGGAGCGGCCTGGAGCGCGTACGAACAGGGCGACTGGCAGGCGGCGGGGGAGGAGTTCCTGGGCGCCGTGGACGCCGATCCGACGGCCGCCGAGGCCTGGTGCGGCCTGGGCTGGAGCCGTGCGGCCCTGCAGGCCCAGGGCGGGTTCGGCGACCAGCGCGAAGGCGTGCGGACGGCCTTTGAGCAGGCCGACCGGCTGCGGCCCGACTACGTGGACGCCTGGGCCGGGCTGGCCGAGTTCCACAACGCGGCCAACGACACGGTGGCGGCGCTGGAGTGGGCCCTGGACGCGGCGGAGGCCGGCGGCTCGGGCTACCAGTTCGCCCACCGCGGCGCGGTGACCCACCGCTCGCTGCGCAAGATCGCGGCCTGGAGTCTGTTCAAACTGGGACGTTATTCCGAGTCCGGAGCGCAGGTGCGCACGGTTCTTTCCGGCTTCCAGTATGCCGGCGGGGCGGATTCCCTCGAGGTCCTGCTGGCGGGCATCCACTCGCTTTGAGCGCGGCCGGCCGGCGGCACTTTGAAAAGAGTGGATTTTTCTCTTGGGCGGGCTGAAGACAAGCCCTATGCTTGCCGATGGAAGAGCCAACATCCTTAAACAAGGAGGGTCGCCAATGGTCGAAGAAATGTTTGCCCATATCGCCCAGCCTTGTGCGGAGACCGAATAGGCTCCGCAACTCGAGTCGCAAGACTCAAGTGATGCTGACACTGAGACCCCGCTTCGGCGGGGTCTCTCGTGCGCTCTGCGAGGAAGAATGGACCGCTATCCAAACTACCGCGAACTGGCCCGCCACGAATCCCTGGGCAGCGACTTCTGGCCCGAGCGCCGGCGCCGCGCCAGCCGCGTGCTGGTGCTGGCCCCCCACGGCGGGCGGATCGAACGCGGCACGGCGGAGATCGCCCGGGCCATCGCCGGGCGCGAGTTCAGCTACTACGCCTTCCTGGGGATCAGCCCGTCCCACAACCAGCGCCTGCACCTGACCAGCCACCACTTCGACGAGCCGCGCGCGTTGCGCCTGACGGCGGGGCACGAGATTGTGCTGGCCGTCCACGGCTGCGGCTCGGGGGGCGGCCAGGAGCACGTCTACCTGGGCGGACTGGATCACGGGCTGCGCGACGAGCTGGCCCGGGCCCTGGCGGCGGCGGGCTTCCAGGCCACCAGCGCGGGCCACGCCTGGCGCGGCGAGGATCCGGCCAACATCTGCAACCGTGGCGCCCGCGGAGCGGGCGTGCAATTGGAGCTGACCCAGGAGCTGCGGGACAGCGAGCGCCTGCCGCTCTTCGTGGACACGGTGCGCCGCGTCCTGTTGGAGCGGGATGGAAAACGGGAGGACGAGATGCGGGGACGAACCGGTTGGCAGGGAGTTCGAGTGCTGGCGCTGCTGGGACTGCTGGGGGTGCCGGGCTGCCAGGGGCTGCCCACGGGCGCTCAAGTCGTGCAGGGCTTCGAGGCGGCGCGCTACCTGGGGGTGTGGCACGAGATCGCCCGGCTGGACCACCGCTTCGAGCGCGGGCTCAGCCACGTGACGGCCGAGTACATCGGCGACGGCGAGCGGATCCGCGTGGTCAACCGCGGCTACGACGCCCGGGCCGGACGCTGGAAGCAGGCCGTGGGCCGCGCCCTGCCCGTGGGCGATCCCAGCCAGGGCCGGCTGAAGGTCTCCTTTTTCGGACCCTTCTACGGCGCCTACAACATCCTGGAGCTGGATCCCGACTACCGGCTGGCGCTGGTGAGCGGCCCGGGCACCCAGTGGCTGTGGATCCTGGCCCGGGAGCCCCAGGTGCCCCGGGCCGAGCTGGAGCCCCTGCTGGAGAAGGCCCGCGGGTTGGGCTTCCCCGTCGAGCAGCTGATCTGGGTGGAGCAGGGCGAGCCGCGTCCCTGAGTTCCGGCCCGCGCCGGCGCGGCGAAGAACTTAGCCGCAACCACCGCTCTTCTTGCCGCCCCCGGCCAGCTTGACCTTGGATTCGAACTCCGGCTTGCTGGAGTGGTGCATGTCGGGCCAGGCTGCGGGCCAGCGTTCGCCCAGCGCCACGGGCACGACCCAGCGCGCGTCGTCCGCCCCCGCCCCGGGCCGGGCCTGCAGGCCGCCGCCATAGCGGGCCAGCCAGGCGTTCAACCCGCCTTCCAGCAGGTAGACGTTGGGCACACGCCGGGCCTGCAGCTCGCGCCAGACCTCCGTCGCCCGCTCCTCGCCGTTCCCCGTCAACACCAGCACGGCGCCCTCGGGCAGGCCGCCGCGGATCAGCCGCTCCAGCCCGTCGGCTTCCAGCCGCACGGCGCCCCGCAGGTGGAAGAGGTTGTAGTCCGCTTCGCCGCGCACGTCCAGCAGCTGCAGGTTGACGGTCGGGTCCAGCATCAGGCTGGCCAGTTCCGCGGGCTGGATCTGCACCCGGCGCTCGCGCAACCGGGCCTGGGCCTCATCCAGTCCCGCCCAGCGCTCGCGCCAGTCGGGCTGGCCCACCAGCACCAGCCCCGCCGCGGCCGCCAGCAGCAGCCAGGGCCCCGCGACGGCCAGGCGCGTGCGCGGCTCCGACTGGCCCGTGGACCAGTCCTTCAGACGGTTGGCGCCCCAGAACATCCCCAAGGCCATCAGCACGACGGCCAGGGCCACCCAGCCCGCGTCCACGCCCGCCAGCTCCGGCAGCGTCAGGCGCCCGGCGGAACCGCTGTTGGCGAAGGCCGCGATGCCGTCCGCCGTCTCGCCGAAGACCGTGATGCCCGCCAGGGCGCCCAGCACGAAGAACAGCCCGTCGAGTTTGAAGGTGGCCAGACTGACCAGCGAGGTGCCCGGACAGTAGCCGCCCAGGATGAAGCCCACGCCCATCACCAGGCCGCCCGCGATCCCGGGCCACCAGTAGGTCGGGTTCACCCACACGTCCTCGTAGGAGAGCCAGCCCAGCGCCGTGGCCCAGAAGATGAGCAGCATGGCGCTGACGATGGCCGTGAACATCACGCGCAACACGGCCAGGTCCTTGAAGTAGAACTGGCCGGCCAGGCGCCGGGAGTCGCCGAACCCGGCAGATTCCAGCACCCAGCCGAAGGCCGTGCCGATGAGCAGCAGGACCAGCGTGCTGCCGGCCTTTCCCAGCTGCAGGGCGAGATCAAGCGGAAACATGCGTGCCTCCCGTCCACAGGCGGCGCGCGAACCAGGCCACGCCGTAGCCTCCGGCGAACACCGACAACATGAAGGCCCAGGAGCCGGCGGAGAGCACGGCGCCGCCCGAGAGGGCCTGTCCCGATGTGCAGCCCCGGGCCAAGCGGGCACCGAAGCCCATCAGCGAGCCGCCCAGGAAGGCCCAGAACCAGCGTTGCCGCGGCCGGATCCCCGGGCCCCGATAGGTCTCAACGCCCAGGCGGCGGTGGAACCAGCCGGAGAGGAAGCCGCCCAGCAGCACGCCGGCCAGCTCGATCACCAGGTAGTTGTCCAGCGCGTTGCGGCCCGAGCCGGCCAGTTTGGCCAGGTAGGGCGTCTCGTCCACGTGCGCCGGGGCCAGCAGGTCCGTGGCGAACGTGGTCAGCCGCTGCAGGCCGCCGGAGGCTCCCAGCCCGTTGCTGGTGAGCGCGAAGGCCAGGAAGAGCAGCACGCCCAGCAGCAGGCCGGCGGCGTAGGAGTTCCAGTAGCGGGGTGCGGAGTCCATCATTCGTCTCCCTGCGTCGTGCTGGTGTGGTGCGCCTCGATGCGACCCACCTGGGGCAATCCGTAGCGCCGGGCGGGGGCGGGCTGGCCCGCGGGCTGCTTTTCACTGGCGTGCAGCTCCTCCCAGCCCACCAGCATGGCCTTGATGTTGGCCAGGGGCGTGTGGCCGGTGGTGGCCAGGTAGATGTGCATCAGCAGGAAGGCGGCGAAGGACCAGGCGATGAGCGTGTGCACGGTGCCCAGCCAGGCCAGTCCGCCCAGTCCTTCGGTGAGCAGCGGCCAGCGCTGGGCGCCCCAGATCAGCAGGCCGGTGACCAGTTGGGCCGGCAGCAGGAGGTTCAGCACCAGCAGGTAGGTCACTTTCTGCAGCGGATTGAGCTTGTTGTCCGGGTCCTTCTCGATGGGATGGGGCTCGCCGCGGAAGATGCCGCGCAGGTAGTAGGCGGCCTGCCGCCAGGCCATGTCGAAGAAGCCGCGGGGATGCGGGATGAATTGCAGGATCTCCTCGGTGAAGATGTGGTAGAGCAGACCCAGCACGGCGTTGGCGATCAGCGCAAAGCCCAGCAGGTTGTGGAGCGTGGTGGCCGTCTGGAAGCCCAGCAGCGACCAGGTCTGCGGGTGGTGGATCTCCACGCCCGTCCACATCAGCAGCAGGATGGCCACTGCCTGCAGCCAGTGCCAGATGCGTTCGTGGAGCGTGTAGTAGTAGATGCGGGCCATCAGATGCGCTCCTTTCGGCGGGAGGCGCGCCAGCGCAGGCCCCCGTGCAGGCCGGCGCCGCCGAGCACGAGGCCCGTCAGCAGCAGACCCAGGTGATCCGTCGTGCCCAGGCCTGCGGCGCCCATCACGTAGGGTGAACCGTTCCGGCGGCCGGGCTTCAGCCACAGGCTGCCGTCCGCGTGGCGCTCCAGGGTGGCGTCCGCCAGCCCTCCCCCGTCCCACACGACGTCGGGCAGCACCTCGCCGGGCACCCAGGCGGCCACTTGGTAGGCGCCCGTCACCCGGCCCTGGGGATGGTGGCAGTCTGTGCAGGCCCGCAGGGCGTGCGTGCCGCGGGTGACGCCGTGGTGCAGCGGCTGGGGCCGGAGCTGGGCCACGATGCGCGCGTCCGTCAGGCCGGCGGCCACCAGCTGCGCCTGGATGGCGCCGACCTTGGCCGGGTTGTCCAAGCGCCGCTCGGCGGCCTCCGCCCGGCCGTCGTGGTTGGCGTCGAAGGGCGCCAGGCGCGCCGGTTCGGCCTCCAGGCCCTGCCAGGCCCGGCGCAGGATCTCCAGCGGCACGGGTTGGGGAGGATCCCCCGCCACCCAGAGCCAGACACTTTCCAGCAGCACGGGCTGCAGGCGCGCGCGGCCGTAGTCCACGGCCTGGGGCAACAGCAACGGCCGGGCCCCGTGCTGCAGCAGGCGAAGATCCGCCGGGTCGCCCGCACTCCCGCGCCAGCTCTCCAGCGGTTGGCCCGCCTCGTCCAGGGCGGTCCAGTCGAGCTGCAGCCGGGCGCCCGCCGGCAGGTCGGGGATGTGGCAGGCTTCGCAGCTCAAGGCCTGCAGGTGCAGGCGCGTATTGGGCAGCCAGGCATGCTCGGTCTCGGCGCTGTGACACACGGTGCAGGTCAGTCCGGCGCCATCCGTCTCCTGGCCGCTCAGCCAGCCGCCCACCAGCCGGTGGGAGGGGCTGTGCAGGAACTCGCCGGGATCCAGCCCGCGGGTGTCGGCCAGCAGGTGCGCCGGGCTGTCCTCCCGCGGCAGGGCGGCGCGGGCCGGATTGTCCACGGAGGCGTGGCAGTCCGTGCAGCTCAGCAGACGCTCCGCGTGCACGTCCCAGCTGCGGTCCAGGCCCTGCTTGCCGGCCAGGTTCAGGCCGGAGTCGCTGACGCGCTGGGGACTGTAGATGAACGCGGCGGGATCGCGCCGCCAGCCCGCCGCCCCCGCCAGGCTCAGGGCGTCGCGCTCCTGCCAGACCAGGCCGTGGCACTGGCCGCAGCGCTCGTCGTCCGGATCGCCCAGGGGCAGAAGATCGATGGGCCATTGGCCCTGGGCGTCGAAGGCCTCCCGGCGCCAGCGCCAGCCGCCGGCCGTGGTCTCCAGCAGGCCGGTGGGCAGCAGCGCCGCGCTGGCGGCCCAGGCCGGCCGGTCCAGACGCAGGGCCTCCCGGCGCCCTTCCACGCTGGCGGATGCCAGGTGGCAGAGCAGGCAGTCCTCTTCCAGGCCCAGGGCCAGGGCCGGACCGCCGCCCACGTGGCGCGGACCCACCCGCCTCAGCCAGTCCGCGTCGGCCTCCGGACCCGCGGGCCCGGGGGCGTAGAGCAGCGGATCCCAGCGGTCATAGGGCGCGGGACCCCGCTCCCAGGGCCGCGCCTGGCGCCGCTCTTGGTCGGTGAATTCCAATCCGGCGCCCAGCCAGCCGTGGACGCTGCTCTCGTGGATGGCCTCCACGTCGTGGCAGCCGCCGCAGGTCTGGTCCGGCGAATAGGGCGCGCCGCTCTCCAACACGGGCCGCCCGGCGCTGTCCAGCAGGACGAAGGCCGGATGCAGGCCGGCCAGCACGGGCGTCGCCAGGGCCAGCAGCGCCAGGGTCAGCGGACGCTTCATCGGGCGACCCTCCGGCGGCCACGGGCCGGCTGGCCTTGCCGCCCTCCGTGGGTGAGCGGATCCCCCCGGTAGCCCAGCGCCTTCCAGTTCATCCGGCCCGGCTTGCCGTGGCAGTCCTGGCACTGCAGGGCCTTGGAGGACTCGGTGACCATGTGGGAGAGAGGCCAGAACATCTCCGTCGGGGCGAAATCGTAGCTGCCGGAGTAGGGCAGACCGGTCTTCTCGCAGCCCAGGCGGGCGGCCTTGTCCCAGTCGAAGTCTGTCCAGTAGCCGCCTTCGCCGTAGGTCTTGGGCACCAGCAGGGTCTTGTGCTTCGTGTCGTAGATCTGCTTGCCCGTGTGCAGCTTGAAGGGCCAGATCCGGGCCTTGGGGTCCCGGATGTCGCCCAGGGGTCCGGCCAGCCGGGTGGGCCGACTGGGGTCGATGCGCTCCCCCAGCAGGTAGTGGGTGGAGCTGCCGTTGTACCAGGCGTAGACGGGCGTCACGTCCTCCTCCCAGATGAAGCTGCCCTTGATGGCCTTGTAGCGGTGCGGGTCGCCCAGGGCCGCCTCCCGGCGGGCGTCGCCGGCCGTTGACCAGTCCCAGTCCAGCTTGGTGCCTTCGTCCACGGCCATGCTGGGGATGTGGCAGGTCTGGCAGGCCAGGGCGTTTTCGTGGGCGTTCAGGCGCTGGTCCTTGTGCGCGCCGGTGGAGTGGCACTTCAGGCAGGAGAGGTGGTTGTGATCGTCCACGCTGACCGACATCACGCGCCCGGGCAGCTCGTGGTGGCTGCCCGCGTGGCAGTCCACGCACTGGAAGCCGTGGCCGCCCATGTGCACGTCGACGCGCGTCTCCGGATGCAGCAGGCTCTGGTCCAGGTCGCCGTGTTTCACGGCGTCCCCGCCGCCGCCGTTGAAGTGGCAGGAGCCGCAGTTCTGGCGGGTGGGCCGGCCCACGCTGCGCGCCGCCGCCAGCAGGTCCACGTCGGCTTCGGGCTGCCCGGCCAGTCCCTTGCGGTAGCCCCCGCCCGTGTGTTCGTGGCAGACCAGGCAGTCCACGTTCTCGGCGCGGCTGAAGTCGAAGTGCTCGTCCTCCCAGCCATAGCCCGCGTGGCAGCTGGTGCAGCGCGGCCAGTTGCCCTGGATGCCGATGCAGAAGTTGTTGAGCAGGTTCTTCTTGCCGATGGCCTCGCGCCGGCCGCCGGGCAGGGGGACGGGATCCCCGACCCAGTTCCAGTGGGCCGTGCCCATCACTTCGCGCGCCGCGTCCGGGTGGCAGCGCAGGCAGGCCCGGGTCACCGCCGGACCGTCACCCAGCGGCGTCTGGAAGAAGCTCTCATGATCGGTGTGCGGCCGGGACGGGGCCGGTCGGCGCACGGCGGCGGAGACCGGGACGGCACTCAACAGCAGCAGTCCCAGGCCGAGCGCTCGCAGGCCGCGCGACCAAGGCAGATGGGGAACAGACAACATGCGGATTCCTGAAATAATTGATAGCATGAAAATTCACGGGACATGATAACACAGGCTGTCAAGAAAATCACCAGTGAAGCTGAGACTTTCTCATCAGCCGGCTGGCGAATTGCTCGAAGTCAATGATGATGAACAGCATCAATCAGGAACTTCGCCACGTCTCCAGGAATTGGTTCATAATATGAATTGATAATTCATTTTCAAAACAGGGGGTCGGCAGGCAGCGCGGGCGGATCCGACAAGAAAACGCCCCGCCGCCAGCTGGCGACGGGGCGAGGAAAGGCCGGTGAGAAGCTGCGGCTACTTGAGGCGCAGGAACTCGATGCGGCGGTTCTGGGCGCGGCCTTCCGGCGTGGCGTTGTCCGCCACGGGCTGGTCCGGTCCGAAACCCTTGGTCCGCATGCGGGCGGGCTCGATGCCGCGCTCCACCAGCCAGGCCATCACCGTGTCGGCGCGGCTCTGGGAGAGGCTGCGGTTCATCTGGGCCTTGCCCTGGTTGTCCGTGTGGCCCTGGATCTCCACCTCGATCTCAGGATTCTCCTGCAGGGTGCGCAGCACCTTGCCCAGCGGCTCGGCGGATTCGGGCTTCAACGTGGACTTGCCCGAATCGAAGTTGATGCCTTCCAGCACGATGGACTTGCCGGCTTCCACCTGCACCTCGGGCTTCTTGTCCGGGCAGCCGTCCTCGTCGCGATAGGCGTTGACCGTCTCGGGCTCGTTCGGGCACTTGTCGTTGACGTCCAGGATGCCGTCGCCGTCGTTGTCGGGATCGGGGCAGCCGTCCTCGTCCTGGAACTGGTCGACGTCTTCCTTCTCGTTCGGGCACTTGTCCTTCACGTCCAGGATGCCGTCGCCGTCGTTGTCGGGATCCGGGCAGCCGTCCGCGTCCTGGAACTGGTCGGCGTCTTCCTTCTCGTTCGGGCACTTGTCCTTCACGTCCAGGATGCCGTCGCCGTCGTTGTCGGGATCCGGGCAGCCGTCCGCGTCCTGGAAGCCGTCCTGATCCTCAGGCTCCGTCGGGCACTTGTCCAGCTTGTCGATCAGGCCGTCGCCGTCCGTATCCCGGGGCTTGCCCGGCACCCAGGCCAGGCCGGCCGTCACCGTGTACCAGCCGTCGTCGGCGTCGCCGCCTTCCCAGTCGTCCAGGAAGTCGGTGGTGCTGGTGTGGTAGAGGGCTTCCAGGTTCAAGGCGAAGTTGTCCGTGAGGTCGTGGCTCAGTCCCACGCCGAAGGGCAGGGCCAGGGCGCTGACGTCGCTGTTCTTGCTCCAGTCGTGGTAGGCCGGATGCTGCTCGTCGTTCTCCGAATCCTCGGCGTTGAAGCTGACCCACTCCAGGCCCAGGCTCAGGTAGGGGTTGACGGCCATCTCACGGAAGGGCAGCCACTTCAGCCGACCCATCACCGCGGTCAGCGGCGTCTTGAAGCCGACGTTCTGGTCTTCGGCGCGCAGGTTCGTGCCCGCCACCACCAACCCGCCCGCCAGCTTGTCGGAGAACCAGTAGTGCGCGGCCAGATCGCCCAGGGGCATCCAGTCGCCGTCGTCGAGATCGCCCCAATACGAGGCCACGCCCACGTCCAGCCCCAGTTCCACCTTCTTGGCGCGCTCAATCGCCTGGGCGCTGAGGGAAGATCCCAGCAGCACGCACAATCCCGTTGCAACCCAGTTCATGGGTACACTCCTGTGGTTTATCACTTGGTGTTGTTCATGTCTCGCGCCCCGTTGGAGGGGACTCGATCCGGTGCGACGGTCTCAAGAACGCAATTCCGCTCTTCGCATGGGAGTGATCGGGGTCACAGCGGGCGGAAGACCCTCAGCCCACGATGACGAAGGTCCCCACCTGCACGTTGCCCTTTTGAGTCGGGGTCTGGTCCTCCACCGAGAAGTAGTAGAGGCCTGGCGCCACCTGCTGGAAATTGCGGTTGTTCAGGTCCCAACTCTCGGAGTGCGGACTGGCCCAGCGCAGGTTGGCGTCGCCCTGGAGGTTGTGGGGCAGGATCTGCACCAGGTCGCCGGCCACCGTGTAGATACGGATCAGGCACTTCTCGGGCAGGTTGAAGAAGTCCAGCCGCCGGTCCTGCTGCGGCAGGTACTGCGGGTCGCCGTCGTCCTGATTCTCCCAGGCCAGGCCGTCGCCGCCGCCGAAGCCGACCATGTAGCGCGTGGTGTAATCCTGGTCCAGCCGGTAGGGATTGGGCACCACGCCCACCTTGCGGCTGGCCAGCCCGGAGGGCGCCAGGCGCTGGGCGTTGGCCGTGCGGGCGCTCTCCAGGGGTTCCGTGCCGGTGAAGAAGTCGCCGTAGTCGTAGGAGGTCACGGCGTACCAGCGCGGGAAGAGCGAGCGCACCGGCGCCAGTCGCAACTCATAGACCGTGTAGTCCGCGGCCACGTCGTACTGGCTGTTGCCGTTCTCGTCGCTGAAGGGCTCGCCCGCGTCGCGCTGGCGGTTGGCGTCCAGGTCCTGGAAGGGCTCGCCCGCGTCCCACTGGCCGTTGCCGTTACGGTCGCTGTAGGGTTCCGGGCTGTTCCAGACCAGGTCGCCGTTCAGGTCCTCGAAGGGCTCGGTCCAGCCGTGGGGGCGGCGAATGGCCTCCAGACCGTTGTTGGGGCCCACCGCCTGGCGGTTCCAGTTCTCCTCCGTCGAGTCGGGCGGCGCCTCGCCGAAGCCCCGCGAGTCGGGCAGGCTGCGCAAGAGGCCCTCGCGGTCGAAGTAGGCGTAGTCCACCCGATCGTACTCGGCCAGCAGGGCGTAGCGGCCCTCGAGGTTCTCGTCGCCCACCCAGACCCGGTAGCCCTCGAAGTCGCGCAGGTGGCTGAAGGGATCCACGTAGCGCTCGGCGTTGTCCTTCCAGCGCAGCACGATGGCCTCGTCCTCGGTGGAGGCCAGCACCACGGGCGGCGGCGGCGGCGGCGGCCCCTGGAAGTCGGGAATGCCGTCGCCCCGGTCCAGCAGGCCATTGAGATTCAGGTGCCCGATGAACCAGTCGCAGATGTCGCTTCCGCCCAGGCTGATCCGCCGGCGTCCGCCGGCGCCGTCGTTGACCCAGGCGTGGCCGGACTGGCTGAACTTGGGGCCGGCCCAGACGAAGCCCGAGTCCGCCACGAAGTTCTGCAGGCTCCAAAGCAGCTCGTCCTCGCCGGGATCCAAGAGGCCGTTGTTCTCGCTGCCGTCGGCGTCGGGTCCGCGATACCAGCCCATGAAGTGCCCGAAGTACCAGACCGCGGCGCTGTCCTGGTCCCCCGGCAGGACGGCGTAGAGCCCGTCGCTCCCCGCGTCCTCGCCGTACCAGCCGTCCCCCGTGTCCGGCACGCCGTCCCCCTCGTCCAGATCCTGGGTGGCGGGGACGCCGTCCTGGCCGAAGTCGAAGACCGGCGTGTCCACCAGCTCGTTGTCGTAGATGCGCTGGGCCCAGAGCGCGCTGTTCTCCAGCGAGCGGAAGTCGTAGAGGTCGGGGTCCAGCGTGCCGTCGGCGGCCTGGGGCGCGTTGGGCGCGTGGAAGTTGAGGCCCGCCACCAAGGCCACGCTGAAGCTGAACTTCTCGCCGGGGTTGAGCCGGTAGACCCAGTTGCCCTGGCCGTCCACGTGGTCGTAGACGCCCATCGGACCCCAGCTGATCAAGTAGCGCGTGTCGTAGCCGTTGGCCACGTCCGCCGCGTCGTAGGAGCCCGCCGCCGGGTCGCTCCAGGGCTCCGTGCGCAGCAGGCTGCCGTCGCCCGCCCGCCACTCCTGCGGGTGGGCCAGGATCCAGGGCGTGTCGTCCACGCTCCACTGGTTGTAATCGAATTCGCCGTTGGAGAGGATGAAGTACTTCTCGCCGTCGCTGGTGGGCGTGCCGCGCAGGAGGCTCCAGTTGCCGCGCGGCGTGCCGCCCCAGCTCTGCCAGGCGGGGCCGAAGTCCTGGGCCGCGCTGAGGCTGGAGGTCCACCAGTTGAACGAAGTGCGCAGTTTGGGATTGGGGCTGCGCAGCACGCGGAAGCCCGTCACGTGGGGCGAGGTGAACTGGTTGCCCTGGTCGATGTCCGCGTCGCGGCCGTCGTTGTCGGCGATCCAGGCGGTGTTGACGGCGATCCACTGGCCGCGCGCGCTGTCGTAGGCCTGTTCGATGAAGCCCGCGATGTCGTCCAGGTTCTTCTCCTGGTAGCCGCGCCGACCCACGTCGCCGTCCACGTAGAGGCCCACGAAGAGGTTCTTCAGGTAGCGCGAGGCCACGTTCTCCACTTCGTAATCGATGATCAGCAGCCGGCTGGCGTACTCGTAACTCCAGGAGTAGCTCTTCTGGGTGATCCGCAGGCCCAGCGGGCGGTGGGTCACGCCCTCCACCGGCGGCGTGAATTGGTTGTCCACCAGCGTGTCCGTGTAGGCGGCGATGAAGTCCTGCTCGCTCACCGCCAGTTCGCTACTCACCGGGTCGCCCAGCCGGTTGTAGGCCCCCGTGCGCGTGGAGCGCTCGAGGATCGGCGTGCGGTCGTCGGGGTAGAATTCGTGGGCCTCGCCGGCCACGTAGCCGTCGGCGCCCGTGCTGACGCGGGCGGTCTCCAGGCCGCTGGGCTCGACGATCAGCGCGCCCACCCAGAGCCCCGCCGCGAACAGGTACTGCACGCGGCTGCCGCCGGGCACCTCGCACTGGGGCGCCCAGTCCAGCGCCTCGGCGTCCAGGTAGGCGTCCTCGTCGTAGTCGTTGAAGTTGCCCAGCCAGCCCCAGTTGTTCACGGTCAGCCAGATGCTGCCGAAGCGGTGGGTGCGGTTGTCCAGCCAGGGCAGCGCGTCGGTGCGTTGCTCCTTGTGGACCGTTCCCTCGCGGATCAGGTAGTCGGCCCGCGCGGGCGAGGCCAGGGCCGCCAGCAGCGCGAGCCACAGACTGAAGACGGGAAGGAGCACGGAGCGTGAGGCCGGCATGGAACCCCCGGTGAGGATGGCGTTGCCTGAAAGTAGGAAGCTGGGCGCCGGAATGCTGCTCGCCCGGCGTCCCGCAACCTGTCAAATGGCTGACCAGCCCCTTTCCGGCTTGTCCTGGCCGTGGCGGGGTGGAATCTTGCGGGCGCGTGCGGGTCTGTCCCACCCCAGCCGCAGATTGTGGACGATTCGCAGCGACTCCCGACGACGAGCGTCGGGACAACCCAACCGGAAAGGACACCCCGATGACGTGGAAGGATCTGCTGCAGGCGGAAGTCGACGACACTTACCGCCGCACTCTCGGATTGCTGGAGCTCGTGGACGACGGCGCCCTGGACTGGAAGCCCGCCACCGGCGAGAACTGGATGAGCACGGGCCAGCTGCTCCACCACCTCACCAACGCCTGTGGCTTCTGTTTCAAGGGCTTCGTGACGGGGGACTGGGGCATGCCGGCGGATTTCGATCCCAGCACGGCCTCCCACGAGGACATGCTGCCGCCCGCCGAGCGGCTGCCCGCCGTGGCCAGCGTGGCCGAGGCGCGCCGCCTGGTGGAGGAGGACCAGGCCCTGGCCCTCGCCACCCTGGCCGGCGTGAGTGAAGAGGAGCTGGAAACGCGGCCCGCCCCGGCGCCCTGGGATCCCTCCCAGGTGCTGCTGGGCCACCGTCTGCTGCAGATGGTCGAGCACCTCAAGCAGCACAAGGGCCAGCTCTTCTACTACCTCAAGTTGCAGGGCCAGCCGGTCAACACCATGCATCTCTGGGCCTAGGATCCGGGCGCGGGCGGTTGGCCCTTGGCTGACCGCCCGTGGCTGACCGCTCGTGATCCATCACCACAGAGGCACAGAGGCACAGAGCTTTTGGTGGACTCGGCCTGAAGGTTCGTGGAGATGTGGCCGGGACTGGTGCGGCTGGGGTGCGGCGGGGTTGAATCTGGACCGTCAGTCAGAAATGCACGGGCGTGGGCCTTATCTTGGTTCCGGAACCACGAACCAGGAACCGGCGCCACGGGGCGCCGCCGGCCACAATCGGAAGGACCCGATGGCGCAGCCTGTCCGACCCCTGATCCTGCGTGAAGAGATTGCCAGCAGCGTCATCCACGGCGTAGGCTTGGTCTTCGCCCTGGCGGGCCTGGGCGTGCTCACGGCCTTCGCCAGCACGCGCGGCACGCCCTGGCACGTCACGGCCTGCAGCATCTACGGCGCCACGCTGATCCTGCTCTTCGGCGCCAGCACGTTGTACCACGCCGTCACCCAGCCCCGGGTCCGCGCCGTATTGCGCGTCATCGACCACAGCGCCATCTACCTGCTCATCGCCGGCACCTACACGCCCTTCACGCTGGTCAACCTGCGCGGTCCCTGGGGCTGGTCGCTGTTCGGCGTGGTCTGGGGCCTGGCCCTGCTGGGGATCATCTTCCAGACCCGCCTGCTGCGGACCCACCTTTGGGCGGGCCTGTCCATTTACCTGCTGATGGGCTGGGCCATCGTGGTCGCCGTGCTGCCCCTGCTGCGCCACGTGGCACCCGGCGGCTTGGCCCTGCTGGCGGCGGGCGGGCTCGCCTACACGCTGGGCAGCGTGTTCTACGCCTGGAAGAGCCTGCCCTGGGGGCATCCCATCTGGCACGTCTTCGTGCTGGCCGGCGGCGTGCTGCACTACTTCGCCATCCTGTTCTACGTCATTCCCCTGGCGGGCTGAGCCGTGGACACCACCCTGCTGCACAACTGGTTCGCCCTGCTGGGCGTGGCCGTGTTCGCCGCCTCGGCGGCCCTGGCGGCCGGCCGCAAGCGCTTCGATCTGATCGGCGCCACCTTTCTGGCTGGCGTGACCGCCCTGGGCGGCGGCACTCTGCGCGACCTGCTGCTCGATCTGCACCCGGTCTTTTGGATCCGGGAGCCCGTCTACCTCTGGGCCACCGTGCTGGCCACCGTGGGCAGCCTCTTGGCCGTGCGCTTCACCCAGCCACCCTGGCGCCTGCTGCTCATCGCCGACGCGCTGGGCCTGGCCTTTTTCAGCATCGTGGGCGCCCAGGTGGCGGAGTCCGCGGGCCAGTCGGGCATCGTCGTGGTGGCGATGGGCCTAATGACCGGCGTGGCCGGCGGCCTCCTGCGCGACGTGCTCTCCGGCGACGTGCCCCTGCTCTTCCGCCCCACCGAGACCCTCTACGCCACGGCCAGCATCGCCGGCGTCTCGCTCTATCTGTTCGTCCAGAGCACGGGACTGAGCCGCCCGGCCACGGCCTGGCTGGCCATGCTGACCATCCTGGCCCTGCGCCTGACGGCCATCGCCCTGAACCTGCGCCTCCCGGCCCTGGAGGTCCCCGCACCCGACGAACCGGAGTAGATCCCGAGGACCGGGAGCTCACCACAGAGTCACAGAGGCACAGAGGCAGAAGATGGACTGCTCTTGGCCTGGGTCGGGCGTGACACGTCCGACCGTTTGCTTGAGCACGAAAACACGAAGACTCAAAGGTGTTTTGTGTCATGTGAGGTGAAGGCCTTCAGGCCTGAATCAGAACCAGGTGGTGACGCCGTCAGGCGGAACCAACTACGCGGTTGCAGGAAGAACGAACGGCCGCCAGCGGAAGGCCACCGCGAGGTGGCCTGACTCTGGCGGTTGAGAAAAAGCGCCTCTTTGGCTCCACCTTTCTGGCGCAAGCAGAAAGGTGGAAAACAAGGCCCCCGGCAGACTAGCAAGACGCATTGAACCCCCATCCCTGCCTTCCCCCTTGCAGCGGGAAGGGGTCGCTACCAGGATGACAGGAGGATGCCATGGAACCAGCGCCGCGCCCCGGCGCCCTCGGGGCCTTGATTGATGAGCTGCAGCGCGCCCTTGCCGAGGTGGAGGCGCTCCTGCTGCCCCTGGACGCTGCCGCGCTGGATCGGCCCCGGGCTGAAGCGGGCGAGTTCCGCACCGTGCGCGAAGTGGTCGAACACGTGCTCTACTCGGCGCATGTGTATCACAACCTGCAGCGCCAGGCCTTCGGACTGCCCGAAGTGGACTGGAGCCCGCCCGGGCCGGACGCCGCCGAGCTGGTTGCCCGGCTGCGCGCTTTGCCCGCCGAGGCCTGGGACCTGCTGGCGGACAAGACCGACTGGACGGACGAGCAGGTGGAGGCCCTGCGCATCCACGCCGGCTGGGGCACCGTCTACGACCTGGAGCAGCTGCTGGAGCACGCGCTGGTCCACGTGCTGCGCCACCGCCGGCAGCTCGAGCACTGGCTGGACGGCTGATCCGGCGCGCCAAGGACGTGCTGCTGCTGCTAAGCTGTAGCGGCCGCGCTTTGTGCTGGAGCCGCCGCCCGCCAGTCGCCATCTTGTCCCCGGAGGCAGTTCTCCCCCCCCGGAGACCTCGGAGGTCGGCTTGTCACGGCTGTTCCCACTACCACTGGGCCTGTGCGGGCCGCTGGGCTGCACGGCACTGGATGACTCCGACCAGGGCGGGGACCTCGCCCGGCCCGCCGGACTGACCCTGCGCGTGGGGCCCATCTCTTGAGCACCGCCACCCATCCCCTCAGCGACGCCCAGTGGTGCGCGGCCCTGCCCAAGGTCGAATTGCACGTGCATCTGGAGGGCGCCATCCCGCTGGACGCGCTCTGGGCCTTGATCGAGAAGTACGGCGGCGACCCGGCCGTCCCCGACCGCGCGGCCCTGCGCCGGCGCTTCGTCTACCGCGACTTTCCCCACTTCATCGAAACCTGGGTCTGGAAGAACCGCTTCCTGCGCGAGGCCGAGGACTTCACTTTCAGCGCCGAGGCCGTGGCCCGGGATCTCCGGGCCCAGGGCCACCTCTACGTGGAGGCCTTCTGCTCGCCGCCTGACTTCGCCCGCACCGGCTTGACGCCCCAGCAGATCCTGGCCGCCCTGCGCCGCGGGCTGGATCGGGTTCCCGAACTTCCCGTGGCGCTGATTCCCGACCTGGTGCGGGACGGCGGCCCGGAGCGTGCCGCCCGCAGCCTGGAGCAGGTGGCCGAGTGTCGCGAGCTGGGCGTGATCGGGATCGGGCTGGGCGGCAGCGAGGCGGAGTTCCCGCCGGAGTTGTTCGCGGCGGTGTTCGAGCGGGCCCGCCGGCTGGACCTGCACACCTCGTGCCACGCCGGCGAGGCCGCCGGGCCGGCCAGCGTGCGCGGGGCGCTGGAGGTGTTGCGCGTGGAGCGCATCGGCCACGCCACCCGGGCGGCGGAGGATCCCGCCCTGGTGGACGAGTTGCTGCGGCGGGGCGTGGCCCTGGAACTCTGCCCGCTTTCCAATCTGCGCACCGGCGTGGTGGCTTCGCTGGCGGCGCATCCGGCGCTGAACTGGCTGCGGCGCGGGCTCAGGGTCTCGCTGAACACGGACGATCCCGCCCTGTTCCACACCTCGCTGGCCGGCGAATTCGAGGCCCTGCTCGGTCTGGGGGCCACGCGCGCCGAGGTGCTGGAGTTTCTGCGGCGGGCCCTGGACTCCTGCTGGCTGCCCGCGGACGGGCGCCGGGAACTGGCGGCGCGCTGGGCGGCGCGCCTGGCTGAACTGGTAGCGACGGGCGCCTGAATCAACGACGGAGTGCGCATGTCTCCATCGCAACGAGCCTGGAAGATCGCCGGCACCTACGCGGGCTTCGGCGTGGCCTGGATCCTGCTCAGCGACCACGTGCTGGGGATCCTGGTGCCGGACCCCGTCCGCTACTCGGCCCTGCAGACCTGGAAAGGCTGGTTCTACGTGGGGGTCACCGCCCTGCTGGTGGTGAGCCTGGCCCGGCGCGCCTTCCAGGAGCAGCAGACCCTGCTGCAACTCAGTCGGGAGTCCGAGGACCGCCTGCGCGCCATCTTCGACGGGGTGGGCGACGCCATCTTCCTGCACGATCCGCGGACGGGGCGCATCCTGCAGGCCAACTCCACCGTCGAGGCCCTGTTCGGCTACACGCCCGCGGAGATGGAGTCGCTGAATCTGGGCGACCTGAGTTCCAATCAGGGCCTCTGGACGGAGTCCGAAGCCCTGGCCCGCATCCAGCAGGCGGCCCAGGGCCAGCCCCAGCTCTTCCAGTGGCAGGCGCGGCGCAAGAACGGCAGCCTGTTCTGGGCGGACGTGAAACTGCGCGGGGCGGACCTGCGCGGCCAGCGCGTGGTGCTGGCCCTGGTCCACGATATCAGCGAGCGTCGCGCGGCGGAGGAGGCCCTGCAGGTCAGCGAGGAGCGCTTCCGCGCCCTCTTCGAGCAGGCCGCCGTAGGCGTGCTGCTCTTCGACTGGACCGAGCACCGCATCGAGCGCGCCAACCAGCGCTTCTGCGAGATCGTCGGCTACTCGCGCAAGGAGCTCGAGCTGGTCAATCCACTGGAGATCCAGCACCCCGAGAGCCAGGCCGCCAACCGCGAGGGCTTGGCGGCCCTGCTCAAGGGCGAGCGGCGCGAGCACCGGCTGGAGCAGCGCCTGCGTCGCCAGGGCGGCGGCCTGGTCTGGGTGGACCTGACGGTCTCGGCGCTGCCCGAGCCCGGCGGCCCGCCCCGCCGCTTCGTGGTCGTGGTGCAGGACGTGACCATCCGCCGCCAGGCCGAGGCGGCCCTGCGCGAGAGCGAGGAGCGCTACCGCCTGCTCTTCGACGCCAATCCGCTTCCCATGTGGGTCTTCGACCAGGAGAGCCTGGCCTTTCTGGCGGTCAACGACGCGGCCGTGGCCTCCTACGGCTGGAGCCGCGCCGAGTTCCTGCGGATGCGCATCTCCGACATCCGGCCCCCCGAGGACCTGCCCGCCCTGCTGGACAACCTGGCCCGCGGCCACGCCGGCCGCGACGAGGCCGGCATCTGGCGCCACCTGAAGAAGAGCGGCGAGGAGATCCAAGTGGAGATCACCTCGCACACCCTGGACTTCGCCCTGCACCGCGCCGAGTTGGTGCTGGCCCTGGACGTGACGGAGCGCCTGCGCGACCGGCGCCGGCTGGAGGAGAGCGAGCAGCGCTTCCGCGAGATCTTCGACTCCATGCACGACGCGGTCTTCATCCACGATGCGGAGACCGGCCGGATCCTCCAGGTGAACCGGCGCACCCTCGACCTCTACGGCGTCCGCGAGGAGGACGTCCTGGCAGGGGACTTCGACCGCTTCAGCTGCGGCGAGGAGGGTTACACAGTGCGCGAAGCCGGCGAGTGGCTGCGCAAGGCCCGGGAAGAGGGTCCGCAGCTCTTCGAGTGGCGTTCGCGCACAGCCGGGGGCCACGTCTTCTGGGCGGAGGTGAACCTGCGCTACGTCCTGCTGGGCGATCAGTCGCGGATCCTGGCGGTGGTGCGCGACATCAGCCAGCGCAAGGCGGCGGAGGCCGACCTGCTGGAGAGCGAGTCCCGCTACCGGACGCTCTTCCGTTCCCTGACTTCGGGCTTCGCCCTGCACGAGGTGTTGACGGACGCCGCCGGCCGGCCCTCCGACTACGTCTTCCTGGAAGTGAACCCGGCCTACGAGCAGATGACCGGTCTGCGGGCGACGGAGCTGATCGGCCGCCGCGTGCGCGAGGTCCTGCCCCAGGTGGAGGAGGAGTGGATCCGGCGCTTCGGGGCCGTGGCTCTCTCGGAGATCCCGGACGCCTTTGAGCGCTACAGCCCGGAGACCGGCCGGCACTACCAGTTCATCGCCTATGCGCCGCGGCGCGGCCAGTTCGCCCTGCTGATGCAGGACCAGAGCGAGACGCTGCGCATGCTGGACGAGCTGCGGACCAGCTCGCGGCGCCTGGAACTGGTCCACGCCATCGATTCCGCCGTGCTGGAGGCCCGCGCGCCGGCGGAGATCGAGAGCCTGGTGCTGAACGGCCTGCTGCGGCTGGTGCCCTGCCCGCGGATTTCGCTGGCCCTGTTCGACGACCAGGGCCAGGGCGAGATCATCTGCGTGGCGGGCGACGGCCCGGACCTGCGCGGACCGGGCACGCGCTTCCGGCTGCGCGAACAGGACCTGGACCTGCTGCGGCGCAGCCAGATCGTGCGCCAGAGCGTGGAGGACCTGCGCACGGATCTGGCGGGCATCCACGGCGAACTGGTGAACGTGGGGCTTGGCGAGTTCCTGCACCTGCCGCTGGTCTGCGGGGGCGGGCTGCTGGGTTCGCTCAACCTCTGCCGGCCCTGCGGCGCGGAGTTCAGCGCCCGGGAGCGCGAGATCGGGCTGGAGCTGGCCTGCCAGCTGGCCGTGGCCCTGCATCAGCACCGCCTGCAGGCGGAGGTGGCGCGGCACTCCAGCGAGTTGGAGCGCCGGGTGGTGGAGCGCACCGCGCAGCTCCAGGCGGCCAACGAGGAACTGGAGGCCTTCACCTATTCCGTCAGCCACGACCTGCGCTCGCCGCTGCGGGCCGTGGACGGCTTCTCGCGCATGCTGGAGGAGGACCACGCGGATGCCCTGGACGCTGAGGCCCGGCGCCTGCTGGGCGTGATCCGCGATTCCACCCGGCAGATGGACCGGCTCATCTTCGACCTGCTCTCCCTCTCGAGGGTCTCGCGCGTCGAACTGCGGCGGGAGTGGGTGGACATGGAGGCCCTGGTGCGCGAGGTTTACCCGGAGATCAGCGCCCACGAGGCCGACGGCGGCTGCGCGCTGGAGCTGGGCGGCCTGCCCCCGGTCTGGGGTGACCGCGGCCTGCTGCGCCAGGTCTGGCTCAATCTGCTGGGCAACGCCGTGAAATTCAGCCGTCACGCCGCCGTGAAGCGCGTGGAAGTGACGGGCGACGTGCAGGACGGCGTTTGCCGTTACAGCGTGCGCGATCAGGGCGCGGGCTTCGATCCCGCGTACGGCCACAAGCTGTTCGGCGTGTTCCAGCGTCTGCACGCCGCCCACGAGTACGAGGGATCGGGAGTGGGTCTGGCCCTGGTGCAGCGCATCGTGCGCCGGCACGGCGGCCAGGTGCAGGCCGAGGGCGAGCCGGCGGGCGGCGCCTGCTTCCACTTCCGGCTGCCGGAACACGGGGAGGAGTCATGAGCACGCAGAACCTGGAGATCCTGCTGGTGGAGGATGATCCGCGCGACGCCGAGTTGACCCTGCGCGCCCTGCGCAAGCACAACATCGCCAACGAGGTTCGCGTGCTGCCGGACGGCGCGCAGGCCCTGGACTTCCTGTTCGGCCGGGGCCCCTTCGCCGCGGCCGAGCGGGTCCGCCCGCGCCTGATCCTGCTCGACCTCAAGCTTCCCAAGGTGGACGGACTGGAAGTGCTGCGGGCCATCAAGGCCGACGCCCACCTGCGCACCGTGCCCGTGGTGATGCTCACCAGCTCGCGCGAGGAGCGCGACCTGCTGGAGAGCTACCGGCTGGGCGTCAACAGCTACATCGTGAAGCCCGTGGACTTCGAGCAGTTCATGGAGTCGGTCCGCCAGGTGGGTTTGTATTGGCTCCTGCTCAACCAGGCGCCGGATGAAGGTCGGGAGGGTTGATGTCCCTGCTGCGAATCCTCATCGCCGAGGACAAGCTTCACGACGTGGAACTGGCCCTGCGCGAGTTGCGTCACGAGGGCTTGCAATTCGAGCACCGCCACGTGGAGACGCGGGACGAGTTCCGGCGCGAACTGGCGGACTTCCAGCCGGAGCTGGTGATCACCGACTACTCCATGCCCGCCTTCACGGGCATGGAGGCGCTGGGCCTCTCCCTGGCGCAGGACGCGGAACGTCCGGTCATCCTGTTCACAGGGTCCATCAACGAGGCCACGGCCGTGGCCTGCCTGAAGGCGGGCGCCACCGACTACATCCTCAAGGAGCATCTCACCCGCCTGCCCTTCGCCGTGCGCGAGGCCGTGGAGCAGCGGCGGCAGCGCGTGGCGCGCCGGGAGGCGGAAGAGGCCCTGCGGGAACGCACCGACGAGCTGCGGCGCTATTTCGAGCGCTCGGGCGAGCTGCTCGGCATCTACGATTCCCAGGGGCGGATCCGGCGCCTGAACCCCCAGTGGGAAGTGCTGATGGACCAGCCGCTGGCCGAGCTGGAGGGGCGCAGCGCCTTCGAGTTCGTGCCGCCCGAGCAGCATGAACTGATGCGAACCAGCCTGCAGCGGGTCCTGGACGGCGAAAACGTGAAGGGACAGATCCTGCCGCTGCAGACCCGGCAGGGCCTGCGCTGGCTGGAACTGAGCGCCAGCCTGGAGGACGGGCTGATCTTCGCCGCCGCCCGGGACGTCACCGAACGCCTGCGCACGGAGCAGGAGCTGGCCCAGTCCCGCGCCACCTACGAGGGCATCCTGAACGGGCTGAGCGAGGTGGTGGGCGTGGTGGACGGCGGCGGCACGCTCCTGCACGTGAACCGCGCCGCGGCCGAGCTGTTCGGTCACCCGCAGGAGCGCTTCCTCGGCGCCCGGCCGGACTTTCTCTTCCCGGAGGGCCTGGTGGACCGCGCGGCGCTGGGCCGACAGATCGCGCGCGTGCTGTCCGGCGAACTCGTGTGCCTGGAGACCACGGGCAAGCGGGCGGACGGCGCCACCTTCCCCATGGAACTCAGCCTGACCCGGGGCCTCTGGTTCGGGCGCGAGGTTCTGCTGGCCGTGGCCCGGGACGTGACGGAGCGCAAGCAGGCCGAACAGGAGCTGCGCGCGGGCCGGGCCAAACTGGCGGACATCTCCGCCGTGCTGGCCGCCCGGGGCGGCGACTACCTCGAGAACGTGCAGGACATCACCGGACTGGCGGGCCGGCTGCTGCCGGGCGGCACGGTCCTCTACAACCGCGTGGAGAGCGGCCGAGTGAAGGCCCTGGGCCGCTGGCAGGTCCCGGCGGAGTACGAGGACGGGCTGGAGCTGGGCACGCCCTTTTGCTCCGGCGTGATCCAGTGGAGCGAACCCCGCTACGTCGAAAACCTGCAGGAGACTCCTTACGCGGAGTGCGACCCCAACATCCGGCGCTTCCGCTTCCACAGCGGACTTGGCTACCCGGTCAACTCGCCGACGGGCGAGGTGGTGGGCTCCCTCTGCGTGGTGTGGACCGAACGACGAAGCCCGGGTCCGGAGGACCAGCAGGTCCTGGCCCTGCTGGCCCAGGCGCTGGAGTCCGAGGAGGCCCACCGCGCGGCCGCCGAGGCGCTGCGCCGCAGCGAGGAGCGGCTGGTGAGCATCTTCCGCGTGGCGCCCGTCGGCATCGGGCTGACCCGCGAGCGGCGGATCAACGAACTCAACGAGTCCCTCTGCCGGATCACGGGCTACTCGCGCGAGGAGCTGCTGGACCAGCCGGCCCGGCTGCTCTACCCGGACGAGCGGACCTGGGAGGAGACGGGCCGCGCCATCTACCGCCAGATGAAGGCGGTGGGCACAGGCGTGGTGGAGACCAACTGGCGGCGCAAGGACGGCCGCCTGATCCGCGTGCTGCTCAGCTCGACGCCCATCGACCACGAGCATGTGGAGGCGGGGGTCACCTCCGCCGTGCTGGACATCACGGACCGCCTGGAGGCCGAGCGCGCGCTGCGCGCCAACGAGCAGTTCATGCGGGCCGTGCTCGAATCCTCGCCGCTCGGCATCAGCGTGCGGGACCGCGACGGACGCCTGCTCAGCCACAACAGCGCCTGGCAGCGCATCTGGGCCATTCCCGACGCGGAAATCCAGTCGGACATGCGGCGCGTGCGCCCGCAACTGGAACTGGACGAGCGCGACGACTACAACCAGGGCTGGTGGCCCGAGATCCGCCGCGTCTACCGCGAGGGCGGGCGGCTGGCCATCCCCGAAGCCCGCACCCTGGGCCGGCGGCCGGGCTCGGCGGAGTGGGTGGCCCAGCACTTCTACGCCATCCCCGACGAGACGGGCGCGGTGGATCGCATCGTGGTGCTGACCGAGGACATCAGCGAACGCAAACGGGCCGAGGAGGCCCTGCGCCAGAGCGAGGCCCACTACCGGCGCTTCTTCGAGAACGATCTCACGGCGGACTACATCTCCACGGCGGACGGCGGCCTGCTGGACTGCAATCCGGCCTACCTGCGGCTGTTCGGCTTCGAATCGCGCGAGCAGGCCCTGGACACCAACGTCACCGTGCTCTACCCGGATGCCCAGGTCCGCCACGACCTGCTGGAGCGGCTGAAGAGCGAACAGCGGCTGGAATACGAAGAGGCCGAGCTGCGCAACCTGGCCGGCGAACCCATCCACGTGATCATGAACGTGCTGGGCACCTTCGACGAGGAGGGCCAGCTGCGGCGCATGCAGGGCTACCTGTTCGACATCACCCAGTACAAGGCCCTGCAGCAGCAGTTCTTCCAGGCCCAGAAAATGGAGTCCATCGGCCGGCTGGCCGGCGGCGTGGCCCACGACTTCAACAATCTGCTCACCGTGATCAATGGCCACGTGGACCTGCTGCGCAGCCAGTTCCTGAGCGGCGACCCCGTGCTGGAGCAGCTGGAACAAGTGGCCGCCGCCGGCGAGCGGGCCGCGCGGCTCACCCGGCAGCTGCTGGCCTTCAGCCGGCGCCAGGTGCTGCAGCTGGAGCCCGTGGCCCTGAACGTCATCGTCAGCGACATGAACCGCATGCTCCAGCGCCTGATCGGCGAGGACATCCGCCTGCACATCCAGCTGGAGGCCGAGCTGCCCGCCGTGCTGGGCGACGTGGGCCAGTTGGAGCAGGTGGTGGTGAACCTGGCGGTGAACTCCCGCGACGCCATGCCCGACGGGGGCAGCCTGAGCATCCGCACGGCGCAGTTCCAAGCCGACGAGGCCTACTGCCTGGCCCACCGGCCCATGCCCCCCGGCCGCTACTGCCTGCTGGAAGTCTCCGACACGGGCCAGGGCATGCCGGCCGACGTGCTGGCCCGGGTCTTCGAACCCTTCTTCACCACCAAGGAGAAGGGCAAGGGCACGGGGCTGGGCCTGGCCACGGTCTACGGCATCGTCAAGCAGATCGGCGGCTACATCTGGGTGGAGAGCGAAGCCGGCCGGGGCACCGTGTTCCAGATCCACCTGCCCGCCGCGGCGGGCCAGGCGGGGCGTCGGGTGGTGGAGCCCGCGGTGGGCACGCGCCTGCGCGGCAGCGAGACCGTGCTGGTGGTGGAGGATGAGGAGATGGTCCGCCGCCTGGCCGTGCGCATCCTGAAGGGCCACGGCTACCAGGTGCTGGAGGCCGGCGACGGCGAACAGGCGCTGCGCGTGCTGGGCGGGACCACGCCCATCCAGCTGGTGCTCACCGACGTGATCATGCCCGTGATGGGCGGGCGCGAGCTGGCCGAGCGGCTGCGCGGGCTGCCCAATGCCCCGCGCGTGATCTTCATGTCCGGCTACACCGAGGAATCCATCGCGCGCCACGGCATCCTGGAACTGGGCGGGCAGTTCATCCAGAAGCCTTTCGACATGGCCGGCCTGCTCCAGAAGGTGCGCGAGACCCTGGACGCGGCCTGAGGCCCGGCCAATTGTCCCGCCGCGTCCGTTCCCACGGGGAGGCGGGCCCCTGGGCGAGTACATGATCCGTGCGGGATACGGAGATAAATTCCCGTCTTGCCGCCACCGCGGCTTGGCCCGCGGGCTTCACATCACGACATTAAGCCCGCTAACATCCACACCGCGGCCGCCCCCCTGCATGCCTTTGGCGGGCCGCGCTCAGGGAGTCCTGGCTCCCGGAAAGGCGGATCCGTGACGGAGCAGAGCTTTCACATTCCCGTGATGGGAACGGGATTCACCATTGATACTCCCCTGCGCGTGGCGCCGCTGGGGATCGATTCCTGCCTCTCGCTGGTGGACGACGTGCTGATCGAGCAGATGCGCGAGGCCCTCTGCCTGCGCTTCCAGCGGCCTTTCGAGGGCATTCCGCGCAAGGCCGAGGACAGCCGCGCCCGCCGGATCACGGCCTATCTGGACCTGCTGCACGAGCTGGTGCAGGAGGCCTTCGACGAGATCCGCCACCAGCCCTTCTTCCAGCCCAACCAGAAGGAGCGCTACTTCCGCCTGCTGCCGGACGGCTCCGCCCTGCGCCGCAACTGGGAGACCCTGCTGGCCCGCCGCGGCCAGCCGGGCTGCGAGGAGCGCCAGCAGGAGCTCACCCGGGGCATGAAGCCGGGCTCCATCGACGTGAACATCATGGCCAAGCTGGACCGCGTGCCCGTGGACGTTGAGGGCCGGCCCGGCCCGCCGGAGCAGGGGGATGCGCTGGCCGCCCTGCGCGGCTTCGCCAACAGCCGCCTGGAAGCCGCCGTGGTGGTTTCCGCCGGCCTCAACAAGCGACTCTACAAGTACATGGCCCAGTTCCGGGACTTCTACCGCGACGCCGAGGGCCGCGCGCGCAAACGGATCATCGTCAAGGTGAGCGACTTCCGCTCGGCCCTGGCCCAGGGCAAGCTGCTGGCCGGGCTGGGCCTGGAGGTCTTCGAATACCGGGTGGAATCGGGCCTGAACTGCGGCGGCCACGCCTTCGGCTCCGGCGGCCGCCTGCTGAACGGCCTGCTGGCCGAGTTCCGCGAACGCCGCGAGCAGCTGCGCGCCGAGCTGCGGCCGCTGGTGGAGTCCTGCCTGCGCTCCGCCGGGCTGGGCGCCGACCTGCCCGACGAGGCCTGCCGCAGCCGGCTCACGGTCCAGGGCGGGCTGGGCGTCCACGGCGAGGCCGCCCGCCTGCACGCCGAGTACCAGGTGGACGCCACGGGCTGGGCCAGCCCCTTCCTGCTGGTGCCCGAAGTGACCCGGCTGGATCCGGACACGCGCCGCCTGCTGGCCGAGGCCGGCCCGGACGACCTCTACCTCTCCGACGCCTCGCCCCTGGGCGTGCCCTTCCACAACCTGCGCCGCTCCAGCTCCGAGACCTGGAGCCGGGCGCGCGAGGAGAACCAGAAGCCGGGCTCCAACTGCCCCAAGGGCTACCTGGTCTCCAGCGTGGAGTTCGGCCCGCGCCCGCTCTGCACGGCCTCCGCGGCCTGGCAGCGCCGCAAGCTGGAGCTGCTGGACGTGGGAGATGTGGGCGGCCGCCGGGCCGTGCTGGACAAGGCCTGCATCTGCGACCACCTGGGCAACGGGGCCCTGATGGAGCTGGATCCCGACCAGGAGCCGCTGCCCGTGGCGGTCTGCCCGGGTCCCAACCTGGCCTGGTTCAACCGCGAGTACAGCCTGGAGGAGATGGTGGACCACATCCACGGGCGGATTTGTCTCACGCCCGCGGAGCGTCCGCACCACCTGGCGGCGGAACTGGTGCTCAACGTGGATCAGCTGGAACGACTGCGGGCCGCGGACGACGGCAGCGAGTCCTGCCGCCGGCGGTTGGAGGAGATGACCCAGAACCTCGAGCGCGAGATGAGCGGCCTGCTGACCCTGGCCGCCGGTGCGGCCTATCCGGGGGAGAACCTGGCCTCCATCCCGCCCGTGGTGGCCGCCCAGCGCGCGCGCCTGGAGGCCCTGCTGGCCCCGGCCCTCGCCGACTGCTAGCTGGGGCTCTCAATCTCACCACGAAGAGCACGAAGAGAAGAAGAGAGCACGAAGAGTTTTTAGGATGATCAGGCCGGAACGGGTCACGTCACGCAGTGACTTCCTGCCAAAAAGTTCTTCGTGTCCTTCTCCGTCCTTCCTGCTCTTCGTGTCCGATCTTGCCTTTTGCCGAGCGCATCAACCGGTGTTCTGCAAGCCCTGGGAGATGCCGCGCACGGTCTCGAACAGCGCCCGCTCCAGCTCCGCGTCCTCGCGGTTGCCTGCCCGCCAACGCGCTAACAGATCCACCTGCAGCAGGCTCATGGGATCCACGTAGGGATTGCGCAGCCGGATGCTGCGCTGCAGGGCCGGCTCCCGGTCCAGCAATTCGTCCTCGCCCCGCAGTTTCAGCACCCAGGTGCGGGTCTCCAGCCAGCGCTGGCGGATGATCGGGAAGACCTCCAGCCCGGCGGAGCCGGCCAGTTCGGCGTAGCGGGCGGCGATCTCCAGGTCGGCCTTGGCCAGCACCATGGAGAGGTCCGCCAGCAGGTTGGCGAAGAAGGGCCAGCGCGCGGCCATCTCCGCCAGCTGGGACTCGCCGTGCGCGCGCGCCGCCGCCTCCAGGCCGTGCCCGATCCCGAACCAGGCGGGCAGCAGGTGGCGGTTTTGGGTCCAGGCGAAGACCCAGGGAATGGCGCGCAGGTTCTCCACGCCGCGGCCGCTGCGCCGGGAGGCGGGCCGTGAGCCGATCTCCAGCCGTTCGATCACGTCGATGGGCGTGGCCAGCCGGAAGTAGTCGTGGAAGGCCGGGTGGTCGTGCACCAGCATCTGGTAGTCCGCCCGGCCGCTGGCGGCGATGAGTTCCATGGCCCGGGCCCAACCGGGTTCCGGGTGGGAGCGCGGGCTGCAGAGCGTGGTGGTCTCCAGCACGGCGCCCGTCAGCAGCTCCAGCGTGCGCTCGGCGATCCCGCGCAGGCCGTACTTGGCGTGGACGATCTCGCCTTGCTCCGTCAGCCGCAGCCGCCCGCGCAGCGCGCCGCAGGGGTCCGCCAGGATGGCGCTGCGGGGTTTGCTGCCGCCGCGTCCCACGGTGCCGCCGCGGCCGTGGAAGAAGGAGAGTTCCACGCCGGCCTCGTCGGCCTGGCGGGCCAGTTCCTCCTGCACCTGGTAGAGCGCCCAGCGCGAGGCCGCGATCCCCGAGATCTTGCTCGAGTCGCTATAGCCCAGCATCACCAGCTGGCGTTGGCCCCGCGTGGCCAGGTGGGCCCGGTAGACCTCGTCCTCGAGCATGGAGGCCAGGGTGGCGCTGGCCTGCTGCAGGTCGTCGACGGTTTCGAAGAGCGGCGCGATGTCCAGCTCCACGGCGCCTTGTTCGTCCTGCAGGCCGGCCCGCCGGGCCAGATAGAGCAGGGCCAGCAGGTCGTCGGCGCCCTGGGCCATGGAGATGATGTAGGGTCCCAGGGCCTGCCGCCCGTGGCGCCGGCGCATCTCGGCCAGCGTGCGCAGCACGTCCAGGCTGCGCCGGCACTCCTCGTCCGCGGGCTCCGGCTGCGCGGCCGGCGCGGGTTGCTGCAGCGCCAGACGCAGGGCGGCGGCGCGCTCCTCCGGCCGGCGCCCGGCGAAGGACTCGTCCCCGAGCAGGAGGCCGGCCACCCGGCGGTGCAGTTCGGAATCCTGCCGCACGTCCAGCGTGGCCAGGTGGAAGCCGAAGGTGAGGACGCGGCGCTCGAGGGCCTGCAGCAGCGGCAGGCCGCCCCGGCCGCCGCCCGGCGCGAGCAGGCTGGTGCGGATCAGGGCCAGGTCGTCCAGCAGGTCGGCGGCCTGGGCGTAGGCGCCCGGCCCGTCGGCCAGCGCCGCCTCCACGCGGGCCTGCATCAGGTTGAGGAGCAGGCGGTAGGGCATGTCCGCGCTGCGCCGGGGCAGGCGCGCGGCGCGCTCGGGCAGCAGATCGCGGTAGGCGGCCACGCGCTCCAGCACGGCCGGGGCCACCCGCACGCGCTGCTGGCTCTGGCTGAACTCCTCGCAGAGTTCCCCCAGATCCGTCCGGTAGCGTTCGAGGATCAGCCGGCGCTGGCGCTCCAGCGTGGCGCGGATGGTCGCCGGACCCACGTTGGGATTGCCGTCCATGTCGCCGCCCACCCAGCTGCCGAAGCGGATCAGCGGACAGGGCAGGTCCTGGCCGGCGCCGGGTCCGTAGGCGTCCTCCAGGGCCTGGGCCAGGGATTCGTAGAAGCCCGGCAGGATCTGGTAGACCACCTCGATCAGGTGGAACAGCACGTACTCGACCTCGTCGGCCACCGTGGGCCGGGCGGTGGGCTGCTCCTCGGTCTGCCAGGCCAGCTCGATTTGCCGGCGCAGCTCGGCGCGGGTGCGGGCGGCCTCGCGCGGGGTGGGGTCGCCCTGGTCCAGGCGGATGAGCAGGGAGCGCGCCATGCGCTGGCTCTTGACCAGCAGCGTGCGCCGCATGGCCCGGGTGGGGTGCGCCGTGAAGACCGGCATCACTTCCAGCTGGGAGAGGGTCTCGCGCACCTGGGCCAGCCCCAGGCCCTGGCCCGCCAGCTCGCGCAGCACGGCGGCCAGGCTGCCTGGCTGGGGCGCGCGCTCGTCCCGGGACTGTTCGCGCCGCCGCCGGATCCGGTGCACCTGCTCGGCCAGATTGGCCAGCGCGAAGAAGGATGAGAAGGCCCGGGTGAGCTCGCGCGCCGCGGCGGGACTCAGGCCGGCCAGCTGCCGTCCCAGTTCCGCCTCCGCGCCGGGCATGCCCCCGCGCCGGTCCCGGGCCAGCCGGCGCGCCTCTTCCACCCGGTCCAGCAGGGGCGGTCCACCCAGATCGGAGAGGACCTGGCCCAGCAAATCCCCAAGCAGGCGGACGTCGTCGCGCAGAGCCTGGTCGGCGGCCTGCTGCTGGGGGGTGGGCGGTGCTTTGCTCATGCCGGGCTCCCGTGGCTTGTCCCTTCGGTCCATAACGTACAAAAAAGGTCCAGCTTTGATCAAGGGCGTTGCGACGCGGCCGGGCGCCCGGGCGGGATTCCGGAACTTCCACAGTTCAGGGTTGGGCGCGCCGGCGCCGGCCGGCGGGTCCCGGGGGGGACGGGCTGCGGCGGCCCGCTGCCCGGGCCGGGAACGCCGTGGGGCCGGGCGATTTCCCGCACTCTGGCGCCCGCCCGCTCCAGATTTGTGGAAAGCTGCCGACACTCCAGGGGAGGCACTCCCGGCGGGCCCGAACTCCGCCCGGAGCCCCCGTCCGCGGTGGGGGGACCAAAACTGTCATGGGACTTGCTCACTTCGGAATTTGCCGGACTCCGGCGGTCAAAGCGGGCAAAAATGCAGCCGCCGGGTCGGGAACCCGGCAAGGCCTGCCGCCCGTACCCGGGATCCGGCGGGAGAGGAGAAAGGAGCGGAAGGATGGCTTCCACCACCACCATCAGCGGCGTGGCCTCCGGCATCGACTGGCAGGCCACGGTGGACGCGCTGATGGAAGTCGAGCAGCGCAAGGTCACCCTGCTGGAGAGGCGGCAGACGGAGCAGCAGAACAAGCTCAACGCCTGGCGCAACCTCAACACGCGCCTGCTCTCGCTCAAGACCTCGATGGACAGCCTGGAAGAGGCCAACTCCTTCCTGAAATACTCGACCACCAGCAGCGACTCGGCCCAGGTCTCGGCCAGCGCCGATTCCAGCGCCCAGCCCGGCAACTACTCCATCCTGGTGGAGCGGCTGGCCGGCACCGCCCGGCTGGTGCACCAGGGCTGGGCCGACGCCAACACCACGGCGCTCAACTCCAGCGGCGCCGATCAGGTCTTCGCCTACAGCTACGGCACGGGGGACGATCAGGTGGACGTCGCCCTGAACGTGCCCGACGGCGCCACCCTGCAGGACCTGCGCGACCTGATCAACCAGGACGCCAGCAATCCGGGCGTGCGGGCCACGCTGCTCAACGACGGGTCCGGCAGCGCCACGGCCTGGCACCTGGTGCTCACCGGGGAGGACACGGGCGCCGACGCCCAGCTGGTGATCGACGACGCGCTCACCACCCTGGGGGACGGCACCACCTTCGACAGCACGGCCCTGGCCGAGAACCGCGCCGCCCAGAACGCCCAGTTCCGCGTGGACGGCTATCCGGTCAGCGGTTGGCTGGAGTCCGCCGACAACGTGGTGGAGGACGTCATCGACGGCGTCACCCTGACCCTCAAGACCGACACGGGCGGCGAGGAGCTGCAAGTCACCGTGAGTCGCGACGACAGCGCCGTGGTGGCCGGCATCCAGTCCTTCGTCAGCGCCTACAACGCCATCGTCGGGCAGATCAACAGCTACACGAGCTACGATTCCGAGGGCCAGACCATGGGCGTGCTGCTGGGGGACGGCGGCGTCAACCAGCTGGAGCGCGAGCTGAGCAACTCGGTCACGCGGCCCATCGTGGGCATCAGCGCGGCCAATGCCTATCAGACCCTGGCCCAGGTGGGCATCAAGACCGGCACGGGCGGCCTGCTCAGCGTGGACAGCGAGAAGCTGCAGGCGGCCCTGGAGGCGCATCCGGAGGATGTGGGCACGCTCTTCACCTTCACCAGCCGCACCAGCGATCCCACCCTCTCCTTCTTCACCCGCACGGCGCTGGTGCCGGCCGGGGAGGTGGAGGTGAACGCCACCTGGGACACCGACGGCAGCCTGCTCTCCGCCACCCTGGGCGGCGCGGCGGCCACGGTGAACGGCAACCTGATCACCGCCGCTGAGGACAGCGACTGGGCCGGCCTGCGGATCCTCTTCCGCGATCCCGGCAGCGGAGCCGGCACGCGCAGCGCCAGCATCAGCCTGTCTCACGGCATCGGCGCGGCGCTGACCCGCAGCCTCACCCGGCTGACCGACAGCACCAACGGCCTGGTGCAGTACCAGACCACGCGCTTCGAGGACTCGGTGAAGAACCTCGACGACGCCATCGCGGACATGGAGGACCGGCTGGTGATCACGCGCCAGATGCTGGAATCCCAGTACCTGAGCATGGAGAGCACCATCTCCAGTCTGCAGAACCAGTCCAGCGCCCTGTCCAGTCTGTTCAACAACAACAGCTCCAGCTGATCCAGCGAAAGGACCCGGCATGAGCCAGGATCTGCGCCTCCGCCAGTACAACGAGACCCAGGTGCGCACGGCCGACCGCGGCCGCCTGCTGCTGATGGTCTATGACGCCGCCATCGGCAGCGTGCGGGACTGCCAGCGCCTGATGCGCCTGGGCGAGTTTCCGGCCAAGGGGGTCCAGATGGACCGCGCCATCCGCGCGGTGGGTGAGCTTAGGTCCTCGCTGGACATGAATCGCGGCCAGGACATCGCCCGCAGCCTGGACCGGCTCTACGACTTCATGCTGCACCGCATGCGCGAGGCCAACCTGAGCAACGACGCCGAGCACCTGGAGGTGGTGGGGCGCATCCTGGAGGACCTGCGGGCCACCTGGTCCCAGGTGATCCAGCGCCAGGAGGGCGAGAACCCCGTGGACGGCGTGCGCGCCAGCGTGAGGGTCTAGTCCATGCGCACGGAACAGGCGGGCCAGGCCCTGCTGCTGAAGGCCTACCAGCAGGAGATCGCCCAGCGGCACGTGCAGGGCGCCGAACGACCCGTGCCGGCGGAGGAGAATTCCGCGGCTCCCGAAGCTGATGAGGCGCCCCGCGCCCCGCGGGAGTTGAGCAAGGGTCGACTTCTTGATATCTATGGTTGAGACCGGCCCCGCCCCCAGGCGGACGGTCCCCAGTGGGGAGGTGCAGATGGAAATCCAATCCGGTTCCTTGTCACAGGTCGGCCAGGCCCTGCGCCGGGCGGCCATCGAGACGCGCTACCAGACCACGCGCCAGCTGGAGCAGGCGGGCGGTGCGGCGGCCCAGGAGGATCGGCTGGAGATCAGCAGCAGCGGGCTGGAACTCTCCCGCCTGCGCAGCAGCCTGCAGACCCAGGCCGCCCAGCTGCCCGAGATCCGGGAGGAGCGTGTGGCCCTCGCGCGGCAGCGGGTGGCGGCTGGATTTTATGACCGGGAGGAGATCGTGGCCCAGATCAGCGACCGCATGATGGAAGACAGCTCGCTGGGCGAGACGGCTGCAACCGGCAACGGGACCGTCCCGGCCGCTCCCTATCGGGACGAACTGATGCGTGAAGTGGAGACCAAGATCCACTCGGGATTCTATACTGACAATGATGTGATGAGCTTCGTTGCTGATCGATTGATGGACATATATCAAATCAAACCCCAGGACGAGGCCTGATCCTGCCGCATTGTTCGGCTCGTCTGCATTTCCCGGGAATTTCGTTTGTCTCTTAGCCGTTCATCTGTTATCGTTCGCCCGTTCCGGCTTCCAAACGCCGAGTGCCCAGACCTGAAACGAACATCGCGAGGACAGCGGCGGTCTCTGACCGCCATCAGGATATCTGCCTGGACCTGCGTGCAGGTCAAATCCCAATAGCAAAGCCATGCACGATTTCGGTCGTGGGTGGTGAGTACGGGAGGCTGGGCCGCCGCAGGGCGGCCCTCTTTATTTTCAGGATACACATGCCCCGGGTCGGGGTCGGGCTTCCCAAAGCCGCGGCGCCCGTCTCCCCGCGCTCCCCAGTTGGCTCGGGGCGGGTCGATCACTACCTTTTCACCAGCAGCCTGTCGGGCTGGGGCCTTCGACGGGATTCGCGTCCAGGTCGAGACCGGTTTTTTGGAGATTTCGCAGCGCATACAGGCGGTATGGGCAAGAAAGCTCCGAAAAATCCGGGCCGGACTGGGCGATGAAGACCGCGAAGTGGCCAAGCCCGACAGGTTGCTAGTCGAGGAGGTGTCCCGTGATCGAAGTCACCGTCAGCGAGGTGACCTTCAGTCCCAGTCAGGGTGGCTACGTGGTGATCCTTCGGCAGAAGGACTCCGAGCGCTGGCTGCCCATCTTCATCGGTCCCGGCGAAGCCCAGTCCATCGCCATCAACCTCCGGGGCGCCCAGCTGCAGCGCCCCATGACCTTCGACCTGGTCGCCGGCATGCTGCGGGCCCTGGATGGCCACGTGCGCACCGTGCAGATCAGCCGCCTGCACGAGAGCACGTTCTACGCCGACATCCTGCTGGAGCGTCCCGACGGCCAGATCCTGCGCCTGGATGCCCGCCCCTCGGACGCCATTCCCCTGGCTCTGCGCCTGGGTCTGCCCGTCTGGGTGAAGCAGGAAGTGATGGATGCCGCCGGCCAGGAAGGCTACCCGCAGATGGTGCCCCTGGAGGAGCGGATCCTGCAGTTGGAGGGGGAACTGGAGGAGGCCGTTGTGCGGGAGGATTTCGAGGCGGCCGCCCGCCTGCGGGATCAGATCCGCTACTACCGGCGCCTTGTCCAGCCGGAAGACGAGGAGGAACCGCGCCCATGAGTACCGCCCCCGCCCTGTCCCAGCAGCTGATGGAGCACCTGCCCGTGCCGATCTTCCTGGAGAACGGCGCCGGCCCGCAGCCGCAGAACCGCCTGGCCCGCCAACTGGTGGAGGTTGCCGGCGGGGTGCCCGCCGCCGTGTTGGAGGGGGCCTGGGAGTTGCAGACCGAACAGGGGCGGCTGCTCCTGCCCGGCCTGAAGGGCGAGGAACGCCGGCGGGCCGAGCAGTACCAGAGCTTCGGCCGCTACACGGGCGGCATCGTCCACAACCTCAACAACCCGCTCAACGCGCTCTCGGGCATGATCCAGCTGATGATGTTCCGCAACTCGGACCTGCCCGAGCTGGAGCGCCTGGACCGCCAGACGGAGGAGTTGGCCAACCAGATCCGCTATCTGGGGGACCGCTACCGCCGCCTGCAGGAGTACGAACGCGGCGCGCCACTGACCTGGGAACTGGTGATCAGCGAGGAGCTGCGCTTCTTCCGGGCGGATTCCGTGCTCAAACACCGCTGCCAGCTGGAGCTGGAGGTGGCCGCCGACGTCGCCTGCCCGCTGTCCTTCCGGGACGCCAGCTGGCTGCTGGACCGCATGCTCGAGGCCATCCTGCTGTTGGTGCCCGGCGAGGGCATGTATCCACTCCGCCTTGACCTGCTGGACGGCTGGCCGCAGCTGCGGCTCTCCGAGCCCAACCTGAACCTGCAGGACGAGGCCCTGGGCCTAGTGCGCCATCCGCTGATGGTGGACCTGCTGCACCCGCTGGGCCTGAGTCTGCGCTGGCGCGTCGGGTCCGCCACGGCGGAACTGGCGGTGACTCCGATCCAAGCCTAAAGGAACGCATGGACAAGCACGATCAGCTGATCTTCACCCTGGTGCTGCAGTACCAGCAGGTGGCCATGATGGCGCTGGGCAAGCTGGCCCGGCCGGGGGAAGGCATGCGCCGGGACCTGCAGGAGGCCTCCTACTGCATCGACCTGCTGGAGGCCCTGGAGGTCAAGCTCAAGGACCGGCTGCCCGAGGAGCTGGCCCGCCTGCTGAACCACACCCTGACGGACCTGCGCCTGAACTTCGTGGACGAGAGCCGCAAGCCGGGCGAGGCTCCGGCCGCCCCCGCCGATTCCGGGGCCGGCGCATGAGCCGCCTGATGATCTCCATCTCCGGGATCCGCGGCGTGGTGGGCGAGGGCCTGAGCCCCGAACTGGTGGCCCGCTATGCCGCCGCGTTCGGCGAGTACTGCGGCGGCGGCCCGGTGGTGCTGGGCCGTGACACACGCCCCAGCGGGCCGCTCATGCGCCACGCCGTGATCGCCGGCCTCTGCGGGGCCGGCTGCCGCGTGCTGGACGTGGGTGTCGTGCCCACGCCCACGGTGGCCGTACTCGTGGAGGAGCTGGGCGCCGCCGGCGGCATCTGCATCACGGCCAGCCACAATCCGGTGGAGTGGAACGCTCTCAAGTTCTTCCACCACGACGGACTCTTCCTGGACCCGGAACAGAGCCGCCAGCACCTGGCCCTGGCCGAGCGCGGCCCGGCCCTGGTCCGCTGGGACAAGCTGGGCGGCGTGGAGTGCCTGCCCCAGGCCCCCGAGGCGCACGTGCGGCGCATCAAGGCCCTGGGCCTGCTGGACGTGCCCGCCCTGCGCAAGCGCGGCTTCCGCGTGGCCGTGGACTGCGTCAACGGCGCGGGCCGGACCATGGTCCCCCACCTGCTGCAGGAGCTGGGCTGCGAGGTGGTCAAGCTGGGCGTGGAGGACACGGGGCTGTTCAGCCGCGGGCCCGAGCCCACCCCCGAGAATCTCGCCGCCCTCTGCGAGACCATGCGCGGCGGCTCCTTCGACGTGGGTTTCGCGCTGGATCCGGACGCCGACCGCCTGGCCCTGGTGGACGCCGCCGGCGTGCCGCTGGGGGAGGAACTCACCCTGGCCCTGGTGGCCCGCCACGTGCTGGGGCACCAGCCCTCGCCGCTGGTGGCCAACGTCTCCTCCAGCCAACTGCTGGACGACGTGGCCCGCGAGGCCGGCGTGGACCTGCACCGCACGCGGGTGGGGGAGATCAACGTCAGCGTGCGCATGCGCGAACTGGGCTCGGCCATCGGCGGCGAAGGCAACGGCGGCGTGATCCTGAGGGACCTCCACCTGGGCCGCGACGCGCCCGTGGGCATCGCCCTGCTGCTCCAGTACCTGCTGGAGAGCGGCCGGAGCCTGCGCGAGCTGCGGGACGAGCTGCCCGTCTACGCCATGCTCAAGGAGAAGATCGAGCTGGGGGAGATGGACCCCGTCCGCGCCTTGGAGCGCGTGCGCGACGCCCTGCCCGGCGCCACGCTGGACGAGACCGACGGCCTCAAGTTCCTGCTGGAGCAGGACGGCGGCCCGGCCTGGGTGCAGGTGCGCGCCTCCAACACGGAGCCCATCCTGCGCGTGTTCGCCGAGGCAGTCAGCCCGGCGGCGGCCCGCGGCCTGGTGGAGCGGTTGAGCGCCTCGCTGCGGGGCTAGGCCGGATTGCGCTTCGTGTCCGGTTGAAAGGAGTCGAGCCGGTGCAAATCGCGGTGGTCACGGGCGAAGTCGTCAGCACGGAGAAGCAGCCCGAGTTCAAGGGCTACAAGCTGCTGCTGGTGCGTGCCCTGGACCTCGAGGGGCGGCCCCGGGGTGGCGAGAGCATCGCCATCGACACGGTGAGCGCCGGCCTCGGCGACACGGTGCTGGTGAACAAGGAGGGCGGCTGCGCCCGCCTGGTGCTGAAGAACGACCGGATCCCCGTCCAGGCCCTGATCCTGGGTGTGGTGGACGGTTTTCACGTGGAAGGATGAGGCCGTGAACGGCGATCTCGTGGACCGCATCGTCAAGGAAGTGCTGGCCCAGCGCGAGGAGCGCGGCGGCCGGCCGGGCCGGAATCCGGTGGAGGAAGCGCCGCGCGCCGTGAGCGGACACGGGACGCACCACCCGCCTGCCGCCCCCGCGGCCTACAATCCGGACCGCGCCATGGCCTGCGGCGCCGACCGCGTCAGCTGCACGCTGGGTCTGCTGGACCGGGTGCGCGGCGAGATCGCGCGGATGATCGACCACACCCTGCTCAAGCCCGACGCCCAGCGCGCGGACGTGGAGCGCCTCTGCCGCGAGGCCCGCGAGAACCGCTTCGCCAGCGTCTGCGTCAACCCCTGCTGGGTGCCGCTCTGCGCGCGCCTGCTCGAGGGCTCCACGGTCAAGGTCTGCACGGTGATCGGCTTCCCGCTGGGGGCCACCACCAGCCGGGCCAAGGCCTCCGAGACGCGCCAGGCCGTGCGCGACGGCGCCCAGGAAGTGGACATGGTGCTCAACGTGGGCCTGGCCAAGGACGGCGAGTGGCGCCAGGTGGAGGATGACGTGCGCGGCGTGGTGGAGGCCGCGGGCAAGCGCGTCCTCTCCAAGGTGATCCTCGAGACCTGCCTGCTGACGGACGAGCAGATCGTCAAAGCCTGCCTGGCCTGCCGGGCGGCGGGCGCGGATTTCGTCAAGACCTCCACGGGCTTCAGCTCGGGCGGCGCGACGGCCGAGCACGTGGCCCTGATGCGCCGCGTGGTGGGCGCGGGCATGGGGGTCAAGGCCTCCGGCGGCGTGCGCACCTTGAACGACGCCGTGCAGCTCATCGAGTCCGGCGCCGACCGGCTGGGCGCCAGCGCCAGCGTGGCCATCGTGGGCGGCAAGCCAACCGCTGGCGGCGGCTACTGAGTTCGTTCACCCAGGAAGGCGAAGCCTTCATCCCTTCCCCCGCGCCCCAGCGGGGGAAGGCGCCGCGCAGCGGCGGGGGATGGGGGCCTGAACGTCCAGTCATCAGGCGGCGCGTGACGCGCCGTTTGTTTTTCCACCTTTCTTTGGCCGGGTCCAAAGAAAGGTGGAGCCAAAGAAAGCCCCTTTTGGGCGGCCGTAACTAGGCGGCCTCCCGGCCGCCGTCGGACAGACGGCCGACCCGAGTCGTATCGTGAGCCAAACAGGTGGTTCAGCCTTCGGCTTCACCTGAGCGGGCGGAGCAATGTTCGGTTTCACCCGATCACCCGAACGTCCGGTCGGCGCTGGCATCTCAGCTGTGCCGACCGGTCCCGACGATGCAATTGGAACAAGGAAGCCATGACTCCCTACGAGATCATCCAAAAGAAGCAGCGGGGCGAGGCCAACACGGCCGAGGAGATTCGCTTCATGGTGGCGGGCGCGCTGGACGGGCGCGTGATGGAGGCCCAGCTCTCCAGTTGGTTCATGGCCATCTACTTCCGCGACATGAACCCGGAGGAGACCTGGATCCTCACCCAGGCCATGCGCACGTCGGGCGAAGTGCTGGACTTCAGCGCGCTGCCGGGCCGCAAGGTGGACAAGCACTCGACGGGCGGCGTGGGCGACAAAATCACCTTCATCCTGGCGCCGCTGCTGGCGGCCGTGGGCCTCTTGGTGCCGAGCATCACGGGCCGGGGCCTGGGCCACACCGGCGGGACGCTGGACAAGCTGGAGAGCCTGCCCGGGCTGAAGACGCGGCTGGACCAGGCGGAAATGAGCCGCGTGCTGCAGGCCGCCGGCCATGCGCTGGTGGGCCAGACGGAGAACCTCGTCCCCGCGGACCGGCTCTTCTACGCCCTGCGCGACGTCACGGCCACGGTGGAGTCCGCCCCGCTGATCTGCTCGTCCATCCTTTCCAAGAAACTGGCCGAGGGCGTGGACGCGCTGGTGCTGGACGTCAAGCATGGCCACGGCGCCATTTTCCAGCAGCAGGACCAGGCCGAGGAGCTGGCCCGCCGGCTGGTGGCCACCTGCACGCGCGGCGGCCTGCCCGTGGGCGCCGTGCTCAGCGACATGAACGCGCCTCTTGGCCGGCAGATCGGCAACTGGAACGAGCTGCTGGAATCCGACGAGTGCCTGCAGGGCTTCGGCAGCCCGGACCTCGTGGAACTGACCCTGGCCCTGGGCACGGCGGCCCTGGTGCTGCTCGAACCAGGTCTGGCGCCCGTTGGGGCCCTGCGCCGGCTCAAGGCCGCCCTGGCCGACGGCAGCGCGCGGGAGTGCTACCTGCGGATGATCGAGGCCCAGGGCGGTTCGCGCGAATGGTTCCTGGCCCCGCACCACGCTCCCCGTCCGGCCCAGGGCCGCACGATCACGGCCGCGCGGGCGGGCTGGGTGGCGGACATCCAGTCCCGCGAGCTGGGGCTGGTGGGCATCCAGCTGGGGGCCGGCCGCGCCCGCAAGGAAGACGGCATCGACCACTTCGCCGGCCTGACCCTGCATGTCCAGACGGGCGAATCCGTCCGGGCGGGCCAGGCTCTGTGTGACATCTACGCCGGCCCGGGCATCGATCTGGAGGCCCTGCTGGAGCGCACGCGCGCCGCTTTCGTACTGGCGGAGACCCGGCCGGAGCGCCCGGCGCCCATCCACACCGACGCCCGGGGCCTGGGCTGGAGCAGCCGGGTGAGCGCCACCCAGGGCCTGCCCTTCAGCGCCGCCCAGTGGCAGGAGCTGATCCGGGCCGAGGGGCTGGGGCTGCACGAGCATCCCCTCTCGCCGTCCCGCCTGGGTTGAGGAGCCGGTCATGAGCCGCCCAGGGACCGCCGCCCGCCTCCTCCTGCGCCGCGCCTTGGGCCTGCCACTGCTCGCCCTGTTGGGGGGCTGCGACGAGGAGCCCATCCGGGTGGAGGACCAGCTCTGGCTGGTGGAGCAGCAGAGCCAGTCCCTGATCTCCCTCGCGTTGGCGGAGCCCGACTGCCAGACCCGCGGCTATCTGACGGAGCAGCTGGGGCCCATCGCGCTGGACGGCGAGGAGCGCCTGCTGGCCGTGGACGTGCTCCAGCGCAGGCTGGTGGAGGTGCAACCCTCCGACGGCCGGATCACCCGGCTCATCGACCTGCCGATGATCACCAACCCCCTGGCCCTCACCGTCACTCCGGGCAACCGCGTCTACCTGCTGGACGAGGGCACGCGCGTCGTGCGCGTGGACCCGGAGGACGGCAGCTGGTCCCAGACCTGGACCCTGCAGCCCGAGGGCGGCTGGAGCGGGCTGGCCTGGCTGCCCGAGGCCGTGGAGACCGCCAACGGCGAGCTGCTGCCCGCGGGCACGCTGCTGGCCTGGCGCCGGCAGGGCCAGCAGGGCGTGCTGGCCTGGCTGGAGCTGGAGGAGGGGCTGGCCCTGGCCCACGAACTGTTCGGCACGCCCGAGCTGGCGGGCTTGGACACCAGCGCCGGGCGCGCGCGGATCTACGGCCTGAGTCCCACGGGCGAGATCTATCTGCTGCACGCGGACCTGCGCGAAGCCCAGTGGATCCAGCAGGTGCCCTGCACGCCGCTGGAGGTCGTGGACATCGCCATCCCCTGAGCGGCCGGGCCGCCCGCCCGCCGCGTTTTCTTTCCAGCGGAGGAATGGATGAACGGATTCCTGCGCCTGCTGGCTTGCGGCTGGCTCGTCAGCCGGGCCGTCGCCGTGCAGTGGGGCGCCGACCTCTCCAGCCTGCCGCGCCTGCAGGCGGCGGGGGCCGTCTGGACCCGGGACGGCGCGGCGGTGGATCCCCTGGACGCCATGGCCGACCAGGGCTGGGGTCTGCTGCGCCTGCGGCTCTGGCACACGCCCCAGGAGCCTTGGCAGGGCCTGGATTCCACCCTGGCCCTGGCCCGGCGCGGGCGCGCGGCGGGGCTGGACCTGCTGCTGGATTTCCACTACAGCGACACGTGGGCCGATCCCGGCCACCAGGAACCGCCCGCCGCCTGGCAGGGTCTGGCGCTGCCCGCCCTGCGGGACAGCGTGCGCGGCTACACGCGCCGCGTGCTGGAGCGCTTCGCCGCGGCGGACTGCGCCCCGGGCTGGGTGCAGCTGGGCAACGAGATCGACGGCGGCCTGCTCTGGCCTGTCGGCCGCGTGGACGGCGCCTGGGACACGCCCACCCAGTGGAGCGCGCTGCGCGGCCTACTGCAGGCCGCCTCCCAGGGCGTCGACGAGGCCTTCCCGGGCGCCGCTGCGCCGCCGGGCCGGCTGCTCCATCTAGCCAACAGCGGCTGGGAGGCGGGCTGCCGGCGCTGGTTGGACAGCATGTCCACAACCGACGGTCCAGACTTCGAAGGTATTGCGCTGAGCTACTATCCCTGGTGGCACGGCCCGCCCGAACAGCTGCAGCTTACGTTGAACAGCCTGGCTCAGCGCTATGGCCGCGACCTGTTCATCGTCGAGACGGCCTATCCTTTCACCCTGGGCTGGGACGACGACACCCACAACCTGGTGGGGATGGAGAACCAGCTTGTGCCGGGCTTCCCCGCCACGCCGGCGGGCCAGCGGGCCTTCCTGGCCATGCTGCGGGAGCGGCTGGCCGCCGTGCCCGACGGGTTGGGCCACGCCCTGCTGGGCTGGGAGCCCGCCTGGATCGCCGCCCCCGGCGCAGGCAGCGCCGTGGAGAACCTGGCCTGGTTTGATTTTGGCGGCCAGGCCTTGCCCGCCCTGGGCCTGCCCGCCCAGCTGGATCCGGGTGTGCCACGGCTGGAGATCCGGCCGCTGGGTTCGGCCCGCTTGCGGCTGGACTGGGAGCCCGTGCCCGGCGTGGACCACTTCCTGCTGGAGGCGGCCGCGGCTCCGCAGGGCCCCTGGAGCCCGACGGACAGCCTGGGCTGCTGTGGTTGGGAGTCGCCCCCGCTGGAAGGGACGGGCTTCCTGCGGCTGCGCAGCCTGGCGCCAACGCCCTGAGGGTGGTCGCTGGAAAAGGAAGAGCCGGGCGTGCCCGGCTCTTGGATGGATTGGGGTGAAGGAGGGCGCGAATCCGACGACGATCGTGGCGGACCAGGGACCATCGTCACTCCCGCCACGCCAGGCTCAACACCAGGGGCCAGCTCAGCAGGAGATACATGGCGGCCACGGCCAGCCACCACAGGAAGGTGTCCTCCCAACGGATGGCGACGGCGAACAGTCCCCAGTGCGTCAGCAGCAGAGCCGCGCTGATCAGCAGGATCAGCCCGGGCGGCTCGCCGGCCAGGCCCCACCAGATCAGGAAGGTCCCCGCGCCATAGAGCAGGGCGGCCACCCAGGCGCGCTGGCTGTGCCGGGCCACCCGTAGACAGACCCAGACCAGCAGCAGGGGCAGAAGGAGTTCGAGCAAGTCCGGTTTCCCTCCTCCCGGGGTGCGCACACCGCTTCAGCCCGTCTAGAGTTCCTCCTCGCACAGGCTCTTGCGCCAGTCGCGATTCATGAGCGCGATGTTGGTGATCTTGATCTCCTTGGGGCAGGCGGCCTCGCACTCGTAGAGGTTGGTGCAGTTGCCGAAGCCCTCGGCATCCATGGCCTCCACCATCGCCCGCACCCGGCGCATGCGCTCCGGCTGGCCCTGGGGCAGGTGCGCGTACTGGCTCACCTTTGCGCTGACGAAGAGCATGGCGCTGGCGTTCTTGCAACTGGCCACGCAGGCCCCGCAGCCGATGCAGGCCGCCGCGTCCATGGCCGCCTCGGCGTCCGCGCGCCGGATGGGCAGGGCGTTGGCGTCCTGGGGCGCGCTGGTGTTGACGCTGACGTAGCCGCCGGCCTGCAACACGCGGTCGAAGGCCGAGCGGTCGACGATCAGGTCCCGCAGCACGGGGAAGGCCCGGGCCCGCCAGGGCTCGATGACGATCACGTCGCCGTCCTTGAACTCGCGCATGTGCAGCTGGCAGGCCGTGGTGCCCGCCCAGGGGCCGTGGGCCTGGCCGTTGATCATCAGCGAGCAGGTGCCGCAGATCCCTTCCCGGCAGTCGTGGTCGAAGGCCACGGGCTCCTTGCCCGCGCGCTCCAGCGACTCGTTGACCACGTCCAGCATCTCCAGGAAGGACATGTGCGAACTGATCTCGGGCGTCTCGAGGCTCTCGATCCGTCCCTTGGCCTCCTTCGAGGCCTGGCGCCAGACTTTGAGGGTGAGTTTCACTTGTAGCTCCTCTGGCTGGGGAGGCAGTGCTCGAAGGCCAGCTCCTCCTTGTGCAGCGCGGGGCTCTGCCCCTCGCCCTTCCATTCCCAGACCGCCGCGTGGGCGAATTTCTCGTCGTCGCGCAGGGCCTCGCCCTCCTCGGTCTGGCTCTCCTCGCGGAAGTGCCCGCCGCAGGATTCGCGCCGCTCCAGGGCGTCGCGCACCATCAGCTCGCCGTGCTCCAAAAAGTCCGCCACGCGCCCGGCCTTCTCCAGGCTCTGGTTGAGGCTGGGGGCCGAGCCGGGGACGCGCACGTCCTTCCAGAACTCGGCGCGCAGTTTGGGGATCTCCTCCAGCGCCTGGGTCAACCCCGCCTCCGTGCGGCCCATGCCGCACTTGTCCCACATGATGCGGCCCAGCGCCTTGTGGAAGTCGTCCACTGTCCGCTTGCCCTGGATGGACAGCAGCTGCCCGATGCGCTCCGTCACCGCGCGCTCGGCGTCGCGGCAGGCGGGGTGGTTCTCGTCCGCCGCAGGCAGGCTGCGCACCGTGCCCAAGTAGTGCCCGATGGAGGGCGGGATGACGTAGTAGCCGTCCGCCAGCCCCTGCATCAGCGCGCTGGCGCCCAGGCGGTTGGCGCCGTGGTCGCTGAAGTTGGCCTCGCCGGCGACGAACAGGCCCGGGATGGTGCTCTCCAGGTTGTAGTCCACCCACAGCCCGCCCATGGTGTAGTGCACGGCGGGGAAGATGCGCATGGGCACCGTGTAGGGATCCTCGCCCGTGATCTTCTCATACATCTGGAAGAGGTTGCCGTAGCGCTCCTCGATGATCTTGCGGCCCAGGCGTTTGATCGAGTCCTCGAAGTCCAGGTAGACGCCCAGCCCGAACTCGCCCACGCCGCGTTGTTCGTCGCAGACCTGCTTGGCCGCGCGGCTGGCCACGTCCCGGGGCACCAGGTTGCCGAAGGCCGGATAGCGGCGCTCCAGGTAGTAGTCGCGCTCTTCCTCGGGGATGCTCCCCGGCGCGCGCTTGTCCCCCACGGCCTTGGGAACCCAGATCCGCCCGTCGTTGCGCAGCGATTCGCTCATGAGCGTGAGCTTGCTCTGGTAGTCGCCCGCCACGGGGATGCAGGTGGGGTGGATCTGCGTGAAGCAGGGGTTGGCGAAACCCGCGCCGCGCTTCCAGGCGCGGAAGGCGGCCGTCACGTTGCAGCCCATGGCGTTGGTGGAGAGGAAGAACACGTTGCCGTAGCCGCCCGTGGCCAGCACCACGGCGTCGGCCAGCACGCAGCGGACCTGGCCCGTCACCATGTCGCGTGTCACAATGCCCCGCGCCCGGCCGTCGATGACGATCAGGTCGAGCATCTCCGTGCGCGTGTACTGCTTGACCGTGCCCGCGCCCACCTGGCGCATCAGCGCGCTGTAGGCGCCCAGCAGCAGCTGCTGGCCCGTCTGGCCGCGGGCGTAGAAGGTGCGGCTGACCTGGGCGCCGCCGAAGGAGCGGTTGTCCAGCAGGCCGCCGTAGTCCCGGGCGAAGGGCACGCCCTGGGCCACGCACTGGTCGATGATGTCGTTGGAGACCTGGGCCAGCCGGTAGACGTTGGCCTCGCGGGCCCGGTAGTCGCCGCCCTTCACCGTGTCGTAGAACAGGCGGTGGATGCTGTCGCCGTCGCCCATGTAGTTCTTGGCGGCGTTGATCCCGCCTTGGGCGGCGATGGAGTGCGCGCGGCGGGTGGAATCCTGGTAGCAGAACACGCTCACGCGGTAGCCCAATTCGCCCAGGCTGGCCGCGGCCGCGCCGCCCGCCAACCCGCTGCCCACCACCAGCACGTGATACTTCCGCCGGTTGGCGGGGTTGACCAGCTTGTTCTCGAAACTCCGGGTGTCCCACTTCTTCTCGATGGGCCCGGCGGGGATTTTCGCGTCCAATTGCATCGGTCTTCCTTTCCTCTTCCGCTCAGCGCACGCAGCCCGTCAGCACGGACAGCACCAGGGCGCAGTTGCCGCCGCAGATCAGCAGGGCGTAGGCCACGCCCACCTTCTCCACCGCCGGCGTGTAGTGCCGGTTGTTCCAGCCCAGCGTCTGGAACGCGCTCTGGAAGGCATGGGTGAGGTGGAAGAAGAGCAGGATCTGGGCCAGCAGGTAGAAGCCGGCGATGGCCGGGTCCTGGAAGCTGGCCACCACGTTGGCGTAGACGTCCGGTCCGCCGGCGGTCATGTGGTGGACGGGGCCGGTCACCCGCGCCGTCAGGTGCAGGATGTGGTAGACCAGGAAGGCGCCCACGGTCAGGCCGCTCCAGATCATCGTGCGCGCGGCCAGGCTGGCCTTGTGCGTGTCCTCGCGGTGGTAGGCCACGGGGCGCGCGGCGCGGTTCTCCAGGGTCAGCAGCACGCTGGTGACCATGTGCACGCCGAAGAGCACCAGCAGGCCCAGGCGCGCGGCCCAGACCAGGGCGGGCTTGGAGTGCAGCAGGTGGGCGTAGTGGTTGAGCGCCTCCGGCCCGGCGAAGAGCTGGAGATTCCCCAGCAGGTGCCCGAGCAGGAAGACCAGCAACAGCAGGCCGCTGCCCGCCATCACCAGTTTTTTCCCGATGGAGTTTCCGAACAACAACTGGAGCAGGCTCATGCGGTGGCCTCCCTGGCTGGATGGATGCTGGACTCCGGCTGCTGGTGGCTGCCGGAAGGGCTCCCCGCGGCCGGCAGTGGACCGGCGGAGCCTGACAAATGCTTGACAGTTGAAGGTAGGCAACTCCATCCAAAGAGTGAACCAATTCCCCGCCGGGTGGACGGCGGAATTGTCCCAGCCCCGCCCCAGCTTTGCTCCGTTCCAGGTCCGGCCACGGCGGGAAAATTCTCGGCCAAGAGACGCCTGTCCATCATCGGGATTGAAAATTGTCAGAACGGGATGAGGATCTGCGCTTGCGGCACGGCCACTACATGTGGTATCATGGGGTCGCCTAACGGGGCACATCTGGTGGTCAGGCCCATGACTGACAAGGCCAAGGACCCAGGTCCTGGCGCGCACTTGCAGCGCCGCCCCGGTCGCTGATGCACAACCCCACAACCCTTGCGCGAACCGGCCCGATGGGGGGCGCGCGGGCTCTGTCCGGTCGGTGCGGGGAAGATCCCGTCGGCGACAAACCGACACCACTGTTTTCAAGCACGCGAGGCCCGCATGAACCCCATGTTCTCTCATCAGGGCAAACTCAGAAGCTGCATCGGCGAGCGCGGAGTGCGCGACTACGAGGCCGTCTGGAAGCATCTGGGGCAGCTTCGTGACACGGGCGCCCTGTCCGAGCACGAGGACTACCTGGGAGGGAACGAGCTGGCCCGCACCATCTATGCGGGCAAGTACTACGTCAAGGACCTGGAAAACCAGCCCGTGGAGTTTCGGCCCGAGGACGTCTTCCAGCGCGTGGCGGCCTTCATCGGAGCCGCGGAGGCGGACCGGCCCTCCATGCAGGACTGGGGCGCGCGCTTCTACACCGAGCTCTTCGAGGGCCGCTTCATCCCCGGCGGCCGCGTGCTGGCCGGCGCGGGCGACCTCTACCGCCTGAAGACCCTGGCCAACTGCTTCGTCAGCCGCATCGACGAGGACTCCATCGAGAGCCTCTACGAGACGGCCTTCCAGTGCGCGCGCACCTACAGCTACGGCGGCGGGATCGGCGTGGACATCACGCCGCTCAGGCCGCGCAACTCGGTCGTGCACAACGCGGCGGACTGCTCCACCGGCGCCGTCTCCTTCATGGAGCTGTTCAGCCAGACCACCGGGCTCATCGGCCAGAGCGGCCGGCGCGGCGCGCTGATGCTCACCGTGGACGTCAAGCACCCCGACGTGATGGACTTCATCCGCGTGAAGAAGGACCCCAACTGGGTCACCGAGCAGATCGTGCGCCAGTGCTCGTGGAGCGGCCTCTTCAACCCCGAGCAGTTGAAGGAGGTGGGCCGCCAGGTGGCGGAGAACACCCAGGTGCGCTTTGCCAACATCTCCATCAAGGCCTCGGACGAGTTCATGTCCGCCGTGGAGGAGCAGAAAAAGTACGGCGCCACGCGGCTGCTGGCCTACCGCAAGCTGGGCCGCGAGCGCGTCCAGCACGCGCCGCAAGACGGCCGCCTGCACTACAGCGCCGGCATCCCGTCCAAGGAGATCAGCCGCTACCAGCTGGAGCACGTCTTCGAGAGCCTGGAGGCGCTGAACCTCTGGCTGCACGAGGAGACGGGCCGCACGGTCACGGCCGACGAGCTGCGCGATCCCACCCGCCGCGACGTCTTCGGCGATTACCTGGTGGCCCCGCGGCTGGCGCCCCAGGCGGACCTGCTGGAGAGCCTGGAGAAGGACGAGGAGTGGGCCCTGCGCGAGAGCGGCGACTTCCTGCTCTACTACGCCAGCCCGGTGGTGGGGGAGATCCGCCGCTTGGTCAAGGCCCGCGAGATCTGGGACCTCTTCGTGGAGGGCAACTACCGCACGGCGGAGCCCGGCCTGATCTTCTGGACCACCATGAGCCGCTTCAGCCCGAGCAACTACGTGGGCCGGCCGGTGATCAGCACCAACCCCTGCGCCGAAGTGCCCCTGGAGGACGGCGGCGCCTGCAACCTGGGCAGCCTGAACCTCTCGCGCTTCGTGCTGGAACCCTACACGGAGCGGGCCCGCGTGGACTGGGAGCAGCTCGAGCAGTCCTCCGCCGTGCTGGTTCGCTTCCTGGACAACGTGGTCACCTGGAACGAGCGCCTCAACGCCCTGCCCAAGCAGCGCACGGCCGCCAGCGAGACCCGCCGCCTCGGCCTGGGGCTGATGGGCGTGGCCGACATGCTCTTCCAGCTCGGCCTGGGTTACGACACGGACGAGGGCATCGAGCTGGTGGCCACGGTGATGAAGCGCATCACCAACGCCTCCTTCTCCGCCAGCAGCCGCCTGGCCCGGGAGAAGGGCCCCAGCCCGATCTTCAACGCCGACGACTACCTGCGCTGCCCCTTCGTGCGCGAGGCCCTGGAGGACGAGACCCGCGAGCAGATCCGCCGGGACGGCCTGCGCAACATCGCCATCACCAGCATCGCGCCCACGGGCACCATCAGCAACATCGTGCTGGGCTACCAGCACGGGCGCAAGAACTACATCGGCGTCTCCGGCGGCATCGAGCCGGTCTTCGCCTTGTATTACACGCGGCGCTCGGAGAGCCTGGACAACCAGTTCTTCAAGGTCTTCCACGCCACCGTCCAGGCCTGGATCGACCAGCACGGCCTGACCGAGGAGGCCGCGTGCGCCGAGGATCTGGAGACCCTGCTGCCGGCCTTCTTCTTCCGCACGGCCCACCGCATCAACGCGGCGCGCCGGGTGGACATCCAGGGCCGCGTGCAGCGCTACGTGGACCACAGCATCAGCAGCACCATCAACCTGCCCGAGGACGTGCACCCGGAACTGATCGGCGACATTTACCTGGACGCCTGGCGCAAGGGTCTGAAGGGCGTCACGGTCTACCGGGACGGCAGCCGCGTGCCTATCCTCTCGGTGGAGGGCAAGGAGAGCGAGTTCCAGCAGTTCTGCAAGAAGCGCTTCCGCGCCACGGACGGCGGCGGCACGCTGCGCGAGTTCGCCGGCGATGAGGTGCTGCGGCTGGGGGACGGCGTCCTGACCACGCCCTGGCACGTCTTCAAGTATTCCACCTTAAGCCTGGAAAAGGTGCTGGACGGGTCGGCCTTCCAGGAGATGGAAGCCTAAAGGACCGGAACCCGCCGCGTGGGGATAAGGAGAATTCCGCCGATGATCAGCTTCAAGGACAGTCAGCCGCAGCTCGAGGAAATCCTGGCCGAGGCCCCGCCGCTGGCTCCGCTGGCGTCCACGCCCGTCCTGCCGACCCCCGCTCCCGCCGCCCCCCAGCCGCCGCTGGTTCCGCCGGCCGCGCCCGCGCTGCCGGAAGCCGCCGCCCAGGGCGTGCTGGCCCTGCGCGGGGACGAGATCCTCGAGCGTCCGGACGTGGTGGAGGCGCGGGTCTATCGCCTGCGCTCGGGTTTCGTGCGCCACAACGTCTACATCACCCTGGGTTGGATCGAGCAGGGCGGCCAGCGCCGGCCCATCGAGATCTTCTTCAACTCCAAGGATCTCACGCGCAGCCCCGAGTACGCCATTCTCACCCGGCTGATCAGCGCGCTCTTCCGCAAGAGCACGGATCCCGCCTTCATCCTGGAGGAGCTGCGCGGCATCCACGACCCGGCGGGCGGCGTCTACAAGAACGGGCGCTACATGCTCAGCTTCTACGCCGAGGTGGCGGAGGTGATCGAGCGCTTCTTCTACGACGTGGGCATCCTGCGTCCCCAGCTGGCGGACTACGCGGGCCACCCGACTCCCGGCCACCCGGCCGAGGACACCAGCCCGGGCGCCACAGTGAGCCTGGAGGCCGCCACGGCCTTTCCCGGCGCGGAGCTGGAGTTCGGCCAGCCCGCCGGCCCCGGCCTGAGCCCGGCCGGCGGCCCAACCCGCGGCACCAGCCGCCAACAACCCGAACAGAACGCCCAGTTCAAGTTCTGTCCGGAGTGCAACCAGCGCACGCTGAAGCTGGAGAACGGCTGCGACAGCTGCCTGAGCTGCGGCTACAGCAAGTGTGACAAGTAGCCCGGGAGCTCCCAGGACCGAATCGCCCGACCTGGGGCCAGAAAAAAGCGCCCCAGCCTTGACATCCCGGCCCATGGACGCTACTCTTTGGGCCTCCGAAGCTCCAATAGCTCAATCGGTAGAGCAGCTGACTCTTAATCAGTTGGTTCGGGGTTCAAGTCCCTGTTGGAGCATTTGAGCATCAAAGGGTTCCGCCACAAACGGGACCCTTTCTTTTTGGTCGGTCCCATGCCGGTCCCATGTGCTCGCCAAAGCATGCTCTCCCATGCAATCCGGTCGGAAGTCCTGGGCCACGAGACTAACGTGACGACGGAGATCTGTGCCAGGCTGGCGCTGGACCCAGTTAGGGCAAGCTGGAGCGGGCGACGAGTGAGCCATTTCTTGTTACTCCCACCAGTCTCATGGTTGTCGTACACGCATGCATCTCGCTTTGATTTGTTCGTCAGATTTTTCAAAATCTTCACAACAACAGCACTTACCTTGCACGCGTTCACGTCAACTTCGCCAAGGGTGGGAATGCCAACATGCAACTGAATACGGACGACGCCGTTCATTACCACACGGGGCAGTTCCCCCCTGTGAAGCTTGACCTACCGGTGATTCTGCCAAGTCTGCTGCAGGCAACTGATGCACTGGCACGGTACGACCAAATGCTGAAGGGGATGCACAACAGCGAGATATTTCTGGCGCCGCTGCGCAACCAGGAAGCCGTCATCTCCTCGCGAATGGAAGGCACCATCAGCACCATGGACGAGATACTGCAACTGGACGCCGAGCTAGATCCCGAATCCACATCGGGAGAGACCCGATCGGAGGCGTTGGAGACGATCCTGTACCAGCGCACACTCAGGGCCGCTCAGCAACAAATGGCAGAAGGCTATCCACTTTCCGCAAGCCTGATCCGCAGCATGCATCAGCAGTTGCTTTCCATTGGGCGGGGTGCCGGTAAGTCGCCGGGGAAATTCAAGACCCAGCAGAACTACATCGGTGAGCGGGGCAGTGGGCGGGTGGAGTTCGTGCCGATTGCACCGGAGGTGCTGCTGGTGGGGCTGGATCAGATGTTACACGTTATGCAAGACAAACAGCGACCAATCCTGCTACGAGCGGCCCTGTGTCATCTGGAATTCGAAGCCCTGCACCCCTTCGAAGATGGCAACGGCCGGGTAGGCCGTATGTTGATAACGCTTATGCTGTGGGCCGATGGTAGCATTGCCGCGCCCCACTTCTATATCAGTCGCTACTTGGAAGATCACAAGGATGTCTACTTGCATCAAATGCGGGAGGTTTCGCGCAGCGGTCAGTGGGAGGATTGGTGCTGCTTCTTTCTGGAGGCTGTTCGCCAGCAGGCATTGCACAACCTGGAGAGTGCCGAATCAATTCGCAGCCTCTACGAAGAAATGAAACTACGCTTTCAACAGGTGCTGGCCTCGAAATTTGCCCAGCAAGCACTCGACTTTGTCTTCACTTGGCCAGTCTTCCGCAACAGCCGCTTCACTCAGCACGCAGGGATTCCTTCCGCCACAGCCTCCCGCTTCTCGCGTGTACTATTGAAAGAAGGCCTGCTGGAGACCGTGCAAGAATCAGCCGGGCAGAAGGCGGCTCTGTTACGTTTTGAACCACTCATGCGGCGAATTCGAGTGTAACACTTTAGCCAATACAGCATGTAGTTCGAGCGGATCCGCACCGGTCGTGTTCCTCCAGCCAGCCAGGATGACGACCTAGCTAGTGGCAACCACCGACGCGAGTACATTGACACCGGTTTCCGGCAGCTCGAAGTGCTCGATCCTTTGTGGATTGGTCAAATGGGGGTGGGCTGGAGCCAACAACGCCATACGTGGATGTAGCTTTGTGGCAAGATTGACAAAGTACTTCCGCGTTTTCGATGGAATTTCCTCCATCTCGTCTAATGTGATGGACTTCCAGACCCCATGTTCTCGTGCATCGAGCCATGATTCCTCCTACTGGATGCAGGACATTGCATGGACGAGAGTAGCTGTCCTCGCAGAATGCATCAAGAAAATTCTCCTTCGTGCTAGAATTCCGACCTCTGTGTTTCTCGACTAACTTGACTTCCCCGACACCTACCCCCAACATGGACCCAACGCTCCTGGAGAAGGACATCCAGGGCCCTTCCTCGACCCCCCTCAACTTGTAATCTTGGCATTGGCCGGACATCGGCCGGGCATTGGCCGGAACCAAGTTGCGGGTGCTCGTGAGAGCCCCGGCGCCTCTCCTAAGCAGGGCGTATCGACAGCTTGGTTTCGGCTCTTTTTGTATCACGGCGTGGGCACCCCAACTCGATATTGGGACCTCCCGCACGCACAGCTGCTTAGGAGTTCTCGATGACGACGCCTCGCACAATCGCCAACCGCAAAGCCGCCTGCCGGCTACTGACCCACTCCTCCGTCCGCAGGTCGAACCCGATCCACATCGCCTAGCCCAGGGCTGACACCCAACCGCCCGGATTGATCCCCGGGCCAATCAGGCGTGTCCAGCCCAGGGGCTCTCCATGCCCAAGCCATGCCCGCGCCAATCCCGCGGGCCGGGTGGTCCATGCCCATGGGCTGCCTGGGTGGACTCTGCCCACGCCTTTCACCCGTCAGCCCCGGCCGCACCCTGCGCCCGGGCCCTGATCATGCCTGCCTGGCGACCCGCGCCGGCGCTGACCCAGCGCTGGAGCGGCCATGCTGCCCACCAAACGCACCGACGCCCACACCCCCCAATCCATCTCCGACTACCAGACCCTGGCAGCCCGGGAAACGGCCCTGCCGCCCGCGCTGGGCGACTTCCTGGAACTCCTGGGCCCACGGGCCAAGGACCGCCACGGCGAGCGCCAGGCGGCCCTGTCGGCAGCCATCCGGCACCTGCAGGCCTCGCCGCCGGAACGGCAGAGCATCCAGCTCTGGCTTTTGGTCAGCTACGCCCCGGCGCTGCAGGCCTTGGCCAGGCGCTACTCCCCGCACGGGACCCCGCCGGCCGAGACCGAGAGCACGGTGGTGCTGGCGTTCCTGGAGGTGCTGCAGGGCATGTCCACCGAGCGACTGGCGGACGCCTACCTGGAGAAGCGGATAGTAGACGATGCCCGCAGGCGCCTCATGGTCCTTCTGGGAATCCGCGACTATCAGCAGGCAGAGGACATCGAATTCGTGGAGAACGACGTAGTCCAGGAAGACCGCGCCCCGGACGAACGCGTGGACGGCTACGAGGCACTGCTGGCCCAGATCAACGACATGCCCATCACCGATGCCGACCGCACCCTGCTGATCAGCCTCTACGTCTACGGCTACAACATGGCCGAGCTGGCCGACCAGTGGCAGGTCCCCCACGAAACCATCAAGAAGCGGCACCAGCGCCTTCTGGGCCGCCTGAAGAAAAATCTCTGACCCCTGTCCCCTTTGGCCTGATTTCCCGCGCCCTTGGAAGGAAACGACCAAGGAGACCCGGATGAACCAGCCCGCCGCCGCCCCCTCCAGGACCGACGCCACAACCGCCGACGAGGTCGCCGGCCGCGTCAAGGCCGCCTTCCTGCTCCTGACGCTGGAGTTCGGCGGCATCGCGGCGGAGCACAACCTCGACGCGGTCGTGACGGAGCGCATGTCGAACTCCATCGAGACGGCCCTTCGGGACTGCCTGGAACCCCTGGAAAGCCTGCGCGCCCCCAAACCCATGGTGGGCGCCAACCTCAACCTGCGCCCCTACCCCGCCATTGTCCGCCTTCTGGGCGTCATCCGCGACACGCAGTAATCCCATTCAAATTGGAGGTCCCACCATGGGCCGGTTCGATGACATGAACAGCCGCTACGATCAGCACACCCTGGAGAGTGGCCGCTTCCTCAAGTTCGAGGACGGCGACAAGCACCTGCTTGCTTTCCTGGGTGATCCCTTCATCCGCGAGGTGTACTGGGACGGCACCACCTACCACGACTGGAAGGAAGGCTGCGGCAAGGAGAAGAGCCTGAAGACCTCGATGAACGTGGCCATCATCGAGCTGGTGGACAAGGTCTACGTCTTCCGGGCGTTGAAGGTCTTCGAGAACTCGAAAACCTTCTTCAAGCAGGTGTCCAAGATGGACGTCAAATACAACATCGACACCCAGATCTTCGAGGTCGAACGCACGGGCCAGAAGGCCAAGGACACGACCTACACCATCCTGCCCGAGGCGTCCATCACCCCCGAGCTGCGTGCCCAGCTGGTGGCCCTGGAACTCTACGACCTGACCAAGAACGGCAGCGAGGACGAGAGCAAGGGCGGCGGCAGCGCCAAGCAGCCCGATCCCCCTGCCATCATCACCCAGGAGGAGGGGAACGGCATCATCGAGCGGCTCAAGGCCCTCAAGGCCTCGCTGGGTGACGCCCAGGGCGCCCAGATGATGTCCGACTTCCTGGCGCGCTTCGCGATCAAGCAGATCCGCCAGCTCCCGGCGGCCCGGCTCAAGGAAGCCCAGCAGTGGGTCACGGGCGAAGAGGAGGCCCTGCGCCACGCCAAGAACGATGGCGGCGCGGGTGCGGCAGAGGCCGACCCCTTCTCCTGATCCCGTTCCACCAGGGCCCGGTCGGCTTCTCCCTTTCGGTCGACCGGGCCCCACTTCCAACCCCAACCGAGAGCCAGCCATGCCCCAATCGGATTCCGCGCCCTGGCCGGTGCTGCCAGAGGACCTGCTCTCCCTTCCCGGCGACCCGGCGCCGCAGATCCCCCTCGTCTCGGCCGAGGAGGTCTTCGGCCCTGGCGGACTGCTGTCCCAGAAGCTGCCGGACTACCAGCCCAGGGCCAGCCAGCTCACGATGGCCCAGGAAGTGGAGCTGGCCTTGATGGAAGGCCGGGGCCTGATGGTCGAAGCGCCGACAGGCACGGGAAAAAGTCTCGCCTACTCCGTGCCCGCCATCCAGCACGCCATGGCCACTGGGCAGCGGGTGCTCATCGCCACGGCCAACATCGCCCTGCAGGAGCAGCTCACCCAGAAGGACTTGCCCTTCCTGCAGCGCGTGCTACCCGTCCCATTCCGCTTCGCCCTCCTGAAGGGTCGCGGGAACTTCCTCTGCGCCGACAAGCTCCTGGAGCAGCGCAGCATGCTCTTTGCCGGTGTCACGGGCGAGGACCAGGACGAGTTCGACCGCGTGCTCGACTGGGCGAACCGGACCAGCACGGGCGACGCCAGCGAGCTGCCCTTCAAGGTGACGCCCCGGGTCTGGCGCCACTTCGCCGTGGGCGACACGGCCGAGTGCGCCGGCTGTTCGCTCAAGTGCTACCACAAGGCCGCCGTCGAAGAGGCGGGCGACGCGCAGGTGGTGGTGTGCAACTACCACCTGCTCTTCGCCCACCTGAAGGTACAGGCCGCCACGGGCGGCATGGCCGGCGTGCTGCCGGAGTTTAACGCCCTCGTCTGCGACGAGGCCCACGAGATCCCGGACATCGGCAGCGACTTCGCCGGCGAAGAGATCGGCCGCTGGAGCTTCCGCGGCTTCAAGCGCCACCTCTCCCGGGGAGGCTACGAGGCCCTGGACCATGCAGCCGAGGGCCTCTCCAAGGCCATCAAGCTGATGGGCTTCAAGCATGCGGCCCAGGGATCCAACCGAATCAAGCTCCCCGGGCTCATCGACGAGGAGCCCATCCTGGACGCCCTGCGCCACGCTTGGCAGGAGCTGCGCGCACTGCAGGCCCAGTATGAGGCGGAGACCAAGGAGCACGCCCAACTGGAGCGTCAGAAGGAGCAGTGCCGCCAGCTGGGCCAGCGGGTGAAGGCCCTCGTCTGGCAAGAGAATCCCGAGTGGGTTTATTGGGTGGAGCGCCAGGACGGCGCCGCCGGCGAGAGCTGGAAGCTCAAGGGCAAACCGGTTTCCATCGCACCCTTCCTGCAGAGGACCCTGCTTCCCTGGGTGCCGGTGATCGCCACCAGCGCCACGCTGACCACCACGCGCGAGGACTTCACCTTCATCCGCGAGCGTATTGGCCTGGACGCCGGCACGCGCCAGGTGGTGTTGCCCAGCCCCTTCGACTTCGGCAGCGCGGCCCTCCTGGTGGTGCCGGACGGGCTCCCCGAGCCCAATGACCCCGCCCACCGCGACCGCGTGCATGATGAGCTCCACAAGGCCGTGAGGGCCAGCGGCGGCCGGGCCCTCCTGCTCTTCACATCCAGCCAGGCCCTGAGGGCTGCGCACGGCCTGCTGGCCCCCGAGTTCACGCGGATGGGCTACATCTGCCATTGCCAGGGCGATGCCCCCTCCACCCAGCTCATCGCCCGCTTCAAGGAGGACGTCTCCAGCGTGCTCTTCGCCACGCGGACCTTCTTCCAGGGCGTGGACGTGCCCGGGGAAAGCCTGTCCCTGGTGGCCCTGGACCGCCTGCCCTTCCCCTCGCCTGCGGACCCGGTGATGGACTACATCGCCGAGCACGACCCCAAGGGCTGGTTCTTCAAGCACAGCCTACCCACGGCCCTCATCACCTGGCGGCAGATCTTCGGCCGGCTCATCCGCCGGCACGACGACCGCGGCGTGGTGCTGCTGCTGGACGGCCGGGTCCAATCGAAGAAGTACGGCCGCCAGTTCCTGAAGGCCATCCCAGGCGGCATGCTTTCGCGCGAGGTGGCGAGCATCGAGAGCTTCCTGGCAGACCCGGAGGACCCCTTCGCATGACCACGAACAAGCCAATTGACCTGGCCCTGACGGCCGAGCACATGCTTGAGCTCGCCGCCTACCTGGATGGCATTGGCCGGTCGCGGCTGGCCGGGCACGCGCGCGACGCCCTCACCGCGCTGGAGGCCATGCGGCCCGTGGTAGAGGCGGCAGAAACTCTCGAACGGGCCTGGGCGGCCTACGACGCACAGAAGGATCCGTGCCTGCCCGAGCACGACATGCTGGAGGCGCGATGCAGGTCTGCGGTGATCGGTTTTGAAGGTGCCGTCCGCACGTACCGAGCAGCCATGGATGGGGCCGAAGCATGAGCGCGCCCATCCTGGTGGACAGCCTGATCCGGATCCCCCTGCGCGACCTCGCCCCGCGAGTGCGCGAGCTGCTGGAACAGGCGCTTTCCTATCCGAACCCCGCCTACCAACAAGCCAAGGCCCGGGGCGTGCAGACCCCGCGCGAAAAGGTGGAAGGCGTCTGGCGCCTGATCCCCAAGCGCCTGGATGGCTTCCTGCTGGACGGGCAAGGCCGCTGGTGCATGCCGCGCGGGGCCGTGGGCATCTTGCGCGAGCACCTGCAGTCATGGCCGGGAATCGAGGACCGGCGCAGCCGGGCCCCCCTGTCTCCCATCACCCTGCCCACCATGCGCATCGAGCTGCGCCCCTACCAGCTGGCAGCCAAGGAGGCCATGGTCGCCAAGACCCAGGGCGTGGTGGTGATCCCCGCCGGCGGAGGGAAGACGGTCACCGCCATGGCCGCCCTAGTTGAGATTGGGCAGCGCACGCTGGTCCTGGTCCACACGCTGGATCTGAAGGAGCAGTGGGAGGAAGAGCTGGAGGAGCACCTGGGCGTGGCGCCCGGGAAGGCCGCTCCCGTTCAGCTGGCCACGGTTCAGACTCTGGCCAAGATGCCCGCGGACGCCCTTGCCCGGCACATGGCCGGCTTCGGCTGCCTCATCCTGGACGAGGGACACCATGCTCCCGCCAGCACCTTCGACCGCGTGGTGGCAGCCAGCCCGGCCGCCTGGCGCCTGGCGCTGACGGCGACGCCCGAGCGCGAGGACGGTCTGACGCCCAAGCTCCTGCACACCTTTGGACCCATTCTGCACGAGACCCGCCAGGAGGACCTGCTGGGCGCCGGCTATCTGGTGCCCGCCGTCATCCACGAGGTGCACACGAACTTCACGTTCCCCTACCAGGGCGCCGAGGACTACCAGGCCCTGGCGGAAGCCCTGGCCCGGGACGAGGATCGCAGGCGGCTGGTGCTGGACACGCTGGAGGCTCTCTACCAGGACGAGGAGCGGGTGGTCCTGGTCCTTTCCACACGGGTGGAGGACCACCTCTTCCCGCTCTTCGAAGCCGCCAAGGTCCGGGGCATCCAGGGCGAACTCCTGGCCGGCAAGGTGAAGAAGGACGCCCGACGGCTCATCCGGCGCGCCGTTCGTGAAGGCCATGTGCGCGTGCTCTTCGCCTCCACGGTCGCCGACGAAGGCCTCAACATCCCCGAGCTCAACACCCTGCTGCTCACTTTCCCGGCCAAGGCCGAAGGCCGGGTGGAGCAGCGCGTGGGGCGCGTCATGCGCGCAGCGCCAGGCAAGACCCGGGGCGACGTCTACGACTTCATCGACAGCGCCGTGACCCACGTGGCCACGGATGCCAAGCCCTTCCTGCGCCAGTACGCCAAGCGCCGCGCTGCCTACAAGAAGCTGCGCGCCAGCATCGTGAAGGCCGCCCCTGCGGCCCAAGCCGCCCACAGTGCCCTCGACGCGGGACTGCTGCCCCACGTGTCCGCCCCAGTCATCCTGGCGCCCCACGCGGGCCGGAGGCTGGTGGTGGGCATGGACCCCTCCTTCACCCACTTCGCCCTGGTGGCCGTGGACGTCGACCTCTGGTGGCCCGTGGCCATGACCACGCTGTGCACGGCGCCCAGCGACAAGAAGCTGGGCATCCGCAAGGCGGATGACGACGGCCGCAGGTTGGAGATCCTGGCGCTGGGCATCCGCGACTTCCTGGCTCAGTACCCGCCTGCCCTGCTCTGCTGCGAGACGCCGTCCTCGGGCGCCCAGAGCGCCGCAGCCCTGAAAGGCCTGGCCTACGCCAAGGCCCTTCTGGTGACGGCCAAGGTCTACCACGCGGCGCCCACCATCTGGCTGCTTCCCGGAGACATCAAGGAGCGGGTGGGTGGTGGTCTCATTGCCACGAAGGCGCGCGTTGCGCAGGGCGTGCAGGCCTGCCGGGCCCGGGATGGGCGACCGTGGACCGAGGCGGGCTGGGATCCCACCAAGGACCGCAGCGAGCACCAGTTCGACGCCGCGGCGGCCATCCTGGCCAGCGTGAACGAAGACCTCTTCCAAGCCGTGATTCGATAGGAGCAAGCCCGTGGGGCATTACCCGGACCTGGTGGAGCGCTTGAAGCGCGAGCTGACGATGGACGAGTTGGTCCCGCACCACACGGGGCGCAAGCCCATTCGCTGCCCGCTGCCCGGCCACGAGGACAAGGACGGGTCTTTCATGGTCTACGGGGAAACCAACTCCTGGTGGTGCCCCAGCCATCCCCACGCCCGCTGCGGCGGAAGCCCCCTCGACTACCTCATGCTGGAGCAGCACACCGACTTCAAGGGTGCCGTTCAGCGCGCTGCCGAGATCAAGGGCTGGGATATGACCCCGCCGACCGAAGAGGAACGGGTGGCCGAGGCGGCCCGCCACAAGCGCGAGGAGACCCTCAGTGCCCTGGCTCGCTACGCGCATGGCCAGCTCATTGCCGACACGGACGTGGCCCGAGGGGCGCGCGAGTACCTGGCCAGCCGCGGATTCGACGGCGAGTTCCTGCACGACCACCACGTGGGCCTGCTGAACCTGGAGAAGCTCTTCCAGGCGCGTGGCAGCCATCCCCTCCTGGCGGACTTCAACCAGGCGGACTTCGAAGAGGCCGGTCTGCGAGGCGCAACGGGCAGCCTGCTCTTCCGGGACACGCGCGTCTTCTTCGCCCTCACCCTGCGCCAGCGGGTCGTGGGCGCGACCTTCCGCGCCCTGCCGGGCTCCACCGACAAGCGCAAGTTTGTTCACCTGGCCGGCCAGCCTGCCGGCTTGTGGAACCAGGACGCCCTGTTCAACAAGGACCGCGAGGTGGTCGTGGGCGAGGGCGTCCCGGATGCCGCCACGCTCGCCGTGTGGGGCATCCCGGCCGTCGGCAACCTGGGTTTGGAAGTGGCGCGGAACGCCCACCTCTTCGCCCACCTGAGCGTGGTGACTCTTGTCTGGGACAATGACAAGGCGGGCCGCAGTCGGGTGGTGAACGCGGGTCGGGCCATCCAGGCCGCCCTGCGCGACGGCGAGGTGCGGATCCTTCACATGCCCGGCGAAAAGGACATCAACGACTGGGCGCGCGCCGGCGGAACGCGCGAGGAGTTCCTGGCCCTGCTCAAGGGAGCCCCGGATCTCCTGACCTACCAGGTCCAGCTGCTGCCGGACGTGAAGGCCGGCGAGCGCATGACGCGAGATGCCCAAGGCGTGCTGCACGAGCTCCTGGCCGACGTCAGGGACCTGGACGAGAACCTGCAGGACGTCTACCTGAAGAGCATCGCCACCCGCGTGGGATCCACCCCAAAATCCCTGCGGGACATGATCAAGGCCCAGGTCAAGAAGGCCCCTGATCCTGTCTCCGGTTCGCAGTCCGACGCCCCCAGGGCCAAGGGTGGCGTGGGTGCCGCGGGCGTCCTGTTGGAGGACTCCCAGCAGTTCGTCGCAGCGCTGGACTTCTACTTCACCGACCCGGAACCCACGGCGCACATCGGCGTCTGGGGCGCGGACCCGGAATCAAAAGGCCAGGTGAAGTGCATCGTCGAGTCCCGCATCACCGACGGTCAAATTGACGCCACGCTGGTGCGCTATTCGACCCGGGCCGTTAACGATGACAAGCTGTCCCGATTCCCCGATCCCGACCTGCCCCGCTGGTCCAGGGCCGACGACGTCCCCTTCAGCGTGAGCCGATTCCTGGCTGCCCCGGCAGTCCACGTGCCCAACACGGCAGAGCTCTTCCTGGAGCTCAAGGAGTTCCTGCAGGAGTTCATCTGGTACCCGTCCACAGGCGATTTCGACGTGCTTTCGCTGTGGATCATGCAGAGCTACGTCTACCCCATCTTCGGCCGCCTTGGATACCTGCACCTCAACGGCGGGACGGGATCCGGCAAGTCCCTCACCCTGGACTTCATCGCGGCACTCGCCTTCAACACCCGAAAGACATCCAGCGTCACCGAGTCGGCCATGTTTCGGATGGCCCACGCCAATCGCGCGACCATCATCCTGGACGAGGCAGAGAAGCTCAGCCACCCCAAGCCTGGGACGGTGGAGGCCACCATCCGGCTCATGCTGAACGATGGCTACAAGCGGGGAGCCAGCGCCAGCCGGACGAACATGGACACCGGCCAGGTGGAGATGTTCGACACCTTCGGCCCCAAGTGTTTTGGGTCCATCCTGGAAATCGACCACGTCTTTGGGAACCGCTGCATCCAGATCAGGAGCCTGAAGAAGCACAAGGACGTGACCATTCGCGACGCCGCCCAGTGCGAACAGGAGATCAACGAGCGGGCCATCATCCTGCGGAACAAGATGCACTGCTGGGCCCTGGGCGTGTTCCCTGCCATCCACGCGATCTACACCCAGGAGCTGGTGGGGGCCTTCCCGGACCTGGAAAGCCGCGAGCGCGAGATCTGGCTGCCCATCCTGGTCCTCGCCATCCTCACCGACCGAGCCTCCAACTGGGACGAGACCTGCAGCCTGACGGATCGAATCCGGCGCATCCAGCAAGAGAAGGAAGGTGAGCGGGAAGAGAAGGCCCGCCGGGAAAGCGTCGACATCCTAATCCTGCAGACCATGCTCAACCTGATCACCGGCGAAGACCAGCGGGTCTACGAGGTGGTGGGGACCGCCTATGTCTATGTGGCCAACAAGCTGGCCGATGGCATCCACACCGAGCTGCTGGAAGACGGCGCCTGGCCCTTCGAGAAGAAGCTCACCAGCAACCGCCTGACCAACCTGCTCAAGACCCAGCACGTCATCGAGGAAGCCGACGTCAGCCGGCCAATGGTCGGCGGCAAGCGCGTGCGCGCCATCAAGGTCCGGCCCGACCAGTTGCGCCAAGCCCTGCAGCGCCTGCACGGCTTGAACGCCGAGGATGAGGCCGCGCTGCTCGCCGCCGAGCCAAGCCGACCCGTGCAGACCCAGACCACACCACCCACGCAGGACGACCTGCCCTTCTGAGAGGATCCGCCATGCCTGAGAAGCAACCCCATGTGATCGCCGACAGCTATCGCCTCATCGGGCTGTCGGCAGAGAATTTCCTGCGCCTGAAGGCCGTCCGCCTGGCGATTGATCCCGCGGCCCATGCCCTGGAACTCACGGGCGAAAACGGCCAGGGTAAGTCCAGCGTGATCAAGGCCATCTGGACGGCCCTGGGCGGGGCAAAGGCTCTGCAGCAGACAGATGAGCCCGTGCACGAGGACGCGGACAAGGCCGTCATCACCCTGGACATGGCGCCGGCGGACGACGCCCGGGCGAACAGCCCGCGGCGGATCCGCGTGACGCGTACGGTCACGGCGGAGGGCGGGTGGAGTCTGAAGATCTGGACCCCGGACAAGGGCAGTTTCCCCAGCCCCCAGGCGATCCTGGACAGCTTCTTCAACACCCTGTGCTTCGACCCCTCTGAGTTCTTGCGCATGAAGCCCGAAGCCCAGGCCAAGGTGATGGTGGACCTGGCCGGCGTGCGCGCGCCCATCGATGCGCTCAAAGCCAAGCGCCAGGCCTTCTACGACGAACGCACGGACGTGAACCGCGACCACAAGAAGGCCGAGGTGCGTCTGGAGGCCTTGGACCCACCTGAAGCCACCATGCCGACCGAAGTCAGCCTGGCCGAGCTGAACCGCCAGATCGAGGCCGCGCGCCAGGTGCAAACAGCGAACGACAAGGTGCGCCAGGAACTGCAGGACCTCTATGCCGACCATGCCAAGGCCAAGACCGACGTGGAGCGTTTGGAGGGCGAGCTGGAGGCGGCGCGTGCCCGCGTGTCGGAGCTGGTGGGCCAGGGCAGGGACAAGCGAAAGGTGGTGGACGAGCTCCCCGATCCCGGACTGCAGGCCCTGATGGACAAGCTGGAAACGGCCGAGGCCGACAACGCCCACGCCCAGGCGGCCAGGAAGTACCGCGAGGAAGAGGCGGAGGTGGACCGCCTGCTGAAGAGGAGCGAGGCCCTGACCCGGGACTACGATGCAGTCAACGACGAGATCGCCGCCGTGCTACTGGGCGCCAAGCTGCCCATCGAGGGGCTGGCCATCACCGAGGACGGGACCATTCGCTACCGAGACCGGCCCTTCGCCCAGGCCTCGGACGCCGAGCGCCTGGAGGTCTCCCTAGCCATGGGCGCGGCCATGCACCCCCGCCTGAAGTTCCTGGCGCTGCGCGAAGCCTCCATGATGACTGAGCGCACGCGGGACCGCGTGAAGGCCTGGGCCGCCGAGCAGGACCTGCTCGTTCTTTTCGAGCTGGCCACCAGCGAGGAGATCGGGATCCACATCGTGGACGGCGAGGTCCTGCAGGCGGAAGCGCTGCTGGAGGCAAGCCATGCCCAGTGACGGAGTAGGCGGGCGGCTTGCCGGGCCTGGACGGGTCTACCTGGAGACCCCGGCGGCATGGGAGATCCTCGCCATCCTGGACCGCAAGATCCTGCCCATGGAGTCCATGCTGGAGCTGCTGGCGGGGTTCAAGTCGGAGGACCTGCAGGCCGCCTATTGGCTGACGCGCCGGCGCGCCGATCTGGAGCGTCGCCAGGTGCTGTCGGACGGCGCGGCTGATGGCCGGGCCGCGCGCATCCAGGCGCGAAACATCCTGGTCCGGGCTGCCCAGCAGAACCTGATGATCGAGCGCTCCCGGCTCCTGGCCGAGGAGGCCGGCGCGATCCTGGAGGAGGTCCGTGGAAGCCCCCCACCCCTCATTGGGACGCACCTGCGTTCCGTCATCCAGGTCCTGGTCCTTGCCGGGTCCCCGCAGCCGCTCCTTGTGCGGCTGCGGCGGCTCTTGGCCGTCCGCCCCATCAAGCTCGAAGAGGCCCTGCAGCGGTTGCGCGGGTTGCCCCCCAGCGCCTGGTTGCGCAGTGGCTGGCCCAGCAGGCTGGAGCGCCCACACATGGCCTGGGTGCTGGAACAGGCCATCCTGCTGCAGAAGGAACTGCTGGCCGACCGGAAAGCGTGAGGTCCCATGGCGTCGCCAAGGAAGAAGCGTGGTCCCAGCACTCCCTTGCGCGAGGATCGCAACACGGATCCGCATTGGACCAACTGGGAGTATCTGTCCGCTTTCGGCGAAGACGACCTGGGCTACACGTATCTCGACGCCATCAAGCAGTTCTGCTGCATGCCCAGCGAAGAGGAAATGTGGCTGGATGAGCTGGTGCGCGAGGCCCGCCGGGCCTACGACCGTGCAGGCCACAGCCAGACAGGCCGCCAGGCCGCATGGCGCGTTTTCCGCCGGGCCGGCATGATCCTGCTGCACGACCGCATGGAAGAGCTGAAGGTGGAAACCGGGCGGCTCAGGCCCCGGGCGGCATTCGCGTGGCCGTCCAAGTCCATGACGGTGATCATCGCCACCAACTGGCGAGTGGAAATGAAGGCCTGAGCCCCCTCAAATTCCCCGCACTTTTTCTCCCACCCCTGTCCCCTTTGGCCTGATTTCCCGCGCCCTTGGAAGGAAACGACCAAGGAGACGGCAGCCATGTCTACCCCTGCCCAGCGCCCCCTGCGCCTGTACATCGCCCACCCCTACCGGGCCACCACCCGGGGCATCGTGGACCTCGTCCAATGAGTCGCCCGAAGGCCTTTGTCATGCCGAAGCTGGTTGACGAGCGGGCTGAAGAGCGCAAGGCCGCCATCCTGACCCTGGTGGAGGCCATTTACCGGCAGCTCGGCCACGACCCCGCCCGCCCGCCGGCGCTGATCACCGAGACCGAGGCCGCGACCGTCCTCCACCAGACGCCGGCAACCCTGCAGAAGTGGCGCTACGCCCGAAGCAAACCCCTGCCCCCGCGCAAGATCGGCGGGACCGTCCTCTACCTGCCCTACGACGTCGCCGCCTTCATCCTGACCACCCGCGAAGGAGACCCCCGATGAGCACAGCCCTGCTTGCCGCGGCTGCGGCTACCTGCACGGCCGCCGCCTGGTATTGGCACCGCGCCCGCGTTACGCGCGCCCTGCGAACGGATCGAGCCGCCTGGCGCGCCAGCCTCAACCGCGGACTGCTAGACGCCGCCCAGGCCACGGCCCAGACCTCTGAAGCCGCGGCCGCTGCACTCAAGCTGGTTGCCGAGGCCATCCAGGGCACGGGCGAGATGGGCGTGCTGGAGTCCAGCGTCCTGGCCGAACGCGTGGCCGAGGGAGCCGGCCTGGACGCAAGGGCGGCCACGGCCCCCGGTATCGCGCGGGCCATGGTCATGCTGCAGGAGATCGCCGCGGCGCGCGAGCTCATCCGCGTCATGGATCCCGCCGGCGCGCGGGACGCCTCCCTGCGGGATGACGCCATCCAGCACCTCGACCACGCCACCCAAGCCTACCTGGGCAAGCCCCAGCACAACTGATCCACATCCAATCAAGAGGAGGCTCCATGCCACGACAGAAGAAGGACCCCGAGGACAACGTGGTGCCGCTGAACCCGGGCGCGCAGTCGAAGGACCCGCCGGCGCCGGAGACGCCCAAGCCGACGGCCAGGGACCAGAAGGGCGGCAAGCCCACGGACATCGACTGCAAGGCCTACGACCGCCTGGCCGAGGAAGTGCACCGGCTGCAGGAGCTCACCGGCTGCGCCGGGTGGAAGCAGTTCTTCGGCAGCCTCCTGCGCGAGGCCGACGAGGCCCGCACCCAGCTGGAGTTCGCCGAGAAGCCGCGCGACGTGGTCAAGCTGCAGGCCACCATCGCCCTGGTGAAAAGCCAGCTCAAGAAGCTCCAGCAGCCCACGGAAGACCTGAACAGCATGCGCACCAAGTGGCCGCTGTTCGTGAGCGAGGTGCCCTGGCGCGCCGACTTCGACGAGCTCACCGGACGGGTGACCCTGGTCTGGGCTGGACAGGGCGAGCCGCCCAGCGAGATGCGCCACGCCTCCCTTTCCAAGGCCCTGGCCGCCCAGGCGGAACCGGACAAGGCGACCGCGTCTGATGCGCCCCAGGAGGACGCCGACCCGGACGGCGACGACGAGGACGACGAAGACCTGGACGCCACCGGGCCCGGCCCCGAGCCCGACGACCCCTTCGGAGAGTGAGCCATGGTCACCCAAGACGTCATCCAGCGCCTGCGCGCCTACCACGGCTACACCCGTCAGGATGCCGACCGCGCGGTCCGCGATGTCCTGGACGTGGTGCGCGAGCTGCTGGACGAGCTGGACGCGGACGAGGCCTTGACGCTGCCCAACCTGGGCCGCTGGCTGTGCCGGGTGAAGGCCAAGCCACACGGCGCCCATGGGATGGACATCGTCTGGAATCCATGCCGGCCGCTGCGCCTGGGCAAGGCGGCCCGCACCCTTCCCGCGGGCGACCCCAGGGTGATCAAGGCACTGAAGAAACGCAATAGGTCATGGACAACGTGGAGACAAGAACCGTGACGACTTTTCGCAAGAAGACCATGCCCGACTCGTGCGTGAAGATCCACTCCACCCTGCGCGGCAACCTGCGCCGCCTGATGGACGACTTCAACAACGAGGGGAAGGAGCAGAAGGGCATCGGCATCATTCGGATGGCCAAGCGCGCCGGCCTTGGCGTCGGCAGCGTCCAGTCCATCCTGAGCGATCCCCACCACAGCCCCAGCCTGCGCGTGCTGACCCAGCTGGCCACCGCGCTCGATGTTTCGGTGTCCGACCTCCTGCAGGATGCGGAGGCCTGACATGCCACACCAGCGGCCCGCCCATAGACCCTTCGAGCTTACGCCCCGAGATGCCCTGCTCATCCAGCAGGTCCGAGAGGAGCAGGCTGACCCCTGTGGGCGGGCCCTGTCCGGCCCCCAAGCGCCTTCACGGCCCACCGCCGCCGAGCACCTGGCCATGATCGCCGACGCCCTGCACGTCCCCCGCGACACGCCCTGGGAAGAGCTGGTCCTGCTGGTCACCATGCGCTGCAGGCCCATGGACAGGCAGCACCTGGACCGCCTGGTCACCGGCGGGCTCAAGTGCGCCATCGACACCCACGGCCCCATTACCCACGAGCGCATCTGCAGCGCGGCCAAGCGAATGGCTGGACAGATCCACGCCGTGCTGCGCGCCCAGCACCTGGACCTGGAAGACCCCGGGCAGGGCGTGCCGCGGCACCGTCGACTGGGGAACCAACATGCCTGACATCCCCCTGCTCACGCCCCGCAAGCACGAGTTCCTGGGCCGGCCCTACACCGGCAGCGTGGAGACCCTGGTGGCCATCGACAAGGAGATGCGCGCCGCCGTGCGCACGGTGGCCAGCCACCTGCCCATCCGCATTCCCCAGGACGCCCGCTTCAACCGCGCTCGCATCCGCGTGCGCCGGCACGTGAATGCCAACTGGCGCCAGGGCCCGATGGATGGTTTTGATTTGCTCGCCTGGCTGCGTGACTGCGACTGGAATGAGCTGGGCCGGGGGATGCGCAGATGAATGTCCCCACCGACCGACTGCCATCGCTGGAGTTTGATTGCTGCCTGATCATCCGCTGGCGCGCCGACCACCCCGAACGCCAGCTGCCTGACCTTCCCCGCGCCTACGCCGAGCGCCTGCTGGAAGACATGCTCACCAGCCTGCAGCCTTATCTGCGCGAGCTGCAGGTGGTGGAGCAGCTGCCCAGCGGGGAGTTAGGCGGGGTCCTGCGCAGCTGGACTGCGGCGCCTACCACCCAGCCACCCTCGCCGGACAACGCCCCGGCCCACAGCCCGACCTGGTTTGTGGCCACTGCCAGGTCGTTCAACCCATCCAGCACCCAGGAAGGAGAGTAGCCCATGCACAAACCGCGCATCCTGGGTTTGAGCCCCTGCCCCTGTGGTTGCGAAGTCGTCCACGACCGCCTGGAGTACCCGGACGGGCTGCGGCCACGAGGAGTGACCATGGCCACGGAGCTGCGCTGGTGCGCGGCCTGTGGCAACGCGCAGGCCACCATCGGCCAGGTGGACGAAACCTACGCGGAGCTGGAGGCCCGGGCGAACGCCAGGTGGAACAGGCAGCCCGTGGGCACGGGAGCTTGACCATGGGCAAGGCATCTTCCTTCGACGCCATCCCGACCGGCATGTGCCTTCCATGCGGCAGCCCCCGCCGCGCGCTGGGCCAGCTGCGGGCCGGGACGCCCCTCATCAAGCACACCCAGAACGAAGCCATCCAGCCCGGTCAGTGGGTGCGCTTCGCCCGCTGGCCCCTGTCACCAGACAACCCCCCACGCCGAGTGGACCACCTCACCGCCCGCAATTGCGCCGTGCTGGACCCCCACCCGGGCTGGCGGACCTATGCCCGCACCATGGACCTGGTGGTCGTGGAACAGGAAGAATTGCAGGTGTACCAAGCCGCAGGTGGGAGCATGCTGGGCTGCCCCACTTCGGCAGACACCCCAACCGAGGAACCATCCGCATGAAGCCCACCCACGTCATGAACATCACCGTTGGCGGCCCGGTCACCAAGGCAGACCTGGAGAATGCCATCGCCAAGCTGAAGTCCCGTTGGGGCGAGTCCGCGGTGATCTCAAGCACCATCCACAAGGCCCGTGCACGGCGCAAGGTTGCGGCCGCGCAGGCCGGGGAGGCCCACCATGCTTAGAACCTGCGCCCGATGCGAGTACCTGCGCACCCAGCGGCTTACACGCGGGATCTGCGTCGTCTCATGCCACAGAACGGGATTCGTGGTCCCGCATGCCTACGACGGCGCCAACGATCCCGACCGCGTCACCCTCTGGCGAGTCCCGAAGGAATGCCCGCGCCCCTCTTCCGAGGTGGAGAAGCGCGACAAGCCCCTACCCCAGCGCGACTGGGAATTCATCGACCTCGCGCCCATGCAACAGGAGACCCCGCAATGAACCTGGCCGGTTGGATTCTCTTCATCCTCATCGCCCTGGCCGTCGCGGCCAGCGTTGCCCAGGACATGGGCGCCGGGTACCGCAAGCGGGCCGGATGGATGGCCCTTGTTGGCACGGTGATCCTGCTGTTGCTCTGGCTCGCCGCCCAGGGGCCGCGGTCATGACGCGCGAATCCCAAAGCCGCCGCGCCAGGCGCCGCCGGCGCGAGACCCTACGCGGCCAGAGCCACCAAATGCAGGATCCGGGGAATCTGGCCACCCACCGGGCCCGCGAACGCTGGGACGCCTTTCAGGACGCCAAGGAGCGCCTGCAGCGGAAGCTCGACGCCCTGGCCCGCCTGGCCGCGATCCGGAGCGGTCGGCTGTGATGAGCACGCACGAGCAGGCCGCCCGCCACACCCTGGCCACCAGGACGGGTTTGGAGATCATGATCGGCCTGCTGTTGTCCAGGGGATCCATGTGCCCCGAGTGTGGCCATGGCACACGCGCGACCAGCAAGCGCTGGGCGCGCTGCAAGGCCTGTGGGGCACGCGTGCGGAGGGAAGCGTGAAGCCCCAAGGCGGCCGCAGCCCGGCGTTGTCCCAGCCCCACTCCATTGTTCGCCAAGCACGAAAGGACCCAGCATGCCCCGCCACTACATGATCGACATCGAGACCTGGGACACAGCGCCATCGGCCGTCATCCGAGCCATCGCCATCGTAGGCTTCGATCTGAAGGACGGCCATTACGCCATCGACGCGACCTGCACCAGCATCGCCGACTGCCGGCGCACCGTGGACCAGCAAATCCAGGCCGGTCGTACGGTGTCCGCCGAGACCGTGGCCTGGTGGGCCACCCGCGCGCCACTGGGGCCCATGCTCAACAGCAGCCGGGACGTCGCCAACGTCGAGGTTTTCGAGCCGCACTCGCTCACAGGCGTCGTGGAGAATCTCCTGGAAGATCTCCACGACCTGCACACGGACCCCACAACTTGCATCTGGAGCCGCGGCCACTTCGACATCGCCATCCTGGAGGACCTACTGCAGACCAATGGCCGCCCGGTCCCCTGGCGCCACAACCAGGTGCGCGACGTGCGCACACTGGACGAAATCACCCCGCCCATCGAATCCCAGATGCCCCACCACCCCCTGGCCGACTGCTTGGCGCAAATCGGGCAGGTGTGCGCGGCCCTGCGCTTGGCCAGGGCCGATGCGCAGCCCGAGGAAACTCGGCCACAACGAAGAACGGTCTTTGGGGCTGGATTCAATCAACCACTGCGCCGAACCGCTGGTGGAAAAGCTGAAGCAACTGCTCGCGAAGATCCAAGTACCACTGGTGCTGAATAGCCGTGAATTCAATTCGCTGATTGGGCGTAAAGCCTCTGTCCAAAAGATTCAACAAGTCGGTTTGCATGGTCTCGAATGCGATGAAGATTTCAGGTGGCAACAGGTGAGCATCGTTCTCCAGCAAGGACAACAAGTCTTCGAGCATGCTGTCCAACGACTCGCGATCCGCAAGGACCTCAAACACCTGTCCATCGTGCCCATCACAATTCGATCTGTGGCGACGCAAACGTGTCAGCAACCCAATCGCCAAAGCAAATGCTCGAAGCTCGGCCTGCGCCAGCGCCCGAACACGCTCCACCTGCAGAAGAAGATCCTCACTGCCCATCGAGTCCTCCTGTCGATCCCTGCCCGCGCCCATCGCACAGACACAACCAGCCACTCTACAAACCGGACATGGAAGGAACGAGAGAATTGAACATCACCCAGCCCATCGAAGACATCTGCAAGGCCTGCCTCGCCGGGTACCAATGCGGCCTCGTGCGTGGCCCCGGCAACACCTACGTCAACAACGAGCTCGCCGCCGCCTTCCGCATCGGGTTCGAAGCGGGGCGGAAGGATGGTATCAGCTTTCAGGATGGCACGCCGCTGGACGCCCCGAATCAGATCGCCGTGCTGAAGGCCAATCTCACGGCCGTGCGGGTGAAGAGGACGCGCGGGGCTGCGAACAAGTTCATCACCCTGGGATCGACCGAGGCGGCCGGGCGCGCGGCCATCTTCGACGCCAGCCGGGTGCTCGACGCCGCCGGCATTCCCCGCGGTGCTTCTCCCGACGTGGAGGCCCCCTACCACATCGTGCCGCGCATCCAGGCCCTGGTGGTCCAGCGCGACGCGGCCCTGGGCGCGCTGGCAGGCCCGGAAGGCGGCGGCCAATGACCAACCACGAGGACCCCGTCGTCCACGGCGACAACGCCATCTCCCCGAGGTTGCGGAAGTACATCCAGCGCCACGACGAGAAGCTGCGCGAGGACCTGGGCGCCAAGATCGACAGCCTCTTCAGCCAGTGGGACGCCAGGATGGAGGCCCGGGTCAAGGAGGCCGTGGCCACGGCCCAGCAGGGCCGGACGGCTGGCACGGCAGACGACCGCCTGCGCGAGGACGTCCGGTTGCTGGGCGAGGCCGTTCGGGGCCTGCGGCGCGACATCGACCGCCTGGCCACCAGCGTCAATCTGCGCTTCGAGCGCGTCCTGGGCCACATCGGCGCACAGGCTCGCCGGGCCACTGAACCCACCCGCGCCCGGGACGAGCAGGGCCGGCTGGTAGACCCCCTGCTGACGGCCGTGGAGACCCGGCGTCGCCTGCTGGGCGTCACCCAGCGCCGCCTGGCAGAGATTCTGCAGGCAGACCCCAGCCTTTGTTCCAGGTGGTTGGGAAGACGCGTCATGCCATCCGCGCAAACCCGGAACCTGATGCAGCAATGGCTGGATGCCACAGAGGCTGACGCCAGGTCCGCGATGGACCGCTTGAAGAACTGGCAGTAGAGATGGACGACGCAATGCGCCGTGGACGATTGCCCAAAGTGGGTTCTAAATCTCAGGCCTCGCTGCATGCATCGTGCAACTTTAGGCCCTCCAAACTTGTATCACCAAGAGTAGCCGAAAATTGCACGCTGCATGCAACCACCCCCCTGATTGGTATTTCTGCTTTGGGCAATGGGCAGCGATTTAGCTTTGATGGACACAAACATCTCAACGCTACAAGACAAAGGGGCCACTTCACTTCGCACTTTTATTGCCAGCTGGACTGTGACCGCTCAACGAACAATCTTTTCTATTTAAAAAAAGATATATGTCACGTCGGGCACTGTCCCGCGGGCAGTCACATTTCACACGCCAATACCCCCCTATGTCTCACCAGGGAAAAGTGTCTTTGTCCATACCCCTGGAGGTGGGAGTTTCGCGTCCCCACGCGGAACGCCGCTGTTCCCCGCCTGACCGCCGGTCTTCTCTTGCGCCCCCGATGCCGCCGCGCGCGCCCCACCCCCGGCCGCCACGCGGCCGCCTGCGCGCCCCACCACGCCCCGAACGCCCACACCCGAACCCACGGAAGGATGATCCCATGACGACGCCCCACGCGGCGCCCCTGGCGCCCTGCTGCCCCGACCTGCCCATGCTGGACCAAAAGCTCCCCGACGGATTCCAGGTCCACAACGAGCACTGGTCCTTCTCCCGGCTCGACACTTACGCCAGGTGCCCACTCGCCTACAAGGCCCGATACCTGGATCCCCAGATCTACGGGGCTGACTACATCAAGCCCCTGCCCGACCCCAGTGGTCCGGCCGTCCTCGGCACCCTCTGTCACCGGACGCTGGAGCTCGCCGGACAGACCCTCAAGCAAGCGCGTCACATGGGCAGGCTCTTCCGGCAGCAAGGCCTCATCCTCGACTGCCTCAACCAGGCATTCCAGGAAAAGCCCGAGAAAGGCGACGTCATCCCCACCGGCCAGGTCCTGGCCGACGCCCAGGCCATCCTCGTCGAATACCTGAAGACCGGCGACTTCTACGCCGACCAGATCCTCGGCCTGGAATGGCCCTTCGACTTCGTCATCGAAGACCCCCTCGGCGACATCCGCATCATCGGCTTCATCGACCGCCTTGAGATGACGCCCGAAGGCGTCGTGCGCCTCAAGGACTACAAGACCAATCGCATGCTCTATGCCAAGGACGAACTGCGCCAGTCCCTGCAGGCGTCCATCTACGAGATCGCCGTCCGGGACAGCGAAGCCCTGGCCGTCACGCCCGACACGCCCGTCGACTTCGAGTTCGTCCTCCTGCGCCACGGCCTGTCCCAGCGGACCACCCGATCCGAATCCGATCTCCAGCTGGCCGTCCACCAGATCACCACCCTCGTCCACCGCTGCGAAGGGTCCCGCACCTTCCCCGCCCACCTGAACAAGTACTGCGCCTACTGCGACCATAAGACCCGCTGCAGCCTCTGGCGCGAGGTGGTCGCACGCGGCCTGCCCCAGGCCTTTGTCACCCCCAGCGACCTGTCCGCCATCGCTGTCGAGTACGAACGCATGAGCGACGCCGCCAAGATCCTCTACGCCCGGAAGGAAGAGCTGGCCGACCTGATGAAGATCCACCTCATCGGGAACGAGCAGATCGAGACGCCCACGCACCTCTTCCGCACCAGCGCCAACAACGAGACCACGTTCCTCGACCCGTACCGCGTTGCCAAGCTCTTGGCACAGGTCTACCGACGTCCCGTCAGCCAAGTCCTGCGTCGCATCGGCAGGATCTCCAAGACCGAGTTCGACGCCGTCATGAAGGACGCCGAGCAGCGCCTGACCGCCACCGCCCTCAAGGAGCTCAAGGACGAGCTGGCGCCACTGATCGAGACCATGCCGAACCCCAAGCTGCAAGCCTACAAGCGCCCCGTGGAAGAGAAGGGCCAGCTGGCCAAACGCATCAAGCGGCCCCAGGTGAAGCGCAGACTGAAGATCTGAGAGCAGAATTGTGATGCACTTTTCAAATTGATGGCAAGCCTGTCAGTGATGGCAGTAACTTGGCAGGGCAAGAGTACAGAGTAACCCTGCGTGAGCCCACCCGCCCGGAAGCCCCGGCCGGTGGCCGCGACAGCCAGGAGGTTCCGATGGAGCCGAGGCCAGACAAGGTGGACACAGGAGGGCGGGGGAATCCGGTGGCCCGGGCGCCCCGCTGCGGAGCGGAGCTGGACGGCGGCAGGTTGTGCAGGGCTGTCGTGCCGATGCGGGGCATGCGCTGCAGCCAGCATCACGCTAGGCCGGAGGACCTTGTCCCGGCGCCGGACCTTCCCGCGGGCGTGGCCGTTCCGGCCCTTTTCCAGGATCCGGCCTGGCAGCGTTCCCTGGTCGGGTTCGTGGCCGACATCTACCGCGACTACACCGGGCTCAACACGGGCGCGGACCTGCGCCAGATCCTGGCGGCCGGGGCGGCCCACGTGCGACTGACCTACGGCATGGAGGCGCTGGACCCGAAGGACATCGAACTGCTGTCCAGGGTGGTGGACAGGCACCTGCGGAACCTGCGCGCGACGCCCAAGGAGCAGGAGGCCAGTCGGACAGGGAAGGACGGCAAGGGTGGGCCAGGACTGCTGGCCGCAGGCATGCAGGTGGGCGCACTGCTGGAACGCGTGCGCGGGGCCCTGTCGCCGGCCCAGATGCGGGCGTTGGCCGGTGGCCGATCCATCGCCGGCGCAGAGTCCCTGCAGGCGCGCGGGCCGGCCCTGGCCGTGGCGGAGCCGGACGACCTGGACGACGAGGACGACCAGGGCCTGCCCGGGGCAGTCGGCCTGGCGGACGACGACCTGCCGCCGGACCCGTTTGCCTGAAAACCCAGGAAATGCGTCCAAGAACATACCGCCCCGCCCTGGGGCGGCTTTTGCGTGTCAAAGGGATCGCACTCTAAGCAGGCAGTGAAAGGTCCGAGAATGGCTGTTCTCGGACGTCAACCCGTGACATGCGACAGCGGCGATCTGGTTGGACGGCACTCTGACAAGCCATTTCGCACCGGAATGCTGGTGAGATGGTGCCGCAGCGGTCGACGTCTAGCACCTGCCTGGAGCAGAGTGGCGGCGTGCGGGTCTGGCGCGGGCGCAGTGAGCGGCCGACCCCAGGTACGGCTTGCGGCACGTCCCGGGCCAAGATCGCCCGGCAGCGGGCGGCTGGTGCCGCCTGGCGGAGAATCTGGCGGGTGTACGGGCAGCGCGGCGCTGGGATGTTTGGGCACGAGGCAGCCGCCAGCAGCGCCTGCCGGCCAGGACTAAACCGGGGCGGGGGGGGGTTCTGGGAAAAGCGGGCACTCCAACGGGGGAACAATGAGAGTAAGGGGTGTCTCCGAGCTCGTGCGTTTTCTAGAATATGTTTGACTCTCGAGATGTGACTCGTTACTCTATGCTCAGCGGTCCACAGACACACGAGATACAGAGAGATTCTACGGCCGCAAGGCGGTTCTTCTCCATGAAGAGGTTTCTATGGCAGATGCTGCATCCATAATCCAAAAAGTAAGACCCACCGGTCTACCAGTAGAACCTTCCTCAATTGAAAAGGCTCTGGAGATTTATCTGCCAGAGCACCGGTATGTAGTCAGGGCAAATTTCTCGCCTTTGGCAGTAACAGCTACTGTAAGACTTGTTAGTTACTCTGTGACATTCCCGGGAATACTAGAGTACGTGACAGCTTCCCAGCTTATGACGCTGATTTCGCAGGTTGGCTACCTCTTGATACACCAAGCGATTGCCGCAAATCTTGCGCCTATAAATATGGAAGATTATCTGGTTAGTCAGCGAGCAGGAGATGTTATTTTCACGCATGTAGACGGACTCCGGTTTAGACGTAAGGTAATGCATTCTGAAGGTGAGGTAAACCTGTTGGTCAGTTGTCAGCGATTCGCTGTTCACGGGCGCATGGTAGTAAGTCATGTCACGTTTGATTTCGCTGACTCTGCCGCCCGAGGCGCAGGCACAGTTGTAATTCTACTGCCGTCTTGAGGTTGGCTTATGAACTTCAAAGTCGATGATGCAGTTACGTTGCTTAATATTCAATATGGAGTATGTTTTGGGGTGTTATTTGCCCATCAATTTGTTGATCCAACGATTGCCACTCAGCTCACGTTTAATTGGCCGTCAACTTTTTCATTAAGGGCGTCAGTGCTGTCCCTAACGATTTACTTCTTTCTTGACTGGACAACAGTAAATACACTTCGTGCCCGTCAGGATCTCTGCCAGGATGGTGATGTGTCTTTGCTTCGTGTGGTGTTTCTTTCGCTTTGGATATGGTTTCTCGGCATTGTAGTCACACTTGGTCGAACATCAGGTGACGATCGGTTACTTTTTCTTGCTGTTTACGCGCTAGCAGCAAGCAGTTACCACATTGCAAATTATCTATTTGGATGGTATCCAGTTGCACAAGGGAGACAGCTTTTTGGTACACTTGCCGGTCTGGGGGTTGCTTTCCTCTCTCTGGTTCTCCTCTTGAGATGGTTTCTTCAAGTGGGCACCACTAACGCAACAGAGAATGCTCAGTTATTTCTGTCCACAATTCTTGTATTAGTGCTGGTGAAGGTTTTCCACATCTCCATACTTGCAAGTCGTAAAACTGCGTGAGGCGGACATGAATGGCATTGGCTTTTTCGTTCTAGTGATGATTTTGTTGGCCATAAACGGAGCTGTAGGTTTCTGGCACACACGTCGCGATAATCGGACCACGCAACTCATCTATCGTGCCGACCCTGGAGTTCGTGGTTGGCTCGGAATAGCACTAACTCTTACTGGCACCGTGGTTGGCGGCGGCATGTTCTTGGCTGTTGGACAAATCGGATTTGAGGCTGGATTGGTGGGCTACCTTGTAGGAGTTATCTATCTTTTCGGTCTTGCGTTATTGGCTCGTTTCGTCAGACATATCCGAAAATTGATGTTTGATCGAAAAGCACATACTCTTATCGAGTTGGTTGCGTGCAACTACTCACGTCCAGTTGCTGTCCAGTTCGCGGTTATAAATTGTCTCATGTATGTTTTTTTGTTAGCAGGCCAGTTCGTAGGGATGTTTGTATTCGCCAAATATGTAGCTGCGACAATTGGAGTTGAATGGATACCTTGGGTTCTTGTTACAGTGGCTGCGGGGATGATGCTTTGTTATCCAGTTTGGGGTGGTCTGCGGAAAGACGTCATAACAGATTACTTTCAGGTTACGATTGTTGGGCTCGTTGGTGGTGTACTCTTGATTGGGCTGCTACAGACCGGCTTCTTTTCAGAAGGTATAAAAAACTTGCCGCTATCTAAGCTTGATGGCACTGGATACGGCTTCGTCTTCTTAATTGGCATAGTTCTTTTCCTCGGCCCACTTTTCCTTGTTCGTATGGACGTATGGCAACGAATCTGGACGGCAAAGTCCGACCGAGATGCGGTCATCGGTCTTGTGCTAGCGGGCGTCTTATCACTATTATTCTACGTCTTGTTTACTTCTATTGGAATGGCTGCGTTTTTAAAGGGATCCATTACGGCGGAGAATGCGACTCTTGGGTGGGTGTTCGAGACCTTCTCAGATCCTTGGATGTTGGCTTTTATCAGTGGTGGCTTTTTCTTTGCAGTTCTAAGCTCGGCCGACACATTTATCAATAATGCGTCGGTCTTTCTCTCGTGGGTGGTAAGTGGTGGCAATTGGACTAAGGCTGAAAATAATCAGACTCTAGACAAGGCGTTAGTTAAGAAGACTAGAATAATTGCACTCGTCTTAACCGTTTCGGCTCTAGGTCTTGCCTTTTTGATTCCTAATTTTGTAGACCTGTTTGTGGGCGCATTCTCGTTACTCTTGATATTCCTTCCAATGATTGCTGGACTCTTGGTGGAGGAGTGGAGAAGTAGTGCTGCTGCGATATCATCTGGCTTGTCTGGGGTAATAGTGTTCCTCGTTCTATTCTTTACCTGGAATCCTACTCAAGCTTTCGCCCCTGCGGTAGTATTAGCAATAGTTATTCACGCCGTTGTTGCACGGTTCTCGGCTTCACGGAAGGTGTCGGCATAAGAATTTTCCTATTTGCTGAGACAAATAAGCATTAGAATATTGTTGGTCAGCCTGATTAGATCTGTATTCCGTGGCCGACAGGAAGTAAGAAATCGAAATACCTTGTTTTAGTGTTGTTCGAGAAAGCTGATGCCACTTTGTTCTGAGTTGCTCCGCGCCACAAGAGCCTTTCGGCGTGCCCTTTCTGAAGGAGCGGTTTCAGCCACGTTGGGCAACTGCCACGAAAGGTGAACGCGTCAACTATCTGCTATTCTTGACGGAACTCTAAAGGCTGCTGGAGCTGCCTAAGCCCGAGCCCGCCCAGGCCGACCACCAGGAGAACGGTTGTGGTTTGGAGCGCTGTGTGACCTGGGTTGGCACCAACGACAGCATCACCCTCAATTTCATCTACTTGTACCGGCGCGGCTGTTTCGTCTGCGAGGCCAAAGAGTGAATTGAGCGCAAAGCCCCTTCCGTGTTTTCCTAGGTTCTTCATGATTACGTAGCTGATTCAGCCAGCTAACCTGTTGATGTTCATTGGCAATCAGATCGGCTGTCCCACCCTGGGCGTTTCTTCGTGCATCGTCCAGGAGGAATCCATGCTGTCGTCCAAGATCCAATTCCAGAAGGGCCTCGGGCTTGCCGAGTTCCTTCGCCGATTCGGCACCGAGGCCCAATGCCGGGAAGCCTTGCGCCAGTGGCGTTGGCCGGACGGCTTTGTCTGTCCTCGTTGCGGACACGATGTCGGGCATTCCCTTCGCACTAGGCCGGTGGTGCAATGTGGAAGGTGCCGCAAGCAGACCTCGTTGACAGCCAACACCTTGTTCCACTGGTCCCGGCTGCGTTTGACCCAGTGGTTCCTGGCGATCTACCTGATCAGCCAGACCAAGACCGGCATGTCGGGGCTGGAGCTGTCCCGGCACCTGTGTGTCCAGCAGAACACGGCTTGGCTGATCTTGCACAAGCTCATGGAAGCCATGAGGTTCCGGGAGGAGGAGCGGCAGTTGGGGCCTTATGTCGAGGTGGACGACGCCTACCTGGGCGGTCGTGCACCTGGCAAGAAGGTGGGACGCGGCTCGCCCAACAAGACGCCGTTCCTGGTGGCGGTCGGCAAGAACGACTCCGGCCTTCCTGTGCATGTGCAGCTTCAGGTGGTCAAGGGGTTCCGCCGGGCCGTCATCGCGACGTGGGCCAAGGACCATCTGAAGCCGGACGCGCACGTGCGCAGTGATGGCCTGTCGGCGTTTCGGGTGCTGGAATCCCATGCGCGCGTGCACCAGCGCCTCATCGTCAATGGAGACAATCGGATGATGGACACGGCCTTCTTCTGGTCCAGCACCATCTTGGGCAATCTGAAGACCAGCTTGCAGGGCGTGTATCACCAGATCCACGGCAAGTACGTGCCGCGCTTTCTGGCCCTGTTCCAGTACCGGTTCAACCGCCGCTTCGATTTGAAAGAGCTGGCGATCAGCGCCATGCGCCTGGCGGCGAGATCCAACCCGTTGCCTTTGCGTCAGATCCGTTTGGCTGAGTCAGCTACTTAATCATGAGGTTCTTTGATATGAAGGTGTTGGGCGAATCCTGGCTTGGTGGATCCTACACCAAACACCTATCGAGGGACACGAACCGGCGCCGGTTCAGAGGGGCGTCCGTCGCATGGCGGGGACCCCAAACGAGCGTCGCGGCTGATGGGGTGCAACCGCGCGCGGGCGGTTTTCCATGTAGGCGACTTCTCCGTGTTAGCTTCTTGCGTGGCAATTGGAGTGATCATGGCGAGTGAGTTGATTCGCGCGGAAACGAGAAATCTGCTTCGGGAGTACTTCGTCGGGACAAGTCTCTCGATCATCAGGGACCGCTTCGAGGCGGCTGGAATCACCTGCGACGAGTTTTTCGATCCGGGTGTGTCAGGGGAACGGCGAGGTCTCGTGATGCGGTATTACCACGCGCTGGACCTCACGTCTTGGAAGGACGTGAAGAAACTGATGCGTGTGTTTGAATCGGTCCTGGATGAGTTGGAGGTCGGTGTCGAGGCCAAGGACCAATACAGGGCTGGCTTCGCCAAGGAAGAGCTGGGAAAGTTCAGTCGGGCCCTTCGCCGCGATGGGTTTCGATGGGAGGATGCTCGTCTTCTCGCGCCAACCGACTTGCTCACGATGGAGAACATTCATCATGCAATCTCTGGGTTGGACGCGCCCGAGTTGAATCGGCAGATCACGCGCTTGCGCGATTCCGTGAACGATGATCCCGCGCTGGCGGTGGGCACGGCGAAAGAAATGCTGGAGACCACCTGCAAGACGATTCTCGGGGATTGTGGCGTCGAGGTTGAAACAGGTTGGGATGTTTCGGAATTGCTGAAGCGAACTCGACGGGAACTGAAACTACTGCCTGATGACGTGCGTTCGGCGGCCAAGGGCGCGGAGACCGTCAAACGACTGCTGAGCAACCTGGGGCAAGTTGGCATCGGACTGGCCGAGCTTCGGAATTTGTATGGCAGTGGGCATGGGCGTGCTGGCAACACGAAGGGGCTTTCGCCACGGCACGCGAGACTGGCCGTTGGTGCCGTTGTCACGGTAGTGCAGTTCTTGTTCGAGACTCACGAGGACAGGAAGCGATCCCAGATAGTGTGAAACATGGACACGCTGACACCAGCCGAGCGCAGCGAGCACATGAGCCGGATCCGGAGCCGCGACACGGGACCCGAGATGGTCGTGCGCCAGCTCGTCCATGGCATGGGATTTCGCTACCGGCTCCATCGCCGTGAGCTGCCGGGATGTCCCGACCTCGTCTTTAATTCACGGCGCAAGGTTATCTTCGTGCATGGGTGCTTTTGGCACGCACATGATGGTTGCCGCAACGCCAGGATTCCCAAGTCGAACCAATCGTTCTGGTTGACGAAACTTGCCGCGAACAAGTCGCGGGACCGCTCCAGCTTGGAGCGGCTGGTTGACATGGGATGGAGAGTCCTGGTCTTGTGGGAGTGCGAACTGGGCGACATGGAAACCACGGCAAGCAGGATCCGTGGATTCCTGGAAGGCGGGATGCCCGAGGGGAGTGACGATGCGATCGGTTGAGCTGTTCGCCGGCGCGGGCGGCCTAGGCCTGGGGCTTTCCCTGGCCGGCTTCCACCCGGAGTTGGTGGTTGAGTGGGATCAATGGTGTTGCGACACGCTGACTCGCAACAGGGAGCGCGGCTACCCGCTGGTGAATGACTGGCGCGTGGTGCGCGAGGACGTGCGAAAGGTCGATTACGGGGAGGTGCCGGGCCCAGTGGACCTGGTCTCCGGTGGGCCGCCGTGCCAGCCGTTCTCGATTGGCGGAAAGCATGGCGCCTTCATGGATGACCGGGACATGTGGCCCGCCGCGGCGGACGTGGTGCGGCGCCTCGCGCCCAGGGCCTTCCTCTTCGAGAACGTGAAGGGGATCACCCGCGCCTCGTTCATCAACTACTTCCAGTACATCCAGCTGCGCCTCTCCTTCCCCGAGGTGCTCCCCAAGCGGGATGAGCAGTGGATCGATCACCTTCGTCGTCTTGAGCGCCACAAGACCAAGGGCAACACGCGTGGGCTGTGGTACAAGGTCGTGGCTCGCGTGCTGAACGCGGCGGACCATGGCGTGCCGCAACGGCGGGAACGCGTGTTCATCGTGGGCTTCCGGAGCGATCAGCGGCAGGGGTGGTCCTTCCCCGAGGCGACACATTCGTTGGATCGCCTGCTGTGGGACCAGTGGGCGACGGGCGAATACTGGGATCGTCACGAGGTGCCCAAGCGAGACCGGCCGGCGCATGCTGGCCAGCATGAAACCAGGGCGCGTCTGCTTCTTCGGGCCGGGATCGAGCCTGGTTTTGGGCGTGAGAAGCCGTGGCGAAGCGTGCGCGACGCGATCGCGGATCTTCCCGATCCCGAGCGCGGTCGGCGGGGACATCATCTCAATCACCAGTTCCAGGACGGGGCCCAGGTGTACCCTGGCCATTCCGGCAGCCCCATCGACTTGCCAGCGAAGACGCTGAAGGCGGGTGATCACGGCGTGCCTGGCGGCGAGAACATGCTGGTGCGCCCCGACGGCACGGTGCGCTATTTCACTGTGCGGGAATCGGCGAGACTACAGACGTTTCCCGATGGCTACGAGCTGCATGGGTCTTGGACCGAGTCGATGCGCCAGTTGGGGAACGCCGTGCCGGTGCGGCTGGCCCGGGTCGTGGGCGCGAGTCTGGCCGGGCAGTTGATTCAGGGCGACATCGATCGGCTGTCCCACCAGGGCATCGCGTCATGAGCACGCAACCCTACAACCCCCTCGACAAATCGAATCTCGGAAAGAGCATTGCCGACGCGATGCTTGCCTCCACGATCCAGCAGCTGGGGACGCTGAAGCGGTTCACGGGCGCGGGCATCTACGCCATCTACTACGCGGGGCCGTTCGAACCCTATGCGCCGATCTCATGGGACGGCAAGGAGCCGATCGACCTGCAGCCCATTTACGTGGGCAAGGCGGTGCCCGATGGCGGACGCAAGGGAGCGGTTCAGGACGAAGGAAAGTCCAGCACGGCCCTGTTCAAGCGCTTGAACGAGCATGCCAAGAGCATCGACCAAGTGGAGAACTTGGATCTGAAGGATTTTCACTGCCGCTACTTGGTCGTGGACGACATTTGGATCCCCTTGGGCGAGCGGCTCCTCATCAACCGCTTCGCGCCGATTTGGAACACGCTGGTCGATGGCTTCGGCAATCATGATCCAGGTTCGGGCCGCCACAAGGGCATGCGGGCGCGGTGGGACGTCTTGCATCCTGGCCGGTCCTGGGCATTGAAATGCAAGGCGAGAAGCGAGTCGACAGAGCAAATTGCCCAAGACGTCAAGACGCATTTAAGGGCATTGGTCGGATAGACGCTTGACGTTATAAAACCCGGTTGATTTTCGAATCTCCTCGGATCGGTGACATTGTTCGATCAAACGTAGAGGCACCGTTGAATCCACGACACTTGTTTGTTGATTCTCGAATGACAGGGCTCTGCGCCTACTGTGGTGGCGATCCCGAGACTCGCGACCACGTACCATCCAAAATCCTCCTCGACGACCCGCTTCCTGTCGACCTCCCCACCGTTGACGCATGCGCAAAGTGCAATGGCTCCTTCTCGCTGGACGAGGAGTACGTGGCGTGTTTTCTTGACTGCGTCATTTCCGGGACCTGCAAGCCAGAAAGTGTGTCACGGCAGAAGGTCAGTAGGGCTCTGTCGAGGAATCCACAGCTGATGGCACGCATGGCAGATTCGTGTCGAATCAATGAAGAAGGGATTCAAACATGGGTTCCAGATGATAGCCGATTGCGCAACATTGTGCTCAAGTTGGCTCGTGGACATGTGAATTATGAATTGAGTCTTACATTAGTAGAAGAACCAAACTTAGTTTATGCAGAGCCTTTTATTTTGATGTCTGAATTTGATGTATCAAAGTTTGAACAGGGGAATATGATTGATTCGCGCCTTTTTCCTGAAGTGGGAAGTAGATCCTTTCTTAGGAAACTTGGATCACGTCCATATGATAGAAATCCTGGACCCTGGATTGTTGTGCAAGAAGGTCGCTATCGTTATTCAGTAGAACAGACGGATGGAGTTATAGTTAGAATTGTCTTGAGTGAATACTTAGCATGTCTGGTAAAGTGGCAATTTGATAGAAATGAAGATTGAATTGACTGAGTGTATTGATTTGCCTGTCAAATCAAAAGTTCTGAAAGGAAGTTGATAGGCCGTGAAAACTGAACGTGACATACACGATACTGCCAATTCATCCATCAACAAGGACAATGTAGGCAGGCCCACTGCGATCGATTGCTTTGCTGGGTGCGGCGGTATGACCGAGGGCTTTCGACAAGCAGGTTACAATGTGATCGGAGCCATTGAAATTGACCCAAAGGCGGTAGAAGTCTATCAGCTGAATCACATAAATGTTGTTGTTTGGCAGTGCGATGTGAGAAATGTTACCTCTCGGTCGATTTTTGAAAAGCTGAAGATCAAAAGGGGGGAATTGGACTTGATTGGCGGTTGTCCGCCTTGCCAAGGATTCTCAAGATTGCGAACAAGGAATGGAAAGCACGAGATTCGAGACGACCGGAATGACCTTATTTATGAATTTCAGAGGCTCGTTCTTGAACTATTTCCAAAGCACGTTATGCTCGAAAATGTTCCGCATCTAATCAATGATAAACGTTTTTTGAACTTCACTAATTCACTTAAGGAAGCTGGGTACTCAATCAAATCGGACGTGTTAAACGTTGCCAAATATGGGGTGCCGCAGCGCCGAAGAAGAACAGTGTTGGTTGCCAGTCGAGTGTGTGATCCATGCTTCGCAAGTGAATCAACTGAATCTTGCACGGTGCGACAAGCCATTGGATCTCTGGGCCCCGCAGGAAGCAGTGGGGATCCATTGCATGATTTGCCCGAGAAAAGGTCGGCAGTGGTGAGCGAGAGAATCAGTAAGATTCCAAGAGATGGAGGAGGGCGGAAATCCCTGCCTTCGCATCTACGCCTCCATTGTCACCAGGACTCGGATGGATATAGAGACGTGTATGGACGCATGAATTGGGATGAGCCTGCGCCCACGATTACCACAGGGTGCTTCAATCCTTCAAAGGGTCGCTTCCTACATCCAGACGAGAATCGAGCGATCACGATTCGTGAAGCCGCACTCCTTCAGTCCTTTCCTTCGACCTATGTTTTCCCATGCGGAATGGGAAAGGTGAAACTGGCCGAGATGATTGGGAATGCCCTTCCGCCGGCATTTATTCGCCTACATGCGCAGGCATTGACTAGAGGATAGACCATGAGTGATTCACCTTTCGAGATGCGTTTTGATCCACGCACGATCAAACATCTTGGCGTGCGAATGTACTCTACATTGCCGCCAGCCATAGCGGAAATTATTGCAAACTCGTATGATGCTGACGCGACAAACGTCACTGTAAAACTTCGCGAAGAGGATGGAAATCCTGTTGAAATTGTCGTAAGTGACGATGGCGATGGCCTAACCAGGGACGAGATTAACGAGAAGTTCTTGGTTATAGGACGTAATCGGCGCGACGCGGAAGGTGATGATCCATCATTGAAATATGGCAGGAAACGAATTGGGAAGAAAGGACTGGGCAAGCTAGCACTTTTCGGATTGGCTAAAACTATCAAAATAATCACCAACAAAGACGGGAAGAGAAATAGTTTCGTCCTCGACTGGGATGATTTAAATAGCGCCACTGGAGTTTATAAACCAGTAGCAATTGAGGTAGATCGGCCAACAGATAGCCAAGATGGAACAGTAGTTTCCTTGACTGGATTGAAGAGAAGATCGCCTTTTGACGCTGTTGGACTTGCTGATAATCTGTCGCGACTATTTATTGTCGATGAGACGTTTGTGATTGCCATTGAGACATCAAGGGGAGACAGGATTTCAATTGATAATCAACGCAGGTATAGAACTCTTAATGTTGAGTTTAGTTGGGATGTTTCGGAATCTCAATTTGTGCCCAGCAGTTCACCGTACGTTGGACAGCTTACCGGGACGTTGATAACGGCCGAGACTCCAATAGCTCCGTCATCTGGCCTTCGGGGAATTACATTATTCTCAAGACAAAAACTTGTAAATGCCCCTGAGTTTTTTGCATCAAGCACATCAAGCCATTTTTATCAATATCTGACTGGGTGGATTAGAGTCGATTTCATTGATGATCTGGATGAAGATGTCATCTCGACCAACCGACAGTCGCTTGACTGGGAGCATCCTGAGATGGCGAAGTTGCGAGATTTTCTATCTGGGATTGTGTCGCAGGTGAACAACGATTGGCGTAGGAAAAGAAAGGAAAAGAAAGAGGAGGACTTGAGGAGGACAACCGGCATCGACACTGAAGCATGGATGAGCACGATGCCCCCAGATGTAAAAGAGAGCACCAGTCAGATCATAGAGAGTCTTGGTGGTGAAGATGCGTTAGGACGTTATACGCCTATCATTAAGGCGTTGCACACGTTGGTGCCTGAATATCCTCTTCTTCACTGGAGACATCTTCACGAAGGAATTCGTGAGAGAATCAAACGTTACTACGAGAACAATCAATATGGCGATGCGGCAAGTCAGGGTGTGCAGATATATTGCCAAATAATTCGTGATTTGACAGGACTGACTCAGGACGGGCACGATTTGGTGAACAGGGTATTTGGTGGCAAGCCCTTCGCCACACTTCCACCGCTTCAGCTAAATGGCCTAGTTTCCGATTCAGAGAAGAACATTCAAGAAGGGCAGGCGCATCTTTCTCGCGGCGTGGTCACTGGCTTTCGCAATCCTATTTTGCATGCTCCACTGGACGTGTCTGTCCCGGCCGTTTTTTCGGAACTGGACTGTCTAAATGTCCTTAGCCTTGTATCCTATCTAGTCACTCGATTGGATCACGTGAAGGTGAATGTGCCTGAGGTTTAAAATCGACAAGAGGCGGCCAGCCGCCCAGGAGTAGACGGCCGGCCGCTGACCTGAGCTCCACGACGCGGTTCGAGAGTGCGAATCCCAAGGGCCCGGAGCAAGATGCGTGGGCCCTTTTCGCGCCTGAGGAAACTTCACTGTCCAAATTCCCAGCCAGTTACTCTTTAACCTGGACGCCCATGATGAGGCGGATCTCGTGCGTCGCGTCGCCGGGGTCAGCCTCATCCACCTGCCAGCCGGCACCCAGCGCCATCCAGAGGCCGTCCCCACCATGCGCCAGCGTGGGCCCCAGGAACAGGCTCTCCTCGCTGGCACGCAACTCCCCGCCCAGGCGTAGGTGGTCTAGCAGGGGGACACTGAACCCGGCGGCCAGTTCGAACTCAGTCTCGTCCTCTTCGAATTCCACGACGGGATTCACGGCGAAGTCCACAGGGCCGAAGGTCTGGGAGAGGAGCAGTTTGGCCTCCCAGACCGTCTCGCTGAGCGTGCTGTTGTTCTTGTGCTCCAGGTAGAGGATGGGGTGGGCGAAGGCCTGGGCGTCCTGCAGGAGCCGGTAGCGGAGTCGGACCTTGAAGCCATCCCAATCCAGCGGGGCGCCGGGCGTCCGTGAGAACACCTGGTACACGGCCGCGTCCAGGCGGTCCGACATACCGATCTCAAGCTCCGCCTGGTGGACCGTTTTGAGGTTGGTCTCCCGGTTCGCCCAGTCCGGGCTTTGCACCGTCAGGTAGTGCTCCAGCTCGGCCTCGCCCGGCTTCATCATGGCCGAGCCGTAAGTCCAGACCCAGGGACGCTGGTCGGCCCATGTGGTTGTTGAGAGCAGAAGTGCCGTCGTCACGATTTCCAGGCGCCGGATCATCATGTCGTCCTCCGATGGTTTGTCCTTTCGCGATGGTGCCCTGGGCAATCCATCCGCGGTGCTCCAACATGTTAAAGTTAGGCAAGACAAACAAAAGAAGGACAGGATGAGTTTTAAAAAGGCGGCCACCCCCGCACCTGGATTCAAGGGAGTGGCCGCCGGCGAAACGCGCTGTTGAAAGCTGAACGTAGCGAATGGAGTGGGGGTTCCCGGGGCTACCCCACGGGCCGGATGGTGGCCGGCAACTGATCCAGGTCCTCGACATTGATGGGGATGGGCGGGATCCATTTGAGCCGGCGGTCCAGGCGGCCCTGGCCGACGAGGTACGTGTGCCAGTGGGCGCGGCGGATGTGCGGCCTGGGGCTGGCGTGCGTGCCGGTGGCCGTGGCAATCGTCCCTTCCTGGGCGGCGGCCATCCCGCGGCGCAGGGCGGCGCCGATGCGCGTGCCGACGTCCCAGGTGCGTGGCTGGTTGGGCGGGAAATAGCGCAGGCCGCGCTTGGTTCTCAGAGGTGTCGGGAGGCATTGCCGTGGCTGGATCATGTCGGCGTTGTCGCTGCACAGGTAGAGCAGGAGGGGGACGACGGCGAAGAGGGCTGCGTGGACGAACACGTTCTCTTCGCCAACGGGCGGCTTGGGGCCGGCCAGGCTTTTTTTCCAAGCGTCGATGATGTGCTTCTTCGTCTGATCGAATGTCTGATCGAGCCTGAGCGTGGTGATTTGTGGTGTCCCGAAAAGGAAGTCGCCGAGCATGATGCAGAGGACATCGACGCCATCAGTGTGGGTGTCGAACCAGGCCCAGACTCCATCGACATAGAACTCGCCAGTCCCGGCCATGTTGGGGACGGGTAGCCTGGGTGTTTCCAGGTAGACGCACCATTCTGGGATGCGGACGATGGCCGGCGGGAGGGGGCGGCTGGTGTCGAATCCTCCATCCAGCAAGGTTTGGTATAGGGCTGGGTCGAAGCGGTAGATCCCCTGGGTCGCACGCCATGCGAACAGGCCCGCCGTGGCCCCGCCGAAGATCCTGACCGCGCTTTCTTTGGCGATGTCCATGAGCCGAGGCTGCGCCGCCGCCAAGGCAAAGGTGCCTTCCCCGAAGGAGCAGAGGACGTGAGCTGGCGGCGGACTGATTCCGAGCCGGCGATGAAGAGCGACGCGGTGTGCGAGTTGTCGATCCACAGCGGACCAGATGCCTTCGAATTGGCGGTTGAATGCTGCGAGGGCTTGGCAAGGAATGGGCAGGTCGTTCATCGGATGGTCTCCATGGACTTCAATCGGCGTGGGGCCAGTAAAGGTGCATTGCAAGGGTGAGACCTGGTCGTCACGCGTCATCCTTTGCGATCACGTTCTCGGGAAAAGAGGCTCAGTGCCTCCTTGAGTTTGCGCATGCGGGTGCCGTGGCTTCGGCTGGCCTGGGCTTCGCGGACGAGGCGTTCGCCCCGCCAGTAGTAGCCGGATCCACATCCGCGGAAGGGGGCCTCTTCGGTCTGGGCCTGGGCGAGGGCAGCCTGGTACTCGGTGGCGGCCAGTCGGGAACGTGCCTGGGCCTTTTCGGGGACGGCCAGCTTGACCTGGACGGCGCCTGAAGCGAGGCGTTCGAAGGTGGCGGCCATGCCGGCGCCGTGGTTCTCGCCCCCGCAGCGGCAATCGCACTCGGGCCCGGTGGCGCACGTGCATTTGCTGTCGCACTTGCAGTCGGTGATGGCGTCTCCGGCGACGAGCTGGCCGCTGACCTTGAAAACCTCGCCCATGTGGTGAAAGCGCAGGCTGCCGCAGATGCTGCAGGTGGCGCCGTCGGGAAGGCGGTAGGCGTCCGTCACGAAGGGGAGCAGGCAGCCCAGGCACTTGTGGTAATGGCGTCCGGTGCGGGTCATGGCGGTCGTCCTTTCGGGTTCAAGGCGAGGCCGGCGACGGCAGCGGCTTCGACCCCGGGGGCGACGCCGGCGGGCAGGCCATAGACTCAGCCGCGGGATAATGTGCAGACGGCCTGGGCCATGATGACGCCGTGGCGCGTGACGTAGTGAATGCGCATGCGGCCGCTGTCCCGGAACTCCATGAGGGCATTGAGTGGCGTTGGGCAGGCGCGGATGTAGGCGGCCATCTCCTCCCAGGTGTGGGTGGTGTCTAGGCGGGTGGTGGACTGGTGATCCATGGAGTGCTCCTACTCGTTGATGCGCCAGGCGCAGTAGACGCAGGCGTCTTGACGCGGGCGGCTGGTGTCGTGGATGGCGCCGTCGATGACAGCGGTGGCGTGACCAGCGACGCGGACGATCCAGCGGCCAGAGGTGCCAATGGTCTGGCTGAAGACGTCCAGGTGCACGCGCGGCTGCCCGGCCATGGCCTGGAAGGCGTGGTAAGTGGCGCGGTACTTCAACCAGACGACCATGGCCTTGCGGTCCGTGCCCCGGCCGCAGCGGCGGCCCAAGGCGGCGAACTCATTGTAGACCTGGTCGTATGGCAGGCCCGTGGTGATGGCGCAGGCCCGGACGACGCAGTCGTTCTTCTGGCGTGGCCTGCGGCTCGTGGCGCGTCCGCCGTCATCCTGCTGGAATGGCACCCCACTCATTGGGCGGCAGCTTTCCGCTCTGGACCCATGAGGCTGGCGGCCAGCGTCTCGTTGTCTTCGGTCGTCGAGGCGTCAATGCACTCCAAGGCGATGCGCACCTCCTTGCGCCAGCGGGCGCGGTCCAGCCAGTCGAGGACCCCCAGCTCCAGGCGGATCCAGGCTTCCACCCAGCGGGGGCTGACCTCGGGACGTTTCCTGCGCGCGAGCTCTTCGCGGATGGTCTGCTCGTATTGCGACATGGCGTCCTCCTTCAGCATTCAACAAGGGTCTTGAGCTCTTCGGTGGTGGCCCGGCGGAAGCGGATGCCGCCCCTTGGACCGACGATGACCCGGGCGACGTAGCCCTCGGCGCGCACGGCGTAGTGGGTACCGGGCGTGGTCCAGACGTCGCGGAAGCGGGGCAGCGTGTGCAGCAGGGGGCGGAAGCGGGCGTCGAGAAGCATGGGGTTCTCCCTGGTGGTTGGCCCGGGCCGGCCATGCGGCCTGCCCGGGCGGGTGCTGGTGGTTCTAGCCGATGCTGCTGTTGTGCTGGCTGCGGGCTTCGGCGGGGGCCTTGTCTGCCCAGCTGTTGAGCTGGTAGCCGAAGCGGTTGAGGATGGTCATGTGCGTGTTGGCGACCCAGCGTCCGTCCTTTGCGTAGAAGCGGATCCTCTCCCGCCAGACCTTGCAGCCGGGGCCCTTCTGGAAGGCGCCGCAGAAGTTGTCGCTGTAGGCGACGTCGGGCTGGGTGGCCCAGCTTGTGATCGCGATGGTGCGGGTTTCCCGTCCGATGGTGAGGGTGACCTGGGCCTTGCCAGTGGGCGCCATCAAGTGTCCGATCATGTGCTTGATGTCCTGGACCAGGGCCAGGGCGCGCATCTGCGCCCTCCGAAGGTCCGCATCCATGTATCCCCCGCCGATGTGCGTGTCGGCCTCGGCGGCCTTGAGCTCAGCCAGCAGGGTGGGCATCAGGGTGTCGGCGTCGACCTTGCGGACCGTGCGTCCGCTGTCCAGGGCCAGTTCAAGGGCTGCGTCGTCCTCGGCCAGGAATCGGCAAGCGTCCTCGACCTGGGCGAGCTCTTCAGGGGTTTCAGAGTTCCGCGAGGCGTGGAAGGTCCCGTCGACCAAGGCGGTCAGGTAGGTGTCGGTGCCGGTTTCGTCCGTGTGGCTGATGCTGAAGTGTTGGGTCGTCATTGGTCTGTTTCCTTTTGTGTTGGGCGTAACTACGCATCGAGTGTTTCGCAAGTCAAGTAAAAAGTGAAATAGATTCGGACTCTTTTAAATGGTAAAAGCCATCAAAGACTTAGAATAACTAGATAAACGGAAGACGCCCCTTTCGGGGCGCTGGATTAGTGGTTTGTGGCCTGGCTATGCGGTGGCGTAGCGATTTGGCAGTTCCTCCCAGCCGACGGTGGCGCAGACCTAGGCCTTGCCTCCTGCGACCAGGATGTCGCCCTCGCTCATGCTGGTGTGGGTGAGCCCGGCGGCCTGCAGGGAGGGGCGGGCCTCGCCGTTCGGGCTCCAGTGATCGCCCTGCAGGGCGGCGTAGATGCGCTCCTTACTGGGCTGGTGGATGGTGAGCAGGTGGACGTGGGTGGTGGTCAGGGCCTCGATGTGGCGGGGCGTGTCGCCCAGGCGCTTGGCGTACCAAACCTCAACCGGGGCGTCGCCGAGGTCGGCCCAGTTCAACTTGGCCAGGATCGGGAAGGGGGTGAGGTCGGTGATGGCTGCGGGCTTCATGGGGTTCTCCTTTGGGAAGGGCCCGGGCGCACATGGCGCCCGGGCTTGGGTTTGGGGTCAGCAGGTGCAGGTGTTCCAGGCGGCCTTGCGGCCGTAGCCCAGTTGGCTGCCTTCGACCAAGTAGACCACCTCTTCCTTGGTCGGCTCGGGCTCGCTAGGCAGATGTTCCGTGGGGAGGCCTTCGTCTTCCCGCCGGGCGCGTTCAGCTTCGAGCTCGTCCTCGTCCATGGCGCTGGTGGTGGTCACACCCTGGATCGAGTACTCGAAGGGCCATGCAGACTGGTGCATCAGGCGGACCTCGATGCCCGGGTTGACGCTGGCGATCTCTTCGAGCAGGGTGATCAGGTTTTCGATCTTCATGTCCGTGCCTCCAATATTCCTGCGGACACCTTGCCCGCCTTTTGATGGACATAAATACGCAGAGATACTTTGCAAATGCAAGTTAAACGTGAGTAATAATTTGACATATTAGGTGTTTAAATAAGTCAAAACGATAGCCAAGATGAGGTAAACGCAAGACGCCCCCGGAGGGGCGTCCATGCGCAGGATCTGGTTGTGCCTTAGCGGGCAACCTTGCCGAGTTCGAAAGCGGCGCGCAGGGCGGCTTTGACCTGCCAGACGCTGACCTCGTGGAAGTCGAGGGCGTCCATTTTACGCTCCGTCAAGGTCTGGATGCCGAGGTGGACCTGGGCCAGGACCTCCATTCCGGCGTCGATGGTCGCTTCGTCGGCGTCCGGCTGGGCGGCGGCGGCAGGCGCTTGCCAGAGCTTGGCAGCTGCCGGGAAGCCGATCCATTCGGCGTTTACGCCCAAGCCGCGGTTGGCCATCTCGTCGCGGGCCAGCTGCAGCGTGTCCAAGGTGTCGGTTGCCATGAGCTGGATAAGCTTGGTCTTCAGGGTCTGCATGAAAGCGGCTTCGTCCTCGCCCAGCAGGTTGATCAGGCCTTTGCGCGTCATCTTGGTTGCCATGTCCGTGTCTCCTCGTTCGGGGCCTGCGCTGTTGCTTGCCCTCTTTTGTTGGGCATAACTACGCAGAGACACCTTTCGAAGTCAAGCAAAAGAACAAAAAGATTATGACTATTTTATGGTGTCAAAATCGGACAAATAGTTATCAGAGAGTTGAACAAGTAATAGCGCATGGGCCTGGGGGCGCCAAGGCCTGCAATTGGGCCAACTTGGCTTCCACCCAATTGGGCGGGTAGAGGAGCCGCAGCCACTCGCCCACCTGCTCCAGGCATTGCAGGTAGGCGCCCCGGGCGCCGTACTTGGCCACGCTCCGGGTGACGACGTACGCCCTGCCCCCGACCTGGACCCGGCCCTCGAAGGCGTGACGGACCCACACCTTGCCGGAAGCCCGGACCTCGGTTCGCAGGGTGGGGTAGAGGTAGCGGCTGGCTTCGATGCGCGCCTGCTCCAGGTTGACGCCGGGGCCCAGCCGGTCCTCCCGTCGTTGGGCGCGCAGCTGGCGCATGGCAAGGGCTGCTGCAGATTGGGATGGCATGGCGGCTCCTACTTGATCGCGGGGGTGTTGGTTCGCCGGCCCTCGATGGCCGCCCGAAGCTCTTCGTCGGCCACATGGGCGTAGACGGCCGTCGTCTTGGGGCTCTCGTGGTCCAGGGCCACTTGCACCAGGCGCAGGTTGCCCGTCTTCTTCAGCAAGCTTGTGGCGAAGGTGTGCCGGAGGACATGGGGATGGATGCCCCGCTCGATTCCCGCCAGGGCCACCCACTGGTCCAGTAGGCGTCGGATGTGGCGGGTGCCGATCCCCTTGCCTGTGGTGCTGCGGAAGACCGGCGCGTCCCCGGGCTGGCGGACCACCAGCGGGCGCAGCAGGTCCCGGGTCTCCACCGGCAGAAACCGCGTGCGCTGCTTGCCGCCCTTGGTCCTCACCCGGATCAGCTTCTCGCCCAGGTCCACGTCCCCCACGGTCAGGTCGGCGGCTTCGGACACCCGGAGGCCCGTGTCCAGGAGCAGGCAGAAGAGGGCACGGTCCCGGGGCTGGCTGGTCACATCCGTTCGCTTGGTCAGCGCCTTCCGAAGGGCCGTCTCTTCGGCGTCGCTTAAGTAGTCGGGTGTGGCTTGGTGGATCTTGGGCATGCGAATGGCGCCAACCTCGGCCGCCAGGGGGTGCTGGGCCCACGTCAGGAACTGGTTGAGGACCGTCAGCGCCCGTCGCTGGGTCAGGCTTGATCTCCCCTCTCGGACGAAGTACCGTGTGATCCGATCCATGGTCAAGTCCTCCATGGCCGAGGACTGCCCGTCAGCTTCCATGGCCTTTGCGAGGCGGCGAAGCTCCGCCAGATAGGGCGCCCGGGTGTTGGCTGCCAGTTGGCGCGCCTGGAGGTGTTCGTCAAATCGCGGGATGTGGGTGCGCATGGCGTCTCCTTGTTGGGTGCGGTCAGCTTGGGCAAGGTCGTGGGTGGTTGCCCAAGCCTGTATTCGGACCTGAGTCTGCACTACCTGCGCGCGGAAGTCAAGTCGTAACCCATTGAGAACAAACCAGATGGGCATCCGAAAGCCACAGCCCGCCAAGCTCTCGTCCGACGAGATGGCCTTTGCCCAGATCCTCTTGGACCCCGTTGCGTTTGCAGCTGCCTTCTTGACCCAGCTGGATGGAGAGACGGCCGGCCAGCCCATGGCGCTGTGGCCCCACCAGCAGGACGACCTTCGGGATCCCGATCTGCAGATCGTTCATCAGGACGGTCGCGCGGTGGGCAAGACCGTGGACATCGTCGTGCAAGTCCTGCACTACGGCGTGACAGCCCAGAACGGGCGCATGCTGGTGACGGCCCCCAACGACGGGCATGTGAACAAGGTCATCGAGGAGGTGGAGGCCCACCTGCAGAACAGCGAGTTCCTGCTGGACATGGTGGCCATCGACCAAAACAACCGGCACCGGATCACACGCAAGCCCTATTACCAGATGACCTTCAAGACGGGAACGACCATCTACTTCCGGCCCGCGGGGCCAACAGGCAAAAGCGTGCGCGGTTTGCACTGCGACGTGGTGCTGGTGGATGAGGCTGCCTGGTACCCAGAGCCCGCCTGGCGCGCCCTGCGCAGGGTGATGAACCGCGGCGGCAGGATGCGCGCCTATTCCAATCCCAACGGCCTGCGCGACACGACGTACTACAAGATCACGCAGAAGGGCAGCGGCTGGAAGGTCTACAAGTGGCCCAGCTGGATCGTGCCAGGGAGCACGAACGAGTACATCGAGGAGGAGGCCCGCTTCTACGGCGGACGCGACTCGGCGGGTTTCCAGCACGAGGTGGCCGGCGAGCATGGCGCGCCGAGCTACGCGGCCTTCAACATCCGCCAGTTCCAGGCCTGCCAGCGCAAGCTGGAAAAGGTCTACCAGGTGATCCGCCTGGACGGCGAGGAGTTCGAAGCCCTGCAGAGCGTGGACGAGGCCATCGACCGCATGTACGGTCTGCTCGATCAGCTGGAGGAGAATCGGGGCATCTACTGGCTGGGCGGTGATCTGGGCTACACGAACGACCCCAGCGAGCTCACCGTCTGGCTGGACGACGAGCGCGGGCGCCTGGTGCCGGTCCTGCGTGTCCACAACGAACGCCTGCCCTACACCTACCAGGCGGCGCTCATCGCCATCCTCGATGACCACTTCGATTTCGCCGGCATCGGGTTTGATGCGGGGTCCAACGGCCTGTCTGTCGAACACATCCTGACGACCGAGGATCGCTATACGGGGCACCAGTTCGCCCATCGGGTGGAGACCTACGACTTCGGCGGCAGCCTGACCACGGGGTACGACCCGCAAGGCCGGCCCAAGATGCAGCGCATCAAAGAGTACATGACCAGCCTGATCAACGGGCGAATGGCGGCCCGAACCCTCCTCTTTCCTGCGGTCGACGTGGATCCGGATTGGGACAACCAATTCACCACCCAGACCTATTCGCAGAACCAGGGTGGCCGCCTGATCTACTCCAAGGGCAATGACCACATCATCGACTCGACGCGCTGCGCCGTGCTGCGCAAGGAGCGCGAGCTGCTCAAGCAACTGGTGGACGACGGATCGGGCGCCGAGGCCGACTTCGTCATGCCGCTGGTCACGGAAAACGTGTTCGTCTAGGAGGACCCTATGGGGCTTTTCGGCATTGGGACCCGCCAGACCACCTTGGCCGCGGAAAGCGTCTACGAGGTGGGCGGTGAGCTGCGCAGCCAGTCTGCCACGCTGGACCCATTTGGCAGCGAGATGGCCGTGGAGGGCATTCCAGCCGATTGGCATGAGCGCGGCGCCAAGGCCTGGGAGTATTACCAGCAAGAGCCCATCGTTAACAACTGCATCAACGCCTGGCGCACGCTGGCGCTGGGAGAGGACTTCACCCTGATCGCCAGCAGCCAGGAGCTGCAGAAGGAAGTGGACGCCCTCAAGGATCGGCTGGGTCTCAAGCGCTGGCTGAAGGACCAGATCCTGCAGCTCTTGACAAAGGGCGAGGCCGCGGGCTTCAAGGAGTACGGTGGCCAGGAAGCTGGGAAGACCGAGGACGGCCGGCCGCAGTATCGGGACTTCGCGCAGGTCAAGGCGCTGAACCCGCTGCTCCTGGATGTCAAGGTTACGGACGGCAAGGTCATCCAAGTGACCTCGTTCACATTGGACGCGTCGAACCAGCGGACGAACGAATCACCTGTGGCGCTGGAGCAGTTCCGGCGCTGGCTGTGGGACGCACCGGGCTTCGCCGAGCACGGCACCAGCATGGTGCTCCCGGCTTTCGAGTCGGTGGAGCTCTTGCGCGACTACCGACGCGCCGAGCGAGCTATCGCCAAGCGCTGGGCCACGCCTATCCGCCTGATCAAGGTGGGCGGGCAGTTCGGCAAGACCGTGGTGATGCCGAAGGCCAGCATGCTGAAGGACATCAAGAAGGTCTTCGACTCGATGAACGCCCGCCAGGGCGCGGTGGTGCCCTTCTACGTCACCATCGACACCTATGGAGCCGAGGGCGAGGCGCTGAAGGTCGAAGAGAAGGCCAAGGAGACCAAGGGTGACATCATCGTGGGCATGGGCTTCACGCGGGCCCTGGTCTCCGGTGACGGGGCCAACTTTTCCACCGCCAGCCTGGGCTTCGCCAAGGTCCAGCTCATGCTCTCGGACATCCGGGACATGGCGCGCGAGATGCTGCGCTGGGTGCTGGACGACTGGCTGGCCATGCGAGGCCAGGAAGGCGAGAGCCTGCACATTGCCTTCCAGGAGGTGGATCTGTCCGCCGGCGCCGACCAGCGAAAGGTGCTGGTGGATCTCTACGACCGCGGGTTGATCAGCGTGCGCAGCCTGCAGGCACTGATGGGTTTGTCCCCGGACATCGAGCATGCGCAGATCGGGCGCGAGACCAAGCAGGTGATCGCGCCGCTTTCCCCGGGCGACATCGTGGGTCTGGCCCAGCAGGAGATGCTGACCAACGACCAGGTCTTCTACCTGCTCAACCTGGCCGAGAGGCTGAAGGGGGCGACCGGTTCCGGCGCGGCGCCGACCGCCACGGAGACTGGTGCCCCCACGGAGGGCGCGCCGCAGACCGGGGACGTGGCCAGCCTCTACCTCCAGGTGGACCGGATCATCCGCTCCCAGGCTCGGCAGGCCGCCCTGGACCGCCTGGCGGCCCTTGAGGCCGAAGGCAGCCAGGCCGCCTGATGCCCACTGACTCCTGTGTCTGTGGCAGCCCGCATCCGCCGCTGCCCCTGGGAGAACTCCACCTGCATGTGGAGGCGCTCTTCCTCGTGCACGGAAGCCGGGCGCTGTCATCCCAGGCCCTCAGCCAGAAGGAGGCCATCGCCCAGGCCACAGCCAATAGCCTGGCCCAGGCCGGCGCCTACACTGACGAGGTGCTGGCAGGCAGCCTGAAGGCCCTGGACCGGGCGGCCAAGGACGTGAAGGCCCAGATCCTGGTGCTGGGCGACTTGTCGCAATTCGGGCCCGGCGCCCAGCCGGGCAAGGCCGTGCAGCTGGCGCGGCTGAAGGCCTTGAATAAGAACCTGACCCAAACCGCCACTCAGCTCAAGAAGGACCTGTCGCTGGTCTACCAAGACCTGACGGCGACGGCGTCGAAGGCCGGCATCGAGGGCAAGCTGGCCCAGCTGAGCGCCCTGAAGGTGGGTGGCTACCAGACGTTGAACCAGGCGGGCCGGGAAGCCCTGGCCGAGGCGGCTTTCTCGCTGGTGCCGACGGATGCCCTGGACTTCCTCTCGAACTACCAGCTGCAGCTCCTGGGCAAGCTCTCGGACGACTTGGTGGCGGGCATCAAGGGCGCCGTGCAGGTGGGCATCGCCCAGGGCGAAGGTCCTGCCAAGATCGCTCGGCGCATCGGCGGCATCGTCAAGGATCCGGAGGAGTTCCGTCAGGCAGGTAAGACGGTCTTCAAGACCGTGCAGCAGCGCGCCGAGCTCATCGCGCGCAGTGAGGTGATGCGCGCCTACAACCAGGGCGCGCTGAAGTTCGAGACGCGGGTGGGGATCCGGCGCGGGCGGTGGCTAACCGCAGGCGATGAGCGCACCTGCCCGGACTGCGGCCCGCTGGACGGGAAGGAATTCGACCTGGTCGACCTGCCCAGCCAGCCCCTGCATCCTGCCTGCCGCTGCACGCACGTGCCTGCCGACATCTCCCAACTCCTCACGAAGGAGGCGCTGGAGGCCCAGCTTTCCGGCCAGACGCTGGAGAACCCGGCTGTCCAGGAGGCGCTGAAGGGAGGCGACTACAGCAAGCTCAACATGGTCCAGTTGCGCGAGGTGGCCAAGGAAAAGGGTGTGTCCGTGGCCCGCACCAAGGCCGACCGCATCGTCCTCCTTTCGAAGGCGTCGGGACAGAGTGAGGAGTGGCTGGCCGGGCACACGAGCGCCGAGCTGGAGGCTTGGTTCAAACAGTACAAGGTGGGCGCACTGAAGTCCAAGGACGAGATGCTGGCCGCCCTGCACAAGGTCGACCATGCCACGGACGCGGCAAAGGCCGCGGCCCTGAAGCAGGCCGAGGACGCAGCGAAGGCCGCGCAAAAGGCGGCCGAGGAGGCGGCCGCCAAGCTTGCCAAAGCCAACCAGGCGGTGGCCGACTTCCACACGGAGCTGGGCAAGCTGAAGACCCTGGAGACGGATCTCGGCAAGTTCAATGAGTTCCACGCCCAGATCGACGTGTTGGTCAAGCACCTCGTGCAGACCAAGGACCTGCTAGGCCCCCAGCAGCTGGCCGAGCTGGAGCAGTACGTCCTCAAAGCCCATCACGCGTTCACGGATGCCGTGGCGGCCGTTCCGCAGACGGCCAGGCGGGAAATCCTCAAGGCCGCGAAGGTCAAGAACTTCCAGTGGTTCACGAAGGAGGAGTCGGTTGCCTACCTGACCACTCCGTCAGTGCAGCCGAAGATCGCCGAGCAGGTGGCTGCCAAGGTGGCTGCGGCCAAGGATGCGGCCAAGCTGAAGATGGCGCCCACGCCCGCGCCCAAACCCCAGGCCCAGCCCAAGGTCCAGGTGGCAGCCCCAGCGCCTGCGCCCAAGGCCAGCCCGGCCGTGCAGGCGCGTAGCGCGGATGAAGCATGGGAGGCCTACAAGGCCAGGAATCCGTTCACCTTCCACAGCGACGCCAGCGAGCTGGGCGGTGTGCACACCAAGTATTTTTACCTGGACGACGCCGGCGACAAATGGCTGTTCAAGCCGATCAATGAGGACTTCCGCGCCTGGGGAGATGAGGTGGCCTACCTCATCCAGCGCGAGATCGATCCGGACGCCATCGAGGTGCGCTACATCGAGCTGGGGGACATGAACGGGCGTCGGCGCATGGGTTCGATCCAGCAGATGAAGAAGGGGCTCCGGGACCCCAGCAACTTCGAGAAGATGGATGTCGCGGCCATCGACCCCGCAGAGCTCGTGCAGATCCAGCGCGAGCAGGTGGTGGACTGGCTCATCTCCAACCACGACGGCCACGCGGGCCAGTTCCTGCGCGCCCAGGACGGCCGGGTCTACGGCATCGACAAAGGCCAGCTCTACAAGTACTTCGGGCATGACAAGCTGTCCGTGGACTACGCCCCCAACGCCGGCGGGCGTTTCGACGAGCCCATCTACAACAAGGTCCTGCGCGCCCACCGGGACGGGAAGATCAAGCTCGACCTGCAGGCCACGGAGGAGCGGATCCGCCGGGTGGAGGCCATCTCCGACGCGGCCTTCCGCGAGATGCTCATGCCCTATGCCGGCCGGCGCTACGCCGGTCAGCCCGGCGCGCTGGAGGACTTCCTGCGTGCCGCCCTGGAGCGCAAGAACTCCGTCCGCGCGGACTTCGAGAAGCTCTACAGCCAGATCGAGTCGGTGCGCACGGGCAAGAAGGTGGACTTCCGCTTTGGAGACGTGGTGCCGAAGGCTGCTCCGAAGACGGCACCTGCGGCGGCGGATGATGGGCTCGCCTGGGCGCGGGGCAGCCGCATCGACCTGAAAGCCGAAGTGCAGACCATCCGCGAGTCCGGCTGGCAGGGCCGATCCCTGGCCGTGGACAAAGGCGACATCGAGGACCAGAACGTGCTGGTGCGCGAGGTGCTGGGCGTGGGTGGCAAGAAGGAGACCGTGCTGCAACTGCGCCTGCGCGTGGAGGCCGACAAGCGTCTGGTCAAGGTCCTCAAGTCCAACGTGGTGGGGGAGCTACCTAAGGAGCTCGTCTGGGAGGACGAGTTCTGGGATACGATCCTGGCCGCCGTGAAGACCGCCAACACGCACGCCACTGATCTGGGATTCAATAGCTCCAAGCTCGCTGCTGCAGAGAACCTGCGCCCGGTCCTGGCGCGGCTGGTGGACAAGGGCAACGTCATCGAACGTGCCATGGCCAAGCAGTATCTGGAGGTCTTGGACGAAGTGGCCCGCGCCACCCATGCCAGCCGGGGCGGGACGCCGACACGTCTGCCCATGATGAAATCCTTTGCCCCTTCGCCCGACGACCTGAAGGCCTTGCGACAGGGTGCCGAGCAAGCGGGAAAGGGAAAGGCGATCCGCGTGCGGACAAGTGCACGCTGGACCGAGGACCAGGTGGCGGCCCAGGGCCAGGGTCTCGTGGTGGAGGCCGAGCGCATTCCGCTCTCGCGCTTCCATTCCAGCATCAACGACAACCTGGTGGAGTATCACGCGGACCTGGGCGATGGCGTGGAAGTGGTCTACAAGCCTTGGCAGGGCACAGGCAAGGCACAGGGCAAGAGCTACGCCATGCAGGGCCGCATGACGGTCAAGGCACGTGAGGGTGTGTCGGAAACGACCGTGGCCAGGGCGCTGGAAAAGCTCAAGGCCCTGGGGCTGGACGCTTCCCCGGCCTCTGCGGTGGACGAGGAGCTCATGTATCTGCAGAAGGTGGCCTATGCCGCCAAGGTGGATGAAACGCCGGCCTTCCAGGCGGCCGCGGCGGAGGCGAAGAAGGCCGGGTCCAGCGAGGCTGCCGTGCGCATCTGGCGCGATGCGTGGAGCCGGCACCTGGGCGTGAAGGACGTGACCAAGCTGCCCGACTACGACCCGGCGGGTGTCTATCAAACGTCCACGGCGGGCGCCCGGGCCGGCGCCGGCATGCGCGTGCAATACCGCTTCGACATCCCGCGCGAGGAGCTGGCCCGGGAACTGGACGGCTACGTGCTCCAGCACCACCTGACCAAGGGCGACATGCAGAGCTTCCTTGAGACCGTGCTGCCGACCAACCGCTCCTTCGTGCCCACGGCCGAGCGCTTCAGTGTGGGGGTGCCCATCGGCGGCATGAGCCCGTCCCAGGACATGAACACGGGCGGCGCCAGCTACTTCTTCACGAGGATCGTGAAGGCCGACCAGAAGCAGGTCAATTGCGTCCGCTTCAAACCCGACATGCTACGTCGCGCCGACGCCATTAGCTATGATCACGACAAGTATGGCAACGTGGTGGGCAACTCCGTGCGGGAGAACCGTATCTCGGACATCGCCACGTGGAAGCGCATGCCCCGGCACGGATCCAACGAGACCATTTTCAAGGGCGCCGTGCCGCTGCTGGAACACTTGGACAGCCTCGTGGTGGGCAGTTCAGGCCAGAAGGCCAGCGTGGTGGCCCTCTTCAGGAAGCATGGGATTTCGACTCTGCCGGATGGCCGGCGAATCGAGGACGTCGTGAAGGTGAGCGGATGAAGGACGACATGCGCGAAATCCAGCGGATCGCCTTCCAGGAGTACCTGGATGTGCTGCCTGGAGAGTTCGGCTTTGACGTGACGATCACGTTTTCTTCTGATGGTGGCACCATCCGCAGCTTCCATGCTGGAATGCGCGTGCTCTCGGCCACGCCCATCTTCGACCGCGCCAGCGGCCAAGTGGACCATTGGCGCTACTGGTTGCTGTTTGCGGAAATGGGAATCCTCGACACCTACGGCGGCAGTCATCCCGTGCACTGCTTTGAATGCGAGGTGCTGGAGCGCCAGGAGCTTTTCCTGACACTGCGAGAGGTGAACGACGAGTACCGGTTCCTTGTCTGTCGGAACGACCCACATTCGCTGGACGAGCGCCAAGAGCTCATCTACCAGGAGTGGGATAAGCAGGTTGCCCGCATCGGGGGCGTGGCGGCCTTACAGGCCATCCTGGATGAGCAAGCTCGACACTGGAGGGAGACCCTTCTCTCCACGGGAGAAATGAAGCCGTGAAGGTGCACTGGTTCTACGTTTTCGACCTGGAGGCCGATGCGCGCAAGAAGCCCATCGGCGCGTGGATCATTCAGGACGGAGTGCTCGACTACGTCTTTGACCCGGCCTACCCGAATGACGAGGACATCCCGTCGGATCTCATCAACCGGATGCTCGAATCCGGTGAGAGGGTGCTGGGCCTGGAAGGCCTGGAATACTGGCAAGGTCACGTTGGCTACACCCGGAGCGCAAGCCAAATCAACGAAGAGGACGTGACGGATTATCCTGGTTGGATCAGGAAAATGCAGGCCACAGTAACCGCCGACTGATTTCCCGCCGAAAAAAACCGCTGACCGTATTGACACGCCCTCTCGGACAGAAGATCGTTTTCGCGAATCCACGAATTCGCGGGGACGAGTATGTCCTTCCTGACGGTTGAAGCCGCCCTTTTCCCTGAGCTGACCGCCCAAGGCGCCGGTGCGCCCAGTCATGGCGTCCAGTACATCGGGAACAAGCGCAAGCTGCTGGACTGGATCCGCGAGCAGATCCCGGAAGGCGTGAAGACCGTGGTCGATGCCTTCGCCGGCGGCGGCAGCGTGAGCTACATGCTCAAGCGCGAGGGCTTCCAGGTCCACTCCAACGACAGCCTGCACTGGCCCCACCACATCGCCCGGGCCGTCGTAGTCAACCAGTCCGAGACCGTGACAGACGAGGAGATCGAGGCCCTCTGCCAGTCGAACCCCAAGGCCGGCAGCTTCGTCCGCGACAACTACGAGGGCAAGTTCTGGAAGCCCGAGATCCACGGTGTCATCGACGAAGTGCGCGAGAACGTCGACGCCTTGAAGGGCTTCAAGCGGGACATCGCCCTGGCGGCCCTGGGCGCCACGATGCTTTCGGCCCGAGGCTGGTTCCCCCAGTTCACCACCAGCAAGGTCAGCGAGGACGGCTACAGCCCCGAGCAGTTCCACGAGCGGCTGGGCCAGGTCATCCGGCGGCTGAACTCGATGGTCCTGGACGGTCCGACGTGCACGGCCCAACGTCTGGACGTGCGGGAGTTCCTGCCCAAGGTGAAGGCCGATCTGGCCTACTTCGATCCGCCCTACGTGACCGAGTTCAGCGCGGCCAACTACAGCGCCAATTACCACGTGGTGGACGCCGTGATGGTCAAGGGCGAGGGGCGAAATCCCAAGGCCGACAGCGTCACGAAGATGGAAAAGACCCAGGCCGACCTGACCAAGGCCAACATCCTGGAGTTCTTCCAGGCGGTCTTCGGGGCGGCCGAGCACATCCCCAATTGGCTGCTCTCCTACCGCGACCACAGCTACCCCAGCGAAGCCGAGCTGCAGGAGGTCTTCGAGAAGGCCGGACGCGAGTTCCGGCTGGAGACGAAGGACTTCTCCTACGCCAGCCTGGCCGGCAAGCGGCGCAACGAGGACCCGGCCAAGGCCAAGGAGTACCTGTTCGTGGGCACGGCCAAGAAGGCCGAAGAGCCCGCCGAGCCGGGCAAGTCAAGCTTGCCTAAGGAGGACGACGTGAAGGACAAGACCCCGGTGGACGCGGCGGCCATTGCGGCCATGCAGGCAGCCGCGGCGGGCAAGGCCCGCATGACCGCCAGCCTGGAGGTGGGCCATCTGGTGGCCGTGGCCGAGGATGCCAAGGAGGGCGGCGAGGACCACGAAATCGCCTTCGTCCTCTGCCACGCGGGCACCAACAAGAACAGCGACCACTTCACTGTGGACGAGCTAAAAAAGGCCGCGGCCAGCGCCGCCGGCGTGAAGATCAACCTGAAGCACGGCCAGAAGGCCCAGGACATCGTGGGCAAGACCGAGTCCGCGGCCTTCGAGGACGTGGAAGGCGGCCGCGTGGTCTGCGGTGGCAAGCTCTTCACGGGTTCCGACGAGCTGGCGGTGAAGGCGCGCAAGCTCATCCACGAGGAGCTAATCACGAAGGTCTCGATGGAGTGCTCCTACCAGAAGGGCGAGTGCTCCATCTGCGGCCACACCTTCACGAACGCGGCGGAGCGCTGCGAGCATCTGAAGAAGCAGAAGGGCCAGAAGGTCGAGGGCAAGGACTGCTACGAGATCCTGCACGGCGTGACCTTCACGGGCGCCGGCCTCTTGGAGGGCTACGAGCCCGCCGACCCCAAGGCCGACATCACGTCCATGGCCCAAGGCGAGGATGGCCGGATGCGCGCGTCCTCCTACTACGGCGACGTGGGCGCGCGCCCTGAGAACGTCAAGCAGGTCCTCATCCAGCAGGAAATCCGGGACGACCTGTGGCGGGCGCAGGACGCCTTCGGCATGGTCGTGAACACGCTCGTGGGAGAGTTCACCGCGGGCAAGGCCACGCTGGATGACACCGGCACGAAGATCCGCCAGGCCGCCACCGACACGGCGGATCGCGTGATCCAGATCCTCACGAGCATCAGCAAGGAGACGGACGACATGAAGGACCCGAAGACCCAGGCGGCCACGGACAAGCCGCTGAAGGACATGACCCAGGCCGAGCTCCTGCAGGTCGCGGAGCAGTTGGCCGCCCAGAACGAGGAACTGACCGGCAAGGTTCAGGCGGCCGAGGACGAGAAGGCCAAGAGCGCGGCCAAGCAGGCGGCCGAGGCTCTGGTGGCCCTGATGGAGAAGAAGGGCCGGGCCTTCGCCGACGCGGCCGCGCGCCAGGCGGAGGTGGAGCGGCTGGCCGGCTTGTCCGACGAGGCCCGTCAGGCCGTGGAGGACACCTGGAAGGACCTGCCCGACAAGCAGGCCGCGGAGCCCACCGAGGAGGAAAAGGCGGCGGCGGCCGCGGCGGCCGAGGACGGCGGCGTCGGCAGCGCCAGCGCGGCCGGGTCCGCCAGTGGCGGGGCCCTGCGCGCCAACGCCGGATTGGCCCCGTCTACGGGTGCCGATCCCGCCCCCCAGGGGCTGACCCAGAAGCTGGGCGACGGCCTGGCCGCCCTGCACCAGCGCCGGCTGTCCCGTGAGCGGGGCGAGGTGGCCGAGTAGGAATCATCACCACCCGGTGATGCCGGGTGCTTCACAGCCAGAAGGAGAGCAGCATGTACAACAACTCCCATCCCGGCATCGAGTACGGCGACGGCGTCCTCAAGGGGCCGGGCACGCCGGGCCAGGTGCTGAAGAGCGTCGGCAACAACGAGTTCAGCGTGGTGAACAACGCCAGTGACGTGCCGGCGGGCGTCCTGAAGAAGGCGGACAAGGACTGCAGCGCCCAGGGCGCCACGGAGACCACGCCCTGCGTGGTGGACACGGGGGGCTTCGTCTTCCAGACGGACCAGTTCACCGGCACGCCGGCGGCGGGCAACAACCTCACCTTCGATGCCACCACGGCGAAGCTGAAGGTGGCCACGACCGGCCTCAAGATCGTGGGACGTGTCCTCTCCGTGGACGGCTCGGAGATCAGCGTCCTCTGGACCAACCACGGCCTGGTGGCGTAACGCGCCATCCTGAGACAAGGAGACCCCACGTGAAGAAGCATGCCACGATGAGCGAGGCGGAGCTGCAGGCCCTGGCGAACCTGGTGCAGCAGGCCACCCGCACGGAGAACGGGCTCTATGCGCTGGCCGAGGCCGTGGGCCCGGTCATCCGCATGGAGATCGAGCGCAAGAACATCGTCCCCCTCATCCTGACCGAGCACACGCTGTCGCCCGGCCAGGACGCCAAGCACTCCAAGCGTCGCGCCTTGCAGGCCCACTACATCGGCGTGGGCGGCCAGCCGCACCGCCAGGAGGTCAACAACGACCAGGAGGTGGTTTTCCCGGTTTTCCGCGTCCACGCCAACCCGATGGTGGACGTGACCGACCTGGCCAACGGCAACCTGGGCAAGATCGAGGAGATGCAGGCCGACGCCGCCCAGGCCATCCGCAACAAGCTGAACGCCAAGCTGGTGGCGCTGCTGTCGGCCGCGGCCGCCCTGGCCCCCACCACCAACGTGGTGACCATCACGGGCGGCAAGCTCACCGACACGGGCCTGGGCCAGCTGATCAGCAAGATCAACGACCTGGAGCTGAACGCCCGCTACATCCTGCTGCGCGGCAGCCGCCTCATCGACCTGAAGGACTTCAACCTGGACACCGAGTCCCGGCGCGAGTTCGTCGAGAAGGGCGTGCTGAGCCGCTTCGGCGGGGCGGGCCTGGTGAACACGGCCTCGATGAACGCCAACGAGGTCATCGTCATCCCGGACATGGAGGTCGGCAAGTACGACATCCGCACGGCCCTGAAGGTGGACCCGCAGAAGTCCGGCTTCAAGGTGGGCTTCCTGACCTACCACGAATGCGCGATGGGCATCACCCGTCCCGACCTCATTTTCAAGGCGGTCATCACCGCCTAGGCCACCTGACCGCTTCCGCAGCCGGCCGGGGGCAACTCCGGCCGGCCCTCTCCCCGGAGGATCCATGTATCACGTGAAGGCCAGAATGACAACGGTGACCATCGGCACGCGGGTGTTCAGCCCGGTCCTGGTCACCCGGTTCCAGGGTGAGCTGCCCCCCGACGTGGCGAAGCATGACGACCTGCTCTTCATCGAGGAGATCCCGGATGAAGAGCCTGTGGTGGTGCCGGGTGGACTCACGGCGACCGGCACCCTGGAGACGGAGCCAGGCACGGCCGGCGAGGGCGACACGGGCGCCGGAGGCGCGCCGGACGGAGAGGGCCCGGGTGAAGGCGCTGGCACGACCGGTGAGGGCGGCACGGGCGCCGGTGGCGCGCCGGACGGCCAGGGCCCGGAGACGGACCAGACCCTTCTGACGGACAAGGCCCTCGCGGATGGCGTCACCCTCCTGAACGTGGGCGGCGATGACGACGACGGCCCGGGAGCGGATGCGGATCCGGATCCCTTTGCGGATACCCCAGAGGGTTCGGGCACGCCGGGCGCTGGTGCCCCGGCTCCGGCCCAGGCACCCGCTTCCGCAGCCAAGGCGCCCTCGGCCCCGGCCACGATCAAGGGCAGCCGCGGCAGCCGCGGCAGCCGGAAGTAGAATCCCATGGCCACGACGATCACGGACCTGATCCAACACTTGCGGGGCGAGCTGGTCGCGGCGGATGAAACCGACCTGACGACCGACCAGTTGCGCGGCGCGCTCAAGCGGGGCCTGGCGGCCATGAACCGCGACTTCGAGCGCGCCTACGTCCTGCAGGAGGATTTGGAGACCATCGAGCCGGTGCTGTCCGGGGCCGACGAGGAGCTCCTCCTCCTGGCCGCCCTGCCCACCTGCTGCCGGATCGAGATCGCCAAGGCCACGCGGCGCCCGAGCTTCAAGGCCGGCGCCATCGAGATCGACAACACGCGCGCCGCGGGAGCCTGGCGCGAGCTCCTCACACATGCGAATGAGGAGTACCTGCGGCTGGTGGAGCTGGGCGTGGCCCAGGGCCTGCAGTCGCTGAAGCCCCTGCTCTTTGAACGTGGATCGGTGATCGCCGAGGAGAGCGTGTGAGCTATCTGACGGCATCCGAGGCCGACCTGGCCCTGAGGGACATGGGTCACTTACTCGCCATGACCGGCGACGTGATCCAGCTCCGGACGCGCCAGGTCCCCCCGGCCACGGGCTTCGCGGGGGACCCGGGCGAGAGCCTTGGGCCCCCCGTGGCCGTCCCTGCCGTGATCAGCGCCAAGGCGCCGGAGGACTTGCTACAGGTGGGGCATGAGGTCCTGGTCGTCGTGGCGGCAGCCACGCTGGTGGCCGAGGGGGACGAGTTCACGCACGGCAGCGGCCGCTTCCGGGTGGTGGACGTGGTGGAGCGAAACCTCTTCGGCACGGTGACCCACTTGGAGCTGGCAGCAAAGAAACTGCACGGGGGCGCCTGATGCTCGACGGCGTGACCATGCTGCTGGACAAGAAAGCACTGGAGAAGACCCAAAAGCTCTTAAAGGCCTTTCCCCAGGTCCTGGTGAAGAGTCTGAGTCTGGCCGTCATGCAGATCGCTCTCGTGGTGCAGGCACAGGCCAAGCAGAGCCTGACGGACGAGGGGGCCATCGACCTGGGCGCGCTTCGCGCCTCGCTCCACATCGTCGTGGTGGGGCCGCTCACTGTCCTCGTGGGCACGCCCAGCGAGTACTCGGCGCCCGTGGAGTATGGCACCAAGGGCCACTTCGTGAAGGTGGACAACATCCCGGGCCTGAGGGAGTGGCTGGTGCGCCACAAGATCCAGGACGGGGCGGAGCGGACCTACTTCTTCGTCCATCCGAAGCCCCGGCCCTTCATGGCGCCGGCCTGGATGATGGGCGTGACGCTGACCCCCAAGACCGTCGAGGAGGCCGTGGAGATGGCCTTCCAGACGGTGGAGAAGTTCCTGTGATCGTCCAGCGCGCCTTCGCGGCCCACGTGGCGGGCCTCTCTTCCGGCCTTGCCGTCTTCAAGGACGAGCTGGCCTGGACGCAGGGTGGCGAGCCCTGGCCCTGCCTGCTCGTGACCCTTGTGTCCCTGACGCCGGGCTCGAAGGGAACGGGCGTATACGACCAGCGCTCGTTTGACGCCACCGCCGGCGCTTACACCTACGAGAAGTTTCATGTGGAGCGCCAGGTCCTTCGTCTCACGGTCCGCAGCGCGGCCCTGTCCGGCAAGAGCGGCGCCACCCTGGTCGAGGAAGTCGCAACCACCATCCGCACCCTCATGCGCGCGCATGCCCAAGGGCAGCCCCTTGATCTGGTGGACGTGGAAACGGGGACGAGCGTCCACCTGGAGCGCCTTCGCCTGATCACCGAGAGCGACCAAGGGCCCCAGCTAAGCCGGGTGCCCTTTGAAGCTCAGAAGACCCTGGATGTGGAGCTCGTGGTGGTCTGGCCCGTGGTGACGGCCGTGGCCCTGCCTATGCAGGACGTGAATCTGACAGTGGACTTGGAATAGGGAGAACCATGAACAAGAACGAAGGCAAGCCCACGCCGGCGGCGGCGGCCCCGGACCCGGCGCCCGCCGCCATCCCGAGCGTGCAGCAGCGGGTGGAGACGGTGCTGAAGAAGCTGAAGCTGCCGGAGCCGGTGGTGGCCGGCGTCTTGGCTGAGCATGGGCTGACCCGGACGGCCCTCGTGGATCCGGCGGAGTTCCAGGCCCAGGTGACCGCGTGGCTCGCGGCCCCGGCGCAGAAGTAGGAGGGCATCGTGACCCGGATCATCAAGGACGTCTACACCGAGTACTTCTCGGGGCTGGCCGGCATGAGCCAGCTGCCCGCGGCCATTGAACTCGTGGCCGGCGCGGCGGGCGGGGGCGACAAGCTGACCCGCTACATCCTCAGTGACAAGCGCAGCGCCATCGATCTCCTGAAGAGCGGCCCGCTCCTGCAGGCGGTTCTGGAGCGCCTGGATGCCGGCTCCTCGGTCATCTACGCCCTGCGCCTGGCTGGCAGCGCCCTGGCCAAGGCGACCATGTCCATTCCCGGGGCGACGGGCACGGCCTTCACCATCGATGGCTACTACCCGGGTTCGTGGTGGAACGATGTCGAGATTGGCGTGACGGCGAACGGTGGCGACCGCACGGTGGAGATCCTGGATCCCGCCACGGACACGGTCTACAGTTTCACCGGAACGACCAACCAGGCGCTGGTGGACGCCATCAACGCCGGCCAGTCCGTAGTGAAGGCCACCATCGGCGCCGGCACGCTGGTGGCCGCCAAGACCACGGCCAACCTGACGGGCGGCAATGATGGCCTGACCCTGGCCAACGGCGACTACACCGCCGGCATCACGGTCAGCGAGGACTTCACGGACGTCAACTGGGTCCACTTCGTGGGCGCGGACACGCTGACGCTGTGGGCGGCCATCCTGGCCAGCTGCCGCACGATGGTGACGGGCAACCTGGGCGAGCGCTTCGCCCTCCTGGACGTGGCGCGCATGACCGTGGCCAATCCGCTGGCGCCCACGGCCGCCGAGGTGTCCACCTACCTGTCCGCCATCCAGACCCTCATCGCCACCGTGGCCGACACGAACGCCGTCATCTGCACGGGCGAGGCCCAGTTCACCGGCCACGACGGGACGGTCTACTGGAACCGGATCACCAGCGCGATCTCCGGCCAGCTGGCGGCCCTGAAGGTCCAGGAGAGCCTCCTGGCCAAACAGCCGGCGGGCATCTCGGCCGTGTGCCCCGAGTGGAACGTGGGCCAGCAGACGGTGCTGGTGACGGAGAACCTGATCCACCTGCGCCTGGAGCCCGGTCTCGGCCTCATCATCGGCCTGTCCAACGTCCGCTGTCCCACCGGCAGCTCCTTCAACCGGGTCGAGAAGCTGCGCGCCGTCTACGCCTTCGGCAAGGCCTGCCGTCTGGCGGCCCTGCCGCACTTGGGCAAGCCCAACGACGTCGAGGGCGAGGGACTGAAGCTCCTGGAAGCCAACATCCGCCAGGTGGCCAACCTGATGGTCCAGAAGGGCGAGATCGACGACTACGAGCTGCAGCTCATCTCCACGGCCGAGATGCGCGCCGCGGGCGAGGTCCAGGTGGTGGCCAGCGTCAACAGCATGAAGGCCTTCGAAATCATCCTGGAGAAGGTGTACCTGAGCTAGGCCTTGCCGGCTCGCAACTGAAGGAGAACTGCCATGCCGCCCACTCCGGGATTCGCGGACGGCGTCGCCGGGAACAGCGTCAAGCTGCTCATCAACGGCACGCCCGTCTTCGGCCTGAAGAATTTCAACTGGAAGCTCGCCCAGGACAAGAAGCCGGTCTTTGGCGCGGGGTTCGCGGACGCCCACGGGGTGGTCCGCTCGAACCACAAGACCTACGAGATCGACTTCGAGATCACCGAGCTGCTGGTCCCCATGACCGCGCTGCGCGCCGCCATGAGCGCCGGCAGCCTGGCCGCGGGCGAGATGTACCTGGACCCGACGGACTTCCGCAACGGCGTCATCGTCCTGTTCTATCCGGGCCTCAACGCTCCCATGTCCAAGACCTTCACGGGCGTGGAGCTGACGGCCTGTGACGGGGGCATTTCGGACGGCGAGGACGCCGAGGCCATCAGCATCAAATGCTCGGGCTTCGCCACGGGCATGCTGCCCTACGTGTGACGCACAGCCCGGGGAGGCTGGACGCGGACAAGCCTGGCCAGGCCCCGCGTCCTCCTCCCCGGATCTCTCTTCATTCCAACCCCGGAGACATCATGCAGTTGCAGACCATCACCCCGGAGCTGATCGAGACGCTCCGTACCGCCTACCCCAAGCAGAGCCTGTTCCAGCTGGACCTGCCCGACGGCCGCACGTTCATCGTGCGCGGCTCGTCCTGGGACGAGTTCAGCCGCCTGGGCAAGGCCGCCAAGGGCAACGAACAGCGCCTGGCCCTGGACATCGTGCGGACCTTCGTGGTCCATCCGGCCCTGGACGCCAAGGATCTGGAGTACAACACCACGGGCGAGTGGGAGCCCGGCCTGATCGCGGCCCTGTCCGAGAAGGTCCAGGAGGTCCTGGGCTACTCGAAGGAGATCTCGGTAAAAAAGCTCTAAGGGCGGCGCGCGCGGACCTGGAGGGCGCGTGGTACCTCCAGGCCCGCGCGGTGATCGCCCACCGGTTCCCCGCCTACACGTTTGAGCGACTGGATGACTTGCCCTTCGACCGGGTGTTCGAGCTCTGCGTGGCGGCCGAGTGGCTGGGGGAGCAGGAAGCCAAGGCAAGCAGGGCGCCCCGGCGCGCCGCGAGAGGCAGACGATAGGAGACGCGCCCGATGTCGATGACCGGTTTCACCAGCGCCATCACCATCAGCGTCTTCGGCACGTCGAACCTATCGGCCTTCAGTGCGGCTTCGAAGCGCCTGGACAAGTTCGCCGGGTCCTTTGAACAGACGGCCGAGCGGGTGAAGAAGGCGGGCCTGAAGACGGCCCTGGTGGGCCTGGGCATCGCGGCCAGCCTGGCCATGCCCATCCTGCAGGTGGGCAAGTTCCAGACCGAGGTGGCGCGGGTGGGCGGCATCGCGGAGGCCACGGCCGAACAAGTCATCCAGATCGGGGATGCGGCCAAGTACCTGGGCGCACGCAGTCTTTTCACGGCCCAGCAGGTGGCCGAAGGCCAGGCCGAGCTGGCGTCCATGGGTCTCACGGCCACCCAGGTGTCGACCAAGACGGGCATCATGGCCGACACCATCGCGTTCGCCACGGGCCAGCAGGTGGCCATGGCCGATGCCGGCGCGCTCCTCGTCGGCACGCTGAACGCCTACCAGAAGCCGCTGTCGGAGGCGACGAACCTCAGCGACATGTTCACGGCGGCCATGAACAAGACCAACCTGAAGTTCGCCGACATGCAGGAGTCCATGGTCAACACGGCCTCCACGTCGGCCACCTTCGGGCAGTCGACGGAGACCAACCTGGCCCTCCTGGGCGTCCTGGCCAATCGGAACGAGGTGGGCGCCCGAGCCGGCACGCGCCTGGCCATGACGATGACCAAGCTCTACACCCAATCGAACAAGCTGAAGAAGGGCCTGGGCGTGGAGGCATACGACCAGGCCACGGGCAAGACCCGCGACTTCATCGAGGTCTTCAGCGAGATGAAGGCCAAGCTGGGCGGCTTGTCCGACGAGAAGAAGAACCTGCTCCTGACGGACATCTTCGGCGCCGAGGGCATCAAGGTCTTCAACATCCTCCTCTCCAGCTCGCGCGAGGAGCTGATGGGCCTACGCACGTCCATCAGCCAGTCGTCTGGGGCGGCCCAGGAGTTCCAGCAGCGCATCCTGGAAACGCCCACGGGTCATTGGAAGCTCATGAAGAGCGCCGTGGATGGCGTGTCCATGCAAGTCGGCAGCAGCCTCATGCCGCTGGTCATTCCGCTGCTGGACGCGGTGAAGAACGTCTCCGAGGCCATCCTGGGCTGGATGGAGGCCCACCCGGCGCTGACCAAGGTGGCCGTGGGCTTCCTGGGCGTCCTGTCTGTGGGGCTCATCCTGGGCGGCATGCTGCTCTTCGTGGGCGGCGGCATGCTGCACCTGGCGGGCATGGCCCTGCGCCTGCCGGCCAAGCTGGGCCAGGTCGCGCTGTCCATGGGGGTCACGAACTCGGCGGCCATCCCGCTGACCGCCAGCCTCAAGGCCCTGGCCCTGGGCGCGCTGAAAGTGGTGGCGCCCTTCGCCCTGGTGGGCCTGGCGATCTGGGGCCTGGTGAAGGCCTGGGACACCAACTTCCTGGGCTTCCGCGACACGGTGGAAGAGGTCTGGTTTGCCATCAAGCCCGTGGCCCTGGCCATCTGGGGCGCGCTGAAGGCCATGGGCGAGGGCATTTCCTCCGTGTTCGACGCCACCATCGGCCGCTTCTGGGCCTTCCTGACCGACTGGTACAAGGGGGCGATGAGCGGGATCTCGCCCATCCTCTTTTTCGCCGGCATGGTGGCCTGGGGGCTGGGCTTCATGGTGGGCACGATCCTGCGCGCCTGGAACTGGATCAAGGCCAATCCCATCGTCAGCGGACTGCTCTTCGTTTCGCTGGCCGCCTTCGCCTGGCCGCTCATCGCGAGCGCCACCAAGGCCGTGTGGTCCTTCGCCACCCAAACGGTGGCGGCGGGGGCGCGCGCGGCCTGGGGCTTCCTGACGGCCCGGGTCGCGGCTCTGCGGGCGGCGGCGGCCACGCTGTGGGCCGGGCGCAGCTCGCTCATCCTGCGCGCCCAGATCGTGGCCGTCGCAGCGGTCACGAAGATCTGGGCTGGTATCCAGTGGCTGCTGAACGCGGCCCTGACCGCCAACCCCATCGGCATCGTGGTCGGACTCCTGGCCCTCCTGACGGCGGGCATCGTCTATGCCTACCAGCACAGTGAGTGGTTCCGAAACCTACTGGGCACGCTGTGGGACGGCTTCCTGTGGGGAATCAAGACGGCGGTCAAGCTCATCTTCTGGCCCATCACGGCCATGAAGGCCCTCTACCAGAACTTCGCGTCCGTGCGGGATTTCCTGGACGGGATGTGGGACGGCTTCAAAATGGGGATCAACGGCGTCGTGGGGCTGATCAACGGCCTGATCAAGACGCTGAACCTAATCCCGGGTGTCGAGATCCCACTGGTCCCCGAGCTGAAGACCGGGACTGGTCTTGGTCAGGATGTCGCCGGCGCGAAGGCCGGGATGGCGGGCATGTTCCGCAAGGACGAAGCATCCCCCGCCTCCAAGGCCGCGCCCCCGTCAGTGGGCGCCCCAGGCCCGCTGTCCGCCGTCCTGGGCGGAGCCCCCCGAGGAGGCAAGCTCGCCGCGGCGGCCCAGGGCGGCATGGCTGCCGCCATGCCCGCCGATCTCACCCCGGCCCGGCCATCCACCGGCGCACAGCCTGCCCGGGCCATCACCCGCAGCCAGCAGACGACGACCGTCGACCGGCGCATCCACGTGGCCAAGATCGAAATCCAGGCGGCCCAGGGCACGCCGGCCACCAGCATCAAGGACCAGATGTTGGAGGCCTTGCGCGAGGCCGCTGGCCAGGAGGACGGCATGGACGAGGTGAGCTATGCCCAATAGCCCCATGGGCCCGCCCGCCCCGCCGGCCAACTTGGGGTCCATCGCCAGCCAGGAGCAGGACTTCATCGACCAGGGCCAAGCTGCCGGGTCCGTCACGCGCAACTTGACGGAGATCCCCTTCAGCCTGGGCGGTCTGATCTTCCCTGTCCCACCCCGGGCCATGCAGGTCAAGCAGGCCATCAAGATCGACGAGGTGAAGATCCCCAAGAAGAGCGGGTCCATCCGGCAGCCCACGGGATACGAGTCGGCGGAGATCACCGTGGACCTGGAGCTGGTGCCCGAGGAGAGCCTGGACGGGACGCTCATCACCTCACCCCTGGAGCGCCTGCGCCCCCTGCAGAAGCTCTTCCGGGATGGCCGGGCAAGCCTGCCCAAGCCCGTGGAGATCATCTCGCCCTTGACCGACCTCTTTGGCATCCGCCAGGTGCTGATCCAGGAACTCACGGCTGACGAGGACGGGGAGTCGGACTGGATCCCCGTGCACCTGGTGCTCACCGAGTATGAGTCCATCAAGACCCAACTGGAGCACCAAGCTGCCGCGGCCGGGGCTTCGGACGAAGCGGCCGCAGAGGGGGAGGAGGCCATCGAGGGCGACGAGAACCTGGATCGCAACCTGGGCTACGTGCGCGACCAGTTCAACGAGGGGATGTCCGAAGGCAGCGGCGAGGCCCCGGGCGACGACCTGGACGACCCCGGCTACGAGGACGGCGACTGATGGGCGCCTGGACCCATCCTGTCTACGAGGTGGAGGTTGCCGGCCAACGACTGGACCCGGCCGTGGTGTCGTTCTGGGTGCAGGCTCAAGGGAGCGCGGCGGACAGCGGGCGCCTGGTGCTCGCCGATCCGGAAGAGACCCTGGCGCCCACGCTGGCCCGCGGGCAGAAGGCGGTGATCCGCTGGGGCTACCAGGACGACCCGGCTCTCACGACGATCTTCGAAGGCCTTGTGCGCGCCGTCCAGCCCGACGGCCTGCAGGTGGCCCTGGAGCTCATCGACTACCAGGCCGTGCTGCAGGCGCCTGGGCGGCGCATCACGCGCACCTGGGAGCACGTGGCGCCCGCCGAGCTGGCCCAGGACCTCATCGCCGGCACGGGCCTGTCTCTCACGGCCAAGGTCCCGGGCGCACAGATCGACCGATTCCCCGTTCACAAACTGACACCCAAGGAGGCCCTGCAGCAGCTCTGCACGTGGCTGGCCCGCGAGACGGGCGAGGACCACCGCTTCCACGTGCGCGCCGGCGTGCTGGTGCTGGGCCCGCCCGACCACGGCCAGGCGCCGGCCCTGGCGCTGGAGACGGGCGTGACCCTCATCGACCGCCGGCCGGGCAAACTGGGCATGACGCTGGTGGAAACGATGGTGGCGCCGGTTCTGCACAGCCAGGTGGTGACGGTGGACGGCGCGCGCTTCTTCGTGGAGGAGGTCTTTCACCGCTGGAGCGCCGGCGGGCGCACGCTGTTACAGGTGGTGCCATGCGCCGCGAGCTGAAGACCCTGGTGGAGCAGTTGCGGCCGGACCTGTCCGCCTACATGCGCCTGCCCCTGCGCGGGACCGTCACGGCCGTGGACGACCAGCTCTACACGGTCAGCGTCCAGCCGGACGACGAGACCCTGGCGCCCTTGCCCCGCTGCGAGATCCTGGCCGTGTGGGCGACAGCGGCCGCGCGGCTCGTCATCCTGCCCACCGTGGGCGACGCGGTGATGGTGGCCTTTGAGGGCGGGGATCCGAACCGGCCCTTCGTGGTGGGCTTCCTGACCGGCGCCGGGACCGCGGGCAAGGAGCTGGTGCTGGAGCAGGGGAAGTCCCGGGTCGTCATTCACGCGGAAGGGCTGGTGGAGGTCGAGTCGGACGTGAAGGTCCACGTGAAGGCCCCGGCCGTCCACCTGGGCACGAACGCGGCCGAGCAGGTCATCCTGGGTAACACGTTTCAGTCGCTGTTCAACGCGCACCAGCACATCGGGAACAAGGGCCGGCCCACATCGACGCCCATCGTGCCTTTGTCGGGCGCGGAGCTTTCAAACACCTCTCGGACGGAGTAGTGTAAGGCATGGCACTGAACCCGCAGACTTTGGCCAGCCTGATCCAGTCCAAGACGGCGCAGCACCTGTCCGGCCTGGACCCTGCCCTGCCCGGCAACGCCGGAGCCATCGATGCCGCCCAGACCCTGGCCCTGGCAGAGGCCATCGTCGAGCATTTCCAGGCGGCTGCCCAGGTACTGCCCGGCATCCCGGTGGCCACGAGCGGCAGCCCGGGCTCCCACACGGGAGCCACCACTGCGCCGGGGGTGATTGAGTGAGCCGCTTCCAGGCATTCGACCTCGCGTTCGACGTGGACGGCGACGTGGTGGTGGCGCCGAATGGCGACGTGGCGGCCGCCCGGGACGGCGACGTGCTGGCGCGCGACATCCTGGACCGCTTGGCTTGCCTGCCTGGAGAGCTGCCGGCCCATCCCACCTGGGGCTGCCGGATCAAGAGCCTGCTGGGCGCGCCGGACTCCCCGCGCACGCGCATGCTGGCCCAGCGCTACCTGCGCGAGGCCCTGGAGGACGAGCCGCGAGTGGAGGACGCCTCCATCAGCATCCAGCCCTTGGCCGCGGCGCCGGAAGAAAAGGTCTACCGGATCCGCTTCGCCGAGGTGGGGGATGGCCGGCTGCAGGAGTGGGTTTGGGGATTCGGCTTGTCCGGGAGATTCACGGTCAGCCAGGGGGAGATCCAGGCATGAAGACCTTCGATGAGATCCTGGCCGACCTGCTTTCCGCTGTCGTGGCCAAGACTCCCTTCACGAACCTCAACGTGGGCGCCGGCCTGCGAGGCATTCTGGAGGCGGTCGCGTCGGGCATCGCGGGCCTCTACCAGCTCATCCGGACGGTTTCTGGCGCGCTCTTCGTGCAGACGGCCGAGGGCACGTGGCTGGACCTGAAGGCCCGCGAGGTGGGCGTCCGGCGCCTGTCCGCCAAGAAGGCCCGCGTGCGCCTGACCTTCGGTCGCGGCACGCCGGCCACCCAGGACACGCTCATCCCCGCCGGCACCATCGTGCGCAGCCGCAAGGACGCCAGCGGGCGCAGCCTGCGCTTCGTGACGGACGAGAACGTCACCCTGGCCAATGGCCAGACGAGCGTGGTGGGACTGGCCACGGCCGAGGAGGCGGGCTCCATCGGCAACGTGGGCCCGGGCACCATCGCGCTCATCGTGACGACGGTCTCCGGCATCGAGACGGTGATCAACCAGGATGTGGGCGAGCTCTCCTACCTGGTGGAGGAGGGAGCGGACCCCGAGTCCGACCGGGCCCTGCGCGAGCGCGCCATCCTCAAGTGGGACACGCTGGGCGTTGGGGGCACACGGGGCGCCTATCAGGCCTGGGCCCTCGCCGTGCCCGGCGTCAAGGCGGCCATGGTTCTGGACGACGCGCCCTACGGGCCGGGCACGGTGGGGCTGGTCATCCTGGGCACCGACGGCGTGCCCACGCCCCAGCTGCTCGCCGACGTGGCGGCCTACGTGCGACCCCGGCAGCCGCTCACGGCCCAGCTCACCGTGACGGGAGCCGTGGTGGCCCAGATCCCCCTCTCCCTCACCATCTGGCGTTTCGCCACGGCGGACGAGACTGCGGTGGATGCGGCCGTGCGGATCGCCCTGCAGGCCTACTCCGACGGTCTGCAGCTGGGCGAGGGCCTCGTCCGGGCGCGCCTGGTGGCGGCCGTCATGGCCGTGGACGGCGTCTACAACGTGACCGTGGACGCGCCCACCGCCGACCTGCCCGCCACGCCCATCGAGTACCTGGACATCGATGCCACGGTGGCCACGCTGATCCACCGGGTGAAGGGACGCAGCTACCAGGAGCACGCCCAGGAGGGCGGCGGCGCGATACCGGTGATTGACCCCATTGACAAGACCGAGTGGAGCTTCTGATGGAGAGCCGCCTGGGACCCTGGCTGCAGAGCATGCTGCCCAGCGTGCGCCGGAAGAAGGATGACAGCATCCTTTCCGGCCTGCTGGACGCCTGGGGCTTGTCCCTCGACGCGGCCAAGGACGCCATCTACCGCCTGCGCCGGCGGGGCTACGTGTGGCAGCTGGGGGACGGCGCGGATCCCTACTACGCGGACGCCCAGCGCGGCCAGGACCTGAACCTGCACGCCCTGGACAGGGGCACGCGGAGGCTTTCGGGCGAGACGGACGGCCACTTGTGGCAGCGCCTGTCCATCCTGCCGGCGACGCGCACCTACGCGGGCAGCGCCATGGGGATGAAGTACCTGGTGGAGGATGTGCTGGGCCACACGCTCGCGGCCCTGACGGTCTACGCGGATGACCCGCAGAGCTGGCTGTGGCTGGAGGACGTGGACCTGGCCGCCCGCGTGGAGGACGACCGCCCCCACGTCTTCAGCGCGGCGGACCAGGCGGACCCGGAGATGGAAGATCAGCGCCAGACGCGGGTCTTCAGCCAGGCGGATCTGGACATCCGCTTCACGTTTTGGCTGACGGTAGAGACGGCCACAGCCCTTGCCGCCGAGGAGAAGGCGCGCATCACCGAACTCATCTGCGCCGAGAAGCCCGCCCACGCGGCGGCCGTGGTGCACTTCGTGGAGGCTTGAAGCCATGGACCGCTACCTGTTCTTTTCGGGCGACAAGCCCACCATCGAGGACCTGGACTTCCAGTTCGGCAGCCTGTTCCAGGGCATTCTGGATCGGGCGGGCGACCTTTTCTCGGATGGTGTGATCACGGGCTTTGGTCTCAGCAAGGTGGGTAGCGACCTGGTGGTGGCGCCGGGCGTGGCCTACCGGGATGGCGAGCGCATTGCCGGCGCGACAGCCTTCACCCAGGGTTGGCCGGCCCTCACCTGCTACGTATTCGTCGGCTACACGCTGACGGACGGCGCCTCGAAGACCCACTACGTGACCGGGGCCCCCCACCTGACCAGGCGAGTGCATGGTTTCTCCGTGCGGCTGAATGTTTCGCCCACCCCTGGAGCCAATGAAATCTGCGTTGGCCGGGCCCTGGAAGGCGGGACGGTGGAGGACCTGCGGGTGTACGCCCAGGTGGTCAGCGACAAACGCATCCATCCGCCGAACGCCGACACGCACACCGAGGCCGACACATTCATCGTGGGCAAGAAGGAAGGGGTCACCGAAGGAAGCCTGGCGCTGACGGTGGCGAATGCCGTCGCGGAGCACCCGGAGCTGCTCCTCCTCTTTCGGCATGGGGTGATCAACCTCCAGGACGGTCACGGGGACCGCGTCATCGAGACGCGAAAGATCCCGTCCAAGCCGAACACGCCTGCCCTGTCGGCAGACGACCTCACCCTGAAGATCCACGGCCTGGCGCCCGAGCGGGACGCCGAGCTGCGCATGGCCATGGACGCCCACGCTGCGGCGGCGGTCAGCGCGAACACCATTTCCTCGCATCTGGTGGAGATCGACGCCTACCGGAACCTCGTGAACGCCAAGCGCCTGCTGGGCTATACGCTGGGCCAGATCCGGGGGACGGAAAACGTCAGCGGGGCCCCGGACCTGGACGTGGTGCAGGCCAAGCAGGCGGCCATCGTCTCCGGCGCCGCGGGAATCGTGCGCGAGCCGGGCGCCCTGGCGCTGCTGACGGGATTCACGCACCTGGTGGGATCGGGGACCGGACTGAGCACGGACCTTGTGGGAAAGAAGCTCCTCTTCCACGCGGACGGCTTCCTGAAGGAGTACACGGTCGCCAGCGTGAACACGGGCAACCAGACCCTGGAGCTCACGGTCCCGGCCGAGGAGACGGTGGACGCGGCCTGGTTCTACCTGGCGGATGCGGACTCCCTGGGCTACTCCTCCAGCGTGACCACGGCCACGCAGATGCTGGCTGCGATTGAAGCCCACAAAGCGGACCAGTCCGTGGTCCGGGAAGAGCTTGTTGCCTCCAAGAACGCCGCCGGTGACCTGGTGCTGCAGGCCTTCACCATGCAGGAAGCGGGGGGAGCCGAATCCTACAGCCTGCAGCTGACATGGAACAAGCCCGGCCTGGTCGACCTGGAGGAGATCCGCGGATACCAAGTGCGGGTCTACGAGCTCAAGCACAACCGGACCAAGATCTCGAACGGCATCTCCAAGGGAAACCTGGAGTCCTCGCACGCGGACCTCATCCACCGCGTGGTGGACTTGGGCACCAGCCAGCGGCGCAAGATCGAGGTTACCCAGGCGAGCGACCTCACCACCACGGGATCCACGGTCAGCCTGGTGAAGGTGGCGGGACCCTCCACGTTCCAGGCCGGCACGCGTGTCGTCGTGGGCAGCGAGTCCGGAGTGGTGAAGTCCTACGATCCGGGCACGCGAACCATTGAGCTCCTGAACCCGCTCCCCGCAGCGCCGGCGTCCGGCGTGGCCGTCACCAGCTTCAGCCTTGAGTGGGATGAGGAAGTCCTGACCGAGCGCGTCGAGATGCCCATCCAGGGTGGCCAGCACCTGGTGATCTACGTCCAGGCGTTGACGGAGCACGACGTGGCCGGCGACTGGTCGACCGGCCTGGTTGTCCTGACCGACACGCTGGAAGACGCCGACGGCGTGACCCTGGCGGAGCGAATCCGCCGGCTGCGCGACATGGAGCGTGGGCGCTTCGGCGTCGAGCGCGACCGCATGGTGGCGGATGTCCAGGAGCAGCTGGTGGCCATCCAGCAGGCCCTGGCGTCGCTGCCCACCCAGGACCAGATGGATGCCGTGGTGGCGACCATCGAGACCATCCAGGCGAGCCTGTAGTGGCCACCCTGGTCCAAGCGGGGCTGCCCCCGGGGGCCAGCGTGCTGGTGCAGGACAACCTGCGCCAGCGGGCGGATGGTGGACGCATTCGCCCCTTGGTGGCCCGGGCCGCGGTGGTGCCGACCAGCGGCATCCTGGTGGTGGAGGGCCTGCCGGACTCCAACTACGGGCTCTTCTTCACGCGGCCGGAGCTGCTGCGCCATGCCATCCCCTCCATCGACGTGGGCGACCGGGCATCCTTCCGCCGTGCGGGTCGGCGCCTTGTCCCTCCACCCGTGGTGTTGGTCACCGCAGGCGTGGCCGGGCACTTGGTGGTCCTGGCGTGGCGCATCCGCGCGGGCGGCTGGAACGCCAATCGCTACGTGGTGGAAGTGTCGAACAACGGGGGATCCAGCTGGTTTTCCGTGGTGGAGGTGGCGAACCCGGACGCCCGGGACATCACGCTGGACACGCTGACCCAGGGTGCCACCTACCTCGTGCGCGTGAAGGCCTACAACGCCGATGGTCGATGCATGGGCCCTTCCAACAGCCGGTCGGTGACCGTGGGCGCCAATCCCGCCATCCCCGTCAACCTGGATGCCCTGGCCGATGGCACGACCTACGGTCGAGTGCGCAAGACAGCGCTGGACGCTGTTGGGCAAATCGACTTGAGCTCGGTTGGGATCAAGAATCGTGGTGCGCTGGCCTTGTTGGACAAGGTCACCGACAAGCAGATCGAAAAGGATGCAGTCATCAGCACGGTCATCATGGATGGGGCAGTGACCCAGACGAAGATCGCAGCCCTGGCTGTGGGGACGTCGCAGCTGGCCAACACCTGTGTCACTTCCACGAAGATCGGGTCCGGCGCCGTTGGGTCGGGCCAACTCGCCAGCACGGCCGCCAGCCTCACCAAGGTCACCGGCGGAATCCTGACGGGATCCGGAAGCGAGGCCACCCTGCCTAGCGGCAAGACCTTCAATGCCACTGCAGGGGCCACCAAGCTGAAGAGCTTCACGTCCATGCCACTGGTCAGCCAGGTCGTGGATGGGGAGTGGTTTGCCGTCACGACGGGGAGTTCGAAGGGCATCTACGTGCGTGTGGGGACGGTCGCCGTGAATGGTGCCGGCGTGGAAAGTGGTTTCAGTTCCTGACGGGAGGGGCACATGCTGGAGTCCAATGGACTGGCGACATGGGGCGGTTGGCTGTTCGGGGGCATCACCCTCCTGGTGACCATTGCATTGGCCTACATCATCAAGCCCATCAGCGACCGGGGCCTGCGCACGGAGCGCGACCTGAAGGCCATGTCGCAGGCCCACACTGACCGACTGACCGAGCTACGGCGGGAACAGGAGGGTCGCATGGAGGCGCTGCGCGATGACCAGCGACAACGGCTGGAAGTGCTTGGGAAGAAGCAGGTGGAGACCGAGACCACCTTGAAGATCTACGTGGAGACCCAGGCCAAGATCCAGCAGAGCCTGGGCCGCATTGAGGGCAGCATGTCCCAGGTGGCCGGCGCCCAGACGGCGCAGGCTGCTTCGCTGGCCAGGCTGGAAGACGAGGTGGGCGAGATCAGGCGCCTGCACATGAAGGCAAGCAGCTAAGGGAGGGTCCGCATGGCCACCATCACCATCGGCACGGGCGGGGACTTCCCGACCCTGACGGCTGCCTGGAGCGGCGGCGCCAACAACTTGAACAACGACACCCTGCTCCTTCTGGAGGACATCGTCGATCCGGCGACCGCCTTCATGGAGAACTTCAGTTGGACCGGGGTCACACTTGACCTGAACGGCCACACGCTGAGCTTTCCCAGCCTGCCGGGCAACGTCTACATCTTCAAGTTCACCGGCGCTGCCGCCTGGACCATCAAGAACGGGTGGATCATTTCATCGGGCGCCGGCTTCACCGCCCCTGGGGCCATGGCGCTGACGCTTGAGAACCTGACCGTCAGGCTGAACACGGCCTCGTCGGGCATGTGGGCAGTCATCCTGTCGAACAACGGGGCATCCCTGACGGCAACGAACTGCTGTTTCGAGTATGCGTCCGAGGCTATCGTTGGGATCAACCACGGGCTGATCAGTCGCTCCACGGGTACGGCGGCTGTCAGTCTGACTCGCTGCCGGCTGGCCACCACCTACAACGGGATCCACGGTGACGGCCTGGCCAACAATGTGCAGATCATCGACACGGACTTCGTCAACTGCGCGGGCAACGGGATCCGGCTGAAGGGCGGGGGCACCCCGGTCATCCGCGGGGGCGTTATGCACTGTCGCCGCGGCTTCGCCGGTCAGCCGGACAACAGCCGGATTGGGATCGCCTTCTCGACCCCGTTCGGCGTGTCCGCCGGCGCCCTGATTGAGAACATGGGCTTTGCCGTGAACGGCGCCCACCAGATCTACTTCGGGCTCTCCGGCGAGTACGACCAGGGCACGGGCGGGACCATCCGGGGCTGCTCGTTTGGTTCGGACGAGTGCACTTACGGCGTGACGATCCAGGCCAATGGCGTGGTCGTGGAGGACAACGTCTGGCACGGGTCTCGCAGCCTGATCCACCACGCGTTGATGGTGGGCAACGACAGCGGCACGGACTTGGGCCAGGCCAACCGGGCCCGCGGCATCATCGTGCGGCGGAATCTATTCCGCAACGACGACCTGCCGGAAGTGGACGGGACCTACAACCACCACGACATCGTGGTGAAGGCCGACGCGGCCCTGATCCACGACAACACGTTCCTCTGGGCCAAGGCCCTGGACTTCGTCACCATCGTCAACTTCACCTTCGTGTACGTGAAGGGCGGCGCGGACTGCCGAGTCTACAACAACGACTTCCACTCCACCTGGGACGGTCTGCGTCTTTTTAGGCTTGGCCCCACAACCGGAGTCAACACAACGAACCTGACCATCGCCAACAACAAAGCGACGGGTACCTACGAGGTCCATTTCTACCTCAACGACGCCAATCAGACGACGGGGCTGTCCGTCCACCAGAACCTCGTCGGACTGTCCGCCTACGAGTACGGCATCGGCGACTTCGACATCACTCAGCGGGCGTGGTTCACGGGCAACTTCACCGATCCGAACTGCTGGCAGATGAGCTGGGGCGGCGATCCGTCCCTGGCCGGCATCGCGCTGAGCGCCCAGGGCCTGGCCCCCATCGGGCGGCATGACACCCCCCTGCCGGATCCGGTGATCAGCAGTGCGACCCCTGGCTGGGAAACACCTGCAGCGGCCCTGACCAACTTGACGGCCTTGAGCATGACGGGCATGACGCTGGTGATGGCGCGCCAGACGGCGGCGGACGAAGCCGCCCTGGACGACTGGATGCTGGCGGCCATCGCCGCCGGCCAGACCTGGGCCGCGGGCGCGGGCGCCATCCTGCAGGTCGACGTGGTGGCGGCGTGACTTCGCCCCGCATCTGGGCCCTGGTGCTGGGGGTCGGCAGCCTGCTGGCCTGGCAGGAGTGGCGCGTGCGCCAGGCGGAGGCCGTCGCCGTCGCCGCACGGCGCGCGGCCGCCCAGGGGCAGCCCGTGGTCCAGGTGGACGACTCCACGACGGTCACGCGCGGGCTGGAGGGCGTGGAGCTGCAGCGCGACGCCAGCATCCAGCGGCTGACGCGCGAGCTGCACGCGGCCACGCGCGCCCAGGTGAACCTGGCCCTGCAGCTGGACCTGGCCGGCAAGGACATGGTGGCCACCCGGCTGCTGCTGAACCAGGTGCGGAGCGCGCCGGCTGACTCAGGACTGACGCACTACGAGGTGCCGTTCGTCTTGGACCAGGGCGACAGCCTGGACGGCCTGCAGGTGGCTGGAACCGTGGGTCTGGACCAACCGGGCCCGGACTGGCTGCCCAGCCTGGCCGTCCGTCTGGAGGCGCTGCAGGCCCGGGTGCACGTGGCCATCGATCTGGTGGAGGGTGCGGACGGCTGGCGGGCCATCACGCGCACGGGCAGCCCGGCGCTGACCGCTGGCGTGACCCTTGCCGTCCAGCCGCGCCAGCCAACATGGCGGGATCGCTTCCACCCGCTGGCTGGCCTGGGCGTGCGGGATGGGCATCCCGAGGTGCTGGCGGGCGTGCGACTGGATCCCTGGGGCGCGGCCGTGTCTGCCGGAGCCGGGGCAGTGGGCGTGTACGTGTTCAAGGCGTTATGAAGGAGGGACCCATGTTCGAGCAATTGGTGCGTGCAGCGGTGGTGAATCTGGGCTACACGACCCTGATGATCTTCCTGGCCGTGGGCCTGTGGAAGGCCGCCGACCGCTGGCTTTTCCCCGGCATCGAGTTCATCCCGGAGATCCGACGCGGCAACGTGGCCGCGGCCATCCTGGCGGGCGTGCTGCTGCTCTTCTGTGCCCAGCTCGTGTCATCGGGCCTGAACTGATGGGTGCGCCACGCACGCCCCGTCTGCAGGCGGGCGGCTGGCTTCTGCTGGCCATGGCGATTCTGCTATTCCTGGCCAGCACCTGCCTGGCTGGCTGGACCACGCGGTTCGACCCCCACTTCCAGAAGTATTCGAAACGCTACTTCGGGGTGGACTTCGATTGGCGCTGGTGGAAGGCACAAGCCATCGCCGAGAGCGGCTTGGACTCAACGGCGCGTAGCTGGTGCGGCGCCCAGGGTCTGATGCAGATCATGCCCGGCACCTGGGAGGGCATTGCGCCCAAACTGGGCATCACCTCGCCCTGGCTGGTGAAGGACAACATCCAGGCCGGGATCTACTACGACGCCCGCATGTGGGCCATCTGGAAGGCCCCCAGGCCGCTGGAGGAGAGGCTGTCCTTCACCCTGGCCAGCTACAACGCCGGCGCTGGGCACATCCTGAAAGCCCAGCGATTGGTGCCGGCCGGCGTGATCAACAATGAATGGACCCCGGTGGCAGCGAGGCTGCACCTCGTGACCGGCAAGCATGCCGACGAGACCCGCGACTACGTAACGCGCATCCGGCGGCTGTTCCAAACCCTCTCCAGGCACCCACCGTAAAGGACGCCTGCCCGCTGCGGTCTCGGTCGTGTCCCACCGCCCCGTTATCCTGTGGTCACGTGGGAGGGAAGCAGTGCGACAGGTGACAACCCACGAGATCAGGCTTCCTGGTCGCTGGCCCCCGAAAGGGGGCCTTTTTGTACCCGGCAATCAAGCCTCTGGGCCGCTGTCCTTTTTGCGCGAGCGCAGCATCTCTTCAGTCGCCCGCTCCACGCTTGCCCGCACCGGCTCCATTGCCAGCCGGGCGTAGATCTCCGTCGTCATCTTGGACTCATGCCCGAGGGTCTTCTGGATCACTTCCAGCGGGGTCCCCGTGTCGATTTGGAAGGACGCTAGGCTGCGACGCAGATCGTGCATGCGTAGGCCGACAAGACCGGCCCTCTCAAGGATGCGCTCCCAGCCGACGCTTGGATTGGACAAGTGTCCGCTGCGCGGCATGTCCGGGTTGTCTGATACCTGTCCTCCTTCACGCCCGGGGAAGACGAAGTCGCCGCGCCGGGTCGCCAAGCGGTCCTGCAGGATCTGCAAAGCGGCCGTGGGAAGGACCACGTCGAGCTGCTTGCTGGTCTTGGACTCGGCGGCTGGGATCACCCAGAGACCCTGGTCCATGGAGACGTCGGTCCAGCGCATGGCCAACAGGTTGCTCTTGCGCGCCCCTGTGAAGAGGGCCAGGAGCACGAAGTCCCGGATGTCCTTGTTGGGCTCCTCGTCCACGGCCTGGAAAAAGGCAGGCAGCTCCTCTACTGACAGGCGACGCGTGCGCCCCTCTTCCCGGTAGAAGGTGATGGCGTGTGCCGGGTTGTGGATCTCCAGCTCGTGCTCTCGGATGGCGCGATTGATGACCGCCCGCAAGAGGGCCACCACCCGGTTGGCCTGGTGCTTTCCGTGGTTGTCGCCGATGGCCTGGTGCAGGGCCACCACTTCCTTCCGGCGAAGAGACCGCAGTGGTCGCATGGCCCAGGGGACCAGGAACCGGTTCCACTGGTTCTGGTACTCGCGGATGGTCCTGGGCTTCCTGTGGCGCTCCAGGTACTGGCAGTACTCATCATAGGCCACCTGCAAGGTGACCTGCGCCGTGCGCTCTTGGAGCCTGCGCTCAGACCCGATGGATTCACCCTTGACCACCTGGAGCAGGATCTCGGCAGCAAGGCGCCTGGCCACGGGGATGGAGACCAGGGGATAGCTCCCAATCCTCACTTCTTCCTTTCGCCCATCTACGAACTTGACGACGTAAAAGGACTTCGCCCCTTTGGCCGTCACCATAACTGCCAAGTGCTGAACCTGCTCGTCGTACACCCACTCCCGGCTACGGGTCGTAGAAAGCTCGTCTAGGGCCTTCTGAGTGAATCGGAATCGCTGCGCCATGGTGCTTCCCTATCGTGTCTCGTCGGCCATTTCGGTCCCATGCCGGTCCCATGCAATCCGTCTGGAAGTTGGCGAATCCATCCGAAAAGTGGCAGAGAATTTGTGACCCATTTTCAGCGAAAGGCTTTGATAGTTGGCAATTTCCAGCCAACCGCAAACGAGAGTTACCGTTTTGCCGCGATGGCCGGACAAACTCTTAATCAGTTGGTTCGGGGTTCAAGTCCCTGTTGGAGCATTTGAGCATCAAAGGGTTCCGCCACAAACGGAGCCCTTTCTTTTTGGCCGGTCCCACCTCAGTCCCACCTGCCCGGTCCCACCACCGCCGTCCCACCGCGTGAAGATCTGGGCGGATGCCCTGGCACGAAATCGTTGTGTATTGGCCGGTTGCCGCAAGCGAAGGCGGCTTGCCAAACCAGCAATCCTACTTCGTACTGATTGCCTCGTCCGCAACAGCCGCTGTCCCTCCGTGAAGCGAATTGGGCAAACTCCCGGCGCAAAATCGCGGCGTTCCGGTCAGTCGCAGTCTGCGAAGGAGGTGCGCCAAAGCAGCGGTCCCACCTGGTCCCACCTGCCTAGTCCCACCGCTGCCGTCCCACCATGCAGGGAGTTGGGTCAGCACCTAGCGCGAGATTGCGGTATTCTGGCCAGTCGCGGCCAGCGCGGCTGGTTTTCCAAATCGGCGAGTACCCCCAGCACTTCTCTCAAATCACTCTTCCCACATGAATTGGATGGTGCGGCGGAATTCAGTCAAATCACCAACAGCATTCCATTGCTGTTACTGATTTGACTTGGGGATGCAAAGCTGAAGAGATATGCTCCGGACGCTTGTTGCAGCATCCCTTTCAACACCGGTTTTCTATCCAATGGGCCGGTTTGTGCCATTCTTCATGGAGGAGAAATGAGTCCTCGATGGTCCACTGCCACCCTAGCCTTGGCGGCCCTGCTCACGCTGTCCGCCCGCGCCGACATTCCCTATCCCATCATCTTCGTGCATGGTATTGCTGCTGGCAATTTGCACACCTTCGAGCACAGCATCCTGGGGCTGCGATCTGTCTACAACCTGCCTGCCCCTCTCGTGTTTCACGTCTGTCTGAATCATGACGAGCACGATGACACGGCTCTGCTTACAGGTGATGTGCAGGCGATCGGCTTCACGGGCTTCAACGAAACGGGCTTGATGACGCCAGCCAGTTCCAACCGGCTCTTCGCCATCAACTTCGACGACGACGAGTTTCAGAATGTGGGCGGCCACGGCGACCACAACGGTTCCAACCAAGCGGCCATCTTCAAGCAAGGATACGCGCTTTCCCTGGCCATCACGCAGGTCCGCGCTGTGACGGGTCTCGACAAGGTGATCTTGGTCGGCCATTCGATGGGCGGCCTGGCCATTCGCGAGTATCTGCAGCGCACGAACGGCGCCGGTGGTACGCATCGATGGTGGAATGAGGCAGACGGGCACCATGTGGCGCAAGTGGTTACGACCGGGACCCCGCACATGGGCAGCAATGCGGGTACAGATGATCCTACTTTTGTTGCCGCAGGAGGCGAGCGCGATGATTCGTACGATAACGAGACGGAGGCAGCCCGTGACTTGCGCTACAGCTACGATGATTATCCTGGTTGCCCGGACAATACGAACCACATTGGCATCTACCTCTTTGGCGGCTATGAACAGTGCCTTTGGGAAGATCCCTGGCTAAATCCTTGGCGCTATCGCAACGTGGATATTGATTGCGACGGTAGTGAAGAAGACTTGATTGTCGGGCTTAACGAGTGGTCAGGTGACAACTTCGTAATGCCACTGCCAACTGACATTCACTATACGTGGATCACCAATGACAGCGGCATGGGTGAGGAGTTCCCAGCGCTGGCCGAGTGCATTCCCTGGTTCATCCTGGGCGATGGTGCCGTGCTTCTTGAGCGGCAATGGCCCCACAGCAACAGGAACGAAGCACTGCCGCTGGGAATTGCTGATTCGCTCTTTGCCGCAGCTACGCATTCGCGCTTTTTATCTGAGGAATGGTGTCCATGGGTCAGTGAAGGCGAGGACACACTGACCATTGCCCGCGGCCTTGATGAGCCGGACGAGGCAGACCCGAACTTCGGCATCGCCTTGGGGCGCACCGTCCAAGGGCTTGCTACTCGTCAATCTGGTGGCGGCTGGTTGGACAACGACTGTTTCCGCATCACAGCGCCCACTTATGGTGCATTGGCATACAGCTTGACCGGAGGCGACGGTGTGGTGGGCATTTCGATCATGGACAGCACCGGCCAGGTCGTGCAAGGCGAGTTGGACGAACCGCACACTTTGGAGCGCAATCTTCCCCCGGGGACCTGGTACTTGCGTGTGGTGAGTCAGGCCGACGCGGACAGTTGGCAGCATCCCTACACCATCAGCACAACATGGACGCCCATCGAGATGACGGCGGACTTCAGCGCCTCGCCCCTGAGTGGCCAGGTGCCGCTGACGGTGCAGTTCACGGACGCCAGCACCGGACCTTTCATCCAGCACGAGTGGGATTTCGACAACAACGGCACCGTTGACAGTTACGCTGCCAACCCCACCTGGATCTACACGACGCCGGGCGACTACAGCGTGAAGCTGACGGTGACAGACGCCATCTACTCAGCTTCCCGGTTGCGCGCAGCCTACATCCACGTGGGTGGCAATCCCGGCCCCACTGAGCAGCCGCAGCCCGTGGGCGACCTGGCCATCCAACTGCTGGACCCGGACACAGCGATGCTGTCCTGGTCGCCCGTCACCCAGGATGTGGGCGGTAACGCCATCACATGCGTCTATTACGACGTGTACCATGGTCCCACGCCGCATTTTATTCTCTCCGCGGCCAGCAAGATCGGCACGACTTCAGCCACGAATTTCAATCACGACTTCTCGGGTGATCTGGGATTCTACCGTGTCAAGGCCCTTTCTTGCCAGAGCTGGCAAGGGCTGGACATGGTGACTATCCCCGCCGGCCAGTTCATGATGGGCCAACAAGGCGTAACATTTTCTACGCCAGAACATGTGGTAAACCTAACAAACGACTTCCTTATTGGAAGAACGGAAGTTACAAATATGCAATTCTTAGTCGCCCTGAACTGGGCAAATGATCAGGGTTTTGTCACTGTAGTTGGAGACTATATTCAGCAATATAATGTAGACCTTATGCGGATCAATCAGAGCGGCCAGGACAGTTACGAGATCCGTTATAGTGTTGACGAGCAACAATTCTATTTACACGCTGGGACCTACAGTGGCGGAGGCGGAGGTCCTGGCTATGCTTACCCCGGTGGCATCTATGACCCCGCGAACCACCCAGTAAAGTTTCTTTCTTGGTACGGCGCGGCAAGTTACTGTGACTGGCTGAGCCAGATGAATGGCCTACCAGCATACTACAACGGCAATTGGGATCAAGTCCCAAGTCTCAACAACCCTTATTCGGCGATAGGCTACCGTCTACCAACAGAAGCGGAATGGGAGTATGCAGCACAATACAATGACGAGCGCACCTACCCTTGGGGACAGGCTGCGTTGGATTGCGAGCGGGCCAACTTCATGCTAGGAGTGTTTTGCAAGGGCTGGACAACACAGGTTGGCTTCTACCCGAATGGGGCCAGCGCCCTTGGTTTGCTGGATATGTCCGGTAATCTCTCGGAGTGGTGCAACGACTGGATGAGTGACTACAGCGCAAGTGCGTTGACCAATCCAGTAGGCCCAGAAAGTGGTTCCTACCGCAGTTTTCGGGGCGGCAGCTGGAGTTTTTCCGCCCCCAGCTTGCGTTGTGCAAGCCGCGGGATTTTTGGCGCACCATCAGGTATGATCAACCATCGAGGTTTCCGTCTCTGTAGGACACTTCCTTGATCCAATCGCCTGCGCCCCTTGATCTTTATGTGAACGACCCTCCTGAACGCCGAACCAAGCGCAACGTGGAGAAGTGTCATGGCATGCGCCGGGCGCCACCGAAGGCCGTGGCGGACATAAGCCCAATGGTCGCGCTCATGGCGGCTTGCGCTACGCACTCGGGGTGATTAGCGTCATGCTGGTTCGGATCTTCACAATCCCCTTCGATGCCCAGCGCGTACTCTTTCAGGACGAGGACCTCAACATGTTTTACAGCATGATTTTACGGCAAAAGACGTGTGATACAACGATGCGCGGCGTTCTTCGTCTGACAAGGCGCGCTGCTCAACGAGATAATCGTTACACGGGAGACGAAACTGAAGCCTCAGTTGGAACCTAACAGCAGAAGTCTGGGGCTGCAATGCAACGGAATGATATGTGACCACTGCTGTCCGGTTGAGCCGCCCGGAGTTTATCGTAGCGCCAGTGCTGGAGCGGGCTGCGGGCGAGTTTTACTTGGTGTCGATTTGAACTGAGGTGGCCAGTTCGTGTGTAGCTTCCCGGGA